>JAEAME010000037.1_pt1 | contig 208488 bp, 230 predicted proteins | sample 8958731 | NCBI WGS metagenome assembly JAEAME01 (sample SAMN16933194, study PRJNA681113) | bioreactor sludge metagenome | isolation source: anerobic bioreactor sludge (Control) | place: India:Bengaluru | collected 2018-10-24
CCGAAGTTGAAGGGTTAGGAATTTGGAACACACCCTACGTAGACGATAGATACTCCTGGGCAACGGGCAAAAGCATTGACTACCATCCGTTAGTAGACCCGATAACCGATTTCGAGATTCCTAACTTTGGCATCCCGGCAATGCCGACTTTGACACCGTATCCAACCATTAATACTGGTCCAGAACAACCCAAGACAGATTCTCTTCTGCCAATCTTAGTCATAGCATCCGTAGTGGCAGCGGCTGCTTTGGTTGCGGGTCTGATAGTTTATAGGAATAAGCGTAAGCATGTCTTAGCTGCTGGATAATATTTCTTCCATTCTTTTGCTTTGTTTGAAAGCTTCGCCACTAAACGAGCCGCATCTAGCTGACGCGTCGCCCTTTTTTAGCGATTTTGTCACAAAAATTGTATGAAGTTGAGTTTTGAAAAAATGGATAATTTAATGTGGGCTCAGATATGTTGTAGCAGGTTATGGTTTTTGGCAAAACTCTTTTGGAGTCATTACTTTATTTTTCAGGTTAGGGAGCCTCTCGAAATGTTCTTTGTTTTCGGTCAGCAGAACGTCACAGCACTCCAAAAGAAAGCAAGCAGCTATTGCTACGTCTTGGTATTCTATCGGTTGCCCCTTTGAGATGAGGTACGCGTTTAATTGTGCAACCAGTTTAGCTACTTCTCCATTTAATGGAACCCATCGGAATTGGCTTAGTACTTTTTCTGCTTTTTTGATTGCGGTTTTATAGTCTTTTCTTAGGTAAGATCCAGTTAGAATTTCCGAAACGCTTACAGTGCTTATAAATGCACTATTTGTGCTGGTTAGTCTTTTGCAGAGGTCTATAACTTCTTGTTTGCCTCTATCTACATCAACAATTATTGAGGTATCAACGAATATTTTTTGATTCTCGCCAGTAGTTTTCTTGTTTTTCTGAGGCATCTAAGGTACAAGTCCGAGACGTTTGAATCTAGTTGTTGAATCACTTCGCAGAGAGGCTAAGATTTTTTCGAAATCCTCAGGCAAAAAGTCTGTGCAGTCTTTCCAGGCTTCTTGGTTTGCTTTTTCAATCATTATTTTGTCGCCGTCCACCACTTTCATCTTGACCTTATCGCCCTCGACTATCCCAACTGCCTCACGTATTTCCTTAGGTATTGTGACTTGAGAATGTCTTGTTACTGTGACTGACGCCATCTTCTCACTGAATAATTATTATTAATTCCTACTAATAAATTATTACTACAATCTAATAGGAAAATAATGCAAAAATCTTATGATCTGCAAAAACGCTCAGTCTTTTAGGGTTTGAACGAGTCTCATCTATTTTTCACAGTGACTTTTGTCACAAAATCGCATATAAGATTGAAAAAGCCTATTTGCTTTAGTTGGCACGTTTGCCATAGGTGCCCTTTATACTCTTTACATTCTTTTTCAGACGTTAACGCGTTTGCGTTTCTTGAAGTATACTAGCAGACCTACGCCTACAATAACTAATGACGCTGTTAAAGCTAAGATCAATGTTGTTGGAAATGACTCTTCAATAGAATTTGTTGGGGTCTCGCCATCGGGAACATCTACAACTTGGACTTTTGCTATGTCAACAAGGTTTAAAAGTGGATATCGGTCTCGGTTGTTTTCATCGATATCATTCGGCGTATCCCATATACCTGAGCTATCGAGTTCTTTGGCTTGAGGATACTGATTGGTATAGTTGCTCCAGTAGTTGCCTCCAAGCGGGTAGCCATTGTCCCAAATGTTTTCCGAAGGCAAGGGGATTCCTGGGAAAGGTTGCCCTACTCCCTGCCAACCTATATCATAGACCTGTTTTGTGTTATTTACAAAGTTGTTGTTATAGATGAGGTTGCTTGACGAGGATTGAAAACTGATGCCTACGTCTTGGTCTGCGAGGTTGTTCTGGTTAATAGTGTTGTTTTCTGTTGAACGCATTAAAGAAATACCGATTTGATTTTTTGTTATATGATTGCCTGAAATAATGGTTTGGCTTGAATATGAAAGCCCTAATCCTGTACCGCTGTTTGAATCGATATTGTTCTTCGTTATTTTGTTACTTGAAGCATAAGTTAGAGTTACGCCATCGCCGTAATTGTTAGAAATTTCGTTGTTATTAATCTGTGAATCTGTTGTCCAAGCCAGTAGTAATCCCTGATTATTTAGATGATTATTCTCAACAACTATTCGTGTACAATTCACTAGAGCCAAGTAACCTATGTTTGGATAGGTTGATGGGTTTATGTTTAAATCGCTTTTGCCAATTAAGAAGTAGATTTTTTTGCCGTTTAGAGTGTTTGAACCATCAATGTCGTTAATAAACGACGATAGCTTCGGCTGAGGGCTACCTGATACTTCGAATCCTATCCCTGTTCCACTGACCGCGTTGTTCCTAAGTACGTTGTTTGAGGAAGTGTCGAGGAAAATCCCGCCGCTGTTTACTATTGTGTTTGAAGAAACAATGTTGCCCTCGCTTCCTTCGATTTTAATGCTTCCGCTGCTCATGAAGTTCTTTTCAGTCAGTTCATTGAAGTCAATGATGTTGTTTCCTGTGATGTTGTTATAGTTTGACTTATTCCTAATCAAAATTCCCTGAGGCAGATTGTTCTCGTCAAAAACGTTGTATGAACTTTTGTATAAAGAGACAAAATGAATTGTGTTTTTTGAGAAATGGTTGTAGTCTGAGGAGACTAGGTCAACGCCGCCTACCATTATGCTTGTGGAGATGGTGTTTTCTATGACAGTGTTGTAGGAGGAAGTGCCGAATGCGATTCCTGCTTGGACTTTTGCGTCTATTTTATTGCCTGATATGATGTGATTGTTTGTGTTTCTAATACTGATGCCTCCATACTCGGCTTGGATTTCATTGTTTGTTATTTTGCAGCTAGAGCCATAGATGTGAATTGCAGTTGAAGGAGAGTTTATTTTCAAGTTCTTAATCTCGACGTTATCTCCGTTTATTTCGTAGATCTCGCCTTGAAGAGTGAAGTCTGCTCCGTCAAGTACAATGTTGCTTGCATCTATGACGATTGAGGCTTCTTCGAGATTGCTTGTGAAAGTGTAAACGTTGCCATTGCGCTTAATTGCACTTGTTCCCTCAACATTTCCATCTGCGGTTATGGAAATTAAGAGAGGTTGAGCCGCCACTTGTTGAGTAGCTACCACTTGCAACAAAACTAGAACAATAACTAAAGCTAGTACGTGGTTTCGTTGGTTTCTAATCGCTTAGCCCTCACATAGCCTTGAGACGGATTGGGCGATTAAAAGTTTTTCGTCAAGAAACCTTGACCAAGCACTAAGTGGAAGCGGGCAGTTTCAGTCAAAAGCGTACGCTGTCTGGTCTTTCCAGAATCATTTTTCCAGTTAACGTTTCTTGGAGGTGATTTGTTTTGGTTGGTGAGTTAGAGGTTTCTGAGAATAAGGAAGCCCGTTATTTGCTGCAGGGGAGACACCGCTGAGGCAGGTAGGTCCTATGCTTTCAGTTTATCATCAACAAGCCGCTTGAATTCGGCTTCGTTCTCAACCTTGAAGATCCGCTTGGGCTTCTGGCGTCCCATCGCTCGACCTTCCTTTAGGCGCCGCTTTACCTCGCGATCTACGACGTTGTAAGCCTCGGGTCGCGTGACTATGACCTCGATGAGTTCTTTGTGAAGTACGCCGTTTCCGTTGGCCGCTGAGCCGTCGAGTATGAATTGCCTTCCTGTATCTACTGCGTAATACTCAACAAATGTTTTGGTAAGCGATGCGTGTATTTCTGCTTTAAAGGCTACCATATCCTGCACTGGGGCTTCTGGGATTACTAGGAAGATGAATCTGCCGGGGCTGCCGCGTACGTGGTAGAGTTCCCACCAGCGAATGTTTTGGATTTTGAATAGGGCGTCGTTTATTTGCCGCGAGTAGACTTTGAAGCCGAAAAAGTTGCCGTTTTGGTCTCCGGAGTCGTAATCCACTGAGTCGGTTGATCTCCCCAGAGACATAATCGCGGGTAGTGTTATGTCAAGTGTGGTGGTTTCGAGTTTAACTGTGAACTTGTAGGCAGGGTCCATGATTTCAATCATGTCGCCAGTTGGGTACCTGATCAAAGGCAAGCATTCGCCGGGGCGGGTTAAGATAAGTTCGCCACGCATACCCTTTTTCCACTCGTACCATGGAGTGGTTTTGGGTATGTAGGTTGGGTCCTGTTTAGCTTTAAGGACTTCTTCTGGATCCGCCAATTCAGGAATAGAGTAACGTAAGAAGAAGCTAAGCCAGTTATGCTCGGTTGAAACCTGTATAGCCTGCACCCACTGCTCGGTTGCACCAAACACGTCATGCATCTCCATCTTCGGATAAACCTCATGTATCTTGGGGATGTAGGGTGCAAGTGCTTCAGCGTGCGAGAAGCCCAATCGGGTCTCAGAGAGGGTTTTTGCGAGGTTCTGGTAGTCGATGCCCCGCATTAGGTACTTGCGAATAAGCCATGGCAAACCAGGTATCTTGACTTTGGCCTTCACCATCTTTTGCACTATCTTCTCGAACTCTTGGGGGTGGTGCGCTATCTTGTTGATGACGAGGTAAAGCCACGTGACCCCTACGGTGATATCGATCCGTTGCAGCTTTGACGCGTTCCGCAACGCTTTGATCACGTCGATTTCGTTAGTAAGAGTCGAAATAAGGGCGGTTAAACCGTATTTTTTTAAGACAAGCCCAAAGAGGGTGTCCCCGCCGGTTGAGGTGAAGACAAAGCCGCTGTCTGTGACTCGTACGCCGCTTAAGTATAGTAGTTGCATGAAGCCCGTTGCGATGAGGTCTTGGTCTGCTTCGCCATAGTAGACTTTCTTTTGTTTGCCGGTGGAGCCTGAAGTGTACCAAAATATTGTAGGTTTCTTGAGCAGCACCTTCTCGGTTCCCAGCGTGTCGAAGAGCACCTGAATCTGGTCAAAAGACGTCATTGGCAGCTTGCTTAGCTGCGAGATATCTTTGATATGCTCTATTTTGGAGTATGCGGGTGAGCGGCTTGCTGTAGACGTGATCTGGTCCAGCATCTGTGAGTGGAGCTTCTTTAATTCAGCGTAGGACAAAGTGAAGTCCCGTGCAATCGATGATTCAATCTCTTCCACTAGCTTTGTGTTTGCAGGCATATGTGAGAACCAAGTTGTGATGCACTTAAATCGAAATTAGAGTATTAATAGTTATAGCACCATGGAATAGCGAGGTTCATAGAACAAGATAGCCCTGAAAGTGTTAGCTGGCACCGTTGCCACAAATTTTAGGCGCGTTTTTCAAGCCTTTTTCTTTGAATTTTAGGTTTTCAATAGTTGCGCCAAAGGATGTTCTCCAAATATGTGCCCATTTCGATCACTTGGATAAGCATAAACTATTATCCGGTAATCTCCTATCTCCATTATTTTTCCACAGTCCTTTTTGACTCTAAAATCGTTTAATTCCTCAAATCCTTTAAGTTGTGCCAATCCTCTTCTTGCGGTGTCACCAAGTAGAACAATATTTTTGGGTTGAATAAACTCAATTTCCTCTATTAGAAATCGAGCAGCACAATTATTGATTATCTCAAGCGGCACCTGTCCAAGCTGGCCTTTGTTTAATCGGCATTTGACAGTATCAGTCAAAAAATTATTCTCACAAAACCTCTCCAGCCCCTTTCGTGTTAAGTCATCAATGCTCAGTTGCTTAAAGAGCCCTCTCCGCAAGGTTCCAGCTGGAATGTCTGTGTTGTAGAAGTATCTTGGCTCAGTTGCCGGAGGCGCTTCAGCAATAAACAAGTTAGCTATATTGGGCTTCAGGTATTTGTAGGCGCTAAATTTGAAACAAGCCTTCGGATTGAACTTCAACGCTGCACAGTAAAGCTTGAATTTAGAGCAGTCACTGCAACCTTCAAGTCCTTGAAGCATTCCTTGCATAGGATTATTGAAGTGATTAGGTTCTAATCTCTTTCGCGTTCATTTCGGCGCAACAGTTGGAGGTAAGGTTGATTGTTGAAAGATAAGAGAAGCTGCTGAAACGTGTATCTGAGCTTACAAATGATTGGGCAACGGGTTATTTTGATGATTTAAAGGCAACAGCTAAGGATCGTCTTGCGTCACTTCATTTTTCCACGAAAAACTTGGGATTTTAATTTTGATTTAAATGTTATTGCATAGGTTTCTTGACCAACAGCCTTTAAATTTAGTCAAGCTTTCTTGATGAGAACCCTTTTATGACTACAAAAGAAGGTAAAGTATGGCGCAAATCAATGACTACTTCGAAACAACCAACAAAACACTCACGCAAGCTAGGTGCAATTCTAGTTGTGGGGTTGTTCTCGATTGCCATCTTGATAGGCGCCATCTTCGCATCGTTGGGTTACTTCAATCCTCAAAACTCAGATACCTCTATCGATAAGCTTTCCGCCAATGAGGAAAAAGGCTTAGACTTCATTCAAAAAGTGCTTTCTTTGGACACCTCAAAATATAATGTCAGCGTCAAAACCCATGCTGCTCCAGCTCCAAGTTTCGCTACTACAGAACAGCTTGAGTTAGCTCGAACCATTGTTGATTACGATCTAAATTCAAGCCTGTACTCAATAAAAATTACCTGCACATTCACAAAAGACACCCTTACAATGTGCAATATGGACGTCCGCAACGATACACTATCAAGCTTGCGCCAGTACCGTAATCTCACTGACATAGTCAAAGATTTCCTCGGTAATTACGAGACGTTTAGCAATCAAAACAGCACAACCATGATCGAAACGCTATCCAAGGTTAACCCCAAAAACAGTCAAGATTCAACTTTGTCTGGCAGCCTTAAGCTAACGACTACTCATAAAGACCTCTCAGACACCGCTTTTGGCGACAGCTATCAATTCCGCTGGGATTACACCTACAATGGTTGTGACTACCCCGCGCTTGTTGTTTCATATCGAGATGGCGTATTTTCAGGTTTCAAAGATGAAAGAGCCATTTACACGATTGGAGATACAACTGTAAATATCTCCCAAAAACAAGCCACAGACATAGCTTTGGACAACATAAAGAACTATTCATACAAGATGACTGAGGACATTTGGATTAGCAACTTCGGAGTCAACGGCACTAACACATATTTGGCTCCAGCAATCCGGAATTCGACTTACCTCTATCCCTGCTGGACAACAATCATCTACTTAGATAAAACATACCCAGGCAGCGTCAGAGCACTAGTCGTATATGTCTGGGCAGATTCTGGACAAGCCTGGGGAACAAACAGCGTGTATGTTCCTGGTTACGGAGATCTGACCTAATTTGATGATGATTAACATGAATAAGAAAAAGTCGTCCGACAAAAAACGTCTGTAGAAAAATCCCGAGCATGTATTGACTTTCTCTAAGTGACTTGCGCAAAGCAAACGAAACCAGACAGCAACAAAAAAAGGCAGATTTTTAGGGGCGAATTTACCATCATCATTCATTTGTTCAGATTTATGAACAAATAACTAATCAAATATCAAAATACTGGATAAATTATTAGATACATAAGCACTAAATTTATATTTTACTGAACAGCATCATTGCTTGTAAAGAGGCGACATGAAAAAAATGTTAGGCGAACTAATACTTGGTTCAAGTATCCTAGCAAGCGCAATTGGCGCATTAGCAATTGAATTATACGTAGCTAAAAAAATCAGCAAAACAACTGCCAGCCTCAATCACAATTAAGCGATTGTAAAATCGAATAAGATAACATGTGATTGACATTGTATAAAACAATAATATTGGAATGCCAAAGCAAAACTGAAAAAGACACATGCGAAGAATGTTATGCATATATAAAAATTGTTCAATAGCAAAAAACGAAGTCCCAATCAATGAATCCTCCGATTTACACTTCCAATTCAGCAAATAATTGAGAAATGCTCAGAAGGGAAAAGATTAAAATTTTGTCTCAAACCCAAACGCTTACGCTTACACACTTACTCTCATATCTAAACTAACTCTCTTACTATCTCACTTACCCATACTCAATCTAACAACGCGCACTATGGTACGCTAGGCGGAAACGATCCTTTCTCCCCATCGCCGAAAGTGACAGTTCCATCGTCTTCGTCAATTTCATACGATCTGTTCTTGTTTTTCCTTCTTCTCAAATAGATAGCAATGCAAACTCCCGCAACAAGCACGCCAATGCCTACTAAGCCTAATATCAGGAGGGGGTCTTCAAAAAGTGTGGGTGTTATTGCTGGCTTCGAGGTCGGAGTTGGTGTTGCTGGTTGCACTTGAACAAAGACAGCTTTAACGTTTCGGTCACGACTCATCGTGATCGAGGCAGGGTTCATGTCTACCTGCACGGTTTCGTCGAGAAGCCAATGGTCGAATGTCCAGTTTGTGTTTGGGATGGCTTGAACAGGGACTTCTTTGCCATTGTTGTAGGTGTAGATTCCTGGAACAGGATTGGTTGTGCCCGAACCCACCACACTTAGGGTTAGTTGCGGACCGTTACCCGTGTAAGAAGTGGGGTTTGGGCTTATTGTCGGAGTGGGAGTTGTGTTTTGCGTTGGGGTTATTGTTGGTGTCGGGGTTGGAGTCGGCGCATTTGTGGGAGTGGGAGTTGGATCACTAGTTGGAGGAGGTGTGGATGTCGCGGATGGGTTAGCCGGGGGACTGGGTGTTATACTTGGTGTGGGTGTCGGAGTCGGGGTTGGAGCAGAGGTCGGCGTTGGCGACGGTGTGGGGCTTGGCGTAGGTGTTGGTGTAGGCGTCGGTGTCGGAATTGGATTGACTATCAGTTCCACCATTGCGTCAAGATGGGTTTGAGCATCAATCGCTGATCCTCTAATATATAATTTATAAGTTCCAGGTTCCGATTCGGTTGTTGTTGAAACAATCACTGTAGAAGTATCTGCATTAGGGTTGTTAGGGTCAACTGCTTTTGGAACGAAGTTGACGTCGAATCCGTTTGGCACGACACCATAATAAGTCCAAACGACATTTCCAACGTATCCCCCTGGAGTTGCGGTAATCTCATAGGTTGTTGATTGGCCGGCAGTCACGGTTCTACTAATTGGGCCATAGGCGAGGCCAAAGTCTGGGTGTTGATATTGTGCAGTGTGGATTCCAGCTGAATTAACCGTTATGCTGGTGCTTGTCTCGCCGGTGTCCCACTGGTGGAATTTGCTGGCTGAAAAGACGCTTGGAACCGTGAAAGTGTGTTCTCCATACAAGTTTGTAAACTCGTGATTTGTACTGTAACCTGTCGAGACACCATCCATAATAATTGGCACACCGGTTACCCATCCGTCGTAGAGGATAAAACTCCAAAAGGTAACAGAATACATTTCATAATACTGTGCGGTGTATGTTCCGCCTTCAGAGACCACCAGAGTGCTTGTTGCGCCTGTGTTCCACTTTATGAAGGGGTTGCCCCAACTGTTAACTGATGGAACTTGAAAGTAATGAGTCCCAGTCAGGTTTCCAAACGTGTGGGGAGTATAGAAACCCGTCCAAGTACTGCCTTCATATATTTTTTCGCCACGTTCGTCGCCTAGCCATCCATGAGCGCTGTCCCAAGCGTAAATGGTGACATTATAGTATTCCTGGGGGCGTGCAGGCTGGATGCAAACCGCTCCCAAAGCTGTCACCATCAAGAATAAGAAAACAACAACAAAGCAGCGAATGAGCCTTTTGTTCGTGCTTTCAGCTCCTTCTCTTTCTGCTAAACGATAAAAATCTACAGTTATGTTATGTTGCTCAGTGCTTATACGGTTTGTGATGTCTGTAACGTTAGATTTCTAAAGGTTAAATCCCCCTTGAACAGTGAGGAAAATAAAATTTAATTAAATTAATTTTTATAAAATAATTGCTTGGCACAAAATTTTTCTGTATCTGGTTATCTTCATGTGCGCAACTACGTTTTTTCATTTAGTAAGCAATTAGGTCGTTTAGGATTTTAGTTAATTCAATTGGATGTGTAATCATAGGATCATGCTCAGAAGCTATTTCTTTTATTTCCCAACCTTCAGCTTTTGCCTTAGCTACAAAAGGCGCCATAATTTCTACCGCAGGTCCAATTGTACATCGAATAAAGGCCCGCGGAATTGCTCTGCTTGCGGTGTTGCTGGGTGGAGGCGCTTGAGTGTACGTGCTCATTGGTTGGGGAGTTAATCGTGCAGAAATCCATTGAGCTATCTTTGGATCATTAATCCCAAATTCATATGGTGACGGAGGTTGTCTTGATTGATTTTCTTGAGAGGGGCGTTTGAACATTGAAGTTTCAGATAATTCTTGAGGCCAAAGGTCTATTTCGCTTTGGCCATCCGAAGGAACGTATGCATCCAAGTAGATTAATTTCGAGATTCGTTCAGGCATCTTTGCTGCAACACCAGTGATTACCATACCTGCATAACTGTGGCCAACCAGCGTTACTTTTGAGAGATCATAATAAAATAGTAGATTAGTGATGTCTTGAATATGCGTGTTTAAATCTACTTTGCATTGAAGATGGGCTTTGTCTCCAAGTCCTGTTAGAGTCGGCGTGTAGACATCGTGCCCTAACTTTCTTAGTTTAGGTGCAACAAAACTCCAATACCAGCCTCCACAGAATGATCCATGAACTAAGACTAAATTTGCCATTTTATTTCCCCAAAGAAATTTGCTTTGCCTAATCAACATTTGTGTTTGATCAATACTTAAGCTTTAGTAATAGTCTGAAATGTGTGTTTTATTTTTTGTTTTAATTTTGGTTTTGTGAAAAGAGGAGTAGATACAGACATGGAAGAGTAGAAATAAATACAGATGTTGAAGGGAAAAAAGATTAAATTTTAACAATACATTTGCAGCAAATGCTGAAAAGCTCATTATTCTTTACTTTTTCAGTTGATTGAAATTCTTTATTAATTCGTTTAGTTCAGCTGCAGATTTAGCTTGGAGCATGTCTTTACCTTTTGTGGCAACAAACATACCGTCTGGTTGTCTGGTAATTTGGAAACCGTTTGTGTACTCTGTGTTGTTGCAGGATGCTTTTTTACCCATAATTGAAAACCTTCTATGCTATTTGTTATACTCAGGCGGCCCTAAAAAATGTTAAAATCCAATTCACATAGCGTTAACAGGAAGTAGAGCTATCGATGATACCACTCGTAGATAGCATTAGAAGCCTTCTTGGAGTAGCCCTGTTTGGGGAGTTCACTAAAAACCGCATCTACTTCATTTTCTTCGTTAGATTTAGGCTTCACGTCAGAGTGTAGGCAAACAAGTTACCTTAAATAGATTTACTTCAAATTCCGAATCAGAGTAAACAGTAGCATCGAAAAACAGCTAACTTCATCAAGCCTGCCCACTACCCTTCTTTTAGCTAGTCAAGAAACCTGCACAATTAGGCTTTTATTGGAAATCATTTCTAAGAGTAACCATGGCTAATCAAAGAAAAAGTATAGTTTTAGCGCTTGCCTTCTTAATCTTAATCGCTTTATTAATTATGCCTTTTGAAATTCTTAATGGGCAATGCCAGTCTACTCTTCCAGTTATTAAGACATCAGCCCCTCTTATCACTTATAACATGACTATGAGTAGCCCAACGGCGAATACTACTTTCACAAACGTCATGCTGTTAGCTTATACGTTGAAAATCAACTCTAACGCTTCTATTTTGGGCGTTCCTTTGGGGTTATCAGTCTCTTACAGAATAGACAATTGCTCAGAAGTCTACTTATTTCAAGACCAATACTGCTATGAGTTCATCGATGTTACCTATCTAAAGAATAGTATACATCAACTAGCAATTTTCGCTCAACTGAATTACCTTATGAATAATGGTACCATTGTCGAGAACAAGCAAGAACTTATAAAAACCTATTTTTCAGTCCTGAACAGACCAGTAGCCATCAATATTGCAAGCCCACAAAATACAATCTATTTTACGAATAGCATTCCTTTGACAATTGAGATTGACAATCCTTCAACATATGATTATCAGGATTATCCATTGTATTGGCAAGGGTACAGCTTGGACAACGGAACCAAAGAGTCGCAAAATGTAAATGATACCTTGATAGACTTGACAGATGGCTTTCATAAACTTACGTTCCACGTGAATCTAGGAAACATGAGTAGTACTGCCACAGTGTCTTTTTTTGTAGTTTCCACCTTATCTAATCAAATTTTAATGATAATAGTAATCGCTATAATTCCATCCATAACAATTCTTTCAATACTTTATATTAAACATCGGAAAACAGCTAAGTCAAGCACTTAGAAAGCTCGAATACTCAATTCTGATACCATAGGGCTTTAGCTACTATTTACTGAACTGTGTCTACTGCTTAGCTTATCACTGCTAAGCCCCGTTGGATGTAATTTTAATTTTTCTTTCTTTTCAAGATTAGGCCGGTTATTGCGATTATAGTCGCTATTACTATGGCGGCGATTGCGATGACAATTTCTGAAGTGAAGTATGTTACCGGCGCATTATTCGGGTTGGTTGGTTGTGACTGGAGCTGTGTGAGTAGGTGTAGCAGTAGGAGTGGGAGTTGGAGTAACGGTTGCAGCGAGTGACGGGGGACGGTCTCGTATTGGTGTCAAAATTTACTGGTGGTGGATTAAGATCCAGTCCCCAAATCTAACTGGTGTTTACTTATTCTTATTGCTGGTTTTTGGGGGGTTAACAATAAAAACCACAAAGTTTATTTTTATGTTTAACATACTCAGTATGTTAATTATGTTTAAGAGGTGAATTGAATGGAAGAACACAAAGAAAAACCTTCTGAAAAAATTAACTTTGAAGGAATGAGACATCACCATATAGGAATGCGAAATCACTGCGAAGGAATCAGAAAACATCCAAAGCGAGTAATAGTCAAAGGGTATATGCGCCCCGACAAAACATCTTACTACGTTGTTATTCCCAAAGAAGTAAGAGAGTTATTCAAATTAGAAGGCGGAGAATACTTCATAATTATGGCGAAGCCTTGGGCAAACGAAATCAAGTTGAAACTTGCAAACTTCGTTGAAGAAGAACAAGAATAATCAGTACTTTTCAGAGTATAGATGGATTTAAGTTTAAGTACAAAATTTAGTTTCAAACTGACCAATACTACCTACTACCACTAACTAACTCTATCACGATCAACACAAACATAAAGAATTAAGAGGCACTTATTCTAATTAAGAGGTTAAGTGAAAAGAAAATGACCGTTGTAAAAATTATTGAGCTGATTGGCAGCTCACCGAAAAACTGGGAAGAAGCCACAAAGAATGCTCTCGCAGAAGCTTCAAAGACTATTAAGAACATAAAAAGCGTTTACGTGAAAAGTTGCAAAGCTACAGTGGAAAACAACAAAATCGTAGAATATAGGGCTAACGTCAAAATCGCTTTCGTTGTAGACGAAAAGCGATAAAGGTCTACATCATTTTTTCTTTTTTCCTTTAAGGGTCGACTTTTTCTTAAGTTTAGCAGGCTTAGGAATTTTGCTTTTTTCAGGTTTCTTTGCTTTTTCCACTTTAGGCTCTTCTACCTTTGCAGGTTCCGTTTCACCCTCAATAACTTGTATCGCGCCTTCGGGGCATTGTGATTCACATGTTCTGCAAAGTATGCAGTCCTCAGCTCTTACCGGCACAGATTTACCGTCTTTCATCTCATAAACGCTTACGGGACAAGAGTTAACACAGGTTTCACACCCACTACATTTGGAGCTAACAATAATTCTAACCATTTGCCTCATCCAACTTGTTTCTAAGAGTATTTGACTTAAATATTTTTTCAGGAGACGGCGACATAGTTCCATTCAAAAATGCTAACGCGGGTGACACCTTCAATGACTTATGGTCGAACGGGGGTCCAGAAAGCGCTCGTAATAGACAGATACATTAACAATAACTGGTGAAATTATTAGGAAGCCGGCAAGGGCGTGAATTCTAATTTACGAAATGCTTAAGAATTTGTCCTGGGTAAAAACATCTGAGGAAACACTCATGTCATTTTTGAAAAAAGCCAAGGATAAAATTGTAGAAGAAACCAAAGAGGCTGGCGGCAAAGCCAAAGCCTCAGTTAAAGAAGGCGGAGCGATTCATGAAGGCGCAGAAAAAGTAGGCAGCGGCGTCAAAAAAGCAGGCTCAAAAGTTGTTAAAGAAACAAAGAAAGCTGGAGCCAAAGTCAAAGACAAAATCGACTAACAACTCCACCCTTCTTTTTTGTTATAAAAATTATTTTGAAAAAAGAAAAAAGTGTACACGGAAAAAATACCGTGCATCAGGATTCTTAGTATTCAACTTTTCGAGGTAGTTTCTTAGCTTGCTCTACCCAACTTTTGACCTGTTTAAGACTTGGCAATTGGCGGACAACTTTCTTTTCTTTATTTGCTTCCACCAACTTTGGATGAAGATTTTCAGGTTTCCTAGTACCCAACTCTACTACTGTGTCAACACCCGCGACTTCTAAGAGATCGGAGTATTCTTCGCCGACGCCTTTGATTCGCATGAGGTCTGCACGGTTAACCCACTCCAGAATAGACTTTACGGGTATGCCTGTTTTCGCAGCCAGGTCTTCCCGAGCTTTGGCTTTGCAGCCTACTTCGAGAAGTTTTTCAGTTGTCTTTAATCCAGCAGCAGATAGTTTTTCTGCAGAAACCTTGCCTACACCTTCAATCTTAAGTATGTTCGTCATGACATTTCATCACGTACTCAGTGGAGTCTTCTTGTATTTATTTTTTAAGTAGCTGTAGTAATGTCCACAATTCAATATTTGTAAAAAGTAAAAAAAAGTGTGCGTTAGTGCGCCAAAATTAGAATTCAATCCCCAAATAACCTAAGAACTGGCAAATGAGACTGGAACTCAGCTTCGGGGGCATAAACTGGATTCAGCATATGCAGTTAATTGAAGCACTTCTAAAGCACTTCCCGAGGGTAGAATACTTGTTACTGTAATACTGCAATCACACTTGTTTAATAGGCAATAGCAACCTCTAAACTGTTGGTGAATAAAGTTGGTTTTAGAACAAAAGAATTTTCAGAATCCTGATGAAATTCTAAATCCTCCGAATGTGAGGATAGAAAACATCAAAATGGGGGATATGACTGTTTCAAAGCAGACTTATCAACCTGGATGGCAATGGTCAAAAGACATTAAACCCATCGCAAAAACAGATTCTTGCCAGGTGCACCATTTTGGGGTTTGGGTTTCAGGCAGGATGCGTGTACGAGCTGATAATGGTCAAGAAATAGAATTCGGCCCCGGTGATGTATCTGATATTCCGCCAGGACATGACGGCTGGGTTGTTGGGAATGAACCTGCAATTTTCTATGCTTTCACCTGTAAAACAAACCTAAAGTAAACAATTTTAGAATATATTTTCCCCTTCATTTTTTGGATAAAAGATTAATTAAAAAAAATAGCGCTTGCGTCGCATGGGAAGCTTTTCAGATTAAATTCACTTCTAAACCCCAAAGAATAATTCCAAAAAGTTCAGTATTCCTAAGGCGATAAGAATGATTCCAGAAAGAATGGAAGGGATTTTTTTGTTCAAATTCTTTTTCCAGTTACTCATAAAGAATGCGAAAAATATCAAAACTGTATTGGTCAAGATAATCGAAATAATTATCCAATAAATAGGTATTTCTAAGAATGGAAAACCAACTCCGATTGCTCCCTCGTCAAAACTCCCTAATATACCCATGACAAACAGTACCCAAAAAGATGAAATATTTTTCTTTATAAATTTAGGCGATTCGTCTTCGAATGCTTCTTTTATTATCCATAACCCAACTCCACAGAATACAATTAAAACTACCCATGAACTAATGGAAGCAACCAATTCGAAAATTGCTAATCCCACTAGCCAACCTATTAACGGCAATAAGGCAGTTGATATTGAGAAAGCAAGAGCCATTTTGCTTGCATTGAAGATTTGTTTTCTGCGAGTTTCACTTGGAATCAGTAGGCTTAAGGCAAAAGCGAGAGCAAAATCATCTAACGATAGCCCCAACGATAACAAGATAAGAGTCAGGTAGTCTATCGTAGTTCACCGCCCTAATTCTAAACGCTTTTTTTAAAACGAATCAGTGATATAGGCTTTTTTGTCAAATTAGCCCAAGTATACTTGACCCTCGATTATTGTAAAAATGGAAACATAGATCTATCCACCATATTACTCCCTCAATAAGTTCATACCAACCATTTTTTAATATTGCATTTAAGCCGCGTTCAAGTGGTTCTATAACTCTTTAACTGAAAAACTAAACAGGATAGCCACATTGCCAGGAGGCGAAGTGACAGTTAAACCTTCGCTGGTATCGGTTTCAATAACTGGGTTTCCTGGGGCTTCTATAATAAACTCAATTTTTAGCATCCTTGAATGATACTTTAAGAACTGGATCATTAATTTTTGATGTTTCTATCATCTTTTCCCTTTTTAAAATAAGAAAACCAAACTCTCAGAATTTGCATTTTTTTCTGCTCTATTCTTTTCGCCTCATGTAGATTCGTTTGGGCCAATAAATCTAAAACTTTATCAAACGACAAAGCACTGAAGATCGTAGGAAAATTTGGGCTTCCAAAAATTATTTTCCGTTTTTCCATTTTTCGGAGAGCAAGATAAATTTGCTGCCTATTGATTCCTAAAGCGGCTGTTATAGCTGAGACTCTTTGTGGTCCATTGAGAACTAGATACACATAGATTTCTGCCTCTAACGGTTCAAATCCTAAATCAATCAGAGTCTTGTGAATCCAATCTTGAGTCAATTAAATCACCTTCTGAACTTAATTAAAAAAGGGGGAGAGATTCGCGATGCAAATGTGTCTCTGATTTAAGGCACCAGAGCGAATCCTGTCCAACCGGCTGACGGAGTGAGTGATGGTCCAATAGTATCAAGATAGAGGGTCATACCCTCAAAGATGCCCGTCCCGTGAAGAACAGTATGACCTTCAGAAGGTCCATTAGTTGCACTGGTAGGAGTTAAGTACCAACCGACAGACTTCAAATTCCATATTCCCTCAAAAGTACCTTGTACAGCACCATCTACTTTGTAGGTACATATTACCTCGTGGGTCCAGATACCCTTTGCCTCAGGCCATGGTCCTGGAAAAGGAATATCCTTTCCATGATTAACTGTGCCAGACACAACAGTATTTATCTCCATCACATAGTCAGCTGCAGGTGAAGAATCAATATGCAAACTCATAACACCAGAAGTAACCCAATTTCGACATTGAACCACGGAATCAGCTACAACCCAATAAGTAGAATCAGGACCAGGAACAGCTTTAAAATTCGAAAGGGTCGCAGTCACTGGAACTTTTTCAGCAGCAACCGTTAACGCTGGAGCGAAAGCAATTATCATCAACAGAGCCAAAACAGGTAAAATAACCATTTTTCTGTTCATTTTTTTCACCTCCCGACTTATTGATCCACGTTTTAGGCGAAAAACTGTTAAGCACTAAACAAGTATTAGTTTTGGTGATGACTAAAATCAATCACCACTTCCGGGATGCATGGTTTTGGGTGAAGAAACACTAAAAAATGTACTGAAAGATTTTGGTTTAACAGACAGTGAAATACAAGTTTACCTTACCGTTTCCAAGCATTCTCCAATAAGCGGAACCGACACTGCACACCTCATTAGAAAAGATAAAGCGCAGGTCTTTCGGATCCTAAAAAATCTCCAAACCAAAGGCTTCATAGAAGCCACACTCGAAATCCCCATGCGATTCACACCCGTCGCCTTCGAAAAAGTCCTCGAACTCTCCATCAATGAAAAAAAGCAACAAGCAGAACGCATCGAAGAAACCAAAGAACAACTCCTAACGTATTGGAAAAACCTCAACAGAAAAACCCTTGATACCTCAATAGAAAAATTCGTGGTCATCGAAGGCCGACACAAGGTCTACTCAAAAATCTCCCAACTAATAACCGAAGCAAAAACCAACCTATGCGCCGCCTCTACAGTCTCAGGCTTATTACGCGCCGAACAATTCGGCATCTTCACAAACCTCAAACCCAAACAGCAAGTCAAATTCCGACTCCTAACCGAACTCTCAAACCAAAACCTCACAACCATAAAACGCATCCTAAAAAATATAACAAAAAAACAAACCAACATCAAAGCAAAAAACCCAGACCTATGCTTAAACATCTTCCCCAGAATGGTCATAAAAGATAACCAAGAAGCAGTCTTCTTCATAACCCCCAGAAACACCTACAACACCATTGAAGAAGACAATCTGTGCCTTTGGACCAACTGCAAAGATCTAGTCGAAGCCTTCAGCCGAGTATTTGAAGACCTCTGGCAAAACGCTTCCGACATCGCAGACAAAATTGTAGAACTCCAAACCCCAAAAACAAACCCAACAGAACAAACCAACCAAATCCAAACAAAATACCAAAACATCCTGCAATCAGCAAAAACAGAAATCATAGCTGTTACGTCCTCCGAAGGGCTTAACGAATTTGTCGATAATCTTCCCCACCTAAAACAACAATCAGAAAGCAATGTTGTCATAAAAATCATGGCCCCCATAACCGATAAAAATCTGCAAATTGTCCAGCAGTTATCAAAATGTTGCCGAGTCAAGCATATCACAAACAACTACCAAAAAACGACCCTCATCGACCAACTGCACCTCTTCCAATTCACAAATGCCCAAACAAACACCGACCAACAAACACAAACGAAAGTATCCCTCTCGGAGCTATCCGCTAAAGATATTTCCTACACCGATAAACCCCAGCAGGTCCAAAAAACAAAAAAACTACTAGACGAGCTTTGGGACAACAGTCAGGCGCCCTCCTTCATCACCTTAGAGTCCATCTTCAGCTCTGCAGCTAGTGCCACAGAGGAACTCCCATCACAAGACGGATTAAACGTAGTCAGAAAAGTCAACGCCTTAAAAGTTACAGACGAACAACCAGAAATGGAAAAAGACATCATAAACCGCATCATCAACGCAAAAAGACTCCCCGTGAAAGACCCAACCAAAGACCTAACCCGAATTTACGGATTCAACGGCCAAGCAGTCATCCATCCACCCCCAGCTTTTCACCTCCCCGACCTAATGATCCACGCCTTCCACAACGACAAACAATCCGCCTACGGCGTAGAAGACTATATGGTGGTCTACATGTGGCTCCCCACCCCCAAAGGACCCACCTTTGTCCCAGTTACGATATTAGGCGATGTCAAGAAAGGCGAAAACGGCCTAAGAGCAGTCTGGCAAGGCACCCCCGCCGCACAGAACTTAAAAATCGTCAAAAAATCCCAACTTCACATCCAACTACACGCAAACGTCTTCTTCGTAGGCTGGACCATCCCAATACCCCTACGCCCCACAGAACTCATACTACCCCCAGCAGCCATAACCCTTGAAGCAGTTGGCAAACTCAACACCAAATCATTCACCATAAACATGCCCAACGGTTACAAGGTAAAAATAGAAAGAAATGGCTACAGTGCTTACGTGACATTCCTCCATCCGAAATCAAAATACCATGGCCCAGGGACAGACGGATACATAAACCGAGACCTTATCATGACAACAACCCCACCAGCATACAAAGAGAACTAGCGCAATCAAACCGATGAACCCAGAAAGTAATATGAAAGTCGAAGCAGTAGGCTCCCTAACATGTTTTTCTTGTTCAATTTTTAATGATCAGTCGAAACGCCAAGTCCATAAAATATCAATCTACTTCTACTCATAATTATCCCTAGGAATCCTAACATGATTCTTAATTAGCGTCTAAAATCCCACGATAATTATTAGTATGGTTGCTAATGTTGATGAATATAGAGAGTATAGTAAAGTGAAGAAAAAAGAAAGCGTAGAAGTCAGCGAATCAGAAACACTCGCATCCTACGACCAGAAACTCAAAGACAAGTACGGGGACAACTGGCTAGGCAAAGGCAAATGCACTGGACTTGAGTTTAAACGTTGGTTAGCTCTACGTGACAACATGACAGAAATTCCATGAAGCCACCCTAAAATTAGGGTCAAGCACTCAGTTAACGCATAACCATCCTTAAGATTCTAACATTAGTGTGAGAGTTGGGTTTGCTGGGGCTCTAAACAGGTTCTTAAGGAGAAGAAAACTGCAAATTACGACCCAATAATAAATATAAAACTCAATTGAGAAATAGGTTTCTGAACCTGTTTGGGCGCTAATCCCACCGACCCCCATACCAGTCACACACAGGGGGCTTGCCTTAGTTTTTTTGGCGGTATTCTGAAAAACCTCTTCCGCCTTTAGGTTAGATTTATGAACAATGAGCAATTAATTAGCTTTCAATCGCGAAATTGGTTTGATTCAATTGAGCAATCAACGGTTAGAAAGTGAATTACAAGGCAATACCCTAAGGGTATACTGGTGCTTAGTAAATTCCTCCAAGACTTCAATGGGCCCCCGAGATGTTCAACATAAGTTGGGTTTTTCTAGTCCAAATTTAGCCGTCTACCATTTAGATAAACTGGTCGAATTAGGAATAGTGGAAAAAAATAATGGAGAATACCATATAACACAAATTGTCGAAGTAGGAATTCTAAAACAATTTGCCAAAATTAGGGGTTTTATATTTCCTCGACAGCTCATCTATAGCACAATGTGGACCACACTTTTCCTATTTTTCCTATATGAATTCAGAGAAATAAATTTCTACAGCTTCTTCGCTTTCCTTTTCGGTTTTATGGGTGCAGGAATTTTGTGGTTTGAAGCGATAAGTACTTGGCGAAATAGACCCAAATAGCTATTCTCTTCAAAAATGAATTCAATCAACAGGTCGAATTATTACTATGTAATCAAGAAAACCATTGTACAACTAGTTGTACACCGCGTTCAAATACATTGAATTAAATAAAGCGATCCCTCATTTGCTTGTCGAGGAATTAAATGTCAGCCAACAAAAAAAGAATGGGAATTTATGCCACAGCGGGAGTAGCAGCGGCTATCATAATTATTGCAGGAATATTTGCCTCAGGAATACAATTACCGACAAACCAAAACAAAACAGGCACACTTGTAGTATCCATAAAAGATGCTCCTGTCGACCTAAAGGGACTCATCCTAACTATTGATGGCTTATACATCCTTAACTCTAAGGACGATAAATGGACTGAATTGACTCTAAAAGAAGGTCAATCAATGACATTTGACCTACTACAACTAACAGGGAGTAACAGCCTGCAACTCTCAGAAGAAACAGTATCTGCAGGTGAATACTCAAAAATACGCTTAGACGTAACCGAAGCAATCGCAACTTATACCGATAGCAAAGGAACAGAGCACACAGGTGAATCTCTAAAAGTACCACCCGGCCACATAGACATTATCACAAGCTTTAGCATAGGAGACAACCAAGTTACCGGTCTAATGATCGACATGCAACCAGACACCGCAGCCATCAGCGATAGCGGGAACTTTAAACCGATTGTGAAAATGACGGTAACCCCTGAAGTCTCACCGACACCGTCTCCTACTCAATCAACACCTTAGCCACCAGCAAATAAATAAGCGGTGACTCTATGGGAAATGAAGATAAAATAACCCTCGATAGGCTCTCAAAGCAGGGATACTCAAAAACGGTTGCACACGCTATATGGCTATGGTACTACCCAACAAAACAAGAAAACGGCAAAACTAAACCTAAGATAAGGCGCAGCCACGCAAGTTAAATGCGCGTGCTCAGTTTTTTTTACCCAAGATTCATCTACATGTGGTGAGACGATAATCGGGAAGTACGCCAGGTTTAGGTTGCTAAGGACTCCGCATAATTATCCCAAGTTCCTATTTAATTCTTAATAATCTCGGAAATCGGGCACACAGAAACGCCAATAATTATAACCATATTTTTTCGGTATAATTTTAAATTACTCAACAGTCACGTTGTAAGCATCATTTTGTTCTGAAGTATGTCAATTCTGCTTTAACTTATTTTTTGACTCTAATTATGCATAGTACAGCGGCGATCTGCAGAGACAAAGCAAACAAAACCACTACAAACAAAGGGTAGACTCCGCTTAGAAGAAAGCCAAATACTAATCCGCTTGCCAAAGTACCAAAACCTAAAATTGCGTTAAAAACGCCATAAGCTGTTCCCCGCTTCCCAAGTGGAATCAATTCGCAAACCGCAGCACGATAAATCGATTCTTGCATGCCCAACACTAACCCAAATGTTATACAAGCAGCTATAATCCCAGTTAAGCCGCCATATGAAACAAAAAAGACAGGCAACATAGATAAAACAAATGGAAAAACAAGGAATTTGATGCCGACTCTATCGAATAGGTGACCAGAAACTAGAGCTATTGGAGCATCGATGATTTGAACAGCAACGTATAGGATGGGCACCAGCCAAGCTTGACCTAAAGGTTGAAGAATGATTGAACCACTAAAAAGTATTAGTGCAACTGGAATTAACCCAAATGTATTAAGAAAAACTGCAACCGAGAAGAACCAAAAACCTCGATTAAGCTTAGCTTTTTCTTTGGTGCTGTTTTGTATTTCTGCTTGAGCGCCTACTTTCTTACCCACTCTACGATAAGTGTAAGCTATTGCTATCATCATTAAAATAAAGGGAATTATCAATAAACTGAAGGCGACTTTATAGTTGTTAGTTGTAAAGAATAAAACTGCAGCAAACAGCAGGGGTCCTATTATTGCTCCTATTTGGTCGACTGCTTCATGAATCCCAAACGCTTTACCTGAACCTACATCTTTACCCACTATTGAAACAACTGTATCCTTTGAAGGAGAACGAAGTGCCTTTCCAACCCTTTCAAGCAAAAGCAAGACAACAACTATTTCTATACTATAAGTTAAACCGATTAGAGGTATTGCAAGAATTAATCCATATCCAGCGAATATGAATATCCAGTAAGCTTTGGTTCTGTCTGATAAGGTTCCGCTGATTAGTCTTGCACCATAGCCTAAAAATTCTCCTGCGCCACTCACAACACCTACTACAAATGCTGAAGCGCCAAGAAACATCAAGTAGTCTGGAGCTATTCCACGCCCCGACTCATAGACCATATCACCCAACATGCTTATGATGCCTAAAATGATAAGAGTCACGTAAGCGGTTCTTTTGGTGATGGCAAGTCCATTAACCAAGATTGTTGCTCCTTATTCATTGCCGTAGAGTCAGGCGCTAATAACACTTGCGGGGGCAAGCAAAAAAGAAAAAGGAGATTAGGTTGGCTGAAATCTCCAGAAATCACAAGTTCAAGGCTATGCTCGCAAACATTTTTAAGTAATCTTAAAACCTTAGTCTAAAGTGAGTTTATATGTCTATTCTTGAAGCAATCCTTGACCGAAGAAGCATCAGAAGTTATCAAAAAAAGGAAATACCAAAAGAGGTCTTAATGCAGATTCTTGAGGCTGGAAGACAAGCCCCTTCTGCAGTAAATAGGCAACCGATTCGTTTTGTAGTTGTGAATGATCAAAATATCCTAAAAGACTTATGTGATACAATAATTACTCGCTTTGTCAAGGAAGCTCCAGCTGTCATTGTTGGATGCGCAGACGTCAAATCGTTAATGACTGGTAAATGGGCTATTGTCGATGCAACTATAGCAATGGAAAACATGGTCATTGCAGCAAGTGCATTAGGAATAGGTTCATGTTGGATAGGAGCTTGTAATGAGGAGAAGGTTAAAGAAATGTTAAAGGTTCCTAAGGATTGGAAAGTTGTTGCATTAGTAACCCTAGGCTATCCTTCTGAGCAACCAAAACCGAAAAAGAAAAAACCAATAGAGGAATTATTCAACTTCAACAGCTTCCAAAATTAATTTTTTTAATCAGGGCTCTAACCATAATGCAAATCAGCCCAAGCTTCAAGTATAGCAAACTACTACTACGTTATAACCTTCGGATAGGCATTAATTGACTTGAAAAGTAGTAGTCTGTTAAAATCTGCAGACGACTACTTTCAATCATGCACTTATCCGTTGCGTGACAGAGATATTAGTAACCAAAATGGGAGAGAAACAAATGAGTAGCATAGAAACTGATGAGCAGATAAAGCTCAGAGCCTTCTTAGGGCTGCTAAGTGAGCTACAATCAAAAGGCAAAATCACAGGAGAGCAATTCCGAGAGAACCGTGAATTATGGATAAAACAGCAACCCAATGACCGAGAAGTAACAGCCTGGCACCTAAAACAACTACTAACCGTTGAAACAAATCCAGAAATGCCAAAAAACCAATCAACCAAAACTCAAAAACCAGGACGACAAAAACTCTAAAAAACCAAAACACATACGCCTTACTTGCTATTTGTTTCTTCACTCTTAGAGTTCAGCCGCTTAAAAGACTGCTTGAATTTATCGCCCTCAAGGGACTCAGGCGCAATCAGTTTAGCATAAGGATTAGCAAAATTGTCTTCTGCGGGGAATTGTATGCTGCATTGTGGCTGCTGCTTTAGGGCAGCTTTTTGTTCCTCTGTCAGTTTTAAGCCGAACTTGTGAACTTCGTCATGGCAGGGCTGCCTACAGAGCCACACGAAGGGTGGCTTGTGTCCACCGGCGAGGGAGTGTTTAGTCATTGCGTCGCCCACTCTGCCACATTTAGAGCACTGTTGTAGTTTTTTTGGGGATCTGCGGGTTTTGGTTTTTGACTTAGATTTGCCGCTGAAAGCGCCGTAGTCTTTGTAGATTTCTTCTTTGGTTACTTCTTTGTCACCTTCTACTTTTTTTGATTTCAGGTTGCTTGGTCTCCAGAATCTGACATTGCAGGGCAAGGAATGAATGTTGAAGATGCAATAAGTAACTTGCGCAAAGCAAACGATCTCTACCTTGAAGATGAAGATGCCAAAAATCAAAAAAGGTAGGGGGCAGTGGGTGTTTTAAGTTAGGGTTCGGCGAGGTTTTGGTTAGGGCCTATGATGGTCTATTATTTGGTATTCCCTGTTTGCATGTCCCCAATGAGGACTGGGATTTCTGGATGCCTGACCATTTATAAAAAAACCATTAAAAAAAGATCAATGGAAAAAAAAGTAAAGAAAGAGATATTGTTATTTTTTGTGTCTACCTATTTATGTCCAACCCATTACTGTGCCAATACGGTCTATTACCATATTTGGAACTGTATAATCACTTGAGCCTGAAATTTTTACTGCGTCAAACTCACCTGTGCCAAATCCAATAAAGTTGCTGTTACCATGCCCTATTGCCTTGAGTTCAAGAGTTCCTCTTAGCGTAGAAGCATCATGAACTGTAGCACTGCTATAGATAGAGATGACTTCTCTCACAACAACAGTCATGACGTTTGAGATTCGGTTGAGATTGAAGTTTAATTCAGCATCATAATCTATGTAGTCATTAGTGATTGTTTCAATTGCTCCGCTAGGTCCTATTTCAATATAGAATACTCCATCCCATTCCATTCCTTTTATATGCACAGTTTTGGCTTCGGAAGTTTTGGTTGCATCTCCAGGAGTATAAATCACTCTGTCCGCACTTTTGGGTATAGTTGCACCGTCTAAGTGGAAAAGGAAGTCTTGTTTTTCTTCTCCAAGTCCCGCAGTTACAGATCCAACAAATGGAGCTGCTAATAGAGCTAAAGAAAAAGCCAGAGTTATTAGCAGGAGTTTTTTATTCATCCTAGTTTCACCTCCTTTTTGCTATGTTGTTGATTTGTTCGAAAAAATATATGATGATTTTTACGTAATATTTCGAGGTCATTGATTCTAGTTGCCTCTATAAAGGGTCTGCATAGTGGTTGCTTATAGCTTCTAGTCAGTCCAAAAGAGGACAACTTTTTGAGTTTAAGAGACTGGCTTATTTTTCATGTTTGTTAACCTATCTTCGTTATGAAGCATAAATTCATTTAATTATTATATTAAAAATGCGTAACCCTTAAAACAAGGGCAGCGTTGATGAAGAAAATATTGTTTCTGCAATTGTTGGTTACTACTAGTATAATTCTCTCTATTTTAACTGCAAGCCCAATAGGACATTCACAACCAACTCCAGTACCAGAAGTCCCTTTGATAATCATTGTTTCATTTATTGTGATGTTTTCTGGATCTGCAATAATCTTCGAGGTTAGAAACAATAAACAAAGATAATCTATTCTTAAACTAGGTCTTAAGTCCTAATGTTGGAGACTTTGAAATAGTCTCTTTGGTTTATTAGCGTCAAGACCATTACTTAATTAAGAATTTAGAAATTTTTTATGGGGAATGGATAGAATGATTTACAAAAATGGACATAAGAATTTTGAATTTTTATCTTTTAAATGCAGAATGTGCAAAACCTGTTTTTCCAATCCTTATGACTTGAGGATGCATAATATGGTTAAACACAAAGGGCACATGCTTCTTTGAATAAAAAGTTGAATTGTTAATTTGAATTTAGGATTGTTTGGTAGAGTGACATGGAAAACTTTGAGAGATTAAGTAATAGAGCCCTTAGGGTAACTTGCTCTTGCGGTATTGTTTTTGAAACGTATGATCCAAAAAAGATCTACCATTCTAACAAGTGTAGGGCAATTTCTATAAGGAAAAGAAATGCGGTAAATGACCAAAGAAAGAAGCTGAAGCAAGAAAAGCTAAGAGAGCAAAGTTTCTAGTTTGTTGTAAATAGATCATACCTCTCAACTGTCCAGATATTTTTTTGTGTTAGACCTTGAACTCTAAAACAATTTTTTGTTGGTGCATTTAAGTACTCACAAACTGCTTTATGTGGCGTCTCGCTATTAATAGGTCAAGGAGTTGGAATTTATTGAAAAGAATGCAGATAGTTAGGCTTGATTCTTCTGATGGTGAACTGCATTATGTTTTCTTAGACTCCCAAATTCAGAATGGCGTTGAACCGCTGCAGGAACTGAATAAGGCTGATGCAATAAGAATTACTAGGAAAGAAGCAGGTAAGCCTCTCTTAATTGTGCGAGAAGCCTGATTCATTATCATATTGCGGTTGCGAGGAATCGTATTCAGGGGCTCAACTAAATTGAAAGCTGTTGTTTATTGTGTCTGATAGACGTTTCAATGTAAAATGTTATATCCATTTTGTTCTGATACTTCGAGGGAAATAAAATGATTAGAAAAGACGCAATCATCATTGCTCTATCAGTGATTATTGTTTCTTTGTTGTTTGTGAGTGTTATAGAGTACTATATTATTCAGTTGGATGAAAGGGATTCTATGATAGCTTCTTTGGAGGAAGAGATCTCTGGTCTTATGAAGCCTGACTTAGTTACTGCTTTAGGTATTTCTGAGAGGTTGAGTAATTATACTTATGATGAAAATGATCCCAGAACCTATAATCATCTGTTGATTTCTGGTACTGTTACTAACATGGGTTTGGGTACTGCTGTGAATGCTGGGTTACATGTTGAAGCTGTCTCAATTACAGGTGAACTTGTCATCAACATGACTGTGCCTATAGCTGCTGGTTCTTACGGGTTGGGTGGCAATATCGGTCCTTTGGGGCTTAATGATTTGCCAAGCAAAGACGTAGGTACTGCTCAGTTAGCTATTTATCATAAAGGTGTCTTGGCAACTTGGGATGTAGTACCTGTTTATGATAACATGAGCTAAAGCCGCTTTTGCTTAAAGAAACAAGTCAACTAGTGAGAATCTAAAGCTGGTTTCATTTCGTTTTTTTGTTTGGAATGCTATGACTTTGCTAGTTTTCTTTGGAAGAGTTTAAGTATGACACGCGTCATATTAGTATAGAGAAGAAAGAGATTCATGAAAAACAAACACATCACCCCAATTCTAATAACGGCAACAATCGGACTACTACTATTAGCTCCACTTGGATCCTCTCAAGCAGACGATGTACCCAATTTGGGAGTCACCGACTTATCAGGTACCTACTCCGAGTTTACATACGCTCAAATTTTAGAGATGCCCAAAACCATAGTGAACGCCCCCTTATACTGCGACGGTTTCCCAGTAACTCATGGCGATTGGGGCGGAGTGCTTCTGGGTTATCTCCTAACACAAGCACAAATAACTCCTCCTGAAGGCGGCTCAATCCAATTTGTAGCTGCAGACGGATACCAAACAGCCATACCAACCAACATCGCAGTACACCTAATCATCGCATACGAAAGAAACGGGCAGCCACTTGCAGAAGGGCTCCGGTTAATTGTTCCAGACGCAAACGGAGTCGTTTGGATTGCAAAGATAACTCATATAACAGTTAGTATCTCAGGAGCTGCAAACCCGCCAGGCATAAGTGTTGGAAACCCAAATAATGTACTATCAAAGCTACCTACTCCGTCTCCTCCTGCGCCTACCTTAAAACCCACCCCTACGCAACCGCAACCGACAACACCAGAAAGCTCTCCAGTTAATCAAGCAACACCAACAATTCCCCCAACAAACGCCCCACAAACTCAAGAGCCAACAACAAACCCCTCAATAGTAAATCAAAGCATAAACGCGCAAGCCATAATTCCATACTTAGTAGTTTTAACATTAGCAATTTCGCTTACAGCAACAGCATACGTTGCTCTCAGACGCAAAAAAACAAACTCTAAAAACACTCTAAACATATCTTGAACTTGGGCTCTTTGCTTATTTATTAATTATCGTAACCCCGACATCTGGATCCCAATAGTTTAGTGAATAGGCTGAAAAAGACACAAAATAACCATCCCAACCCATGACTCTTGTTGGAAACTCAAAAGTCACCAAAAAAACTGCAGACCTATCAGCACTATCCAAAGTTACAGCTCCAGAGTCTATGGGATCAAAATGTCGCCACATCATTAAGTGGTACAAACCGTCTTCTGATTGAACCCAAACATAGAGAAAAAACGTGGAATTAACAATAGTAACTGAGTCACCACTAACTAATGTGGCATTAACCACCAATACAAGCCTAGTGTTATTGCCTACCTCTTTTCGGTTACCTTCCCAATAAGAAAGATTAACGTAATTGGTGAAGGTGGTTGTTGTTATTGGCGAGACTGCAGGAGTTAAGTTGTTATAGGTTTTTTCATCCCAAACTGTACCGTTTACGATAAGTTTAGCTGTAAAATTTGAGCTAGCTACTTGACTAAAATGGCTAAGGTCAGTAAGAATAATAGCCTTGACTTGACGGGTCTCATTTACATGGAGAATGCCTAAACTTTGATTGTCATAACCACAAATTGAAGTGTCATTTACTCCAGAAATCTCTACTGTAACATTTGCTCCAGTTATGTCAGTTTTACCCGTATTTTTGACTGTTACATTAAACCAAATATCAGTTGTTACGCCAACCAAGCAGCCCTTGAAGGAAGTATCAGCAGTTAACTCTGTGATTTTCGCTTGAGCTTCTGGCTGAGAGTGAATAGGTAGGATGTACCAGGAATAGGCTACCGATCCAACAATGAGAATAGTAACAATGGTAATGCTAAAGATTAGCAGTAGTTTTCTATTCATAATCTCAGCTTAAACTAATAGTAATAAGAGCTTTTTTGTCAACAAACCTAAACTAAGATCTGTCAAGAATTCTTGACTAAAACAATGGGGGGTATGAGTTTTATTATTGAAAGATTCTGGGGGGTATCTCAAGGTGCCCAAAAATCAGAATATATAACTGGCGGTAAGGGAGCTTGAAATCTTGACCTTCAACTCAAAACTATTTATTATAGTCATTAACTATAATATTATATTAAATTTACTATAACCACTCTGACTAAGCGGTGAAATAAATGGATAAAGCCACATTCCGAATCCTAGACACAATCTCATCTAACATAGGCGATCCTTTATCAATTAACCAACTAACAAATCGAATGAAAGACAGATACGGATCTGCTTATTACGCTAATACTTACGAGAAATTACAAGACCTAAAAAACAATGGCTTAATCAATATCGAACCAATAGGGCGGTCATCAAGCATTCAGCTGAATTTTGAAAACTACCTTGTAATTGACACCCTATCAGCCATGGAAATCGAAAAGAAAATAGAATTCCTATCCGCAAGAAAAAATCTACTGCCCTTTTTTGCGGATATGGACAAAACCCTAAGAGACAGCGCAATAAAATCGATAAGCGCAATTAATCCCCAAAAGAACATTAAACTGAACCGAATCGAACTACTCTTACTCCTAAACGAAGCACCCGATTACCTAAAACAAACAGTAGAGCTCCACAAAGCCACGCAGGATCTCCAAAGAAAACATAACCTGAAAACAAACAATCTAACATTGGATAAAGACAGCTTCCTTAGAATGTTGAGCTCTAACGAAGTCAACCCAGTCAGAGAAGCGTTAGCTAACCAGAATGTTTTGTTTAATCCTCAAGCATTCTGGAGCCAGATCAAAGAAATCGCCCAAAAGAACCAAATCAGAACACTACACCAAGAAACTAAACCACTAAGCATCTCTGACTCAGACCTAAACTTTAATCTAAACAGGTTCGGATACAGCGAATTTGGCACCAGCTTTGCCCAAGGAAGAAAATTCTGCATTGAATACATAGTGACTTCTTTGCTTCTCAGAGAAGAAGCCCGTGGAGTAGATGCAGCTGCGGTTATTCTCGCTAAGAACAGCTTTAGCAGTGGGGGGATTGCGTTTCTTAGCCAAAAGTTTGAGGTGTCATCTAGGTTGTTGGGGATACTGGAAGTTCTGCGGCTGATTAAACCCAGAATGGAAATTGAAAATGCAGAAAAGATCTTGAAAACAATAAACCCGCAAATGATTGCTGCAGATGAAGATAGTATAAAGCAAAAGCTGGAACTATACAATGCCCTGTGACAAAAACGCTCTCTTCGACTTTCTTAGCGTATTAAATGAGGATTTGACTAAGAAGATCACCATCGTCGCCGCGGGTGGCACAGCTATGACTCTGCTGGACCTAAAACCATCAACCCTCGACATAGATTTTACAATTCCAGGTTGTGATCGGGTAGAATTTGAACAGGCACTAAAAAACAATCCGCCCGGATACAGAGTTGACCGATGGACGGACGGGTGCATATTCTGCCAGACATTGCCTAAGGATTACTTGGATAAAAGTATCAGAATAAAAGAATTCAGCAATATTTCTTTAAGGGCGCTCCAACCAGTCGATATAATTGTAACTAAAATCGGGAGACTAAACGCGAGAGACATGCAAGATATAGAAGCATGTGTCAGGAAGGGGACAGTGTCAGAGACTGAAATAAAAGAAAGGGCTATGCAATTGGTTGAATCTTATGTTGGACCGGAAGAAGACTACCTCAATCACCTAAATGAGGTGCTCGAAAAGCTATTTAGAAAATAAGACAGGGCGCTGTATACAAAAGCATAAACAAACATCACAATTATGTCAATTTTATCAGTTTATAGAAAAGATTGCCTATGAATTCATATAATGATTTGATAAAATTTTAGTTGTATACCATGTTTGTTGTATCAATCTGTAGCCACAATGATTCTTAAGCCCAAACACCACTGTATTTTAAACTTGAAGCATGCAGAGTGATTATTTGTTAAGCGTTAAATGTCCAATGTGTGGGGTTGAACTACATACGCCCCAAAAGATACTAAAGAATCACGTTTTTACAATAGAATTATATCAATGTACTAATTGCAACCACACATTCAAAATTACTCAGTGACAAGTTTCTTGTAGATAATTATGTAATCATCAACTATCGTCATAGCTAACATGTGCTCATCAACAATAGCTTTAAGCAATTTCCTCTCGCCATCATCAATTTGTGATTTAATGTGAATCTGATATCCTTTGGATAGTGAATTATCAACTTTGGGGGATAGCAAATTGATTGATGACACCCGGATGTTGCAGGAAGTAACCTGTTTTAGCACTGCAATAGCCTTGGCTCTATCCAAATAATCCCCCTCAAATACACATTACAAAACGCACAGTATATAACACTAACTTACGTTCAGGGTATCACAACTTTTGCCTCTACAATTCTTTTTTACTTTCACTAAAAGCACGAAAAAGCTAACTGAAAGTATCAAAAGCAAAACTGTAATCGAAGAAAACTCGGGTATAGCAGACGCCGACACAAACAGAGTCCAATCACCGGGCGAAAATTCGTTATCATGATCCCACAGTACAGCATAATCATTGTCAAGCAAGGCCTTGTTCAAGTTTTGGTAGTGAGTGGAATTGTAGCTAAAGTACACTACCGCAACAAGCCTATTGCCGTCTGTATCTGTGCCGTAGACATCATCAATATCCAAATACACAGTTTTGCCCTCAACCGAAGCGATTACGTAGTCTTTGGCTTCTTGATAGCCAACGGTTGCATTTTCAGGAGCGTTAATATCAGCCAATCTTATCCGCTCGCCAGTGTTAAGATCAAAGGTATCACCATCAATAACGTCTGAGACAACAGCGACCTTGTCAAATTCACCAACTGAAGCCTCAGCACTATTAAGGCCATTATTAATGCATAAACATAGCAACAGGCAAATCAGGATTAGGGTAACTGTCGTCTTGGGCATAGAACCAAGTTAGGTGATTATCTATTTATCAATGACTCTAGTAGGCCTCGAAATTAAGTCTTAGACGTGTTTTTCTTCAGATGCCTAACATAGAGCAGAAGAGCGATAAGGCAAACAACAAACACAACAACAATTATCGTAACGCCAACTTGATTGAGGTCTAAACTATCATTGTTTATTACAGAGAAAGAAGTAGAGGCTGAATCAACTCCATTCTCAGTAGTAACATAAAGATGCAACGTATAGTTACCAATTAAGAGGCCGTCCATAGTTATGTTACTGCTAAAATGGTTCTCAAAAACTGCATCGTAACCTCTATACATGTAGTAGTGAGCGCCTTGGATTGGCATATTTACAGTAAACACCAAAGGCACCTTACTGGAATATGCTTGGTTTGTAGGAGATAGAATCTTTACAACTGTAGGATGATAGAAGGAATTCACTCTAAAAGTTCTAGAAACAACCATTCCGTCAGCGTATGCAACTACTGTATGGTTGCCTTCAGATAAGTTCTCCAAGCTAACTTTGGCGATATATAATGTGAAAACATAGGGAGGCCAGTAACTTGTTTTAGAAGTTGTAAGGTTACTTAGGTCAGTTAATTGATTTCCATCTAAGCTGTAAGAGAAGTTATTGGGTTTTGGAGAACCTTCCAAGAGGCGAACATTAACTTCTAACATAACAGAACTATTTTCATACCTGTTAGGAGTGCTAGGTGGATAGATAATACTGAGTTGTGGCGCATATGCTTCAATAGGGGGTTGTGCTATTGCATTGGATGCCTGTGAGACAAATCCAATTAGGCAAATTAAAAGTAGAGCTATAATTTTTCCCATACTAAATATCTCGGATAGTTTTAGTTTAAGAATGTTTCAGTCAAAGTTTATTGACTAAAACAATTACGCTCCAAAACGGTTCTTAATGGAAACTTGTTTGAATATTCAGTGTATTTCAAGCTAAGTTGGTGTGGTAGCAAGCGGAATTGTGGAAAATATTCATATTCAGAATACGAGTAAATGTTATATTGAAACTCAAATGGTTAAGTGCCCCCACTGCGACAACGAAGTAAACAAACCCTCAAAAGAACTAAAAAACCACATTTTCACCCTACAAGCCTACAACTGCAACAATTGCCACAACAACTTCAAAGTCTCAATAGACGAAGCAAAATACACATACATCTAACAACTAGTTCTCAGGCAGTTTTCTCTTCATACGCTTAACATACAACAGCAATACAATAATACAAAAAATTGAGATTAAACTTGCTACAGACGCTAAAGTTTTAGCTAATTCTCCAATGTCATGCGCAGGTGCTGAGGTAGGACCAAAATTAGGCTCAAACTCAGTTGGAGAGGGACTATCAGGTATTGTTAGTGTTTGGGTTGGACTCCAACCGCTTGTTTCCCCAGTGAAAACATAAGGATACATATCTAATTGGCTTGTATGATTGGGATTGTACTCGCGGTGTATGTAGCCGATCATAGCCTGTACTTGTACGTCCACAACAGAATTAGCAGGCACAATGGTAGCGTTGCCTTGGGGATGAAGATACACTGAAATGATCGTGCACTCAGAGGAAGATTGGGGCGGGAAAGCATCATCCATTGTGTAAATGTCGAGCCAATCGCCACCATTCACGCTGTATCTAACGTTGTAGAATAAAGAGTGATTCAAGCTTGGCTGATTCGCTATTGTAACTTGCATGGTTTTGCTATCATAATACACACCATCAGCGGTCGTGTAAGACTTGTCAACAAACTTCAAAGTAAATTCAGGTACAGATGGCTTAGGCAAATTCTCACCAGGCGGTGGTGTACTACTTGGATTTATGCGGGGGTTTGAATTTTGGACAGTAAAGGAGAAAGACCTAGAGGTATCGTTGAGTAGTGAGTGCCCAAAGTCGAAATTTGCTCTAATCGCCAACTCGTGGCGGCCGTTTGTCAAACCGGAGACATCAAGTTTGTAGGAGAAGGATGGATTGTAAACAAAAGTGTAACCACCCCCTGGGCGATCATTTGATGTCTTGTTAGCTGTGATACTTACAAACTGGGTGCCGTCGATGCTGTAGGCGTAATCCGTTCTAGGCTCAAACACCGGCATTATGTCATAAGTCCAACTAAGCATGAACTCAAGCGGCAACACACCATCGTACGTCACTTGTTCGTTTGGGCTAAACAGTGTTAACCTATAAGAAGTAGACATTCCACCCATAGGACTAACGTAGATCTCTGGGCTCGAAGCGTTTGTTGAAGGCAAAGTTATTGTTTGGCTACTGCTCCATCCGCTCACTTGTCCTTTTAAGCCTAAGGAAAATGACCCGTCAGGATAAGAATACGATTTATCCAAAGTGCCTACTAGCGCCATAACTTGGAAGGTTGCTTCCCCAGTAGTGGGAATTGGTATACCATCCAATGTTGTCAAGGATGGAAAAAGTTGGCTATTTCCAATTGTATAGCTGAAGGTTGTATAGTTGGATTCTGATTGGGTTGGGTACACCTCGGTGTCTTTGCGGAAGCTGCTCCAGTAGCCGCCGACGTTCATCACTCTGACGTCATAGTAGAACGAATAGTTATTGCTGTTATGAATGTCAAAAGGCTGGTTTTCTATTGACAAAACGACGGCTTCATCCTGTAATGCCAGAGTAAAAGTAGGTATAGCAGGTTTAGAGATTTGGGCAGATGAACAATCAACCAAAATCAAGCTGCATAATGCCAAGATCACCATTAAATCTAAGGCATAGACTCTAAACATACAGCCATACCTAACCTTTGATCTAAAGTATACAGAATTAAAGGCTTCTTGTCCAGAAACCTTGACAAAGCTAAGTCAAGATTTGTTGACTAAGGGTTTTTGGTTAAATCTTACTCTCCAAAACTATTTCTCGAAATGACTTGCTACGCTAAAATTAAGCTATAATTGGAGGCAAAATATAGAAGCGGAAATAATACCAAATAACAGATAATGCAATAAACGAGAGAACGATTGAAACAACCATTATAACAATGGACTTCTTAGCTACGTCATATTTCTTTTTCTCGTACAAACTTTTGATGTCAAATGCAAAATAGATCAAAACAGCAATGAACAAAATAAAAGACAACAAGGGACCTAAAGCACTAGGAAAGAAAAGCCTTGTTAGAGGAACAAAAGAGAAGACACAACAAACCGCAAGAATAGCTAAACAGACTGCTCTAAACATAATCCATACTCAAAACCGCAAGAATAAGTAATTTTCCCAATTCAACACCCTCCAAAAATTGTTTTTTAATGATAGCGGGCATTTTGCTTCTTTCTTTCTGCACTTCTGAGTGCACTTGATATTAATCCTATTATTAATCCAATAGCAAGCAGTACAAAAAATAACACGTTAAGTGCAGGTACGGGAACAATATAAGCAGTAAATGCTCCAATACCTAAACTGGCAAAAATGAAAATTACGGCGATAATGCCGGCTATATCAGCATCAGTTTTAGGTGAACCCTGTTTACGCTCTGACTGCGCCTTACTTTTTTCATAGATTTTAACTCTTGCTCTAAGACTAAAACCAGTAAGAATAGAAGCTACTCCAATACTGATTAAGGCATAAAGAAAAAAATAATTGTAAGCCACATAGACTGATAAAACAATCAAAAACAACCCTATTCTATGAAGCCAACCTGTAGCTTTGCAATTCTATCAATAGATCCTTATTCTTAATGTTGCTTTAAGAAGTTTCAGGGATCATTTGATAAACTCAACGCCAGCTAATCCTTCGAATTCCCTATCTCCAGTCAAAAATTTCAACTTATTTTTCAGGGCAAGATAGTACCCGAGGGCATCAGCATAAGAAATATTATGCCCCGTTCTTTTGAGCTCCATCCTAAGTTTAGTTGAAGCTACAATATCCGCAGGCCCGAAGTCAATAACATATTTAGCGAATAAGGTAACCACTTCTTCGGCTGCTTCTTCACCGTGAAGCTCCATAGTTCGGTAGGACACTTCAATTAGGTTTAGTTTGGTTAGGACGCCATCGTTTTCTTCAAAATAGGCGCGGTATGCAAGGTTATCGCTTAGATAGGCCATTACTGCGTAGCTGTCATAGAAGTATCGGGGTTTCTCCATTTATTCCCAGCCGTGTTTCATTTCATCTTTTTCATGTTGGAGGTTTTTGAATGGGTATTTACCTCGAAGAGTGCGTACATCTGATGTTTTACGGACAGATATTTCGATTTCTTCGCCTTCTTTTAGTTCCTCCTCATCGACGAGTGCTTTGGGAAGAATGACGCCTAAGGAGTTGCCCCAACATTTTATTTTTGTTTTCGTCATAAGTTATACATGTATAACTTTCGCGATAAAAGCTTTGCTACACGAGAAACATTTCAGAGTTAGTGGCGGGCGGGAAGGGATTTGAACCCTTGACCCTCAGCTTAGAAGGCTGATGCTCTATCCGTGCTGAGCTACTCGCCCAACGCCCTGTTTTTCTGAGATTACGCCTGAATCTCTTTGACCATTTTTAACATCAATATGGTCTAGGTCAATTAAGCCTTTATGGCTATCAGATATTACTGTTTGAGATAAATCTTCTCTGTATTTCTCTAACTCCACATAGGCGTCCCCTTTGATTGCTTACGAAAATAAAAATTCGACATTCATGAGAAGCAGTATTGTAGTGTTATATTCAGGATGAGTTTATGAAAAATTTAAATCAAGAATTATTTAATAGAGCTGACTGATGAGTGACGCTGACATCTATTTTGGGCTTGTTCTATTCATTTTGTTACCTTTGATTATTTTGAATGCTGGAGCAATTCTTTCTTATTTCAAAGCTAAGTATAGAAAAGCAATAGGTGCTGTATTGGTTGTTGTGGGTGGTCTTGAGTTATCTTTTTTTTGGTTTTTGTTCTCTTTAATCGTGTTAATTTACATACTCACCATTGCAGTCGGCATCATATCTCTGCTATTAGCGTACAGGGTCATTAAGAAATAGCTTAGTATTGTAGCTCTGCATGTTTTTCTCTTCTCATTAGAACCATGAAGATAACGTTGCCAATCATTGTGAAGATGAACACAAACAACGGATAGTTCAACAATGGAGCATGAATTGTAGGGATAGGCCAACCGTTGCTTGGCGGGAATCCGTAATCTATGAAAATGCCAATACTTTGCACAATAGTTCCATTAAGTAATAACAGCACAAACTGGCTAAAGAAAAAAATCAAGAGCGCCATTAAAAAATTGAAGGCGATGATGTAGGTTGTTAGTTTCTTGGAGGCCATAGTAGGTATTCGATATTTATCTGAATATAAAATTAAAGCAAAAAAAAGCTAAATGCATAAACCATTAATATTCAAATTGTCTCCATTAAAAAAACGAATTTTTTATGTGCCAGAATTAGAGATCCAACATGCTTCCTCATTCTCACAAAGAAAACACAACAAAAAGCTAAAACAAAAAACAGAAAGAAGCATCAGGTTTTCCAGTCAGGTCCAGCGTTCTTACCAAACAACACCTGAATATGCCCCAAGACTATGATCATCATCCATATAGACGAATAGAAGAAGTAATAGACAAAGAGCTCATGCAACTTCATCTCGTTGAAACCCAGCTTACGCGAGAAACCATAAAACACCGCAGCTGTCACAGCAAAACCAGACAGTGAAATAAGCAAAACCTTGAGCATGTCTGCAGTTGCCAATGAAACCAGAAAGATCGGCAAAGCAATGTTAAACTTTACTGACAAAAACAAAGAGAAAATAAGCATGGAATTATACATCCAAAGACTCGGCACAACTGCACTCAAAAAGAAAACAGCCACCGATGGATACAAGAAAAACAGGCTGGGCAGAAAAACCTGCGGCTTCTTAACAAAACGCCTGACGAGATCTTTGTACCAGTCTTTTAACCAAAGCGCTTGCCCAATGGACCATCGCCTGCGCTGAGTAAACCATTTGCGCCAGTCACCATGAACCACATTCTTGACTTCTACATCATGGCTGTAGGCGAAGCGGCTATCGTTAAGAAAAGTTCGTGTAGCTATGTCGATGTCTTCAGCTACAACCTTGCGGAAACCACCGACTTTCTCAAACATCTCCTTCCTAATGGCAAACGCGGCTCCATTGACAGCGGGGCACTTGTGCATGAAGCGTGAGGCTATCCAAGCGCTGATGTTGAAGGTTAAGTATTCGTAGTAAGCCATCTTGGAGAGGAACGATTTGTCTTTTGTTACCTTCTTCTTTATGTCTAAAACATCGACATGCTCCATCTCCATAACTATCTTGCGCAAATAATCAGGATCGTTTGGGATACCGACATCTGCATCCAAAAAAAGCAGAACCTTACCAGAGGACAATCCAACAGTGCTGTTTAACGCGTTGGCTTTTCCTATGCGCTCCTGATTTACTATAAAGTTCACATTTTCTCTTTGGAGACTCTTAATTTTTTGTGAAAACTCGTCAGTCGGCTCATCAACTGTAACAAAGAATTCCTTAGCAACATTCTGCGAGTACAACGCATCTAGCATCCCCTCTAACTGATCTGACTGCCTGTAAACAGGCACGAAGATGCTGATGTCCACTGCCATTCTCCTCTCCCCAGATAGAATTCCTAAACAAATAATAAATTTACAAAAGGGTTTTTAAATAATTCGACTTTCGAGCAGAAAAACCAGCTAAAAGCATGGACAAAAGAGCTCCACAAAGAAAAAAACGCCGCGATTAATTCAAAAAATCCCTTTTCAGATGGAGCATATTCTTCTGTCAGTTTATAGGTAAATTATTATCTCACGCGAGGTATGTCACCGTCATGGGCAAAGTTAAAGCAGTAAGCTTATTCTCAGGCGGTTTAGACAGCATCCTAGCCACAGAACTAATCCGACGACAAGGCATCGAAGTCATAGCATTCAACATCAAAACACCTTTTGGCATCCCAAAAAAAGACGGCTCAACAGAAGCCAATCAAGCCGCCGAACAGCTTAACGTACCACTAAAGGTTCTAAACGTTGACAAAGAGTACATAAAGATGCTACGTAACCCCAAACACGGCTACGGCAAAAATATAAATCCATGCGTAGATTGCAAAATCTTCATCCTAAAAAAAGCCAAACAATACGCCAAAGAAGTAGGCGCCGACTTCCTATTCACAGGCGAAGTTTTAGGCGAACGCCCCATGTCACAGCATGGCCCCGCGTTAAAAACTATTGAGCATGAAGCCGGCTTGAAAGGCAAACTACTAAGACCCCTATCAGCCAAGTTGTTGGCTGCAACTGTTGCAGAAAAAAAAGGATTAGTCGATAGAAACCGGCTTCTGAGTATTCAAGGTAGATCTCGTAAACCACAGTTGGAACTCGCCAAAGACTACGGCATAACCGTTTTTCCGTCTCCTGCAGGCGGGTGCCTATTGACCTGCGAGGAATACGCTAAGAAGCTAAGGGACTTGTTTGAGAATAAGAAGCGTATTACAGTTGCAGATGTGGCACTGCTCAGGGTTGGCAGACACTTCAGAGTTGGTAGAAATAAAATCGTAGTAGGCAGAAACCGCGATGAGAACAACTTTTTAGCTAATAACAGGGCCAAGGGCGACTATTATTTTGAGTTACCAGACATCGTTGGTCCCATTTCGCTTCTACAAGGCCCTAAAACCAAAAGCGCCATAGAAGCCGCTGCAAAACTAACAGCTTTCTACTCCGACGCAAAAACCAGCGAAGCCAAAGTAAAGTTCGGCAAAGAAAAACTAAACCGAAAAATGACAGTAACGCTACCAACAAGACCAGAAGTAGATAAGCTCCGAGTAGGCAACAAAACAGCAAAAGACCAATAGTCAGGAACAGAACAAAAAACTTATCCACTAAAGCTATACAATACCGCTGGGGACACACGGCATGACTATTCAATCAAACCGAACACTGGGCGGAGCAGGCGCCCTCCTTATACTGGTAGGCGTAGTAGGCTCGGTTTTATCAGTTGTAGTGTTAGCTAATCCTACTTCAGCAGTGAATTTGGCTATTCTGGGAATTAGCGCTATTATATCCCTTTTAGCATTCGCAGGCTTCATTCTGTTCCTTGTAGCCATGCACGGCTTCTCAAAAGATTACAGTGAACCCAAAATTTTCAACTACATCATATACGGAATAATCGGAAGCATCATATCAGGCGTGATAATTGGCATAGTTTGGTTTGTTTTTGTTATGGCTGCAATTATGTTAAATTTAGCCTCACTGCCCACTGGATCATCAGCCATACAATCATGGATTTCACCATACCTCTCACCGCTAACATCAGTCACGTCGCTTGTCATGCTCGTTTGGATATTCTTCAATTACAAAGCATACAACATGTTAGCTGAAAAATCAAAAGTACCCCTCTTTAGAACCGCAGCCAAAATCTTTGTCGCAGGCGCAATAATAAACATAGGCATAGGCGTACTATTTGCAGTCCTATCATATACGAGCGGAATAGATTACCGTATTCTTTCGGCAGCAGCATTACCCGGGGGAATAGTGCAATATGCAGCTTGGGCACTAATGGCAAAAGGATTCTTCAGTATAGAAACCCCATCAACTCAAACATCGGTCCAATCAACCTATGCAACAGCAGCAGCTACACAGCAGAGATATTGCTCTAAATGTGGAGCACCAAACCGAAGTGACGCCATCTACTGCTCACATTGCGGACAAACACTATAGTGCAAAACCACGAAGCAACCACTAGTTCGATAAAGGAAGGGTTACAAAGAATTTAGTTCCCTTACCCAGTTTACTCTCAAACGTTACTGAGCCACTCAATGATTCAACTAGCCTTTTCACAACAGCTAAACCTAAACCTTGACCCTTGGACTTTGTCGTAACCATAGGAGTAAACAACTTAGGCCTAATTTCTTCAGGGATACCAACACCAGTATCCTCAACACAGATAACAACTGTATCATTACTTTGGGATGCTCGGATAATCAACTTACCCCCGTTTGGCATCGCTTGAATAGCATTGATAATCAAATTAGTAAAAATACGCCTAAGAATCGTCGGATCAGACCGAACACTAAAATGAGGATCAACATCAATTAAAGGACTCAAACCATCAGGTATGTTAATTGGAGCAAAAACACCCGTGATCAATTCATACAAAACAACATCTATGCGTTCAGGCTTTAGCGGTCTAGCATAATCCTGCAAGTCAGCTACAATCTTGTTAATGTAGCCAATGTTTTTCTCTATACTATCTATACTCTCCAAGACCCCTTCTTTTATCTCACAATCAACCAAAGAAGCTAACTCAGCTCTAAGCAGGTAAGTATCACTCATAATCGCCTGCAACGGATTCCGAATATCATGCCCAACCATGCCAGCAGTGGCACCAATTGCTGCAAGACGCTCGGAGTCTTTGAGTTGCTGCTCCATCTTCTTTCTTTCAGTTATATCTCGAGCTGCTGCAAAAACCCCTTGGATCACACCCGAAGAATCACGATAAACAGTTGCGTTGTAGAGAACATCAGTAACTCTACCAGTCCTATGAAGAATAGCCAATGGATAGTCTTTAACGTACCCCTTTGTGAAAACTTCATGGTACCCCTCTTCAGCTTTTTGGGGCTCAGTAAAATAATTCGAAAAGTCTTCACCTATCAATTGCTCCCTCGAGTAACCTGTAACTAACTCAGTTGCACTGTTGACATCAGTTATTTTACCATCAGCACTGATAGTAACCAAAGGGTCAAGACTCGCTTCAATAAGGTTTCTCGCATAAGAAGATTCTGCTCTCAGCTCATCAGTATCAGGCATTACAACCTCTACAGCTTTCTCGTCCCCAGAAATCTTCCTGGTTATGATCAGAACACCATTACTGTAAGGAAAAATCGTGGTTTCCCAATTCTTTTTAACATACACACCCAACGACTGAAAACGCTGAAACTCCTTTGTCTCAATAGCTTCCGTAATCTTCTTGTAACCTATCGATCCTACAACTTTTGGCAAAAGTTCCCATAGGTTCTTACCAATAAAATCAATTGTCTCTAAACCAAAGACTTCTGCGTATGAATTGTTAGCATAGATGACTTTGCAGTCATTATCCAATACCACAATGCCTTCTTTTATGCTGCCAAGAATATCAACCAAAACTTTGTCTTCCGACATCGCTTTCTAGGATTAAGTTGGTTTGACTAGTTCATAAAGTAATGGGTTAAGAGAAAAATTGAAAGCAAAGGTTGCCGATGTAGTCACTGATGCAGGTTGGTCGAAACATTCTATCTCCATTTAGAATTCAAGACCAAAAAGGGCGGTTGGTCAATTAACCTGCCATTTGTATGTAACAAATGCGGGGTATGCTGTACTCTTGACGATTTCTTAACGGCTGGAGAAATCAAAACAAACCAAAAAGAAAACCGAAAAGTTCTCACAAAAGTCCAAGAACTATACGATGAGTTAGGCAAGATCTGGGAGAAAGATGAAGCCAAATACAACGACTATATCATGCATACACCTTGCCCATTTTTAATCAACAAAACCTGCTCAATTTATAAGATCCGACCTGAAGGCTGCCGAAGATACCCCAACACAGAATTCGGCATGGAAACCCAAGACTGCGAACCCCTTCTTCGATTCAAAAAGCAGCGAACAGCCCTAAAAAAAGGAAGGAAAACAGCTGAAACCTACTACTTCATGATTCAAGAAGAAAACGTCAAGCACTCTATACTTACCGAAAAACAATACCAAAATTGCCTCACTAAACTTCGCCAAACGGGAATAACAAAAGACGAATTGGTCTTATTGGAGACTATAAATAAAGAAAATAAAAGTACCGCTTAACGCAGCGGCGCTTACATGTTGAAGCGTCTTTGCAGTTTTCTAACATTAGCTGATTTTGAAATAATTTGCCCGTAGGTCTTCAATTGGACAAATGAGCAGTTCTTAGCACACCACGATATAGCTTCTTGACTAAAGCCAGTATTTGAAACAAGCAAGCCGGCATCAGCCACTGCTTTTTCCCTTGCATGAGCGGTTTGGGCGCAGAACTTTTCAACTTCTTTTATGCCCACTAATCCTTCTATATGTTGCATGCATTCGATTAGGAGCCGCTTTTTACCCTTTGGGTGATGCACTTCTGCGTGAATGTAAGGTTTTCTAGTATGGAGCGTGGTGCTTGCTTTCGTTTGGTAACCCATTAGCCTCAGGAGGGTCTCAACTGTTTCCTCTAGGGTTTTCCCGAGCTGCATATTAAACGACATACAATCCACCTTGCTTTTTGAAAAGCAATAATTATGCCTTATTAATGTTGCGGATAAAAGTTCAAATTTTGTGCAACAGTTCAACAAAAAGCCGAATTTACAAGAAAGTGCTAAACTTTCTTCATCGCTTCTATCTTGAGTTCTTTAGGCATTAATTCGATTGCATAACGAAGCGCCGTTCTAGGCATCACATCTCGATTCTTAATTACAAAATTGAAAACTTCTCTCTGATGCTTTCTGCTTTCCTCTTTAAGTAGCCAACCATAACCTTTCTGAACCAAATCATCTTCATCCAACAGTAATGCATAAGAGATTTCAAAAGCATCTGACAAAAACAGACCCCTCTTTGCAGGCACAATAAACGAGACCGCAGATGCACGTTTGAGCCAACGGTTTTTACTTAATGCCCAACTCTTCACTTCACCAATGACTTGAGGGTATTTTTGGATCAAGTCTCCGATTGTGTGGTTGCAGAAGCTGTCGCATTTCGCCCAGTTATCAATGTAGGTTTCGATCCAACACTTGAATAATGCTATGTCAGTTGCTTCTAGGTTGTCTATGTAATCTGGGAGCCAATGAGAAACAATGAAGGCTTCCTCAGTATACCTGGAACCCAAAAGCTCCTCGCATAACCTAAAAAGCTCCGCCTTATCCAAGGTTTTAACTTCGGACCAGTACTTCTTAGCTATTTTACCGACTACCGCTGTCTTAACGCCGTAGGCTTTTACTTGTTCTTTAAAGAAACGTTGAAAACTCTGCTGAGTCTTTGAGTCGACACCAACTTTTAGGTCTGACCGAATCTTGAAGAGTATATGGTTCATGCAAAACAATCGGTGACAAGAAAAATAATAGTCTTTCTAAAAAACAAAAATAACCAAAAAGGGGAATAGAGAGGTTTAGTAGTCTTCCATTTGGTATAGACCTAAATCGATGTTTAGCGCTTTTTCGGGTCCATGACTGTCCTCTAAGTCATAGAGGCTGCTTGTAGCCCGATCTAGCCGACTCTTTTTTGCTGTCACCTTTGGCTTAACCATCCTTACTTTTACTTTACCTTTTGGTTTATTGACAATATGGGGTTGAGTGATAATCAAAGGTGTGTCGATGATTGTGGGTACAACCTTTGTATCTTCAACGGATAAGTTGCATTTCAATTCGTCGTTAACGTGTTTAGTCAACGCCTTTGCGCCTCCATACTTCTGCACTGATTAAATCTCGGATTGCGACTCGTATGGCTTCGGCTCGGTTAGGGTAGAACCGTTCGTCCACTAACTGGTCCAAAGCTTTTATATACGTTTCAGGTAGATACAGAGTAATTAGTTTCAATTGGATTATCTCTCCCATACTTGGGTGACTATACAACGCTACTTGGTGCTTATACTTCTACGTATTATGTGGCATATATGTATATAACATGTTGGTACCTTTATTTATAAATACAAAATTATAAACATGTCATGATTCTGTTAATTCAGGCAACACAGGGATTACATTTTTATTCCAAGACACAGCAACTAACTTGAAGTTAAAAATGGCCACTAAAATCTTCGTCAGCAACTTCGGCTGCTCCTCAAACATCGCAGACGGAGAGACACTTGCAGGCTGCTTAGCAAACGCAGGATTTAAAATAGTCACCTCTGAAGAAACAGCAGACCTAATTATTTACAACACTTGCGCAGTCAAAGGACCAACTGAAAATCGAATAATCAATCAAATAAAAAATTCCCCCAAAAACAAGAAGGTTGTAGTCGCCGGTTGTTTACCAAAGATCAGTTTTGAACGCCTATTGCGTGAAACACATTTTGACGGCGTAATCGGACCGGCAGTCGGCGAAAAAATTGTCGACGTAGTTAAGAGGGTTTTAGTCGACGAGAAAGTAATAGATTTATTTGTTGCAAAAGAGAAACCCTCGCTCACTCTTCCCAGAGAAAGAACAAATCCTGTTGTTAGCATACTACCTATAAATCAGGGTTGTTTAGGCAGATGCGCATATTGCTGCGTTGTACAAGCTCGCGGGCATCTACGAAGTTACACTGTCAAAGAAATTCTAGACAGAGCGCAAGCTGATTTGGATGCTGGAGCCAGGGAGTTTTGGGTAACATCCCAAGACACTGCCAGTTATGGTAGAGATATACGCACCAACCTTGCTGAATTACTAATCGCACTAGGTGACTTAGACGGAGATTTCAAAATCAGGGTAGGCATGATGACGCCGAACTTAGTTTTTGATATACAGAGACGATTGATTGAAGGATTCACTAGCGAGAAGGTCTTCAAGTTTCTACATTTGCCCATACAAAGCGGCGACGACGCAGTACTAAAAAGCATGCGTAGGCTCTACACCATAAAGAAATTTGAAGAAATAGTCGGTGCTTTTAGGGCAGAGTTCCCAGATTTAACGTTAGCAACTGACATAATCGTTGGTTTTCCAGGCGAGACAGAACAGGGTTTCCAAAATACTTTGGACCTTCTCAAAGAGGTGGAACCTGATATTACGAACGTATCCAAATTTTTTGCTAGGCCAAAAACTGCTGCTTGGGACATGAGGGATAGTTTGGTAGATCAAGATGAAATTAAGCGTAGAAGCACTACTGCGTCTAATCTAGTAAAGAAGCTCTCAGCAAAGCGAAATAAGCGTTGGGTAGGGTGGACTGGCAAAATTTTGATAGATGAGAGAGGCAAAATTTCTGATACATGGGTTGGCCGCAACTTTGCGTATAAGCCAATTGTTGTTAAGAGCAAAAAGAATCTCTTAGGAAAGGAGCTCAATGTTAAGGTAGTAGAGGCTTCTGAGACATATCTTAGAGGCTCAATTACAAAACAGTAGCAGCGACACACTGGCATTTTGCGTGTAATTCTTATTTTTTGATTTGTTTTTGTGTCTTAATAGTAGTCGTCTGAGAAATTTGCTGGACTACTACTTCTGATTTATAATTTCATTCTGGGGATTTTTTAAGAAAAAAGCGTTCAATAAAATAGGTTTTTTCACATTAAGGTTAGTTTTGCAGCGGGTTGATTGGATAAAATTTTAATTAAAAAAAAGGCTATGGTGTGGAAATAGTCAAGTAATTGTCGCTCATTTTGCATGACAACGCTCTTTTTCGTACAAATTGTGCAATTGCCTGGCGATCATAATCGCCTCTAATCTGCAATCGATATCTATCTGGTTCTTTGTGTTCAATAAGGACTAACTGTGGATTAACAAGTTTGTTAGCGCCTAATTCATTTAATAAAACTGATGCCTCTTCCTTTTTCACGTGTTTTTCCCTATGTCGGTTATGAGCTGTACAAGATTAAGATTACGCAATTGAATCAAGAAACTGATGGATTGATTTTAGCAAAGTATAGTATTGATAATTTGATAAGATACAATGAGGCTTAAGGATCTTGGTTTGGGTCTTGAAATTCTAATCTACAAAAAAATACGCCGCATATGGTATGAATGCTTAAATAATTTCGGCTCTTGTATCCTATCGAGCTGAGAACGTGACATCAAACCAACAGAGCATCTGCTTTTTTAATACCCTGACCCGCAAAAAAGAGGCTTTCATTCCGCTCGTACCTGGCAAAGTTAAAATTTACACTTGTGGACCAACTGTTTATGATTATGCGCATATTGGGAATTTCCGCGCTTTCCTCTTTGAGGACTTGCTTAAGCGCTGGTTGGTTTATCAGGGCTTCAAAGTCACTCATGTCATGAACTTAACAGATATCGACGACAAAACCATTAAAGGAAGCCAAAAACAGGGAATCCCACTGCGGCAGTTCACGGATTTCTACATTAAAGCCTTTTTTGAAGACATAAAAGCTCTAAACATTCAACCCGCCGACGTTTACCCCAAAGCCACTGATCATATCCCTGAAATGGTGCAATTAATCAAAAATTTAATAGCAAAAGGCACAGCCTACAAAGGAGAAGATGGCTCTATCTACTTCTCTGTATGCAAATTTCCAGATTATGGCAAACTGTCCCACATAAAAGTTAGCGAGCTCAAAGCAGGTGCGAGGGTCTGCCAAGACGAGTACTGCAAAGAAGAAGCCCAAGACTTTGCACTCTGGAAGGCATGGACACCTGAAGACGGCGACGTGTTTTGGGAGACAGAACTGGGCAAAGGCAGACCTGGCTGGCACATCGAATGCTCAGCGATGAGCACAAAGTATCTAGGCGAAACCTTTGACATCCACTGCGGCGGCGTCGATAATATGTTCCCTCACCATGAAAACGAAATAGCTCAAAGCGAAGGTGCGACGGGTAAGAAATTTGTGAATTACTGGATGCATAACGAGCACTTGCAGGTTGAGGGCAAGAAAATGTCTAAGCGCTTTGGCAACTTTTACACGCTCCGGGATTTGCTAGCCAAAGGTTATGATCCGATTGCAATTCGCTACTTACTGATTAGCACTCATTATCGGCAGCAGTTCAACTTCACCTTTGAAGGCTTAGAAGCCGCAAAAGCTGCGATTGAGAGACTGCGTAATTTTGTCCGCCGGTTACATGAGGTGGAAGGCACAACAAGTACAGGAAAGGTTGCGACGTTAATGGCTAAACTTGAAGCATGCTTCGGCGGCTCCATGGATGATGATCTAAACATCGGCATAGCGCTGTCATCTCTATTTGACTTCGTACGTGAAATCAACAGTATGCTAGATGCAAACATCATAAGCAAAGATGAAGCAGCTGAAGTCGGCGGCCTAATGATGCGCCTTGACGAAGTTTTAGGCGTCATAGGTAAAGTGGAAGCAAAAGAAGCCTTGCCCTCAGACATTGACGCTTTAGTACAAAAGCGCGAAGAAGCCCGAAAAGCCAAAAACTGGAAAGAGGCCGACGCAATCCGTGCGCAGCTCAAAGCGATGGGTATCGTGCTTGAGGATACAGCACAGGGTATACGTTGGCATAAAGAGAAGGCCTAAGCGGTTTTTCCTCTAAAAACCCATTCTTCTGTTGCATATTTCTCTTTGCAGAATTGGTTTGCCATATCTTTTTCGACTTGTGTTAATTGGTCTTCTTGGAGCTGGATCTTTACTATAGCTTTGAAGCCCTGAGCAAGCGCATTTGCGACTGTATCAGGAGAGATTCTGTGGCCAAGTTCAGTTTGGATGCTTGTGATTTTTCGCTTAGCTATATCGGCTGCTTGAGTGCAACTAGCGCCTTTAAACTGCAGTAACTGAAACATTTTTGGCAAATCCACACTTCGCAACACAGTGCCATGTTGAAGAACAACTCCACGACTGATTGTTTGGCTACTACCAGAGATTTTTTTGCTATTAACAGTTAGGTTTGGACAGTTTTTAGCGTCTCCACTACTGAAATCTGCCGGCACCCCCAAAAGGCGAAGAGCATCAGTTATGGCACCATAAATCTTAGTGTAAACGGTGGTTATATCAGCGGTGCCTAGATCAGACGTCTTAGCGACCACGCTGTAGGTTACTTCACCCTCGAAATCGTGAAGTACTGTACCGCCGCCGCTGATACGTCGAATCACATCAACACCCAGTTGCTTGCAGGCATCGAGATAGACTTCAGTTTCCGGGTTCTGGTTTTTGCCTATGCTAACAGCAGAGGGCTGCCAACGATACAACCTCAAAGTATTGGGAACTTGACCGGCTATCCTGGCATTGAAGATTGCTTCATCAATTGCCATGTTCATAGCGGCATTATTGGTTTGAAGCGGGAGGTAACGCCAAGTGTTCATAGGATTCACTTTCCGGTAGAGCGGTTAACGTAAAGACATAACCTAGTGCTCTTGCTTAGCTAAGTGAGCTTCTAAGGTTGCAATGTTTCCGTCAACCATCTCTAACCACTGTTTATTCTCAGCAATATCAAGCCCCTTGCATAAGAAAATTTCTTTCGCCCTCTTGAAAGCCGCTTGTGCATCACCAAAGCATTTGAAAGCCGCCAAGGCGGTGCCTTGGTTTACTATAGCCATAAGCCATCGACCAGTATCAGCCGGATAATTCTCACCGCAAGCATCATAAAAAAGCAGAGCCTTGCTGGCGGCAGCGAAACTCTCAAACGGCTTATCCAATCGCCCATACGCGGCAGATAACCCAGCTTGACAGGAGGCTTCAAAGCGTCGCCAATCAAACTGTTCAAAAGCAGCTTGTGAAAGCGTCTGACAAAGACTCAACGCCTTGTTATAGCAGTCAACAGAGCCTGCGTAGTTACCTTTATGGAACAATCGATCTGCATCTTTAAATGCTTCTTGCATATCGCGGAGCACATGCACAGTTTTCATACTTACCCAAAGGTTAGTTACATATCCATTTTATCAAGGTTTTTTTCAGAGACAAGCCTTAAAACCTAAACCTGCATCTCTAACTGCAAGAGGAATAATAGTGAAAATTATCTCTGGTCCAGCATCTAAGCCCTTAGCGGAAGCAGTCTCCACCCAAACTGGTTACCCAAATATCCCTGTTGTCTCAAAGGTTTTTCCAGACGGGGAATCTTATGTCCGCTTAGATGGCGATGTAAAAGGAGAAGAAGTTGCAATCATCCAAACAACCTGCCCACCCATGCAGGACGGCAAGCTTTTCCAAGCGGCATTTTTGGCGGATTCTGCTAGGCGTTCGGGCGCAACAAAAGTCACAGCGGTCATACCCTACTTGGCATATGCCCGCCAAGATAAGACATTCCTCGCAGGGGAAGGCATAAGCGTAGAAACCATTTCGCGGATGCTTAAGGCCGCAGGAATCGACGAGTTACTAACTGTTAACATTCACTCAGAGCATTCGCTAGCTCAGTTTCCGTTTCCAGCAAAAACCGTTAGCGCTATTCCACTTATAGCAGAGTACTTTATCAAAAAAGGCTACAAAGGCGCATACGCACTCTCACCTGACAAGGGCGCAATGTACATAGCGCAACAAGCTCAGGCAGTGCTGGGAGGCGACGCTGGACACCTAAACAAAACTAGGGACCGCTACACAGGACAAACCGTGCAGACCGCCGAGGGCTTAAACGTAAAAAACCAAACAGTCATAATCCTCGACGACATCATCAGCACAGGCGGCACCATCGTGGGCGCAGCAAAAATCCTACGAGAACAAGGCGCAAAACATATCTTCTGCGGCTGCGTACATGGGTTACTCATCGGAGACGCAGAGAAACGCATTCTTGACGCGGGCGTTGAGGAAATCGTGGGCACTGATAGCGTTCCCGGAGCCATCAGCAAGGTTTCGTTGGCACCGCTAATTAGCCAAGAACTCAAAGGCGCAGAATAGGTGCCTAAACTTTTCTTTTTGTTATCTGGCGAGAATGAATCGTTACCTGCGGCTGAAGTTAAGGCGATATTGGAAGCCGAAGGCTACAACTACAAAAACCCAACATTGTTTGATCAAGTATTACGGTTAGAGTCTGATTTGGAAAGCGTGAAAGTTGTCCAGATTCGCTCGGCGTATACGCGTGTTTGCGCACAGGAACTCTTAGTAGCCAACGCAACTTACGCTGAAATCTTGCAGGCAGCAGAAAAAACAGACTTCAAAGCCGTCCTTGAACCCGGCGAAACCTTCGTAGTGCGAATTAACCGTATAAAAAATTATGCCGATGCTGAAATCAACACAATGGCATTGGAAATTAAACTAGGTGGACAAATTCTGAGGCAAACTGAGGGGGCGAGCGTTAACCTAAAAAATCCAGACAAGACTTTCATCGGCATAATCACAGACGATAAACTCATTTTAGGCCTAAAGCTAACCGACATAACAAGCAAAACCTTCTCTGAGCGCCGCCCACGCAAAAAGCCGTTTTTCCATCCATCCGCTATGCCTTCAAAGATGGCAAGGTGCATGGTGAATCTAACCCATGCGAAGGCTGAATCAATTCTTCTTGACCCATTCTGCGGCACAGGAACATCACTCATCGAAGCCACCTTCATCGGCTGCCGCGCAATAGGCGTCGACGCCCAAAAGAGGATGGTTCGGGGTACCAAAAAGAACTTGGCATTCTTTAACATATCCGCGGAGGGATTAGTGTTAGCAGATTCACGTAAAATTCCGCTTTTCAAAGTTGATGCTGTCGTCACGGATCCGCCATATGGCCGCTCGTCGAGCACTCTTAAATCTACTACTAAACAGTTAGTGGAAGAAGTTTTAGCCTCTGCGCACTCTTTACTTGGGGCGGGGCAACGAATTTGTATAGCTTCACCCAAAACACTAAACATAACCCGGTTAGGCAAAGAGCTGGGCTATCGGCACATAGAATCACACTTCGCGTATGTACATCAGACGTTGACGCGGGAGATCGCAGTGTTCGAAAAGGTGACAGTATGAGTATTCGTGTAGTGTTCTTGGGAACAAGCGGCAGTGTACCAACGCTTAAGCGCAGCTTGCCATCAGTAGTTGTTCAGTGCCCTAAAGATCAGTGGATGTTTGACTGCGGAGAAAACGTGCAGCACCAGATGATTGCTGCAAAGGTTAGTTTTCATCGTAAAATGAAGATTTTCATTACACATTTGCATGGTGACCACGTGTTGGGTTTGCCGGGGCTTCTGCAGACGATGGCACTTATGGAACGCAAAGAACCAGTCCAAATTTTTGGCCCTGTTGGATTGAAGGCTTTTTTGATTTGCACTAAAGAAACACTAAACTTTGGCTTAAACTACCCCGTCGAAATCAACGAAATAAAAAGTGAAGGCATAATCTACGACCAAGAAGAATACCAAGTAATAACAAACAGGTCAAATCACGCCGTAGAAAGTTATGCTTTTGCTTTTTTGGAGAAGCCCCGACCTGGCAAGTTTTACCCTGAAAAAGCAACGGCATCAGGTATCCCTGCAGGCGAAATGTGGTCGCAGTTGCAGAGAGGAAAAGAAGTTGTAGCTACAAACGGCAAAACTGTTAGGCCAAGCGATGTTATGGGTCCACAGCGTGCAGGGAGAAAAATTGTATACACTGGGGATACCAAACCGTTTGAGGCATTCGCGAAATTCGCAAAAGGCGCTGACTTGGTAATTCATGATTGCACTTTTGATGATTCACTATCTGAAAAAGCAGGAGTAGATGGGCACTCGACACCAAGTCAAGCTGCGTCCCAGGCTAAAGCTGCTGGAGCCAAACGGCTAGTTCTCTCTCACATTAGTGCACGCTACGCTGATGCTAGTTTGCTTTTACAGCAGGCAAAAAAAGTCTTCCCAAACAGTATCCTAGCTGAAGACTACATGGAACTAGAACTGCCGTTAAGCGAATAACTGTTTTAGTTTCGCTATACTCTCAGGTACGCCACGCATGGATTCAACTATTACACTTTTGTCGTACCCAATTTTTTCTAATGTCTCAGATAGCCAATTGTAGTCAATGGTTCCGTCGTTTACGCCATTATGTTGGTCGTCACTACCGTCGTTGTTGCTGGCGTGAATGTGCACGATTTTATCGGCAAGTTGGTTAAAGAAAGGTTCGATTTGTCCTTCCAAGTTAGCGTGACCAAGATCCATTGTTATGCCAATCGGCAGATTAGTTTCTTTATAGAATCGGTGGAACTCTTGGGGTGTACTCATTAGAAACCAGTACTTATGAGGCAGGTTCTCTAAGGCCATGTTTATGCCATATTCTTCTGCTTGGGCATAGAGTTCTTCTATGCTTTTGCACATCTGTTTGAAGTCAGCGTTGGGGTAGAATTGACCAATACCTGTTCGTTGCGCAGGGTGGAAAACCCACATTTTAGCATCTAATGCACTCGCGTTTGCCAGCGATTGTTTGAGGCGTTTAATCGAAGCGTTTAACATTGATTTTACAGGTGATCCTATGTTGATGTCGGCAAACGGTGCATGCAATGAGTATTGGAGATTGTATGATTTTGCAGCTTCTTTTAGCATTTCAATCCGTTTATTGTCTAAGTCATGGGTACCGTCGTCTAAAATTTCGATGTATTTAGTGTTCATGGTTGCTAAGCGTTTAACCATACGGCTGAATGGTTCGCCTAGGCAATAGAGCATTGAGACGCCGACTTTAGGTTTAGACATGAAGCTTACCTGTGATTGGATTGTTTCTGGTTAAAAGAAAAACGAGCTTAATTAAACTTGATCTGCAAAAAATTGCTTTTTCAAATGGTGTTTGACACCGATTTACGGTTTTGGAATGAAGCTTATAAACTAGCGCGGTTCATTGAGGTTTGAGAAGGATAAGGCTTCCATGATTGCTACAATGGTGAATAGATGCCTGCGGTCAAGTAAAGGAGAATTCAAATCCTATTACGAGGCGTTCTTTTCTAGGAAAGCCGCACCTCCTATAAGTTTTGCACTCTGTGGCATGATCATTGGAGCCTACATTATTGGTTATTTTGGACTAATCTAATACAGCCCAAACTGGCCGCCGCCGCGAAAATCAGTATAGGTTGATCTCGTAGTTTTATACTGAACCTGCCTTATGCCCAAGGCAAGTTCCGCAAATTCTCTGAGTGTCTTGTAACGGAAATCCCATGTTGGCGTACCACATCGCAGTCCGCTGCACATTGTGTCTGCATAAACATACAGTTTGTTGCCCATGTAATCAAATTCTGCTTGCTTGGAGTCACCGTATTTAGGTTCAGATATCACTTTGAAAGGCCACAGCTTACACGCTTCAGGCTTCATCCGCTGTAATGCACAGAAATAATTACGTGAGTTGTTACAAAGAAAAGCGCATGAACCGTCATGGGCACGTTTAATGTAGAAACGATCCAAGCCCGCTATGGTGGTTTGGGAGCCGAAGGTTTTTGTGAGGTTTAACCATTCCGGGAAACCTAAGACTACACTGTAGAGTTTGCAGCAGTAGCCGCATCCTTTGCAATGCCAGTCAGCAACGTTTTGCCATGGAATAAACTGCATCCCTAAACCATCTGCGCCCTCAAAGAAGCTATGGATAGATAAATTTTTTTCTAAACATAAAAATCCTAACAATCACTGAAATTCAGAGCAGAATAAGTTTGTCCACATGTGGCGGTTAGGTTTTTCTGTACAAATAAATCGTATGTGAAGGATAGCCCAGCTGCGGATTCTCACAGAAAGTGTTGATCTTCTCTGGGCGCCAACCGACAATCTCATAGTCGTGAGAAACTACACGTGCTCCACTTTTCAGATCATGCTCTAGCTTAGGTTTAATTTTCTCGTTAGCGCTTGTCGTCAAATAAAGGTAAACCACATCGGCAGCTGTCAAATTAACTTTAAACATGTCATCGTTAACTATGGTAACACGATGTTCAAGCCCATTTTCATGGATAGAACTCATCGCTTTCTTTGCTAGATCTTCACGTAACTCTATTCCAACTGCACGGGCACCAAATGTTTTTGCCGCCATAATCACTGTCCGCCCATCTCCTGAACCCATATCGAAAAGTACTTCGCCTGCTTTCAAATCGGCTAGTTTAAGCATGTACTCTACAACTGTACTGGGACTTGGAACGAACGGTGCGATAAACATTTTTTCCCTTCTTTTACCTGATTTTACTTGTTATGCTACATAGCCGTCTTTTTTGATCTGCGGCCTTCGAGCTTCACCACATTTCAGGCAACTCTGCTGGCACATTTCAAGGTATTTCTCTTCGTCCTTTGAACCAACGGCATTTGCGGCTTTAGCGCATAATTCGCTTGGTTCACTACAACCTTCTTCTTTGCATAGATTAGAGATGTATCCGCAAATTTCTTGTACATCTTTAGGTTCTAGAACTGCTCTATGCGTACGCACAAGCAAACAAAGTTCCCTTGCCATTACACATGTTTTTACAAATTTGATGCGTTCAAGAACTTCTTTGCGCAGATTCTTACGGCTTATTTCCACATTTATTCTCCTGTGAGCTAAATAGCCAAACAACCAGAATTAAGCCGATCTATCCTTAAAAAGATGATGTTAACCTCACGATAACCAATAGTTGTCGAACAAGAAGAGTAAAAATGGTCATTTGAAACGTTTGCTAAGTGATTTCCGCTCAGCTTCTAGGACTAACTCGTAAAATCGATCGGTTAACTTGTGCTCCTTCTCCAATAACGCTGATATATCAGCCACTGAAACTCTTCGTGAACTCAAAGCTACCGCCGCCACTTGCCCATACCTTTCGATTAGTTCAGCAGTTAGTTTGGCGTAGTTCCGCATTTTTTCCTCATTTTTTACTAAATGTTCACCCTTCTTTTCCACCAGACCTATGGCTTTTTCCTCTTCAACCTTTAGCAAACCTAGAGCAAAAGAGCCACAACGTGGACACTTGGGCTTGTCCGGAAGGTCTTTTATTCTTATCATTTGCATGTATTCCCAACAACTTGTGCAAACAAAGTTACCTGTCTCGTTGAGCAACCGTGCCTTGGCGGATTCAATCAGCACAGTACGCATTTGTTCAGGCGGAATAAGGTCCGTTTTCATGCTTACCCGTTCGATACCCACCCGTGCAATTGGAGTTGGATTGCCGCCTGTTTCAACTACCTGCAATCGCGCATCGCTAGTCCGCAGTCTCCCCAGCACCATAACTAATCCATCAGCGTCGAGATCCTTTGAGAAAACTTCCTTTAATCCTTCCTCGTAAATGGGGGTCCCCTCGAAACTTGAAATTAATTTCTGCAAACTGACATTGCTGAAATCTGCCCACTTCTTGAGCGCACCAAACCGCCTGGCAACTTGTATGACACGCCGCTTGAATAAGCCCGTCTTCACAGTTGACAGAGTTAAGGTGTTCCGGATAGTTTGTTCATTCATATCTTTGATTTCGTTTAGCACTTCGACGAGACGCTCGGCAGTCATTGTGCCCATGGTCTGCACGAAGATACGGTATGGGTCATGCTGAACCACTATGCCTCGGCCAAGCTTATCGGACAACACCTGCCCCAAGAACTGAGCCATAGCGCGGTTTGTTAGTGAACCAAAATTTGAGTGAATAATTATGAATTCGCTCCAATCCTCTAACACAATGCGCTTTGGGGTTGGAACAGGGAAACCACTATGTACCTGCTCAATTGTTTCTGCCAAAGCAGTTAGGATGGTCTTGGAGTCGCCGGGATAACGCTCAGAGAGCATCACACTTATTTGCTCTGTGGAAGCACCTCTATGGGTTTGTTCTTCTACGAACCCGCGGATTTCAGCTAACTCTTGAGCTACCTCGTAGGGTACAGGGATCTCTTCGCCGATCCAACTGGGAATTGAGCCTGTGTGGTCACCTACTGGTCGTACGTATACTTTGTCTTCGGTTGCGTGAATTATTTGCCAAGGGCTACCGCGTATGATGAATTTTGTTCCAGGCTTGCCGTATTCGGCCATGAAAGCTTCATCTAAGACGCCAACGGAAGAGTCTGTGGATTCATCTATAACTAGGAACTGTTTTTCTTCAGGAATCATCGATAGATTGTCGAAGTAATATTCGAACATGGCTTTAGTACGCTGGGGCTTTAGGACCACTTGGTCTTCGAATGATGCCCAAGCTAAACGCGGAACACGGTTATGCATGTATTTGATTATTTTTTCTACGTCAACTATTGTTAAATTTTCGAATGGTGCGGCTTTTTTGCATAAATCTAGAATTTCATTGAATGTTAAGCGTCTGTTTTTGAGAAGTAACCCTGTGACTTGGTTTGCTAAGACATCGTAGGGTTTATCAGGTATCGAGACTGGTTCCAATTCTTCTTTTAGTGCTCTACGAGCGATGACTAAAGCTTCAAGGGTGTCATCGGAGTCCATTCCGATAACTATGCCTTCAGACACGTCACCGTAAGTGTGTCCTGCTCTACCGACACGCTGGATTAATCGTGATACTTGTCTTGGACTCATGTATTGCATAACTAAATCGATGTGTCCAACGTCTATACCGAGTTCAAGGCTACTGGTAGCAATTAGTCCTTTGAGCGCTCCTCGTTTTAGTCCCGTTTCTGCAGCGATACGTGAAGGTTTAGCTAAGGAACCATGGTGAATAGAAATCGGAAAATCAACATCCCAAACTTTGAAACGAGAAGCCAACACCTCAGAAACCGAACGAGTATTAGTAAAGAGAAGCACAGATTTGCGTTTACTCATATAATCACGGATAACTCTCAACCTAGCCGCAACTTCGGGGTGAGTGTAGATTTTACCTGCAAACGCAATGTCTTCGTCTGTCGGCTTTGGGTAAATTACCTGTAACCGCACTGTTTTTGCAACTGAAACCCTAACAATCTCAACAGGGCGCTGAGCTCCTACAAGGAAATGTGCAACTTTTTCTGGGCTTCCAACTGTAGCAGATAAACCAATCATTTGAAAATCTTTACCAATTAACCACCTAACGCGTTCCAACGCTAAGGATAATTGGCTTCCGCGTTTACTGTCTGCTAACTCATGTACTTCATCAATAACTACCCATTTAAGAGCTTGTAGATGCTGACGCAACAACCACCCAGATAGAATAGCTTGAAGGGTTTCAGGTGTTGTGATTAAAATATCAGGCGGACATTGGCTTTGACGGGTACGTTCCTTTTGCTCAGTGTCGCCATGGCGAACAGCGAGTTTTATGTCAAGGTTATTGCACCACCATTGCAGTCGTTCTAGCATGTCACGGTTGAGTGCCCTTAGTGGAGTTATGTAGAGAACTTTTATTCCGGGAGTCTTAGGCAACTGCAGAAGCATACTGAGAATTGGCAGAAATGCGGCTTCAGTTTTGCCAGTCGCGGTAGGCGAAATCAGGAGGACATTTTTGCCCTCTAGTATTTTTGGAATGACTTTTTCTTGAGGCTCGGTTGGTTTAGAGAATCCTCTCTGCTCTACTAGCCTTCGCACTGGCTTCACAAGCATTTCAAAAGAATTCTCAGAAGTTGCTTGCAATACAAAGTGAACCTCGAATTGATTAGGAAATAAGCTTTAGTTGTGCTATAAAAAATGTTGGGAGATAAATAGTCAATTATAAGTTCTGTTTTTTGTGTTGTTCTTGATGAATTTTCGAGGATTTCTCGAGTACTTTCGACACTTCTTAAACGTGGCTTTTATGATGTATACAGGAAATTGTCTAATCCTGATGCCAGAAGACAAAATATCGATGTAAAAAATATGGAAACTTTTTTATCCAATCAGCCGAATGCATCAAAAATATAGTACGGAGGAAATCAGATGGTTAAATGTCCAAAATGCGGAACCGAAGTTTCAAAACCAAAGAAAACATGGAAGATGGCAGGTCGTCCAGATAAAGCTGGAAAACGTATGCAATTAGAAATTGGGTTATACGAATGCTCTAAATGCAGCAACGTATTCCGCGAAGTATTGAGTAAAACCAAAATCTAAGTTAATTCTCAAGTGCCAATTTAATGTGCACTTTCTATTTTTTCTTTTTAATAGCGGTAGTTTTAAAACTATGCAGATTCTCTATGAAGGATCATCGATCCGGTGAATGCTAAAAGTGACTGATTACAAGAAAGTTCTCAAAAATGACTACGTTAAGACCGCAATCGCAATTGCCTTGATTGTTGCAATCGTTTTGGGATTTTTCTTTGGTTTAGGTCTTGCACTAGGGACTTCTGTTCCAGTCAGAGTGGTTGAGAGCGGAAGCATGTGTACAGAAATCATGGGATGCAATGGTTGGAGTCATCCGTTTGAGCAGACACTACACGTAGGGGATATCATAGTAATACAGAGTGTTAATCCAGAGGACCTCAACGCTGACTATCCTAACAGTGACATAATCGTTTATCAAAACCCCAATTCGCGAGGCAACCAAGATGCTACTCCTATCGTTCACCGTATCGTAGCGAAGTACCAAACCAACGGCATATGGTACTTCCAGACAAAAGGAGATGGCAACGGAGAAAATTGGCCTGCGACCCCCACATCTTCTGAGTACGATTCACATACTCTTTGGAGTACAGGCGAAGGCGTGCCACAAGATCTTGTTTTAGGGAAAGTGGTTTTGCGTATTCCATATTTTGGATGGATCACATTATTTATGAGAGGAAATTCTTGGGCTCTACCCTTGGTTATTGGATTAATAATGTTGCTAGTCATTGTTGAATTTATTTTGCCGATAGTTAGAACACAAAAGAAACAGAAACAGTCTTACCAAGAAAAAAACGCACAACCGCAGTCATAGATGTATTTATTAATAAAGTCTCTGATAAATTGATAATCGAGAGCGGTTTAAGTAGGGAGGAATTTGTTGCCAAAAGTTAAATCTTCAGCAAGCATCGAAAACGTGGTCGCTTCCGCAACACTCAACCAAAAAGTCGACTTAAACGCAGTTGTAAAAGGTTACCCAGGTGTCGAATATCGACCTGAACAATTTCCCGGCTTAGTTTTTAGACTCAAACGCCCTAAAACTGCTACTTTAATTTTTAGCTCTGGAAAGATGGTTTGCACAGGTGCAAAATCGGAGAAAGAAGCTAAACGTGCAGTTATGAAAGTGGTTAAGGAACTCAAGAAAGGTGGCATAATTATCATTAGCAAACCCGAGGTTAAGATCCAAAACATAGTTGCCTCGGGCGGTTTAGGCGGTATGATTGATTTGGAAAAAGCAGCGTACACTCTTGGTCATGCAATGTATGAACCAGAGCAGTTTCCAGGTCTAATTTATCGCATGGAAGAACCTAAAGTGGTAATATTGCTTTTCGCCAGCGGCAAACTAGTTTGTACAGGTGCAAAGAAAGAACCAGATGTCTTTGTCGCTGTGGAAAAATTGCATTCGCTACTAGAGGAAACCGGCTTAATCTTCTACGAATAATTACTGCGCTACTTCTTTTTTACCTGTTTTAAGATAGTCTTTAAACTCTCTTGGTCGATGGCGCCTATTTCGAAGAGCACCTTTGCAATTTCGCTAATCTTCAGCAAAGAGTGTACTTTCACATCTTTTCCTTCTAGAAGTTTTCGCCCACCTTCTTCACGGTCAAGGAACACCACAACATCGGTCACTACGCCCCCTTCTGCTCTAGCAGCATCAATGGCTGTTGTAAGCGTTAAACCAGTGGTCAGTAAATCATCAATCAACAGCACTCTATCGCCTGAAACAAGTACGCCTTCAACTCGTCGTTCTCTTCCATGATGTTTTATGTCTTTGCGTACGTAGAGGAAGGGTTTTTTCAGGTTATATGCGATTTGGGAAGCGAATGGAATACCTGCAATTGGTACTCCTACGATGCGATCGACATTTTTAATTCCGATTTGGTCGCTTATGTATTGGGCGTAGAAGTCGCAGATTTCTCTGAAAGCATCAGGGAAACTAGGGACGACTCGGAGGTCGATGTAGTATGGACTTGATTTGCCTGAGGAAAGTTTGTAGACTCCAAACTTGACTGCGTCAATCTTGAAGAGAATATTTGCCATCTTTTCCTTCTTATCGGGACTGAGTTTTACTGCTTTCATCCTTTCACATCCTCTTTGATATTTGATAGATTTTGTTTTGCTGTGGAATCAAGCATGCAGTTCGAGGAAGCTTCTTGCTTACGAGTTCAGCGAACTGACTTTGGCTCTGGCTTGTTGCAGTGTGATAGGGTACTACTAGCGGTGGTTTGGTTAGCCATGCAATTTCAAATCCTGCTTCTGGATTTGAACCGGGCGAGATGCCAACGCTACAGAAGACAACATCGAATTGTTCTCTCTGCCCCATTAAAGCTAGTTCAGGGAAAGGTAAACTGTCGGCTGTGTGGTAAACTTTGACGTTGTCTTCACTGGTTATTACGTAGGTATTTGGGGCTTGGGCGTTATGATTACATTTTTCGGCTTTAACTGAGACAACACCAATTTTTACTTCTTCGCCCGGTCTAATTTCTTGAAGTTTATCGTTGGGAATGACGTATTGTAGTTTTTTTGTTGATACTGGGTCGGCGATTACGATGCAACCTGTGGCTTTTTGAACTGCTGTAACTAGCTGTTGATCTAAGTGATCGTAATGCTCGTGTGTAATTAGGATAGCATCAATGTTTTGGAGACTTTTTGGTTTAATGTCAACTGGATCTATCACTAAAGTTTTGCTGGGTGTTTTAATCAAGATGCCGGCATACTGGTTGAACCAAACGAAGAAAATAGTGTTCGGTTCAGGAGTTTTCTGGATTGACAAGCTTGATTCCTCACAATCTAGTATGCAAGGTTTGTTTTAAAGAAGTTGCGTATAGAGAGATCGTTGAAAGAATAAGAGTCTTAATTTATCATTTGGATAAAGACACCTTGAAAAGTGTTACTACTGTATTTTAGATTATAGGCGTTAATTTAGCCTAGAGTTATTTTTTGCCCAGTAGCAACATACACAATTGATTCACACACGTAGACAGCGTGATCTGCTATTCTCTCCAAATAACGGGTTACAAGAGCACTAGATAACACGCATCTACCATCGGTTTTTTTTACGCTAGCAATCTTATCGATAAACATTAAGTACATCGCGTCTACTTCACGCTCTGTCTTGGTGATTGTTTTAGCCAGTTCTATATCGTATGCTCTTAAGGCATTAACGCTGATTTTGACCATTGAGAGTACTTTACTGCTCATTTCCCTGATGCAATCTTTTACCCAAGGTTCACATTCTTTTAAACCGAAGAGTTGGTCATTAATCGTTGAGATATCCAAAGAGTACCTTCCGTACCGTGCGAAGTCGTTGCTTATTTTCATATAGGACTTTATTGCGCGTAAATCCGAGGCAACAGGTTGGAAGCGAGCAATTAATTGGAAGGTTTGGTCTTCAACCTTATTTGCCATGGCGATAAGCATATCTGACATTTCCCTGACTTCGGTTTGTACACTCTTTCCATCCAAATAGCCACGAAGCGATAGTGATAGAATTTCGTAGGTATACTCACCCATTTTCACGAGTAGTGTTGATTGTTCTTCTAATCCACGGTCGATTATTCTGCTCATAAAATCATGCTCCTTTAACCGAATTCTCCTGTTATGTATTTCTCTGTTAATTTGTTCTTGGGTGACTCAAAAATATCCTTAGTTGACCCAAACTCGATTAACGAACCGAGGTACATGAAGGCAGTGTAGTCTGAGACACGGGATGCCTGTTGCATATTATGAGTCACTATAACAACTGTGTAATCCTGTTTTAGTTCAACAACCAATCGCTCAATTTTCGCTGTTGCAATTGGATCCAAAGCAGAGCAGGGTTCATCCATCAAAATGACTTCAGGTTGCAAAGCAATTGCACGAGCAATACAAAGACGTTGCTGTTGTCCGCCTGAAATGCTTGTTCCAGGCTTTTTTAGGTCATCTTTGACTTCATCCCAAAGTGTAGCTTGCTCTAGGCTACGTTTGACGATTTCGTCGAGGTCTTTGCCTTTTGTAGCTCCTGTCAAGCGTAATCCTGCGGCAACATTGTCGTAGATAGACATAGTGGGGAAGGGGTTGGGTTTTTGGAATACCATACCGACCCGTCGCCGTATCATCACTGCATCTACGTTTGGAGCGTAGATATTTTCGCTATCTAGCAGTATTTGCCCTGTTAATTTGGCGTTGGGTGTCAGTTCATGCATCCTGTTTAGGGTGCGGATAAATGTGGATTTTCCACATCCTGATGGCCCGATGATGGCCGTGACTGTGTTTGTCTTAATTTGCATGTTTATGTCTTTTAGTGCTTGTTTTGTTCCAAACCAAGCGTTTAATCCGATACTTTGCATTTTTTCATTTTCGCTCATAATATCAGCTCCTGTATTTCCTTCTGCTTGCTAATCTGACGGCTATGTTAAGAGTTAAAACTATCAAGATAAGAATCAAAGCTGCACCCCAAGCTTGAGCTTGAATTTCAGCAGAAGGCTGACGGGAATTTAGGAATATTCTTAGGGGCAGTGCATCCATTGGTGAATTTAATCCTTGGAAAAAGAAAGAGTTACCTAAAATAGCAAAGATCAACGGTGCAGTTTCTCCCGCGATTCTAGCGATGCCAAGCAGAGCGCCTGTTATCAGACCACTGCCGGCGGCAGGTAAAATCACACTAATTATTGTTCTCCACTTATGCACACCTAGTGCCAACGATGCTTCGCGAACTGAGTTTGGAACAAGTTTGAGTGACTCCTCTGTTGTTCTTGCAACAATCGGAACCAGCATGAAAGCAAGTGCAGCGGCTCCTGCAAGCGGCGAATAGCTTCTTGTAAAATAAGTTATTATCAAGGCGAAGGCAGTGATGCCGATTACTATTGACGGAAACTGTGTGAGAATGTTGTTTATTACTCTGAGTGTTGAGGCGAATTTGTTATTGCCGTACTCTGAGAGGTAAACGCCTGAAAGAATCCCCACTGGTATGCCAAATAGGCTTGTTAAACCAATCATAATTATTGTGCCCTGAATGGAAGGGCCGATGCCGCCTTGCTGGATGTTTGCAGTTAAGAATTGAAAGTCAATTTGTGAGGCCCCTCTTACTATGGTCTCGACTAAAATGCTCAAAAGAGGGATAATTGCGATGATTACACATATCAAGCAGAGAATAAAGAAGAGCTTGTTTTTGAATTTTCGTAGAGAATAACTGTTTAGTCTCTTCATCATTACTCTACAGCGCCTCCTTTGACTTTTAGCAGACGAGTAACCATGAAGTAGGCTGATATGTTGATGATTATGCTTATTACAATCAGAACTAGCCCTGCGCCTATGTAGGCGGATTGTTCTATTGGCGTCTGGGAGTCGATAAAGCCGTTAGCAATCAAAGAGGGCAAGGTTTGCCCGGGTTCAAAAAGCGATCCAGGCATCGCGTTGGGACCAACAGCGTTGCCTATAACCATGGTGACTGCCATGGTTTCGCCTACCGCTCTCCCTAATCCTAAAATTATTGCGCCGAAGATTCCTGAGCGCCCATAATTAAGAACCCAGTGACGAATTACTTCCCATTTGGTGGCTCCAATGCTGTAGGCACCCTCTCGGATAGAATTTGGAACCGCGGTGATTACCTCTCTAGAAACAGATGCGATTGTAGGAATGATCATTATTGCAAGGATAATTCCTGCAGTAAAGTAGTCAAGTCCGAAAGGCGTACCGCTGAAAAGGGGAATCCAGCCTAAGTAAGTGTTTAGTGGAGTTTCGATATAGTTTTGAACCCAGAAACGAAGAACAAATAATCCCCAAAGTCCGTAGATTACACTTGGAACAGCAGCTAACAACTCAACAAGATAAGACAGGGGAACACGAACTTTTTTAGGTGACATCTCAGCGAGGAAAATGGCGATACCAATACTCAACGGAACGCCAATCACTAGAGCGATTCCTGAGGTGATCAAAGTCCCAAGAATATAGGGCATAACGCCAAAGGATTCTCTACCCTCCACAGGGTTCCAGTTAGTACCGGTTATAAAATCGAAACCAAACCGGTTGAAGACAGAGATTGATCCGCTACCTAAAACGTAGGCGTTAGCTATCAGAATGAAGAGTGCTGAAGCTGCAATTACTGCAACTCCCACTTTGAATATCCTGTCACCAGTTATTCTCCTTGCCATTCTGATCTTTTCACCAATAAATTTCTAGTTATTTCACAAAAAAGGTTAGATTTTTTACCAGCATCCTAACTTACTGGCAAGGTTTGGCCGTTGAAGGTTATCGACTGGATAGTTGCTTCGTTAATTGTTATTACATTTGATGGAAGTGCTGCGTATTCTAGGTCAGCTGCGAGGTGCTGTCCGTCGTGAACCACGTACCATATGTATTGCACGAGAGCTGTTGCTTTGTCTCGGGTCATTCCGGGTATTATGTTGAGTTCTTTGTATGATAGCAGATAAGTGAAAGTAACAATCGGGTAAGCATTTTCACCAGAAGTGTTCAGTAGGCTCACAGATGTCCAGGATTCGTCGCCTGCTGGGAGATTTGAAGCGCCGGATTCAACTGCGGCAGTGGTGGATTCAAGGGTTGGCTCTATGAAGTTTCCTGCTGGATTCTGGATTGATGCAACTGTCATGTGGTTCTGTAAGGCGTATGCTAGTTCAACGTATCCTACGGAGTATTGTGTTTGGATAACGGTCGCTGCTACGTTTGCATTTCCGCTTGCGCCAACTGCGTTGGTTCCTGGCCACTGTACTGATGTGCCTGAGCCTATGTCATTTTGCCAAGTAGTGCTTACTGCGCTTAAGTATTTCGTGAAAACGTTGGTTGTTCCAGAACTGTCTGAACGGTGAACTGTTGATATCGCATGATCTGGCAATGTCTTCTCTGAATTGAGCGCTGTGATTTGTGGATCGTTCCAATTAGTGATTGTTCCAAGGTAAATTTTTGCTACTACATCGCCTGTTAATTTTAGACCACTGGAAATGCCAGGTAGGTTATATGCGACTGTGACAGCCCCGATTGTTTCTGGGATATGAAGAGCTGTTGCTGGCAATAAAGAGGTCTGGTTGCTGTTTAGTGGTGCGTCTGAAGCGGCAAAATCTACTTTTGTGGTTAGAAGCGAGTTGATTCCTGAGCCACTTCCAATGCCTTGGTAGTTAATTTGGACGTTGGGTTTAATGGAGTTGTATGCCATAATCGTGGCGTCTAGGAATGGTTGTGGGAAAGTGGCGCCTGCACCGTTTAAGTTAACCTGTGGTGCATTTGAGGCAGGTGTCGAAAGATAAACGTATGCGGCTACTGAGCCGATTATTATTGCGATTGCAACTATTGCGATTATAATGGAGTATTTAGTGTTCATATTTTCCTTCCTCGTTTTTGAAGTAGTATGGAACACCGATTGATTATATAGTAAACCTCCATAAAATTTATAGACTATATAGAGAGATCTAATATAATGAAAAATCATAGAAAGAGTCACTTGGAGTCAAACGTGACCAAAGAACCAGAAAAGTTAAACGACGAACAGCGTAGGCTTCAAGTTACCGGCGGATCCACCTTCATTATTTCTCTACCAAAAGAATGGGCTATCAAAAACGAACTCAAAAGAGGTAGTTCGATGGTAGTCCGTGAAGAAGACGACGGCTCACTATCAATTTCCCCCTCAAGTTTTCCTAAGAAAGAAAAACAAGACGAAGCTTACATCAAAGTAACCCAAACCGACAACCCAGACGCCATAATGCGCACAGTCATTTCTGCTTACTTAAGCGGCTACAACATCTTGCATATCCGAGCCCAGGGACAAAAAATACTTCCGGCTAAGACGCGCAATCAGCTCAAACATTTTGCCCGAAACTATTTAGTAGGCACGGAAATCGTTATAGACACACCAACCGACTTGACCTTGCAAGTTTTACTGAATTACCCTGAACTCACTGTTCAGAACGCGTTGAGTCGCATGTCAATCATCGCTTCATCCATGCATAAAGAAGCACTCTTGGCACTCAAAAATCTCGATTACAGTAGCGCTAAAGCAGTTATTGAAACAGACCGCGAGGTAAACCGGTTTGGCCTGTATATTGTTCGACTACTAAAGTTAGCTGTTTCTAATCAGAGAATCGTTAAAGAAATCGGCTTAAGATACCAAAAAGAATGCATAGGCTATCGTTTAATTGCGAAATCAGTCGAAAGGACAGCAGATCATGCAACCAAAATCGCTGAAAATACCCTACTACTCAAAGAGCCCGTAAAAGATGAACTCGCAGAAAAAATCAGTGAACTCAGTGGTTTAGCCAATTCTATGTTTGAAAACGCTATGGAAGCCCTCTTTAAGCACGATTTCAACCTCGCAGAAGGCGTAATCGAAAAATTAAGCCAAGTGCACAAGTTAGAAAAGGAAACAGTACTCTGTCTGCCAAATGCCAAGGTTGAAGAAACTGTGAATCTGAGATTGCTAATTGAAAGTGTAAGACGAACAGCTGAATATGCCAGTGACATATCAGAAGTTGTTTTGAACATGAACGTAGAATCAGTTCTTGAATAGACGCGATATACTCTATTACATCAATACGCAGGTTGCCACAAGTTCAGGACTTAACATTACACTAGAATCGTCTATCAGATGAGCAGTGCCGTCAGGGCAATACACTTTGTCTCCTTTAACTGCTTTTTTGTATCGTCTGCTACATTCTTTTAGCTTGGAGCAACCATCACAATCTCTTGATAACATACTTTTCATCTCCTCTACTTATTCAAATAACATTATAATTGTCGTTACCTATAGAGGTAGTCTAAATAATCTATATAGAAAATATAGGCTAATTATTGGATTAAACAACTTTTTCACAGAAAAGTTGGCAAGGCTTAATAGTTTCTTGCGCCGTGTACATCTAAATTGTACGTGACTTGGCATGGTTGATGTTTGGCTTCCATACGGAAAAACCGATGTTTGCGTTCGAGTCCCAGCCCGAAACCTTTTAGGAACAATCGAACCCAAAGACAAACAGGGAGCACCTGACGCAAAGACAGAGATCGAGCGGGCACTAATGGAGCCAATTGGAACCAAACGCCTCTCCGAAATCGCCAAGCCTGAAAGTAAAGTCGCAATCGTAGTCGATGACGCCACACGAGATGCACCAAGCGAAGTTATGCTTTTGCCAGTACTTGCTGAACTTAACTCGGCAGGTGTAAAAGATGAGAACATCACGGTGATTTTTGGCTGTGGAACACACCGCGCCGTTAAACCGGAGGAAGCCACAGAATTACTCGGAGCACAAGCACTAAAGCGAGTCAAAACCATCAGCCACTGCTGTTCAGATACTGATTTGGTTTACATAGGCACCACAAAGACTCACGGTAACAAGATACATGTGAATCGCGTGTTCGCTGAAGCCGACGTGAAAGTTCTCCTCGGCGACGTTAACTTCCATTATTACGCTGGTTACGGCGGAGGCAGAAAAAGCGTTTTGCCAGCCGTGTGCGGAGCAGAAACAATACAGCATAATCACTCCCTGCTACTCAGTGCCAGCGCACGAACAGGTAACTTGGAAGCCAACCCAGTACATATAGACATGACTGAGGCTGCTCGGCTAGCCAAGGTGGACTTCATTGTTAACATTGTTGAAAACAAGAAGGGCGAAATAGTCAAAGCCTTCGCTGGCGACCTAGAAGCAGCGTTCATGGAAGGAGTCAAACTGGTTGATGAGATGTATCGGGTGACGATTGACCGCCGAGCTGACATCATCGTCGTAAGCGCAGGCGGGCACCCAGCCGACATGAACCTCTATCAAGCATACAAAGGACTAGATAACGCCTTAGACGCAGTAAAACGCGGCGGAGTAATAATCCTAGTCGCTGAATGCCTCGATGGCCATGGACATCAAGTTTTCTACGAGTGGATGACACGCTTAGGCGACATCAAAAACGTCGAGCGAGAAATAAAACGCAACTTCGTTATGGGCGGACATAAAGCCTACTACCTCTTAAAAGCTCTCCAAAACCATCAAATAATCCTTGTTTCTTCGATGCCGGATTTCTATGCAACCAGCATCTTTAAGCTAAAAACCGCACGAGCAGTAAACGACGCATTAAACGAAGCCCTCAAGTTGGCTGGTTCAGCATCAAGAGTATGGGCTATGCCACAAGGAAACCATACATTGCCCATTTTCAAAGCACAAGAAGAAAACCAAACCTAAACCAGCTCAGTGACTTTCATAGGCATATGATGCACTTTTAAAGCGTAAACTTTAAGTCTCAACACGGAAATCCTCTTAAGGCAAGGCGAAACAATGCAAGATACCTTCAAGCTACGCAAATTTGGCCCCGACGACCTTCAAAACGTCATGCAAATTAACCGCGTCTGCCTGCCCGAAAACTACACTGACTTCTTCTTTGTAGACCTTCACCAGAGATTCCCAGAGACATTTATAGTTGCAGAAAACGATGGAAAAATCATGGGCTATATCATGTGCCGCATAGAGGTAGGATTATCGAATTTTGGCTTCGGGGGTTTGGTACGCAAAGGGCACGTTGTTTCTATTGCTGTACTGCCTCAAGGTAGAAGAAGAGGCGTAGCTTCATCACTGATTAACAAGGCCCTTCAGGGTATGGGATACTATAAAGCAAAACAGGGATTTCTAGAAGTCCGAGTAACTAATGATGCAGCGATTACTCTGTATAAGAAATTGGGTTTTGAGATTACAAGAACAATTAATGGGTACTATTCTGACGGCGAAGACGCATACGTAATGACCAAAAGAATCACTTGATCCTATTTTCTCTCGCCGTTAACGCGGCTGCGTCGACAAACACTATAAAATTCCGGGCACCTGCGCAACTAAAGTCTTTATTGCCCCAACTATTCCATTTACGCTCCCAAAAAACGCTAAACAGCTCATTCTAATTAATCTATTTAAAGCCACATTCTAACTCAATTATTAAACGACAATACAATTATAAGTCCATAGGTAAACGCTAGTCAGGCGAAACATGATGACTAAGATGGCTACTTTAAAACCGAGAAAAAGGATTGCGCTCATTGCACACGATAATAAGAAAGAGGATATGATAGAGTGGGCAAAATACAATCTGGGTACGCTTCAGCAGCATATACTATTTGCCACAGGAACCACAGGCAGGCTTCTTGAGAAAGAACTTGGGTTGGACATTACGATTTTAGAGTCTGGGCCGTTAGGTGGAGACGTGCAAATTGGTGCTCGAATAGCCGATGGCGAGATAGACTGTCTCATTTTCTTTTGGGATCCTCTCGCACAGTTGCCTCATGATCCAGATGTGAAAGCACTCTTGCGTGTAGCTGTAGTATGGAACATTCCAATAGCATGTAACCGTTCCTCAGCAGACTTTCTAATATCTTCAGGACTTATGGGTCGAGAATACGTTAGGAAACTTACTGACTACCAATGCTATCGAGACCGCCTCAACAAGTAACAATTTTTTTTGGCAGGATTTAAGGCAATCACTGTCCCATTGAGACCTGCGAACTCGCATTTATAATCGCACGTAAAAGTAGAACACAAATAAAATGATAAAAGCAAAAAATTATGAAAAATTGGGTTAAGCTGCTTTTGGCTTGGCTTTGTCTGATATGCTGGTTGCTTCCGCGTTGGCTTTGCGGATTAGGTCTGCGATAGTTTCTTTTGTAGGTATAGCTGCGCCGACTGATAATGCGATTGCTTTCTGGTGTGCAGTTTGCAGTAGTGGCTTGATTGTTTCTTTTGTTGCGTATCCTATGCTTAGTGCCAATGCGAAGGCTTCTTGGTTGCTTGTTTCAACGCTTTGTTTTGTGGCTTTAATGTCAACTTTGAGTTGGTCGCCTGTAATCATCATGCCGTTGTCGAAGACTGCGCGCATTGAGATGCCTAATTCGACGGCTTTTATGCCGAGTTTTGAGAGGACACCTGCTAAGCGTTCGTTGATGGGTTCGCCTCTGCGGACAACAAGGGTGTCTTTGCTGACCCAGACGCTACCGTTTTCGATTTTTGTTGGTAGACCGACGGCGTTTAGTTGGCTGATGACGGGGCCTGGAGGTTGACCTGTGTTGCTGGCTGGGATGACTACGTCGTCTGCTGCTATGTCGCCTGATTTTGCAGTGGTTTTGACTTTACCGCGCTCCAACATAAGGGCTAATTTGAAGGGGTTTAAGTCGGTGAATAAGAAGACGTTTGAGCCTTCCAAGTATTCCTCAAGCTTTTTGAGTTCAGCTTTGTTCATCTCTTCGAGAGCAATTTTGATAAGTGTGTTTTTTAGAACTCTCAAGTAAACTTTGCCAGCCATGCTTTTCTTGAGTTCTTGCAGTTGTGAAGCGCGAACTTTCTTGAGGCTAGCAATACCGACTGATTTGTATTCTTTGAATATGTCTTTTATTGCTTCTACTTCGCTTGATTTTTCTTGTAACACTTGTTGGGACGGCATAATACTTCTTCTCTTTAAGCTTTAATTTTGACTGGTTCACCCATAGAGGTCTTGATAAAGGCGAACTTTATGTTTTTGAGGCCGCGTTTTAGTTTTCCCTCTAACACACGTAGAACTGCCATGATGTTGTCGACTAATTCTTCATCCTTCATCTGTTGTGAGCCTACAGGAACTTGAATAATTGGTTGAGCACGCATTCTAACGACTACGGTTTGGCGGTGCTTTACTATCAAAGCAGTCAGGTCTGCGTTTGGGGGTACCGGAATGGGCATTTTTCCTCTTGGACCTAAAACTGGACCGAGAATTCTACCTACTAGGGGCATCAAAGGTACTTCGCAGATGAAAACATCATAGTCGTTTGCTAATTTACGTAGCTCCTTCTTTTTGCCGTTTAGAGAATCTAAATCTGCGCGTTCAATTACGCGGTCAGCTTGAGAAGCTTTCGCTTTAACTATGAAGTCTCCGCTAGAAGCAACTACACAAATCTTGTTTGGTTTGCCTGTAGCATGTGGAAGTTCTACAATCTCTTGGATTTTGCCTTCTGGCGCCTTCATATCGATCTCGACGATGTCGAGAATCAAGTCTACAGTCTGGTTGAACTTTTTATCGCCAGACTTCGCCTTTGCCTGTTTAATTGCTTCTGCAATGGTTTTGTTGTCTAGGGGCATTTTTAAGCCTCGTGCCAATAGGGGATAAGAAACCCATTATAAAAATATTCGCTTAACATTAGGAGCTACCGAATAGGTTTTCATAGGTGCCAGCATCAATCTCTTTCTGGACTTCTCGCGGGTCTTTACCTTCAACAGTAACGCCTAAACTGACGCATGTGCCAAGTAATTCTTTAGTTGCATCCTTGACATTGCTTGCTAAGAGTTGAGGTCCCTTAATTTTGGCTATCTTCACCATTTGCTCCATGGATAAGTCGCCAACTTTAACACTGTTGGGAGTACCGGAACCTTTCTCAATCTTTAATTCAGCAACGATTAGTGCGGATGATGTTGGGGTGCCGACGGTAACGTCGAAGGTTTTGTCTTCAGGGTCAACACTGATTTTAACTGGAACTTTCATTCCAGCGTATTCTTTGGTGATTTCGTTGATTTTGTTGACAATAGCAACAATGTTGACGCCTAGGGGGCCAAGAGCTGGACCTAATGGTGGGCCTGCGTTTGCTTGTCCGCCACTGACGATTAATTCTACAACTTTCTTATCTACCATATGTTTTCACTTTATTCTTTAGCTTTCTCTACTAGTTTTACATAATCTGAATGTACTGTGATAGGCAAAGTGAAGGTTGCTTCGAGCAACTCCAAGGTGACTTCGCCTTTGGACTTGTCGAGCCGTGTAATTTTAGCTCGCATGCCTTTGAATGGGCCGCCAGTGATTTCTACAACGTCATCTTCACCGAGGTCCTCCATTACCGGTTTGCGGATAATGTAGCGTTCTATTTCTTTAAAGCTAATTAGTCCGGGAATTCTGGAACGGACATGTCTTACTCCAGATATAGCTTCCTCTACTAAGTGGGGACCATCTGCTTCGATGAATACATAGCCTTTTAGTGTGTCTGGTACAAGAAGAGCTTTAATGGGTATATGGGTCATTTCTACTTTTGAGGCAATCAACCGTGCCACATTGCGTTCTTGACCTGTAGTGGTTTTTACGGCGAAAATCTTTACTTGAGACAGCTCTTCTTCCTTTTTATCCATTACCATGTCCTTCTATGTGGTTGTTGCTCCACCTATTGCGAAAGAAATAGCCTTGATTACGAAGCCAATTAAGCCGATAACACCGATTCCCAAGAGGCTAATCTTGACTGAGAGCCATAGCTCTTCGCGCCCGGGTTTTGAGGCTAGCTTTAGGGTTCTTCCTGCCTGTTGTAACCAAGATTTTATTCCCATATTTACCGCACACTCAAGATTTCATCAGCAATAATAAACGTTACTGTAAGTTTTAGGTTTAAAAACTACTGTCGTCAGCCTTTTAAACGTTCCCAAAATAGGGAGATATGTCTTGTGTCAAACTTTACGGTAAGGTAACCCTATGGATTCTAGGGCGGAAATGAGGTTTGATTTGTCTTCGCTTTTGATTCCTTTCCAATCAAGAACTGCTAATTGCACCTTTTCTAGGGTTTTTTCGACACATTGCTGCAGCATATCAGCATCTATTGCAGGGAGGGCATATTTAGGGATCATGTGACCAAAAGTCGCTGCCCCCATCAAAGACATCAGTGTAAAGTCTTGATTGTAGTGGGTTCCTCCGATACCCAGCACCGCTGAGTTGCCTGCCTCATTAAAGGTAGCTATCGCCGTCATGGCACTGTGCGCAACTGCTTCTGCGGCTTTAAAATCACCCCATTGGTCGGGAGAACTGCCTAATTCAACAAACATTGCAGGGACATCTAAGCTTGGTCCATGGTGAGTGCACTCGTATGAGATTTCGTAGTTAAGACGCAGTTGTTCCCTGTAATGAAAAAGCGCCTTTAGGGTGGTTTGCATAGCAACCGCAGGTGCCACGGAGAGCGTTTTAGGTAAGCCACCTAGTTCAGCTTCTGCAAAGTTTCCAGGGATGTGAACTGAGAGGGTTGGTTTGGCGCTTTGGCTACTATGCCTTGAAATGAAGACTATCAGTTTTGCATCTGGAAACTTTGCAGGTAAGTCTTGGGCTTTGACGGATTCATCATTTAGAGTAATCAAAGTTACTTTTTTCTCGTTTACGTCAGCGTTAAACGTTGAGTTTCCATCGAATTGTCCTGTGCCTTCTTTGAAGATGTAGTTTTTCAGGATTTGGTCTTTGATGTTTAGACTTGCAATATCTTTGTTTGATGCTACCAGCAGAATCATGTTGTATCACGCCTATTTGGTAAGGGCTTCTACGGAAAAGGTTTTTGCACAAAAGCTTATTATTTCATGGTTGGTTCAGCGTATTTGAAGGCAAAGAAAGATGCATCTAATCAACTTCAAAGAACTCTCTAGCCAAGAACTAATCAAACTTGTCGATTTAGGCTTAGAAGTTAAAGCTAATTCAAAAAAATACCTCAAAACCTTCCAGGGAAAGTCAGCGGCGCTAATTTTCCAGAAAACCTCAACGCGCACAAGAGTCTCCTTTGAAGTAGCTATGACTCAACTAGGTGGACACGCCTTGTTCATCGACTGGCGAAGCACCAACTTTGCGCTGGCCGACTTAGGCGATGAAATCCAGTATCTATCACGTAATGTCGATTGCATCATGGCAAGAGTGCTGTACAATTCTGACCTACTCAAAATGGCAGCTGCATCCCGCGTTCCAATTATCAACGGTTGTGATGAAAAGTATCACCCCAGCCAAGCATTAGCCGATTTAATCACTATCAAAGAAAAACATGGAAAACTCAAAGGCGCTAAGCTAGTTTACATTGGCGTGCACAACAATGTCACCAACTCGCTAATCGAGGGCTGCACCAAAACAGGCGTCGAATTGACTACGGTGACACCGATATTTAACGAAGCATCAAGAGATCAGGGACTACTTTCAGCGGCAAAGAAAACAGGGCTTTGGAAATCAACCTTGGATGTAAAAAAAGCTGTCGCTGATGCGGATTTCGTTTACACTGACACATGGATTGACATGGAGTTCTTTACTGATCCAAAATTCGCGGCTGAAAAGGAGAAGCGAATCAAACTTATGGCGCCCTATCAAATCAACGCAGAGTTACTAAAAATTAACAATGCCTATGTTATGCACGACATGCCAATCCATAGGGGCTATGAAATCAGCCCGGAAGCTATCAATAGCGAAAAATCGGTGATCTATGAACAAGCAGAAAACCGCTTATACTCGGCCAAGGCCATAATGCTGACGCTGATGAAGCAATAATGCGGCTTGTCGCTTTTCTCAGAGGCATCAACGTAGGCGGTCATATTGTTAAGAAAGAGAAGCTTCAGGAAGCATTCGTATCTTTAGGCTTCCAAAATGTATCGACGTACAAGCAAAGCGGCAATGTCATTTTTGAGACAAATAGAGATAACGCAGCGGAGATTCAATCGGAGATAGAGAAGAGACTTTGTGCAATGTTAGGATATGAAGTGGTCGTATTCATACGTTCATTGCCGCAACTAAAGAGCATATTAGAGTTTGAACCGTTTAAAAGCCAAGAAAATGAAGATGCAAGTTTTCTAGTAACATTTCTCCCACGCAGACCCATCGATTTTCCTGTGACATTACCGTATACTATTCCTAAGTCAACTGCGAAGTTAATTGCTATAAAAGACAAGGAGGTCTATAGCGTAACTCATGGTGGAGGAGAAGGTGCATTGCCTAATTCTTTTCTTGAATCGAAGCTAAAAACTAAAACCACCACTCGAAACGTTAATGTTATTCGAGAACTACTTGAGCGGTACGGTCAAGACTAATAATTCATGTAATCTGTTGGGCGCTAATCTATTTTCGGTCAAGTACCCATCGAGCTTTTTCTTATTGAGCCTTTCCGATTTTTTTCATAGGCTTTTCTCCCTGATAGCCACAAGCATAGCATTTTCCATCATGGACTGAAACTAGGTCGCCACAGCTTGGACAGGTGTATTTTTCAGCTTGGCTTTTGAGGAATTCATCCATGCCTTTTTCTTTGATCATTTCTTGGTTTTCAAGCATACTCAGCCCATAACGTGCACTATAGTGGTCGTCTAAGTGGGCTAATTTCCTGCATGGCATATCAGCACACTCGTAGCAGAACCTGATCTGTTTCTTCCTTAATTTTTCGCAGTCTCTTTTGATAAAAGCACAGGTCTTATTCCTAGCAATACACCCGGAACAGTGCGAAACTTTGCCCTTTTGGTAGGGTACTCCTCTTGAATAGGCAAGGTAGCATTTGCAGATTCCACAGTTCATCCCGCAGGGAGCAATAAGATCAGATGTTAGTTTGTCTTCCATAATTGGGTTATTGCTTTTACGTAACTTATGTATTTTGTACATAAAACGAGCAAGGGAAACGCAAGTTTGCTTGAGGATTCTTCTGACTAATCCTGCAGTTAGGGTATCAAGTCTTGTTAAAATGACTCAAAATCCAAAAAAATGGCATACACTATAATTCAGAGCAAAGCTATTATTTGAAGAACTTGCTAACTTGCTATTGCATGTTTTAGCTTAGGAATTGGATGTGAAAAGTAATGCAGGACCAAAATTCCAAAAGCATAGAGTCAAGCCGAGAAAACAAAATTATGAATACAATAGTCAACACAAGTATTTTGCTTATGGGCACTCTTATGGGTGGTTTAGGTGAACTTATGGTTAATGTTACTGGTGAATTAGCCTCAGGAATGACGGAAGCGTTCGCCGGAGAAAAAGCAGGAAAAGAAGCCCGAGAAAAGGTAAAGCAGAAGCTGCCTGAAGTTAATGATAAAATGAGAGAAATGATTTCAAGTATGCGTAAAGACATTTACCTACAAATGGAGCAAAAAAACAAAGAAATAGCACCTTTTATGGCTGATCCAGTGTTTGATTTAGGTCCGCAAAAAGTGGATTCCTACGATTTTGGGATCCCAAAATTAACTGAACGACTTGATGACGATACGCTAGCGCAGTACACTTATCTGTTAATTAGTGAAGACGCAACTTTTGCAGAACTATTTGGTCAATTAATGGAATGGCTAAATAAACTACCCAAAGAACCCAAGGATACCGAAAATAAATCGCAGCTTCCTTCAGAGAATTAATTTGTAGAAACTATTGTGGACGCATGATATGCTTCGGGATACACACAAAGCATTTGCAGAAAAAATTGCCAAAGAATTAGGCTTCTCAGAAGACAATACTTGGATATTTGTAGACGGTTCAATGGGGCCTGATACACATGGAGATTTCCCACATGACAAGGGCAAGTCTTCAAAACTACTATCCAAACTTGATGAGGCCCGAGAGCTCTACCACTTTAGAGATGAATACGCATATGGCGAATTGGGTAATGCTCTTCACTATTTGCAGGACAGGTTGGTTGGCAATTCTGAATCAGAGAATGAAATAGAAATAATTGATGATAAGGATCTCTACGCCATAGTAAAGCAGTCAGATATACCCAAAGAAACCGCTGAAGAATATGAATCAATAATAGACAGCCTATGCGCACTAAGAGCCAGGGGCATTGATCAGTGGTTTGACTACAGATGGGGAATTTGGCAGAGATTACTCAAGCTGCATCTTTGTCTTCGCAGATATCATAGAGCTTATGCTGCCCACACTACAACCCAATCAAACCATTTTAAGCGATAAAAAGAAATTCAAAGAATATATCGGATCTGAAGCATTTAGAAAAGCAACCAAAGAAGGCTTCTTAGCTTCAATAATCACAAATTACCTTGACCCCAAACTTCAAGGCTATCCTGCAGCAATGTATTGTCTGGCGTCAATTGCCCCGCCATCAAAAAATCGCAATTGCACAGTCGATTTCAACATAGCATACAGATTAAGCCTTGAGATAGTACGCTATACTGTGGGCAAACCTGAACTCTTCAAGTTTCAAGACAGCTGGTCACATAAGACCATGACAAAAAAACACATGGCACTGTCATTAGTGATTCCTCAATATCATGTTTTGATACCTAAACCTGTGGATGAGGTTCATGCAGAAAGGCAATGGAATTTCTATGAGGAAAAAAGCAAATTTTTAGATGAATGGTCAAACCTGGAGAAAAAAGTTTCTGAGTTAAAACGTTCAGATACTTGGAAGTTATTGGTTTCAGAACTTGTGAAAATACTTGGATACAAATAGAGGGTATGCTCATAGCTCAAGAGCACGTTTGTATGTCCAAATAATGCTGATTAATGCATGTTTTATTTTTGTACAAGCTTCATAAAACATAGTTGAGTTACCTTCGTTAATGAATAGGCGAGTTTGAACTTCCCAAGCTTCAGGATCTCTGTCATCAGGTCCTAGAACGGTAAAATCTACACCCATTCGCAAGAGATCTATTTTAATATCCCAGATGAACCTGCTAAATTGGTCACCTAATTGACCCTTTAGAGTTAACCTATCACCTTCAGGGATTCTTACCAAGCCGACAATAAGTAAGTAGGCGGTATCCTTTTTTTGATGGATTATTTGGAGTTCAGGCAGTGTTTTGGTCTCTTGAAACGCCAAAATAAAGTCGTTGTTCGATTGAGGCATAGAATTAAATTGGTAGCCTGATTGGGTAATCCACTTCATTATTTCAGCTATCAGTTGTTGGTTTGTTGATGACAAGCACTTCACCTTGAACATGCTAATATTAGACCACTTAACAGTTGTATTTATAACTCTAGAAAACTGCGTTTAAACTGTTTTAAGGACATGAGTAGTTTTACAAGAAAATGTTAGTTACATACATCTTGTTATCTGAATCGGGTTAACGTAAGGGAACTTTTAATTATAAAGTGTAGCTTTGGTTCAGGGGGCAGCGGATGTCCTCTTTTCTTTGTAAATCAGAATAGCCGCCCATAATATTGACAATGTAGCTAAAAGGAATAGCGGATAAAGGACAACATCTGAAACTTGTAGAGGAATAAGCCTTGTTAAATCGTAGAAAACATAGATAGCAAAAGTCAGAAAGATGCCGTAACCGAACAATCTCCTTTTACGAACTGCCAGCAAAAAGCCAGTTGCAGCCACTATGCTCTCGAGTAAGATGGAGATGTATTGCAGCGGCTTTATCACGTTAGGGGTTGTATCTTCCCATAAACCCGAACCGACAAGAAAACTCTGATCGCCAAAAACAGCGCCCTTAATGAAGGCTTGTTTGATTGATGTTTGTGTTTCTCCAGGTTTTGGCCATAGGTAACTTATCCAGCCTTCCCCTTGTTCACTTGTAGCGATCTCTATGAACATTTTCCCAATCGGTTTTCCCGTATAATCCACCAGAGTTGTTGTGTTTTGGCCTTCGATACTTGGGTCAGGAGGATAAACAAGGCGGGTGCCGTTCGTACTTGTTACAAACACGTAGGTGTCACCACGAATCCATTTGCTGCCGTTTTGTCTTAATTCGGCGAAGGCACTTTGTCCTTGCTCACTGATGAGCGTTGCCGCGTCCGAGACAAGCGAAGCAACTACCTCTTTTCTTTGTGTTTGCTGATTCTGATATACGAAACCAACTATTAACACTCCAGCTAAAGCCAATACAATAACCAAGAAAGCCAAACTACTCCTCTTCATATTTAGTCCCTCTTTTAACCCAAAGATTTGTATTTAGTTGAATAGACTCTTTGAGAGCCATTTTATTCACTTCTATCTTCGTTTACGTTTTATGTTATTTCTCAAAAGTAGAGTTAGCGGCTTTTGGCGAACATTTGGGAAAGTCTTTTAATTTTTGGAGTTTGTTAGTTTTTAACCGTTGTTTTCGAGGGGGTAACCCTGGTGACTTTTAACAGTGTGATAGCCTTTGTAGGCACGTTCTATGCCAGCAGCTAACCTCACTTCAAAATATTTTAGATAAGAAGTCTAATTTAAAAATTGCACATTTTTTTATGTGAAAAAACAAAAAAATAAAGTAAAAATAAATATAATTTAATTATCTGAAAATAGCAATTCCTGAGTTACTAAAATAAATATACATACCAGACCAGTAAGGGTCGGGAAACGGAACGGCACCAAAGCTGATTATGATTGCTAAAAGGGAGATTTATTATTTTATTCCCTAACAGCTATTTTAATAATAATGTCATATTGATTTCATTTTGGATCCAAATCTCATCAACTCTGATGAGGTAATGTACGTATAAGGTGTACGTGCCTGTCTCATCAGCTTCGAACTCGTATGCTTTTGTTATTTTTTCGTTCGCCTTAAAAACTTGGCAGACTCCCTCCATTGTTTCAACAAAGGTTCTGTTGTCGTTGATATTATGGAAAATTGCCCATGGCTGGTGTCCGTTCGAAAGCATATTGACGTCTTTACCGCTTCGGTTAATTATTGTCGCGTTAAAAGCTATTTTTTCACCCACATTATACTCGGTTTTAGGCAAGTCTATTTCCAGCGGAAAATCTTTTTCGCTAATTTCTTTTGAATTCTGCTTCGGCGTATCAGATATAGAAGCAAGTATCATGGGGGCTACTGATATTGTTAGTAAAACAAATACTACCACTAAGCCTAAGCCAATATACAATTTATTTCTCTGGAAATCTGCCTTTTGTAGATTGCCCATCCAACCACTTGCTGCTAAAATATGCACATAATATTTAATGCTAATCAATAGAACACAAAGAAAGAGGTATAGGTAAACCAAACTTGAGAAAGGTTATTGCTCCAAGTTAGCGGTTTTTCGATGCCTAAGCACCATAGCAACAAAGAGCATAGAAAGAAGAAAAAGTACTATTAACAACCAAGAAAACGCAGTGGACTAGGAGACTTCATTTAACTTGGGCTTCTCCCAGATTTGGCGGGTGTTAACCGATCTGACCCCATAAAGAACATGGGAAAACCCAACCTGGCCTAAATCAATAGCTTGATTAAAACAAATGATTGCCTCAGAATACATTTGCCTTGAAGGAAAGGCGTCACCTTTCCAAGCCCAGCGTTCAGGATCTTTTGGACACAGAAGAATTAATCTGTCAAAACAGATTGCAGCTTCATCTGGTCTATTCACATTATGCAACAAAAAACCTTTGCTTTACAATCCCCTGCGTACATTGCCCGGTGATAATCATTTAACTATCATTTTTAGTGTTTGTTTAGTTGGATCTTTTGTTACGAAATAGTAAATTATAGCTGCGAAAAAGCCTGTAATTCCCAAAGTTAATCCTAATGCGCTATAAGAAAATAATTCAAGAACGACTCCTCCTAGTGCGCTTCCAAGAAAAACTCCCAGTGAACTAAAAGCTGTGTTAAGTGACATCATAGTTCCACGGAATTTAGGAACCTGTTCCAAACTTAGACTTACCCCTGCTGAAGACGCCATACCGCCAAAAAATGCTCCTAAATAGTCGAATGGTAGAGCTACCCAGAAACTTGGCATGTAAAGAAACAGTAAAACAAAAAAGCCTGCAAGCGCAGAGGCGATTGCCGCTGGAATTCTGCGCCCAAACTTATTCGATAGACGGCTAGCTATTAAACAGCCTACTGTGAAAAACAAGGTTCCCCCAACCATGATTGCAAAAGTAAAGTCTAATGGGACGAGAAGTTTTTGTCTGTAGAAAGATATAGCAAAGAGCTGTATTGTTGAGACGGTAGCCATATAGAAAGCAGTACAAATAAGGCATGCTACTGCGGATTTGTTTAAAAAAATTTGTTTAAACCCAGTTATGTAGAGTTGTTTATCAACTTTGTAGTTTTCTTTGTGTTGTTCTTTTGGAATACTAAAGTAAACGAGGATCACTCCAATGACTGAAACAGGTAACACAAAAGATAGCAGTACAAATTGCCAACCTCCAGCGCCCGCAAAGAAGCTGACTATTGGAGCTCCCACTATGTATGAAATAGAGCCGGATGCAACGATCCAGCCTACGGCTTTTGCTCTTTTTTCAAGAGAGAAGAAATCGCCGACCAACGCAACGGCCATCGGAAAAACAATAACGGACCCAACACCGTTCAATGCGTAAAAAAAGCTCATAGTAGCGAGATTTGAGGCAAAGAAACAGCCAATTGATAATATACTGATGCAAAGAACACCAAGCAATAATAGCGGTTTATGTTTGAAACGTATGCTAAGGAGACCCATCAACAGCGCTGTTGCAATTGCGGCTATACTAGAGACGGACCTTATTTGTCCCGCTATGCCAACTTGAACTTGGAAAGAAGCTGCGATGTCTACCAGTAGAAGGCTGACTAAAACATCGATAGTAATGGTAGCGAAATAAGCTATTGCCAGAGCGAAAATTAAGAGTTTTCCAGTGGATCGGTTTTGATTTGCTGCCTTTGTGCCCATGTAGTCGAGTTATTTTGTAAATTGCATATAAGTTTTTGCAACAACGGAATCGAGGATGAAAACTATGGACAGAATTCAAAAAAAGTCTCTTTTGGAAGAAATAGACGTAGCTTAGAGCAGATTTTTCTGTTGTAAACAATGAAAAATTCTCGGTTTTACGCGTAAAAATAAATGTTGATCAAACTCAGACAATAAACGAAAAGAAACAAGATGGGTTAACTTGCTGGTGTGACGCCGTAAAAACCAATAAGATTGATTTTTTAAACCAAGATTTTTGCTACGTGGAAAGTATTATTTACACAAATATGCATACTGTTGTTTAGAGTCCCAAGCAACTCCATGTACAAAGTCTTGGCATCCAATTATGGAGAAATGGTTAATGAGTCAAGAGAAAGTTCTATGTACATTAGAAAGTTTGGGTTTTGCTAAACTTGATGCCCAAGTTTATCTTTTACTTGGCAAAAAAGGTCCTCAAAAGGCAAAAACCATAGGTAAATTGCTGAATATTCCAAAAACTCGTCTTTACGTTATTCTTAGAAGCCTTCAAAGCAAAGGCCTCGTAAACGCTACTCTTGAGTATCCTGCCAAATTCTCAGCTTTGCCTTTTGAGAAAGCATTGGATCTTTTTGTAAAAGCAAAAATGGAAGATGCACAGAGAATAGAGAAAGGTAAAACTGAAATTCTTAATGACTGGAAGGCAATTGTTGTATCCGAGGTGAGGTCTCCTGCGCCTAGATTTACTGTAATTGAAGGGAAACACTACATTTACCCAAAACTTAGACAGATGATTGAAGAAACAGAAGAAAAATTATTGATAATTGCATCAATTCGTGATTTGATCCGTGTGGACAAATATGGGCTTTTAGATCAACCATTTCGCCAAAGTTCCGGATCTACAGTACAATTTAGACTCCTAACTGACCTTAACAGTCAAAATCTAGTTCTGACCAAGAATCTTCTTAAAAAAGAGTCTAAGGGCAGATTACGTTTCGAAACCAGAACTCCCAGTTTAGGCATTGGCCTTCCTTCTAGAATGGTTATCAAAGACAACAAGGAAGCGTTGTTTTTCACTAATTCAGAATCTAATGATGCGCCAACCGAAGCTACACAGGTCTGTTTATGGACTGATTGTAAACCTCTAGTTGATTCATTTATTGTTATCTTTGAAGATTTATGGTATAAGTCAACTGATTTGGGTAAAAAGATTGAAGAAATGGACTCTCAAAAAACTTCACAGCAAAACAATTTAATTACCGACTCTGAAGAAGCTAAAAAGCAATATTATAAAACTCTAAAGTCTACAAAAAGTGAGTTAGTAGTGATGACATCGGAGCTGGGGTTGGCTTCTTGGATGGAAAAAGTGGATTTGCTTAAAGTTTTTGCAAAGAAAGGTGTTTCCATTAAACTAATGGCGCCTATAACTGCAAAGAATTCTAAGGTGGCTGAAGAATTGTCTGCGTTGGGTCAGGTAAAGCATGTTCCTTCGAGTACTTTAGAAACCGTTCTCGTAGACGATCATTACCTTTTTCAGTTCAGGGCGCCTTCCTCAGGGCAAGGGCATCAAAATGGTTCAGCTTTTAATCAGACTCATTATACTGCTGAGTTGGAGACTGTAAAAAAAACTAAAGATATGCTTTATGATGTTTGGGTAAAAGCTTATGCTCCGTTTGCTAATATGCGCCGAACTGTTAGTGAACCTTTAACGTTGCCTTTGGATGATAAACGCGCTAGGGCATACGAAAAAACATTCCAATTCATTGATAAGCCGAGAGTTTTGGGAAAAATTTCAGAAAAAGAGATCATTACAAAGATCCTTCAGGCTAAGAAGCAAAAAGTTAGGGACTGGAGAACAGAAGCGATAATCCACTATGGAAGTATAGCGCAGGCATTTATTCACCCTCCTGCAAACTTAAATTTACCAGAGATGATGATTCAGATTTGCCACAACAACCCGCAATCATCATTTGGATCTGCCAATATTATGAATATTTTTATTTTAGCTAAAACAAGCAAGAGCCCATCGTTTGAATTGTCTGCAGTAGTTTATGATTCGTCGCATGGGCATTCGTTTAGGAAAGCAATGCTGGAAGATTCATCTGCTGTTCCTAACATACTTAAAGCAGGCGAGTTTGAAGTAAGAACCCAAAGCAACTCTTTTTTTGCAGGTTGGACAAGACCGATCAGACTCTCAGGAGAACGAGTTTTGCCTCCAGCAGCTATACTTTTTGAAGGATATGGGGAAGTTAGACCAAACAAAGCAACAATATCAGCCAAATATGGACGCTCTTGGTTACATGAAGGTAACGGTTTTGAAGCTTTTGTGACTTTCTTTAATCCGCGTTCTAAGTATGATGGACCAGGAACTGAGGGTGTAGTTTTTAGGGATTCGATTCTTACGTTTCTTCCATCGTCTAAGTGAGAATTGCCAATGACCATAGTCTTTTAGGTTTTTTGAATTTAGAATAAACTGCAATTAAAATCGACTCTATAAAAAAGTCAAACCACTTCAGACAATCATGCATTAAAAAAACAGTCCAGTTTCGGACTGACTAGAAGCTATAAGCAAACAGCCACACAACCACTTCTAGAGAATAAAACAAGTAAAGATAAGAAGGAGGTGAAAAAAATGAAGAAGACTACAATTGCAGTTTTGACCTTGACCCTGCTGATGCTCTGCCCAGCCTTAGCCCCAGTTCTGGCAGCCCAACCCACAACTGTACCCTGCGACTTCTTCATGATGGCAATGGCAAGTGACACTATTGGGGATGACGGGGAAGTATGGTGGACTGGCGACGGAACAATTCTCCACGTCAGAGACAGAATTTCATATGCAGGTCTGTTTGCTTCAGTTAATTCGAAAACTGTAATGATAGGCGATGCTGAAGTAACAACCGATTTTAATTTTAACACAATAACCGGGGAAGGCACTGCCATCCGAATATTTAAAATGACATTCTTTGATCCCTTAAAATACCCGTTGATGACAGATGCTGGTGTCGATAATCCTTACGGAATCGGCACCTTAACAGCTAAAGCAGTTCTTAAAGCCACAAGCCTATACCACAACGCACAACCCGGAGATTTCACTGGACTTCTCGTGGCAACTCATGGAACAGGCGACTTCGCGAAGGCTAAACTGACTGCGGATCTACAAGGCAGCATCCTTTCTCTCCCCTCTGGAGAAACCATCAAAACATTAGTAATCGGCGAATTTACCTTCCATAGTTAACCGCTATGTAACCCTTTTTCTTTTTCTAGCTAAGAAAAGGCTGTGATCATTTGAGTTTAAATCGAGGGTTAAGGCTACTGGGATTTCCCAACAGCTGGAGGAGGATTTGAAGGAAACATAAATATGAAATACACAGATTTCAACTATGGCACCTCTCTAACTTATCAGGTCAAATTTGACTGCTTGCTCCAAGGATATGGTTCATTCGAGGGTCAGACTCTACAGTTTAGCTATAGAGGCATAACTGGTCAAACTTGGGAAGGCTATTTACTAACACCAAAATAGACTAAACTCTCTTCTCTTTTTCTATTCAGCATTTATTTTGAATTTGAGCGGGGGCTAATTATGCTTTTTTAATTTGTTGCTCCAGCGATGGCCTATTCATCGCTAAACTACAAAGGAGAAACAATCAGCTTATCAGCTCATTATGTAAAAAATGATGAGACCCACTTGGTTTATGAATGATAGTGGCTAAGGTCTGTGATTCAAAATACCGTTCGCCCCATCACTTACCTCTTTTTTAAACTTCATCTGACTCTATAGACGTTTGTGTTATTACCTTCCTTAGCTTTAGACCCAATGCTAAGTATGGTTAGAGTTTGTGCGCTAGTTCTTACTACATACTGGCTCAGTTATTGTTGTAGGGATCCATTTTTTTCCAGCTTTCAAGTATCTCCTCTCTTGTTTCTTCAATGCTCCGCGCTTGTTGCTGGTTTAATTTGATGTAGAGTTTTAGTAATTCTTCGAAATCTAAAGCCGAGAACATGGAAGGGTGGTCTGGGCTATTGGTTACGGCGCCTTTTTCTTTAAGGTGCCTTAGAATTTGGGTTAGTTGTCGTTTTTCAATTTTTAATCCGATAGTTAAGTCTCTATCTTCTTTGGGGCCTGTCTTGGCGAGGTAGACATAAACTTCGGAATCCATTTTGGAAAAACCCAAGTTATTCAAGATTTTAATTATACGTTCAAGGCTCAACTTTTCAAACACCTCCGAGCGTCAAGATAAAAAAAGAAAATATCTTCATGTTTCCATCCTCTACGAGTTGTTTGATGGTGTTTGCTTATAGCTTCTAGTCAGTTCAAAATAGGACTAATTTTTCTCAATGTTAATTGCTTTAACTTTACAAAATAATTCTTAATTATGTTAGGAAATCCAGTGCTAATTATTAGGTTATTTTCAGCGGTTTTGAATTCTATAACTGATTTTAGCTGCAATTGTTTTGGCATCGTGCAATAATAGGCGCCATACGAGCGCGTATTTCTTCTACTTTGCTCTTCGCCAATGAAACTTAGAGGAGCGCTTACTGACTTTGTGAGTGACTATTATGGCAGTTTCGGTGCCGATTATCAATATTACAAAAAGGATATCCCAGGGACTAAATGTTGATTCATGTTTTATTTGAGGTGTAGGCGAAGGAGAGTGGGTTGCGGAAGGTACTGGAGTTGGGGTAAGGGTGGGAGTGGGATTTGAGGTAGGCGTAGGTGATGTTTTAGGTGTTGGGTTGGGAGTACGAGTAGGAGTTGGAGTGGGTGTTGCGATTGGTGTTGCCGTTGGTTCTTGAGTGGGAGCAGGGGCTGCACCCATGGTGTATGGGATATCTCCGTAGGTATTTGGTACATCAGGATTAGACGGCGGCACAGGCGGCCATGATTGAAGCCCATAACCTCCCGAGTGAGAGTCGTAGGTTTCAATAAGCATCCAAAATTCTGGGCCAATAATCTGTGAACCCCCAAGATCTGTAGCTGTTTTTAGTAAGCTCATTTCGATTATCATATGTGGTGTGCTGTAGGTAGGTGAAGTACTAAACGATTCACTCCATTGGAAGACAGATGAGGAAGGTGTGGCTATTTGAGTCCAGCCTACTCCATTTCCTTGGTACCACGTACAGGCTGAATTACCTGTAAAGTTTATCGCAAAATCGGTGGTTGATGGAGCAGAATCATCGGTCATACCGCCATTAAAACAGACCTGGACAAAATCGCCTGTGTCATTCGAATTATCCATGGTCTCAATGAGGAGATAGTAGTAAATAACACTAGGAGAAGCTGTGGCTAAATACCATTCATCGATGAAGTTAGCGTTACTTCCAAAAGAAGTCGGTAAACCACTATTCCAATCTGAACTCCAGTGCCCATCTATGGGTGGAATGGATGAAGTTTGATAACACATATGTGAATAACCAGCTTGTTGAGCATTTACAGCCATAGGGGTTGCTAAAATTACGCAAAGCACCAAAACAGTAAGCACGATGCCCAGTTTATGGGAGACGGTATGCATATTCCAAGTTTCCTCATCCTCTATTTTGAAAAAGTTATTTGTATGTTTTATTAACTCTGAATATGAATTACAAACAAAGAATCTGCATCCACGTCAATCTACACATGTTAGAGTATAGATTAACTTGACACACAAGGACTTAAACTCTAAAAAAAGCTTACAAATCCGCTTAGTTTAGAATTGAACCAATTTAATGCGAGATAAAGGGTATTAGGAAGCCCTTTGGTGCTTTATGAATCAAAAATATTGAAGCATTGTATTTTGTGTATGGATTGTGTCTTCATAAGGTATACTAATAGAACCCTACAAAACGGTATTAGAAAGAATTACAATGCCAAAAACTGCAATACGGTTAATATTACTTGTCACTATGGTAGTTTTGAGCTTTAATCTACTGTTCTCCCCAAATCACAAGTTTGTTCAAGCCGAAACCCTTGACCCTACACCAACGACTACACCGACTGATAAACCCGCCCCAACTCCTACACGAACCCCTACTGCAGAATTTGGAAATAACACAGTAGGCAAAGAAATGTCGTCACTAGTTGACCCAAAAACATACACCTTATGCAACTATACCACACCGCGAGATATGGGCAATATCTCACAAATCAGCATCTATTTAGTCGGAGTGCCCGAAGGCTCAACTGTAAGAGCGGTGATATTTGAAAACGAACCAGACGCCAAGTTTCCAAAAGGAGGAGACCCTATCGCACAAAGTACGGAACCAATAAAGGTAAAATCGATTAAGGGTCAATGGTATAATTTCACAATTAACTATCAGGCACTTCAAAACACTACCTATTGGTTAGGATACTACTCAGAAGAGTGCACCAGATACTACTTTGATGAAAACACTATCCATTTAACAGTAACCTCGGAACAGAAGATAGATGACCAACAGTGGATTCCAGTCTCCTGGCACTTCAAAGAAAAAACAACACTGAGCCTATATGCAACATATACAACAGCAGATCCTCAACCCGAGCCCACACCCACAAACGCCGAGTCTGATCCCGATTACTCTCTAGCTAACGACGAAGATTCCACCCAAGGCATAGGCGACTATGCTTTTGTTTCAGTCGTGATGTTTGCCGAATTAGGTGTAATTATGATTGGCCGAAAAAACCGCAACGAGAACTACTAACCACCAATCTGAGTGCATAACCCAATAGGCAAAAAAACACTGATTTCAAATCAATTTCAAAAATTCATAAGCTATTAAAATATTCAACCACATAATTCATCTTCGCTGGTAATCAATATGGTCAATACCATGTTTAAAAAAGAAGAAAAAAATCAAAACGATGAAGATATCCTAAAAATACTAGAAAAACTCGACGCTGACAAAGCTCGTCTAATTGAACAGAAGGAACGATTTTCATCTCTCCTAATGCAGCTAGAAAACAGAGGGAAAGAAGAAGTCGATAACCGAAAACGATCCATCGAAAAATTAAACATGGAAGTAATTGATATCAAACGCAAATGCGAAAAATTAACAATGCTAATCAATACAGAACCGGCTTTGGAGTGTAGCCAAGCTGGAATTTAAAAGAACAGCTCCGCCAATCAAATTCGGCTTAAAAAGAAAGTTATATCAGTTATTCTTCACTAGGACAACTTATTCATTGATTTTTCTTTGGATGCTTACCTGGTTTGGTTATTGGCTTTTCATGAAAGCACAGATAAACGTAGTCAACATCGCGGGCTTTGCAGTCTCAGGAGGCTTATTTGTAGCTTTCCAGGTTATTGAAATACGAAAAAGTATCGCCTCCAAGAAAGTCTGGACAGAAAGCGATTTCTCCAAAAACAGAGAAAAAACTCAAGTTCGCAAAATACACGCCACATGCTCTCCAAAAGCAGAATTACCCATAATCATGAAAGTAGAAAACGAAAGACCATTGGAAGAAGCAGTCACATTACAAACCAAAACGGCAGCCATGCCAGAAATTGAAATAATAACACCAGAGCAAACCAATGAAATCTGCATAGAAGAAATAGCCCCGCAATCAACAAAAACAACAGTTAAGAAAAAACTCCAAGAAGAAATTAAAGAAACACCGCAAAAACCACCACAAACACCTTTAAAAACAAACGGCTGCCCCAAAAACCTCGAATACTTCAACAAAAGACCAAAACCAATACCGATACCTAATGAATGCCTTAGCTGCGCAAAACTGATCACGTGCGTCTCAGCGGATTAACAATAAATCACAAAAACACAGCCTGAAGCAACTCGCATTATTTAGGAAGAAAAACTTCCTAAATAAATTAGCCCACTCTGACAAATATACATAATATGCGTATTATACAAAATGATTATCGTAGTATTTACCAACATAATTCTCAATTAGCACGTAAAATCAGCTGATAATTATTAGCCAAATTTCCCATGATTTTGAATTAATTAAAAGTCAAAATAAAAAAAGCCCGATTATTCATCTAAATTAAAAAAAATATCAATTATGATTTGGAAAAATTGTGGACATGCAAAATCCTTGCATATCTCACATATCTTGCTGGTTTTTTGTCTCTCCTTACAAAGCTTTTGTGCAGTGGATTTTTCTGACGATGAATATTGAAGTCGCCATGAACGCAATTGCTTCGATAGAGGTGAATATTACAGCCCAATTGGTGAAATCCAATAGTTTACCGATGTCTATGCCGTAGCCAACTGCTGCAAGCATGCTAACTGTAATTGCGACTATTAGTGATACAATTGTTATTCCTGCTGCGGTGCCTATGACGCGTATATTTTTGTTCTTTTGGGCGGGTTTTCTTCTGTTAATTAGACTCAAGATTATCATGGTAGCTATACCTGCTGTAAGCGAGTATGCGACTGATTCTGCCACAGGATTGACTTTGAAGAAGACTGCGTTTAGCGTTGCCGGCGTGGTCATGCTAAACGATACTTTTTGAGTATCTTGTTCAACTCTGCCTGTCCAGCCTTTGAAGATTGCCCATTCTCCGTGACCGATTATGTTTGCGGTGGAGATGGCTGCGGTTATTTGGTGATTTTGGGTGATCCATTGCTCGGCTGGGATAGTTGGCGTAATCAAATAAGTAACAAGTGGGCTTGCTACAATTTGGACTGATGCTGTGAAGGGATCGCTTACTCCTATAGCGTTCACAGTAAGATAGCACATTTGTGAGTAGTTAGCTTTGATTGTTCCAGATGATGTTGCAGTCAAAGTTCCATTTTGAAGCAATGTTAAACCTGCTGTATTTGCCCAATAATAGCGGTTATTGTTTGTCATGAGAGGTGAGTAGTAGGCGAAGGTGTGAGTTGTGCCTTGAACCCACTGGATAGTGAAGGGAAGATCGTTTCTTTCATAGGACGCCCCATCGACAATGAGTACGGTACTGTTGTAATCGTTGTCTATACCGGATTGATCAAATGTGATGCTTACATGACGAGTTTCAGTGGGTATATTCGTTTGTATGGAGGTTGTAGTTGAAGTTGGAGAAGGTGTTCCTGTTGGAATCGTTTCTGTGGTTGTTGGTGTAGATGTTGGAAGTGGGCTAGGTGATGCTGTAGGTGTTGGATCTAGAGTTGGGTTAGGCGAAGGTGTTGGTGTAGGAGTTGAAGTGGGGTTGGGTGATGGAGTTGGCTGAGGATCATTGACGTAGTGTGCGCAAGCATTATGGGGGGTATCCATCTGGACGGAAACTGGATTGACAGCTATTCCTTGTGAGATTCCATCTATGTCCCAATGGCTGAATAAGAGACCATCCACCTTTAAAGCGTCTATGGTTACGATGGATGATTCGGCGTACCATTCGGTTCCAAAGCTTGATGGAACTGAAGCTGGGTCAGAAGTTACTGTAAGATAATGTTGTGTGTTAAAGTTGGCAGTATAGAGGCAATCTTTGTTTTCAATGGTGACTTGATGGCTAATTCCAGCACCATCACTCCAGCCGTTCCAAATGTATCTTGTGCCGATTGTGCCTTGTTGAATTTCTACTGTGGATAATGTGTGCTGAGATCCTACTGGCCAGTTGGTTTGGTATGGGGCTACATATGTTTCGCCATCCACTATGACGTCTAATCCTGTTGGAGAGGTATTCACGTTTACTCCAACAATAACTGAGAATGTTACAGTGTAGGTTGCGTCGCCTGAGGCTTCTACTCCTGGAGGTTGTGCATGGTAGAGTTTGACTGTAGTTGTGTATGCTCCGTTTGTCGTATAGTTATGGTCGGGGTTGGTGCTCCATGTTCCGACAAAATTGCTACCTACGGGGGTGATTTGTATGTTTGAGTCTTGGTCTACTGTGCCGTCGCCCCAGTTAATTTGGACTTGGTACTGACTTATGTCTCCTACAAAGTTCGTGGAACTGATTGTGCCGTTTAAGTGAATTGGGTTTGACAGAATGGTAAAAGGCGAGGGGTTACCGTTTATTGTGTCAACAGTTATCGACCAAGTGTGTCCAGTGTCGCCAAGAACTGGAAACACACCTGCAGATGAAATGATAAATGATAAAACTAATAGAGAAACAACTACCTTTGGATGGTCAAGCCGTTTCTTTACGCATTTCAGGTGTAACATTTCTTATCTCTTCCTATTCATCAACTATTTTCAATACAGTAAGAGTTGATATAAGAACAAGATTTCGAACACAACAACATTACAAAAGCCAACAACATGCAAAGCTAACATTATTACGAAAGTCGATTCATATCAAAATAATTCAAGATTAATGCAATATTTCAAAAAGTCGAATTTCTAACGAAAATCGCTAAAAAACAAGAGCTCCGTTTATTCGGCGAAGAGCGCTGTTTGTTAACCGACAAGAGTAGTCTCTGATCAAAACAAGCGTTTAACCAGCTGAAATTGAAAGTAATGAAAAAGGACAGCAAAGCAACATTATTAGGAATAGAAAAACAAAAGATAAACTAAAATAAAATTAAAATTGAGGGCGTTGTTGGGTTTGCTGAGTCTACTGGATTTATAGACATTATAACAGTCATTGGATTTCTTAACATAATTCTTAATTATTCCGTCTGATAAATGATTGGCTGAAGGTATTATAAAATGGTAAAAATGGATTTCGGTGGCGTTAAAGAAGACGTCATCACTCGTAAAGAGTTTACAGTGGCAATGGCGCAAAAAATCCTAAAAGACGAAGTCGTCGTCTCCCTTGGCTACGGAATACAGGGAGCAGCCCAATCACTAAACATGAGAGATAACGGCGTAAAAGTAATCATCGGACAAGAAAAAGAAGGCATCTTCAAAAAAGAATGGGACAAAGCAGTAGCAGACGGATGGAAACCTGGCGTAAACCTCTTCCCACTCGAAGAAGCAGCCAAAAAAGGAACAATCAAAATGTTCCTGCTCACCGACGCCGCACAGAAAGCATTGTGGCCAAAAATTAAAGCGACCCTAAAGAAAGGAGACGCACTCTACTTCAGCCACGGATTCAGCATAGTCTACAAGGAACAAACAGGCGTCATCCCACCCAAAGACATCGACGTCATCTTGGTTGCACCTAAAGGTTCAGGAACCAGCGTCCGCCGAAACTTTGTCGACGGATCAGGCATAAACTGCAGCTTCGCAGTCTTCCAAGACGCAACAGGAAAAGCCATTGATCGAGCCAAGGCACTCGGTATCGCCATCGGCGCAGGATACCTCTTCCCAACCACCTTCGAGAAAGAAGTCTACAGCGACCTAACAGGCGAACGCGGCACACTAATGGGGGCGCTAGCAGGTATACTTGAAGCCCAATACAACACTCTACGCGCAAACGGACACAGCCCAAGCGAAGCCTTCAACGAAACCGTAGAGGAACTCACCCAGAGCCTTATCCGCCTCGTAGACGAGAACGGCATGGACTGGATGTACTGCAACTGCAGCGAAACCGCCCGCATCGGCGCACTACGATGGAAAGAACGCTTCCGCAGCGCAACACAACCAGTGTTTGACAGTCTCTATGAGTTAACAGCAGCAGGCGAAGAAACACGAATTGTGCTTGAGAAGAGCAAGGCACCTGACTATCGCCAGAAACTAGCTGACGAACTCAAAGCAATGGGTCAAAGCGAAATGTGGCGAGCAGGCGAAACAGTCCGCTCACTACGGCCAAAACAAACAAAGAAAGAGTAAATCTCTTTCTATTTTATTCATTTATTTCTCAATTAACCAGCATCAGAATCTTAATAGCGGATAAGCTAATCTTTTATACCCGAAAGCATCGCCTGCTTAGCTAATGCGAGGCTCAGTTTGGAATACATCGCCCTAGCGGCTCTGGTAATCTTTGCGATAACACTGTTTCTGATGATTAAGCGCCCACGGGGCATACGACTAGGCTACGCGGCTGGAATCGGCGCAATAGCTTCGCTCGCTTTGGGCACGGTCAGTTTAGGGCAAGCCGCACAGTCGTTTCTTCACATTTGGGATGCAGCATTAGCCTTCATCGGCATCGTTGCGCTCTCAGTAATTTTGGATGCTATGGGTTTTTTCAAGTGGGCAGCACTCAAAGTTGTACGACTCGCAAAAGGAAACGGAATCCGCCTCTACTTCTACATCTCCCTCTTAACAGCGGGGGTTAGCATACTTTTCGCCAACGACAGCGCCGTACTAATCTTAACTCCCTTAGTTCTAGAAATTATTAGTCAACTAAAAATCGACGGAAAAGGCAGATATGCATACCTATTCGCCGCTGGATTCATCGCTGACACAGCCGCCATGCCGCTGATAACAAGCAACCCCATAAACATCCTAAGCGCAGACTACTTCGGCTACACCTTCATCAATCACCTAATCTTCATGGGTCCAATCGCAATAGCAACAATCGCCACTAGCATGGTTGTAGTTTACGCGTTCTTTAGGAAAAAAATCCCCAAAGTATACGACACAAAATTAGTTGATGTTTTAGCTTCAGGGTCAACACCCATTAGCCGTAACCTGTTGAAAGCTAGCCTTGTTACTTTATTCGCCATCGACGTAGGATATATTGTGGCTTCACTGTATAGAATTCCAGTTTCAGTGGTTATTTGCTCTGGCGCCATCTTCCTGTTAGGAATATACATAGCAAGCCTAAATGGCGAAATAGTACGCGGGGAACGCAAAGGACTCAAAGGCTTAGCACGGGACATCAACTGGGACATAGTACTCTTTATGCTAAGCATATTCCTTGTTGTTCAGGGCTTAACAAACGCGGGAATTACTCAGCTTTTGGCTTCTGCACTACTATCGGCTAGTTCTTTGCCGTCTGTTTTAGGAGTGATTGCTCCAAGCATAGTTGTCACCATCGGAGCGAGTTTCATGAACAACTGGCCTATGACAATCTTGGGGTTGATGTCAATTCAGCAGGCAGCAACGATAGTGACCTTGAGCGGTCCAGCTTTTACGAATCTGGTTTTCTCAAACATAATAGGCAACAACCTGGGACCACACTTCTTCCCACTCGGCTCACTAGCAATTTTGATTTGGCTAGAAACGATGAAGCGTAAAGGCGTAAACATCAGCCTAAAAAGCTACCTTAAAGTCGGGTCATTACTCTCCATAGTCGAAGTCGTTGTAGCGTCGGTGGTTTTGTGGTTTGAAGTCACTTATTTGGGCTTCAGCTTAACCATCTAGAGATCAGGGACTGCAAACGGGGCAATGAGAATTCTTTAAGATAGGGACAGCGGTGAACTCCATGTCTCTGAAGTCGCAAATAAGAAGGTTACCCTTCATTGTTTTGCCTATGCCGGTTAGGAGTTTTATGGTTTCCATCGCTTGGAGACTACCTATTATGCCTGCTGTTGCGCCGATCACGCCAAATTTGCTAGAGGGTTGGTCAGTACCGGAGTCTTGGGGCATCAAGCATTCGAGGCAGCCTGTTTCAGGTGGATCAAACACAGAGAGGTTGCCTTCTAAACCGATTGCGGCTCCGAAAATGTAGGGGACATGCAGCTTTACGCATGCACGATTAACGATGTAGCGGGTTAATCTATTGTCTAAACCGTCAACTACACAGTCCACACCCGCCAAAATAGTTTCAATATTAGCCTCAGTAACCTTCTTAGTGACTGATTGAACCTTTATCAGTGGATTGTGGCTCTGAAGCTTTTTTGCAGCAACTTCGGCTTTAAGTTGGTGAAGGTCGTCTGGTGTGTAGAGGATCTGACGGTGTAGATTGTGGGTTTCTATCATGTCGTGGTCGACTAAACGGATGTAGCCGACACCTGCCAATCCAAGGGAGAGAGAAGAAACTGATCCAAGGCCGCCTACTCCGATAACAGCGACTCGGGCTTTGGAAAGTTTTTCCTGCCCAGCTAATCCGAGTTCTTTTAGCAGCACCTGTCGATTGTAGAACGTTTTAGCGAAATCTGCCTTGCTTGGTTCATCCATCCATAACCAATCCTAGTTATTGAGCGTTGTACTTGCCTTTATTACGAAACTGCCTATCATATATTTCCCTGACCTGCTCAATAGTGCTAGCTTCCTCGGGTGACTTGTCATCTCTTATGCGTGTAATTCTGGCGAACCTGAGCGCCATTTGACTTTTGTATTTAGGGCTTTGTTGGATTTCGTTGTAGGCGACTTCGACTACGATTTTGGGTATAACGTTTACCCGGTGACCATCTTGACTTACTGCGGACTCCTTTAGGCGCTCGGTGACTTGAGTAATTTCGGCGTCTGTTAAGCCTTTGAAGGTCTTGCCGATGTTTAGAAACTCGCCCGTTTGGGGATCTCTTGCCGCTAGGTAGTAATCTGATAGCCAATCTTTTCGCCGACCATAACCATATTCAGCAGCGGTGATAACGAGGTCTAAGGGTTCAAGGACGGTTTTGATTTTTAGCCAGCGTTTCCCCCTGCGTCCAGGTGTGTAGGTACTGTCGAGTTTCTTTGCCATCAACCCCTCGTGCCCAGCAGATAGAGCTTCTTGCAGAAACGCTTGTGCGTACTCTGATTGGTCGGTGATTAACTGCTGGCTTAGGGCAATATTACCTACGGTTTGACCCAGGATTTGTCTGCGCTTGAGGTAAGTTTTTGAGAGTAGGCTGTTCCCGTTTAGATATAGAATGTCAAAGAGGTAGAGGGTAAGTGGAATTTTCTCAGCTACATTATCAATGTTTTGTGTTCGTTTGAAACGTCGCATCAAATGCTGAAACGCAATCGGGTAGCCTGCACCGTCAAGAGAAATCACTTCGCCCTCCACGATGACTGATTGAGCAGAAATGTTCTGTTTCACCGCTTCAACTACTTCGGGCAGGCTTTCGGTTACATCGGTTAAGCTGCGGCTGAAAATACAGACTTCACCATCTTTCTTGTGAATTTGCACACGTGCCCCATCGTACTTGTATTCGAAAGCTGACCCTCCGCAGTGCTCGGCTAATGCATCTTGGACGGATTGAGCTGTCTGCGCTAACATGAGCTGCACTGGCCGAAATACTTGGAAACCAACAGCATCCAGTCCTGCGGCACCTTTTATTTTTAGTATTTGAGCTACTTCGCCTATGTCGCCTAAAACCATAGCAGCATGCTGCACCTTCTGCAAAGATACATCAAATGCCTCTGCTACTGCTTGTTCCATTAGCCCTTCATGAAGACCCGTCCGCATCTCTCTTGTAAAGATCTTGATCAGGAATTTGGCTTCGACAGGTGTGGCTTGGCTTAGGAGCGCGGTTATAAGGCGTTCTTTTTTAGTTCTTGAACCAGCGCCTTGAGCTTGGGCTATAGCTTCAAATGAACGTCTGACTTCGGTGATGGTTAGACGGGCTTGGGTTAGTTGGGTTTGCTTTTTGGAGCCGCATTGTTCAAGGACGTTTTTTGTGGCTGATCCTATATCGCCTGTTCTAGCCATACCTTGCCGGAAAACATCCCAATTAAAGAGGCAAATACTATCTAAAATGTGGGTTAGGGTTGTCCAGCTTACGTCGAGTGTTTTTTGACTGTAATTTGTGAATGCTCTACCGACCATCATGTTAACAGCAGGCGCTATTTCTTCTGCACTTAGGGTTCTCAGATAGTTTGCGGTTTGTTCAGTGATTTCTAGGCGCTTCTTTGTCATTTCGATGTTTTCGAGCAGTTCACTTAGGGTTTGGAATGGGGCAGACATAGGTTTTACCGAGAATTGAGCATTATAAAATAGCCGCTATGGTTTATTTATTTGATGACTTCCTCGCTTATGTTTTCTGCTTTATAATGCGAAATTGTAACTCATGGGAGCGAGTAGGATGACGATTTTCTTTCCGTTGCTCAAAAACTTTTTTTTTAAAAACAATAGAGAGAGGGCGAAGAAGCCCTCTTGAGGTTTAATAATTGGAATTTATGAGAACACGGAGAACGATGACTCGCCTTCCGGCTCCTCGTTTTTCTTTTGTATATCAGCGATCTTCTTGCTGACTTCATCAGCTTCTTTGATGTTACCTAACGCTTTCTGTGCATCCCTGACATTTTCGAGTGCACTAATACCGTAACGGTCAAAGCCTTTAGCCAAGGATATCTCGGCAGATTTATTGAAGAATTCAACTGCTTTCTGGAAGTCGCGCAGATGCAGGCTGCATTCGCCTGCTTTGTAGTTCATCTCTGCAGCGCCAAAGTAGTTTTGGCCTTTATAGTAGAGGTCAGCAACTTTCGTGAAGATGTCGCGTGCCTCTGCATCTAAGCCATTTTCCATCATGGCGATAGCGGTTTTGTGGAGTTTAATGGGGTCTTCTTTTACACTCATAATCATCAACCGCAGATAATGGGCGGGAACTCCCATTTAGAATTTTCCCTATTGACGATAAACTTGACGCTAGTGCCGTATGTGATGGAACTTAAATGTCAGAATTAAAGGCAATTCACAAAAGATGCTTTTTATATGCGGTAGAAAGAATAAGTACCCTCTTAGAATCATAACACTGTGAAGACAATGACCCAAGAACAAGGTGCAGTAACCGTAAAATCACATGTATCCTTGGCGTTGAAAGTTTCAATCGCTGCTATTTTCGCAGCGCTAGTCGCCGTCGCCACCTTAATATTTGTTATTCCAATTCCCGCCACAAGCGGTTACTTCAACTTAGGCGAGACACTCATTTATGTAGCAGCACTACTTTTTGGGCCTCTTGTCGGTACAATCGCAGGAGCTGGAGCATCAATTGCCGACATGCTTGTAGCTCCACATTTTGCTCCCGGAACATTCACTATAAAAATCATTGAAGGATTTCTAGTCGGGTATCTAACCAGAAAACTCAACCGAAAAATCAAAAGCCTCACCATTTGTGCAACAATAGCCATAATGATCGGCGGGTTTGAGATGGTTTTAGGGTATTTTCTCTATGAAACAATCGCATTGGGCTACCCAGCTGCACTGGCGCTGCTTGAGGTTCCATTCAACATAGTACAGATGCTTGCAGGATTAATAATAGCAGTACCAATTGTGCACGCTATACAGCGTATTTTCCCACAGCTTAAAAGCTACCTTTAACAGAGGAATAAGTATGAAACTTCCGCCTGGAAAAATCCCAATAGACATACTAAAAGACGTAGTCTTCAAAAACCTGGGTGCTCAGCGAAGCGAAGTAGTTTTAGGTCCAAGCGCAGGAATAGATGGGGCAATCTTGGATGTGGGAACAAAAAACGCTATCGTCTCAATGGACCCTATTACAGGCGCGGTTGAACGCATCGGCTGGGAAGCAATAAACATCAACGCCAACGACGTTGCCACATTTGGGGTAGAACCAGCTTTTTTCTTCTCATGCATAATGCTTCCAGAGAATGCAGACAGCAAAACCGTTGAAACCATAAGCACCCAAATGCACAATGCAGCAAAACAGTTAGGCATAGCGATAGTAGGTGGACATTGTGAATCCACTCGAGGATTAGCTAACCCGATTGTTGTTGGTTGCAGTATGGGCTTAACTGACAAGGGCAAATACGTGACCGCAGCTGGAGCTAAAGCCGGAGACAAAATCATACTTACTAAAAGCGCAGGCATAGAAGGCACTGCCATTTTAGCCACAGACCGAGAGGAGCAACTCAGAAAAGTTTTCAGCCAGACTCTAATAGAAGGAGCTAAACACTTCTACAACCAAATCAGCGTCGTCAAAGACGCCCTAACCGCTTACCGAACGGGTGGAGTTCACGCGATGCATGACCCAACCGAAGGCGGCATCCTAAACGGCATTCACGAGATGGCAGATGCAGCAGAGCTAGGCGCAAGAGTTTTTGAAGAAAAAATCACTATCGAACCAGAAACTGCAAAAATCTGCAGGTTCTACGAAATCGATCCGCTGCAACTAATTAGTTCAGGCGCCTTACTCATAGCCGCAGATCCACAAGCGTCAGATAAAATAATCAGCAACCTATCACAAGAACACATTTACGCTGATATAATCGGAGAATTTAATCAAAACCCAAACAAACGTATCCTCATGCATCCAGACGAGTCCGTGGAAATGTTGCAAAGACCAGTCTCAGACCACCTGTGGCTGGCACTTTCGCGATGAACCGTTTCTATATCCGTTTAGTGGAAGCTGTAGACTCCAGTACAAGAAGAAAATTGGGTAAAAAAAAGCATACTTGAAAAGATGCGAATATACAAAGCCGCATTTGAGTTCTACGATTGCTTGTTGGATACCGTTCTTTAGGTTCCAGTTTTCTGGGGGCTTGTAGTGTAGACAGTAAATTTGGCGGCCAACGGTAGCTTTATACCCTTTCTCTTCGATCCAGTGAACGATAAAAGAGTCTTCGTAAGCGTGTAATTCCTCCGGAATCTGGATGCCCTCGACTGATTTACGTAAAATTAAAGTGTCATGCATTCCGCCGCGTAGCTTGAAGCATTGTTTAGCCACTAAACTTTGGAATTTTAAAACCCACCTATTCCTTACATTAGGCAGCACGTCAACATTAAAGCCCCAAACAGCACCTACATCACTTGATAGATCCGCTTGCACTTTCTGGAACCAATCACGACAAAGCAATACGTCACTGTCCACAAACATGAACCAATCCGTTGTGACTTTGCGAATACCTTCAGTGCGCGCTTTGGCACGGGAACCATTCATCTGAAACAACCTAACATTGCCGTACTTACGGGTGAACTTTCCAAGAATCTCAAGTGTACGATCAGTTGAGTAGCCGTCGATAACTATCAGGTTTTTTATGGGCACATTCTGATAGATAGAATTTAGGCATCTGTGGAGCAGATGTTGGCTGTTTTTTGTCAGCATTACGACGTCGACTTGCATGGTTGCCCTCGAAGTACTCATTGCATCTAATTGGATACCTTTACTTAAAAACCTAAACCCAACTTCCCCCGTTCGGTTTTTAATGTGAGAATAATTGGGAAATTGAATACGCAGCGTAAAATCCGTAAGCTAACAGCAATCGTGTAATTAATTGGGGACTGCCAAACTTGAACGCCTCAGCGATTAACCCTAGACTACCACTAAGAGTCCAAACTTCTGGTGAACGATAATGAATACAAAAGGGGCTGTAGCATGCTACAACTTTGTAACCTTTGTCGGTTAGCCAATCTTTTATGTACGCATCCTCAAAAACGTGTAATCCATCAGGGATTTTTATGTCCTTAATTAAACTAGTACGTATCAGAGTATCGTGTGTACCGCCTCGAACTTCAAAGATTTTGCGTGTGGTGATAAGAAACATTTTTAGCGTCTTGGGGTTTGTAATCGTTGACCAGACCTCAATCCCCCAAATTGCCGCTACATCATCTTGGATATATTTTTGGGCTTTCTTAAACCAGTCAGGACAAAGAACCACGTCGCTATCGACAAACATGAACCATTCAGCGGTTACGTTGTCGATGCCTTTTTGCCGGGCTGTAGCGCGCGTTCCATGATCGAATAGGATCTTTACGTTATGATACCTATCGTTGAAGTTGTTTAGGATGTCTATTGTTCGGTCGGTCGAGTAGCCATCCACAACAATCAACTGAGCGACAGGAACGTTTTGATAGATGGATTCTACGCACTCTGTTAGAACACGCTCACTGTCCTTAGTTAACAGCACAACATCAACAGAGCCATCCATCACCCGATTACTTCCTGATTGCTATTCGAATTGTTAATCCATACGTTGGAACGTTAAACGACTTAAAAAACAACTTCCCACCCAATCGCACGGCTAAATCGTAAAAAGACGCAACCTTCAATTCTTTAAACGCGAAATTCCCTCTCAATAGATCTTTCCATTCTCTGGGTGTCTTAACGCTAATATGTGTCTCGTCGTAATCACGCATCAGTTTACGGATAGGCTTCTCTACCTTCTTGTTTGGAGTAGTACACACCACTATACCCTTGCAAGCCTCAAAAAAGCCCAAAAGAGCCGCCTGTGGTTGATTTAGATGTTCTAAAACATCAAAACAAGTCACCAAATCAAAAGATCCACTCATAAAAGGCAGAGACACTTGGGTATCGCATACCATAAATTCACCGTCAATTTGGCTTTTAGCTTGCGTAGCCCCATGTTGTGAAATGTCAAAACCTATCGTTTCATACCCCAAGCGCGATAGAACTTGTGAAGTGTAACCGTAAGCACAGCCGACGTCCAATGCCCGTTTGCCCTTTCCATCGAGTAAGGTCACATTTAAAGCTGTGCTTGCCCACTGCAGGACTTCCAGTACATGGCTCTCTACAAGCTCTTTCTTATGCAAGTATTTTCTTGTTTTAAAATATTCTTGCTCGTATGCCATGGTGAAACCTGCCAATAGAATGTAGCATTGTCTCCTTTTATATTCAAGCCCAAAAAACGTTTAGCTTAAGTGGATCTAAGTTGTTAGATGCTTTCTTGCAATTGACACATGTTTGAGCCATCTCAGCAGGAAAAGAAAACAAGGGAAATCTGATAATGGTTTTTATAGTTCAAGCCTGAATACATGTAGACACACCAAAAGCGGCTAGTGATAAACAATTGACTTCAGGTTGGAAAAAAGTAGCGAGCATTGCAGCGCGTTCTTTAAGTCCAGGTAAGCCGCATCACGCGCAATGGTTAATCACCAGAAAATGTAACTATCGATGTGTAGGCTGCAATGTTTGGAAAGAACAAGACGAAAATGAACTCTCGACTGAGCAAATCAAGAAAGGCTTAGATATCCTCAAAGACATCGGAATTATCGAACTGGTCCTCTCAGGGGGAGACCCACTTCTAAGACCTGATATTGCAGAAATAATCGACTATGCCGCAGACCGCTTTGTAACTACAGTTTATGATAACGGTAGCATGGCAGCCAAAAAAGTCCACGCACTTCGTAAAGTCGATTTTGCCGCTTTATCGATTGACAGTTTAGACGAATCAAAGAATGATTACATTAAATCTGTTCCAGGTGCCTGGAAAAACGCCATGCACTCTCTAGAAGTGCTCCAAAAAGAAGGAGTCAGAGTTGCCGTCACTCCTACTATTTCACAGAAAAACCTCTACGAAATAGAGGACATAACAAACTACTTCACAAGCAAAGGAGTCCCAGTCTGGTACTGCCTCTACTCCTATGATACCTCAGTGGATAGTAAGCAACTCTTTCGAATCGGAAAGGCAAACGATGAATTCGTAATCACAGACAAAAAAGCCATGTTTGATCTCTGCAACAAACTCATCGAAATGAAGAAGAAAAACAATCAAATACTCATGACAACCAAACTCTTAGAATCGCTACGGAGCCTCTACGAAGAGAAAGAACAGAGAACATGGAAATGTGAAGCCCTAAAAAGCTTTTTAGTCGTAGACCATTTAGGCAGAATCTCAGGCTGCCACAACCACAACTTCGCTGGTTCAATCTTTGATTTGCCAGACAAATGGAATAGTGATGAATTCAAAGCTCTGAGAAAAACATACCACGACTGCACCCAATGTAACTATCTGTGCTATGTAGCCTATTCGCTCTATGGAGGCCCGAGTAGCTATTTTTCATTAGCTAAAGACCAATGGAGAAACGCAAAAATACTCTTCAAATAACTAAAGCTCTAAGTTATGAATTGAGTTTAGAAAACCCGTGAGCCCAGAAGAAGATATGCTATCAATTTTGGGGTCTTCCTCAATGTTTGTTAATGGCACCACATTCAAAAGTGTAACATTATCACTTATTAGACGAGGACCTGCATCTTTAGGATACGCAATTTCTATTGCAGCAGGCAATAACATCAACGAGAGAGTAATAGCCGCTGTTCCCATAATCATTATGATTAGTTCTAATCCCGTATGGAACCCGCCTTTATAAAATTTTTAACGTAATTATTACCATTGCCTGAGTGAGTCGTTTTGTCCCAAACATGATTGTTTTTTCTGCTGATTTTTCCAAAAAACACATCCAGTAACGCTATCGTACAGATTGGCATGTTAAAGATGAAAGTAACTATAGAGAGGGGGACAAGCCATTGTGACCTTTTCCTACCATCCAAGTATAAACCTACACCCACCTCAAAAAATGGCGCAAAATTACCTATAAAACTATAGAAAGAAATTGGAAGCACAATCCAGAAAAAGGGCGCAATGTAAGGGTGTATTGTTATATCATTAAATTGAGTGACAAGTAAAAATAACCCAATTAGAAAAGAAAACAAGACTACGGTTGGCATGCAATAAAGATTCAAGAGCAACAAACCATCAATTTTTTGTTTAACATTTAGTTTATCGGTTTTTATTACGTTAAATGAGTGCTTAAAATAGCACTGAATATGTCCTTTTGCCCAACGATATCTTTGGCGCCTATAGGCTTTCCAACTATCAACTGCTTCCTCGTAACATTCGGCATCAACAACATATCTTATTGCATATCCTGCTAAATTGACGCGATAAGTTAAGTCAGTGTCTTCTGCCAGAATTGATTCATCCCAAGCGCCTATGCTTCTAAGTACGCTACTTCTAAAACCACCGACGGTTCCGCCAAATTGAGGGATTAAACCTAAATTATCTCTTGCTTCTTGATCAACCCGGTATCCGCCTATGCGTTCTAGAGCTACCAAACGGGTTATGGTGTTATATGGTTCATTTAGAACTACTACTCTGCCTTGGACAGCACCTATTTTTGGATCAATAAATACACGCGTAAGCTTTTCAACGATATCTTTTTGCGGGTAATAATCGGCATCAAAACATAAGGTTATTTCACCAGTGGATTTAGTAAAACCCTCATTCATTGCTGAGGCCTTCACTTTGCTGCTATTTCGGTGAATAACATTAATGAAAGGATAGTCTCTTTTGTAACCTTCGGCTATTGTACCTGTATTATCTGTGGAGGCATCATCTATGACTATTATTTGCAGTCTATTTTTTGGATAAGTTAATTCAGTCATTCGTTGAAGCAGGCGACCGATGACTTTGTCTTCATTTTTGGCGGGGATTAAAACCGTAACTGAAGGCTCGAACCAAGCGTGAGATAAAGTATTCACGGGTTTTTTCGAAGCTTTAAGAACTGTTACAGTGAAAATGAAGTTTCTCACTATGTAGGCTACCATAAGAATAATCGTAAGTGTAAACAAAATTTCTAGAACTTCAATTATCAATTTGAAGCTTCCTTGCAAAGTTGGTATAATTAAGGAGGGCTGCAAGGCTGAGTGACCAGAAAGAAACAACCCAAAGGCAGTTTAGGAAAGGATAGGCAACTGTATAGAAAATACTTAACGCGGTATTGGATACCATTAATGAATCAGTTGCATAGACTATAAGCTGATGGAAACAATAGTTCCAAATCATGCCTATTACATTACCTGCAGCTAACAAGCTCAATTTTACAGGCAAGTTACCTTTTAATTGAAATAGAAGTGTGATGAAAAGCGCATTAAAGGCGAGAAGCACTACCGTAGATTGTAAATCGATCAAGAAATAAGTAGCCAATACAAATAGCGGCGTTAGTTGTATAGAAAGAAGAGCCGTTAGTTTTGAAGCTGCCCCCACTGTATCCTGCTCCCTAAATCGTTGAGAAGGAGCTTATTTGTTGAGTTTTAGTTTTAAAATATATGAAACTGAATTATAGAACAAAGTTCTTTTTCAGAAAATTAGACTTTAGCAGTAGAAAGGACAACGTTATCGATTACCCTGCAGAGGACCGCGTAGACTTCATCAGCACCCAAGTTATCTGTATCTAAAATAAAGTCAAACGGCGCCATGTCTTGTCCTAATACAAAACCGTAGAGTTCTTTGTATATGGCCTTTGTGCGGGTTTCTTTTTCCTGTAACATTTTTTTTGCTTCATCGAGAGTCATTTTATCTCTTTCCGCTACTCTAGCAGCTCTCTTTTCGAAAGATGCTTCCAGCCAAATTTTGAATCCACCTTTTAACAACCAAGGCATAGTCCAACTGTCTAGGAGGACATTACCTTTTTCTGCATACTCCAACATTTTGTCGTCGACTGCTTTGTCAAATTTTGGGTCGCTGGCCCTATCTTTTAGAAAGTTTATTCCAACAGGGTTTTCCCACCAACCCCGAATCGATATATCGTAGCCTTGCTGTTTTGCGAGGTCTTTTAGAGCATCGCCACCTGAAAAATAATTAAGCCTGTACTTTTGGGCTATTTTTTTTGCTAAGGTACTTTTGCCTGTCCCAGCCAAACCTGAGATGCAGATCACTCGTTTAAGAGCAGGTTGGCAATTTTTCTCGGGTACAGCCATAGTTAACAGCGCCTGATTCTATTTTATTGTTCTATGGGCATTATACCAATCAACCGGGATGAAAGCAGACCAAAGAACAGTGAAGCCATGGGGTACCAGTAGAAAACATTGATTTCTCCAAGTCCAGGCATGTAAGCCATCGGAGTGTTTCCAAAAGTCGGGGTTAACACCAAGAACCACACTATAAGGTAGACAAAGGATATACCGAATTGGAGCATTTGTGGCTTCATCATTTTTTGCTGCATGTTGTTTATTTGTGATTGTTTTTTCTTGAGTTTCTCCATCTGTTTTTTGTCGCCTGATCGCGCCGCAGCCATCGTTTCTGCGCGGTGTTCAGCCATTTCTTTTTGCATAACACGGTACTGCTCCCAGCCGATGAAGTAGCCGATCAAGATTCTGTTAACTCCAGAGTTCAAGAATGCAATACCTGCCGCGATTCCCATTATGATAAATGTAGCTATGGGTAATGTTGTGACACTAATTACTTCAGACACGACGTTTTTCCTCTAAAGCTCTGTGGACTATGCGTACATGTTTCTTGTTAATAACTATTTTCACTTCTAAGAGCAAAAGAATCTAATGAGAACTAAATTTAAAAGAAAATGAGTTACTTAGGCTACTCACCCAAGATTCTTCGGAATGCTGGGAACATTTCTGCTGCCCGCTCACGCATCAGCAACTCGTAGTATTGATAGATGATGCCTACTGATAGCAATATACCTGTTCCTGTACCGAAAGCCCCAAAGAAGTCTGAGAGCCCAGCTAAGAGTCCAACGAAAATGCCGCCTAACACTGTAACTACTGGAATGTAGCGTTGAAGGATTTGCTCAATTGGACGTTCACTGCGACGGTATCCAGGGATTTGCATACCGCTATCCATAAGTTGTTTTGCAACTTTTTTAGGTCCTAATCCACCGACTTCAAGCCAAACCAAGGAGAAGACGGCACAGAAAGCCACAATTATAGCTAAGTAAAGACCGGCTCTAAGTGGGTCAGCAATGACTCCTTGCAGATTGCGAGGTGATGTGACAAAGTACGCTAAGCCACCTACAGGGTAAATGTTTGTTTGTCCACCGCTCACAGTAACGTTATAGTCACCTATGATTTGGAACAGGAGGTTAGTACCCGGTTCTGGCTGTCCTAGTTGGGTCCATAATAATTGACTAAAGAAGTATACGTTTGCGAATAGTGCTGAGGCGAATATGACGGGCAGGTTAGAGACGTATAGCAGTTTAATTGGGTATCTGCTACGGAAACCCTTGTAGCCTGCATAGCTCATTGGTAACTCTACACGTATTCCTTGAAGGTAAATCACTATTAGGAATACCACGATGGTGGCGATTAATCCGATTAGTGAAGGATAAACGCCACTTGATGAACCGAAAATCCATTCGCCTAAAGATAATTGATTGCCCATATAGGCGCTGAGTGATCCAAAGAATAGACCTGTTGGCGGCGAGAACATTGACCAAATTATAGTTTGGGCTACACCTGCCATGATGAAGAGGCTGATTCCGCTGCCTAAGCCCCATCCTTTTTGTAAAAGTTCATCCAATAACATGACAATTATGCCTGCGGCTATTAATTGTACAAAAATTGCAATAACCGTTGGTCCAGCAATGCCTCCCGCGGTAGGGTCTCCGAATGGTGTTCCATACATTCCGCTTAGTATGTACGCACCTGCTTGAACACCTGTAAGAGCTATGCTGAAAACTTTACTTGCTGAAGTGAAGAGTGATCTGTCTTCAGGATTTGATAAGTCGCATTTTATGATTGAGGATCCTGCAAGTAACTGTAGAATCAGTCCTGCTGTGACAATTGGGCCGATGCCTAATTCCATGAGAGTGCCTTGGTTTGAGGCAAAGATGACTCTTAGTGATCCGAAATTGTCTGCGGCTCCTGAAGCTACGCCGTAGAGGGGAATTTCAGTCATGACAAGGAAGACTACTAACACTAGTGCGGTCCAGAAGATTTTTTCATTAAAGCTTACTTTTCGTTCAGGCTTTTTTATTTCAAGTAAAACTCTGCCTACTGGTTTGAAGAGGCTGAGGAATCTTCCGGCCATTTAGCTTTTTTACTCCTCGGAGGCTTCTGCTTCCTCTACTGGGAGGACAAGTTTTCCGCCAGCTTCTTCAACTTTCTGCTGGGCGGATTTTGATGCAGCTGGAACTTGTATTGTCAGAGCTTTAGTTATTTTGCCTGTGCCAAGCAGTTTAGTGTAGCCGAGTTCTGTCAAGTTTATTTCGGCGCCTTTGGCGAGTTGGTCTAGTTTGTTGAGGTTTATGGTGTTCTCAACTCGACTTTTGCTTTGCGGGGAAGTAAATCCATGTTTTCCGAAGTAACCGGGGTCTGTAGTTACAACTTTGCTCCACAGATGTTTGTGGCGTCCAACTTTACGGTTACCTTTACTGCCTGAATCTCGATGTTGGCCGATTCTTCCGTAACCTTGTGTTCTGGTGCCTCGGAATTTCCTGATTTTTCTTAGTTTATGGGGCATGATGATCTGCTTTTCCTATTGCTGTTGGTTCAGCTTTTTTAAGTTTAATCTCTAACACACCATTCTTGTATTTGGTGTGCGTTTCGTCTGGAATGACTACCTTCGGTAAATTTAAACTTTTATAGTATCTGCGTTCTTTTGATTTGGCAGACAACGTTATTTTTTGGTCTTTTACATTTATTTTGAAGGTTTCCTTATTAAAACCTGCGATCTCAGCGATTATCGTGATATTATTGTTGTCTTGGAATATGTCGATTAAGGGTTTTGGTTCTTCGAATTTGCGTTTTATATAGCTTTTAAGGGGGCGAAAGTTTGGCGCTCTGGATGCTTTATTTCTTGTGTTAGAGTCAGTTTTCTGCTTTTTTGGTCGTTTGGCTAAGTCTTTCATTTCTAGCCATTTACGGTTTTTGACAGTCCTTCTCCATCTTGCACTCATCGCTATTCCCCCTCTGAAATTAACTAACGGATTTCTTTAAAGACATTATAAAACGTATCGCACATAAAGGGTTAGAAAATGCTTGAACACCAGAAGGTAGTTTGATGGTAAAAGTAGTGATTGTGTAAGAACTTAGCCTTGAGGAGACTCAGTTTGTATCTGAAGGCTAATCATAATCCTTATTTGGTGAAAAGGATTTAGGGCCAAATGTATTTATTACTGGTGTTTTAGGCTAAAAGCGAAAAAGAGGGAAACGCGTAAATTTTAAATGTCAAACAAGGGTATTATTTAGGTGAGGAAAAGAGTCAAAGTCTCGCCAGGCTAAGCAGGCACTAGAAATGCACCTCAAGCCAAGCGAACAAAACTCCAACTAACATAAGCAGCATTGTATCCATGCTGACAAAGAAGGGCAAAGAAGAGGGAAAACAAGCCAAAAACTCTTTTCCTCTCCCTCCTTTTTTTGTCTAAAATCGCTTTTGAGAAAAATTAACTATTTTTAGTTTTTGAGTAAAATTGATTATCTCAGGATTAATGTAGCTTCATGCGTGTCTGAATTCGTCTTGGTCGATCGTTAATTTCTAACGAACTCAGACACCACCCAAAAAACCAACAGATTACTAATAAGGGCATCAATAGAATTCTGAGTTTTCTATTTTGCTTTTGCATATGCGTCCCCTCTAAACGTTATGCAAAGGAGGTTTTGCAAGATAAAACTTTTTGCAAAGTAGACTTCGCTAATTTGTCACGTAGAGTACGCAACCTGTAGTGAATTGAATTATTATAGAACACTATATCTCAGGTACATTGTCAAATTGATCTTGAGCTTCACTTTTTGTGTCTGTTCTCAAATAGTCTTCGCCATTTAAGGTAACGAGGCGAACGTCTTCACCTTTACGCCATTTGCCCATAGCAGTGCGAAAGACAGTAGAATACGTGATGCCTTTCTTTATATTAGCTATGATGTCAGCTCTGGAGAGGATTTCAGTTTGGCAGACCATATTTCCAAAATCTGAATGCACCTCAAGGGATTCTATGCGCGGCTGATTAGGGTTGGTTTTTACCGCGGATACGAGGTAATCTGCCCACTTCTGCAAACATTATCACCTGCGCCAGTTGTATTTGAAGTATTATTTAATAGTTATTGCCAACTGAATAGACATTCCGAGGAGCAATCAAAAGATTCACTCGACTAATGTCAAACTAAACTAATCATGCTAATAGAATAACAAGAAAAACACATTTAGGCAATACAATAAAAATTAAAACAAAAAAAACGATGGAGTTTAAACCATGCGTTTGACAAGATCGTTAATAGCAGCACCACGATAACCCGCTTCGCCGCCTGCCTTGAAGGAATTCTTGGTTTGACCTTTGTAGCCTTTGCTTGGAGGGTGTAGTTTGAAGCGCGGTTCTACATCTGGCAGGTTCTTGTATGCAACTTTGCAGTTGATTATTGCTTCTGCGAGATCATCGATTGATTTGTAGCCTTCTTTTGTTAAGTATTCTTCGGTGAGTTTCTTTTGACCTAATAGACGACCGCGTTTTTGTAACATAGAAACAACAGTTTCTTTTGTTGGTTCGCCCCAAGTTACGTAGTTGTTTACGCGTTGTAGCATTCCTTTGTATGCTGGTCTGCTGTCGATTATTACTGCATGGTTAGTATGTGTTAATCGGAGCAATTCTAGTGTTTCGCGGGCTTCCTTCATTGCACTGACGGTTCCGCGAATGCGAACTACCACTATACAGTTACATTCTTCAGTTTTTTGTGCCATTTTACTTCACCCAATCGGTTGTTGTAATTAAGTTGTATGTTTTCTGTAGTCCGTCAAAAATCGCGTGTGCATATGATGGCACGGTTCTGGTTGACCCGAAGCTTCGCATCCAAAGGTCTTTTACGCCTGCTAAGCCCAAGATAACTTTTGCGACTTCGCTGGAAACTAGACCTAAGCCTCTGGGACCTGGGACGATGACTACTCGGACACCGCCGCATTTTCCTTCCACTTGGAAAGGAACAGAGTGAGGTTTGCCACAGCCGCATTCCCAACTGCCGCATCCGCGTTTTACTGGGATGATATTTAGCCGGGCGTTGACTGCTGCCTTCTCGATTGCATTTCGAACTTGGCTGGCTTTTCCTTGACCTAAGCCAATGTAACCGTCACGATTACCAACGGCAACTATTGCTTTAAAGCGTGATTTTTCACCGGCGTCAGTTTGCTTCTGAACAAGGTTAACGTTTATGACTTCTTCTTGTAAATCAGGAATCAGAGAATCAACTATCTGTGACTCAGAGATTTTTATTCCAGTCAGGAATACTTCTTCGATTGTAGTAATTTTACCTTCTTGAATCATTTTGCCAAGGCGAGTCTTGGGAACCCAAGTTTCTAGGCTACTTTGGCGTCTTTCGTTATCTCTGGTTCTATCTCGTGGATTTCTACTCATTCTTTCTTTTCACCCTTCTTTGTTGCCTTTTTGGCTGGAGCCTTCTTTTTTGGTGCAGCTTTAGCTTTGGCTTCTTTCGTTGGAGCTTTCTCAGCTTTTACTTTTGGAGCTGCTTTTACTTTGGTTTTAGGTGCTTCCTCTGCTGCTGGTGCTGTTTCCTTGGCTATTTTCACTTCAGGCTTGGCTTCGGCTACTTTAGGAGTTTTTGCTACAACCTTGGGCGCAGCTTTGGCTTCGATTTTAGATTCTTCTACCTTGGCTTCAGTTTTTGGTGCTGGTTTTGTTTTAGCTTCTGGTTTAGGAGCGGGTTTAGAAGCAGCTTTAACTTCCAATTTGGGGGCAGATGGCTTTGTTTTAGGTTCAGGTGCACTTTCTGGTTCAGGAGCAATTTTAGCGTTCTTGAATGAGTCAGCAATTGTAGCACGTACTTTGCTGAAGTGTTCAGTAACCTTTTCAGGTGCAACTCCTTGAGCAGTGTATTTGCTGAATTTGGCTGCATAGAGCTCGTGATCTTCACCACTTATGCTTTTAGCGTATAGCGCGATGTGATCGCCTTTTGCACGGTCTGGAACAATTTTTTCGTCGCCATGAGGAACTTCTATGCCTGCATCTATAACGCCGTGCAGTATAGCGAAAACTTTGGAGCCCTTCGTAGGAATAACCATGCCTATGTCTAATATTGCGCTGTCTATACCTGCGGCTTTGGCTTTTAGACCACATAGCAAACCGGTCAGATACGCTGCGGGGATGTTACCTGTTGCTGCTTTCCAACCGTATTTTTTTACTAGCTCACGGCTATTAGCGGCGGCTAGGACTTGGTCGCCTTGTGGTTTAGCGATGATTATTTGTGCTGTTACATTTTTGATTGAGGGACGAGTGACGAGTCGTGGTCTTCTAGATATTACCATAGCCTTGCGAGCTTGGTAGTCAGTTTTTCCTTCACGTCTACGTCGTAGTTGTACTCGGTAATTTGCACTATTTGCCATCTTAGCGTTTCCTCCATTGATCGTTTGCTTTTAAGTTACGCTCCATTTCGGCAATAGATTGGAACCTGCCACTGCCAGCCATCCTGTAGTATTGGGTATAGGTGGCTTCAGTTATTACTCGGCTTGCTTTTAACTCGCGAAGCTTACGTCTTAGGGAGCGGATTCTTATCATCCAGGCATCTTTCTGAGTAACTTTTGCATAGCCAGCACCGGTGACGCTACCTACGCCACTTCGCCTGCCTAAGCGTTTTTTACCTCGAATGGTCTTTGCTCGTGAGCGGCTTACGCCTGCCTCAGGCAAGGAAGCGATGATTTTTTCGTGAATAAGTTTTCGTATTTCTTCACGTGTAATTGCACTGTCGACATCATCTATGCGTTCAGGGTCTATCCAAACACGGTTTTGCCCAACTTTGAGAATTTGTGCAGCTAAACGTCTTTGTCCACTTAGGTTAGTCATTGCTTTTTATCTCCTTTCTTAGCTTTTGTTTTCTTTTCTTTAGGTGCCTCTTTTGCCTTTTTCTTTTTCTCAGGCTTTTTTCCCTTGCTTTCTTTTTTTACTTCTGCCTTCTCTGCTTTTGCGTCTTCTTCAGCCTCTTCATCTTCTGCTTTTTCTTCAGTTTCTTTGGAGACGGGTAAGTTGAGGATTTTAATGTTGAGCTTGTTTGCTTCTTCTATTATTTGAGCTCGTTTTCGCTTGCCGACTGTGTGTGCGATGCGCGCTGCTTGCGTATTAACATCTATTGCTGACAGATCAGCTGTATTGTAAACCATAACTTCTTGGTAGCCTGATGGGTGTAAGAATCGAGCAATTTTTGGTCCCTTGTAGCCCATGCTGGGTCCTGGAGGCCAACCTTTAATTTTTCTGCGGATTTTATTGTCTAATCCGCGAGGTCTACGCCAGCTAGTGCTAAAGCGGTCGAACCGCCAGCTTTCTGCACGTAAGAACTTTGGTTTCTTGTTTCTGGCGCGTTCTCTAACTTGAAGTGCCTTTCGTGATGGTGATGATTTCTTTTCGCTCATTATGCCATTCCTTCATTTCTTTCATAGGTGTAGATGCCGTCAAGGAAGACACGTGGGTCTTTTCCGCGAACTTTTGTTGACTGCTCGATGTTTGCAGCTGTTTGGCTGACCTGTTCAAGGTTTATGCCTGAGAGGATTATGTCCTCTGCTTCGATTTTGACCTTGACGTCACCATCTATTTTTACCCTGCGGGGTCTTCGTTCGCCAGTAAAGTTTTCTATGACGACGTTTTTATCTTGGAGTTTTACGGTGATAGGGAAGTGAGAGAAGACAATTTTCATCTTGTAGGTGTAGCCTTTAGTTACTCCGACTATCATGTTGTTAATGTGGGAGTAGATAGTTCCTATTAGAGCGGCTTCCTTTTTGCGTGGCCATTTTGCCCATATACGGACGTTTTTGCCTTCGTTTTCTATTGCGACATTGGCGTAGGAGAAGTCGCGTGATATGTTACCCTTTCCACCTTTAACGTTGACTTTTTTGGCCGCTACATTTACGGTTACGTCTTCGGGAACTTCAATGGTTCTGGATACTTCGGGGAGCCGCATAGAATTTAACTCCTTAGTAAACGAAGGCTAAGAGCCTTCCTCCGATATTCTTTTCTTCAGCAACTTTGTGGGCGATAACGCCTTGGGATGTTGAAACAACCATTAAGCCGACATCTCGTGAGGGCAAGAATTTCTTTTCCCAATCTTCGTATTCGTCACTTTTGACTGCGAATCGTGGTTTGACCGGACCGCACTTGTTTATTCTTCCAAGAAGTTGGACTTTGAATTTTCCTTGGCGCCCATCGTCGATGTACTCGAATTCGCCTATATAGCCGTTAAGTTGCATTATGCGTAGTACGCGACCCAATAGTTTAGAGGCGGGGCTAATGATACATTCACGTTTGTTACGTGTTTCGTTATTTATTATGGTTATGAGACCATTTGTTAAAGTGTCCATTTTTTTCTCTTAGCTCCTACTCATATTTCTTGAAACCTAATTTTGGGGCAGCTTCTCTAAAACAGTGCCTGCATAGATATAAATTGTAACGTCGGATTACTGGACCATACGAGCCGCATCTTACACATGGACGTGAACCTTTTCCGTATTTTCGTACTTTCTTGACTTGCTCTTTTCCCATACATTCACACTCTGTCTTAGACGATTTCTACTCCTAAAGTTTGTTTTATGAAGAGGATTGACTCCTCTGGTGTTAGCACATGCTTAGGACCGATTGATTTGCTTTGACGTTTGCGGATCTTTATGCGTTGACCGGGTCTGTTTACGGTTACGCAGATATCCATTCCAAAGATGCCAATCTCAGGGTCATATTTGACGCCTGGAATCTCGATGTGTTCTTTTAGACCGAAACTAAAGTTTCCCCGAACGTCGAATGCTCTCCTTGCAAGTTTGTTATCGACAACCGGAAACACTTTCTTTAGGAAGTCAATTGCTTCCTGTTTCCGCAGGGTCACTACAACGGCTATGGACTCACCTTCTCGAATTCCGAAGTCTCGGATTGTACTTTTGGCTTTCTTCTTGACTGGAGTTCGTCCTGTTATTTCCTCTAGAACTTTGTTTGCCTTTTCAAGAGGTTCGCCTGATTTGCCTACGTTAAGGTTGACGACGACTTTCTCGATGCGGGGTTTCCGCATAGGGTGCTCTACCCAGTTTTTAATTATTGCTTCTTCCTCAGACACTCTCGAATGCCTCCAGCGTGTTTATCATTGGAGCAGTTTCGCCGATTGAGAAGACGAATTCCATGATTGTTTGGTATCTTGCGCCTTGTGAATCTTCTATGATTACTAGAGCGTGACGACGTTTCTTTGCTTCTGTTTTTTCGATTTCTACGATTTTGCCCATTTTGCCGATGTTCTTTCCACCTGTGATTATTGCTAAGTTTCCTTCTTTGGTTTTGAGGGTTTGGGTTACTTGTTTTTCTGGATAAGTGACTTTGAGGATGTCGAATGTTTCGTATGTAACTTCTGTTGGATTTTTAGGATCTGTGACTTTTATGAGCATAACTGAGCCATCATGTAGTGCTATTTGAACGCCGTTACGAACGGTGGATTTGTTTTCAACACGTAGCAAAGATGTAGTCGATTCTTCTTTACTTATCGGAGCGACATACAATCCTTTGTGGGATGGCATAATTCGATAGTATTTGTTGCTTTCAGGCAAAGCAACGATATCCATTAAGCCGACAGGGATATCGTCTTTCTTGTAAACTTTACCATTGACTATTACCTTACCTTGTGCGAGGATTATTTGGCATTCCTTTCTTGTCTGCGCGATACCTAACATATCACGAAGAATCAAGGTAACTGGTAAACATTTTTCGAGTGAATGTGAGCCTGATGAAGGTTTCACTACCCAAGGTAGTTCTTTTCTGTGAATTGGCCAGAATGCTGGTGCTGGCTTTCGTTTCAGCCTTGATGTTTTTCCTTTTTTACCCAATCTATTCTCCTCCTTTTTCAGAGGCTTGTTTAGCTCGCGATTTAGACGCTGCTACTTTTTCCTCTGTCTCTTTTGCCGTTTTTTTAGCGGACGATTTCTTTGCAGTGGCTTTCTTTTGTGTTGTCTCTGTTTTTTCTTCAGTGACCGCTACTCCTTCAACTTTAGCTGGAGCTTTTTCAACTTTCTTTGCCGGCTTAACTTTTGGCTTCTCAGCTTTCTTCACTGGCGCTACTTTACGTTCTAGGATTTTTTTACGCCATTTATCATCAAGACTAAGGGTGCGTATCTGAACCTTAGATGGATGAACTGCAAGGAAAATGTTTGTCCCGTCAACTTTTTCACGTGTTAAGCCTTCGAGGTAAATGCGGTAAGCTTTGAGGTCAATACGTGATACTTTACCTTCAAATCCTTTGTTGTCGCCACGTAGAATGCGCACGGTGTCACCTTTCCTAACTGGAAGGGTCTTTGCGCCTTTAGAAGCGGATAGCTCACTGGATAATGGTGCTGCCATGAGCTTGTGGCGTATGTGAGCTGGAGCGTTGAATAGTGCTTTTCTTTGTTTACCTGGATTTTTTACTGATTTTTGCATTATTTTACACCTACACAATTATGCTGGAGGCACTTGCGATTCTTGGCCATCTCTCAGCCGCCTCTCTTGCAACTGGTCCCCTGATTTCTGAGCCTTTCATTTCGCCTTCAGGCGTAATTATTACTGCTGCATTATCTTCGAATTGTACCCAAACACCGTCGATTCTTCGGAATGGTCTTCGTTGGCGGACGATGATTGCTTGAAAGATTTTTTTACGCATGTCTGGTGAGCCTTGGCGGACTGAAACTGTTACTTTGTCGCCAACTGTTGCTGATGGGTATCTTCTTAGTCTACCCTTGTAACCCATAGCCTGGATTAATCTAAGGACACGTGCGCCGGTGTTGTCTGTGCATCTGAGTTCAGAGCCAGATGAGAGCCCACGGCTGAGTTTCTGTCCATGAGCGATCATACCTTTAGCGATTAAGCCTCTTCCTTTTGCCTTCGCCGCACACATTTTACTTTTCTTCTCCTATTTTTTCAACAACCACAAAGGAAACTGTTTTGCTTAGGGGTCGACATTCAGCGATCTTAACGCGGTCGCCTTCTTTTACGTCTATACATGGCGGGTTGTGTGATGGGATGTGTCCATGTCGACGTTCGTAACGTACGAATTTTGAGGAGAATTGCATGAAGTTTCTGTCAACTATAACGGTTTTGTCCATTTTTGCTGTGTGAACTACGCCTTCCAGTACACGACCTCTAACAGCGAGGGTTCCGTGGAATGGACAGTTTCGGTCGTCACAGGTCTTTTTGGGTTTTTTGAAAGTCATCGACATATTACCATAACCTCTTTATGCTTTTCTTCAGCCGGTCTTCAGTTCTGCCGACTAAAAGTTTACCATCAATTTCAACGACTGTACCATCGTTAAATGTGAAATCAAAGGTTGCTGCTTCTTTGATTATACTACGAGCTTTACCTTCGCCTTGGAATAGGAAGGTGTTTTTGGTTTCGCCTATAACTAAGCCGCCCACACCCAAATAATCCATGTTGGGGCTTTGGGCAACCAGGCCTTTTGCTCCGATGAATTCATATCGTATAATGTCTGGAGTTACTTTCATTCAGAAGCTATCTCCTTGGATTCTTCTATCTTGGGCTTGGCTTTTTTTGCTGGTTTCTCTTCTTTTTTAGGTTCAGGTGCCTCACGTAGCCCGATTTTCTGTTCGTTTTCTACTGTGAGAATTTTAGCTATTGTTTTTCTTAGCAATCGTATCCTTGTGGGATTTTCAACTGCACCGCCTGCGTTAACCATCGTTCGTATGCGGGTTAATTCTACACGTAAGTCGATTAGTTTTTGTTCTCTTTCCTGTGGAGACATAGCAGCGATTTCTTTCATTCGCATAATCGGCATTTACTGTTTTTCCTCCTCAGGTTTTGGTGCTTGTTCTTGTTTGGGTGTTTCTTCGACTTTTGATTCATCTGCCACTTCTTTTGCCTGCACTGGTGCTTCTGGTTGTTTTTGTTCTACTGGTGCGGCTACAGGAGCTGGTGCTGGTTCATGTGTGACTGCAACTGTTGCTTCAGTTGGAGGTTCAGCTTCCATTATTGTGACTTTATCTGGGAAGTATGCGTCTGGCGGCATAATTTTTACGCGTACACCGATCATGCCAGGTTTTAGTTGGACATGAACTTCGGCTGTTTTCATAGCACGTAGGGCAGGTTCTCCAACTATTGGATAGTGGCCTGCGCGGAATTTTTCGAATCTTGCGCGTTCGGTTGTTAGTTTGCCGCTTATTACAATTTCGCAGCCGAGCGCGCCTGCCTCCATAACTTGGTTTAGTGCCCAGAAACCTGCGCGTCTGAAGTGTACTCCTCTTTCAAGTGCTGAGGAAACGCGGTTCGCGACTACGTGTGCGTTAAATTCTGGGACTTCAATTTCTGAAACGGAAATTTGAGGGTTGGAAACTTTGAAGTTTTGTTCTAAGGAAGCAGCGAGTTCTTTGATGGTTTCTCCACCTCTTCCGATAACTATCCCTGGGCGCATGGCGTATATTACTACGTGTGTACCTAGTGGTGTTTTGGATAAGTTTACTCCGCCGTATCCGGCGCGTTCAAGTTTTTTTTGTAAAAACTCATCGATTTCGGTTCGTTTAATTGATTCTGTTATAAAACGTTTGACTATGCTCATTTACTGTTCTCCTGCTGTGGCTTTTTCTTCGAGCACGATTTCGACGTGTGTTGTTATGTCGTATTTTGGTGAGGCTCTGCCGTGTGCTCTTGGGGTGTAACGTTTTAGTTTCATGCCTTGATAGGCTGCACTGTGCATGATTCTTAGGCGGTCTACATCTAAGCCTTTGTTTTCTGCGTTGGCTTGGGCGGCTTGGACGACGCGGAGGATTTGTTCAGCAGCTTTTATTGGAAACCTGCCGACGCAGTTTTTTTGCATGCCGCCTTTGTGACCAAGTTTCTTGGTGTAACGTGTGTAAGGAATTGGTCTTTTCTTTGCCATGACGTCGCGGAGGAGGTCTTTAGCTTGAGAGAGGTTCATGCCTTTAATGGCTTTAGCAACTTCTCTGGCTGCTTTATGGGATACTTTAAGTTCTCTTCCGCTGGCTTTCGCTGTTTTTTCTGGATTCAGACTTTCTTCGAGTATTGAGTATCCCCATTTTGGCATTTTTATTTCTCCGATGCGCAATCAAACACGTAAAAGCAATTTATATGGCTTTCCGTATCACAACTAAGATTTTGTTCTTAACTGACTAAGTGGTGTCCGGCGAAGGAACAATTCGAACGCGTGAGGTGTATAGCTTCTGGATTACATTTACCCTTTTATAGTTTACCTAAAAAACACCAAAATAATGCTCCTAAAATAAGCACACGATGTATTTTTTGATTGAAAACCGGTATTTAGTAAATACTACTGTTGGAACGCCGTGTTTCATAGACTAATTAAGCATAACTTAAAAAGTGGCAACAGACACGAAAAAGCAGGTATGTCTATGAAAAACTGGAAAATCATAAGCAAAATAGCCTTCTTTTCCGCCGCGGTATCTTTTATTTTTGTTGCAATTCTCGCGATAATGACGTATTTCCTAATACAAATGTTAAGTAGCGGTGCGCCCATTGATTACGTAGCATTCAACATCATCTCAAGCGTGTTACCGTATCTGTTGATCGGAGTCATCTCATTGATAATTGCATTTGTATCTGGAGGCGCTGAAGAAGAGGATTTAGAGGAAGCATTGCCAGAGACTCAACCAGCAGAGGCAACTGCTTAATCTTTTTTATTTCTTTTTATCAATATTTTTCTTTGGTCATTAGTGCGATTTGTTTATTTTTAACTATACGGAGTAACTGTTAAGGAATCAGGAAGCAGCTAATATGAAATCTGAAGATGAGAAAATAACTATGCTACATGGTGCAGGCGGCACTGTAATGCATGACCTCGTCAAAAACTATGTCGTTAAAGCTTTCGGTGGCATCGGCAACGCAGAAGTCCCATTGGAAGCTATGGATGACGCTGCCGTAGTGGGCGATGTTGTGTTTAAGAGTGATTCTCATGCCGTTAAACCAATATTTTTCCCAGGAGGCGATATCGGTCGCATCGCCATTTCAGGCACAGTTAACGACATTAGCTGTTTAGGTGCTCAGCCTTTTGCTTTAGCTTGTGGATTAGTTTTGGAGGAAGGTTTAGCGCTTTCAGATTTAGAGCGTATTCTTGCTAGTATGAGGCAGACATGTCTTGAAGCTGACGTGGGCGTAGTTACAGGAGACACGAAAGTGGTGGAGAAGGGCAGCTTAGGTGGCTGCGTTATGAACGTTTCAGGTATAGGTAAACGTACACCTGCATTGGACAGCAACTTGGAGGTTGTCAGAAAATATCGACAACTCAGTTCTCGTTGGGCATTGGATTCTAACCTTGCAGTGGGTGATGTGATAATTCTTTTGGGCAGTATAGCTGATCATGGTTTGGCGGTGCTATCCGCTCAGCAGGGTCTGAAGTTCGGCAGTGAAATAAAATCTGATGTGAAGCCACTTAACCGCATGGTTCAGCGGTTGCTCGGTGAAGTCGGCGGAGTCGTGGCTATGAAAGACGCCACAAGAGGCGGCTTAGCTGATGCCTTAAACGAGTGGACAGAAAAATCCAAAGTTGGCATATTAACACATGAAGACAAAATCCCAATACACAAAGATGTACAGACCGCCTGTGAGATGCTAGGCTTAGATCCGTTGGAAATCGGCAATGAAGGTAAACTTATCATCGGAGTTGTCCCGCAAAAAGCAGAGGAGGCACTACAATTTCTAAGACAAACCCCTGAGGGAAAAGAGGCGCAAATAATCGGTGCAGCTACAGACCAGTTTAGAGGCGTAGCCATGCAGACAGTCGTGGGCGGTAAAAGGATTATTGCAAGGCCAGTAGGAGATCCCGTACCGAGAATATGCTAAGCTTGAGCGGCGATGTTTTTTGCCCACACACGGCATGTTCCTTCGCTACTCACCATACAGGCACCGACTGGTTTAGCTGGTGTACAGGCTTTTAGGAACATAGGACATTGGTTGGGTTTGATTTTGCCGACGATTACTTGATGACATTGGCAACCTGCGTGGATGTCTTTGCCTTGGGAAACTTTAAGGTTGTATTTTTTTCGTGCGTCGTATTCGGCTAGCGATTCTTTTAGTTGTAGTGCTGAATTGTCTAGTTTGCCTATTCCTCGCCAGTTACCAGCTGTTACTGTGAAGGCTTTTCGCATAATATCTTGGGCTTTAATGTTTCCTTCGGGTTTAACAACGCGTGAATACTCGTTTTCTAATCTGGCATCGCTTGTGCTGTGCTGCTTTAGTAGCATGTAGATAGCCATTAAGACGTCGTTTGGTTCGAAACCTGCTACTACTGTTGGCATGCGGTAGACTTTTGTGAATAATTCGTAGGGTTTTAAGCCGATTATTGCGCTCACATGGCCGGGTGCGATGAAGCCGTCGATTTGAAGGTCTTCAACTCCGAGCAGTAGCTCCATGGCTGGTGGAATCAATCTGTGAGAGACAAGAAAACTAAAGTTTTTAGGCAAATCACCTAGGGCTTCCACGGCGGTTATAGGTGCGGTTGTTTCGAAGCCGACTGCTGAGAAGACAAATTGTTTTTCTGCTTCTTTTTTTGCCATTTCCACGGCATCAGCAACTGAATAGACGATTCGAACATCAGCGCCAGTCGCTTTAGCTTCTAGAAGTGATGAATCACTACCGGGAACTCGCAAAACATCTCCAAAACATGTTATTACTTTGCCCTGTTTTGCTAGTAACACTGCTTCGTCGATTTCTGAGGCAGGTACAATGCAGACTGGGCACCCGGGGCCTGCTATGACTTCAACTGTTTCTGGGAGGAGGCTACGTAATCCAAAGTGAGTTATTGTCCATTCGTGGGTTCCACAAACATGGCAAAACTTAACTTGCCCCTTTTTGGGTGCTACTTCCCGAATTTTCTGGGCAATATTGTGAGCGATTTCAGGGTTTCTAAAATGCATAGTCTCAGCCATGCAGATACCTCACTTACTCTCCGCCCATTGAACCTAAAACATCATTCCAGATACTCAATGTTTCTATTGCTTCTTTTTCTTCGAGTATCTGAATCGCATACCCCGCATGAACCAATACATAGTCACCGAGTTTAGCCTCTACAAGCGACACATTGACGTCTCGTAGAACGCCCTGTCCGAAGTCAACTTGGGCTTTTTCTCCTTGCATAGACATTATTTTTGCAGGGATTGCTAGGCACATAAGTATCAGCTAACAAAAAATGCGCGATCGGGTGATAAAAACAGATTGGTGCAAAACTATGAAAAACCAGCTACCACTGCTTGACCAAATGAAACGCCTCCGTCCCCTGCGGGAATTGTCTCGTGCACCCAAAACTTGAGGCCTGCGTCTTCGACAACTTGGTGGATGTATTTGGCGAGGAGTTGATTGCATGCGGCTCCGCCTGTGAAGCCCACGTTTTTTGTGCCTTTTTCATGGGCTTTTTGGATTGCTAGCGATGCCAAACCGTTAGCTATGTAGACGTGTGCAGAGTGCGCTAAATCTGCAACAGAAACCCTACCCAAATTGTCAAAAATTGCCTTAAGAAGGCAAGAAGTCCCAAGAACATCATCATAAATCTGTGGCTTAAGTTGCAAAGTATCTTTTCCAGGTATTGCTGCTGATTCCAGTTTCATGGCAGGTTCGCCTTCATAACTTCGGACATCGCAAAGTCCCAGAAGTGCAGAAACAGCATCAAGGACTCTTCCGCAGCTGGTTGTCTGAATTATGTCTTTACCTCTTTTGAGCTGGTTTAGTATGAGTTCTGCTTCCATTTCGCCGTAGGATAAGAGTTTGATGTTTTTTAGTAGCCAATCTTGAATGTCAACGCCTGTTTTTGAGAGTATTGCAGCTGTCAAACGTGCGGGGTATCGGCTAGCTACGTCGCCTCCGAGTAATGCCTGATGCTCAAGATGAGCAAGCCTGCTAAACTGCGCAGATGTGTCAGTACAGTGAAGTATTTCGCCGCCCCAGGCTTCTCCGCCTAAGCCGTAACCGTAGCCGTCACATGTAATCGCAACTATGTCGCCTAAGCCATGTTCTGCCATCAAAGCAGCCGCGTGTGCATGGTGATGCTGCACTTGAACAATAGGTAGTCCTTTCGCTTCAGCTATTTCTTTTGCCAAGTTCGTTGTGGTAAATTTGGGGTGTAAATCACATGCAACTATTTCGGCATGGCAGTTGGTTAACCTCTGCAAGTGATTTGTGGCTTCTTGGAGGAAGTTTTTGGTTTCGATGTTTTCGATGTCGCCAATGTGTTGGCTGATGAAGGCTTTATCGTCAAGCAGCAGGCATGAAGTGTTGTTTAATTCTCCGCCTAGACCGACTACGCATTTTTTGTCTTTGGATTTGAGTCTGATTGGTGCTGGCGCGTAGCCTCTGCTTCGGCGGATAAACACTTGGCGATTTCCATGAATTCGCATGACGGAGTCGTCGCATCTGTGTGCGATTTTTCGGTTATGAAACAAAAAATAGTCCACAGTGTTTCCTAAGGTTTTTTGGGCTTCATCGTTGTCTTTGACAATGGGTTGGTTTGGTGGGTTGGCGCTGGTCATCACAAACGATGTGTCGGCGACTTGGTCAAAGAGCAGGTAATGCAAACCAGTATAGGGCAGCATGGTACCGATGTTGTGCAGGTTTGGCGCCACCAACGGCGAAAGACTGTAGTTTTCGCTCTTGTTTAACAGGACAATTGGACGCTGTGGAGACGTTAACAACTCTTGCTCTTTTGAGCCTACTTCGCCAAGACTTCTTGCTACATCAAGACTCTTCGTCATGATTGCGAAGGGTTTTTCGTGGCGGTGCTTGGTTTCTCTGAGTCTCAACAGCGGTTCTTCTAGCGTGGTGGATGCGGCGATATGGAAACCCCCATAACCCTTGACTGCGAGTATATTACCCTCTGAAAGTAACTTACCAGCTAGCCGCACGGGATCATCTGTTTGAACTGGTTCGCCTTTTTTAGTTGTCAAATACACTTTGGGTCCGCAAGAGGGGCATGCCACCGTCTGAGCATGAAATCGCCTGTTTGCTGGATCGGAGTATTCTTTTTGGCAGAAACCATATAGCGGGAACTCGCGCATGGTTGTGTTCTCTCGGTCGTAGGGCAAGCGTTCGATTATGGTAAATCGAGGTCCGCAGTCTGTGCAGGTTATGAAGAAGTAGTCGAATCGAGGGTTCTTCGGATCTCGCAGTTCGCTTAGGCATTGGCTGCATATGGCTATGTCTGGTGGAATTATGGAACCAGAAAGTTCAGCGTCTTGAGAACTTTGAAAAATTGTGAAGTTACTGTATTCATTCTTGCCTGAGAGGTCGACTTTTTTGATTTGGTCTATTTGAGCTAGCGGTGGCCTCTCAGCAGACAGATCGGTCATGAAATGCTCAATGTTCTGGGCGGTACCTTCCAAGAGTATTTCGACTCCGGCGTCGCCCATGTTTCGGACATATCCCGTCAGCCTATTGCGCTCTGCGATGCGGTAAATGAATGGGCGAAAACCGACGCCTTGAACAATTCCCGAAACTGTGAGCTTAACGCGCAATTCTTGAGCCTTCGTTATTTGAGAAAACACCAATTTCTCTTATACATTTCCCAAAATACAGCGTGGCAAAGGTGTTAAATACTTCTAGCATTCTACGGTTTGGTTGGAGAAAACAGGAATATGGGCATCTTAGAGGATGTATTTGGTTTTATCGCGTCGGGCAACTTTGGCGGTGTGCCAACGATTGTTTGGATGTTATTGCCCCTTATTATCGGGGTTATTGTGGGTTATTTTCTGCATAAATTCCTCAAAATCGCAGTAATAGTCGGGGTAATTGTGGCTATAGCGTCGTATCTTGGCTATTTGAGTTTAAGCACCAGTTCCATGGCTAGTTTGATTGAGCAGTATGGACCTGTCGTTGTACATTACGGCACACTGTTGATTGGGATTCTGCCATTGGGAATCGGATTCATCATAGGTTTCGCAGTTGGATTCCTGATTTCAAAATAAATCTAACCTTTCTTTTTTGGGTATACTAGAATTTTAGTTCACTATTACTGGGAAAGTTAACTTAAGAAACAACATTCGGCACAATAAACGTAAATTTTTCGAATTAGGTTGAGGTAACTTTTAGTTTAGTTATCCTACAACAGTTGATTTAAGGTCAAAAGTATGGGGTTATGGGATCAGTTCCAGCGGCCAACAGGACATAGAGGTAAAATTATCGCGACAATGATGAATCGGGAACACAAAGAACTCACAACGTGGGGGCTGACACACATAACAATACAGCCAAACTATGTTGTTCTAGATGTGGGCTGTGGCGGCGGAAAAACCATAAACCGCTTAACCCAAATGACGCCGCAGGGAAAAGTCTACGGCATTGACCACTCAGCAGACATGGTAGAATACGCCAAAAAATTCAACAAGAAATTCGTCAAGGAAAGCAAAGTTGAAATCCATGAAGCCTCAGTAGACAAAACAAAATTTCCAAACCGCACCTTCGACTTGGTGACAGCTGTAGAAACCTACTATTTCTGGTCTGACTTGCCCGTTGCCTTCAAAGAAATAAATCGAATACTAAAGCCAAGAGGGAGACTTTTGATGGTAAATGAAATGATTAAAGATGGTTTTTACGATGTGGAGAATGCTTCGTTGATAGAAAGGGTGAGTGTTAAGCTTTTTTCGCTTGATAAAATCAGAAGCCTGCTAGAGGCGGCTGGGTTTAGTGTTGAGGTTCATAGAAAAGAGAATTCACCGTGGAATGCCCTTGTCGCTGAGAAAAGACACTCTAAGTTTGTTCTTTAAGTGCGCGTTTTAGCACTTTGCCTGCTGGGCTTAAGGGCAATTCTTTGCGGATTTCTAGTTGGTGGATTGCTTTGTAGGCTGCGACTTTATCGTTAACAAAAGTCTTCAACTCTTCTGCTGAAGCAACCACGCCTTCTTTTAACACTACAAATGCCATTGGCACCTCATTACCCGAACCGTCAAGTCTGCCAGTGACTGCGCATAACTTCACAGCCTGATGCTCGTATAGGGTATCTTCGAGTTCTCGGGGGTAGATGCTGTAGCCGTTGTGTTTAATGAGGTCTTTTTTGCGGTCAACTATGGAGAAGTAGCCGTCTGCGTCCATTCGTGCGATGTCGCCTGTTAGCAGCCACCCGTCGTGGAGTACGAGAGCGGTTTCTTTGGGGTTTTGCCAGTAGCCTTTCATGACCTGTGGACCCTTCACAGCTAACTCGCCTACTTCGCCTACACCGAGCGGTCTGTCCCCAGTTTCTGCATCGACTATACAGGCTTCGGTATCAGGTAGAGGCAATCCAATAGAACCCATCCTCAACGGAATTGACTTGTCAACAGGTGTGCAGTGAGTAACTGGCGATGCTTCAGTTAACCCGTAACCTTCTGCTAGGAAACCACCCGTAACTTCCATGAACCGCTTCTGGATCTGTGGTGGCAGTGAAGAAGCGCCTGAAATGCAAACTCTAATCGAGGTTAAGTCATACTTGGTGAGGTCGGGGTTAGTTAGTAGCGTGGAGTACATAGTGGGTACGCCGCAGAAAACCGTTACTCTATTTTTTTGGATGAGTTCTAAGGCTTTGGTGGATTCAAATTTGGGCAGTAACACCATTTTTGCGGCTAAATTTATGGGGACGGTCATGCTGGTGGTCATGCCGTAGATGTGGAAGAGCGGAAGCGCTGTTAGGAATGTATCTTGAGCAGTTCCCTTTATCATGGCTGCGAATGCAAGCGCGTTTGAGACGAGGTTGCTGTGGGTTAGCATTGCGCCTTTGGCTGTGCCTGTGGTTCCTCCTGTGTACTGAAGCGCCGCCAAATCCTCCTCAGGGTTGAGGACGATGTTTGGGTGGTCGGGTGAGGACCCTTCCAAAAGCTGTGGAAAGCTATACTCACCTAATTTTGTGACTATAACTTGTTTAAGCATGGTTTTTTCTCTAACATTATCTACAATGGGGTAGAGCGTGTCGAGAGTTACGATGATTTGGGTGCCTGAATCAAGCAGCTGATACTCAACTTCGCGTTCTCGATGAAGAGGGCTAATTGCTGTGACTACTCCACCGGCCTTGAGAGTTCCAAAGTAAGCGATTATGAATTGTGGTATGTTGGGCAAGAAAATTGCCACTCGGTCGCCTTTTTTTAATCCTAATTTCATAAGAGCATTAGCAAACTGGTAGGAAGTGTATTCCAGTTGTGTGTAAGTGATTTCTTGTTCGCCATAAACTAGCGCGACTTTCTTTGGATAGTTCTGTGCCGCCGCCTCAAGAAGGCCATGTAGCGGTAATGTTGGGTACTTAATTGTTTTAGGTACATTCTTTGGCCAATGCTTAAGCCATGGTTTAGCTTCATCACTCAAAGGCAAACACAGACTATCTACTCACTAACATCTTCAGGGTTCTCTGGTTCTATTATGACAGCAGTTCCAGTCGCTGAGAACAACACAATGTTTGATTGCCCTATGCTTGAAGTCTCCACATCCAACCCGATGATGGCGTTTGCCCCCAGCGCAATAGCTCGGGCTTTAGCTCTGTCGATGGCTTCCCAACGTGCCTTCTCCATCTCAGAAGAGAAAGCTGTGACTTCACCGCCGATCATAGATTCTAGTCCTCCCACGAATTGGCCGAAAATACCTCGGGTACGTGGTGTTAAGCCTGTTACGACGCCGAAGATTTTCTTGATTTTGTAACCTGGAACTGTTGGGGTTGTTACAAGTAGGAACTGTGAAGTTGGTGATAATTGGGCGCCGCATTTTGTGCAGAACCCTGCGCTTTCAAGATTTGGGCTTCCACATTTGGGGCAATTCAATGTAAACACCGTTCTGTGTATGGAGTGTGTTGCTTAAAAAATGTTTTATACAAAGGGTAATTAGCTCCAGACAATTATGGGAGCGTTATTTGTAGCAAAATGTTAAGTGCCTAAACCATAAAATTGTTCACGCGTGAGAGAATGGTTTACTGGAAGTCCAATCTCAAAGCTGATGCAACCGAGTGGCTCCTAGAAGGAGATAACCCATCAGTCAGGTACTTCACCCTAACCGAACTATTAGATAAGCCACTGACTAACACAGAAGTAAAAGAAGCAAAAAAAGCAATCATGACTAACGGTGCCGTACCGAAAATCTTAGCAAAACAAACAAAAGAAGGCTACTGGGAAACACTCACATCATTCTACACTGCCAAATACAAAGGAACATCTTGGCAACTAATCATTCTGGTAGAATTGGGCGCAAACCCCACCGATGAGCGTGTCAGAAGGGCTTGCGAATTCATTCTTGAAAATTCTCAGCATCATGAAAGCAGGGGGTTCTCAATAGCAAGAGCTGAAAAAACCGGTGGAGGTAGACAAAGCGGAGTCATACCCTGCTTAACAGGAAACATGGTTTGGAGTCTCCTCCGACTCGGCTATCTTGATGACCCAAGGGTGCAAGCAGGAATCGAGTGGATCAATACTTACCAGCGATTCGACGACGCCGATGGAGAGGGCGCACCAAAAGGTTGGCCCTATGACAAATACGTCATGTGTTTTGGAAAGCACAGTTGCCACATGGGAGCAGCCAAAGCTCTTAAAGCACTCGCAGAAATCCCCGCTGACAAACGCGATAGTAAAACGCAAGCCACCATCAAAACTGGAGCTGAATACTTCCTCAAACACCACATCTACAAAAAAAGCCACGACCTGTCTAAAGTTTCGAAGCCGGGCTGGTTGAAATTCGGTTTCCCAAACATGTATCAAGATGACGCTTTGGAGGTTTTAGGGATACTAACAAAACTTGGCTACCATGATATGCGGATGCAGGAGGCAGTAGATTTAGTGGTTTCAAAGCAAGATGCAAAAGGCAGATGGAAGCTGGAGAACACTTTCAACGGCAGATTCCAAATCAACATCGAACGCAAAGGCGAAGAAAGCAAATGGATAACTCTAAATGCACTAAAAGCCCTTAAACGATATTATAGTTAAAAAAGTCTAGTTTGGAGCTAATTGCGATGAAAACTCTTCTTGTTGTTTATTCATATCATCATCTTAACACTCAGAAAGTCGCTGAGGTTTTCGTTAAAGTTCTTGATGCAAAAATCAAGACGCCCCAGGAGGCAAATCCCGCCGAGCTTCAAGAGTATGATTTGGTAGGTTTCGGCGCGGGGATAGACAGCGGCAAACACTACAAGCCCCTGCTTGACTTCGCTGACAAACTGCCACAAGTAGACGGCAAGAACGCATTCATTTTTTCAACTGCTGGATTAACAGAGGATAAGAAACTAGCCAAGGACCATTCAACGCTTAGGGAAAAATTGGAATCTATAGGTTACAGGATAGTCGATGAATTCCAATGTAAAGGTTTCAACACAAATGTTTTCCTCAAGTACTTTGGCGGCATGAATAAGGGCAGACCTAACGAGGAAGACCTTAAAAAGGCAGAAGAGTTTTCCCAAAAATTAAAACAGACTTTGTAGCTTTTTGCAATTTATAGAAAAATTTTTGGTGCCGGGGGCGGGATTCGAGCCCGCGACTTCTGGCAACAGGCGTTTGGCCCTTTTTGTCTCCAGATTATGAGTCTGGCGCCCTAGCCAGGCTAGGCTACCCCGGCAAAACACCGCCATCGCTGGCAGCGTCGTGTCTGTTTAGTCTAAATTCCATCATTTAAACTTTTAAACAACATAAGATAATCTGATTAATAGTTGCAGCTCTTAGAATCGCCGGTTTCTTCACCAAAACTTACCTGTATAGTTGTATGATCAATTCCGTATTTCTCGTCTAACAATTTGTTGATTCTTTCAAGGATCTGCTGGGATTTCTCGTTATCTTTTGAGTCGAGTTGAATATGTGCTGTAAGGGAGTACATACCCGAAGTGATTACCCAGATGTGCATATCATTAATTTCAATAATTTCTGGAATTTCCTTCTTGAGTTCAGCTCCGACTGCATCTATGTTGACGCCTTTTGGTGCGGTTTCAAGCAGAATGTTGACGGAGTCTTTAAGTAAACCCCAAGCCCAAACAAAAATCACAACTGAAATTCCAATACCTAACAAGGGATCGATAATGTACCAACCAGTTAATGAGACAATTACTGCACCGATTATTATGACGACTGATGAGGCGGTATCTGCAAACATGTGCAAGAATGCGCCTTTGACGTTTAGGTCAGTTTTGACACTGTTCCGAAGGAGCAAAATGCTCAAACCGTTTGCTACTAAACCGGCTATGGCTACTAGAAGCATTTCAAAAGCCAGAACAGGTTGTGGGTTAAGCAAGCGCAGGATGCACTCATAAAATATGAATATTGTTACTGCGAAAAGGAAGATTCCGTTAAAAAGAGCAGCCAGTATCTCTGCGCGGTAAAATCCGTATGTTCGATGGTGACAAGGTGCCTTGCAGGCGATTATGATTGCTACAAAGCTTATGGCTAATGCAAAAAGATGGGTAAACATGTGAATAGCGTCGCTGCCCAATGCTAGACTGCCAGTAATGATGCTTCCGATTACTTCTATGATCATCACTGTGGCCGTGATTATCATTGATAGCAGTAGTCTGTTTTTAGCGACGCTTCTGTATTCATGTATGTTTGACAGTGAATCTTGTTTTGGTCTATGGTTATGCGTCATTGAAGTCTAACTCAGCGTATGGTGTATCGAAGTAATAAGCGTATTTTGAAGCTTGGCCCTTATTGTTTCTGATTTTTACCGTTGTAATCTGTTTTGAGAACGTTCATGCCGCTTATGACTGCTTCCATGCTTGCTTTGACGATGTCTTCGCGTACACCCATAGCTGTAACGGTTCTGTTACCTTTTCGCATGTGAACGACGACTTCGACCATTGCGTCCGTTCCGCCTGTGATTGCTTTAACGTTGTACTGTTCAAGACTTATGGGCTCTGTTTCTTTGATAGCATCTTTGACTGCGTTTATTGCTGCGTCGACGGGTCCAACTCCTATTGCTGAGCCCCAGACGTCTTTGCCGTGTACTTTTAGCTTGACTGAAGCTGTTGAGGTTACTTTGTTGCCGCCGACGAATGTCATTTCTTCTAGCTGTATTGGTTTGTCTTGGCTTAACTCCATGACTGTTTCGGCTATTGCTAGAACGTCAGCGTCCATGACGGTTTTGCCTTTGTCGCCTAACTCTTTGATGCGATTGTAGATCTCTTTGAATTGTGCCTCGGTTGGTTTTAAGCCCATGTTAGCTAGGTCAGCTCGGATTGCGTGGGAACCTGAGTGTTTGCCTGGAGATATTCTGCGTACACAACCAACTAGTTCAGGGGCTATTGGCTCATATGTCAAGGGGTTTGCCAGCATACCTTGTGTATGAATTCCTGATTCGTGAGTAAACGCGTTTTCACCGACTACAGCTTTGTTAGGTTGGACGTGAACGCCTGTTAGCCGGGAGACCAATTGTGATGTGCCATAAAGGAGCTCGGTTTTTATGTTCAGGTTCAGCTTATAGAGTGTTTTTAGGCTTACGACTATTTCTTCTAGTGCTGCGTTGCCTGCACGTTCTCCTAAGCCGTTGATTGTTGCGTGTACTTCTTCTGCGCCAGAGCCTAATGCGGCAATGGAGTTGGCGACTGCCATGCCGAAGTCGTTGTGGCAATGTACGCCTAATGGGACCTTGATTTTTTTCTTTAGATTAGAGTAGAATTCTGCTGAACGGTCTGGTGTTAGGATTCCGACTGTGTCGCAGGGTATGATACTGTCTACTCCGGCATCGACTGCTACTAGGAAGACTTTGGTTAAGTATTCGAAGTCTGATCGTGTTGCGTCTTCAGCTAATAATTCTACTTTTAGACCATGTGCCTTTGCGTAGCTTACGCATTCCTCGGTTGTTTTTAGGATTTGATTGCGGGTTTTGCGAAGTTTACATTCTATGTGCAAATCAGAGGTGGGTATAATCATGCTGATCGTTGAGGCTTCACTCTTGATCACTGCTTCTATGTCGCCTTTTGTTCCTCTGGCAGCGCTGCTGACGTCAGCCCTCAAGCCCTGTTTGGCTATTAAGCGGACTGATTCCAGTTCGCCTTCAGAAACAGCGGCGAACCCAGCTTCGATAAAGTCTACGCCGAGCTCGTCGAGGCGCTGTGCTATTCGCAGTTTATTTTCTGGTACAAGTGATACTCCGGGTGTTTGTTCACCATCACGCAGGGTGGTATCTAAAAATTTCACAGTTTTAGGGAAGCGGTTGAATAAAGCAATACCCCATTTAAGGTCAACTCTTTAGGTCTCAGAGTTAAGCGAGGATATAAGAATTATGGTATAAGGACAAATAGTCTAAAAGAGGTATAGAAAACCTCGAATTGTTTTCCACCGTTAAGTAAGTTGTGTATATCAAAATCTCAGTTGTATGCCACAAAAAACTTAACAGTCACACCGATCAGATATTTCTCACTTAGTAATTTGTTTAGAAGGTTTACAGATTTGAGAAGCGACCAGATCAAGACAGGAATTGAGAAAGCGCCTCACCGCGCACTCCTAAAGTCTCTCGGTTTACAAGACGACGACCTCGATAAGCCACTCATTGGCGTGGCGAATAGTTACACAAACATCGTTCCCGGACACATCCATCTCCAAAACATCGGCAACGCCGTAAAAGAGGGCATCCTAGCTGCAGGCGGCACACCATTTGAATTTAACACCATAGCGGTCTGTGACGGAATAGCCATGGGACACATAGGCATGCGTTACTCATTACCTTCCCGCGAAATTATTGCTGACTCCGTTGAAATCATGCTTCAAGCTCACAGTCTCGATGGACTAGTCATGATCAGTAACTGTGACAAAATAACCCCTGGTATGCTCATGGCTGCTGCACGTGTTGACATCCCAGCTATCATGGTTACAGGTGGACCGATGGCAGCAGGACGTCACCGTGGAAGAAAAGTCAGCTATTCCAATATGCCTGAAGCTGCATTCGGTCAAGTTGCCGCAGGAAAAATGACTGAATCTGAATTACTTGAATTGGAAACTAACGCTTGTCCCGGGTGCGGTAGCTGTAGTGGAATGTTCACCGCCAACACCATGGCATGCTTGACTGAAGCTCTCGGCATGTCACTTCCCTACTGTGCAACTTCACTTGCCAACAGTGCCTTCAAACAGCGACTAGCAAGAGAAACAGGCAAACAAATAATCAAACTCGTCCAAAACGACCTAAAACCATCCAAAATCCTAACACAAGATGCATTTGAAAACGCCGTGGCATTGGACATGGCACTCGGCGGGTCAACCAACACCACCTTGCATCTCCCCGCCATTGCTAAAGAAGCAGGTGTAACCCTCCCGCTGTCAACTTTCGATGCAATCGGTAGAAAAGTACCTCACCTCTGTAGCATGATTCCAAGCGGCGTCTATGCTCTCGAAGACTTAGATGCTGCAGGCGGAGTCCCAGCAGTAATGGCCGAAATCAAGAGTATGCTTAACCTCAAGTGCCAAACGGTGTCGCTAAAAACGGTTGGGAAAAATATCAAGAACGCCACAGTCCTCGACCGAAATGTCATTCACTCAGTTACGGATCCGGTTCACAAGGAAGGCGGAATCGCGATCTTATTCGGCAACCTCGCACCGAAAGGATCCGTGATCAAAACCGCAGGTGTCTCAGATAAAATGCAGAAGCACACTGGCCCCGCCAAAGTCTATGATTCTGAATCCGAAGCCCTTGCAGCAATAAAGGGAGGTAAAATCAAAGCCGGCGACGTCGTTGTTATTCGCTATGAAGGCCCAAGAGGCGGCCCTGGAATGCCTGAGATGCTTTTCCCGACTGCAACCATTGCAGGTATGGGTTTGGCTGAAAGCGTTGCTTTAATCACTGATGGCAGATTCTCCGGCGCGACAAGAGGCGGCAGTATAGGACACGTTGCCCCAGAAGCGTTTGAAGGTGGACCGATTGCAGTGCTAAAAAACGGCGATACGATTACGATCGATATTCCTAACCGTGTATTGAAAGTTGAAATGTCAGATGGGGAACTGAAGACCCGTTTATCTGCGTGGAAGCCAAGACCGCCGAAAATTAGCAAGGGCATTCTTTCGCGATATAACCCCACACCGATTGAGTAAAAAACTAAGAGGAAAGGGACAAAACGCTGTTAAAATTAACAGCCGCGTCCCAAACCGGTTCTGCCTATCATGCCGCCGCCACATCCGTAACGGTACTGGTATTGGTTCTGGTTTGATTCTCCGTACCCATAGCAGCCGCCGTTCTGGTAGCAGTAGCCTGTGTATTCGTCATTGTTGTAGCAGTAGGGTTCGCCTGTGGTGCTATCAATGCAATAGGGTGGTACTACGCCGTTGTTGCCAGTTACACATGGCGGAAGTACTTGGTTGGTAGAGGCAGTAGGTGAGGGTTGATTGGTCGCTAATTGAGCTGCAGTTAAGCCGAATAGTGTTGCGGCGACGAGAGACACTGCGACTATTGCGAGGAGGATTTTTGTTTGCATTCTTTTTTCACCTCAAACTATACTATGGGCTTGGGGTGGTTTGGATGTTGGCTGAAACAGATGTGAAACGATTTGTGAAACAGTTTTTTCCATGGAAAACGGGTTGTTTTGTTGTGATAATCCTTAAATCACCGGAAGATAAGTCTAATTTAGATATAGTATGAAAAGAGTTAACCTGTTCCTAATCCTACTAATCGCATCCGTAGCAGCGCTGATAACAGCAACCGCCACAGGTTTCGCACTCTTCTCCTCCGCCCAACATAACCCATACGACTGGATGAGTCAAATGTGGAACTACAACGGTGGCGGTATGATGGGGCACACTCAAACCCAGCAAACCACAGCCACTACATGGCTACCTATTTTTGGTGTCTTATTTGCAGTTCTAATTGGCGTAACCGTTCTAGGCGTTGTAGGCGTGTCTTACTATCTGGTTTACCCACAGATACGAGTGGGCGCTGTACAACCAACAGTCACTTTAACTCAGCCGAGGGGAAATACAGTTTCAGCGTATGAGTCTGTTTCAAAAACCCTAACCGAGGATGAACGCAAAGTCATAGAAGTTCTAAAGGCTCACGAAGGCAAGTACCTCCAAAAATACATTAAAAGTGAAACAGGACTCAGTCGCCTGCGAACTCACCGCATTATCTCTCGATTAGCTGAACGTGGAATTGTGACATTGGAAAAGACTAGCAATACTAACCAGGTTTATTTGGCAAACTGGCTAAGCCAAGAACACTAGCTACTCTAAAAAGAATTTTTCTCCAGCGACTTCTTTATTTTTTAAAAGATATAGCCAAGAATGATTTTATGGTTTTAGTCGAGGGGTTTATAAATGCAAGTAGAACATATCCCCAAAAAGCAACTTATCAAAGCTTGGCGAACACTAAGCAGAAAAACCTTCCCAAAAGTGAAGGCATTCAGGTTAAGCGATACAGACTTCAATCAGGCTTTGCAAAATAGGCGCTGTTTAGAGGACGAATTGCGGGAGATTGAAGAGTGGGGCAGAATTCTCTCAACCAAAGGTACAGACGCCTGCATTTTTAACGCTGAAGGCACTGACGACGCCGACTACATTATCTTGGTGAGACAAAACCCCTATCACACTTTAGATGAGATTTTGGTTCATGAATTAGCGCATATCGCCAGAGGAGACCTCTAAACTACATTGACTTAATAACTTGAGAAAACAGTCGCAGGCTGTCCAGTTGGGGTAGATCGGCAAAGAACAACATGAAATAAGTCACACCTAAGTCTATGTAAACCTGCAAGCTCTCTCTGCAATCATCGAGAGTAGTAGCTAAAGTAGATTTTTTGAAATCTTCAACACTAACGTTTGCTGGTTTTCTTTGCAGGATTTTTTTGTATAGTTCTTTTTCGTCCTCTGCCAGCAGGATTTGACCTGCAGGCCAGCAAGACCGCTCAATTTCCGCAAAATCTCTACCAATATTAATACAATTTCGCTTTAAGCTTTCAAGTTTGAGTTTATATTCATCCAGCGATAGAAAGCCCCAATCGAATCTATCCGCATGCTTTGCAGTGACTTTAAGGAGTCTCTCTCCATTTCCCCCAACGGTAATTGGCGGATGCGGCTTCTGCAAAGGCTTAGGCAAGCACACTGCGTCTTTCAGTGTATAGTGTTTTCCGCTGTAACTCGCGTTTTCCTCAGCCCAAAGACCTTTTATCAAATCCAACGCCTCATCCAAACGTTCGATTCTAACAATGGACTTTGGAAAATCAAACCCGTAAGCTATGTGCTCTTCCTCTTGGGCGCCTGCACCGATTCCCAATTCTAACCTACCATTCGATATCACATCGAATGTTGCGGCAGATTTGGCTAACAACGCTGGGTTTCTGTGTTGGTTACATGAAACCATTGTCCCCAATCGAATCTTGCTGGTCAAGCAAGAGAGCGCAGAGAGCGCGGTCCATGACTCAAGAATGGGCCAGTTATTATACATTAAGTGGTCGTCAAGCCAGACTGAGTCATAACCTAACTTTTCAGATTCTAAAACAATTTCTCTTGAAATTTTGAAATGCTGCTCAGGCTGGCTTTTTTGTGCTTGAAAAGCATAGAAAGGAAGAAAAACACCGAGTTTAATTTTGTTCAAGCGTAACCAACCTATGTTAAAGCATTATTACGGTTTAGGTAATAGGTTTTGGGATACAAAATCTAACACTATAAAGGAGTCTGCTCAACGTATCGAAAAAGTTCATGCTTTTTGCGATGCTGAGTTCTGAGGAAATTTGGGTCTTATGCCCTTTCGCTTTAATGCTATTATGGAAATTGCACCTGAACTGTTCCTTGCTGTGGTGCCTATGTGATAAAATCAAGCAGGCTCCTAATGTTTGGGAGCCTTACCCCTACCTTTAACCTCATTCATCAATACGTCCCAGACTATGGGGATAAGTAATTATAATTCATAAACCTAATTTCAATAAAATCTCATCTTAAAGTGAATGCAATGTCATCTAAACCGCCTTCTATATTCGACTTGATGAATGAAGAAAGCGAAGCGGTTAACGAAGAAGAGGAACGAAGAAAGCGTCGAAAAGAACTCATTGAACCCACAGGCGTAAAAGAACTCTTCAAGGATGGCAAAATAAGCATCAACAAGTTCACCTGTATAGGCGGGCAATGTAAACTCTGCATACAGAAATGCCCAACAAACGCGTTGTATTGGGGCACCGGCGAAGTAGGCATAATCGATGACTTATGCGTTTACTGCGGCGCCTGCGTAGTCAACTGCATGGTAGACGACTGCATAAAAATCGAACGGACACGAGAAGACGGTAAAACTGAAAAATTTAGCAAAGCAAAAGACGTAATTGCACTTCAAGAGAGAATTAACACCAAGAAACGTTTTGAGAGGGTTAAAACAAACGCGATTACAGCACGTCGTTTGTATAAGATAAAGAAGCCAACCCCAGAATATCAGAAGTCTAAGCGACTATATTTAGACGAAGAATACAAAGTTTAGTATCTTTTTTAGATACCAACAAAAGTGTTAGAGTCCACATGGACTTCTATTGAACCATTTTTTCCTTCTTTGACCTTAGCATTAACCAGCAATAACGTTGTTTTCTCGCGAAGCAGTTTTTCGAGTTCGTCTACTTTCTCATTCCAGACAACCACTGTAGCTTCACCTGTGTCATCTCTTAGCGCTAAGCGTAAAACAATCCCGTCACTATCGTCGTTCTTTGGAAAAGTGTTCTTACCTAAAACAGCTTTCACTGTTCCGGCGATATGCACATTGCCTGAATTGCCGTTTAGACTGATTATTTTTGTAGTGAACTTTTCAATTGATGGGTATTCGGTGCTTTTGTCTTCAGACTCGAGCTCTATTAGACTTTTGTTACCTAGGTGAAGCTCAGTTTTTCCATAACGGTCTTCACGAGTATACCCATGCATTAGCCGAACGGCTTGTCCAACTTTGAGCTCACCCTTCTCCACTGACTCCGCCTTCTCATTCCACAAAACCACACGCAAAAGACCATCGTTATCTCCGAGAATAAGCGTAGCGAGCTTGCCTGATTTCTCTTGACCCTGAAAGGTTTTTGCTGGAAACACAGCGATTAAGCGCCCTGCAACCGTTACGTCATACAAGCCTGCGAACAATCGGCTCGAGGACAAAACGCCACAGTTTTGGAAACAGTTCTGTGTTACTTGCACACCGAATTTGGCGGCAATCAACCGCAGAATAGTCTCGTCACCCAATAAGCCGCCTGTTCTTGCTCGCTCAGCCTCTAGTTTCTCGAGAATTTGGATCTGGCTTATCTGCGGGTTCTTGGCTTGAATTTCATCTATTAGGTCTTGAGTGGTCATCTTACGCCGACACGGTAAAGACTTACGGACACTTTAAATTTTTGCATTCCCAACGCTTTTTGGCTACGTTTATTAAAAGGGCTGTTTCACTTCAACTTGAGGCGCTTGATGAAGAAATGGCGGATTTGACGCTTCTTTATTCCGTAGGGTTTGCATTGGTTGTCGTAGGCGTTATAGTAATTGTCCTAGCACTCATTAGAGCTTCTATGGGCAGCGACAGAGAGGCAAAGGTTCGTGGTGCAGGTGTGATCATGATTGGACCGATTCCGATTATTTTTGGCACAGACAAGAAGTCAGTTAAAGAAGTTATATTGCTCACCTTGGCGCTTGTTTTAGTTATGCTGATTGTTTTTGCGGTCTATTATTGGTTGCTGAGGATGTAGGACATGCTAAATAAAGATGAGGACGAGGACAAAGTTGTTTTAGGCAAGGGCTCTGCATTGCTTTTGCTAGGATTAGCTTTAGTTTTCATCGGAATAGCAATCATTGTTGTTGCCACATTGTTTTTAGGTGGTTCTGGAAGTGTTGGCGGAATTATATTGATTGGCCCTATTCCGATTGTTTTTGGTGCTGGCCCAGAAGCGGGTTGGCTTATAGCTGTTGGAGCGGCTATAACGATAATTAGTATAGTATTATTTATTGTATTAAATAGACGAACGAGAGGATCTATCTACTAAAAAATTGTTTATTCAGCTGTTTCTTCTTCGTTGCCAAAGTAGGCATACAAGAAGATCAATGCTAGAGCAATGAAAGTTGAGCCCATCAAGACATATTGGAGGGTTTGGAAGTATGCACCTATTTCCATCAAGGTTCCTCTTTGTTATCCCTATTCTTGTAACTCTTCATATTTAAGGAGTAGCTTTTTTCCATTCATTCATCAACATACTGAAGCTTTCATCGTTTTCCTCAAGTATTTTGAACCAGCCGAGGTTCTGAGCGATCTTCTGAGTCAACAAATGATAACACATGTGCACTTTTTTATCAAGTACACGGAAGTAGAAGTCTTCACAGGTACAGAATTCAGCTTCAGGCATAATGAGGTAGTCGCGTTCCCTGCCGATCACAATCCAAACGATTCTACCACTTGGTTTAAAGATGTACTTTTTTACTCTTGCTTCCTTTAGAGCATCAAGCGCCTTGGTGAATCGTTGCCCAAAAAGTTCATAGAGTTCAGTCAGATTGTCACCTGATAGTTTGCCAGCTGACTTGGCTTCTCGACATATCCCGTTCAGAGTATCGATTTCTGATTTATCGCTCATACATAGTCTACTATAAAAGTGAAGAGAATTTAGGCTTTTAGCCTATGTTTATGGGTTCGCCTTTGGACTTAGAGGGCTCTGCTTTGGGCAACACCACTTCTAAGACGCCGTTTTTGTAGGTAGAAGTGGCTTCATGCACACGGACTTTCGCTGGCAACTCAACTTCCTTATAATATTTGTAGTTAGAGGTATCAACAGATATGTCAAGCGAATCTTCAGTGCCACGTAGTTTAATGTCAGTTTTCTCTACTCCTGGAAGCTCTACGACGACGCGCACTTCTCCATTAGTGTCTACTATATCAACAAGCGGTTCGCGTTCTTCCTTAACTTGCGGTGGACCTTTGAGGCCTTTTTTGATGTTGCCGAACTGTTGAATATCTGGTTTGCCGTCTGGACCGATTTTCATGCTGTAACCGTAAACGAAGGGGCCGAGCTCTTTAACGGTTCTGCCGTCAGGTAGTTTGCGCTCTTTGATGTATTCCTTGGGTACTTTTTCAGCAAAGTTCTTGAGTTCTTCATCCATCATCTTCTCCATTTCCTTGAACATATCGTCTATTTCGCCAAAGAAAGGGTCTTTTGATGTATTTCGACGTTTTCTGAACCATTCAGGGAAGCCTTCGTTATCAGAAGACAACTATAAATCACCTTTGTTATGTGTGTGGGTTTTTCAATCCAATAAATTTATTGTAAGAAATAGCAGCTACAATATGTTGCCGCTTGGCATTTCTGATGTTAACTTACCCTGCAAAGTTGACGATTGATAATGTAGGGGTAAGAAGTTATATATGCAAACCTAACAGAATAGTACTGGTTAGCATGGCTAAATTTTCTATTACTGATTGCACAATTTATTGGGATACAAGAAAGAACGTTACTCAGCAAGACAAAGAAGTAATTATTCGAGATCTAAAGGGATTGTCACCTACTATTGAAAAAGCAATCGTTTATCTTGAGAACACAGCGCTTGACAAAAAATTTCCTGAAGTCAGATTCCCCATTGGAAACAGTTGGGAATACAAGGTCTTTATACACATTTTTGATGGTCCGGATCCTCTTTATTATCGCCTCTGCATACAAAAATCAAACAGCGATGAAATCGTAGCAGAATTAAAAGACGAAAAGCACAACATTCACACCTTCATCATGGAAACAAAAAAGAACAATTACGAGAGCGGAGACATCAAATAAGCCACTTTAGCGACTTAGTTTTGAACGCCTTTTTTTAGTGGTCTCTATAAATAACTTTGACGGAAACCAAAATCTTTTTATTAGTTTAGCGCGTACGTTTTTAAATACGTGGAGTACTAAGAGGCATGAATATGAGGGATCGTCACCTCAATAGCTGGGATCGACGGGTACTATTCTACTAAAATGCCCAGGTATACCTCTAAATTAGCCACAAAATTATCGCAAACAATTTTTGGATTAGACGAGAGTATGTTCGATAAATTCTACAGGAGACCATGTTTGATATGACAAAAATGTCCGGTGCAGAGGCACTACTAGAATCCCTTGAAAGACAAAAAGTTGATACAATCTTTGGCATCCTAGGCGGAGCTATTCTCCCGGTATACGATGCACTCTGCAGCAACAAAAAAATCCGCCACATCCTAGCGCGACATGAACAATGTGCCGCCCACGAAGCCGAAGGTTACGCAAAAGCAAGCGGCAGAGTCGGTGTGTGCATGGCAACAAGCGGTCCCGGAGCCACTAACCTAGTAACAGGCATAGCCAACGCCTACATGGATTCAACACCAATAGTTGCCCTAACAGGACAAGTGCCCTCATCAGGCGTCAACACTTCATACATGATTGGCAGAGACGCCTTCCAAGAAGCAGACATTATCGGCATAGTCACTGCTGTAACTAAATATAGCTATCAACCAAGAACCATAGCTGAAATTCCAGAGATGGTTAACAATGCATTCTACCTGGCAGCAAACGGCAGACCCGGACCGGTCCTAATAGACTTGCCCAAAAACGTTCAAGCAGGTAGCGCTGATATCGAATTCACAAATAAAATCAGCCTAAAAGGCTATAGATTAATAACTGAACCAAATCCAACAAAAATCAGCGAAGCGGCCTACCTATTGGCGAAAGCTGAAAGACCAATCATCCTAGTGGGCGGTGGAGTCATAATTGCAGGAGCATCCGACGAAATAGTCCAGATGTCAGATTTACTGATGGCACCAGTTGCCTCTACGTTTATGGGTAAAGGCGCATTCCCAGAAAACCACCCACTTTCACTAGGAAGCATTGGTATGCATGGCAATCCAGCAGCTAATAGATTGATGGGTGAAGCAGACGTGCTGTTAGCTGTTGGCACAAGATTCTCTGACCGCGCAACAGCTAACTTGGACAGTTTTGCTAAAAACGCAAAAAAGATTCACATAGAAATTGACAATGCAGAAATTAACAAGAACATAGAAGTCGATGTTCCAATAGTCGCAGATGCAAAGAAGAGTATGGAAGCATTACTGGCAGCTACCTCCAAGAAGCTACAGAAAGGCGAAGGCAAAGCATGGATAAAACGTGTCAAAGAAGCAAAAGAACAACTAAGCCCCCTACTAAAAGAACTGCCAAAAGACGTCGTGCCAAAGAATCTACTGTTGACATTAAGAAAAATGCTGCCTGAAAGTGCAATAATTACCACAGAAGTCGGTCAAAACCAAATGTGGTCAGCGCTTTACTTCCAAGCACTCAAACCCCGAACATTCATCAGTTCAGGTGGACTTGGAACAATGGGCTTTGGTTTCCCAGCAGCCATAGGCGCCAAAGTCGCATGCCCAGAGCGCCAGGTCTTTGACATAGCAGGCGACGGTAGCTTCACAATGACTGAGCAGGAATTGGCCTGTAGCGTTTCTGAGAAAATTCCAGTGACCGTCATTGTCCTAAATAACTCGGTTTTAGGCATGGTGGCGCAATGGCAGCGAACGCTATACAACCGCAGGTACATGGCAGTGAATCTAGGCAGAACACCTGACTTCGTCAAGTTAGCAGAAGCTTATGGAGCACAAGGATTCCGAGTTAATAGTATAGAGGAGTTCCAAAAAGCAGTTAAGACTGCAATGACTAGTGAAGTAACAACGGTAATCGATGTGCCTATCGGCTCGGAGACGGATGTGGTTCCCTTCGTGCCACCAGGCTGCGGTTTACCACAACAGAGAGGCGACTACTAAATGGAAGCAGGCAAAACAAAAGTCATATCAGTACTAGTTGAAAACAAACCTGGTGTACTTCACATGATCTCCAACTTGTTCAGACGCCGAAACTTTAACATCGAAAGTATCACCGTTGGAGCAACTGAACAACCAGAAATTGCACGTATGACCATAACAGTCAATGAAGACGAGAAAGTCCTAGATCAAGTTGTCAAGCAAGTGGCTAAGCAAATCGATGTCCTTAAAGTTCAAGAACTCGAACAAGGCAGTTACGTTATGCGTGAGCTTTCACTGATCAAAGTTAAAGTAAGCGACTCTAAAGAACGCTCTGACATCATTAACTTCGTTGAGGTATTCCGCGGCAGAATAATAGACGTCTCAGCAGACAGCTTAACAGTTGAAATCACAGGTACCCCCGATAAAATGGACGCTTTCCTAAACCTCATGAAAACCTACGGCATCATTGAACTTGCAAGAACAGGCATAACAGCCCTATCACGAGGCGCAAAATCGATAAGAATCCACGGATAAACTGCTTTAGAGCGCGGAAACACTTAATTGTCTGTTCTTTAAAATTGCGAATATCCTAGTAATAATTAGATTAATTCAAGGAAAAGAGAATAAAGATGAATATAACAGAAAAAATCTTGGCTAAAGCTTCAGGCAAAAAAGTTGTGCATCCAGGTGAAATTGTTGATGCAAACGTCGACATGGTAATGGTGCATGACTTAACTGGACCTTTAGCAGTAGAAGCGTTCAAAAAGATAGGCACCCCAAAAGTATGGGACAATAAAAAAGTAGTAGTGATTCTGGACCATCAGGTTCCCGCTGAATCCGTGAAAGCAGCAGAACTACACAAAACCATGCGGCAATTCGCCAAGGACCAAAAACTCACTTTCTACGAGGTAGGTCGAGGTGGAATTTGTCACCAAGTTATGCCAGAAAATGGCCATGTGGTTCCAGGCAGCGTTATTGTTGGCGCAGACAGCCACACATGCACTTATGGCGCATTCGGCGCATTCGCAACTGGCATCGGTTCAACAGAAGCAGCCGCAGTAATGGCAACGGGCAAAATCTGGTTCAAAGTACCCTCAACAATTAAAGTAAATGTTAAGGGAAAATTCAAAAAATTCGTAGCTCCAAAAGACTTAATCCTAAACATCATCGGCAACTTAAGCGTAGATGGCGCAATCTATCGAGCCGCCGAATTCACAGGACCCACAATCAAAGCTATGAGCATAGCTGGCAGAATGACACTGGCAAACATGGCAGTTGAGATGGGCGCTAAAAACGGCATAATCGCACCAGACGAAACCACAACAGAATTCTTAGCGGACAGAATTAAGAAAATGCCAGACTTCAAAATCATACAAAGCGACAAAGACGCAGAGTACGAGCGTACAGTAGAATTCGACGTCTCCAAGATGGAGCCCCAAATCGCATGCCCAAGCTCAGTCGACAACGTTAAACCAGTCTCCGAAGTTGGCAACATACCAATCGATCAAGCATTCATAGGAAGCTGCACCAACGGCAGACTAGAAGACCTACGGTTAGCTGCAAAAGTCATGAAGGGCAAAAAAGTCAAAGATGGCGTCCGAGCACTTGTAATCCCCGCCTCACAAGAAGTTTGGAAGCAAGCTGATAAAGAAGGATTATTGAAAATATTCACCGAAACAGGTGCAATAGTCTGCGGCAGCGCATGCGGACCCTGTCTAGGCGGCCATATCGGCTTACTGGCAGCAAACGAAACATGCGTTTCATCAAGTAATCGCAACTTCATCGGCAGAATGGGCAGCACCCAAGCAAACGTCTACTTAGCCTCACCAGCAACAGTAGCAGCTAGTGCAATAGCTGGGAAAATCGTAAGTGCTATGGAGGTTAAAGCTTAATGGAATCAAAAATCAAAGCCAAAGCCATCAAATTCGGCAACAACATCGACACCGACGTAATCTTACCAGGAAAATACTTGATCTTAGTTGACCCCTATGACTTAGCCAAACACGCACTGGAAGGCTTAGACGCCAAATTCGTCGAAAAAGCCAAACCCGGCGTCATCCTAATCGGAGGCAAAAACTTCGGCTGTGGCTCCAGCAGGGAACAAGCCCCCCTAGCATTGAAATACTCAGGCGTTAAATGCGTCATAGCCGAGTCGTTTGCACGGATTTTCTTCCGTAACAGCATCAACATCGGTTTGCCGGTAATTGAATGCAAAGGCATATCTGCCGCGGTTGAGACAGGCGACGAATTAGCCGTGGACTTTGAGGCTGGTAAGATAGAGAACCTATCTAACGGCAAAAAATTCCAGGTGGAGAAGCTGCCGCCCTTTATCATGGAGATACTTGCGGATGGTGGATTAATCGAAAATTTACGAAGGAGAATGAACAAGAAATGACTGAATATAGAATATCTTTGATCCCAGGCGACGGCATCGGCCCTGAACTATCCGAAGCCACGCTAAAAGTCCTAAAAGCAACCGAGAAAAAATATGGTTTAAAATTCAAAATCATGGAGTGCCCCGCAGGCGACATCGCCCTCGAAACCGTCGGTCAAGCGCTCCCAGCAGATACAGTGGAAACTATCAAAAACAGCCACGCCTGCATGAAGGGCCCAGTAGGCGAATCAGCAGCAGACGTTATCGTCAAACTACGCTACATGTTTGACCTATACGCTAACCTACGCCCAATTAAAACTTACCCAGCAGTAGAAGCAGCACGCCCAAACATAGACATGTACTTCGTCAGAGAAAATACAGAAGACGTCTACAAAGGCTTAGAATGGAAAATCGACGAAAACATGGCAGTCTGCTTAAGAGTTATCACACGCAAAAACAGCGAACGCATCGCATACAAAGCCTTCGAAATGGCACGTCTACGCAACGGCAAAAAGAAAGTCACAGCCATAAACAAAGCCAATGTCATGCGAGTAACAGATGGCTTATTCCGCGACGTATGCCGAGAAGTGTCAAAGCAGTATCCAGACATAGCATTCAACGAACTATACGTTGACGCAGCTTCAATGCGCCTCATCAAAGAACCAGAAAGTTTCGACGTACTATGTACATGCAACATGTTCGGCGACATCCTAAGCGACGAAGCAGCACAATTAGTCGGAGGCTTAGGCATGGCGCCAGGTGCAAACGTGGGCGACAACTTTGGTTTATTCGAACCCATCCACGGCAGCGCACCCAACAGGGCAGGCAAACACACAGCCAATCCACTATCCATGGTGCTCTCAGCAAAACTGATGCTGGAATGGCTGGGCGAGAAATATAATGATAAAAAATGCACTAAAGCAGCGGCAGCCATCGAAAAAGGCGTAATCTACGTGCTGGAGAACCACCAAGGCGTAGCAGACTTAGGCGGAAAAGCCACAACCGTAGGTATGGCCGAAGCGATAGCTGCAGCTATGCCCGCATTAAAATAGTCGTGTCTTTATGACTGACAAAAGAACAATCCGTATATTGGATACAACATTAAGAGACGGGGAACAAACCCCCGGTGTTTCTTTAACAACCGATGACAAAATTGAGATTGCACGCCAACTAAGCAAACTAGGCGTAGACATTATCGAAGCAGGTTTTCCAAGCAGTTCTGAGGGCGAACGCAAAGTCGTCAAAGACATCGCTAAACTCGGCTTAAAATCGCGAATCTGCGCATTATCTAGATGCACCAAAAAAGACATAGACGCAGCATTAGACTGCAACGTTGACTTAATTCACGTCTTCATCCCCACTTCCCCAGTGCAAATGAAACATGCAGTTAATATGACACCAGATCAGGTGTTGAATTCAGCAGTGGAATCCGTAGAGTACGTCAAGAACCACGGAGTAAAATGCGAGTTCTCACCAATGGATGCAACCCGCACCGAAATGCCCTTCCTAAGAAAAATCTGTAAAGCCACACAAGACGCTGGCATGGACACCTTAAACGTGCCCGACACTGTCGGATGCATGATACCCAGAACCACATATGAACTATTCAAAGAACTAAAAACCTTCATAAAAGTCCCAATTAGCGCCCACTGCCACAACGACTTCGGCTTAGCAGTCGCTAACAGCCTCGCAGCAGTTGAAGCAGGCGCAGACCAAGTTCACACTGCAGTAAACGGCCTAGGCGAACGCGCAGGAAACGCAGCGCTAGAAGAAGTAGTTACCACTTTGCATGTGGTATATGGCTATAAGACAAACATTAACACACGCCTACTCTACAGTACATCACGAATGGTGGCATCACTAACCGGTGTATCAGTCCAAGTAAACAAGGCAATTGTCGGCGAGAACGCATTTGCCCACGAATCAGGAATACACACAAGAGGAGTAACAGAACAACCGCTAACCTTCGAGCCTATAAATCCCGAGTTAGTCGGTCGCACAAGAAAATTAGTAGCAGGCAAACTCGCAGGAACAAGAGGCATCCAAGCAGAACTATCAGAGATAGGCATCCACCCAAACGACGCCCAATTATCTGAAATCGTCAAACGCGTCAAAGAGCTAGGCGACAAAGGCAAAATGGTCACTGACGCTGACTTGATAGCATTAACTTCAGCTGTGATGGGCGAAGTTGTTGGCGAAGAAAAAATCGTGGACTTATGCGATATGGCAGTGGTCACAGGCATAAAAGTCATCCCCACCGCATCCGTGCGTTTAACACTTGATGGCAAAGAATACATTGCCGCTGAAACAGGCGTTGGACCCGTAGATGCAGTCTTGAAAGCAATCCAGAAATTGACAAGCAACCTGGAAAAAATCCGCTTAAGCGAATATCGACTAGAAGCCATCACAGGAGGATCCAACGCAGTCGCAGAAGTTGTCATAAAAGTAGAAGACGAAAAAGGCAACATCGTAAGCGCACGAGCCGCAAGAGAAGACATAGTCATGGCAAGCGTTGAAGCAATGATAAACGGTATAAACAAGTGCTTACTAAAGAATCGTAAGCAGGGAAACAAAAAGTGAAAGTAACCTACCAGGGTGAAACCGGCGCTTATAGCGAAATGGCTGTCTACAAGTTCTTCGGAAGAAAAGTAGAGCCAGTACCCTGCAAAGATTTCCGCGAGGTTTTTGAGTCTGTAAAAACAACCGCGGTCCCCCACGGCGTCGTTCCAATAGAAAACTCTATCGAAGGCAGCGTTAACCAAAACTACGATCTATTCCTAACCTACGACCTCAAAGTATGCGGAGAAGTCGCAGTTAAACTAGCCCACGTTCTAATAGGAAACCACCAAACCAAACTTGAAGACATTGAAACAGTTTATTCACACCCCCAAGCCCTAGCACAATGCCGCAAATACCTCGAAAAACACAAATGGGAAATCATACCAGCCTACGACACCGCTGGAAGCGTCAAAATAATAAAAGAAAAAAACCTACCAAACGCTGCAGCAATTGCAAGCGAGAAAGCAGCCGACCTCTATGACATGAAAATCCTAGCCCGCGACATCGCCGACAACCCATCCAACTACACTCGCTTCCTCGTCCTCGGCTTAGAAGACGCAGCTCCAACAGGAGACGACAAAACAAGCATTATCTTTTCAGCAAAACATTCCCCGGGTACTCTGTATAATGCACTTGGAGAATTCGCGTCACGCAACATAAACTTGACTAGAATCGAGTCTAGGCCGACAAAAACAACCGCGTGGCAATACAACTTCTACCTCGACTTCGAGGGGCACCGAACAGAGAAACGCTGCACTGAAGCACTTCAGGCGCTCGAAAAATACGCTACATTCGTGAAGATACTGGGCTCATACCCCAGGGTAATTTAAAATTCATTTTCCACACTATATACCTAAGCGTTTTACGTTGTTTGCGTAAAAATTATCCAGTATTTTATGACCTTCGGGATATGTTTCGCTTCCTATTGTAATGCGTTCAGGGTGGAACTGCACTCCGAAGAACAATTTCGATTTGTGCTTAACAGCTTCCACCTCGCAGCTGGGCGAATCAGCTAAGAGATTGAAACCTGCGCTGTCAAGGCTATCTTTTAAGACATAATCATTATGATACTCTGCAAGCGGGATCGTTTGGTCTTTCCTGAATCTGGAGAATATGTCGCCTGTTTGGATAACAGTCACCTGTTCGAACTTGTCAATAACTGGTTGAACCAGCGTCCCAGTTTTGGCTCCAAACGCTGAGCAAAGCAACTGATGCCCAAAACATATCCCGAGAAGAGGCACCTTACAGGACTGTATAAGTTGCATTACCCCTTCGAATTTTGCTTTATCCTCAAGCTTAGAAATGCGGGCTTCAGAACCGCTTATCACTACAGAGCTGACGTCTTCCCCGATTTTATAATCAGTCTGGATTTTCGTGTAAGGAACAACTCTGCAGACAGTGAATCTGTTTAACGCATCACAGAGGGGATTTACTTTGAAGCTGTCAAGGTAGCAGTTTACAAGCAGAGTCTTGGTCATAAGTAGGTTATTCCTCAGTTGATTGAAGCATTTTATACATTACATCGTAGCTTTTCCCGAAATCACTATCGAGCCTACCAAGCTTAGAACGTAAGCGATCCATGCGCTCCACGATTGCCTTAGAATCCTTCTTTTTCATTAACTCAAGCCACTGCTCAGCATTGGCGATGAATAATTCCTCTATTTTACCCAATCCCTCTAGCTTTGTCTGTACATTAGCGTAGAGGTCCGGAGTCTCCTGCGCTGTGACTTCTGCTAACGTAAATAACATACGATATGTAGTACCGGCCACTTTCTTTGATTCTAGAAAGTTAGGCTGCTCAAGAAGGGTTTCGCACGCAGCTAAACCCAGAAAATGTGGAAAACCCAAAACAATCGACATTAAATCATCATGTTTCTTCGGTGTCATTATGAAAACATGAGCTTCTTCTTTTTCAAGCCACTTCTTGAATTCTTTTGCATACGCCTCTTCCTCTTTGTTGGTAGGGGTCAAGACATAGGCTTTGTGTGCCACACCGTTGCTGCCTGGACCAAACACAGGATGTGTGCCCAACACAAGTGCATCCTTGAGGTACCTGTGCATTACATCAACAGGGTACTGCTTGATAGAACAAATATCCATAACTGGTTGACCGCTATGTATGGAAGGCGCGATTTTTTTGACGATTTCCTCTAAAGAAGATATGGATACGCAGATGATGACGCGGTCTGCGCCTTTCACTGCATTTGGAAAATCAGCTGTTTGGACGCCTAACTCGTAACCTAACTTTGCAAGTTGCTTTACGTTCCTAGCCGCGAGAACTACGGTGTCACCTTTGGCTTTGCAATATTTAGCGTACCAGACACCCATCTTTCCCGCACCAAGAACGGCTGTCCTCATTGAGCAACCTCGCAGATCTTGTCCAGGGCAACCTTTATCTGGTCATCCGGAGCAGTCAATGATATGCGGAAATGCTCGGGGTAGTCGCCGAAGCTTGAGCCCGGGGCAACAGCTACACCTCTGTCTAAGAGGTCGAGAGTGAATTTTGTGCCGTCTAATCCATCACGTTTGGGGAAAACGTAGAATGGGGCATCGGGAGCTGTGAATTTGAAGCCTCCTGCGTTGAGTTTACTGGTTGCGAGGTCGGCGCGTTCTTTGTATTTGGCTTTGATGTTGGCGGCGATTTGGGCGTGGAGTTCCATGCCTTTGATTGCAGCTTCCTGGATGAATACAGGGACATTGTTGAAGGTGATCTGGTTGAGTTTCACGACTTGGTCGATGTATGCTTTGTTTGCAACTATGTAGCCTATGCGCCAGCCAGTCATAGTAAATGTCTTGCTAAATCCGTTAGAAACGATGTGTTGGCAGTCTGCGTCGTAGTCTAGTATGCTTTTTGTTTTGTTGAATGCGATGGCGCCATACACTTCGTCGGAGAGAATGGTTATGCCCTTCTTGTTAGCTAAATTGACAACCTCATCGAGGGTTTTTGTATCCATGGATTTACTGGTCGGGTTGTTGGGGTTGTTGAGTATGATCATTTTTGTCTCATTATCGATGAGATCTTCCAGTTTGGAGACATTTATTTTCCAGCCTGTATCCATTTCAGTGCGGAGCAGCTTGGTTTTGGCACCGAAGCTTTTGGCTATTAATTCGTAGGCTGTCCAGTAAGGTGTGGGGATAATGACGTTGCCACCGTTCTTGAGCATTAAGAACATGCTGACAAAAATCGCCCACTTGGAACCAGGGGTAATTATGACGTTTTCTGCTTTAACGCCATTCGACTCAGCGATTTTTTGCCGCAGTTTTAGCTCGCCATAAGAAGACGAGTATTTGGTTTTACCCGCCTTCATCGAAACATACGCAGCTTCCACTATTTCCGGAGGCGTAGCCATATCTGGATCGCCGAGGTTTAGTCGAATTATCTTTTTTCCTTCACTTTCTAATCTTAGTGCTTTCTCGTTTATCTCATACAGCATAGTGAACAACTCTCCGTTGAGAGCTCCTCATTCTTGAACGCTAGTGCACATATTAACTATTTCGCGGTAAAGTCTTTCAATTTTTACTGGATCAAGCTTGTTTAGTTCAGCTCTTTTCTTGATACGTTTGAAAACTTCAGCCTCTCTTGAGAAGTCATGAACGGGCTTTCCTTGTTTTTTCTTTAATTCGCCAATAGCTTGGCAAATCTTAATCCTAACAACTATGTCTTTTAGGATTTGGTCGTCGACAGCATCAATTTTTTCGCGTAACGATTCTATATCATTCATATTTTTAGTGCTCCTTGAGGATTTTTGGGATATCACCTGAGCGTATCAGATGATCAGCCAATATTATTGCCACAGCTGCTTCTATCGCAGGCACAGCTTTAGGGACTACACAGGGGTCATGCCTGCCCTTCACACTAATAGAGGCAAGCTGCATAGAGGAAATGTTAATAGTTTGTTGCTCCTTCGAAATCGAAGGTGTAGGCTTAATTGCCACTCGAATCACAATAGGCATACCACTAGATAGGCCACCTAAAATGCCACCCGCATTCTCAGTAGCAGTAACAACCTTTCCGCCCTTAACAAGAAAAGCGTCATTATTCTCTGAGCCCATAAGTTCAGCTGATTTAAAGCCGGCTCCAAACTCTACACCCTTAACAGCGGGAACACAGAATAGGGCCTTAGCTAAATCAGCATCTAGAGCATCAAACAGAGGTTCACCGACTCCAATAGGCAGGTTGAGCGCTAAGCATTCAATTATACCGCCTAGACTATCGCCTGCTTCCTTAGCGGTCACAATTGCTTCTTCCATTCGTTCGGCACAGGCCAAATCAGGACATCGGGTCGCTGCTGCATAGCGGTTCTTGCGGATTTCAGAGGCGGTGAATTTTTTGTCGGATTTTACTTTCCCTATAGCTTTAGTGTAAGCTAAAACGTCCACGTTGTATCTACCGAGGAGTCTTTTGGCTACAACCCCAGCCAATATTAATGCTACAGTTACTCTGCCTGAGAATCGTCCTCCGCCCCTGTAATCATTGAAACCACCATAGTGTATGTGTGCTGGGTAATCAGAGTGACCAGGTCGGGGAAGACCCTTGATGGCTTCATAATCACTTGATTTAGTTTCTTTATTCTCAACCATAAGGGCTATGGGTGCACCTGTAGTATAACCTTTGAAAACGCCACTGAGAATCTTTACAGTATCCTTTTCGATACGTGCAGAAACAATTTTGGGCTCTGCTGGAATTCTCCTATCGAGTTCTTCTCTAAAGTCCATTTCTTGAAGCGGCAAACCTGCTGGGCAACCGTCTACGACCACACCCACGCCTTTACCATGACTTTCACCGAAAGTGGTAACTATGAATTCCTTACCTATCGAGTTTCCCGCCAATAACGTCAACTCCTAGTTGCTTTAGATGAGTATAGAACTGTGGATAAGACTTTCTGATGCATTCTGCATGCGTAATAGTGGTTTCGCCTTCTGCGCCCAACGCCGCAACCGCCGCGGCCATGGCAATTCGGTGGTCATTATGTGGGTCTATATCTGACCCGTGCAGGGGAGCACCTTTTATGGTTAAGCTATCTTCGGTTAAGGTTATTTGGGCACCCATCTTGCTGAGTTCCTCATGGATTGATAGTAATCTGTCTGATTCCTTTAATCTAAGCCGGCTTGCACCAGAAATATGTGACGTCCCCTTTGCATAGCATGCTAAAAGGGCTATGACTGGAACAAGGTCTGGAATATTTTTCGCGTTCACATCTACGGGCTTGAGTGGAGAGCCTCTGCCCTCGATTTGCACACTGCCGCGGCAGACTTTGCCGTCTACACCCATACGTTTTAAGATCGTCAGAATTGCTTTGTCGCCCTGAAGTGTTTCATAGTCCAGATTATTTACTGTAATATTGGAGTCAGTGATGGCGGCAGCTGCGAGAAGAAAAGCAGCTGAAGAGAAATCACCAGGAACGTTTTCATCTGCTGCTTTATAGTTTTGATTGCCAGGAATAACAATACAGTTCTCATCAACGCCTGTTACAATTGCATGTTGAGAAAGAACGGCCTCAGTCATTCTAACATAATCAACCGATTCCAAGGACGAAGTAATTGTAATTTCTGTTTTTGTTTCAGCCATGGGACAGGCGAACATTAATCCGGAAATGAACTGTGAACTAACATTACCTGAGATAGATGTTTTTCCACCAGTCATCCCTCCGCCTTCTATCGAGACTGCATCGTACTCACCGATTTTTTTAATGCAGGCATCGGCGCCAAGTTCTTTGAGGCTTTTAAGTAGTGGTTCCACTGGTCGACGCTCAAGTGAACCTCTAAACAACAGAGTTGAGACGCCATCGGCCAATGCGGAGACAGGAATCATGAAACGCAAAGTAGCGCCTGATTCGCCGCAGTCAATTGGCTCTTTTGCAGCCTTAAGGAGTTTTGCACCTGTAATCGCCCAGCAACCATCATTCGCTTTAAATTCTGCACCTAAAGCAGTTACTGCTCTAAGGGTGGCTTCTGTGTCTTCTGAGAAAAGAGGATTAGAAACTTTGGATGTGCCATTTGATAGGGCACTAGCTATGATCATACGTTGTGTGTAAGATTTTGAGGCAGGTGCACAAACTACACCGCTCAAGCGCTTAGCTTTCTTGATTACTACATTTGCCATCGGCTAAAGCACCTTAGCTTTCTCGCTGTTGAGATGTGCCACTAGAATTTCGCCCTCGTACTTTTTCAGGGCAGATTTCACTTCGTCAATGTATTCTTTAGGTGTAATCGCTGTCACAGTGGGTCCTTTGCCAGAGAGACCTGCAGCCAATGCTCCCGCCGCCAACGCATCGATAGCAATAGTTGGATTCAGTTCAGAAGCTGCGGAGTAAACTAATCCGTTAAGCGTTAACGCTTCCCAAATTCCACCATCTTGTGCTTTCTCAAACGCTATTTCCACCAGCGGTTTCACAGTTCGTAGCCTAGCAACATCGGAGTCAATTGTGTAGGCTTTTTGGGGTGGAACAAGAAATAGGACCACCAAATCTTTAGGTAGAGATATCCGGTTCAGTATTTCCCTATTTAGATTATCAGTAATTACTGCTCCGCCAAAGTACGAAGCACACGCATCATCAAAAGCGCCTGTGACGGTAACTTTTGCGTCAAAAGCCGCTTCTACACCGATTTTTATAATTTCCAAGTCATCAAGCTTCTTGCCCAAAGCTGCGGTGGCGGCAAGGGCAGTCGCATTTGCCACTGCACTACTACTTTTCAAACCTCGAGCGACGGGAATATTTGAAGCTGTTTTAACCTTAGCGCCAAAAGCTTTCTCTAAATTGAACCTCTGAAGGACTCTTTCAACGGTTTTCTCAACTAAAAGAGTGTTTTCTTTTGGATCAGAAGTGATTCCCACTTCTATAAGGTTAGGTTCATTTGTGAATTTGACTTCCGTTTTAGTCCACAAATCCACGCCGAAGGCGGCGCCTTTGCCAAGAGCAATTGCATTAACGATCGTTGCTGCACCATGAGCTATTGCGGAGGCTTTACCTGTCAATTACTTACACCTTCTGTAGGTGATTTAACGCGACCTTCCTCATAACTTCAACGGGTGCTGACTTCCCCGTCCAGATTTCAAATGACGCAGCTCCTTGGTAAATTAGCATCTCAATACCGCTCACAACTCGCGCTCCTGCTACTTTGGCGTCTTTGGCCAACTTCGTTTCAAGTGGATTGTAAACTATGTCCATTACTGACAGATTAGACCTCAACAATTTAGCCGAGACTGGACTTTCTTCAGCATTAGGCCTCATACCGATCGAAGTAGCATTAATTAGAATATCTGAATCCTGAAGATTCATCTGAATATCAGATTGTGAAAGCGAACCAGCAACGATTTTCTTGCTACAAGATTTCTCTAGCAATTTAGCAATTGCTTGGGCCTGCTTAACTGTTCGATTCAAAATTGCTAACTCATCAGCTTCCTTCGCCATCGTGTATGCTATAGCTCGTGCTGCACCACCTGCACCCAACAAGAGAACCTTTCTGCCTTTGAGCGCAACCCCGTTTTCCTTTAGAGCTCTAAGAGCGCCTACACCGTCAGTGTTGAAACCAAAAAGCATGTTTTCCTTGTTTAGGATAGTGTTAACTGAATTTACTATTTGTGCAGACAAATCCACACGATCTAAAAAGTTAATCACTCTGCTCTTATGGGGCATAGTGACATTTAAGCCACGTATGTTCAAAGCGCGCATACCATTTACCGCATCTTCAACACAAGACGGTTTAACCTTGAAAGCCAAAAAAACATAGTCCAAGTTGAGTGCTTCGAAAGCCGCCGTCTGCATTATAGGACTAAGAGAGTGCTCTATTGGGTCACCTATTACTCCGCAAACTCTAGTTTTTCCTGAAATAGAGATCATTGCTGTACTCCCAACAACCTGTACGCAGCCTTCATCTCAGCGATACTCATCTGCCCCGTAGCAGTTTCGCTACCTGATTCAAGCGAGGCAAATGTAAAAAATGCACCAAATAGTGGCGAGAGAAGTCGAGAAGTTTTCCCGTTTTCACCCATACAAAAGCATACTAATTTAGCTTTAATTGAGGCAAAAGAAACGAAAGTTAGAATTGGAAGATTATCTTCAATTTGCTTCGCTGTTAATACAATCTTGCAAATTTCCGTTCCGGCGCCAATCTCTTCGTCTAGTATCTTTTCCATTGCTAAAACAGGCAATATCCCGTCGAAATTATGGTAGGAAACGATTGCTTTTACGCCAAGTTGCTTTAGTTTAGTTAGTGTTTCATTTCGTTTTGAACTACAGAATTCAACATCAACATAACTAAAACCACTTTTGGCAGCATTCAGTAGAGTTTGTTGCCGCTCAATTTCGCTTCCAGAGAAAAACCCGTACTCACTCCGGAGTTTATTTGCAGCAATAAGCGGGACTTTTGTGCTTTTAGGAATATCAACAAGGTGCCTTGTCTCTTCAAGACGATCAAGACGTACCTCAATAAAATCGGCTTGCACTTTCTCTGCTCTCTTGATAAGACTTAGCGCCTCGGGTACATTTTTGGGGAGAATCGAAACGCAGATTCTCGCCGTCACTTCTCAATCACCGTTTCTTCAGGCACACTGATCCCGAAGTGTCTTCCTCCCTTCGCCGCCAAATGCACTACGACTTCGTCGTCAGGCTTAAGCTCCGTAACTGGCTTTGATGCTTTTGGTGTAACTACTCTTATGGTTTCAGCATTTTGGAGGATAGTCTTTATTGTCTTTCCGTCCACCTGTGCTTCTACTAAGATAAGAGGTCTAATTTCAATTTTTATGCGCCCTACATTAGCCTTGCGAGTATTGCCTTCGCGGTTAACGATTATGACTTCGTCACCTGCCTTGAATTCAGAAAGGTAACGTGTAGTCTGCAGATTACCTAAAGTGTACATAGATAACGAACCTGCATTAACCCTAAACGGCCGTGATGCCACGTAAGGGTTCTCACTAACTTCTGCTTCAACCAAGAATAATCCTGCACTTTGACTACCAACTAACATGCCTTCACCCTGTGTCATCATGTCACAGGTGTCAACACAAACCCTTGAACCAGTGCTAATTGGCTTTGTAGATAAGATTTTGGCGACCGCCATTTCAAGTTTTAAAGCTTCAGGTTTTACGATAGCAACCGTTTTTAGGATTTCATCAGGATCAGAAGTCTTTAGCAACACACCATCGGTTCCTAATTCGAGGGTTTCTAATGCTACCTTTGCGTCTTCAGCATTAGTGACTTCAGCGATAAGTTTACTTTCTCCCTTTATTCTAGCGATAAGATTCTCTAGAGGAATTACTCGCCAGTTTTCACAACTAATAACTAAGTAGCTAGCCCCTAACTTTGCTGCTTTTACCGTTAGGTTCTCTGTCTCCTTGTCACTGATGCAAATTCTAATAACCTTGTTTTTAAGTTCGATTTCTAATATACCTGCATCTTTAGCCTTAATGATTTCTAGTTCCCGTTTATTTGAGAAAAAAAACGCTCGGCTCCCCTTAACAATTGCATCGCCATATTGATCTACCAGCGAATGCAAAGAGTCTTTCGAATCATCTTTTTCTATTTCAACCCAAAGTTCCTTCAATGTTTCTCACCGAGAACCTTAAGCGCCTGCTGAACATCTGCGCCTTCATGCACAATAGCTGATAGTGCTTTCGCTATAAGTGTTGGGTTATCGCATTGGAATACATTTCGCCCGATGGATAATCCTGCGGCGCCTGCTTTGACGGCATCAAAGGTTGTTTGTAGGACCTCCTGTGTTGATTTACATTTGGGTCCACCCGCAATGACTATTGGGGCTGGGCAACTCTCAATAACGCCTTTGAAAGTGTCTATGTTGCCAGTGTAGTTGGTTTTGATGATGTCGGCGCCAAGTTCTGAGCCGATACGTGCAGCATGTGCAACGACTTCGGGAGCGTGTTCATTTTGTATTTTAGGCCCACGAGGGTACATCATTGCTAGTAACGGCAAACCATATACTTCACATTCATCTGCGACTTTACCAAGGTTTTTGAGCATTTTATCCTCATCTTGTGCACCAACATTAACATGTACGCTAACTGCGTCAGCACCCATGCGCACTGCTTCTTGAACACTACAGACTTGGACTTTGCCGTTTACATTGGGACTAAGGTTAGACATTCCTGACAACATTACAATCAAACCTGCACCATCAACATCAATACGCCTAGCTATTCCTTTGTGGACAAGGATAGCATCAACTTTGCCCTTTAGCAACTGGTTAGTTATGGTTTGCATGTTGATTATTCCTTGGACTGGACCTATTGTTACGCCGTGGTCCATGGGCACGATTACTGTACGGTTATCCTTCTGAATTATTCGTTTAAGTCTGCGAGTTTTTCCTACGTTCATTTTCGTCCACTTCTAATGTGTTTTAAGCGCGTTTTTAATTAACTTTAGTGCTTTCTCTTTTTCGTTCCAATCTACAAACAGTAGAATACTTGAGGTAATTGTGAGTATACCGGAGATATTTATGCCGCTGACACGCAAATCCTCACTAATTCGGCCAATGATTCCGTGTGTTTCTTCTAAACCGACACCGCTGGTTTTGATGAAGACAAGATCTTTCTTAACTGCCATGGCTATGGTTTCTTTGTTGTCAATTGTTATCTGATGGATTTGGTTGAACAGTTTGCTGATGTTTTCTGCCTGTGGGACATAGAGAATAATTGAGTTAGTGTTCATTGACATGCCAAGTAACATAGAGCTTTCTTTAACTTTCTCGACCATCTCAGTTATGACTTGAGTGTTTGCGGATAAGCCATCTCCAATAACTGTGATTTCAGCTATTGGAGCGGGGTAAGCTATTTCGGCATCTAATTCGGTGGCTAATCCGTCGGTAATTATTGTTCCAGCTCTGCTTAAATCTCCATGTGAATTACTGATGACTTTGACATCAATGTTTTTTGGTTTGTATTTGAGGGCTTTGCTATGGATAAATTTCGCGCCTGAATCTGCTAAACCGACAAGGGTATTAACGTTGATTGTTGGAAGCAGTTTTGGTGATGTGATGATTTTTGGGTCACTTGACATTATTCCATCGGCGTCGGTTACAAGTACAACTTGGTCTGCGTCTATTCCTTCTGCTAAGAGAAAAGCGGTAGTATCACTTCCGCCTCTGCCCAAAGTGGTGATTTTGCCCTCTTTTGTTTTGCCGACGAAGCCTGCGATTACTGGAATTGTGCATTTTTCGACTACTGGTAGAATGCACTCTTTGATGTTTTTACTACATTCTTTTAGCAGAGGATTGGCGTTTTGGAACGCATCATCAGTTATTATTGGCCATTTGCTGTCCATTGGATCAAAGTAGCAAGCGTCCACACCATTGTTTTTCAATGCAGTGGCGAATATTCGGACGCTTGTACGTTCACCCATCGAGAGGATGTCGTCCAATTCGTGTTTTTGTAGTTTTCCATTCGAAGTGTTTTTAGCTGTGGTCAATAGAACGTCAGTTGTTTTTCCCATAGCAGAGACCACGACAGCGATTTTTGTGCCCTTCTTTGCTTCATTTACCACTGCCATAACGGCTTTTAAGAGCCGTTCGTGATCAGCTAGGCTAGAGCCACCGAATTTTACCACAATTTTTTTGTCAGAGGATTGCTTTACCATTTTATTACACCCGTGCTTTGCCCAGAACTTTTCTTAAAAAATTTCTTAGTCCTGGGCTTAAGTAAAATAGTAGAAATAATAAAAGCCGTAGTCGAAGCTGTGGAACGGTGAGGCATTGTTTTCCTTTACGCTTTTGGCATTGCTCATTGCTTCGAACCTGTCCAATCAGTCGTATTATTTGTAATATAAGCGTTTCGGATTAGGGCTCAACTTTGCAGATTTGGCAGGTCACTTGGGGAGGTATTCTCAGAGCCACACACCTGTGCCTGTACAGTTTTTCTTGCGATAACCGCCTTCACATCATTCCCAGCTAAGAAAGCTAAGGCAGCTTTTCGTTTCTTTTCAAGTTCTCACTCACACCCCATGAAACAATATAATGTTCCGCTGTTGTGGTTAGTAAAAAAGTTTTTACTAAAAATAGCTACACATAGGAGCTTATTTGCGTCTTCAGACAATAACATATTGAGGATGAAAAAATGTCAGAAAAAACTGAAGCATTTGATAACCTCGAACAAGATGTATTTAAGGCGTTAGAGAACCAGAAAAGAAGAGACATACTCAGGATAGTCGGAGAAAAGAAAAGCATCACATTCACTGAAATCTTGGGCAATAGCAAAATTTCTGACAGCCCAACGCTTTCATACCACCTAAGAGAACTGTCACCATTCATAGCTCAGAACCAGGGGAAATATCAACTTACACCCATTGGAAGGGACTCTTACAACCTCCTACTAAAAACCGCGACCTATGGCAAAGTAGTCCTCTTCCAGAAGAAACGCATGGGAGCAACTTTTGGCAACCTTCTCCTCTGGGCAATCGGAATAGGCGCAGCCGCATATCTAGAAGTCGATATCATACTTTGGGCAGTTATTATGCCGTTTCTTGCGATGATTGCGACAGGAACCACCTGGCAATTGTTTGAGGGGGTGAAATAGATGAATACAAAACAAGAAAGGATTTCACTGGCAGGCTTGGGCTTAGTCTTTGGTGTAGCATTGGGCACGGTCATAGGCAACATATTCGGCTATACGGGATTGGGCATAGCATTAGGAGCCGCTTTTGGTTTAGTTTTTGCGCCATCCATAAAGAAGAAAACGGGAGAAAAGATTCACTAAGTTACTTTGATTATTTGGGGGATTTTTCCCCAAGTCCCCACTTGCCCCATATAGACTATCATTAACCCCATAACGTCATCAATTGATGATCCCTTGTTTATTCCCGCTTGTATCCCAATTTGAACATCTTCCCCTTTTACTACATTACCCACGGCTGTAGCTACCGCGTCAGCTAAGGTTGCATTCTTGCAGAAAACGGTTGCTGCCTCTGCGTCTCCAAAACTTAATGCATGGCTAAAGCGCCCAGAGCTTGTGGCAATAGCTATAGGAAAATCGGTGAGCCGAAAGCCGAAGCGTTTTGATAGTGGCTCTTCCCCAACGGCTACTGCTACATCGATTGGTTCGTTTGAGGTTGCCATGATTTCGCCGCCATTCTCAACTACTGCAACAGCGCAACCTGTTTTTTTCATTTCAGCCACAGCTAAGTCTGCTATGGCTCCAGCGACCGCCGCCATTGGCCCAACATCCGCTTTTTGCGCGGCTTCTGCCATTATTTTAGCCACAAACGGTTTTTCAGGTGCTGCAACAGGTGTTAATGTATGAAGGAAAGCTGGGTTTGCCCTGATGAAAAGTTCGAGTTCTTGACGGTTACGCTTGATCGATTCTTGGGCGGCTTGAATAGCGTCTTGCTTATCAGAAATTATGGTACACTGGGACTCATTTAGGGTAAAGCTTTTTTTTAAGAGGTTCCCTGTCAACTTATCTTTACCTTATTGTTTCCAGCGTGGTTTGCGCCATTTGGTTTGATGGATTTTATTGCTCTTGCGGGACAAGCGTCAACGCAAATACTGCAGGCGCTGCCTACGCATTTTTCCTTATCAAATTGTACCGTATAATCTTTGTCTAAACTAATAGCTTCCACAGGGCACAGAGCAACGCAACTGCCACAGTTGAAACATTTTTCGCTGTCAACTTCTATGAGTTTAGGTACGGTTACGGTTACACCTCGTTTTCGGAAAGCGTTAACGATGGTGTCCAGTGATTCATCGGGGACTTCAGCTATTATTTCTCCGCCTTTCGAGTTTATGTGGGCTGAAAGGATAGCGGCAGGGATTTTGTATTCGATTATAACTTCTGCAACTATCGGCTCTGAAACTTGCTCTTCATTAACCCTTATTAGGATTCTTTTCATGAATGCTATCTCCCTAACAGTTTAGATACGTCTTCTGAAGTGATTATCCCCAGTACTTTTCTCTCAATGTCGATTACTGGTAATGCGGAAATGTTGTGCTGCGCCATCCGTTTTGAGGCAATTTCGAGTGGTTCATCAGGCTTCGCTGTTATAACATTACGTGATTCTATATCGGCTAAAGCCTTTTTACCTTCAGCCATAGCACGAGTAATGTCCCAAGAAGTCACGATCCCCCGTAGTTTGCCGTTTTCATCCACTACAACGATATGATTAACAGATTTGGTTACTATACGTTCAGCGATTGCACGTATAGCCTCATTCTCTGTACAAGTAACGGCGGGATGCATTACGCTCACTACAAATGGGATTTCTTCTGTTTGCCGCATTGGTTTAAAGACCGTATTATTTGGCAACCGCTCTATAGGCGAAGTTAAAGTAAACGTACCTTCTCTAATCCATGACTTCAATGTTTTTGCAACTTTCTTGGCCATATTTAGACTCGATAAAGAGCTCACACGAACTTTTTTACCATTGATCGTTATAGATCCTGACTTGAGCTCTTTGTAGCTTACTTGCCCAAATTTGGGGCGGTCTCTTCTTGGAACACTGTAATCTACGATGTCTGTGAAGATTTCACTGTCACGAATGGCCGTTTTTTTAGCTAAGCCTTCATTTAGAATTGGTATCGGGACACCTAAACCAACATACATTGAAGTACCGTACTTTGAAAATGAGGCGCCCTGCAAAAATTCAGGAGACATTTTTTTAGCGTCACCTTTCACCATCAACGTACCATTGAGGTTTTTGGGGCTGTGCTGTGTACCCTCACCAATTATGTAGCCTTGGCCTCCTCCTAAGAAGATACGTGTGCCTAAGCCCATCGTTTCATAATCAGGATCGTTCATTAGCGGGTTTAACTCGCCTGCACCTGAGAAAGTAGCGTTTCGAAACCTCGGGAGAAGTTTACTCATGTAAGTGTAGATGATTTCATCACTGCTATTTACGGCACAATTATAGCGTTGGTAGCAGTTGCGAAAGTTGAGCAGATAGAACTGGTTTAAATCATCCTTTGTTATGGTTGTTTTAATTGATGTTCTTGGGTAACAATCGGTTCCGTATGCCATGGCTCTTAGTTCGACTTCTTTACCTGCCACAAGGTCTTGGATAACATGCCCTCCACCATATTCACAGGGCTGCTTATCAGCCATGTTGGTGGCTCCAATGAATAGGTCCACTGCAGCACCTGGGTGGCAGACTTTTACACCGTTTAACCATGCTTGATCAATCTTTATAGGAGGATCGGAATGCCCCAGATTTACCAGAGCACCTGAAGAACACATAGCACCAAAAGTGCCAGTTGTAACTACGTCTACTTCTTTGAAAGCAACCTCAACGCTGCTGCTTTCAACTAATTTTTTCATTTCCTCAGCGGTTAAAACTTGAGCGTCGCCTTTACGGATTTTCTCATTAATCTCTTGTATTGTTCGTGTTTTGCCTTCTTTAGACAAGAAGTAGCCTTCCCTTAATGCCAATCGAGAAGGTTAAGCGAGGATATATTATTTACGCAAAAACGACGAATTTTGCCTAATAATACTGTTATAGTTCACCCTTGAAATTGATACAAATAATAGTTTTGGGAAATAGCAAGTTACCATTGTTTCCAAGGTAAGTCATCCATATATTCGTTAAGAGAGCGGATTGAGTTTCCGTTTTGATTCTTCTGCTTCAACACTTCTACCAATGCCTCAGCTAATTGCAGATTGGTAATTACTGGAACGTTGAATTCCACTGCTTGCCGTCGGATAATGTACCCGTCGGTTATTATGTCTGACATGGTTGAGCGTCGGTTAGCCATTGGGACGTTTATAACTAAGTCGATTTTTCGTTTCTGCAAGTAATCGGCGATGTTGGGGCTGACTTCTTCTTTGACTTTGTGAAGAAGTGTCACGTTTACTTGATTAGCGTTAAGGACTTTAGCAGTGTTTGCAGTTGCGTAGATTTTGAATCCCATATCAGATAGCGCCTTTGCGATCGGCACGACACGTTTTTTGCGTTCATCATTGCCGCCTACGCTAATAAGAACTGAGCCTTCTTTGGGGGGTATGGTAAACTCAGCTGATTGAAGCGCCTTTGAGAACGCATCAGAGAAGGTCTTACCTAAACATGCGACTTCACCGGTGCTAAGCATTTCCACGCCTAAAACTGGGTCAGCGCCGCTAAGACGCATAAAGCTAAACTGGGGAACTTTGACTCCAACATGAGGCGCAAGAGTCATCGGTGAAAGGTCAAAGCCGTTAATTTTTTTACCCAGCATAGCCAAAGTAGCGAGTTCAATTAGGTTTACTCCGCGTGTTTTGCTAACAAACGGTGTTGAGCGTGAAGCGCGCAGGTTACATTCGATGACATTTACTACGTCATCTTTGACCAGGTATTGGATGTTGTATGGTCCATGAATGTTTAGTGCCTTAACTATGCTAATCGTGCAGGCTTCTATGGCCTCTTGGACGTCGGGCTTTAGGGCTTGCGGTGGGATGGTCATTGTTGCATCGCCGCTGTGTACTCCAGCGTTCTCTACGTGCTCCATTATAGCTCCGATGATGACGTTTTCTCCGTCCGAGACACCATCTACTTCGACTTCTTTGGCGCGGGTGATGAATTTGCTGATTACAACTGGATGATCACGTGAAACTTTAGCTGCCAAGTTTAGGAAATTGATCAGGGATTCTTCATTGTATGCGACTCGCATTGCCGAACCCGAGAGCACGTAGCTTGGGCGTACAAGAACTGGGTAACCGATTTTTTCTGCAAACTTTTTTGCGTCATCGATGGATTGGAGTTTACTCCAGCTGGGTTGAGAAATTCCAAGTTGATCAAGGAGTTCACTGAATTTTGAGCGGTCTTCTGCTAAATCCACATCTTGGGCTGTGGTTCCTAGTATTTTTACTCCTGCGTTTGAGAGGGGCATAGACAGGTTATTTGGGATTTGACCACCGACACTGGTTATAACTCCCATTGGGTTTTCTTTGTCATAAATGTCAAGTATACGTTCAGTTGTTAACTCTTCAAAATAGAGTTTATCCGAAATGTCATAATCTGTTGAGACTGTTTCAGGGTTGTAGTTCACCATGATGGCTTCTTTTATGCCGTTCTTCTTTAGAGACCATACTGTGTTAACTCCGCACCAGTCGAACTCTACGCTAGAGCCTATACGGAATACACCAGCGCCCAGGACTATAACTTTGCTTGGTGTTTTCGTGATTTCTATGTCGTCTTCGTCTCCACCGTATGTCATGTAGAGATAATTGGTTTTTGCAGGCCACTCAGCTGCGAGTGTATCTATTTGTTTTACCACTGGAATTATGTTTGATTTCTTTCTGAATTCCCGGATGGCTGTTTCGGTGGTTTTTTGGCATATGGCGATTTGTTCATCAGAGAAGCCTAAACGTTTGGCTTCACGTATAACTTCTGCGGAATTGCTCTCAGCTAGGCTTAATGTGTAAAGCTGGATTTCCATGTCTATTATGTTTTGGATTTTATAAAGGAAGAAGGGGTCTACGCCGCTTAAGCGATAGATCTCCATTATAGGTATGCCCATTTTTAGAGCTTTGACAAGCTTGTAGAGGCGATCGTCCGTTGGGTTTGCTATTTCATTGCATATGCGTTCTTTTGTTTCGGGTTCTGAGTCGTCAGGGTTGCAGACTAAACCAATTTTGCCTGTATCTAGCATGCGTACGGCTTTCTGGAGTGCTTCTTCAAAGCATCTACCAATAGCCATGACTTCTCCCACAGAACGCATCTGTGGTCCGAGGTGACGGTCTGCTGCTTTGAATTTCTGAAGATCCCAACGAGGGATTTTGACGGTTATATAGTCTAGGGCTGGCTCAAAGCAGGCTGTTGTGACTTCTGTGACTTTGTTAATGAGTTCAGGCAGTGTGTATCCTAGGGTTAGTTTGGTCGCGATGTAGGCCAGCGGGTAGCCTGTGACTTTGCTTGCGAGCGCGGAGCTTCTTGACATTCTTGAGTTGACTTCTATTACACGGCATTCTTCTGATTGCGTATTGAGTGCCCATTGTATGTTGCATTCGCCGACTATACCTAAAGCGCGAATGGCGTTAATTGAGATAGAGCGTATAAGGTGGTACTCACGGTTGCTCATAGTCTGCGACGGCGCCACAACTATACTGTCGCCTGTGTGTATACCCATGGGATCAAAGTTTTCCATATTACAGACTGTTAAGCAGTTATCTGCATAGTCGCGCATTACTTCGTATTCGACTTCTTTCCAGTGGCCGACATACTCTTCGACTAAAATTTGGCTTATGCGGCTCTGAGCTAAGCCTACGGTGGCAATTTCTTTTAGTTCTTTAACGTTGTGGGCTACACCTGCACCTTTGCCGCCTAAAGTGTACGCCACCCGGATAATGACTGGGTAACCTATTTCTTCCGCTACTTCCAAGGCTTGTTTGACACTGGTAGCTGATTTGCTCTTCAGAGGGGGGACATTTGCTTTTAGCATAGCCTGTCGGAACCGCTCGCGGTCACCTGTATCTTCAATGGCCTTGACGGGTGTACCTAAAACTTTAACGTTATATTTCTGTAGAATACCTGATTTTTCAAGCTCGATACCGCAGTTAAGAGCAGTCTGACCGCCGAACCCCAACAAGACGCCGTCAGGTCGTTCTTTAGCAATAACTTTCTCTACAAATTCTGGCGTAACTGGAAGAAGATAGACTTTACCGGATAAGCGTGGATCCGTTTGAATTGTTGCAATGTTGGGGTTAATAAGGACAGTTTCAATGCCCTCTTCACGCAGCGCTTTTAGGCATTGGCTACCTGAGTAGTCGAATTCGGCTGCTTCACCGATTTTAATAGCGCCGCTTCCCAGAACCAAGACTTTCTTTATCCAATCAAACTTTGGCAAGTTTAGGGGGCCTCCAAGCTTTTTGCGAACTTGTCAAAAAGTAGTTCAGTATCATATGGTCCAGGAGCAGCTTCAGGATGCCACTGCACTGCAAAGACAGGTTTGTTCTTGTGTTTTATACCTTCGATTGTTTTATCGTTTGGATTTACGAACCATGGCTCCAATGTAGTTTTCTTCAGGGAATCCATGTTTATAGCGTAACCGTGATTCTGAGTTGTAATGTAACATCGACTGGTGTTGAGGTCGAGTGCTGGTTGATTTTGGGCTCGATGACCAAACTTTAATTTGTACGTATCTCCACCCAGTGCCAATGCGAGGATTTGTGCGCCCAGACAGATACCCATGACGGGGGTTTTCTCGCTGAGTTCTTTTATGGCAGCAATCGTTTTGATGCATTTCTTGGGATCGCCTGGTCCGTTGCTGATGAATACACCGTCTGGTTTGTATGATAGGATCTTTCTTGCTGATGTATTATAGGGCACCCGGACAACGTTTATGCCCCGTTTTAGCAGGTTACGGATGATGCTGAATTTGACTCCACAGTCGATTAGAACAACATTTCTTTTGCCGTCAACGCTGTAGGTGACCGGTTTTTTTACTGAGACTTGCTTTACCAAATCCGTTCGGTTGGGATCAGCGATGCTTTTTTCTTTCTTCAAGAGCTCGTCTAAATTCGGTTCTTTACCTATTTCGAACACCCGTAGAGTGCCCAGCATAACGCCGTGGGTTCGCAACTTCTTGGTCAGGCGTCTGGTATCGACGCCATAAATGCCAGGTATGCCTTCGTCCGTTAGCCATTTATCCAGCGTACGTTTGGATGCCCAGTGATAGGGTTCATGGCATAATTCGTGGATGATTAAACCTTGAACCTGAATATGGTCAGATTCGAAGTAGAGTGGTAAGCCCAAGTTTGATTGGTTTGAGGGAACACCGTAATTGCCTACCATTGGGTAGGTGAAAGTCAGAATTTGTCCTTTATACGAAGGATCAGTTAATGCCTCTGGGTAACCGACCATCTGAGTTGAGAAAACAACTTCTCCAGAGACTTTTCCTGTTGCGCCAAAACCTTTACCGATGAATGCCGCTCCGTCTTCTAGGAGCAGAACTGCTTTTTTGCTGGTGGAACTATATTTTAGGATTGAAACCCTCCACTACACTTTGATTATAGCTTTTAAACTTTATGCATTTATTTCACATATCAATGAATGAAACATTTACTCCTTTTCAATACGAAAAAATGGTGGGAAGCGCTAGGAAAAATTGCTAAAAAGAAAAAACTGCTTGAATTTAGGCAGTCAGCTTATTTGGTAATCTATATGATTCTGTAAGGCGTTTACTAAACTATCAACCAATTCCAAGTTAGTAAATACAGGAACTCCGAATTCAACTGCTTTTCTCCGAATCAGGTAGCCATCAGTAATCGCTTGTGTAACAATTCTGTTTGGATGCGGTATGTTGAAGACAAAGTTAATTTTTTTTTCAGTAAGCAAATCAAGAACGTTTGGCTTCTTTCCCTCACTAATCTTGTAAACTCTCTCGCATGTTATGCCGTTTGCCGTCAATGCATCCGCAGTGTGACATGTAGCAAATATTTTATAGTTGTTGTTTACGATTTTCTTTGCTATCTCGACTGCTTTCTCCTTTTCGCCGCCGACACTTATCAAAATTGAGTCGCCGCTCTTGGGGATTTTTGTTCCACCTGCATTCATCGATTTCAGCAGAGCTTCCTCGAAGTTGCGGCCGAAGCAGGCAACTTCACCTGTTGAAACCATTTCTACTCCTGTTACAGGATCTGCGCCTTCTAATCTCATAAAAGAGAATTGAGGGTATTTGACCCCAAATCTTTCAACTACTGCTTCGCCGGCTTCAATTTTTTCACCCATCATTGCCCGCGCAGCTATTTCCATGAGGTTTTTACCTATTGCTTTAGAGACGAACGGCATGCTTCTTGAGGCTCTGAGGTTGCATTCTATGACGTAGACATCGCGGTTTTTCACTAGGTATTGTATATTAAATGGTCCTTTGATGCGGAGATCTTCGGCGATTTTTCTTGTAATTCTACGTATTTTTTCTTTGGTAATTTCATCTATTGTCATGGCGGGTAGAGACATCGTAGCATCGCCTGAGTGCACGCCTGCGTTTTCTACGTGTTCGATTATTGCACCTATGAAAACATTTTGACCATCACAGACACCATCAACTTCGACTTCACGCGCGTTTAGCATGAACTTTGAAATTACCACAGGATGTTCTTGTGAGACTTCAGTTGCTTTTTTGAGGTAATCGTCAAGCTGCGTTACATCGTATGCTACACTCATTGCCGAGCCAGATAATACGTAGGATGGCCTAATTAGCACGGGGTAACCTATTTTGTTAGCAAATATCTTTGCTTTTTCTAGGCTCTCTAGTTTGCTCCATTTTGGCTGCTCTATTTCCAGATTATCAAGCAGATCGCTGAATTTTGAGCGGTCTTCAGCGCGGTCTATGTCTCTTGCCGCGGTGCCTAGAATTTTTATACCAACTAAATCAAGCTTTAGAGCTAAGTTATTTGGTATTTGACCGCCTACGCTCACTACGACGCTTGGATGCTTCTCTTGTTCCACTATATCCAGAACGCGTTCTAAGGTTAACTCTTCAAAATACAATTTGTCTAAGACATCGAAGTCGGTTGATACAGTTTCGGGATTGCAGTTGAGCATTACTACTTCTTTGATACCTTTTTCCTTCAAAGACCAAGTAGTGTTAACGCAACACCAGTCGAATTCAACGCTTGAACCGATTCGGTAGCATCCTGAACCTATCACGAGGGTTTTGTTAGATTCTGAGAAATCTACTTCGTCAGTTTTGTCGCTATTGTATGTGCAGTAAAGGTAGTTTGCTTTTTCCGACCAACGTTTTGCCGTTTTAATTTGCTTGATGAAGGGTTGTATTTTGAATATTGTGCGGAGTTCCCTAATAGTAGCCTCGTTCTTTCCGAAAAGTTTACCGATTTTTTTGTCTGAGAAGCCTAGTGCTTTTGCTTTCCGGAGACTTTCTTGTGTTATTCCAATTTCCTTTAACTCTTTTTCAAAGTCAACTATTCTTTTTATGCCTTCTAAAAAGATGGGTACAATGCCTGTGAGTTTGTTAATTTCTTCTATAGATATGCCTTTACGAACAGCTTCGACTACGTAGAAGAGACGTTCGTCTGTAGGGTTGGCTATTTCTTTTTTGATTACTTCTAGATCTGTTACATCCAATGAATCTGTTAATTCTCTACCGCTGCCTACCATTCGTACTGCTTTTTGAAGGGCTTCTTCGAAGGTTTTGGCAATTGACATTACCTCTCCGACTGACTTCATCTGTGTTCCCAGTCGTCGGTTTAGGTTCCTGAATTTTTGGAAGTCAAAACGTGGCATTTTTACAACAAGATAGTCGACATCTGGTTCTATTGAACCAGCAGATTTTTTTGTGGTCTTGTTTATTATTTCAGGCAACGTATACCCCAGAGCCATCTTGGCCGTGGCGTAGGCTATGGGGTAACCAGTTGCTTTGGAAGCTAGAGCTGAGCTTCTTGATAATCGAGAGTTGACTTCGATTACTTTATACTCGCCTGTAACTGGATGAACAGCGTATTGTATGTTGCATTCACCGACTAGACCGAGAGCTTTTAAAACAGCATAGCTTGTTGCTTTGAGTTTTTGGAATTCTTCGTCGCTGACTGTTTGGGATGGCGCTACTACTATGCTGTCTCCGGTGTGTATACCCATGGGATCGAAGTTTTCCATGCTGCAGACGATCATGCAATTATCGTCCAAGTCTCTTAGAACCTCGTATTCGATTTCTTTCCATTTCCCAACATATTGCTCAATTAACACTTGAGAAATTCTACTGTGGACTAAACCGATTGAAGCAATCCGCCGTAAATCTGTCTCATTGTAGGCGGCACCTGTTCCTTGTCCACCTAATGTGTAAGCTACTCTAACCATTACAGGGTATCCGATTTCATTTGCTGCTTGGATAGCTTCATCGATAGAATTTGCTTTTTTACTATTCGGTATCGGAATGCCTGCTTCAAGCATGGTTTTTCTAAAGAGGTCTCTGTTGTCAGCCCTCTCTATTGCCTCTACGCTTGTACCTAAAACTTTCACGCCGTATTTTTCAAGGATTCCTTTTTCAGCTAGTTCAGTTCCACAGTTGAGAGCTGTTTGTCCACCGAAACCAAGTAAGATACCGTCCGGGCGTTCTTTCTCGATAACCTTCTCGGCGAATTCTGGAGTAATGGGGAGAAAATACGCTTTGTCGCCGACGAATTTTTTGTCCGTTTGTATTGTGGCCACGTTTGGATTAATGAGGACGACTTCTATGCCCTCTTCTTTAACCGCTTTTATTGCTTGAGCTCCTGAATAATCAAATTCTCCAGCTTCACCGATTTTAATAGCCCCGCTTCCAAGAATCAGGACTTTTTTTATTTTGTCTATTTTTGGCACTTCTGCTTCTCCCCAATTTTTTGATTTATAGATGACTATGAAAGAGAGTATTCTTGCACAATACTGTCAAGTTTCTTCTGAGATTTTTCAAGATTCTCCTCAATTTGCGTAATACAGTTTTTTGAGAGCGTGAACTCTTGATTTCTTGTTTTCAAAGCTCTTTTTATTTCGTTAGGTGAGGGACCACCTTGGGCTTTGTGGCTTTCAACTAGTTTGCGTGGGTTAGTGCATTCATCTAGATCCTCGACCTTAATGGTTACTTTTAATGCTGCACTTTCTTTTGCTGTTTTTTCAAGCAACTGAGGCGTCGCGTCCAACAAAGTTTTCTTGGATTCTATAAGAGTCTTAACGAGTGAACCTGCAATCTTGTGTGCTGTACGGAAAGCAACGTGATGTTTACGTACAAGCATGTTTGCTAGCTCAGTTGCACCAACAAAACCTGCCGCTGCTTTTTGTTCAATGATATTTATAACTTTCACATTTGGGATGAGTTTCGCAAATATACGCAAAGAAGCAGACAAATTGTCTGTTGCCGCCCAGAGTTTTGGTGTTATTTCTTGGAAGTCAAGGTTGTAGGTTGTGGGTAAACTCTTCAGCGCGGCAGTTGCAGCCACATAATCACCTAGTGCGTAGCTAGCTCTTGCACGGATAACCTCCAGAACTTCGGGGTTCTTCTTCTGCGGCATGATACTGCTTGTTGAAGTGAAATCGTCTGGTAACTCGACTGTGCCGAATTCGGGCGAGCTCCATACAATTAGATCTTCTGCTATGCGGCTTAAGTTAACCGCAATCAAAGTTAGCACAGCTATAGTTTCAACTATAAAATCCCTGCTGCCAACCGCGTCAATAGAGTTCTCAAGTAAATCACCAAAGCCTAAGAGCTCGGCTGTTCTTTTACGGTTAATTGGAAAACTGGTAGTTGCAAGTGCTCCTGCACCAAGGGGAGATAAGTTTACCCGTTCGTACGCACTCTGTAATCTCTGCAGATCACGCCCTAAAGCGTCATAATGCGACAGGAGATAATGGGCAAAGGTTACTGGTTGTGCAGGTTGAAGGTGAGTATATTCCAAGATTATTGTGTTTACATGCTTGTTTGCGGTTTCTAAAAGGCTCTGCTGCATATCGAGCACTAAAGCCATGATTGTTTGCAGTTCTTTGCGTAATTGCATGCGGATGGCAGTTGCAACTTGGTCGTTTCGGCTTTTTGCGATGTGAAGATTGCCGCCGGTTTCAGGACCGGTGTCAGTTAAAACAGCTTCTTCGACCGCCATGTGAACGTCTTCGGCATTGGGATCTAGTTTGTTTGCCGACTGTTTTGTGAGGGCTTTTAGAATTGTTGCTCCGTCTTGGGCTTGGATTATTTTTTGCTCAATAAGCATGACAACGTGGGCTTTGTTGATGGAGATAACTGCTTCGGCTAGTCGGGTGTCGTCTTTTCGGGAGGAGGTAAAATTGGCAACGTCAACTCGAACATTGCCTAACCGTCCGCCATGTAGCATCTTTGACGTTTCTTTGCCCTCCTTCCCTTACTTTTTTAATATATTTTAGTTTTTCTTTATCTTTGGTTTCTTAGCTGCAGCAGCCTTTAGGTTATTGTACATGCGGGTTTGTAGGCCCCAGAGTTCAATGAAGCCTTTGCTGTAGGATTGGTTGAAGCTGGTTTTGATGTTGTAGTTTGCTAGGTTCTTGTCGTAGAGCGAGTTTGGTGAGCTTCGTCCTATGACTTGCATGCTGCCTTTGAAGAGTTTCAATTTAACTTCGCCGGTGACATTTTCCTGTGAGCGGTTGATGTATGCATCCAAGTCGTCTTTTAGGGGGTCTACCCAAAGCCCTGCATAAGCTAGGAATACCCATTGGTCGTCAATTTGCTGTTTGAATAGTACTTGGTGGCGGGTCATGACCATTTTTTCGAGGTCTTTGTGGGCTTCTAAGATTACGGTTGCGGCGGGGCACTCATAGACCTCGCGAGATTTTAGGCCTACGATACGATCTTCGATGTGGTCTATGCGACCGACGCCGTTTCTGCCTGCAATTTTGTTAACTTCCATTATGAGATCTAGCGGGGCCATTTTTTTCCCGTTCACACTTACAGGAACGCCTGCCTCAAAACCTATTGTGACTATTTCAGCTTTGTCAGGTGCTTTTTCTGGTGCAACAGTCCATTCGTAAGCGTCATCTGGAGGCACTTGACTTGCATCTTCGAGCAATCCGCACTCGATGGCCCTTCCCCAAACGCTCGCGTCGATGCTATATTTTTTGGCACTCTCAGAGACAGGGATCCCCTTGGTTTTAGCGTAATCGATTTCTTCTTCACGTGTTAAGCCCCATTCACGCACTGGTGCAATGATTTGTTTTCCAGGTGCAAGTGAGGCAAGTGTTATGTCGAAGCGTACTTGATCATTTCCTCTACCTGTGCAGCCATGAACTAAACCTGTCGCTCCTTCTTTTTCAGCGATCTCAACCATCTTTTTTGCAATCAATGGACGAGAAAGGCTTGTGCTGATGGGATATTTGCCTTCGTAGAGCGCATTGGCTTTGATGGCTGGGAAAATGTAGTCTTTTGCAAATTCTTCTTTGGCGTCGATCGAGAAGTGTTTGAGAACACCTAGTTTTTTGGCTTTTTCTTCTGAGCCCTTTAGGTCTTCGCCTTGACCAACATCAACTGTTACTGTGATTACTTGAGCGTTACATTTTTCTTGGAGGTACTTGATTAACACCGAAGTGTCTAATCCACCGGAATAAGCTAATACAAATTTTTCTTTTATTTGTTTGCTCCCTCATTTTTTGTTTTGAATTGTTTCCCTTACCTCTAGGGCTGTATTTTTAAAGGTTTTGACTTTTTTGTTACTTAATAAGCTTTAAATGTTCCATTTGATACTTGACAAAAGTAAGATGACTGTAGCTCAAACTGTTCGAAATCACCTGAGAAATAAGCCCTACTTATTAGAAGCCTTAGAGAAAGGCATCGTAAACTTGAGTGAACTCTCTCGGCAAATTCAACGTGATCTAAAAATTAGCGACACTAGCGCCATAAAAGCTGCCCTTAGACGCTACTCAGAAGAACTTCAAAAGCACAAACAGAAAAGAGAAGAAAAAGTTCTCCAACTTCTCAAACGCAGCGGAATAGCCATATACGACCGAAAATCCGTCATCATCACTGCAAAGGAACTCAACTCCAAAACAGGAATGAAGGTAGACTTACTTGACAAATTTGTCTATCTATTAGATAGAAGCGACTTGCCTGAGCGAATAAGCGCGCTGGTCAAACATGAGAACTGCACCATGATTGTTGTTCATTCACCCGAAGAACTTGAAGCAACACCAGGAGTTGTCGCTTTCCTAGCTACCTTACTTGCAGAGCAAAACGTAAACATCGTCGAGTTCATTTCCTGCTGGACAGAAACAATTATGGTAGTAGACAAGAAAGATAGCCTCAAAGCGTACGAGGTTCTCTCAAATCTAGTAGGTTAAATCTGAATCGTAACAACAAAATTAATAACAACACTGCAGATACCTTTTGAGTATAATGAATAGCCGCTAACCCGAAGGAGATACGGTAAGTTTGGTACATCAAGAATGCATAAACTGCAAAACAACCTACAGTGTAGACGAGATTGTATATTTCTGCAAAAAATGCGGAGACATCTTAGAAATCAAATATGACGCAGATGAATTGACTCAGTCAGCAAAGACTAGCGACTGGAAAACTAAGCCGCTCTCTGTCTGGCGTTATCGCCCCTTCATGCCAATACACGAAACCTCACAATTAGTGACATTAGGCGAAGGGGGCACTGGACTACACCCCAGCGTCAACTTGGGCAACGAATTAGGTATTAAGAACTTATATGTTAAAAACGAAGGTGAAAACCCCACCGGCAGCTTCAAAGACCGAGGCATGACCGTTGGAGTAACCAAAGCCGTTGAACTCGGCGTCCGCCATGTAATCTGCGCCTCAACGGGCAATACAAGCGCCGCATTAGCCGCCTATGCAGCCCGTGCAGGTATAAAATGCACCGTCCTTATCCCATCAGGCAAAATCGCGTATGGAAAACTATCCCAAGCCATGATTCACGGCGCCAAAGTGCTCCAAGTTAAAGGAAATTTCGATGAAGCATTAGAATTCGTTCTTAAACTGGGGGAAACTCACAAGGACATTTACCTACTTAACTCGATCAACCCTTTCCGTATTGAAGGACAGAAATCATTAGGCTATGAAATTTGTGAGCAACTAAACTATGAAGCTCCAGATCGAATCATCATCCCAGTCGGCAACGCAGGAAACATTAGCGCAGTCTGGAAAGGCCTAAAAGAATTCTATGAACTTGGGCTCATAAAAAAACTACCCAAAATGACAGGCATACAGGCAGCAGGTTCAGCTCCAATCGCACAAGCCATTAAAAATAATAGCGATAAAATCACACCGATCGAGCATCCAGAAACAATCGCTACTGCCATACGAATCGGCGCACCAGTCAGCTGGAAGAAAGCAGTTAACGCCATACACGAGTCCCACGGTACAGCAGAAACCGTCACAGACACTGAAATTCTCGACGCACAAAAAATTCTGGCTAGAATCGAGGGCATCTTTGTAGAACCTGCATCCGCTTCATCAATTGCAGGTTTAAAGAAACTCGTCAGACGGGGAATAATAATGGAAGATGAAAAAGTAGTCTGCATAACAACTGGGCATGGCCTAAAAGATCCAGATACAGCGATCAAACAAAGTGAGAAACCAATAGAAGTTGGCGCTGAAATTTCCGCAATAGAGGTGGCTTTGGGGTTAAAAAAGCAGCAGGTAATCTTGGCAAGGTGAGTATGTATTGAGGATTATATTGGTTGGTTATGGAGTTGTCGGCAAGGGCGTAACAACTATACTTGCCCGTCGATATGTTGAGAAAGTCAAGGATTACGGTTTTAATCCAAAAATCGTCGCTATCGCAGACATAGATGGTGCAGTGATAAATCCGCGGGGATTTAGCCCAGATAAACTTGAAGAGTTAAAACAGCATGGCTACCCGATTTCTGCCGAAAAAGAATTCGGCGTCCCAGGAATCAAAGCGCTCGATGTTGTCAAGGATGTTGAAGCGGAAGTAGTCGTCGAAGTAACCCCCGTTAACATCCAAACAGCAGAACCCGCCCTTTCACACATCACAAACGCCTTCAAAACAGGCAAACATGTCGTCACCACAAACAAGGGACCACTCGCCCTCGCCATGCCCGCCCTCACAGAGCTCGCGGAGTACAATAATGTTTACTTCCGCTTCAGTGGCACAGTTGGCGGCGGCACCCCGATGCTAGAGTTCGCCAAACGATGCTTAGCAGGCGACCGTATATTGACCATAAAGGGCATCCTAAACGGCACAACTAACTACATCTTAACAGAGATGTCTCAGAACCGCGTGACTTTCCAAGACGCATTGACAAACGCACAAAAGCTTGGATACGCAGAGAGAGAGCCATCCATGGATATCGACGGGTTTGATACTGCCTGCAAAACCGTTATCCTCGCAAACTGGATAATGAACAAGAAAATAACCCTAAGAGATGTAGATAGAATAGGAATACGAGATGTATCCCTACAAGCCCTCGATGAGGCTTCAAAGAGAAAGAATACGATAAAACTCATAGGCTCAATAGATGACAAAAACAAACCAACTGTAAAACCCACTGAGATACCGAAAACGAGTCCGTTGTGTGTCAGCGGAGTCTTAAACGCAGTAACCTTCTCAACAGAATTTGCAGGTGAACAAACTCTCGTAGGAAGAGGCGCAGGCGGAGTTGAAACAGCAGGTGCAGTTTTAAGAGACCTCTTAGACATAAGACATAAGTTAGCAACTAAACTACTAACTTAGAAAGGCTGAATTAGATATGAAAATAGTGATGAAGTTCGGTGGAACCAGCGTAGGCAATGGCGAAAACATACGTCACGTTGCCGACTTAGTTACGAAGTATGCCAAGAAAGACAATAAAGTCGCCGTTGTTGTTTCGGCACTGGCAGGCGTTACAAATAGCCTTCTGGAAGTTGCTTGCCAAGCTAAAAAAAGCAATGAAAAACACATTCAAACATTCACTGCGACTTTGTTGAAAAAACACCAAGAGACCATTTCAACTGCAATAACCAGCAAGACAATACAAAAAGAAGTGACTCAAATCACTGAAAAAACTATCGCTGAACTCGAAAAAGTTCTAACTGGCATATGCTATGTCGGTGAACTCACACCAAAATCCAAAGATTATGTTGCATCTTTTGGTGAGCGTCTGTCTGCACCTATCGTTTGGGGTGCCATAAAAGACCAGAAATCTGAAACCCAATGTTTCACTGGCAAAGAAGCAGGCATAGTAACTGACTCAAACTTCGGCGAAGCAGACCCACTGATGAATTTCACCACGCATCTCATCCGAGAACGCCTTAGTCCACTACTCGAAAAAGGCGTTATTCCAGTTGTAACTGGATTTATTGCGGCAAATCAAGATGGAATTGTAACCACTGTTGGCCGCGGCGGTTCAGATTATACCGCAACGATACTAGGTGTTGCGCTTGAAGTAGATGAGGTCTGGATATGGACGGATGTTGAGGGTATAATGACGACTGACCCCAAGATTGTTCCAGCCGCCCGTATGCTACCTCAACTCAGCTATCAAGAGGCAGCTGAAATGGCAATTTTCGGCGCTAAAGCCATGCATCCCCGAGCTTTAGGACCCGTAATTAAAGCAAACATACCCGTCAGAATACGCAACACTCTTCACCCCGAAAACGAAGGTACACTCATAACAAAAGAACCAAATGCCAACACCAAAGAAGCAGTAAAGGCAGTCGCGATGATAAAAGATGTAGCGATGCTAAATGTTTACGGTGCGGCTATGGTTGGAGCACCCGGAAGTTACGCCAAAGTGTTTGACGTCTTGGGTAAAAACAACATCAATGTTATGATGGTTTCCACTGCAGCCTCAGAAGCGAATATGTCAATGATAATAAAACGCGGACTATTGGGCAGAGCAATTAGCAATATAGAAATAGCACTGCTAGAGCGGGGTGGCATAGTCAGTGAAGTCACAGCTGAAGATGACGTTGCAGTCATAGCTGTTATGGGTGCCAAAATGAAGGGCACCCTTGGAGTTGCATCAAAAATCTTTAACACTGTCGCCAAGAAAGGCATCAACATCCGCATGATCGCACAGGGTAGCTCAGAGCTGAACATATCATTTGTCGTTAAAGAGAAAGACGGAGCAGCCGTTGTTCGGGCTATACACGAAGAATTCAACCTTGACAAACCTTAATCCTATTTTTACATTTCTCATTGTCTGAGTGGACTTATTATTGAAAATTAATTTAGAGACCCAAACAGTAAAAAAACTACAGAAGATAACAGGCGTTATGTCCTATGATTTTTTGGGGTTCACCCTTAACCTAAAAGAGAGTGAACTAACCGATAACCTAAAGGAATTATCCAGAGGCGATGATTTAGGACTTATTCAAACTATAGTTACTCTCTTAATTCACTACTCAGAAACTAAATTAGCACCCTTAAGTGGAAAAATGGTTAAATTCAAAGATCTCCCTGGTGGTTATGCTTATGAAGGGCATTTATTAAAAGAGCAATCCAGCCTGTAGAAAACGTTTTTGGTGAAAACATAGAGAGTTTAGTAAAAGCCGCTGAATTGTTGGGGGGTTTGAAGCTTGAATTTGGCGATATCTCTGTTCAAATAACAGCACTAAAAAATATTCCCTTAGCATACATTCTTTATGGTGCAGGAGAATTTCCTGCATCAGCCAACGTTCTCTATGATGAATCCGCTAGCTACTACTTGCCAACCGAAGATTTGGCTGTGCTTGGAGAGATAACGACTGTGCGCTTAATTGAAGCAAAAGAAATGATCACAAAAACAGGTTAAAAGCTCACTTTAGCTTCAGTGATTTATTTATAATAAAAGTACAGGATCAAATTCGGGAGTGAACAGGAATCTTTTTTTATAAATCAGAAGTCGTCGTCCAACAAAGTTTGCCGACGACTACTTCTAATTTTGGCCTCGTTTTTTTGATGATTACTCTGATTTGTGTTGATTTTTTTTCTTTATGGAGTCATTTCTACTCAGGTTTTAACATACACTTCAAGCTTTACCCTCGAGCTGCTGTCTTGCCCAAGAAATTCACCCAAACACCCCACCCACTGAGCTTTTGAGTCAGCAGTAAAACCAACTGTCTTCGATATTCCACGCCACAACAAGGTCCTATCGTAGTCACGTGCATCCTGGGGCATAAACTCAAAGATTGATCTGCTAGCGATGATAACTATCTTTTTCTTCATGCGAGAAATTGCTACGTTTATTCTATTCAAATTGAGCAGAAATTCGCTTTCGGTTCGAACGTAATCCGGATCACTTACCGTAGAAGAGATTATTATAAAATCGGCTTCGCCACCTTGATAACGTTCGACGGTATCCACGCGGATGTTTGCATAATTTTCTGCTAAAATGTTTTTTAGCATACCTTTTTGTGCATTGTGAGGTGTAATTATGCCTACAGTCTCTGAGGGAACGCTTTGGACAATGGCTTTAACAATAGAAGCTTCAACCAAGTTTGATTGGAAGCTTTCAGCCTCATCATGTACAATTAGTACAAATACGTTCTCAGGAGCTAAAGCAACACCTAAACCCTGCGTCTTAGTCTTAACAGGCACCAAGGTCTGGTGCTGGTCTGAGTGAAAATCAATCTTGTCTTTCTCGTACACCCATTCCTTCAAAAACTCCGCCACAACCGAATGACATCTATGGCTTTCACATAGTCTTTCAGCGGGAATTTCCGCTGGATTTACACACTTGATTCTCTCCAAACCAAGGTCTTCATTGCGTAGTAAACGCAGAAAATCCATCGCGGAGAGGAACGACGCCATTTCTTCTAAGGTTCGGCGGTCTTCTTTTTCCCAGTTATGCGCTACAATCGGGGGTAGTTGGCGGTGATCGCCTGCGACGATGATTTGGCTGTTCTTTGAGAGGAAAGAGCCTGATAGTATTAGTTCGGGGAGACGCATCATGCTTGCTTCGTCGACTACAAGTAAATCAAAGAAGCCTTCGCCCCATGGTGGTTCCGCTTCACCAATTTTTTTCATAAGACCATACAAGCCCGGTGGGGTCAGGCATAATATCAGTGGGGGAGAAACGGAAACACCAGAGGTTAATGTCACCCGATTCATCAGGCAATCTGCGAGTTCCTTAACGGTTTCTTCATCTTCGTTGTAGTTGATGTAGCTTACGCCTTCAATGGGTTTAACTAATGAGATGTTACTGCTCAGCACACGAAATATGCGCAGGTCTTTGAGGTCTTTGCCTCCACTACTTGTGTACTCTTGCCAGCAAAGGGCGAGTTTGCTAACAAATTCTTGGATAGCCTTGTGAGTTGGTGCAACCATCAATACTCGACAACGAGAAGATGCCCTATGAGCGGCTATATGAGCCAGAACTGCTAGTTGCAGAGTTTCAGTTTTCCCAGTACCAGGTGGACCTTGTAACATAACAATGGGTTCTTGCCCAAAAACGCGGTTAACTAAACGTTTCTGTTCTGCTTTAGGTGGAAAACGTCTACTTTGGATCCAACCTAAAAATTGTTCTGCTGGATCCATAGATAGCGCAGTACGTGAGGAACCACCTGTTTTACCTGCTAAATAGTCAGCCAGAAGGCAGTACAGAACATTGTTGCTCGCATAGTCAAGGCATTTAGCGGCTCTATCTGAAATGATATCATCTGCTAAACTATCGAGAATGTAGTAACGGCCTGCCTCGAAGAGTTGCATATACTTGTTATTGTTTGCTTTCTCGGTATCGGTAGTTGGAAGATTATGCCAAGCACTATACTTGCTGCCTCTACCTCTAGGCCAACTGACTACCTTTATAATAATCTCAAGTTTTGGTACATCAACTTTATCAACAATGGCGCGAGCTGATTTCTCAACCTGTGACGGCGAATGTTTCTCTGTTTCCTCGAATTGCTCTGCCTCGTTGCGCTTAAGCTCTGTGACGACCATCCAGTCACCCGAGCTTGAACCATCGGCCCCTTTGACTCTGCATGCATTTGCAACACATTCTGCCTTTGGCAACCCAATGCCTTCGTAGACAAGCTTGCCGCGGACAATGAATTCCTTTTCAAGCTCCTCTACTTTGGTGCACTGGAAAATCAGTGATCTACCAGAAGCTACGCGTTGATAGGGTAACATAGCGTAGTGCTGGTACATTTCCTGGCGCTTTGAGAAATATTCTAGGTCCAAGAATTCTCTGCAACTACGCTCAAGTGTTGCAGTGCCAAGCGAGAATTCTGATATTTTGGGAATAGCGATGGGTTTTTTGCCTAAACGCCTGTTGCGAATCGAGAGTGAACGTTCGATATGTTCTATAGCTATGCAAATTTTTTGGCCCATTAGGTTTAGTTCTTCATCTGTAATTCGGTGTTTTTTGTGGGGGTAGTCACACCACTTGCGCTTGTCTAAGAGAATTTTTGCTGGACCAGTTACTTGGTCAAAGCTGTTCAACCGTCCCTTGGCGCCCCATATGTATTCAATGGGCAGTTGGTCGCCGAAGCGGGCACGGGCTGGATAGTATCCGTCGTTATGTCCTTCCTTGAGGAAAGAGATTGAGCCGTCTGGGTTTCTGCGGTATGGAAGAGAATAATTGAATAATCCGTCGCGGAAAACCAGGCTTAAGTCGACTGATGAACCGTCTTTACGCTTCACTATCCATTGTTTACGGTCAAAAAAGCATGCTTGCTCAAGAATCGGCAGAAGCCCTGAACTATGGAAACGTAGGGCTTTTCGATTGGCTACTTCGTCTTGAATTATTGAAAACATGGGTTGATCGATTGCTTGTCTGAGGCCTAAAAGATCCCTAACTGCACGTGCGCCTATCAGAGAAGGTTGACGGCAAACGGCTTTCATTAGCATATCGCGTTCTTGACGGCTAAAAAAGTAAAGGTGAATTGGAGCCTCATCGGGACTTCCCACTTCGTTTGCTATATTTGTTATGGCTTGGGTTAAATCGAGGAAGAAATTTTCCATGAGATCTTTTTCTTCATCTAAACACTTGGAGCGATCATCAGGGAGGCTGCCAATAACCCGTGAAACACATACTGGTTCGCCCCTATAACGTGTGCAACTGACTTTAGCGCTTATTATCGAGATTACATCTAACATGTAATCCCATTCAACGAAAAGATATACTCGAATCATTCCGTCGGGATTGTAGAGAAGCGCTGAGTCTGCTCCAGCGGCTGGGCTGTCTTCTGGGAGCCCACCGTATCCTGTTCCAGTTAACCAGGGCATCCAGCGACTTTTGCTTGAATTAGGACTATTTGGCCGAATTCCGCCCAACATATATTGAGCTCGTTCAATTATCCAGTCCAATTTAGCTCCGATGATGGTGTCAGTTGACAATTCATGCACTTTTTCAGGGTCTTTTGCAGGTATTGTCTTGTAGTCATAAGGACGCAAATTCGCTGTATCAACAACGGCCTTCAACTTTGCCAAATCCTCCAACCGTTCTATATTGTGGTGTCTAAGTGCCTTCTGTTCACCCCTACTCAGATTTAGCAGAGTTATACTCTCGTTTTCAACAGCACAAACGATACAACACTCGTTAAAGCCACAGTTTTCACATCTCCAGCAAAGCTGATACTCGACCTTCTCCAAAGGTAACTGATGAATACGGTTTAACTCACCATTTTTAGCGAGGAGACGTTCAACATCCTGAATGATGGGGCTAAGTTTAAAATTTGGAAGACTCTCAGCATCAAGGTTCTCAAGGCTTGTTTCTCTGCTGATTACTCCACCCTCAAGATCTACCTTTGAAGATAGGACACCCAATTCCTTAGAGAGCAGCAACACGTAAATCGCTACTTGAATACGATGAGCGGTTTGTTCCATCCAAGATGACTTTAACTCGAAAATGCGAACCTTTACTTTTCCGTTTTTAAGGGGCCAAATGGCAATTAAGTCTGCAATACCTTTGATGCCCCAAACGCCGATTATGCCCTTCATAGGAGACTGATAAACCAATATAGGGCTGTTGTCAAGCTTTTCTCCTGCAGAAATTTGAGATTCAATTATATAACATAAATTATTTACTGAGTCCTTGGCTCTTTCCCAACCGTTCTTTCCATGTTGCTTAGGGTCGTACTTGGTAAAGTCAAGGTAGGCGGCGGCTTTACCCTTGAGATCATTAACTTTTTTCTCTTCAAGCGCTTTTCCGGTGCCATAAAGCAGTGGACTAATAGGCTTAAACGCTTCAGGCCATGTGCGTTTTCGTAATTCTTTACCTTCGAACTTCAGCTTAAAAAAGCGGGGACAACAGTTGAAACTGATGTACTCAGCTATTCCTGAGGCGGTTAAGGAACCCTCACTTTCCTCCATTTCGTCGTCTGATAATTCTACACCATAGTTACCATCACTCAACTGAAATACTGCCTCTTTTTACCTCAACTTTATTTTCTTTAACTCATTAGGGGATTATTGTATTTACCGTTAATTTCCAATAAAAGGTTCTTGGCAAAGATTATGTTCCACAGGCAAGCCAATAAAAAGCTTATTAGAGTACAACCTTAGATAGCTTTTAAAACAGAGGTTTTCTCTGAAGTTAAGAAATAGGTACTAAGAAATCGCTGAAAGAGCAGTAATCAAAAAAGATATTAAAAATTGTGGGCCCTAACGCTTTTTTCCTTTAGCGGGAAGTTGCTGTAGCATCTGTTTCTTTTTTGCTTCCTTTTCTCTCTTCGCCTTCTTTTCCTGTTCAAGGCGAGTGTTAATATTTTTCCTTTTCATAGTCCCCATATAGCCACCTCAGATAACAATCAAGACACGCTACTTACTCAAAAATGTTACTTTATGCCATCTATTTGTTTAGATGTCTTCTTGCTTACACAAGAGTTCAGAATAACATTTAGTAACCCTTATCAAAAATGAACACAATATTCACTTAGGTCCTTTAATTGACAACTAAGACGTTACTCTGCGGATGCGTTTATGAAGAGAACCAATGGATGCTTGTCCGAGTTAAAGAATGCGAGAGACATCATAAAGAGCGAAACAAGAAAGTAGAATATAGACCCAAAGCAGAATGCAACAGGAATGACACTAGAGGCGAATAATCTTCATCCTAAAATAAAAATAGGCCAATAAATAGCGCCTCATCACTTCAGTTAATAAAGGAGTTAAAGAAACGAAAAAGAATTAGTTGACTTTTTTATCTTCGAGTGCTTCATTGTTTACATTCTTACTGTTGTGCAACTCGGCTAGCTTTAGGAGCGCTTCTTTGTAAACAGCTATTGAATATAGGTATTCTTGAACTTCAATGTGCTCATCAATTGTGTGGTCCAAATGTGACTCGCCGGGACCATAGGTAACGATTGGCAAGTTCATTGCTTTGCCTAAAATGTTCATGTCGCCTGTTCCTGTCTTGCGTAGGAGAGTGGCAGGCTTGTTTAGCACCTTACGAACAGATGATGAGAGGACGTGGACAAGCGGTGAAGACGTATTTACTTCAAAGGGCTCAACCGTGTCAAGAACGGTAGCTTTTAGGGTGACTTTTGGATTTGCATTCTGGTAGTTTGCGAGGATCTTCATCATTTTTTCATAAACTTGATTTGTGGAAAATTGAATAGGAACTCGCACGTCGAGGTTAATTTCAGCTTCAAATGGAATAACTGAGTTTCCCCTGCCGCCAACCATTCGAATCAAACAAGCGGTGATAGCAGTAAACGGTGTCTCTTGGGGTTCTATTGATGGAAATGTGCAAGCCGCCTTTATTTTTTCCCAGAGTTCATACGCTTTCTCTAATGCGTTATCGTATAGCCAAGGGGTGGACGAATGACCAGTTTCTGTTTTGACAACAATTTTTAGTTGGATCTGACCTTTGTATCCTATTGTTATGTTCTCGGCGCCGCTGGGTTCGCCAAATATTGCATAATCAGCGTTGATGCCTTGAGTGATAAGGTGGCGAACGCCTTTGCTTGTAGCTTCTTCTTCGACTACACTAGCTATGAGAATTTTTCCTTTGAAACCTGGCTCTTTGCCTGCTTGCTCTGCGGCGACCACCATTGCTGCCAGAGGTCCTTTTGCATCAACTGCACCTCGAGCATAGATTTTGCCTTCTTCTACTCTTAGCGGGACATGACCAGCCACAGTATCCATGTGACCACATAGTAGAATAACTGGTTCGCCGTAACCGATAACACCGATGACGTTGCCTATGTTGTCAATTCCAACTTCAAAACCCATTCGCTTCATTTCAGTTGCTAGGAAATTAGCGATATCTTGTTCTTTGCCCGAAGGGCTGTAAATACCTAACAGGTTAGTTAGGAACCGTACTGCTGCTTGCTCGTCCATTCTCATCTTCCTCCAAAGCCGCATCTAGTGCGGTTACTGCTCTATCAATTTGTGGTTTATTTATAACTAGAGGGGGCAGTAAACGAATGACAGTTCTACCTGCATCCAAGATCAGCAACCCTTTGCTTATCGTTTTCATAAGAACTCCATAAACGTCGTAGCGTGACTCCATACCAAGCATCAAGCCTAAACCTCTGACTTCTTTGACTGTCTTGTGCTTTGCTTGTAGACCTTCTAGCAGAGTTTTGAAGTATTTGCCGTTTGAAGCTGCTTTTTCTGCCAGTTTCTCTTCTATTAGTGCATCAATGGCGGCACATCCGGCAGCACAGACTATCGGGCTTCCGCTGAAAGTGGTTGAGTGCTCGCCTATTTTTAATGTAGACATAATATTTTCTTTGGCTACCGTTATGCCGATGGGTAACCCACCAGCGAAAGGTTTGGCTAAAGTCATTATGTCAGGGATCACATTCCAGTTTTCGCACGCAAATAGTTTACCTGTTCGCCCAAAACTTGTCTGAACCTCATCGAAGATAAGCAGAACGCCACGTCTATCGCAGATTTCTCGAACTTCTTGCAAGTATCCATCTGGTGGGACACGGATCCCGCCTTCGCCTCGAATGGGTTCCATGATGACTGCAGCAGTATTTTCAGTTATTGCTTCTCGGAGTTTATTTGGATTATCGGGTGCTACATTTTTCATTTCGGGTACAAGAGGCAGAAAAGGTTCGCGATATTTCTTGTCCCAAGTGAGTGACAATGCACCCATTGTTTTTCCATGGAATGCTCCCATTAGACCGATGATTTCTGGTTTGCCTGTGGCTTTGCGGGCTAGTTTGATGGCGCATTCTATGGATTCTGCTCCGCTGTTAGAGAAAAACGCTTTGTCTAAGCCTTTAGGTGTGATTTTGACTAGTTTTTCTATGAATTCGGCTCGTTTATCATTGTAGTAGCAACTATGGCAGGTGATTAGCTGTTCCGCTTGAGCCTTTATGGCTTCTACAATTTTTGGGTGACAGTGACCTAAAGCGGCTACACCGTAGCTACTTGCGCAGTCGACGTATTCGCGACCGTTAACATCCCACAATAGTGCACCTTTACCGCTTGTAAGTACAACTGGCTTTTTTGAAAATACGTTTGCTAGGTAACGATTTTCGATCTCCATAATTTCATTTTCATTCACTGGTTATCACTGTCCCGACTTTATGATCAAGAACCGATGTTATGGGTTGTTTTGCAGTGCCTGATGTGACGAGAACTTCTTTGACGCCTTGGTTTAAGGCTTCTAAACCAGCGTGAACTTTAGTGCTCATGCCACCGCCGATTTTGGACAGTACTTCTTTTACTTCTGTTGCTGCAATTTTAGGCACACGTTCCCCTTTTAGCATCAAACCTTCAACATCTGTGAGTAGAATTAGTTTGTCTGCCTTTAAAGCGCCTGCAACAATTGCAGCTGTACGGTCGCCATCTACGTTTAGTGGTTCGCTGTCTTGGCTCAGAGCAATCGGAGTTACGATTGGCACGTAACCCTTTTCTAGTAAGAGCTTTAGAAGTTCTATGTTGACTTCGATGATTTTTCCGGTGTAGCCGCCATCGATGACTTTTTTGCGCCCTCGTTCGTCAACTATAATTAGTTTGGTTTTGCGTTCTGCTTTGAGGAGACCCGCATCAAGTCCACTTAAGCCGACAGCTTGAATACCTTGACTTTGCAGAGCTAAAACGATTTGTTTATTCATTTTGCCTGCCATGACCATAGTGTAGATTTCTATTGTATCTCTGTCGGTGTAGCGACTACGGAAGCCTTCAGGGGACATGATGAATTTCTGTTCCTTACCCAATTTGGAAGCAATTTCGGTGACTTCAGCCCCCCCACCGTGAACTAGGACAACTTTGTTTTCTTTGGCGACTTCTTTTAGGTCACTTACTAGGTCTATTGATGCGCCCTCTTTGAGGATGCTTCCACCCATTTTGATAACTAGCAGCATGGTTTATCACACCGGATGGAACCCAGTGCTCTTGAGGCCTGTGGTTTCATCTATACTCATTAGCAGGTTTAGACATTGAACGCCTTGTCCTGCGGCGCCCTTGGTCATGTTATCAATTGCTGAGAAGAGAATTAAACGGTTTGTATGCTCGTCAATTTCAAAGCCGATATCGCAGAAGTTTGTTCCCATCGTGACTTTGGGATCAGGCAACTGGTATGGTCCCTTCTGATACTTAACCAGCCGAATGAATGGTTCTGTGCCGTACATTCCTCGGAGAGCTTTCCACAGATCTTTACTTGCAAGCGGTTGTTTGGGGTAAGCGTGGATTGTTGACAATATACCGCGCACCATGTTGACTGCATGTGGGGTAAAGCCGATTTTTACTGGAGAATTGGCTATTAGTGTTAGTTCCTGTTCGATTTCTGCAGTATGCCGGTGGCCTACGACTTGATAGGGCCGCACTCCGCTGAAACGTTCGGGGTGGTGTGAGGCGAGGTTTGGCTTACTGCCACCGCCTGAACTGCCAACTTTCAGGTCCACGACGATTTTACTGTTGTCGATGAGCCCTGCTTTTATTATGGGCGCTAAAGCAAGTATAGCTGATGTTGCCATGCAGCCTGGGCAGGCTACGAGCTTGGCTTTTTTGATTTCCTCGCGGTGAAGCTCGGGTAAGCCGTATGCAGCCTCTTTCAACATTTCGGGGTGAGCATGCTTGAATTCATAATAAGTTTCATAATCAGCACTGTTCTTGAGGCGAAAATCTGCGCTCATGTCAATGACTTTTAGCCCTACCTCTAGTAATTTGGGTACAAGGTTTTGTGATCCTCCATGTGGAGTGGCCGTAAAGACCAAATCGCAATTTTTCTGTAACTCAGCTATGTCTTGTGGAACAAATTTCAGTTGAGTTAGACCTCTAAGGTTAGGGTGCACATTGAAAATGAATTCTCCTGCACTTTGACGTGAAGTAACCATAGTCACTTCTACTTGTGGGTGCATAAGTAGCAGTCTTAATAATTCGCTTCCAACGTATCCTGAACCACCGATTATTCCAATTCTCATTTTTGTTTTTCTCTCCGTTAGATTAATTGTCAATTAGGCTTTGAGCGCTTTGTAACAGTGGCACAGCCACATTTAGGCCAGTTGCGAGGCGGGTATTTTCCCAGAACTCTGGACAAGAGTTCGACTCGTGAAACACTAGAGCGTTCTTATTTTTCTCTACGTTTTCTTCAATTATATTTGTAACGTTTTGATATGCAGATGTGTTCTTGTAGGCTTTGAAGACTTTTTCAAGTTTACTGTTCCATGCTTCGAAGTCTGTCAGGCGCATTTCATCCTGCTTTACTTTCTGTACTGGCAAAAATGCTTGCGCAGCTAAATCAAGCTGGTTTTTTAGATAGGCTTCGTCAGCGTTCTTATTATCTTCAACATCAACCATTGCGTCTAATGCGAATATCCATGCATCATTGCCTTTGCCGAGTGTTTTGCCGCATTTAACTGCCAACTTTTGAATTCTAAACGGCAATTTAGCGTGGAACACGAGGTTGCCAAGGAAGGTGTTGGTACGAAAATCTTTAAAGCCAGCACGCGCCATCGCGGTGTGGTAACAAACAGGTTGCTTTCCTTTAGCCTTCGACACTATTATCCGTAGATCATAGAACCATTTCTCGACAAGTGCCTGTGCAACTACACCGATTGGGTTTATAATACTAGGTTTGGTTTCCTTTATGTTAGCTTCTAGTTCTTCACGGTTTTTTGAAAGCATTATCATTTTGCCGTGAGTCCCAGCATCTGCTTTGATAACGATTCCTTCTTTTAGTGGAATTTCTTGCTCGAAAAGATCAGCGATATCTTTCTCGTTATGGATTTCTCTGCCGTTTTTCATAACATCTGTTGCATCGCAAGGTACAAAAACTGTTTTGGGAATGGGAATGCCTGCTTTCTGCAGGTTGATCAATGTTCGAAGTTTGCTATAGCAAACGAATTCGATCTGCGATGAGTTTATGGTTTTCTTTCCAAGCACTTCCATAATGTATGAGGCTTGCAGACGCCGGTTTTTGCTCTGAGCCCGGTTAAGGACGACTTGAGTATCTTGGAAAGTTGGGGTATAATCTTTACCTTTCGTCTTAGCATTAAAGCCGTTCTTAGAGATGGACAGAGCGATTTTACGAAACGGAATATACGTGAGGTCTATGCCAAGCTGCTGAGCCGTCAGTTTTATGCCGTTTTCGTCATTCTCCGAGCGCTCATACAAAAGTGCAATGCTCATCGCTTATCATCAGTCCAATAAAAAATTTTTACCTTAAAAGGGTGGTTTAACACAATAGGGTTGGTGGGTAGATACTGTTTATTCGCCCCAGTCTTCGCCTTCAATTGTGAGTTCTTGAAGGTCAACGCATCCGCCTTTAACTTGTTTCACTTCAAGTTCAAGTCCGCAACCAGGACAACTTAGAATTTCTCCTTTTTCAGTGTCTGATGGGACATCGAGGTCTGCGTCACAGTCTGGGCATTTTGCTTGTACATTTTCAGGTTGGTTTACTTGTTTTATCATTTTTTGTTCGTCACTTATTTTTTTCTTTGGAAATGTCATTTTGATTATTTCGGGTAACTTTTAAACGTTGTGACTTATTTGTTACAAGTTGGACTTCTATTGTCTCATTTGGTGCAGTAAATCCTTTGTTGTAGGTAATTAAAACCGCACTCAATAAGCAAGCGCCATAACGGAATTCGAATTGCCATACAAGAATCAGGTATGGAAAACGTTAAATTTTCCCTCACTATTAGCCACTCGGCTGAGAAACATGGATGAAAAAGACAGGCAAATCATAAAAGCATTAAAAGAGGACGCTAGAGCAGGTTTCGGCGAAATAGGTTCCAGAGTAGGATTATCTGAAGGCGCAGTCCGCAAAAGAATTAAAACCTTAACCGATGAAGGAGTAATACGAAAATTCACGGTCAAAGTAGGCGTTGCCGAAGGCGCTCAAGCCATAACACTCTTAGCGACAAACCCCGCGCACCCAACCGTTGAGGTGTCCAAAAAAATTCAAGCTATCCCCAACGTAGAAACAATCTATGAAGTCACAGGCGAATACGATATCGTCGCAGTAATAACAGGCATGAATGTCACAGAAGTAAACGAATGCATAGAGAAAATTCGACGTGTAGAGGGCATAATGAAAACTAACACAATGATAGTCCTGCACAATTGGTAATTATTTTTTTCCACTAACTTTTACGGTCGTAACTTTAATTCCGTTTTTCTCCTCAAAAAATTATAGTCTAATTAATAGTAAGAGAATAATGATTGCTAACAACATTGTATTCATCAAGCAAACCGCTTCAAGTAACTTTTTTTGTCTAATAAAATAAACACTACTAAATAAGCCGACCAACAAGAATATGAAAGAAAGCGGTATCACAGGTATAAATAGAAAAATTTGTGATGATGCTGAAGTAGCAGTTGGCGCAACAGTCATCGTTTTGAAAGCGAGTAATATGCAATCTAAATACATAATGCAGTATTTTTGATTTAAAAAGTTTAAAAAATTTTTGTATATCCACATATTATTTTCATTTTGATTTTAATTCTAAATGCGAATTACCATTTAATTATAGCGAAACCAGGAAGGAATTTGAAGTGTACAAAAGAGTAGTTGTTGTTGAATTAAAAAATTATAGTGGTTTTTCCCAAACTAAAGGGCAGGTGTTTTTTAGCAATTAGAGTCTATATGAAAAAGCAAAAGTTACTGGGTTTTTTAAGTGTAGTCTTATTACCCTGTTGCATGTTGCTATACTAGATTAACATGTGTGAATTTAACGTAATATTTAATGGGCAAACACAATTTAAAGACGTAATCTATGCGAAAGTCGACAGCGACAAAGTAATAGTAAAAAATATTTTAGGTGAAGCCAAAGAATTCAAAGGCTGCAAAATCATTGAAGTTGATGTACCTAATGCAAGGCTCATAATCAGTCAAGCTTAAAAAACAGTATTCTAATTTTTTCGCTCAAGCAAAGCCAGATGTACAGTGATTTCTGGCTTTATATATTCAGAAGTAAAATAGATAGATAATAGTCAACGCAAGCGGATTTGACAAGGAAAAATATGAGTAACCATCAGAAATTCGAGCGTGATCTGACAATACTTCTAGATAGGTTAACTTATAACGCTAGACCCATCGTAGAAAATAAACTAAATATGTTAAAAGACGGGCTTGTAAAGCTGCATAAAGAAAATATTGTGAAAATCAACCACTCAGTAATGGAACTGGTCTGCGCCAAATATCTGATCGAGAAAGACTACGAAATTCAACTTGAATATCCACTAAACGAACTCTTAACCTGTGATTTGTATGGCATAAAAGGTCTGGGAAACATAGTTGTAGAAATTGAGACAGGGTTCATCCCGCCAGAAGATGCACTATCACCACTGACTTATACATCTGCTCGGTTGGCAAGTAAAATTATTCGTTACTGTAGTTTTGCAGGAAAGTTTGCGCTTGGGGTTCCGCAACATTACATTTTACCGTTTCCACGTGCGTTAGCTAAGCCGCCGCGGAACCGCACAGAAATAGAAATCGAGCAGATTAAAGCTCTCTGTGATGCCTACTATCAGAAACCTCCAATAACTCTTGACGAAATACGAAATGCCCGTATCCATGAGGTCTACATTATCGATGTGGATCATGTAACAGTACAGGAAATCGACCCAGAAGCATACATGAAAAGGTCAATGCAGAAAGGTGTCGTCTTTGACTGTCTATCGGCAGAATATAAGGAGAAATAAGTCTGGCGTTCTATGTTTACATCCTGCAATGCATTGACGGAAGCTTCTATACAGGATATACGAAAAATTTGAGCCAGCGAACACAACAGCACCAAAACGGAAAAGGTGCCAGATACACTAAGTCGCACAAACCACTAAGAATAGCGTATGTGGAGCTTTTTGATTCTCGAAGCAAAGCCATGAAAAGAGAACGAGAAATAAAGAAACTAGACCACAAACAAAAATCTGAATTAATATCAACTCAGGATAAAAAATAGTTTTATAAAACCAGATCACTAAAAGCTCTTTGATGATTCTATGCCAAAAAAGAAGACTTCATGGCAAGAAAAACTCCAGGATAACAAAGGTTATCCAAAAGTCGTAACTATCGATGGGAAAATGAGTAAGCGGTGGGGTACAGGAACTGTTGTTATTCCAGCACCAATAGAAGTAGATTTATTCATGCGCCAAGTGCCGAATGGTAAACTTACAACTATCAATGAAATACGTCAAGCCCTCGCTGCAAAACACAAAGCCTCAATAGGCTGTCCGATAACTACGGGTATCTTCGCGTGGATAGCCGCAAACGCTGCTGAAGAGCAGAAACTGCAAGGTCAAAATGACACTACACCATATTGGCGAACATTAAAAACGAAAGGTTTGATAAACGAGAAGTATCCCGGTGGCATACAAGGTCAAACAATACTATTAGAGCAGGAAGGCCATTTTGTAATCAAAAAGGGCAAAAATTTTTTTGTAAAAGATTACGAGAAAGCATTGGCAAAGTTAAGCTAACAACGTAAGCACTAAACCTGTGATAAGAGGAACCGAAATATTATCATTGATTGGCAATGGCAAAACTTCGATTGACATTGCAACTGCTGCGCCAATTAAGGCCAAAACAGGAGAAATGAAAAAGGTTGCTGCCAAAAAGGCAAACAAGAATCCAGCTAAGGAACCCTCCCAAGTCTTTCCCTTGTTAATAGGTAAAGAAGTAGATATTAAACCTCCAAAAAGCGAAGCGGCACTATCACCAAGACAAAAGATGGCAATCGCAGCACTACCTGCAAGTGTGGGGAACAGAATTAGAGTCGCAACTATGCCAAAAGCAAAGTATAATGGCGCAGCTGCAAAACCATAAAGCTCTGATTGAGAAGCAGCATGGCGTGTGATATCTGAAATAATTGGTAAGTTACGCCCTTCTAAACGGCATAACTCCGATACGGTGTAGGTTAGAGCTATGAATATAATAATTGAAGCAACAACAGGTATTCCAATCAAGCCTGCGATTATAGGCATGAACAAACCAGAAGCATGAATGTCTTCTCTAACGATATCGTTAACTGATGGAAAGGTACGTTTATGCTTCTTTGCATCGATTATTGGCAAAATACCCGAGAGTTTGCCGTTAACAACTCTATCGGCTTTAACCCTGATTATGAAATCTGGATTGAAACCGATTTTAAGCATCCCCGGCAAGAAAATACAGCGATTATTTCTGTCATCGGCGACGACAATACAATCTTTCGGTGTCATGCGTTCACGGTCTAAAATTTCACGCAATATTTTTAGTTTCCCGTTCGCGGCGATTGCTTCTCCCCAAATTTCGCCAGTAAGTTTCCCATCCTTCTCGCCTACTTCTACACCATAAGCGTAGTCTACACATAAAGCAATCGAGAGTTCCTTTACAGCAATATATGGTAACCCTGAACTTATGAGAGCAACCTTGCAGTTACGCGATCTGAGTTCAGAACACATCCGTTGAAGAAAGGGAGTCGCTGGAATTTTGCTAAATATAGACATTACCATGTTTAGTTCGACACCTTTCCAGTCACCATAAATCCGCCTCAATGCTGTTTCCAACTTGAGAAGTCCTATTTTGTAGAGAAAACCCAAGAAAAGCAACTTCACTAATCCAGATAGCCCCAACCTTTTAGCCACTTCAAAAAGAAAGCGATTCTCAGGAATCAATACTCCTTCAACGTCGAAAACAATAAGTCTAGGCTTGTCTGGTTGACCCATTTTTTAGTAGACACTCACAACAGGCAACTTGCCTTAACAGAAAAGAGAGCTGGATAAAGATAAATTATGCTGTGGAACTGCAACTGTGCTCTTTGTTTTGCAGTTCCAGTGGGCATCCGCCACCACAAACCTGCCGCTCATAGCAATCGTTGCATTTTTCTTCCGCAAACCCTCTGTTTCGCAGTTTCTCTGCTAATGGATTATGCCAAATCTTCCCCCATGGCTCTGTTAAGATGTTACCTAAGCTTTCAAAGTAGCTTTGGCAGGGATAAACGTCGCCGTTTGGTCCTACACAAGCGTTAATCATGGCCGCAGTACAACTTTTAACTCCTAAGCCAAGTTGTACAGGATCGAAGTTACAATACTGTGTTGGAGTGTACCAGAGAAACTTTAAGCCAACCAGTTGTGCTTTTTCTTTAACTTGTGGTAGAAGGTTCTTGAGCTCGTCTGTTGATAGCGCAAATTCGTTGCTCGCCTCTGGGGCTCTGCCTGAGTAAATTAGACTGTTGCACCCAAAAGCATTCGCGCCTAATTCTTTTATGTAATCGATTGTTGTTAGGAAGTCTTTAGCGTTGTGTTTGCTTAGTGTTGTGTTAGTGGAGACGTATATCTGAGATTTTACCGTATTTTTGATGCCTACGACCGTTTCTTTCCAACTGCCCTCTGACTTAGTCATGAGGTCGTGCACGCTTGGCTTGTGGGATTCTAAAGTTATCTGGACAAAATCTAAACCAGATTTTTCGAGTTCAGTTACATATGCTTTGTCTTTGAGTTTTCGACCGTTACTTATTAGTCCTGTGACCATGCCTTTGTTTTGGGCATACAATAGAAGCTCAGGTAAGTCTTCACGTATAGTGGGTTCGCCACCCGTGAATGTCAGAATAAAAACGCCGATTTCATCGAGTTTATCGATAACTTGCTTCCATTGCGTGGTTGTAAGTTCAGATGTTGCATGCGGTCCGCCAGCGTAGCAGTGGATGCAGTCGTTTTGGCACTTAAATGTCAAAGCCATATCCATGCGCAAGGGTGCTGTATAGTTGTATGTGAATGGTTCCTCTTTCTCTATATCAAGATATGTAACTGGATCAATTTTTTCTGTCTGTGCTAGTGTGCTGATTGTGTAGACAAGTTTTTCATAGTCCACTTTGGCGTTGTCAGCATTTACACGGTACATGCGATGGATCTTGGCTAAAACGTCTTTTTCAGGTAATCCCTGCATAAAGAAGTACGCGAATGCAGTAGCAGAATTATTAAGGTGTAATAGCGTGTTAGCGTTGATAACCATAACGCCACGTCCATCTTGTTCTACTCTTAGTTGTAATGACATGCCAGCATATTTGTCGACTCCACGGTAGGTGTAACGGCCAAAAGGAATTTTCTCCTTTTTCCCAAGCTGCTTTAAGAAGCTCATTTAGCGGCCACCTCCTCCGGCACATGCACAAGCACAACTAACGCATGCACAGGCACATGCGCATGCGGCACAGGCACAAACACAGCCACTTCCTTTCCGTGCTGGTTGATGAGAAGCTTTTGGCGGCGGCGGAACGATGGCGTTGGCGAATTTCTCCAAACTGACTACTATGTTGCTGGATGTTTTTTCAAGCGAAGTCGCGATGTTGTTAGCGAATTCTGCGCCTGGAATTGTTGGTGCCGGACCTGATTGTGCGGGGGTGTTAATGTTTGGTCTATAAGTTGGGTGGGGATGATAGATTGTGTACCCATACCACCACCAGAACCACATAGGCTGGGGTTGGAAAGGCCTATCCTGAAATATTGCTTCAGTGCGTCCTCGCTGGTTGGGATCAAGCATAAGCCAAAGAAGTTGTTCGTCGTAGGCGTTGGAAGTCAACTCGGGAGTTCCTGCATTTTCCACTTGTGTCCATGCTTGAGTCACAATTTTTTTATAGTAATCGACGGTGTCTTTTCGGCTGTAACCTTCAAGTTTCTTTTCAGTTGTGTCTCGGAGGAACATAATGCAACGGGCAAGTTTTTCTTCATCGAGTGCTCCATCGGTTTTTAGTGCATTTAAGAAATCAATTTCATAGTAGCGCAGCGGGTTCTCTTGGGGGCCTTTTTTGTTCTCATATGGGGGCAATAGTTTGAGTTTTAGTGAGGGCTTAGTTTCCTGTGCCCAAACGGCTCTCTTATGTAGTAAACTGTATAGGATTTCTGTCACTATTTGAGGCGGTTTCATGTCTAGAAGGTAAGATGCCTCAACTGCAGTTAAGCCTCGTTTAATACCCAGGGTTTCCATGCTAACCTTCGGGGTTATATATGTACTTTTGCTGATGCGATAAGCGATAAAAAAGAAGACAAAAATTACAAAGAAAACACCGATAACTCCAGCTATTATTATAAATGTGTCAAAGCTGAAGCCATCTGATTGCGCTGAAGGAGTATAGTTTGGCAGAAACTGGGCGGGAAAAGAGACCCCAACTTTAAACTGCTCGTTTGCAGCTATAGATGGCTTTTCCCAGTAAACCGCTAATCTACTCTCGACAATTGAGGTGCCATTGTAGAAGTTCTCAGTGGTCTTTACATCACCCACGTTTACGCCCGATGGTAAAACAATCTGCACCCGCACATCGCTTATGGCTGTGTCAGATATCCACTGTGGTATAAACTGCATTCCATAGTTGCCAGGGTTGGTCGTGTCATTGAATATCATGCCAGCAACGTTGGTCGTTATGGTGTACCAGATTTTCTCTCCCGCGTTTACTTTCTGATTAAAATCAACTGACGCCACATCCGGGGTGTAACTGTATGTGTACAATTGGTTTCCATATTGGTCAACAGCTTCACCGATGGTGAAGTCACGATTTGGTTGACCAACATCAAACGCTGTAAGTCTACCTTGAGTCACTGTTAAACTGATGTTGTATGTTAGGTCGATGGTGCCGTCATCATTGATAAAAATCTGCGCCCATTCGTGGTCCACCGTGTAAAGATTGCTTTGGGCACTCGTAATGCTAACAGCTGAAGCAACCACAACGCAAACCGCAAGTAACGTCACAAACCTGCATATGCGATTTACCATTTTGGTTCCTCAGTAACCTCAGAAGTTACCCCACAATATGGACACTTAGCATAAGGCACACCCTGAGTTATGGTGATTTGGTCTGCACTTATGTTACCCCCACAATTAGGGCATTTGATCTGAGCCGCCTTCATTTGGCCGGAGACTTCGAGGCGCTGGATGATTGTTTTAGGTTTACGATTCATGTACCAGATTATCGCAATCACCGCAACACCAACTAGGAAGAGAATTCCGCTGACAGCAAGCCTAGAAGTTGTCGCCTGCACAGACGCAGCTAAACCAAAAATGATTGCAAAGAAGAAACAAATTGCGACTACTATACCGCCGATTACAGTAATTATTCTCATAAATAGTTGCTTGCAAGCTTTTAGGATTTAAATCTAGTCCCCGAAAGACCTGTTCAGTGCAATTAAAGGAGGTATCACGCTTTCTGCCAAGAATAAAAAGTACGCAAGGAATAGTTGCTATTGGATATTAATGAGAGGTAATAATCTAATGAAGGCGCATCAAGAAATAAAAAAATAGTTATGGCTTGCGACATTTATTTAAACTTGAAATGCCAAACATAATAAAAAAATAGTTATGGCTTGCGACATTTATTTAAACTTGAAATGCCAAACATACCGAATATATTAATTAATATATGCATGGTGCACAATCAGATACCGAGGATGGCATGTAGTGGCTTGGTACGATGATCCATTAATAGTGTTGGCTTTTGTGTTAGTGATAATCATCGCCGTCGGCACTGTTGTTTTTGCCATGCGCCGATACGGCACCAAAAAAAGTTCACCAGAACCCAACAAGGAACCACAGAAGCAACAACACTCACAACCAAGCGTTGGATTAGATTTTACAACCGCACCCACTTCTGCGCCTTTTAGAATTTCTAAGAGCGTTCAAGCAACGATGGCTTCCAGCGCCAAAGACGAACTACGTATGCTGGATCTTGAACGCGAAATCCTCGGAGATGCAATCAGACGTCTCTATGAAGCTCAAGCGGAAGGAAAAATCACAGAGGCAGAACGTGAAAAACTCGCTGCCAGCTATAAACAGCGAATGAACACTATCAAAGATTCCATTACCAAAGACGAGAGCATCATTGCCTTGCATGAACTTGAAGGAATGCAAGAAGATCTCATGAAGCTCTTCAGTGAACGCTTCGGAGAATTAACAAGTAAAGTAGAAGAGCTCAGAACCCGCATCGATGTCAAACCAATTCGTGAGATCCCGATAAAACCGATCCCAACTACCCCAATCCAAATAGAAGAAGCCGAGGAAGAGGAAGAAGAGGAAACAACCGAAGAAGTAGCCGGCGAAAAGAAGGTAGTAAAGAAACGTAAACCAGCCGAAGAGAGATCAACACAGAAAACTGAAGCGGAGAAACGCATAGAATCAATTAGAAGCGAAGTAGAGAAAGTACTAGACAAACTAGGGCAGATGGAAATTGAAACTTAGCCAAGACCCAATCACTCAACAAAAGCAGAAAGCAGCACTTGAAGCTATAAAACACGTTAAAGATGGGTTCATCGTTGGGTTAGGAAGTGGGAGCACAGCCGCGTTTGCAATAGATTCACTTGGCGACCGGATGAAAACCGAGAAAATCAAAATTATGGGCATCCCCAGTTCCTACCAAGCTTTTCAAGTCGCAGTAGATAACGGGATACCAATAACGACACTTGAAGAGCACCCAGCAATCGACGTCACCATAGACGGCGCAGACCAACTAACACCCGAGCTTTACCTCATCAAAGGCGGAGGAGCAGCACTGGCACGTGAAAAAATCGTTGCAGCAGCATCAAAACTTAACGTCATTATTACTGACCAAAACAAGAAGGTGCCGTTTCTTGGTGCTAATGGCCAATTTGTCCCAGTTGAAGTGATACCGTTCGCGCTTTCGCCGGTGAAAAAGAAGCTGACTGCGATGGGCGGAAAAGTAACGGTACGCGAAGCCAAAGGAAAACTTGGCCCGATAATTACCGATAATGGCAATGTGATCCTCGACGTTTTGTTCGGCGAAATCAAAAAACCAGCGGAACTTTCAGTAACGGTTAAGATGATTCCAGGTGTCGTTGAAACAGGACTATTCGTTGGCCTAACCGATGTTGCCTATGTTGGAACACCTACCGGCGTTGAGAAAATCAATAAATCAAGATAGCAAATGTTATGCGGAAATTTTAGGCGGAGGGCGCACACGTTTTTTGCCTAACTTGATGCGCAGAGCTATCCGGTAGAGTTTACGTAACGATTTTACAAGTTGCTCTAAGCTTGGTGAAGATGAATAGACGAGAGGTATTTGCTCATATTCTGCTATGCGTATTGCTTCTGCGTCAGGTTGAGCTTTGTGGAAAATTATAATTCGAGGCTTTAAGCGACTAACTCGTACAATCATCATAGGCAAACTTCCTCCGTCTAAATTAGTAAAGATCAAAGCACGCTCTGTAGTAGCACCAAAAAGTTGATCATACTCTGAGCCAGAATAAGCTTCAACTGCTCTTCTGCTGTCAATTACAGTGTAGCCGTTAACTTCTTTAACGAATTTTTCTTTGCAGGCAACAACTTCGCCGCCTATGGCTTTACAAAGGTACTCGACTCTAACTGGAATGGGAAACTCACGCAAATCAACTACAGCCATACTCGGAGAACTAGTGAGTTTGGAGAATTCCCTGATGAAACGGCTCCCTTTTTGCTCGTCAATTAAGAGTAAGGAAAGTACAAATCTTCGGATGAATTTTGCGCCTGGACTTTGCCGTCGGCCACTTTCATAATCGCTTACAACAGAGGATGAAAGTTTCATAACGTCGGATAAACTAGTTTGAGAAACAGCAAAGAGTTCACGCCATTTTCGCATGGTAGATCCAGGTCTACTTGATAGAATGATTTCGCCAGCGATCCTTCTAGCTAAAACTTCTCGGAGACTAGGCGACACGGACATGAACTATTCCCCCTACCTGCTCTCTCCTTTAAGTTTGAGGTATAAAACTATAACGCTTCTCCTAAGTAAATAAAAAATAAGACCGCCCGTCGATCAAAAAGTGCCATGCTTTATATATGAAAAAGGAGAAGCCTAAAGCCATCTTTAGGTATAGTGAAAATTCATTTATTAGGAAGTTTGGCGTACTAAACAGTAACGTTCGCAGTCTAAAACAGGAAAGACAGCAAGAACGTTAACTTCACCGCAAAAACCATAGAAAAAAGGAGTGAATATATACATGTCTGAAAAAGCTAGTGACGTAATCTTCGTTGGAAACAAACCCCCAATGAGCTATGTGCTCGCCATCATAACCGCATTCTCAAGTGGTGCACAAAAAGAAATCACCCTAAAAGCAAGAGGTCAAGCAATCACCACCGCAGTTGACGTAGCCGAAATCACAAGAAGCCGTTTCATCAAAGACCTCAAGGTGACCAAAATTGCAATCGGAACCGCAGAGATGCCACCAAGAGAAGGCGAAAACAGGTCCAGAATGGTTTCAACAATAGAGATTACTCTAACGAAAGCGTAAACCACAACGACCAAAAATAGAGAGTTTTAGCTCTCCAACCCTTTTTACTATTTTTTGTTAATTATGTATTCTTGAACTTTTGCCACGATTTGCATGAAAGCTTTAGAGGCAGCAGAATTCTTATGAGCCAGCACAAAGGGTGTTCCTTTATCAGTGTCAACACCTACTTCTGGATCAATTGGTATACTACCCAAAAAGGGCACCCCAACCTGTTGAGCCATCCTCTCACCGCCGCCAGAACCGAAAATCTCTGTTTTCTTGCCGCAGTGCAGACAGACAAAACCACTCATGTTCTCAACCACGCCAATGGTCTGCATTTTTAGATGCTCAGCAAACGTTACAGCCTTCTTCACTATACTACTTGACAACTGCGAAGGCATAGTAACGATAACTACGCCATCCATATCAGGCAGAAGTTGAGCCACACTCAAAGGCTCATCACCAGTTCCGGGAGGCAAATCAATGAATAAGTAATCCAGTTCTCCCCAAACTACCTCAGTTAAGAACTGTTTTATGGCACGCATCTTTAATGGTCCACGCCAAATAGTAGGTGAGGCCTCATTCAGAAAGAAGTCTATAGACATAATCTTCATGCCCAACGGACCCTCAATTGGGAAAGCGCCGACAGGACTAGCCTTAACCTGCTTACCCTCCAAACCTAACAGACGAGGTACACTGGGGCCATGAATATCCGCGTCAAGCACTCCCACACGTTTACCCTGTAATGCAAAAGCTGCTGCCAAATTAACAGTAACAGTACTTTTCCCAACTCCACCTTTTCCGCTAATAATGGCAATTTTGTGTTTTATCTTACCCATGCGTTCCTTGAGCTGTTGCTGCTCTTCAGATTGTTGTTGCCTATAAGCTTGAAGCTGAGCCATATTTCTCTCATACGAAGCCATGCAAAAAACATCCTCAAATTATTGTAGACTTTGATTTAGTGTAAACTAAAATAGTTTAGGGTACACTATAATTTACAATCTAACGGCTTTTAGACGATGACATATGGTTACACTACAAGATATACAGAAAGCGCAAAAAGCCATAGCGCCATACGCTAAACATACACCTCTTTGCCGATCAGAATTCTTAAGTCAACTATGCAGAGCAAACATCTACCTAAAACTAGACAACCTGCAACCAACGCATTCCTTTAAGGTCAGAGGAGTAATGAACAAACTACTAAGCCTCACAGTTGAAGAGAAAACCAAGGGTGTAGTAACAGCGTCCGCAGGTAACCATGGTCAAGCCGTGGCATTCGGCGCAAAAGAACTCGACTTCTCTGCAAAAGTGGTTGTGCCAACCAACACACCTAAAGTGAAGATTGAGGGCATAAAACGGTTCGGCGCAGATCTATTACTGTTTGGAGATAATTATCCTGAGGCAGAAGTAGAAGCAAAAAGGATAGCCGCAGAACAAAGTCGCCTCTACATCTCACCCTACAACGACGAGAAGATAGTAGCTGGTCACGGCACGGCTGGCTTGGAAATTCTTCAAGATCAACCAGAAATAGATATAGTCGTTGTACCCGTCGGCGGAGGAGGATTAATTTCAGGCATAAGCATCGCTATAAAAAGCCTAAAAACTAACTCTGAAGTTATTGGTGTTCAATCACAAGCCGTACCAATTATGTACGAGTCCTTGAAAGCAGGACGAATAATTCCGCCACACAGACATGAACCAACAACTGTTGCAGAAGGACTATCAGGCGGCATCGAAAAAGATTCAATAACCTTTAACATCGTCCAAGAATACGTTGACAATGTAATTCTGGTTAAAGAGGCAACAATTCGAAAAGCAGTTTATCTGCTCTGTAAAAACGAAGGGCAAGTTGTGGAGGGCTCAGGCGTGGCAGGTGTTGCTATGCTTCTGGAGAATAGCAATGATTTCACTGGGCACTCAGTGGCATTAGAAGTCACTGGAGGTAACATTGATCAATCTCTTCTTAGAACCATAATAGATGAACAGGATAACAATTAGCCGAGTTTGTATCCAATTTTACGTAAGAACTGTCGACGGTCAGATATGTCTTTTTCATTTTCTATGCCTTTGCTTTTGTAGCCATCTACAACGCCAATTATTCCTCGGCCTTGATCTGTCTCAGCTATTATCACTTCTAGTGGATTAGCTGTTGCGGCAAAGATTGTACACACTTCAGGTACCTTCTTGATTTTATCCAGAACGTTTAGGGGGTAAGCATTCTTTATGAAAATGATAAAACTGTGACCACAGGCAATTTCAAGTGCTTTTTCTGTTGCCAAACCTCGTAATTCAGCGTCGTTCCCTTCATGTCTCACAAGGCATTGTCCTGAGCTTTCGCAGAAACCCAATCCAAACTTTATGGTTGGAACCGAATTGACAAGTGCTTCGTAAATGTCTTCGGCGGTTTTGATGAAATGAGCCATACCTAAAATTGTATTGCAGTCTTGGAGCGGTTCAATCTTTACAGTTTTTAGATCCAAACGCAAGCCTCCTAAAACATTGTTGGGTCTCAAAGGATATAACGTTTAAGAGTATGGTTTTGATTTATCTGCAATTAGCCGCCATAAATGATGTTTAGTTCAACTGGAAAAACCCACTTAAAAAATGGTGCCTTGCCTCACCGTGCTATTTACCGGATTCTGATAAATGGATATTATTGGGTAATTGAGTATTTGAATTAAGCTTTAATCTTATTTTGATGTAATAATTTTGTTGACTTTAGATGCCTACTGGCAAAACCTAAATATCAAGGAACTGCTACAGTTTGGCAAGCCACGGGCCGGTAGTTCAGCTGGTATGAACGCTTGACTTGCACTCAAGAGGTCGGGGGTTCAAATCCCCCCCGGTCCACCAGAATTTTTCTCTAACATTTTTGTAGCATTCCAGCTCAACGGGAACACCGATGAAATGACCTTGTCAATTAAAAAGTGGCTTAAGAAGATAAAATTTCATATTTTATAATTGAATGCCTGGCAGATGAGATTTCAAGGGGGCGAGGCAGTACATAGCCCAGCCCATATATTGACTTTGGAACTGTAAATAATCATCCTGATCAGTACGGAAGTGTTTGAACACCTGTTCATAATCGGGGTGGTTGGGATTTTCTTCAAGCCAACGTATCAGTCCATACCAACTATCCGAAATGTACCTGTCCCAGTCGTCGCGGTTAGAACGGATTATATATTCGAGTTCAAAACCTTCGTTTCGGGTAAATTGGGCTAGTTCTGGTTCCGTGTGTGTAGTTGTCTGTTTTTGGGCATATTGCGGATATATTTGAGTGCTAAGCCAGTGAGTTTCACCGATGCCGAGGCGTCCATTCTGATGTACCGCCCGTTTCATCGCCTGGATTGTCTGCTGGAAGCCGCCGAAAACAAATGTTGCCCCAATACATGTTGCGGCATCGAAAGCCCCCTCTTCGAACATGTAGTCAGCTGCAGGGGAGCATACGATTTCGATTTGGTCTGACACCCGTCTCTTAAACAGCTTATCTCTAGCCCGGTCGCAGTTATCCCTAGATATGTCAATTCCAATACCGGTGATACCGAATTTCTCAGCCCAGAGAGTGAGCGGTTCGGCGCAGCCACAACCGAAATCGATAATTCGACTACCTTTTTTAAACTTGAGCATTTTGCCGAGTTGGATGATTTTTTCAGACGAAGAAGGGTTAAGAATCTCCATATAGCGGTGTGAGATACTCATAATGTCAAAAAAGTCCAGAATTCAATCCTCCTTCAGGAAATAGGAACTTCATTATAATACCCTTCATCAACATCATTTAATGTTCCCTCTATCTGATGAACTTAACCATCGGGCAATTTTATTAAAATATATGATGCTCCCCACCCTGCTCTTACCGGCGCCATTGATTTGACCTGTGATTGTGTGTTTCGCCTTTTAGTCGTCTGCACAAAGAAAATAGGTACTTGCGAATGAAGCCTCAAGCCCGAATGGAGGACAAATCCATTGGTCCACTTCATCCACGCTTTTGGGTACTCCCTTAGACTAATTAAGCGCTTATGTTATATTATTAACGGGAAAGGAGGCTACTGAATTGTCCAATCAGATTGTTGGTTCAATAGCTAGAATATCAGTGCCCTCAGTTGATCCCTCAACACCTGTCAGCAAGATTGCCTCGATAATGACAAAGCAAAACATAGGCTCTGTTATAGTGACAAGCGATCTTGGAGTCATGGGTATTGTTACTGAACGAGACATAATAGAAAGAGTGGCGCTGGCCAAAAAAGACCTATACGGATTAGTCGCCCAGGATATAATGACTTCACCGGTTATCACTGTACATTATGACAGAACACTTCAAGAAGCACTTAAGATTATGAAGGATAATAACATAAGAAGACTCATAGTTGTCAAAGGCAAAAGCATTCTTGGGTTAGTGACTGAAAGACGATTGTTGCTAGCAAGTTACGCTGAGCAAGGAGCCCATTCACAGACTTAGCTCAATTGTTATAGTGCCATAAGGTTTCCGTGGTGTGTCTAGCTTTTTCTATAAGTGATGAAACAGTATCATGTGGCAACCCCGTTGTCCTTTCAAGATAGCGAATATCCTGAGCCAACAATTGTTTTATTAGCACTATACCAGCATTCACTAAACGAAGTCTTGTATCCGTAGTTACTCCTCTTAGACAACTCAAAGGATAAAGCTTATACTTCTGAACCGCGTCGCGTAGCGCAAAATTTTCAGGAGAAGCCCACCCTATTTGCAAAATGTCACGGCAATGGCCATAAGCTATTGCGTGATCTGAGAATCGAGTATTGGTTACTATCATAGCCCTATCAATCTTGATTGTTGTTACACCCTGCGCATACCCTTCGGTGACGTCTTCTATTATGGCTCTGGCTATTCGGCTCTCGTCAAGACCCGTTAGAGCATGATAATTAACATGATGTTTTGCCTCCACCAGATAGGTTAAGCCATCTTTGGTTGCTAATGCATCTACTTCATGTTCTCCACATAGCCCTCTTAAAATAGCATTAGGTTGAACATGAAAACCACTATGAGTCAATAGAACTCGAACGAAAACTTCGAATTCAGGTTTAGAAACCATCAGGCTTATGCCCCGTCTTAGGTCAAAGAGGTGCTTTACAGCGGGTTTTTGTTTACGTATCAGAGTAAAGATATTTTGCAGGATTTTTTTGGTGCTTATACCATCATAGATCCTCTTGGCTACTTGTTGCTCGATTTGAACTGCGACTTCGTGGCTTACACCCAGTCTAAGGCATGTCTGGATGATTTTTTCTCTATCGTAGAGTTGTTTGGAGCCGTTTGCTTTGGTTACAGAAACTGCCAAGTGATCTTCTTCCTGCTGTTGAACTGATAGGTTGCTTAAGGCTTTAATTCTTGCTATTTCAACTCTTAAAAAAGGGAAATTGAAGTTAGGGTTTATTTTTGAATATCAACTTATCGTTCTTCTCGTCAACCACGATAACTGAGCTTTTGTCGACTTTCTCCTGCAGAATAATCTTTGAGAGTTCATTGAGAACATTCTTTTGAATCACTCGTTTTATGGGTCTCGCACCGAATTGTGGATCAAAACCTATCTTTGCGATGTAGTCTATGGCTTTCTTTGTGACGCTTATTTTGATGTTGGCCTTTTCGAGCATTTTTTGGATGTTTTTTAGTTGGTTTTCAACGATTTTTCTGATCTCTTCCTCGTTAAGGGGTTGGAACATGATTATCTCGTCGACTCTGTTTAGGAATTCAGGTTTAATGGTTTTCTTAAGTAAATTGAAGACCTGCTCTTTTGTTTGGTTCCAGATTTTTTCTCTGTTGTCGGTGTTTGCTTTCTCTAGGTTTTCTTGGATGATGTGTGAACCGATATTTGAGGTCATTATAATAATAGTGTTTTTGAAGTCTACTGTTCTGCCTTTATTGTCAGTTAATCTACCGTCGTCTAAGACTTGAAGCAATATGTTAAAGACATCGGGATGAGCTTTTTCAATTTCATCAAGCAATAGCACAGAATAGGGTTTTCTTCTCACTGCTTCGGTTAGTTGTCCACTTTCTTCATAACCAACATACCCAGGAGGCGCACCAACTAACCTAGAAACAGTATGCCTCTCCTGATACTCTGACATGTCGATTCTTACCATATTGTTTTCGTTGTTGAATAGAAACTCGGCAAGTGCTTTCGCTAATTCGGTTTTGCCGACGCCTGTAGTGCCTAAGAAAATAAACGAACCAATAGGACGTTTAGGATCCTGCAGTCCAGCGCGGCTTCTTCTAATTGCATCCGATACCGCTTGTATCGCTACATCCTGCCCGATCACTCGCATGTGGAGCTCTGTTTCGATGTTTAGTAGTTTTTCCTTCTCAGTCTGCAGCATTCGACTAACGGGTATACCTGTCCAATGAGAGACAACTTCAGCGATTTCTTCAGCATCAACTTCCTCATTAACTAATGGCGAACCCTTCTGCAACTCAGAGAGCTTCTTTTTTAGATCTTCAATGGCTTTTGTAGCCTCAGGAATTCTGCCGTATCTTATTTCAGCAACTTTCTCTAAGTTGCCTTTGCGATTTGCATCTTCATCTTCGAATTTTAACTGTTCGATTTCATTCTTCTTCTTTTGAATCTGCTCAACAATGTCTTTTTCGGCTTGCCATTTTGCTCTAAGTTTGTTTCTCTCTTCGCTAAGGTTGGCGATTTCTTGATTGAGGGATTTTAGTTTAGCTTCGTCTTTTTCTCTCTTTATAGCTTCGCGTTCAATTTCTAGCTGTCTTATCTTTCGCTCGATGGTTTCCAGTTCTTCAGGCGCTGAGTTGATTTCCAATCGGAGTTTCGATGCTGCTTCATCGATTAAGTCAATGGCTTTGTCGGGAAGAAACCTATCAGAAATATATCTCTGGGATAGCTCTACAGCCGCTATTATAGCTTCATCCTTGATTCTGACGTGATGGAAAACTTCGTAGCGCTCTTTGAGTCCTCTTAGGATTGAGATAGCAGCTAAGGTGTCGGGTTCATTAACCATTACGGGTTGAAATCTACGTTCAAGGGCTTTGTCTTTTTCGAAATATTTCTGGTACTCTTTGAGGGTGGTAGCGCCTATTGCACGTAAATCGCCTCTGGACAACGCAGGTTTTAGAATGTTTGCTGCATCCATTGCTCCTTCGCTGGCACCGGCGCCGACAAGCGTGTGTATCTCGTCGATAAAAAGTACAATCTCGCCTTCAGAAGAGACAACTTCTTTTATGACGCTCTTTAAGCGCTCTTCGAATTCGCCTTTGTATTTTGCCCCAGCGATTAATGCGCCCATATCGAGTGAGTAGATCTGTTTTGACTTTAGGTTTTCAGGGACATCACCATTCACTATTCGGTGAGCGATACCTTCTGCGATTGCGGTTTTGCCGACGCCTGGTTCACCGATTAGAATAGGGTTGTTCTTTGTTCTTCTAGAGAGGATTTGTAAAACCCGGCGAATTTCTTCATCTCTACCTATAACTGGATCTAGTTTTCCTGTTTTAGCCCTGTCATTAAGATTGATAGCAAACCGATTTAGGGCATTATATGTTTCATCTGTAGTTTCGGAACTCACAGTTGATCCTTTCCTCAATTGTTTAATGGCTTCTTTAAGTTCATTTTCTATAACTCCACTATTTTTAAGTAACCGAGAAGCTGGATCATTCAAGGAAAAAATTGCCAAAAAAAGCTGTTCAATGGAAACAAACTTGTCTTGACTCTCAGAAGCTAACTGCTGGGCTTTTTGTAAGACCTTGTTAGAATTGGCGGATAAATATTGCTCGCCCCCGGTGACTTTAGGCAAAGAATCAATCTGCCTATCAAGCGAAGCTGATAAAGCCTCCAAATTCACAGTCAATTTTTTAAGCAAATAAGGAATAACGTTTTCGTCAACGATCAGCATAGAGTTTAGAAGGTGAACTGGTTCAATTGCTTGGTTTTGCTTTATTTGGGCTATCTCGAGGGCCTTTTGGATGGCTTCTTGAGACTTGACCGTAAAATTGTTAAGGTTCATCTAAGTAAATTTTTTGCTTGCGATATTTGAATATTATCCTCAAGAGTAAAAAAAGGAATTTGCGATTAGTTTTTCACTTTAGGTTCTTTCAATCTACTAATTAGAAGTGTGCACAATTAATTTTTTATCCTTTGAATGCTTAGTAATCACCTG
>JAEAME010000038.1_pt1 | contig 207631 bp, 162 predicted proteins | sample 8958731 | NCBI WGS metagenome assembly JAEAME01 (sample SAMN16933194, study PRJNA681113) | bioreactor sludge metagenome | isolation source: anerobic bioreactor sludge (Control) | place: India:Bengaluru | collected 2018-10-24
GGCGGGCGAACACCCCCGATAGATCGGGGCAGGAAGGTTCGCCCCTACGGGCCCCAGCACCGGCCCTGCGGGAGGGCGGGGAGTCGGGAACGGAACCTTCCCCCATTGCGCGGACCTCAGGGGTCCGCGTTTCACTCGGACAATAAGTGTTGCGGATGGGCAACGTCCCCGGGGCTCGCGGCCGAACCGCGCCCCCCGGGGATTGTTCTTTACGCGGTGCGTATCAACAAGATACGCATCGCTATGAAATATCCCAGGCTGGCCCGATACTTGCTCTACCGATTGCTTGGATGATTGAGAGGAGGCGATTATGAAGAAAGCGATCGGTGCACTGATAGGGACGATCTCCCTAGCATTGTCGGCGTCGCCCGTTCGCGCGGGGGGATTCGTCCCGGCCGTTGAGCAGGTCGATCGGTTGCCGTTCCCAGCGCAGGTTCGTGCCGCTGCCGCCGCCGAAAGGGCCCTCGCCAAGGCCCCGCGGGAAGACGGCTGCATCCGGATCGACGATATGCTCTTCGAAGTCGGCCGGATGGAGAGAACCTCGGCGTTCACCGGTGAGAGCTGGCCGGACCATCGGGTTGTTTTCGCCTTCGACGACAATGTTACCCAGGCAAACCGGGGCCGCTGGCTCGCGGCGGCCGCCCTCTGGGAGAGCGTCTGCAATGTCGCTTTCCGGGAGGCAGAAAATGAGACCGCTTACATCCTGGTGACGAGCAGCGAAGTAAAGAACACCTCTCCGGTCGGAAGGGTGAACGACATCAGGCGCATGTTCATTCGCGATTGGGGCCAGAGGTTCACGATCGCCCACGAGATCGGCCACGCCCTGGGGGCGTGCCACGAGCACTCCCGATCCGACCGCGATGCGTACGTGGAAATCCTGTGGGAGAACATCGCCGAGGGGGAGGATCACAACTTCGAGTTCCTTTTCGAGAGCGTCAATGACGGTTCCTACGATTTCGATTCGTTGATGCACTACGGCCGTGACGCCTTCTCCAACGGCGGCGGCAACACCATCGAGCCCCGGCCGGCCTACGCGGACCAGCTCGAGGTGATGGGGCAGCGTTCGCATCTCAGCGCGGCGGACATGAGCGGGATGGCCAGGCGATACGGATATCCCGCATGGAGCACCGAGCGAATCACCGACACCTCCGCCCCCTCCCGGTTCCCCCGGGCCGACTGCCGCGTCTCCCGGTACGTCGTCTGGGCGGAGCGCTCGGCGGGAGGCGGAGAAGCGATCCTGTGCGCCGGCCGGCCCGAAGCCGGCGAATCCTATTCGGCTCCCCACACCATCGAACGGCAGGGGGGCGCGTCCCCCGACGTCGCATCCCTTGGCCAATACGTGCACGTGGTCTACCTCAAAACGATGCCGGACGGGGATACGGACATATATTACCGGCGGAGCCGGGACGGGGGCTTCACCTGGGATCCGGCGCAAAACCTGTCCGCCACCGCGGGTTGCTCGGGGGTCTCCCGGGAACCCTCGATCGCCCTCTGCTACCCGTATCTCCAGGTCGTCTGGGCGGAGACCGTGGGAGGTAACGACGAGATTTACCACTCCCGCAGCCTCTCCCACGGTTGGACCTGGAGCGCCCCCCAGCGGATCGTCCCCACCCCCGGCGCCTCGCGTCGCCCCCGGGTGGCCTTCCGCCCCGGGAAGGTCTGCGTGGTCTGGCAGGAAATCGCCGAGGGGTCGAACGCCGACATCTATCTGGTGCGCAGCGCCGACAACGGGGCGACCTGGCGCCCCGCGCAGCGCCTCTCGCAAAACGCCGGGCGCTCCGTCGGGGCGGATATCGAGTTCAGCATGCAGAACAGCCTGGTCTACGCGGCCTGGCAGGACGATACACTCTCGCCGGGGACCTGGACCGTGATGTATCGGAGGAGCGCCGACAACGGAGCGACCTGGAGCGGGATCCGGTCGTTGTCATCCCCCTGGCCCCAGGAGGGTTGGTCGGCGTGCCAGCCATCCCTGGCGGCCTTCAACGACAAAGTGCTGGTGGCCTGGAGCGACGTCACCCAGGGGCGGAGCGTGATCAACACCGCGTTCAGCCAGGACTGCGGCGACCGCTGGCTCTACCAGCGCGTCAGCGACCTGGAGCAGAGCTCGGTTTCCGATCCGTCCGCGTCGGCGGCCGGGGTCGAGGGGTTCGCCGTCTTCTGGAGCGGGATCCAGGCCGGGAGGAGGGACATCTTCTGCCGGTCCCGCGCGGTGAAATGAACATATTAATCCCCCGCGTCCGCGCCCCGCCGCGGACATGAATCTCCACGGAAGCCCCGCCGTCCGCCGCAAGGTAAGGCCTCTTTTCATTGACCGGTTCCCCGTCGCGGATTACCATTGGTCAAGGCCCGCTCAGCGGGCGCCATCCAGCCTGCCATCCGTCAACCGCCACGGGGAGAGCGATGAGGAAGAAGATCTTCATCATCCACGGGAAAGGGGTCAACCGGGGGATCGGCAAGGAGGGGGGAGGGGACCTCGACACCGTCTCCTCCAACGCCTTCTACCTGGTTTGGGCCAAGCACGCGCTCAGCGATGAACTCGGTCGCGAGCCGGAATACGGCCGGGACTACGAGTGCGACTTCGTCAACTACTCCGAGGGAGTCGCCCATCTCGCGGCCCACGCGGGCTGCGACGTCTATCTCCCCGACTTCCCCATCGACGCCCTCCCCCCGCGCCTCAAGATGACCGCGATCGAGGAGGAGGAGACCGCGGAACTCCTCAACCGCTTCGCCGCCGCGGCCGACGATTTCCGCCTCTGGATCGTTCGCCGGCCGGCCGCGGTCGGCGACGAGGCCAAGGCCGCCTTCAACTCCGCCTACAAGCAGATCGGGAAGATCCTCGCCCACCAGGAGAAGGCCGCCCTCCTCGCCGCCCTCCACGTTCTCGCCCTCATCCGCCGGATCGCCGAGATCGACGCCTGGTGCGCCGAGCGGAAGACCGCGCGCTATCCCGACTCTCTCGCCGGCTTCATGCGGGGGATGCTCTCCCACCTCGCCGGCCCCAAGCTCCAGGACCTGAAGAAGACGCTCCTCGTCCAGATGGACGACAACAACAAGGAGCGGATGATCGACCTCCTCGAGGACGAGAACGCCATCTTCGCCTTCGACGAGGCCGCCCGCCTCGACCTCTCCACCCGGGGGCGGATCAACTACACCGACGAGCTGATCGTCCTCCTCCCCGAGGCCGCGGCCTACGTCATCCGGGGGATGGTCCAGCTCCGCGACCTGGCCTGGAAGGAGAAGCCCCGGCGGGACTTCTCCCTCACCCTGAAAGCGGTGCTCGACGATCTGCGCCGCTCCACCCGGACACTGATCTCGCTCGCCGGGGGGGTCGCCCTCCCCGAAGACCCGCAACTGCGGGAGCTCCTGGCAGGGGCGGGGAAGGAGGCCGAGTCCCTCCTCGGGCTTTTCACCCGGATCGAGACCACCGTGCCTGCCCGGATCGCCGCCCAAGGGGAGCGGACGCTCATGGCCATGGTCTCGGAGGAAGCGAGCGGGAAGCCGGCCGAGGGGATCGAGGTGGTCTTCCGGAGAATCTCCGGGGCGGGGGACGCCGTCCTCCCCGACGGCTCCCTCTCCCGGGCGGAGGAAACGATTGTCCCGACCGACCGCCGCGGCCTGGCCTTCCTCCGCTATCGCCCGGCCGCCCCGGGCGAGGAGTTCCAGTTCGCGGCCACCTTCGACGGGCTCCAGGAGCTGCTCCTCCCCGTCCCCCCCGCCGCCTTCGACGAGGAGGCGGAGGCGGCCTTCGAGGAGGTGGTGGAGGAAGTAGCGGAGGAGGAGTTCGAGGAGAAGGAGGAGACGAAAGAGGCGGAGCCGGACCGGGCGCTTAGGGTCTCGCTTGCCATGCTGGAGCGCCACTTCCGCCTCCTGGGGGCGAACGACGTCAAGGTGGTCTCGATCGACGACCACCATCCCTTCACCCCCGAGGTTCTCGCCTCGCTCGAGAAGCTTAAATCCGAGGGGATCATCGGTCACATCCAGATCGCCAGCCTCCCCCGGGGCGAGGAGCTCCCGATCGAGAAGCAGAAGTGCGGGGCCGACCTGATCTACGCCGACCGCATCCGGGGCCGGCCCTGGGACAACCCGGGCCTCCAAGAGCTCAGCCGCCTCGCCCACCAGCACGACCTGCACATCAAGATCGAACCCGCCTCCCTCGAGATCTCCAAGCTGATCGGCTCGCGCTTCAACAAGATCGAGATCGCCCGCGGCCTGGCCGAGCGGGTGAAGGACCTGGAGTCGATGCGCACGATCATGGAGACGACGGGCTGGGCCGAGGCGGTGCGGAAATACGAGGAGAGCCTGGAGAAGGTCTTCCCCCGGATCGAGGGGGTGGTGGGACGGCTCACCCTGCGCGACCCGAAACAGCCGGAGTCGACGGCGCGGATCCTGGCCGCCCTCTCTCCCTTCTGCGACGCCAAGAAGGGGGAGGCCCAGATCAACGTCGCCTCCGCCCTCCACTACCTTCTGGGGCGCAAGAAGCTCTCTACCGACTACTTCTTCTACGCCTATGGCTCCCAGCTGATGACCACGCGCCGGCCCAACGAGCTGGCGACCATGAACCTCTCCACCCTCTGCCAGCACATCGGTTCCCGGGCCGACGGCGGGCACTCCGGCGCCGCCACCTGCCGCCCCTCCGCCAACCCTTCCTTCCCCGCCCGTCGCCTCTCCCGGGTGGGGGACACCAACTTTCTCGAGTTCATCGGCTACCTGGGGCGGAAGACCGGCGAGTTCGCGGGGATGGAGCTTATAGAGGTGAGCGCCGTCGCCTTCGAGAAGGGCCCGGAGCCGATCGAGAAGGCGCTCCTCCACCTCCGGGAAAACGCCTTCGAGATCGCCGCCGTCACCGGGGAAGGGGGCGAGCCGGTCCGCCTTCTCTTCGTCCGGGCACCCGTCGTGAACCGGCGGGCGGGGGAAGAGAAGCCCAGCTTCATCCAGGCACTCGGTTACCTGAAGCGCCACCTGGCCTTCGATTACCTGGTCTTCGTCCAGGGCGGACTCTACCGCGTCATCCTCTGCCGCTCCGGCCCGGGGGAAGCGAGGCTCGACCTCCCCCGTCTGGCCCGGACGATCGGCTGGAGGGGCGACGGGGGGGACCAGGTCCTCGCCACGGCCGATATCAAGAAGAACAAGGCGGTGAAGAAGCGCCTGCGCCGGATGTACAACCCCCACCTGGTCCAGCTCGCCGCCTTCGTCGCCCGCTCCGTCGCCGAGGTCGCGGGCGGGGAGGCCGCCCCCGCCCGGCCGGTTCTCTTCGGGGGCGTGGAGGAGGACTTCCGGAGCGTCTGCGGCCGGATGGACGAGAGCGCCTACGCCATCGAGCTGGCCCGGGAGGGGAAGGGGGAGGGGAGGCTCACGGTGGTGGCCGCCCTCTCCCCGTCGATCAACTTCGCGGCCGGCGAGACGGAGCCGTCGCTCGCGCTCACGGCCGCCCACTTCCGGGGGCTTAAGCCGAATTACCTCATCTACAGCGAGTCCGCGATCCGCTTCCCCAAGGAGCAGGCGATCTCGGTCCTCCTGCGGGTGGACGACCCCGGGCGGGGGATCGACTGCTCCCGGGCGGTCTCCGCCCTGGCCGGGAACCAATACTGCGGCGACGGCGCGGTGGCGGAATACATGCCCGCCTTCCTCGAGGATTCCCCGCTCGGCGTCCGCATCCTCACCCCGGAGAACCACCGGGACTACCTGGAATACGCGGTCCCCCGGATGGCCCAGGCGGCGGGGTACGGGGTGGTATCTATTAAAAAGGTTACGTAAGGTTACGTGAGGTTACGTAAGGTTACGTGAGGTTACACGAGGTTACGGAAGGTTACGCGAGGTTACGTAAAGTTACGTGAGGTTGCATAAGAGCGAAAGGAGCGATTCGTTATGGCGGAAGAAAAACAAGTCAACTTGAGCGAGATGAGCCGGAAGGTGGCGGCAGCGGCGCTGGGGATCTTCGTCAAGCCCGAGGAGAAGAAGGTTTCCGAGGCCCTCTCCCTCCTCTCCGGGGGGCAGACCGTCCAGTCCGAGGCGATCAACACCATCCGGGATTTCTACAAGCGGGGGAAGGAGGAGAAGCACGCCTTCTTCCGGACCCTGAAGTCGCTCGATCCGGCCCGGATCGAGATCATTCTCAACGAGATCTACGCCGCGCTCGACTCCCCCCGCTGGCTGATCGAGATCCGGGAGGACCTCGCCTCCCTGGGGCGCGAGCTCAAGGACGCGGGCGACTCCGATGGCGCCAAGGCCTACGCCGCCCTGGGCAAGGCGATCGTCTCCTACTTCCACAAGATCTTCAACTTCCAGTATCTGAACCTGCGCGTCAACGACATGTACAACACCTCCCTCTACCTTCTGAAGTTCATGGCCGCCAAGGAGGGGGTGCATCCCACCGAGCACTGGTGGGCCTTCGAGGACCGCCTCAACCGCCCCGACCGCTTCATCCTCTCGATCGAGCACTTCAAGATGCCCAACATCCCCATCGTTTACGTCGAGATCGCGCTCACCCAGGGGATCGTGCGGAAGCTCTCCCAGATCACCGACCCCTCCTCCAAGGCGCTCAACCCCGCCGAGGCCGACGCCGCGATCTTCTACTCCATCAACTCCACGCTCAAGGGGCTGGGCGGGGCGGGGCTGGCGGAGAAGATGATCATCCTGGCCAAGAAGCACCTGGAGAAGCAATACCCGCGGCTCAAGCACTTCGCCACTTTAAGCCCCGTCCCCCTCTTCCGCTCCTACCTGGAGACGGTGCTCTCGGAGAAGAAGCACTCCTTCCGCCTTACCCGCCAGAAGATCGACGACAACCGGAACAACCGCTTCTTCCGCAAGTCCGACCTCAAGGAATGCGCCGAGGCGCTGGGGAAGGAGGGGCTCTCCCCCTCGGAGTGCCTGCGGGCGGCCCTGGCGACGGAGCGCTGGTTCGAGAACCCTCCCCTGCGCGCCAAGCTGGAGCAGCCCCTCCTGGCTTTCCTGAGGTATTACCTGTCGCGCGAGAAGCGGCCGGAGAAGGGTGAGTCGAAAGCCCCGCCCCGGGCCTACGATCCGGTGGCGAACTTCCACTTCGGCAATGGGGCCTACCTGGGCGGGTTGAACTACCTCGCCAACCTCTCCGAGCGGGGGCTGAAGGAATCCTTCGGGATGATGGTCAACTACATCTACGAGGGGAAGAAGCTCGACGAGAACAAGCTCGCCTACGAGTCGGGAAAGGTGGCGCTCGGCGTCTGAACGGAGGGGGCCCGGCCGGGTTATCGAATTATCGCCGAGGAATGTCGGGGCAGGTGTGATCGGGCGCGCCGGGCCTGACGCCGCCTCGCACCTGTCCGCCGTAGCCCGAAGGGCGGAGGCGGAGAGCCGGCCTACAGGGCGCGCTTGGCTCGGCCGCCGCCTCGCAGAGCCGGCCGACAGGGCGTGCCGGGCTGCCGGATGTAGGCCCGATCTGCGATCGGGCGGTCCTGTCAGCCGGTTCGCACCTGTCCGCCGTAGCCCGAAGGGCGGAGGCGGAGAACCGGCCTGCAAAGCGTGCCGGGCCGCCGGATGCAGGCGAAAATCGGATGGGGGAATAAACCGGGTATCGCAAGCCGGAGGGAGACGATGAAGATCGCGAGATGGTTGGGCCCGGCGGCGCTGGCCGTCGCTGCGGCGGGGTTCGTGTGGTCCTGCAAGCCGAAAGCGTCCGTTCCCGAATCTTTCCTTAGCCTGGCGCCGAGGGAGAGCTTCCTCTACCTTCACGCCCGGGACCTGAAGGCCCTCCGGGACAAAACGAAGGCCTTCGACTTCATCGCGGTCGCCCGCCGCCTGAGGCTCGCCTCCCGCCTGGAGGGGCTGCTGGAGAAGAAGATCGAGGCGGAAGGGCCGATCCCGGAAGGACCCCGGAAGGCCGGCCAGGAGATAAGGAAGATCATCCGGAAGGCGAAGCTCTGGGAGGTCATCGGCAACGAGGTCGCCTTTTTCGCTTTCCCCACCGAGAAGACGATCAAGCCGGCGCTGGTCGCCGTCTGCCGTCTCCCCGCGGGAGCGGGTAAAGAATATTTGGGCTATTTCGAGGAAGCGGTCAACGTCCTCATCGAGGGGAGGAAGGCGGAGGTCAGCCGGAGCCAGTACCTGGAGGAAAGCCTGAACAGCCTGGTCCTGACCCGCAACGACATCTCCCTGGCGCCGACCTGGGCCGTCGTCGGCGACGTTTTCATCCTCTCCTCCCGCCCGGAAGGGGCCCGGGAGGTCGTGGCCCGCCTGAAGGGGAGAGGAGAAAGGGCCTCCCTGGCCGACAGCCCCTCCTTCCGCAAGGCGATGCAGGGCCTCGACCCGGCGGCCCGGGCGGTCTGGTACGGGCGGGCCGACGGTCTCCTCGACTGGGCCCTGCGCGTCTACAAGTTCCAGAAGCGCCGCCTGGGCGGCGGGATCGAGTCCAGCGGTCTCGCGGGGGGACTGGAGTCGGCGGAAGCCGAGCAGGCGCGCTACTACCTCCGCCTCTTCACCCGGGCCGCCAGGACCGTGGAAGCGGTCGGGGGATGCGGCGATCTCGACGGCGCGGGATGGGGAGAGACCTCGCGGATCTACCTCGACCCGAAGGAGGGGTCAGGCGCCCTCCGGGAGATGCTCCAGGCGCCTCCCCGGGAGCACAAGGTTTTAAGCCTTTTCCCGGCCAAGTCGGTCTCGGCGAGCGCGGGCTTTTTCTCCCCGGAGAAGCTCTACCGCCTCGTCGCCGGCTACATCGTCAAGAATCCGGTCCACGGGAAAGCGGCGGCCCGGCGCTGGCAGGAGGCCCAGCGGGAGGCCGGCCTCGACGTGACCGACGATCTCCTCTCCGCCCTGGGCGACGAATACGGCTTTGCCCTGGTCACCTTCGCCCAGAACATGTTCAGCCCGGGTTCCTTCGTCCTGGCCTGGAAGGCCAAGGGCGCCGCCGAGGCGGAAAAGGCGATCGCCCGGCTGACCGGAGCGGTCCGGGCGAAAACCACCTCCGAGGGCGTGTCGTATCTGAACATCACGGAGGAGGAATACGACGGGGTCGGGATGCGGGTCCTCTATCTCCCGTTCCCGCTCGCCGGGCTCAACCCCACGCTCGGGGTGGTGGACGGCTACCTCGTCCTGGCTTCGGGGAAGGACACCTTCCAATCGGTGGTGGAGATCGCGAAGAAGCGGGAGAAGTCGATCCGCGAGGACGGGGACTTCCGCCGCCTGGCCGTTCGGACGGCGGAGAAGGGGACTTCCATCTCCTTCAGCCGAGTCGCGGACCAGGTGGACAACCTCGCCTCTTCGCTCCGGTCCTTCTCCGCCCTGCTCGCGCTGGGCGCTCTCGGGGAGAAGCCGCAGACCCCGGAGGAGGAGAAGGAGCGCGCTGAGTTGAACGAGACGATGTCCCTCCTGAACGACGCGGCCCGGGTGGTGGAGGCGCTCAAGGCCTATCGCGTCAACGCTTCCTCCTGCGCCTATACCGGCGGCTGCCTGGAGATGAAAAACTACACCGAGATCGAGATGAAGGAGGGAAAGTGAAGCGATCGCTCCCGATAACGGCGCTGGCCCTGCTCTTCGCCGCCGCCGCGCCGGCGGCGGAAAAGCCGCCCTCCCCGACCGTGGCCCTGGGCGGCGGCGGCTACATCCGCTATCTCCACCTCGACCTCTCCCGCTGGGAGAACCCCCGCGGCCGCTCCCTGCCCCAGCGGGATCTGGCGGTCTGCGGGGGGAGGGTATGCGCCAGCGGCCCGATCGGTCCCGATTCGCTGCGCTGGCGGCTGGGCGCCTTCCTCGATTGGGGGTCGGTGGGGAGCTATGACGACGACTGGGACGAGGAACTGAACGAGCTCCAGCTTGCGCTGGCGGGCGTCGGCCTCACCAGCGGCGTCTCCTGGGCGCCCGGGCCGGTGGGGGCGAGCGCCGAGCTCAACCTCGGCGGGGACTGGATACTGACGGAATACAAGCGGGCGGAGTTGGACAACGACTGGGACGTCTATGAACGGCGGGACACCGCGCTCTTCCGCCTGGAACCGATCCTTTCCCTGGACGTCCGCCTGAGCTCGATCTTCGTCCTCCGCCTCCACGGGGGCTGGTCGTTTCTCTGGGGGCAGGGCGAGCAGGTCGGGGGGTTCACGGGAGGGGTGGCGGCCGACTTCGGGGCGTGGATGTAGCACTACGAATTACGCAGATGGGCTTGGGCTCGCTTCTAAACCGCGAATCGGCTGGGGGCGGTATCGGTCTCCGTCCGATCGGGCCGCTTACATCGAGTCAATGGATGTCGAGCTGGAGGGCGAGGCGGAAGAGGTAGGGAAAGCCGAGCTTGAGCATCACCTGCTCGTATTGCTTGAGCGCCTGGCTCCGCCTCCCCCTCTCGGCGTAGGCCCGGGCCAGCCAGTAGTGGACCTTCGGCTGGGGAAAATCGAGGCGGATGGCGTCCTCGAACTCGGCGATCGCCTCGTCCAGGCGCCGCTCGCGGTAGGCGTAGTAGCCGAGCACGAAAGCCGCCTCGGCGTCGGAGGGGTCGGCTTGGCGCCGCGCGCGGAATTCCTTCACCGCCTCCGGCGGTATCTTCTTCCAGCCCAGGCGGTAGGCCACCTCCTTGGCGTCCATCCGCCGGGGGACGAAGAAGAGGTAGCCGAAGAAGGAGACGGGGGGGGAGCGGTAGGCCCAGGTCAGGACGGCGGCATTGAGGACGGCCGCCGCGATGACGAGCAGGGCGACCCGGGAGAGCGTTTTCATTGCGATATTCTATCCGGAGGAGACGAGACATGGCAAACCTCTTCAGCGTTGCCGAGATCGCGGACATCGGGATCGAGAAGGAGAAGAAGCGGAGGGATTTCTACGGCGCGGTGGCCGCCCGGTCGAAAGATCCGGCCGTGCGGGACCTCTTCGCGCGGCTGAAGGGGTGGGAGGATGAGCACGTTCGCGCCTTCTCAGCCCTCCGGGGTTCCCTGGACGAGCGGGAGTCGGTCGACTCCTATCCGGGGGAGCTCGCCTCCTACATGCGGGCGCTCGTCGAAGACCAGCTCTACCGCGACCTTTCCCCCGCGGCGTCGGCGGAGCGGGTTCGATCGCCCGGGGAGGCGGTGGAGATGGGGATCGGCTTTGAGAAGGACGCGATCGTTTTCTTCGAGGGGCTTTCCGGCTTCCTCGCCCCCGACCAGCGGGCGGTCGTCGAGCGCCTGATCCGGGAGGAGAAGGGGCATCTCGTCCAGCTCTCCCGCCTGCGGGAGTCCCTGGAGAAGTGACTGGGGAAAGGTGAGCAGTGACTGCGAATAAAGTGGTCAGTCATCAATAGCTGTTTCGCTTCTTCTGCTTTTTATATTTTTGTGGGAGGGGCGTCTCGCCCCGATCCGAGACAACCTGGATCGCGGCGGGACGCCGCTCCCACGCGAAAAATCGCGCCGGGATGAAATAGCTTGAGCGTCCGAATGCCAACGCTGGTTTTCATCGTTCGATTCGTGCGGCCGATCGTCCTCTGCTCGCTCCTCGCCGGCTGCGCCACGGTCCCCTATACCGGCCGCTCCCAGCTCAACCTTCTCCCCGACGACGAGATGCTCTCGATGAGCCTTAGGTCCTACCGGGAGGTCCTCTCCGAGTCGACGATCTCCGGCGACGCCGCGGCCACGGCGGAGCTCGAAGCGGTGGGAAGGCGGATCGCCGCGGCGGCGGAGGAGTTCATGCGGGAGCAGGGGCAGGGCGACCAGGCCGGATCCTACCAGTGGGAGTTCACCCTGATCGAAGATGAGGAAGCCAACGCCTGGTGCATGCCGGGGGGGAAGATCGCCTTCTACACCGGCATCCTGCCCTACACCCGGGACGCCGACGGGATGGCGGTGGTCATGGGCCACGAGGTGGCCCACGCGGTAGCCCGCCACGGCAACGAGCGGATGAGCCAGGCGCTTCTCGCCGAGCTCGGCGCCGTAGCCTTAAGCGAGGCGCTCCAGGAGGAGCCGGAGGAGACCCGCGATCTCTGGCTCGCCGCCTACGGCCTGGGGGCGGAGTTCGGCCTGCTCATGCCCTACAGCCGCTCACATGAATATGAAGCGGACAAGATCGGCCTCCTCATCACCGCCAAGGCCGGTTACGACCCCCGGGCGGCGATCCCCTTCTGGCGGAGAATGATGGCGGAGGAGGACGGGGGTTCCCTGCCCGCCTTCCTCTCCACCCACCCCGCCACCGAGGACCGGATCGCGGAGATCGAGCGGATGATTCCAGAGGCGATGGCGTACGGGGGGAGATAAGGGAACAAAGGTTCAAGGCTCAAGGGATCAAAGTTTCAAGGGTTAAAAATTCAAAGGACGTCCGCCGCGGCTCTGCCCTTGATCCTTTGAGCTTTTAAACTTTTGATCTTCCGATCTTTCGCTCAGCCACTTTCCCCTTGCGTTCCGGAGGCGGATACCTATTATTGTCCCCCCCCGCCCCCCCGCTCAGAGGGGACGGCAAAGAAAAGGAGGAACAACCATGACTAAGCTGAGCAAGGGAAACCTCGTGGCCTGCGAAACCTGCGGGCTGAAGATGGTGGTCGTCGCGGCCTGCGCCGAGGGCGAGTGCGATCTCGTCTGCTGCGGAAAGCCGATGACGGCCGCCTCGGCCGCGGCGCCTTCCGGGGAGTGGACCCAGTTCGCCCCCTCCGGCGCCCAGGACTGGCAGAAGTTCGCCGCCGCGAAGGGCTCCGAGGACTGGAAGAAGCACGCCGAAGCCGCGGCCCCGAAGGAAGGCAAGAAGCGCGGCAAGAAGTAGCCCGCATCTTCCCGATAAAGAACCCCCGCCGTCCGGCGGGGGTTTTTTATCGGGAAGATGGATTGCTCGCTCTCTGATACTATATACAATTATGGCTCTGAATCAGCGCATCCGCAACTTCTGCGTCGTCGCCCACATCGACCACGGCAAGTCCACCCTGGCCGACCGCTTCCTCCAGGCCACCGGCGCCATCCCGGACCGCCAGTTCCGCGACCAGGTCCTGGACGACATGGACCTGGAGCGGGAGCGGGGGATCACGATCAAATCCCACCCGGTCCAGATGCGCTACCGCTCGGCCGACGGGAACGACTACGTCCTCAACCTGATCGACACCCCCGGCCACGTCGATTTCTCCTACGAGGTCTCCCGCTCGCTCAAGGCCTGCGAGGGGGCCGTTCTCCTGGTCGATGCCGCCCAGGGGGTGCAGGCCCAGACGGTCGCCAACTTCCACCTCGCCCTGGAGGGGAACCTCGAGATCATCCCGGTCCTGAACAAGATCGAGCTCCCCAACGCCGACGTCCCCCAGTGCCTGAAGGAGCTCGAGGACATGGCTGGCTTCTCGCCGGAGGAGGTCCTCCTGGTCAGCGCCAAGGAGGGGAGGGGGGTCAGGGAGCTTTTGGAGACGGTGATCAGGCGGGTCCCGCCCCCCGGGGGCGACCCGGTGGAGCCATTAAGGGCGCTGATCTTCGACTCCGTCTACGACCACTTCCGGGGGGTGGTGATCTACGTCCGCCTCTTCGGGGGAAGGCTCAAGGCCGGTGAGAAGATCCGGCTCATGAACTCCGGCCGGGAGTTCGAGGTTTCGGAGGTCGGCGTCTTCCACCCCGAGATGACGGCGGCGCCGGAGCTTTCGGCCGGCGGGGTGGGCTACCTCATCGCCGGGATCAAGGACCCCGCCGACGTCCGGATCGGGGACACGATCACCACCGTCGCCTCTCCCGCCCGGGAGCCGCTCCCCGGGTTCCAGACGCTCCAGCCCGTGGTTTTCTCCGGCCTCTATCCGGTCAACGCCGCCGATTTCGACGAGCTCAAAGCGGCCCTGGCCAAGCTTCACCTCAACGACCCTTCCTTCGTCTATCAGCCGGAGTCTTCCACCGCGCTCGGCCACGGCTTCCGGGCCGGCTTCCTCGGCCTCCTCCATATGGACATCGTGCAGGAGCGTCTGCAGCGGGAATACAACCTCGACCTGGTGATGACCCACCCCAGCGTGATCTACCAGGTGGTCCTGCGCGAAGGGAAGGAATTCTTCCTCGACAACCCGATGGCCTTCCCCGCCCGCAACCAGATCCAGGAGGTCCGGGAGCCCTTCATCCGCGCCCGGGTGATCACCCCCTCCGAGCACATCGGGGCGATCATGCAGATCGCGCTGGACCGCCGGGGCTTTTGCGTCTCCACCGAGTCTTTGGGGACCAAGGCGGTGATGATGACCTTCGAGCTCCCCCTGAACGAGGTGGTGGTCGACTTCTTCGACCTGATCAAGTCGGCCACCCACGGCTACGGATCGCTCGACTACGAGCCGATCGGCTACCGCCCCTCCGACCTGGTCAAGCTGGAGATCCTCCTCAACGGCGAGCCGGTGGACGCCTTCGCCTGCCTGGTTCACCAGGAGAAGGCGCGGGAGCGGGGGGGGAAGCTCGCCGAGCGGCTCAAGGACGTCATCCCGCGCCACCAGTTCCAGATCGCCGTCCAGGCCGCCGCCGACGGGAAGATCATCGCTCGGGAAACGATCAAGGCCTTCCGGAAGGACGTGACCGGCTACCTCTACGGGGGCGACCGCACCCGCAAGGACAAGCTCCTGAACAAGCAGAAGGAAGGGAAGAAGCGGATGAAGATGGTGGGGAAGGTCAACCTGCCGCAGAAGGCTTTTATCGAGGTTCTTCACCTCGACTGAGGCGTTCCGCCTCAGTCGAGATGAAGAACGGTTGATCACGGGCAAAATTTTACCCTTAGGAGGGAGCGCTCGGTGTCGCGGGAGAACTTCGGGAATCGGGGAAAGCACCCCGACTGGGATCAAACCAAAATACATCCGGTAAGGCGGAGCGCCTTACCGGATGTATTTTGAAGTGAGCTTCTTGATCGTCTTCCAGAGGACGGCGGGGTCATCGCAGGCGAGGAGGGCGGCGCGGGCCTCGGCGTTCTGGAAGGTTTCGACCAGCCCGGCCAGGAGCTTGAGGTAGAAGGCGCTCGAGGAGATCGGGATGACGATGAAGAAGAAGATCTTGGTCAGGCGGTTCTTGGCCGCGCCGAACTTGATCCCCTTCGGCTTGAGGCCGAGGGCCAGCGTGAGGCAGCCGGCGTCCACCCCCCGGACGTGAGGGAAGGCCAGCCCGTGGTCCATGGCGGTGGTCATGATCGCCTCGCGCTTCAAGGCCTTGTCGATCAGGATCTGGGGGTCGGGGAAGTAGAGCTGATCGGAGATGAGATGGGCGATCTCCTTGATGGTCCCGGGGCCGTCCTCGGCCTGGAGGCGGGTGAGCATCAGCTTTTCGGAGGAGAACTTCTCGATCCCCAGGCGGGGGAGTTTGTGCTGGAGGATGGGGTCGTGGAGGGTGAGCTTGTGGCCCTGGTAGGGGTAGAGGTAACGGGCGCAGTTCGGGCACTGGTAGATGGAGTCGAAGTGGAGAAGCTCGGCGCTTAACGAGGTGGGAAGGTTGATTCCGCAGCCGTAGCAGGTCTGGTTGACCACGGGAGCGATAGCGGGGGGGTCGCGGCGCTGGAGCTGCTGGAAGTAGCCCGCGATCTCGGGGGGGAGCTGCCGGGAGAGGTTTTCGATCGCCTGTTCGAGTTCCTTGAGCTGTTCCTCCTCGCCCGCCACCTTGTGCTCCTCCTGGGCGAAGTAGAGTTCCTGGAGCTGGATGAGCTCGTTGAGAAGCTTTTTCATGCTGCGTCTGGCATCGCTCCTTTCCGTCGTGGGTTGGTCCGATCTCCTTACTATACTGCGGATTCCGCTGATAGCATAGATGTTTTCCGCGTCGGATGCAGGCCGGTTCTCCGCCTCCGCCCTGGGCGCGCCCTGTAGGCCGGTTCTCCGCCTCCGCCCTTCGGGCTACGGCGGACAGGTGCGAACCGCCGGGCCAGACCGGAAATGGCGTCGCGAGGGGTGGCCGAAACGGATATACTGGTCTCATCGTCCGCCCGGGATAACGACGTGAAAAACGGCAAGACCTTCAGGATCCTTCTCATCGCCGTCCCCCTCGCGGCAGCGCTTCTCGCGGGAGGCGGGATCTTCTTTCTCAACCGCTATCTCAACTCCTCGGGCTTCCGGGAGTTCGTCCGAAACGAAGCCCGGAAGAAAGCGGGGGTCGATCTGGCGCTGGAGGGACTCAGCGTCGACCTCTTCCGGGGAGCGGTCGCCCGGAACGTCGCCCTCGCCGCCTCGGAGCCGGGCCAGCCCCCGGTCCTGGAGGCGGGCGAGATCGAGTTTTCCTGCCGGTGGGGCGAACTTCTCAAGAAGAAGGTGGCGATCGACGAGGTCCGCGTCGTCCGCCCCAAGCTCCGGTTGGGAGGGACCCATCCGCTGGGCGGTCTCCTTCCCCCGCCTTCGGGAGAGAGCGGGAGGAAAGGCGGGAAGCGGGGGAAGAAGGTTGCCGGCGAGGAGGCGGGGGAAGGATGGATCGCCTCGGTCTCCTCCCTCCGCGTCTCGGAGGGGTCGGTGGAGATCGCCACCGGGACCGCCTTCGACCCGGTCGAGGCGGAGGGGATCGACGCCGCTCTTAGCTTCCCCGCGCCGGGGAAGGCGGAGGCGGCGCTTACCGTCGCCTCCGCCGGCTGGGGGCGGCGGGAGGTGCTGAAAAACGGCCGGGCGGAAGCGACCTTCAGCGGGCTCGACCCCGATCCCTTCGCCGGAGAGGCGGCGGTCAAGGGCTCGGGGCTGATCGCCGACCCCTTCGCCCCGGAACGGGAGGCGGAGAAGGCCGAGTTCTCCTTGCGCGCCTCCGCCCGCGAGGGCTCGGCCCGGATCGAAGACTTCCGGGCGATCCTGGCCGGAGCGGAGGTGAGCGGCCGCCTCTCCGCCTCTCTCCAAGGCCGGGAACTCCGGGCCGAAGGGGAGGCGGCCTTCGCCGGCTCCGACGTCGGCGAGGTTCTGCGGCGGATTTTCCTGGTCGAGAAACCGCCGGTGCGCGGGGAGGTAAGGGGCGATTTCGCCGTCTCCGGTCCCGTCATGGCCGGCGCGGTCCCCCTCCCCGATTTCCGGGGGAAGGTCGAGAGCTCCGCGCTGGCCTTTCCCGCTTTCGGCGTCGCCCGGGAGATCGTCGTCCCCCTCCGGTCCAAGGCGGGGAAGGTCTCGGCCGAGGAGGCGACTGCCCAGATCGCCGGCGGTTCTCTGATCATGAGCGCGGAGGCGGACCTCTCCGCCCTCGGCCCCTCGCCCTTCCGGGCCTCCTTCCAGGCCGACGCGATCGACCTCGACCGCCTTTTCCGGGAGTCGCCTTATTCCCATCGACCCGCCTGGAGACGGTTCCGCTGCGCCGGCTCGCTCTCGGCGTGGGGTAAGCTCTCCGGGGATTCGACCGGCCTGGCGACGATCGAGGGGAAGGGAAAGGGCGTCATCACCGGTGGGGCGGTCTCCGGCTATCCCATCCCGTCCGCTCTCGCTGAGGTCATCGGCGGCGCGGCGGAGGCGTTCGAGTTTGAGAAGGCGGAAGGGGATTTCTCCTGCCGGGAGGGGACGGTTACGATCAAGGAAGCGACGGTCCATACCTCCGGGATGAAGATCGTCGCCCGCGGGACGGTCGGCCTGACCGGGCGGAGCGAGCTCGACCTCCGCGTCGCCCTCCTCTATCCGCCGGAACTGGCGGAGGAACAGCCCAAGGCTTTGCGCCTCGCCCTGCGGCCGATGCCGGGCGAGAAGGGGATGCTCGGGATCGAGTTCCGAGTCTTCGGCCCGTCCGACCGCCCCGAGACCGACCTCCCCGAGGTGATGGCCCGGCGGGCGATCGGGGGGTTCCTGGGGGGGCATTAGAACCGCGAATCTCGCGAATCGACACGAATGAGCCCGGCCTGGCAAATGATATCCACGAATTTGCGCGAATTCTCGCGAATGGGCCGGGGCGCTATGCGCTTTGCTCTATGCGCTATGCGCGACGTTTGGGCCTGGCTTGGTTCGGTTAAAAGCAACCACTGCCTTTATTAGGTCCGATCGCCGGTCCCGCCCCCCGCGGGGCGGGACCCATGACGTCATGAGCGAAAAGGACAAGAGATACTACCGAGAACGCCCGGCGCGCAAGCGCTTCAAGGACCGCGCCGGGCTTCTCCTCCTCCGAGCGCTCGCGGGGATCGTCGCGAGCCTGGACCGCCCGGTCGCCCGGAAACTGGGCGAGATCGCCGGTGCCGCCGCCTGGCTCTTCTGGCGCGGCTACCGGAGGCTCGCCGATACCAACCTCCGGATCGCCTTCGGCGACGAACTCTCCGCTCGCGCCCGCCGTCGCTTGATCTTCCGCTCGGCCCGGAATATGGTTGGAGAGTTTTTCGAGTGCTTTGCCTGGATCGCCCTTTCCCCCGCCCGGCGGAGGGCCCTCTTCACGCTGGAGGGAGCGGAGCATCTCGAGAGAGCGCGATTGGAGGGGAAGGGAGCGGTCATCGTCACCGCCCACCTCTCCGCCTTCCCCCTCCTCTCGGTGGCTCTCACCAGCTTCGGATTTCCCAACTACTTCATCATGCGCCAGCTCAAGGTCGCCCGGACCGACGACTACTTCAACCGGCTGGAGCAGAGGTTGGGCGTCGAGGTGATCGACGTCTTCCCCTGGGCCCGCTGCGCCATCCAGAGCCTCCGGGCGCTCAAGGAGGGGAAGGCGGTGCTGATGGCCCTGGACCTGGACGACCGGGAAGGCAGGATCTTCGCGGACTTCTTCGGGAAGAAGGCATCTTGCTACCCCGGCCCGATCCTTTTCGCCCGCCGGGCCGGGGCCGCCCTTATCCCCGCCTTCGTCTTCCGCGACCCCGACCGCCGCTACCGCTGCGTCGTCCATCCGCCGCTCCCCCTGCCGGAGGGGGAGGAGGATTGCCGGCCGGCGATCGAGTCCTACAACCGGATCCTGGAAAGCTACGTGCGCCGCTTCCCCGACCAGTGGCCCTGGATCTACAAGCGCTGGCGGACCCGCCCGGCCGGCGAGCCGCCGATCTACCGCAAGGGATACTGAAATGGACCTGCGCCGGGAACTCATCGCGCGCGCCGAAAAATCCGGCGGACGGGAATGCTTCCGCCACGGCGGGAGATCCGTCACCTTCGCCGAACTCAAGGATATCTCCCTGCGCCTCGCCTCGGGCCTGGCCGAAGCGGGGGTGGGGCGGGGCGACCGGGTCGCCATCTACCTGCCCAACTGCCCGGAGTACATCTTCGCCTACTGCGCGATCTTCGCCCTCGGCGCGATCGCCGTCCCCCTCGACTTCTTTCTCGGGGAGGACGAGGTGGCCGCCTTCCTGAACCACGCCGAAGCCCACACCCTGATCTCCACGCGCCGCGGCCGGGTCTCCCTCGAAGGCCTTCCCGTCCGGGTCCCCTCCCTCTCCCGGGTGATCGTCCGGGAGGAGGAGGCGGGGGAATTCCTCTCGTTCGGGGGGATGCTTTCCGCCGCGCGGGGGGAGCCGCCCGAGATCGCCCTGGCCGAGGACGACCACGCGGCGATCTTCTATACCTCGGGTTCCACGGGACGGCCGAAGGGGGCGCTCTGGAACCGCCGCCACCTCCACCTCGGCGCCGACGCCGCGCACGCGGCGATCGGGATCGACGAGACATTCTTCAGCCTGGCCGCGATCCCCTTTTCCCACTCCGCCGGGATCCTCTACCCCGCGCTCGCCGTCCGCTACGGGATGCGCTTCCTGATCATGGAGCGCTTCTCCCCGCTCGAGTTCGTCCGCTGCATCCACGAGCACCGGATCACCAACATCTGGCTCGTCCCCTCGATGTTCTACGCCATCCTGACCCTGAAGGAGCTCAATACCTTCGACCTCTCCTCTCTCCGCTGGGTCGACTTCTTCGGGGCGCCCTCCGACCCCGAGGTGATCGCCCGCTTCAAGACGCTCTGCCCGGAGGCCCGCCTCACCAACGGCTGGGGGATGACCGAGACCGCGCCCCCCCTGACCGTCTCCGACCCCGACGAAGTCTCCACCGTGGGAAAGGTCCGCTCCCGGGCCGAGATCGGGATCGCGGATCTCGAGGGCCGGGCGCTTCCGGCCGGCGCGACCGGCGAGATCGTGGTCCGGGGGGAAGCGGTCTGCCTCGGCTACTGGCGGGATAAGGCCCTCACCGCCGAGGCCTTCCGGGACGGCTGGCTCCGCACGGGCGACCTGGGGCAGCTGGACGGGAAGGGGAACCTCCGGATCGTCGGGAGGATCAAGGACATGATCAAGGTCGGGGGGGAGATCGTGGTCGCCAGCGAGGTCGAGCTCGTCCTGCTCCGCCACCCCGCCGTGGCCGAGGCGGCAGTGGTCGGTCTCCCCGACCCGCTGCGCGGGCAAGCGCCCAAGGCCTGGGTGGTCCTCAAGGAGGGGGCGTCCGCGACCCGGGAGGAGCTGCTCGCCCACTGCCGGAGGCAGCTCGCCCACTTCAAGGTCCCGCGGGCCCTGGAGTTCCGCTCCGCCCTCCCCAAGACCGGACCGGGGAAGATCGACAAGGCGGCTTTGGCCCGGCCCGGCGGATGATATCCACGAATTTGCCGGCCCGGCTTGGCTAGGCGATTTAACCGCGAATAGACGCGCTTGCGCGCCGTAGCGCTACAGCGCGCAGGCGCGAATAATGCGCGTGGGGCCTGGCGCGCGGACCTACCAAGGTCCGCGCCTACGAGCGATATCGGTGGGCTGTAGGGGCGAACTTAATGTTCGCCCGGTCCCTGATTTGGCCTGGCGGGCGAACACCCCCGATAGATCGGGGCAGGAAGGTTCGCCCCTACGGTCCCCGCACCGGCGGGGAGTCGGGCGGTTGTAGGGGCGAACTTAATGTTCGCCCGGTCCCTGATTTGGCCTGGCGGGCCTGGCGGGCGAACACCCCCGATAGATCGGGGCGGGGACGCCCCTCCCACTGGCCCAGGACGCCTGCGCCGAAAGAGAGACTTGGCCGGCGGGATTCTTTTAATCGACAGCCGCCCCAGAAGGGCGGCTGTCGATTAAAAGCCGTACTTCACGCCCGCGAAGACCTGCTTGTTGTCCTTGAACTGGCCGAGAAGGGTGTAGTCCGGCCCGTAGAAGAGGTGGGTCCCCACGTTGGCGACGATGTCGTCGGTGATCTCGTAGGAGACGGCCGGGGACACCCGCCAGTCGCCGTGCTGGCCGCAGAGGACGAAGAGCTCGGGCTTAAGGCGGTCCCAGAGGAACTGGGTGGCGACCTTGAGGCTGAGCATCGTCTCGCACTGGCTCCGGGGGTGGTAGGTGGCCCCCTGGAGGAGGGGATAACTCACGCCGGTGCGGGGGTCGTCGACGCCCGACTTGGACGTGATCATCTGGATGAACTGGAAGGAGAAGAGGTATTTCACGAAGAAGTACTTGTCCAGGCCGATCACGTAGTTGTAGGTGTCGACTTCGGTCAGCCCAACCTGCCGCCCGTCCTCCCCGTAGCCGATCCGGTCGCCCCGGGTATAGGCGAACTCGCCCCGGATGGTCAGCCCCTCCAGGAGACCCCGGTCGATCCCGTAGGAGAAGGAGGTCCCCAGGATGTGGACGTAGGGGTATTCCTTGGTGAAGATGTAGGTGGAGCCGAGAGGGGGGAGGCCGGGGGAGGGGGGAGGCCCGTGGGCCGTGGAGGTGTCGACGGCGACGTCGGTGACCGAGGAGATGTTGTAGCCCTGGAGGTAGTTCAGGGTGTATTCGAAGTTCCCGATCACGTCCAGCCAGCGGAAGCCGAACTTGGCGTTCTCGAAGACGTCGGCGGGCTCCGCGTCGACCGAGCGGATGCGGTAGCCCATCCGGGCGAGGCCGGCGACCGACTGGGCGCCGATCCGGGTGGCCCGGAAGGTCCAGGGGGAGCCGTCGGGGGGGATGTAGTTGGCCTCGAAGTTCCAGGGGATGAGGAGGGCCTGGAGGGTGGCGTTCAGCTTGGGCGAGATCTCGACCTTGCCCATCCAGAGGGGGATCCGGGACTCGTCGAACGGCGCGGTCGTGAACTCCCGCATGTCCATCGGGCAGACCACGTCGAGGACCTTCACCCCGTCGGCCGTGCCCCAGACCACGGTCTGGCGGCCGAGCCGAGCGTCCAGGAGGTCCGAGTCGTAGTCGCCGTAGCACTCCCGGAGCCAGTCCCAGGATTCGCGGGGCCGGCGGAGATCGTGGGCGGCCGCCGCGCTGTACTCGTCGTTGGCGTCGTAAACCGAATCGTAGTAGTAGCGGACGTTGAGAAAGGCGGAGAGGGCGTCGTCGTAGGTGTAGAGGGTTTTCAGGGCGGCGGAGTCCCGGATCTTCGACCAGTCGTCGGGGTTGGAGACCCGATAGGAGGACTGGTTCTGGACGTTGCCGGAGATCTCGAGCCCGTCCGCGATCTGGAGAGCTTGCGCCGGGCCGCTTAACGAGAGAGCCGGCAGGACAAGAATCAATGATGCTAAGAGGGTGCGTTGCATAAGGATTCTCCCTGGGGATTGGTGCCGTTGCCATTTCTCCGCCGCCCCGCCTCGCGGGGCGGCGGAGAAATGCTTACCAGTCCGAGCGCATCAGGCTCTTCTCGGTGAAGAGCTGCTCGCTTAAGCCCGTGTTGAAGGCCCAGGCGTCGTTGACGTTCGAGGTGGCGTGGCCGGTGGTGAGGTCGGCCGCCTCGATGGTCTTCTGGAAGGGGCCCTCCGGGGCCGGCTCGTAAAGGCGGGCGATGGTGCGGACCTTCCGCCCCTTGGGATCGTAGATCTCCTCGAAGATGTTGGCCCCGGTGGCGGCGTCGAGGTAGACCTTCCGCTTCCCGTAGTGCCAGTCCTTCCGCTTCGGCGTGCACTCGACCACGAGGCAGGGGACGTCCTTGTTGATCAGGGCGCCGTTCAGGCGCAGGGTGTAGCCGGGGAAGACCTCGTCCGGGAGCTTCGCGTAGGTCTCGTCCTCGAAGCGGCGGGAGGTCAGGTCCTCGGTGGTGAAGTCGCTCCCCATGAAAGCGTCCTCGGCCTCGGCGGGGGAGGAGCGACGGACCTTCTTCAGGCTGGGAAGCCAGAGCCACTGGTCGCGCTGGCGGGCGGGGTCGAGGTAGGACCAGGTGAGCACGCCCAGCCCCTTGACGTTCTCCGGGGCGGTGATCACGATCAGGTCCTTGTAGTCCAGGCCGTCGGCCGCCCGGTTCAGGGTGATCCGGAGACGCTTGGCCTGGCGCACCCTCTGGTCGCCCGACTTGCTGATGTAATAGATCCGGCTGTCGTCGATCCGGAGGTCCTCGGCGAACTTGGTGTACTTGATCAGGTAGTCGTTGCGCATCAGCTCGTCGGCCGACGCCTCCGGGGCGGGGCGGGCGGACTTCTGGGTCCGCGCCGGCGCCGCCTCTTCGCCCGGGGCGGGGCGGGCGCAGGCGAAGGCCAGCGCCGCTCCGAGCAGGATCAGGCTGCGGTGGTTCATGGTGCCTCCCTTTTCGATTAACCGGTCCCTTCGCGGGGCGGCGGGACCGGATCGTTCGCTCGCGGCCCGCTCCGCCAGTGCAATTGCAATAGTACAATTTTACTATAGCCCGTATTATTCCTGAAGATCTTTTTCAGCTTCGGGAATAATGCGGGCTAACGGAGGGAAGAAAGAGCGGGGGCGCGGAGGAGTTTCTCGGTGAAGCGGATGTCGGCCTCGGTCAGCTCGATCTGATGCTCCAGGATCAGGCGGAGGTAGCGGGATCTCTTCTCTTTACCCTGCTTCGCCTTCTCGAGACGGCCTTGCAGCCAGGAGAGGATCTTCTCCATCCCCTGGAGGCGGCGGCGGAGGAGGGGGCGGGCGAGGCCTAATTTCACCTGGGGGAGGAAGAAGAGGGAGAGGTCGACGTTGAAGAGGGGGCGGTGGAAGGTGAGGAAGTTTCCGAAAAGGAGCTTCTCGAAGGTCTGCTCTCCCCGGCGGGTGACGCGGTAGACGAACTTCTCCGGGCGTCTCCCCGCCCGTTCCGAGCTCTTGACCACCAGACCGCGCTTCTCCAGGTCCCGTAGGGGATAGTAGATGGACTTCAGGTCGCAGCTGGCCACCGCCCCGATGCCCCGGGCCAGGAGCTTCTTGATCTCATAGCCGTGCTTCGGCCCCTCCCGGAGAAGACCGAGGAGGACCAGGTCGGTCATCGGCTTCTTCATGCTGACAATTATATCTTAGGAATCCAGGAATCCGGGAATTGAAAGACAAGAATGTTTCTGTTCTCCTGGTTTCCTGGCTTCCTAAGATGCCTATTCTTCACCAGCGGGTCTGGCGGAAGATGAACTTGGGCTTGAGCCAGGCGATCAAGCAGGGGAGGAGGACGAGGGCGGAGAGGACGTTCAGGAGGAGGAGCGATCCCAGGAGCACGCCCAGGCGGGCCTGGAAGCGGATGGGGGAAAGGGCCCAGGAGAAAACGCCCGCCGCCACGGTGACCCCGGTGAAGAAGACCGCCTTGCCGGAGGAAGCGAGCGAGCGGTGGAGCGCCTCGGCCAGGGGAAGGTTCCGGCGGAGGACGAACTCGCCCCGCAGGCGCGCCACTACGTAGATCCCGTAGTCCACGCCCAAGCCGATCCCCAGGGCCGCCACCGGGAGGGTTTCCACGGTCAGGGTCGTCCCGAAGATCCCCATCGCGCCGAAGGTGAGGAGCGAGCTCACGGCCAGGGGGACGATGAGGAGGAAGCCCGCGGCGAAGGAGCCGAAGGCCGCCATCACGCAGAAGAGGACCACGAGCGTGATCTGGAGGATGTTCCGGGGGAGGGTGGAGGCGATGATCTCGTTGACCGCCGCCGCCACCCCGATCTCGCCCCCGGGGAAGAGGAAGTCCGCCCGGTCCGAGGCGTGGTGCTTCTCCACCCACTCCCGGGTGGCGTTTAGCGCCCGGGCGATGGTGGAGGCGCGGTGGTCTTTCAGGTCGACCTTGATGTTGGCCCGGCGGCAGTTCTCGTCCACCACCGGCTTGAAGTCCACGGGGAAGCCGGAGGAGGTGTAGAGGAACATATACTCAGCGATCGTCTTGTTGTCGTCGGGGATGCGAAACTCGGACGGGTTGAAGTCGAACATCACGAAGTTCAAGCCCTTGACGTAGTCGGCCAGCGAGGAGGCGCCCCCCGCCTCGGGGATGGCGGCGAGGAGGTGATTCTGGAGCGACTCCATCTCCTTCAGGACGGCGCTGTCCATGATCGCGTCGCCCGCTCGTCCCTCCACGTAGACGTAGTAGGGGTTGGTCCCGGTGAAGGTGGCGTTCGCGAAGGCCTCGGAGAGGTTATAGGGGGAGTCGGCGTAGAGGAGGGAACTCCCCGCCTCGTTGTCGCCGACCACCAGGCGCAATGACCCGATCAGGCCCGCGGCGGCGAGGAGGAGGAAGGCGGCGAAGACGACGCGGCGCGGCCGGGGGGCGGTGGCGGTCCGGGCGGCGGCGGCGAGCGCGCGGTTGATCCAGGTGAACTTCTCCTCCGTTTCCACCTCGGCGCGCTTCGGCTCGGGGAGGTAGGTGAGGAAGGCGGGGATGAAGAGGACGGCGGTGAAGAAGGTCGAGACCACTCCCGCCCCGGCGACGATCGCGAGCGATTTGATCCAGCCCAGGGGGACGAGGACGAGGGAGAGGAAACCGAGCCCGTCGGTGAGGAGGGAGGCGGAGGCGGGAAGGAGGAGGGACTGGAGGGTGTCGCGGGCGGCGCGCCCCCCGGTCATCCGGGGCCGGGCCGAACGCTCGTAGTAGCGCTTGACGAACTGGACGGAGTGGCTGATGGCGAGCGCGAAGACGAGGAAGGGGGCGAGCGCCGTTCCGGGATGGAGGCGGAAGCCCGAAAGAGTCATCACGCCCAACCCCCAGAGCGTGGCCATGGCGGCGGAGAGGAGCGGGAGGGCGACGCCGCGCTTGGAGCGGAAGACGAGGTAGAGGAGAACGACCATGACGGCGAGGGTGAGGAGGAAGATCCGGAACATGGTCGGGAGGTAGTGGTCGAGCCAGCCCTCCAGGAGCGGCCGGCCGCTCAGGTGGATCTCGTGGTTGGAGTCGGCCTCGCGGTCGACGATCTCCTTCAGGCGCCGGAAGATCTCCCGGGAGGAGACCGAGGAATCGAAGTCGGCCTGGATCAGGGTGTTCTTAAAGTCGTGGGAGACCAGCGGGCCGAAGCGGGAGCGGGGGGGGCCATAGACCAGCGGGGTGCGGACGATCTTCTCCCTCAGGGCGGCGATCTCGGCCGGGGTTTGCGGGGGGGCCTTCATCAGGGCCTTCGACTCGAAACCGTCGGGGGTGGGGCGGGTGAACTTGATCCGGCGGGAGGAGAGGGAGAGGACCCGCCCGGCGTTGATCCCCTCCATGAGGTAGAGCTCGCGCGTGATCCGGTGGACCTTCCCGAGCGTCTCCGGGTTGAGGATGTCCCCCTCCTTGACCCGGATGGCGATGGTGACCTGGTTCAACCCCCCGAAGGTGTCGGTGAGCTTGTCCTGGACCAGGACGTAGGGATGGGAGGAGGGGATGAAGTCGCCGAGATGCGACTCGAGGACGAGGTCCTTGAGCGACCAGGCGAAGAAGGCGGACAGGGCGAGGCAGGCGATGATCAGGGGGAGGCGGAAGGCGATGGCGAGGCGGGCGATGGCGCGGGCGAGGCGGTGCATGGCCGGGGGATGGGCTGAGACCGGCCGATGATAATCAAATTTCGCTATTCGGGTCGAGTATTTTCGGGGGTAAACCGTCCCGCGGGAGACTTCCACGAATTTGCACGAATTTTCACGGATGAGCCTGGCCTAGCCCGGCGAAAGAGAAACCGCGGATTTCACGGATTGCGCGGATTAAATGTGGCCGGGCGCTCGATAGATTCACGGAGTGAATCTATCGAGAGTAGAGATCCCGGGCGAAGCGGCGGTGGAACCACCACCACTGGACGGGGTCGGCGAGGATGCGGCTCTCCAGGCGGCGGGCGAAGGCCTCCGAGAGCGCCAAGGGCCCGGCTCCTTCGGGGGAGAGTTCCGGCTCGACGGCGATGGCGTGGCGGTGGGCGCTTCCGGAGGCGATGAAGGCGGGGAGGACGGCGGCGCCGGTCCGCCGGGCGAGGACTTCCAGGCCGGGATAGACCGCGACCGGCCGCCCGAAGAACTCCACCTCGACCCGGGAGCGGCGGGGATGCTGGTCGAGGAGAAGAACGACGATCTCGTTCGCCCGGAGGGCGGCGAGGGTTTGGCGCGCGCACTCCCGCCGGGGCTTGGCGGGGATCGGATCGATCCCGAGGTCGGCCTGGAGGCCGCGGAGGAAGTCGTAGAGGAGACGGTTGCGCGGCGCGCGGGTGATGGGATGGACACGGTAGCCACGCCGGGCCAGCTCGCTGATCAGGACGAAGAAGTTGCCGTAGTGGGCGCTGGCCAGGATGACCCCTTTCCCTCTCGCCCGGGCCGCCCGGAGCCGCTCCTCCCCCTCGAAGCGGACCTCGATCTCGGGCGGGAAGGCCCGGTGGCGGACGAGGAGGAAATACTCGGAGAGCGCCTGCCGGCAGGTGAGGAAAAAGCCGGCCATGATCCGCTCCTTCTCGGCGGGGGATTTCCCGGCGCCGAAGACCAGTTCCAGGTTGATCCGCGCGGCCCGGCGGTAGCGGCCGATGACCGGGTGGGCGGCCAGGGAGAGGGCGAGGGCGACGCGCTCGATCCAGGGGAGGGGGAGGCGGGCGATCGCGCCCTGGACGACGAGGAAGAGGTCGCCGACGGCGTGGGCGAGGATGCGGCGAATGGCTTTGTACAGGCGGGGCATGGTCCGGCTCGGGGGATTATACCGCGAATCTCAAGCTTGCGCGCCGTAGCGCTACAGCGCGCAGGCGCGAATCTTCTCACTAGGCGCCATTCGCTGTTTCCCCGACCAGGGCCGCCAGGGCGGCGCCGACCAGGTTGACGTGCGCGAAGGAGAGGAGGGCGAAGCGTTCGGGGTCGTCCTCCCGGCCTCCGAGGAGACGGGCGAGCGTCCGCCGGATCCTTTCCGCATAGCCCGGCGTCCGGTTGACCACGGCTCCCTCGGCGACGATCGCCGTCCTCCCCGCGGGGCCAAGAACGTCGATCAGGCCGGAGAGGCAGGCGGCCAGGAGCTCGGCCGAGCGGTCGAGGAGAGATTGGGCCAAGGCGCCGTCCTCAGACGCGGGCGCACTCCCGGCCCGCCGGGCCATCTCCGCCACGGTCCGCCCGGCGCGCTCGTCCCGGCCTCCTTCCGCCCGCCGTCCGCTCCGGAGGATGAAAGCATAGAGCTCCGGGAGGAAGATCCCGGAGACGGCCTTCTCCAGCCGCTGCTCCCCCGCGTCCGCCCGCCCGGCGTCGAGATCGTCGTCCCAGGAAGTCAGGTGGGGGGGATGGAAGTTCCCGCTCTCCAGGTTGACCGCCATCCGCCCTTCCCGTCCGCGGGCCTTGGCGCCGAGTTTCGCGGCGGGAAAGAAGGAGGCGAGGTTCGTCCCCGTCCCGGCGACGAGTCCGATGGCGTCGCTATAAATTTTACCGCCCCCGGCGAGATAAAAACCCCCGAGGAGAGCGGCCACCGTGTCGTTGAGGACAACTACCGGTCCCGGCTGGGCGTTCCGTCCGGAGAGGGCGTCGCGGAGGAGCCTTCCTACCGCCTGCCCGGCCACGCCCGGGACGGAGAGGCCCTTGGTCCAGCGGACCAGGACGGCATCCAGGTCCTCCCCGACCACGGCCGGGTAGGAGAAGCAGTAGCCCAGGGGCAGGCCGGACGGGCGTCCGAGTTCGCGGATGAGCTCGGCCTGGAAGCCGAAGAAACCCCGCGCCGAATCCCAGCGCGAGAGAAGCGTCTTTTCGACCGGTCCGGCCGTGAAGCCGAAGGCTCTCCCGGGGACGAGGTCGAGCGCGGCCGCCCGCAAGTTCGTCCCGCCGAGGTCGAGGGCGGCCGCCTCGCCCGCAATGCCTTCGTCGGGGAGCGGGAGGAAGGTGGGAAGGGCGCGGATCTCCTTCCCGACGGCCGGGAGGCCCTCGCGGATCCGCTCGGCGAAGGCCGTGCGGATCTCCTGAAGCTCCCAGAGGGAGAGGCGGAATGCGTTGAGTTCGAGAGTCGGCACGCAAACAATAGTAATCAGTGATCAGTGATCAGTAATCAGTAATCAGGGGAAATCCGCCCGCCGCCCGTGGCGCGACCCCATAGCCGCGGGCCTGCAGGCCCGCGGGCCCGGGCTGGCCCGTGATCAGGGAGCAGGGCGAGCGACGGTGCGCAAACTCAAGCTCTGCGCCGAAATGCACGGCCTATCCATAAACCGTTGCCCACGGCGATCCTAGACCGGTCTAGGGCAGGAACTCCCGCAGGAGCGAATCCTCCGGGACGTCCTCGACCGGGAGGGGGAGGAAGAAGGAGAGGAAGGCGAGGAGTCGCTCGGCCTCCAAATATTCCGGCTGGTCCGTCCCGATCCGGCGGAGGGCGGCCTCGGCGTCCGCTTTCAGGGCGGCGTGCTCGTAGATCAGGGCGGAGTTGAAGATCACGGAGGCCTTGTCCTGGAAGGGGTAGACCTCCCGGTTCTCGGCCTGGCGGATGAGGGGCCAGCGCCGGAGGGAGGCGAGGGCGTCCTCCTTCCCGTCCCGCCTCCCGCGGGCCAGGGCCCGGATCAGGCGGGTGTCGGCGGTGGAGAGGTGGGTGTGGTCGTCGAGGGAGATCTGGGTGAGGGCGCTGACGTAGACCTTGAACTTGGAGCGCAGAGAGAGGAGGGGGGCGACGGCGTCGTTGAGAGCATGGGTCCCCTCGACCAGGACGATGTCCTTTTCGCCCAGGGCCGCGCTCTCGCCGCCGTTGCCTTCTGCCCGGTCGAAGCGGGGCGGGTGGATCCTCTCCCCCCGCGCCAGGGCGTCGATCTGATCGTTTAAGAGAGGCAGGTCGAGAGCCGAGAAGCCCTCTATCTCGGCGGTCTCCCCCGGGGAGGCGGCGCGGTCGGCCCGCCGGTAGCCGTCCAGGGCGAGGGGGAGGACGCCGATACCCGACTTGGCGATCTCGGCGCCGAGTCGCCGGGCCAGGGCGCTCTTGGCGGAGGCGAAGGGCCCGCCCAGGAAAATGAAGCGGGTCTCCGGAAAACGGCGGAGGACGGTCGCGGCGAGCTCGGCGATCCCGGAGCGGTGCGCCTCCTCGCAGGCCGCGATCACCTCGCGCCCCCTCCCTTCCCGGATCGCCCGGTCGAGATCGCCCGCGTTCTCCAGGCCGATCACCCGGGAGTGTTCCTGGCATTCCCGGTAGATCCGGAAGAGCTTGATCGCCTTCTGGGGAATGGGGGCCGCCCAGTTCTTGGCCCAGGTGGGGAAGCGGCGGACGTCGGACTGGGGGGGGAAGCGGAGGATGAAGCCATCGCGGTAGGGGGTGAGGTTGAAGATCCGGATGAAGCCGGTGGAGGGGGCGAAAGGCCCGAGGTAGATCTCGTAGGCCTCGCCGCAGGCCGTGAGGTAGACCTCCTCGCCGGGGAAGTTCTCGATCAGACGCCGCTTGTCCGCGAACTCCTCCCCGGAAAAGAGGTCGAGGGCCTCCTCCTTCGAATAGAGGGACCGTCCGAGGGGGATGTCGGCCTTGACGATCCGGGCCATCTCCTTCTCGATCTTGGCGATGTCGGACGAGGCGAGGGGGCGGTCGAGGCAGAGGTCGCAGTAGAAGCCGTTGGCCATGGTGTGGCCGACGATCAGCCTTCGAGCGGGAAAGGCCTGGGCGGCGGCGGCGGAGAGGATCAGGACGGCGGTGCGGCGGTAGACCGTCATCCCCGCGAAGTCGCCGTAGTTGACCGCGACAAGCGAGCAGTCCTGGTGCAGGGGGAGCTCGGGGTCGAGGAGGCGGTTGCGGTCGACCGCGCCCAGGGGGGGGAAGGTGGTGGAACCGGCCAGATGGGCGAGGACGGCGCCCACGGTGGTCCCGGCGGGGAAAAGGAGGGTTTTTCCGCCGATCCGGACTTGGATCTTGTCTCCCATGGGGTTGCGATTGTCCGAGGTCGATCGCCGGCGGGAAACCCTTGTCCGGCTCGAGCGTTTTCGGCCGCGAATGTCTAAAAATCGGGGGCGGCCGCCGGCCGCACCCGATTTTTAGTATTCGAAAAAGGACCCTCCCACGAACTCCCGCAGGAGGGAGGTGGTGGGCACGTCCCGCTCCGAGATGGGGGCGAAGAAGGATAGGAAGTGCAAGAGGCGGTCGGCCTCCATGTATTCCGGCTTGTCCGGGGTAACCTCCAGGAGGGCGAGCTCGGCGTAGTTCTTCAGGACCGCCTGCTCGTAGATCAGGGCCGAGTTGAACATGATGTCGGCCTCCTCCTGGAAGGGGAAGATGTTGCGGTTCTCGCCCCGGCGGACCGAGGGCCAGCGGCTGATGGTGTCGGCGGCGGACCAGCCCCGGTGGGTGCGGTCGCGGACGATCCTTCGGATCAGGCGGGAGTCCGAGGTCAGGATGCGGTTATGGTCGTCCACGCAGAGCTGGGTGAGCGCGCTCACGTAGGTCTTGAATTTCTTCGAGGCCGGGATGGCGGCGGAGGCCCGATCGTTCAAGGCGTGGATCCCCTCCACGATCAGGATCCGCCCGGGGGTGAGCTGGATCGGGATGAAGCTTTCCTTCCGGGCGCCCTTCTTGAAGTCGAAGATGGGCGTCTTCACCGGCTTGCCCTGGAGGAGCTGTTCCAGGTGGTCGTTGAGGAGTCGAAGATCGAGGGCCTCCAGGGCCTCGAAGTCGAACTCGCCGTTCTCGTCCCGCGGGGTGCGCTCCCGATCCTGGAAATAGTTGTCCATGGAAAGGGAGACGGGGTCGAAGCCGTTGACCTTGAGCTCGATCTGGAGGCGCTTGGCGAAGGTGGTCTTCCCGGAGGACGAGGGCCCGGCGATCAGGGCCAGCTTGACGTCATCCCCGCGCGATGTGATGGCGTCGGCGATCTGGGCGATCTTCTTCTCGTGCAGGGCCTCGGCCACGATGATCAGCTCCCGGATCTTCCCGGAGACGCAGAGCTCGTTGAGCTGGCCCACGTTCTCGACCGAGAGGATCTTGTTCCAGTCCCGGGTCTCCCGGTAGACATTGAAGAGCTTGTTCTCCTTGCGCATGGGGGCGAGCTTCCAGCCCTTGATCCAGGCCGGGAAGCGCAAAACCAGCCCCTCCTGGTAGGGCTCGAGGGCAAAGACCCGGATCTGGCCGGTGGAGGGGGCGAGCGCGCCGGGGTAGAGCTCGTAGAAGTCGCCGCAGGAGACCACCGGGATCTCGGGGGAGTGGAGGTAGTCGAGAAGCTTGGTCTTGTCGAGGAGGTTCTGCCGCTCGAAATAGGCCTTGGCCTCCACGTAGGGGAGGTAGGTCTTAACGAAGGGGCGGTCCTCGGCGACGATCGCCCGCATCCGGCGATCGATCTCGGAAACGTTCTCGGGGGTGAGGGGGGAGTCGAGGTAGAGATCGAAGTAGTATCCGTCGGCGATCGACTGACCGATGACCAGGCGTTTGCCCGGGAAGAGGTCGTGGACGGCCTGGATCAGGATCAGTGTGGCGGAGCGGCGGTAGATCGCGACCCCCATGTAGTCCTGGTAGGTGACGGGCTTGATCGTGCAGTCGTGGCTGACCACGTAGTCGGGGTCGACCAGGCGGTTGTAGAGGACCGCGCCCAGGAAGGGAAGGGCGTCGGGGGGCGCGGTCTTCCGGAGGATCTGTCCGATGGTGGTCCCGGGCGCAAAGGCGTGGGTGGTCTCGTTCACCGTGATCTGGATCTTCTTCATTCTCTTTCCTCGCGTGGTATTGCGTGGTCGCAAAGTGGAAATATAACATCGAAAGGCCCTTTGGCAAGCTGGCATTCGACCCTGGAACCGCTCGGGAAGAGAGATTTTCGGGGCAAGGACGGTCCCGCTGGGATATACTGATCGCGATACCATGACCGCGAAGATTGAAATCGCCCCCTCGCTCCTCTCCGCCGATTTCGCCCGCCTCGCCGACGAGATCGGCCGGGCCGAAGCGGCGGGCTGCCGAGTCTTCCACCTGGACGTGATGGACGGGCATTTCGTCCCCAACCTCACCATCGGCCCGGTGGTGGCCGCGGCGGTCCGCCGGGTCACCGCGAGCTACCTCTCCGCCCACCTGATGGTCGAGAAGCCGGAGATGTTCCTCGCCGCCTTCGCCGAAACCGGCGTGGAGGAGATCGTCATCCACGAGGAGATCGCGACCGACTGGGTGGCGGCGCTCCGGGAGATCCGCCGCCTCGGCCGGAAGGCGGGGGTCTCCATCCGCCCGAAGACCCCGGTCGAGCGCCTCCGGCATGGAATCGAGGCCGTCGACACCATCCTGATCATGTCGGTCGAGCCCGGTTTCGGGGGGCAGGAGTATATCAGGGGGAGCGAGAGGAAGGTGGCGGAGGCCGTATCTCTCGCCCGGGCCGCGGGGAGACAGATCGCGATCGAGATCGACGGCGGGATCAACCCGCGCACCGCGCCCCTGGCCGTCCGGGCCGGGGCGACCCGCCTCGTCGCCGGCTCGGCCGTCTTCCGGGGCGACGTGGCCGAGAACGTGCGCAAGCTGCGGGAGTCCATCGAAGGGATCGGGACAAGGGATCAGTGATCAGTTATCAGTGATCAGTGATCAGCAAGCAAAATATCCGAACTGGTGTCTTTTGCTGATCACTGATTACTGATCACTTTCATCTCGGTTACTGTCTAATGCGGGAGGAGAGATGAGGAAACCGATAATTGTCCTGGGAGCGGACCATGCCGCCTTCAACCTCAAGTCATTCGTGGGGGGTCTTCTTCGCCATGAGGGCTACCGGGTGGAGGACATGGGGACATTCGGCCGCGAGTCGGTGGACTATCCGGACTACGCCGAAAAGGTGGGCAACGCGGTGGCGCGGGGGAGGGGAAAGGTGGGGATCCTGGCCTGCGGGACGGGGATCGGGGCCTCGATCGCCGCGAACAAGGTCCCGGGCGTCCGGGCGGCCCTGGTCAACGATCCCCGGACGGCCCGCCTGAGCCGCGAGCACAACGACGCCAACGTTCTCGTCCTGGCCGGACGCCCCTACCGAAAGGAACGGGTCCGGAACATCGTCCGGGCGTGGCTCAAGGCCTCCTTCGCGGGCGGGCGGCATATCCGGAGGGTGAGGAAGATCGAGCGGATGGAGAAGGCGTATTCGCGGGAAGTTTAACCACGAATCTCGCGCTTGCGCGCCGTTCCGGCCGTCGTAGCCAAAGGCTACTTTCCGGCCGCCGCAGCTTCGCTGCTATGGCGGAGGCGGCTGGCGGAGTCGGCAGCGCTACAGCGCGCAGGCGCGAATCTCCACGAATGAACCAGGCTTCCCCCCGGCTAAAATGGAACCACGGATTCCACGCCTGCCGGCCGGCGGAGATTTCGCGTATTGGCTAGGCGCGGCTATCGGTCCGATCCGTCGGATCCGACCGATCCGTCCGATTTGATCGCCCGCGCCTACGGGCGTTTCCCCCTTCGGCGCGCGGACCTGAAGGACCGCGCCTGCGGGCGCTTCCCCCGCTTCCCTTTCTTCCCCTTCTTCTCCGCCGCCGGCGCGGCGGCCAGGAACTTCTCCCGCTTCCCTTCGACGCTGGCGAGGAGCGTCTCGAAAGCCTCGACGAAGGCCCCGAGCCCCTCCTCGAGGAGACGGGCGCAGACCGGTTCGACCGAGATCCCGCAGTCGCGAAGGCCCCGAATCGCCTCCCGCTCCATTTTTACATCGGGACCGAGGACAGTCTTGGGCTTCCCGTGGTCGAGGAGGGCCTCGAGCGTCTTCTCCGGCATCGTGTTGACGGTCTGAGCCCCGACGAGCTCCTCGACGTACTTGAGGTCGCGGTACTTGGGATTCTTGGTCCCGGTGGAACCCCAGAGGACGCGCTGGACGTTCGCCCCCTGGGCCGCGTACTTCTTGAACTCGTGCCCGCCGAAGGCCTCCAGGAAGCGCTGGTAGATCAGGCGGGAGTTGGCGACGGCGGCCGTCCCGAGCCGGGCGGCGAGCGCCTTCCGTCGCGCCTCGTCGCCCGTCGCCCCGATCGCCTCCTTCAGCCGGCCGTCCACGGCGGTGTCGAGGCGGCTGACGAAGACCGAGGCCACCGAGAGCAGGCGGGAGAGGTCGCCCCGCCGGATGAGGCGCCGGCGGAGCCCCTGGAGGTAGGCGCGAAGGGTCTTGTTGTACTGTTCGAGGGAGAAGATCAGCGTGACGTTGACGTTCATCCCCTCGCCCAGGAGTTCCTCGACGGCGGGGAAGCCCTCCCGGGTGGCGGGGACCTTGAGCATCAGATTGGGGCGGTCGACCGCGGCCCAGAGGCGCTTACCCTCCGCGATCGTCCTCGCGGTATCGCGGGCGAGGCGCGGATCGATCTCCAGGCTGACGTAGCCGTCGCGCCCGCGGGTCGCCCGATAGACCGGGCGGAAGAGGTCGGCGGCCTCCCGGATATCCCGGATCGAGAGGGCGTCGTAGATCTCGAAGGCGGACTTCCCCTCCGCGGCGAGGGCGCGGATCCCCTCGTCATAGTCGTCGGAGCCGGAGATCGCCTGGTTGAAGATGGAAGGGTTCGAGGTCAGGCCGAGGAGGCCGCGACGGATCAGCTTCTTCAGACTCCCGCCGTCGATCAGGGAGCGGCTGATGGTATCGAGCCAGACGGACTGGCCGAGGGTGGACAAGCGATGGAGCTGGTTTTGCATGGGCGCCGGCCTCCTCCGGTATGTAGATAGCTCTGGATATGGAGTTTTAACGAATCCGTAAGATCTTGTGGCAAGGTTCAGGGTTCAGGATTCAGGATTCAGGGAAATATTCGGCGCCTGACACCTTACACCTGACACCCGCCACCTTACACTTTTTTCCCGGTCATTTCCCCGATTCTTCGAACTTCTTGTCCAGCCTCTCCCGGGCGGCGGACCAGGCGACGGCCCAGCGCCCCGGGATCGCCTTGAGCCAGGACTGGAACTCGTCGTCGCTGGCGGACCAGCCGGTGGTGTTCATCACGCCCGACCCAGCGGCGGAGGCGGTGTCGTAGATGGCTTTGCCGGCGGTATAGACGGTGCCGACGGTGGCCTGGCCGACTCCCCCCGCGAACTCCCCGGGGGAAAGGGTGAAGATCCCCCGGAAGGTGCGGAAAATCCCCTCGCCGAAATTTCCCACCGTCCCCACCGTCCCCTGCCCGAGTGTCCCGGCGGTGGAGAGGGTCGTTCCGCCGACCCGGGAGACGAAGGAGCCCATCCGCCCGCTCGAGTTGAGGAGGATGCCGTAGAGGACGGAGGAGGTGTCGAAGGTGGGATGGTCCGGCGGTCCGGAGACGGTCAGGGTGGTGCGGGTGTCGCGGTTCGAGACCACGTCGGCCTCTCCGGAGAGCCGGTCGGGGGAGAGCGCGAAATCGATCGAGTTGTCGACGATCTCGCCGCCCAGGGCCTTGCTGGCGTAGCTCGGGAGAAGGGACTTCAGCGTCCGGAGGTTGAGGCCCGCGGCCTGGACAGTGGCGAAAAAGGTGGGGATCGGGTTCATCAGGGGATAGCCGCGGCAGTAGACGCCGAAGAAGCCGGCGGGGTTGGGGTCCTGGACGAGAGCGCCGGTGACCTCGGCGCGGGCGGGGGGAAACCTCCGCGCCGGCCCCGCGTCGCCGTCGATGACGATGGACGAGCCCCGGGCGAAGAGCCCGCTCGCGCGCAGGTAGAGCGGCACCTTGCCGGCGGAGCGGTCGGTGAAGGTGAAGGTGATGTTGATCCCGATGGCCCGGGCCAGCACCACCGAGGGGAGGTCATCCCCCTCCGTTCGCGGCCGGGGAGAGGGCAAGGGCAGGGCGGCGGTCGCCGCGGGGCGGGGGGACTTGGAGTTGAAGACGCAGGTGTTGATCTCTCCGTCCGGGTTGATGATCAGGTTCATCACGCCGTCTCGGGCGATGATCTCCTCGAATACCACCGGCGGGTTCCAGAGCGAGGAGAGGCGGACGGTCACCCAAGCCTCGGGAACGGCGATGAAGACTCCCTCGCCGAACTCCGCGGGGTGGCGGATGACGCCGTGGCGGAGGTGGACGAAGCCGCGATGGAGGATGAGGTCGATCTGGTCGACGTGGAAGGCGGCGCCCAGGATGGAGGGGAGGAGGGCGTTGGCCACCGGGGCCGCCACGAAGGAGAGGACGAGCCGCCCGCCCAGCGGCAGGATGATGAGGAGCGAGAAAAACCAGAAGAGTACTCTGGGCCAGCGTCTTTTTCTGATGACAGGCATGGACTCTGAACCCCGAACCCTGAACCCCTACTCCTTCCCCTTCGCTGATTGGACGAAAAACGGCGTCGGGTGTTCCCTTATTTTTTGATGGCGAAGTTGCCGGGGCCGAGCGTGGCGAGCGCGATGGCGGCGGCGAGGAGGACAAGGACGAACTCGAAACCTCCGGTCTTGATGAAAAAACCGTTTTTGAGATGGACGGTGAGGAGGGCCACCGCCATCACCACGGCGATGAGCCCCGCGGAGATCTGGGTCAGGAAGCCGAGGACGAGAAAGAGCCCTCCGACAAACTCGACCAGCGCCACGGCGCAAGCCCAGGCGATAGCCGGCTTCAGGCCCATTTTGGCCATCATCTCGCTGAAGCCGTTGAGGCCGGGGCCGCCGAAGGCGCCGAAGAGTTTCTGGGCGCCGTGGGCGATGAAGACCGATCCCATCGCCAAGCGCAGTACGAAAAGTCCCCAACCCGATGCCGCCGTTGACATGACCAGCCTCCTTTCGTTGGCCCCTGCCCCCTAATGTCTAATCTCAAATCTCAAATCTCTAATCTCAACATCCTACCATCACGGCGCTCCCCGAAACAATGCGCGGAGGAGGTCCCCGGCGATCCCGATCCGGTCGGCGAGGCGGTGGGTGCGATGGACGCACATGGCGTAGTGGAAGAGAGCTCCGAGCCTTCCGCCCACCGGAAGTCCCAGGACCTCGCCCCAGGCCCGCCAGGAGGCGACCGGGATCAGCCAGCCGAGGTCGCGTGGCCGGAAGGGGAGGGAGTCCTCGCCCCGGACCTGGCGGAGGATGTTCCGGGCGGCCGCTTCGCCCTCCCCCCGGGAGAACTGGACGGCCATGCGCAGGACCTCCTTTCCGTCGGCGAAGGCGGCGCAGTCGCCCAGGGCATAAACGTTCTTTCGCCCGGGGAGGCGCAGGTCCGGCCCGACGAGGAGTCGGCCCTGCCGGTCGCGGGGGGAATCGATCCGCCCGGCGAAGGCTTCGGCGGCGACCCCGGCCGACCAGACCAGAGTGAAGTCTCCGCTGCGCCTCCCGTCGATCTCGATCGCGTCGGGGGAGACGGACCCGATCCTGGCCCCGGTCGAGATCTCGACGCCGAGGCGGACCGCCGCCCGGGCGGCGGGAAGGGCGAAGCGGTCGGGGAGGCGCCCCAGGATCCGGGGGGCGAGCTCGACGATCCGGACGGCGAAGTTTCCCCGGCGATCCGGCGGGACTCTCCGGCGGATCCGCCAGGCCAGCGCGGTGGCCGCCTCCAGTCCGGTGTAGCCTCCGCCCACGACCACGAAGGAATGCGGCCGGCCGGAAACGATGACATCCTCCGTCCGCCGGAGAAGGCGCGCGGCGTCGGCGGCGGAGTAGAGGGGGAAGGCGATCTCCCGCGCGGCGTCGTTCCCGAAGAAGGCCGGGGAGGCTCCGCAGGCGACGACCAGTTGGTCGAAGGGGAGCCGGCGGCCGGAGGCGAGGACGATCTCCTCCCCTTCCGTTCGCTCGGCCGCTTCCTTGACGAATTCCGCGCGATTCCGCGCGCAGAAAGGGTCGAGGGGGAGGAGGAGGCGCCGGAGAGCGATCTTGCCCGCGATCACGTCCGGGAGAAGGGGGCGGAAGACCGATTCGGGACTGGGGTCGACGAGGGTCAGGGCGAGGGCGCTTGATCCGCGGCGGAGGAGGCCGAGGCAGCGGAGTCCGGCGAAGCCGCCGCCGACGACGACGACGCGGACGGGTTTCACCGCCGCCACCCCCGGATGGCGCGGAGTCGTTCACCCAGCTCGTCGAGATAGGGGGAGAGGCGCTCCCCGTCGCCGTCCCGGCGCAGGGCCGCCCGCGCGGAGCGGAGGCGAGCCTCGGCCCGTTCGGCCGCCCGGCGGAGATGCCCGTTCCGGCGCAGGGCCCGTCCCGCCCGCTCCCGGAGGCCGCGGTCCGCCGCGCCGAGCGCGGCGCGGACGGCGCTCGCCGTCCGCCGGTCGGCCAGGCCGAGGATCGCCGGCAGGCTGGGGACGGAGTTCTTGAGGTCGGAAAGGCGGTCTTTCCCGACGGGGAATCCGGGCGGGGCGAGGTCGAGGCAGTCGTCGATGATCTGGCAGGCGATCCCGATCCGCCGGGAGATACTCCCCCAGACGGCCCGGTCGCGCCTTCCGGCCAGGATGGCGGCCGCCTCGCCGCAGAAGCGGAAGAGGGCGGCGGTCTTGAGACCGGCGATCCGGAAGTAGAGCCCTTCCGTCCACGGGGGCCGGTTTCTCCAGGCGGTCTCCAGGATCTCTCCCGCGCAGGTTTCGTCGACGGCCCGCAAAAAGCGGGCGGTCAGGGCCGTCCGCCCGAGGCGGTGGATCGAGGCGACGGCGCGGGAGAAGAGGACGTCCCCGAGGAGGAGGGCGGCGCCCGGCTCCACGGTCCGGTGCAAAGCCGCTCGCCCCCGGCGCACGGCGGCATCGTCGAGGACGTCGTCGTGGATGAGGGCGGCGAGGTGGACCGCTTCGACCGCCGCCGCCGCCCGGAGGAGGGCCACTTTCCCCGCCCCGCCGGCCGCTCCGAGAAGGAGGAGAAGACGGGCCCGTCGGCGCCGGCCGGTGGGGGCCGCGGCCCCGGGACGAAGGGGGGAAGGGAGGAGGGAGGAGAGGGCGCGCTCCAGGGCCGGGTTCGCTGCGATTGGGCGGCGTCTTTTCACGTCAGGAGCGCGATCGCGATCATGGCCGCGTGGTAGGCGGCGTAGAAAGATACCATAAGGGAGCTGGATTTTTCAAAACCGCCCCCCCGCTTCAGCGCCGCCTGGAGGGCATGGATCATGGCCAGGGCGACGGGGAGGACGAGGAAGGCGGCCAGGAAGCCCGAGGGCAGGATCTTAAGGGCGCAGCCGAGAAGGAGGATGGGAAAGGGGAGGCCGGCGAAGACCCCGACCGCGCGGGCGACGGGTTTTCGGCCGAACCTGGCCGCCCAGTTCATCTTTCCGGCGGCCCGGTCGGTCTCGGAGTCGGCGATCTCGTTGGCCAGGAGGAGCGAGGAGATGAGGAAACCCGAGGCGAGGGAGAGGAGGAGGGGGGCGGGGGCGGCCCTTCCGGCCTGGACGAGGTAACCGCCGTTGACGACGAGGAGTCCGAAAGCGGCGAAGACGGCGGCTTCGCCCGCGCCCCGGTAGGCCAGCGAGAGGGGACGGGCGGTGTAGGCCCAGGCCAGGAAAGCGCCCGCGGCCACGAAGAGGAGGCCTCCGACGGATCGGCGTTCCGCCGCGAGCGCGGCGCCGGCGGCGAGACCCAGGGCGAGGCAAAAGTATCCGGTGGCGCGGACGCGAACGGCCGGCACCAACCCGGACTGGATCGAGCGGGACCCGCCGAAATGAGGGGCGAAGGATTTTCCATGGCCGTCGGCTTGAAGGAGATGGTCCCAGTATTCGTTCAGGAGGTTGGCGGCAAGATGGACGGCGGCGACGGCGAAGGCCCCGGCCAGGAAGCGGGCCCAAGAGAAGGGGACCGCCCGGCCGGCGAGCGCGCTCCCCAGGGCAAAGGGGAGGAGGCTCACGGGGAGGAAGTTGGCGCGGGAGACGCGGAGCCAGGTGGAAAACGCCGTTCTCATGGGATTCGCCGCTCGGCGGGGAGTGGCCGGCTGGCGGCGGATCCAAGATACGGGATCGATGGAAATATAGAAATATGGAAATAAGTGGTTTATAAACGGAGGTGGACCATGCGCGCGTTGCAGCCCATAGCGGCCGGATGCCTCCTCCTGGCGAACCTCCTCGCTCCCGCCGCCGCCCTCCCCATCGGATTCGGGGGCCGCGCCGAGGTGGACTACCAGCAGCGGCACTTCCGGACGGGGGGGACGGAATACGACCTCGACTTCGGGGGGCTCTCGATCCGCCCGACGGTGAACTTCACCGACCGCTGGGAGTTCCATGTTTTGCTGGGCTACTCCCGCGTTGCCTTCGACCGCCCCGCCTTCGGCGCCACCGAGTACGACGAGTGGGGATTCTGCTGGGGGGCGGGGACGAGCTACACGCTCTTCCGCTGGTCGGGTCTCTACGGCGTGCTCGAGGCCGCCTTTTCGCGGACTGACACCGAGCGAGACGGCGGCGAGGACGTTCGGGAGGAGGGGGACCTGGACCTCTGGGGAGCGGAGGCGCGGGCGGGCTGGGATTTCTCCGGCTTCGGCCTATACGCCGGAGAGGCCTATGCCGACGGCCGCCTCGACTACCGCTACCGCTCGGCGGAGCGGGAGATCAGCGAGGAGTACGATCTCACGGACAACTGGCGCCCCTTCGCCGGGGCCCGGGTGGACATCCCGCCCTTCACCAACCTGGAGGGGCGCTACTACTTTGGGAAGGGCGTCATCGCCCTCTTCAGCGTGGGCGTGAAGTTCTAGCCCCGCCCGCTTGGTCCAATCCCCCGGAACGCTCCCCGTAGGCGCGGGCCTTGACGGCCCGCGCGCTTAGAAATAATACGAGGCCTGGAGGGCGAAGATGTCCACGTCCGCGTCGTAGTAGCCGACGAGGTATCCGGTCTCCGGCTTGTTCCGGAGGCGGCTGTCGGGGTCGCTGATGAAGAGGTGGGCGTAGCCGAAGTCCGCCGCAAAGGACTCGGAGAAGCGGTAACCCGCCCCCAGGGCCAGCCACCAGCGGTTGTTGTCCGGGACGCGCGGGGTGCGGTAGGCGGCCTTGACCGGGGTTTCGTCGAACGCGGTCCCGGCCCGCAGGGTCAGCTCCTCGGTCAGCCGGTGGCTCAAGCCGAGCGCGTAGCGGAGAGAGTCCTCCCACCTTTCCTCGGTCACCGAGTCGGGCTGGCCGGAGTCGAACCTGACGGAGAGATCCTTGAAGACCGACCAACCCGTCCAGGTGACGTCCCCCATCAGGGTGGTTCTCTCCCCGATCTCCTGGCTCAGTCCCAGGGAGACGGAGGGGGGGGTGTCGAGGTCGGCGCGGGCGTCGGTGTCGATGAAGTAGTTGTTGAGCCCGATCGCGTTCAGGATGGCGCGGGCCCGCGCCGGGACGTCGAAATCGACGTTCCCCGAGAGCGAGTGCTCGATCCGGGAGCGGTAGGAGAGGCCCACCCGGGTGGAGGGGGTGGCGAAGGCGAGGAGGCCGAGGCTGTAGCCGACGGACCAGTCATCGCCCTCAAGATCCGCGAATCCGTCCAGGGACTGGGGGAGGGTCCCGGCCGCGGAGAGGATCGTCCCGAAATCGACGGCGTTGGTGAGGTGGGCATCGACGTATTGGACGTTCAGGCCGGCGCCGAAGGAAAGGAAGTCGGGGACGAGAACGACGGAGGCCGCCGGGCTGATGTCGATGACCTTCAGGTCGGTCTTGACCGCGTGGTAGCGCCCCTTCCAGCTCTCGGTGTATTCGGTGCCCAGGCCGAAGGGGACGTTGACGCCCAGGCCGAGCTTGACCGAATCGGCGGCGGCCTGGACCAGGTAGAAATTGGGGACGAGGTTGGTCGTGCCGCCCTGCCCGCCGTCGCTCCCGGTCAGGGGCGCGCCGGAGGCGGTGGTTGAGCCCTCGTCGCGGAAACGGGTGGAAATGTCGATGACGGACGCCGCCAGCTCCGCCTGGTTCTGCTTCATCCAGGCGCAGGCCGCGGGGTTGTAGAAGAGGCTCGAAGCGTCGGTCACGTCGGTGGAACCGCCGGCGAAGGCCAACCCGAGTCCGCGGCCGCTCTGTTCGACGAGGCCAAAGCCGGAAGCGGCCGCTTCGGGGGCCATGAGGGCGGCGAGCGTCCCCAGGAGCAGGACGGGGAACACCCAAGCGCACTTTCGCATAGCCGATCTCCTCCTTTCGGTTCGGGTGCGCCGCCTGACTGCAGCGTACCATGCACGATACGGAAACGAGGCGGATATGTAAAGGGGGAGGTTGGAACGGGGCGGGGGGCGAAGCAATCCCGCCGGCTCGGGGTCCTCGCGATGCACGTTCCACGTTGCACGTTACGCGTGTTATCCTTCCCCCATGACCCTCTGGGCCCTTTTCTCCACCTCCTTCCTGGTCGCGCTGACCGGCGCCCTGATGCCGGGGCCGGTCCTGGCCCTGACCATCGGCGAAGCGACGCGCCGGGGCCCCTCCGCCGGACCGCTGATCATCCTCGGCCACGCCGTCCTGGAGATCGGCCTGATCGCGGTCCTCTTCCTCGGCCTCTCCCCCCTTTTCCAGTCCCCGGTCTTCCTGGCCGTGATCGGGATCGCCGGCGGGGGAGGGCTGATCTGGATGGGACTCTCCGGCTGGATGGGGGCGCGCTCTCCAATCCCCGCCGCGCCGTCCGCGCCGGTTGAGGCCGGGCGGAAGCGGCTGACTGTTCTTCTGGGGATCGCGACCTCTCTCTCCAACCCCTACTGGTTCCTCTGGTGGGCGACGATCGGGCTGGCCTATCTCGGCCGGGCGGGCGCGTCCGGCCTCTCCGGCGTCGCCGCCTTCTACGGCGGGCACGTTCTGGCCGATCTCTCCTGGTATTCCCTGGTCTCGGCGGCGGCGGCGCGGGGGAGGGGGGCCTTCCACCCCGGCTTCCTCCCCTGGCTCCTCCGCGGTTGTTCGGTTTTCCTGATCGGCTTGGGGATCTACTTTATCCGCTCCGGCGTCGCCTTCTGGGCGCGGTGAAACAGGATTTCCCCACGAAGGCACGAAGGGCATGAAGCATGAATTTGCCTTTGTGATCCTCGCGACTTCGTGGTGATTGTTGCCATGGCCGAGATCGAGAATCCCTTCCGCTGGTCGAAGTCGCGCGCCGCCGTCTTCGCCGACTGCAAGCGGAAGTACTACCTTCGCTACTACGCGCACTGGGGAGGCTGGGACGAGAGCGCGCCGGAGCGGGCCCGCCTGGCTTACCGGTTGGGGAAGATGACCACGCTGCCGGCCCTAGTCGGGACGGCGGTCCACGCCGCGCTCGCCCGCCATTTCCAGGCGCTCCGGAACGGCCAGTTTCGGAAGCTCGACCCCGAGCGGCCGGTGGAGATGATGCGGGCGGCTTGGCGGGACGCGAAGCAGGAGCTCTGGAAAGTCGGGCCCAAGGCCCATCCGCCCCTCTTCGAGATATACTACGACCGCGTCCCTCCCCCCGAGGAGCTCCGGGGGTTCGCGGAGAAGGCTCGGCAGTCCATCCGGGCGATTCAGGAGTCCACGCGCTACCGCTCTCTCCTCGCCCTCGACCCGGAGAATTATCTCTGGATCGATCCGGCGGCGGAGAAGTTTTCCGAGGAGACCTGCTTCGACGTCCCCCCCTTCCAGGCGATCGCCTCCCCCGACCTGGTCTACCGGGAGGGGGGGAAGGTCGTGGTCCTGGACTGGAAGACCGGCCGGAAGTCGGAGGACGACCCCATCCAGCTGGCGGCGGCGGGGGTCTGGGCCCGCCGGCGCTGGAAACTCCCCGAATCCGCGATCCAACTCGAGCTGGTCTACCTCGCTTCGGGGGAGACGGAGGAGACGGCGTTCGACGCCGAACGCGCGGCCCGAGCCGAGGAGACGATCCGCCGCGACATGGCGGAGATGGCCGCCTTCCTTCGCGACCCGGGGCGGAATATCCCCCTTGACGAGGAATCCTTTCCCCGCCATCATAGTCAAGGCTTCTGCCGCCGCTGCGAGTTTCAGCAAATATGTTTCGGCGAGACCGCCGAAACATACGATTGATCGACACCATCGCCAGAGGAGGCCCCAATGAAATTATGCGTCGTCGGAACGATGTTGCTGCTGGCCAGCGCGCTGAGCGCGGCTTTCGCCCAGGAGAGCGCACCCCCGCCCGCCCCCGCGCCGGCACCGGAGCTGCGCCTGCTCAACGATTTCGCCGCTCCCCCCTTCGCCTCCCTGGACGGGATCAAGCGGGTGGGCTTCGAGGTGGACCTGGCCGAGGCCCTGGGCAAGGAGCTGGGCCGGCCCGTCCACTGGACGCAGATGATCTTCAACCTCGCCAGCTTCGCCTCCGCCCTCCGGGCCAAGACCGCCGACGCGGCGATGTCGTCCATCTCGATCACGCCCGAGCGAGAGAAGGATTTTCTCTTCACCCGCCCCTATTTCCGCTCCAGCCTGGCCCTGGCGACCCACCGGGACGTGGACTACAGCCGGACGACGTTCAAGACCGGGTTGGATGGATACCGGGTGGGCGTGCTCCGGCGCACCACCGGGGAGGAGTGGGCCAGGAAAAACCTGAAGGCGACCCGGGTGACCTACGACAGCCCGGAGCGCCTGGCCCGGGCCCTGAACAACAAGGACATCGGCTACATCCTGCTGGACCAGGACATCCTGGCCGGGGCGCTGGCCCGGGGGGCTTACAAGTTCAAGATCGTGGAGACGGGCCTCTCCAGCGAGGATTACGGCATCGCGGTCAGCCCGGGGAACCAGGAGCTGGCCGACCGCCTCGACGCCGCCCTGGAGAAGCTCGACGCCTCCGGCGTTTACGACGAGATCTACAACACCTGGTTCGGGCGCCGCTCCGACCTTCCCCCCTATAAGAGGCTCTACCGCCGCTAGCCCGTTTGTTCGTGAAAACCGATGGTTTTCATGAATAAAACGGGCTGGGATCGCCGTAGGCAACGGGTTGCGACTAGACCGGGCTGATCGGTGGCCCGCCCACTTGCGCCTGCGCGGCGCGCGCCGGAATAAAAATGCCGCGACCGGTTTGACCGGTCGCGGCATTTGCCTGCTGGGGGCGGCTCGCGGAAGTTCAGGCAGCCGTCCGAATCGCCCGGAACGTCCGGGACTAGCGCTGAGACGCTCGCGCCTTGGCCTTGGCCGCCTGGGCCTTGGCCCGGGCCGCGTCGCGAGCCGCGCGGGCTCTTAGCTTGGCCGCCTCCGCTTTGGCCCGCGCCTCTTCTTTCTTGCGCAGGGCCTCGACCCGCTTCTGGGCGATCTCCACCTCGCGGGCCTTCTTGGCCTCGGCCTGGGCCGCGGCCTGCTTGGCCTTCTCCGGGTTGTAGCCCTTGACCAGACGGCGAGCCATGGTCTCGGGGTCGGCGCCTGATTTCACGACATCCTGGTGGATGGTGTAGAGGGCCCAGTAGTCGAGTTTGCGGACCAGCTCGCGGGGGACATGGGGGAGGAGCTTGCAGACCTCGTCCTTGATGTGCTGGCGCCGGGGCGCGATGTATTTTTTGACCTCTTCGGGGACTCCGGCCGAGGAAGCGCTCTTGGTTTCGGGTTTCTTCGTCATCGCGGTCTCCTTTCTTTCGGCCGATCCAGCCCGACCGGCCGAGGTTGGGCAGCGATACTAATCGGCGGCGGCGCCGCCGTCAAGGCCAAACGAACCCGCCCGACCTCCCGCTCGCGGGAAATAAAACACAATTCCGCGTTATTGTGTGGTAATATTCATCAGTTCAGCCCATGAGACCAGCTGCGAACAGAGGGCCGCGGGCCTCTCCCCGTGGCCGTCCCCTGCGCGCTTCCGCCGCTCGGGCTCTCCGGGAGTCGGAGTCGAAATACCGCCTCCTGGTGGAGTCGTCACTGGCCGGGATCTTCATCGCCGGGGAGGACGGGACCATCCTCTTCACCAACCGCATGCTGGAGAGGATCGCCGGAGTGCCCCGGGGCGGCCTGGTCGGGCGGAAGGTTTTCGAGTTCATCCATCCCGACGACCAGAAGCGGGTGGCGGGATTCTTCGCCCGGCGCCTGCGCGGCCGCCCGGCCCCGGCCCAGTACCGCCTCCGGGGGATCCACCGCACCGGCACCGTCCGCTGGCTGGAGATCCGGGCCACCCGGATCCTCTACCGCTCCCGCCCGGCGGTGATGGGGAACCTGCTCGACATTACCGACCGGTTCCGCGCCGAGGAGGAGCTTCGGGAAAGCCGGGAGCGGTTCCGGCGTCTCTTCGCCGCCGCTCCCTTCGCCCTCTTCCTGGAGACGATCACCGGATCGATCGTGGACTGCAACCAGGCGGCGATCGACCTCCTCGGCTACTCCCGGGAGGAGCTGCTCTCCCGAACGGCCCGCGACCTGGTGCCGAAGAAGGTAGCCGACCGATTCCCGGCCCTGATCCACCGCGAGCTCTCCTCGGGCGGGTTCTTCGTCGAGAGCGAGAACATCGCCCGGGACGGCCGGGTCATCCCGGTCGAGGTCAGCGCCCGGCTGATCGAGATCTCGGGGAAGCAGTTCATCATCGTCGCCGTCGCCGACATCAGCGCGCGGGTCCGGGCCCAGTCCGCCCTGGCCGCGGAGCGGGATCGGGCCCAGACCTACCTCGACGTGGCCGGGGTGATCCTGGTCGCCCTCGACCGCCGGGGCGATGTGACCATGATCAACAAGAGGGGCTGCGCCGTCCTGGGACGGACGGAGAAGGAGATCGTCGGCCGGAACTGGTTCCGCAGCTTTCTCCCGGCCGCGTCCCGGGCCGCGACCGAGGAGGCCTTCCGGCGGATCATGGCCGGAGACCCCGCTCCGACCGAGGCCTACCAGAACCCGGTGCGGACCCGCTCCGGGGCGGAGCGGCTGATCTCCTGGCACAACACCTGGCTGCGGGACGAAGCGGGCCGGGTCACGGGCACGCTCTCCTCTGGGGAGGACATCACCGAGCGCGCACGGATCGAGGAGGACCTGAAGGAATCGGAGGCCAGATACCGGACCACTCTCCAGGCGATGCGGGACCCCCTGCACGTGGTGGACCGGAACCTGATCCTCATCCTGGCCAACCCCGCCCTGGTGGAGTGGCATCGGTCGATCGGGCTGACGGCCGAGCTGATCGGGAAGCCGCTCATGCGGATCTACCCCTTCCTGCCCGTGGCGGTCCGGCGCGAGTACGCCGAGGTCTTCCGGACCGGCCAGCCGCTCTTCACCGAGGAGAAGACCAGGATCGGCGAGCGGGAGTTCGTCACCGAGACCGCCAAGATCCCGGTTTTCGAGAAGAGCGAGGTGGTCCGGGTGATCACCGTGCTCCGGGACGTCAGCGAGCGCAAACAAGCGGAGGCGCGCCTCCGCGACACCTCCAAGCTGGAAGCGGTGGGCACGATGGCCTTAAGCCTGGCCCACGAGTTCAACAACCTCCTGATGGGGATCGGCGGCTACGCCCAGATCGCCCAGACCGCCCTCGACGACCGCGAGCGCCTCGCCCGGGCACTGGAGGTGATCCTGCGCCAGACCCAGCGGGGGAAGGTGATGATCCAGAGGCTGAGCACCTTCGGACGGCGGGACAAGCCGCGCCTGGCGGCCGTCGACGTGACCAAGATCCTGGACGAGGTGATCCTCTTGCAGGAGCGGGAGATCAAGGCGGGGGGGATGAGGGTGGAGCGCGACTACGCCCATCCGGCCCCGGCCCTGGCCGACTATTCCCAGTTGGAGCAGGTCTTCTTCAACCTCGTCCGCAACGCCCGGCAGGCGGTCGAATCCAAGGGCAAGGGGACGATCACCCTGACCGCGCGCAACCGGAAAGGCGAGGTGGAGGTGACGGTCGCCGACACCGGGGTCGGGATCGGTCCCGAGGACCTGCGCCGGATCTTCGAGCCCTTCTTCACCACCAAGGAAAAGCGCCGGGGGGACCGGGTCCCCAGCCTTGGCCTCGGCCTCTGGGTCTCCCGCCAGATCGTCCAGGAGCACGGGGGAACGATCACGGTCTTAAGCCGCCCGGGGAAGGGGACCGCCTTCACGGTCAGACTCCCCCGCGCCCCGGCCGTCCCCGCGTCGCCCGCCCTGGAGGAGAAGACTCCGCCGGCGCCGGGGACGGGAGTGAGCCTGCTCGTGGTGGACGACGAGGGCGACCTGCTGGAGATGTACCGGCTCTATCTCGCCAAGCGCTCGGTCGAGCTGACCCGGGCCTCCGGCGGCCGGGAGGCCCTCCATCTCTGCCGGAGGCGGTCGTTCGACGCCATCCTCCTGGATTACGTGATGCCCGGCCTGGCCGGGGAGGCGCTGGTCTCGGCGGTGCGTCAGGCCTGTGCCGGCGCTCGGATCTATGTCATCAGCGGCAAGCCGATCCCCCGGGAGGAGCGCAAGGCCCTGGCGCCGCTGGTCGACGGCTGGCTGGAGAAGCCGATCGACCTGAGGAAGCTCGAGGAGATCCTGCGGGTGTGAAAAGGCGGCGGTCGCAGGAGAGCCGCCGCGGACCGGTCAGCGCCGCCGCCCTCGCGGGGCGGCCGCCCTTCAGGACTTGATCTTGTCCAGCACGGCCTGGACGTTCAGGGAGGGAGGCGCGTCCTCGGGGAGATAGAGCATCACCCCGCCGCGGACCGGGCGGAGGCAGAGCTTCCCATCCTTGGCCATCTGGTTGGTGGTGGCGATGGATTTCTCCTGGAACTCCTTGAGAAAGGCCTCGTTGAACCCGCTGTAGACCGAGTGAATCCCCTTGTAGGGGGGACGCCGCAGGTTCTTGATCGCGCGGATGACGAATTCTTCCTTGGAAATGTTTTCGGCCATGGCAGAGTCTCCTCTCGAGGCCAGGTTTGCTCCGGGTCGGCCTCTGGCAGGTGAATGATCCCCCGTTTTTCGGGTTAAACTGCCTGATATTTACTACATAATAAAGCGGATTTGCTTTTGCGTCAATTCTTTAACGCGCATCCCGCCCTCCAGGCGGGATGCGCGTTAAAGAAGGGAGAAGATCCGGTCCACGTCCACGTACTCCTCGATCAGCTTTTGGGTCTCCCGGATTTTTTCAATGTCCTCGGGCTTGAGCTTGAGGACCAGGTTGGTGATCCGGGCGGTCGTGGTGTAGGTGTCCTCCCTGACCGTGATCATGGGGAAGTCGGTCTTGCGGACAAGGTTCAGGATGTTGCGGTGGGGCAGGATCCCCCCGGTGAGGACGATCCCGGTGAGGAGGACCTGGGACTCGTCTCCGGCCAGGGCATGGCTCAGCGCGGCGAGGATCAGGTCCTCGCGGTTGCCGGGCGTGATCAGGAGGTACCTCCCGGTGAAGTAGTCGAAGGCGGTGGAGAGGGGCATCGCCCCGATCACGATCTTCCCGGCCTGCTCCTGCACCCGGGCGGGGCCGGAGACGAGCTCGCCGTTGATCGCCTTCACGATCTCGGCTACGGTGGGGGAGGAAAGAACGGGGTCGAAGGGGACGATCCCCAGGACCTCCAGCCCCCGCGACTGGAGGCTCTTGCGGACCAGCCCGGAGATCTTGTCGTACTTGTCCTTCATCACCTGGTTGATGATCACCCCCAGGATCTCCACTCCGTTCTGGTCGAACATCGCCTTGTTGAGCAGGATCTCGTCGATCGGCCGCCCCACCCCGCCCACGCTGACCAGGATCACTTTCGCCCCCAGGAGCTTGGCCACCTCGGCGTTGGAGAGGTCGAAGACCGCCCCCACCCCGGCGTGGCCGGTCCCCTCGATCAGGACCAGGTCCTTTTTCCGGGCCACCGTCTCGAAGGAGCGGAGGACCCGGTGATGGAGCTCCTCCTCGCGGGGGGCGCGGATGTACTCCTCGGTGAAGCCGGCCGGGATGGCGATCGGGGACATGTCCACCAGCCGGTCGGGGAGGTTGTAGATCTGGCTCATCAGGACCACGTCTTTGTCGATCTTCTCCCCGTCCACGACCAGGTACTGCTGGCCGACCGGCTTGATGAAGCCGATGGTGGCGGCCCGCCGTCCCAGGGCGTGCATCAGCCCCAGGGAGATGACGGTCTTGCCGTCGTTCTGGCGGGTGGCTCCAATGAATACCTTCTTCATGGAGCGAAATCTACCACGAAGCTGCGAGCGAGAAAACAGCGCATTTGCCCTTTGCCTTTTTCCGTTTATCATTGATCAACGAGCCCGGCTGGCCCGGCGATTCCAACCGCGAATCTCCGCGAAAGGCCGGCCGGGGTAATGATAACGATATGAAGAGCCATGCCGCCATCGTCTCGCAGAGCGGACGCCGTTTCGCCCTTTTCCCGGTCGCGGTGATGGCGATCGTCGTCGACCGGCGGGGTAGGTTCCTCCTCCTCCGCCGTCCGGGGAAGCCGGGGTGGGAATCGGTGAGCGGGGCGCTGGAGAGGGGGGAGAAGCCGCTCGCCTGCCTGGAGCGCGAAATCAGGGAGGAGCTGGGGGAGCGCTTTCGCTTCCGCGTCGCCGGCCTCTTTCACTCCGGCTCCTTCCGGCTCGATCGAAGGGTGGCCGAAATGGTCTGCCTCGGCTACGCGGTGCTCCACCTGGGCGGGGAGGTCGCGCCGGGTGACGACATGGCGGGGGCGGAGGCCAGGTGGATGACCCTCGCGGAGATCATCCGCCGCCGGGACGTCGAGGTCCCCTCCAACCCCGAGCTCTTCCGCCGCGCCCGCTCCCTGGTGAAACCACTTCGGACGAGGTCCGGCTAAGAAGTCCACGAATTGACACGAATTGGCACGAATATAATAGCGTCAGACCCAATTCGTGAAAATTCGTGCTAATTCGTGGATATCATCCGCCGCGTCAGGTCAGGCCGACCACGTTGCCGCCCTCGTCAAGGTCGATCCGCATCAGGGCGGGGAGGGAAGGGAGGCCGGGCATCAGCATGATGTCCCCGCAGAGGGGGGTGAGGAAGCCCGCTCCGGCCGAGGCGATGACGTCGCGGACGGGAAGGGTGAAGCCCTTCGGCGCGCCCTTCCAGGCCGGATCGTGGGAGAGGGAGAGCTGGGTCTTGGCCATGCAGACCGGGAACTTCCCCCACCCCCGGGAGGCGTAGAGCCCGATCTTCTTCTGGGCCGTCTCCGAGTATTCGACGGCCGCCGCCCCGTAGACCCGGGTCGCCACCGCCGCGATCTTCTCCTCGATCGAGGCCTCCGGCGGGTAGAGGAAGCGGAAGGAAGGCGCTTCCCCGCAGGCTTCGATCACGGCCCGGGCCAGATCCTCGCCGCCCTCGCCCCCCTTCTCGAAGACCTCGGAGACGCAGGCCGCCCGGGCCCCGAGCCGGACCGCCGCCGCCCGCACCGTCTCGAGCTCCCGCTCCGTGTCCCCGGGGAAGCGGTTGACCGCGACCACGGAGGGCACGCCGAAGAGGCGGGCGATGGCCAGGTTCGCCTCGAGGTTCGCGAGCCCCTTTTCCAGAAGCTCCGGGTTCTCCCGCGCGTAGGCGGGATCGATCGGAACTCCCGGTTTCACCGTCGGCCCGCCCCCGTGCATCTTGAGGGCGCGGATCGAGGCGACCATCACCACCGCATTGGGGACCATCCCCGAGAGGCGGCACTTGATGTCGAAGAGCTTCTCCATCCCGCAGTCCGCCCCGAAGCCGGACTCGGTGACGACGTAGTCGGCGCAGCGCGCGGCCACCCGGTCGGCGATGATCGAGGAGTTGCCGTGGGCGATGTTGGCGAAGGGGCCGGCGTGGACGAAGACCGGCGAGCCCTCCAGGGTCTGGAGGAGGTTGGGTTTGATCGCGTCCTTCAGGAGAACGGCCATCGCCCCGGCCACGCCGAGGTCCTCGGCGGTGACCGGCGCCCCGCCCCAGGAGTCGCCGACCACGATCCGTCCCAGCCGGGCCCGCAGGTCCTTCAGGTCCGCGGCCAGGGCGAGGATCGCCATCACCTCGGAGGCGACGGTGATCGTGAAACCGGTCATCCGGGGGAATCCGTTTTCCTTGCCGCCCAGTCCCGTGATCGTCTGGCGCAATGCCCGGTCGTTGACGTCGATCCCCCGCTTCCAGGTGACGGAGTAGGGGTTTAAGTTCAGGCGCTTGAGCCCTCGCTTCGCCCAGGCTGCGTCGTCGTAGTTCCTCTCGTGGAGGATCCGGGCGTCGATCGCGGCCGCGCAGAGGTTGTTGGCCGCGCCCACGGCGTGGATGTCGCCGGTCAGATGAAGGTTCATCTCCTCGCTGGGGTGGACGCGGGCCTTGCCCCCCCCGGCCGCCCCGCCCTTGATGCTGAAGGTGGGCCCCTGGGAAGGCTGGCGGAGGCAGGTCGCGACCTTCTTCCCCAGGCGGTGAAGGGCCTCGGAGAGGCCGATGGTCGTGACGGTCTTCCCTTCCCCGAGCGGGGTGGGGGTGATGGCGGTGACGGCGATGTAGCGGACATTCGGCCTTTCCGGGAGGCGTTCGAGGACGGAGAGGCGCACCTTGGCCTTCTCCGGCCCGTAGTATTCCAGTTCTCCGGGGAGGAGGCCGAGGTTGGCGGCGATCTCGGAGAGGGGGCGGACGGATCCGGTCGGGTTAGCGGTTGAGTTCATCCTGGGAGCTGAACCTTTCTCGAGGTTTCCTGTCGGTTCGGGTCGCGCCGAAAAGACGCGCCGCGGTCATCCCTCCCGCGGACCTTTCAGGTCCGCGGCTACGGATTCGGGCGGGGCCGGTCGGTTTGGGGTTGGGCGGGCCGGATGGGGGCGCGCGCCCCGGGGGGGGGGGGGAGACGGGCATGCGTTTGTGGGGGCCGCGCCCAAACCCCGCGCCGCGGTCCACCCGCCCGCGGACCTTTCCGGGCCGCGCCTCCGGATTGGGGGGGGGCGGGTGGTTTGTCGTTGGCGCGCACCTTCGCGGCCCGCGCGCCTCGGCGTCGAGGGAGAGACGGAATGCCTTTACGGTGTTCTTCAACAGCATCGCTATCGTCATCGGCCCGACGCCTCCGGGAACGGGGGTGATGGCGGAGGCCTTCTCCTTCACCGCCGCGAAGTCGACGTCGCCGGCGAGGATCCGCTTCCCCTCGACGGTTTTCCCCGTCTCGCTCACGCCGACGTCGATCACGACCGCCCCCTCCTTGACCAGGTCGGCGGTGATCGCCTTGGGCTTCCCGGCCGCCACGATTAGGATCTCGGCCCGGAGGGTGTGGGAGGCGAGGTCCCTCGTCCCGGTGTGGCAGAGGGTGACGGTGGCGTTGGCCCCATTCGCCTTCTGCATCAGGATCGCGGCCAGGGGCTTGCCCACGATGTTCGACCTCCCCACGATCACGACGTTCCGACCCGCGGTCGGGATCTTCTCCCGGAGGAGCATTTCGCGGATCCCGGCCGGGGTGCAGGGGAGGAAGGTCTCCCGGCCCAAAAGCAGTCGGCCCAGGTTGCGGGGATGGAAGCCGTCGACGTCCTTGTCGGGATCGACCGCCTCCATCACCCGAATCTCGCCGACGGTCCGGGGAAGGGGGACCTGGATCAGGATCCCGTGGACCCGCCGGTCGGCGTTGAGCTCGGCGACGAGGGAGAGGACTTCCGCTTCGGAAACGGAGGCGGGGAGGCGCCGGGAGAAGGAGGCGACCCCGGCCTCGGCGCAGGCTTTCTCCTTGGCTCGAACGTAGACCTCGGAGGCGGGGTCGTTCCCGGCCAGGACGACGGCCAGTCCGGGGACCTTCCCGGTCTCCGCCAGGAGCCGGGCGATTTCGAGGCGGACCTCCTCCCGGATCGCGCGGGCGATCGCGGTTCCATTGATGATGCGGGCGCTCATGGAGATGATTTCAAATTTGAGATCTCAGATTTCAGATCGGCCCGGTTTGGCCCGGCCGATGGATTCCACGAATTCGCATGAATGTTCACGGATCGGCCCGGCTTGGCCCGGCCGATGGATTCCACGAATTTGCGTGAATGTTCACGGATCGGCCCGGCTTGGCCCGGCCGATGGATTCCACGAATTTGCGTGACTGATCACTGATCACTGATCACTGATCACTGATCACTGATCACTGCCTCCCGCCAGGGCCTCGATATGTTTTCGCAGATAATCGGCGGCCAAGGGATGGCGGACGATCAGGAGGTCCGCTCCGGCTTGGAGAAGGAGGGAGGCGGTCATCGCCTCCCAGAGCGGCCCCCGGATCGTCTCGTTCCCCCAGGCGGGCGCCTCGGCGGCCGGCGTTTTGGCCTCCTTCGCCTTCCAGGCGTCGGAGGCCACGTCGCAGAGGATCGGCATCGCCAGCATCCCATCCCCCCCCAGGGCGGCGAGCCGGATCCGCTCCATGATCGAGTAGGTGTACTCCAGGCCATAGCCGAGCGCCCCGGTCATCGGGTCGATGACGATCTTCTTCGGGTCGAAACCCATCTCCGAGATCAGGATGTTGAGCTGCTTGGCGATGTTGATGTCGATCGGCGACTGGGCGACGAGGAGGTGGCGGTCGGCCAGGCAGGCGGCGGCGAGCGTCTTGTAGGTCTTTTCGGTGGCGAAGGCGAGGAGGCATTTCTCCCCGGCGGAGGCCTGGGAGCAGGCGGGGAGGGCCAGGCTGTTCTTCTCCGGGTCGTCGCAGCCCCAGATGACCAGGGGGACGGAAACCGCGCTTAAGACCTCCTTCACCGTCCGCGCCGCTTCCTCGGGGGACGCGTCGCCCCAGTCGGGGTGGAGGGACTGGAGGCGGAGGCAGACGATCTGGGCGCCGAGCTTCTCGACGGCGAAGCGCGCGCGGGCGGCCGGTTCGGGGGGGAGGCCGCGGTAGGGTTCGAGGAGGGCGGGCGGCCAGTCCTCGGGGAGGCGGTCGATCACGTCGTAGGCGAGGCAAGGCTTCCGCGGAGTCCGGGCCAGGAAGGGGAGGCCGGTCGCCCCGCCGATGGTGACCGTGGAAGAGCGTGTCCCCCCGTCTGCCGGGAGAGCGCCGATCGTGACCTCGTTGATCGCGAGGGACCAGGTTTCCTTAGATTCGCTCATGGGGGAAATGATAGGATCACAACCCTGGATTCAAGGCCTCAAGGGTGTCTTTTTGCCTGCACGCTTCGTTTTTCTATTTCTTTCCGAGCGCAGCTCGGAAAGCGCTCCACGTCGGTGTGGGGGATGAACATCGCGGCCGAGAACTCGTCCATGAAGCGGTTGTCGGCGGAAAGCTCGAAGTAGGTCATCATCCCGGCGATCCGGCGCGACTCCTCCTCGGCCCGGCGGGAGAGGAGGATCCGCTTCGCCCCCCGAAGCGAGCCGTTTCCGATGAAGACGATCTTCTCCGGGGGGAGGTCGGGGAGAAGGCCGAGGCAGATCGCGCGGCGGAGGTTCAGGTAATTTCCGAAGCCGCCGCTGATGTACAGGCGCTTCACGTCGGAGAGGGAGAGCTTCACGGCTTTGAGGAGCACGGAGATGCCGGCGTAGATCGCCGCCTTGGCCCGGAGCAGGTTGTCGATGTCGGCCTGGGTGACGACGATGTCCCGCCCCGCCCCGTTGTTCCCCGCCTCCGAGACCAGGAACTCGAGCCCGGACTCCCCCTCCCGGACCCGCGGGGGATCGGGGTCGAGCTTCCCCTCCCGGCCGATCCGGCCGGAGCGGAAGAGCTCGCTGACCAGGTCGAGCAGCCCCGATCCGCAGATCCCGACCGGCTTTTCCCCGCCGATGGTCCGGAGCGAAGGCTCGCCGCTCCCTCCGAGGTCGCAGCGGTCGATCGCGCCCGGACCGGCCCGCATCCCGCAGGCGATCCCGGACCCCTCGAAGGCCGGGCCGGCCGAGCAGGAGCAGCAGAGGATCCACTCGCGGTTGCCGACCGCGATCTCCCCGTTGGTCCCGATATCCACCAGGAGCGCGAGGTCCTCCGAGCGGTGGAGGCCGGAGTGGAGGACGCCGGCGGTGATGTCGCCCCCCACCCAAGAGGCGACGCCGGGGACGAGATAGAGGAGGGCGCGCTCGGCGATCGCGAGGCCGGCTTCCCGGGCGGGGAAGGGGGGGATCTCGGTCGCGGGGGGGATATAGGGCTCCCTCCGGATCCAGCGGGGGTCGAAACCGCAGAAGAGGGAGGTCATGGTCGTGTTCCCGGCGGCGATCGCGGCGACGATCTCCTCCCGTCCGATCCCCGCCGCTTTCGCCCCGCGCTCGATCAGGCGGTTGAGGTCGCCCCGGACGGCGGCGGCGAGCTTCTCCACTCCCTCTTCCTCGGAGCGGATGATCCGCTTGATCACGTCGTCGCCGAAAGAGATCTGGGAGTTGTAATCGGCCTCGGCGGCCGCGGTCCGGCCGGTGGCGAGGTCGACCAGGTGGACGACGACGGTCGTCGTCCCGATGTCGATCGCCGCCCCGAAGGCCTTGCCGGCGGCGGCCTTCGCGCGAAGATCGAGGAGGCGCAAGCTCTTCCCGACCCGGGCGACGACGGCGGCCGCTTCCCAGTTGTTGTTCCGGACGAGGGAGGGGAGATGGCGGATGAGATCGGCGGGGACCTGGACGTTCTGCGCCCGCGCGGCGGAGCGCAGGGCGCGGACGATCCTCTCCCGGTCGCCCAGGTTATCGGAGAGAGTGGGGGGCGGGAGGGAGAGGGGGAGCGAGGCGGCCAGGGGGTCGAGATCGCAGGAGGGGACCGCGTCCTCCTCCCAGTCCCGGAAGCGCCGGGAGGCGTCATCGCGGTGCTTATCCTCCCGGATCGCCTCCGGCGGGACCTCCACCGTGACGTCGGAGCGGGGGCGGGAGAGGCAGGCGAGGACCCAGCCCGATTTCCCTTCCCGGAGCGGGAGGAGTTGGGTGGGGACCGAGTCGAGCTCGCCGGACTTAACGCGAAGGCGGCATTTGCCGCAGGTCCCGTCGCCGCCGCAGTCGGAGCGGACGGAGAGAGAGGCCTTCTCGGCGGCCTTGAGGAGCGTCTGGCCGGGCTCGATCTCGGCGGTCTGGCCCGAGGGGAGGAAGGTTATCTTGTAGCGGGGCATGGCGATTGGACGGGGTGGACTCTATGGACGATATGGACGTTATGGACACCTGGGACGGACTGAACGGCAAGGTTCCGAGAAACCCGTTTCCCCAGCCGATATATAAAATCTGAGATCTGAGATTTGAAATCTGAAATCATAAATCTAGCTCCCCAGAAGCGTCCGGTAGGTCGTCTTCAGGAACTTCGGAATACCCGAGGCTTCCTTGGGGCCGACCAGGACCTTCCAGCCCGACTCGTCCTCGACCTTGCCGGAGAGGACGGCGACATAGCCGGGGAGGACGAGCGTCTGGTGGTCGACCAGGCCGGGCAGCCCCGAGGACTCGAGGGCTTTGGAGATCTTCTCGGCGTTGAACTTGTCCGCCGCCCAGGCGGTGAGGACGGATGTCCCCTCGGTGTCCACGCAGAGGAGGTAGGCGCCGACCTTGGAGGCCTCCATCTCCGCCGTCACCGTGAAGTAGGTGAGGGAGAAGTTGGTGGTGACGAGCACCGGGGAGCTGCGGCTCGCCTCCCCGATTCGGTAGAGCTTCGGCTCGACCTGGATCGGCTTCTGCGGGTTGGTGTAGATGTTCTGGCGGGCGGTGAGGAGGGGGAAGAGGTACTCCCCGGCGGAGAGGTCGGTGATCACGAGGGATGCGTACTTGCCGATCAGGACGGAGGCGTCGAGCGCGGACGCGAAAGGGTCGGGACCGAGTGCGATGGCGATGGTCGGGTAGCCGAGCGGGCGGGCATGGTCCCGGATCGCCCGCCGGCGGATGACCGTCTGGTCCCGGACGGCCTCCCGGAGGCCGGGGGAGGCGGGGTCGAGGAGGAGGTCCTCCCCACCCGCCGCGGCGTACTTCTCGGCGAGGGCGGCCAGGGCGTCCGGGCCGGAGGCCTTGAGGCCGACCGGGCAGCCGGAGCGCCGAGCGAGATCGAGGACGGCGGCGTGGTTCGCATCGGTGGCGGGGTAGAGGAGGGGCTTGCGGTCGCCGACCTTCTCCAGGGCCGCCCGGAGGCAGTCCGGCGACTCGCTCCAGAGGACGAGGGCGAGAGGGGTCTGGGCCGCGGCCGCGGCGGCGAAGGCGGCGAAGGCCTCGGGATCCCCCGAGGTCTCCCGGAGGGCGATCAGGTTCAGGCGGAGGGGGTTGCCCACCCGCTCGAAGCGCAGGCGCGCGATGGCTTCCAGGCGCTCGGCGCGGCGGGGGTCGTCCTCGCGGACGAGGAGGGCGAGGGCGGTCTCGTGGACGAAGGTGTCATCGTGGCGGAAGAGGACGGTCTCGTTGCCGAGCTCGACGCGGCTCTCGCCCGTCCCGATCGTCACCAGGCGGATCGGCGGGCGGGAGGCCGCGCCCAGGGCCTGCTTGGCCGCCTCGCTCACGTGGGGGCAGGAGTCGAGGGAGGCCTGCTTCGCCGAGAGCTTCATGGCGAAGGCGAGGCAGGTCGGCGATCCGCATTCTCCGCAGTTGGTGCGGGGGAGGAGCTTGTAGATGTCGAGTCCGGTCAGCGCCATGGCGCATGTTCCGCCGGTTCAGGTTCCTTCGGATTGTAGGAGGGGAGGTGCAAGGTGTAAAGTGTAAGGTGTAAGGTGTCAGGAAAACCCCGGCGGTTCGGGAGGCCGATCGGGCCGATCCGTCGGATCCGACCGATCGGTCGGATCGGGAGGCTCTGTCCGGCCCGGCGGATCGCGGCGGGCCGCTGGCCGCGCCCATCAAAACAGCGGCGGGAGGGAGAGGGCGGGGTGGTGGGCCTTCTTCAGGAACTCCAGCAGAGAGGCGGAGTCGGCGGCGACCGTTTCGTCGGCGATCATGTCTATAAAGCCGGGAATCCCGATCTCCTGCCCCCGCTTGATCAGGTCTTCGCGCAAAAACTCCTTGAGCTCCTTGGTCAGCCAGACCAGGCGCCGGAGGCCCCCGTCTCCGGAGATGAACTTCTTGCTCGTGAGGTAGAGCCTCCCCACCCCCAGGAAACCGGGCGTCTGCACGCCGCCCCCGACCATCCCGGCCAGGGTGACGAAGTCCATCCCGCAGGGGGTGATCGCCGTGAACTCCCGGTTGACCGCCATCACCCCGTTCGCCTCCGGGATGACGGCGAGGATGCACTCGAAGCAGCCGCAGGAGGTCATCGGATCGACCAGCATCGAATAGATGCTGAAGCGCTTCAGGGCCCGGTGGGAGGCCTCGTCGACGAAGGCGTTGATCCCCTCCCACTGGCCGATGGCGGGCTCGACGGTTTTGCCCTTGGCCACCGGCTGGTTGGGGCCGCGCGGGTTGATCTCGTGGGCGGCCTTCCCGTCCAGCCAGTTGTAGGCGCCGCAGAGGCCGAGCCGCTCCGGGCTGATGATGCAGACGTGGTTGGGGGCGAAGGACTGGCAGAGGGTGCAGGAGTAGAAGGTCTCCACCGACTCGTCGGTCATCCCCGCCACCCGGGCGTCGCGCGCGGCGTAGGCGGCCTTGGCCGATTTGATCTCCCGCTCTACGTCGGCGGGCAGCGTGAAGATCTCCACCTCGGCCTTGTCGATAATCGCCCCGAAGTCGTTGTGGAGGCGGGCGACGACGATCTCGCCGAGGTGGCGGAGGCGGAAGCCGGAGGCGAAGGCCTTCTTGCCGATCCTCAGCCAGACCATGTCCCGCTGCCCCATGTGCATGACGCCCATCGCCCCGTTGATGAAGGTGTGGACCTGGCGCTCCAGGATCGACTCGAAGTCCTTCTCCATCTTCCTCCCGGCGACGCGGACCACGATCCCCAGGGGGAAGGACCCGGCGGGGGCGACGGCGTCGAGGTCCGGACCGTGGAGGGAGACCCGGCCGTCCGCGATCTTCCCCAGGTCGCCCTGGAAGAGATACTCGAAGGCCTTGGAGTACTTCGAGCCGGCCTGGGCCCGGAGGTCCTCCTTGCGCACCCGCTCCCCTTCGAAGGCGGCGGCGTAGGGAACGGGGAGGGGGATCTCCTTGACCTTGATCTTGATCCCCCGGGCGGTGATGGCCCGGGCCGCGATCTCGGAGTGGTTCTTGACCGAGATCAGGGATTCGTGGACGGTGAGGGGGGAGGAGAGGATCTCGGGGACGTCGGTGTCGGCGATCACCGGGCAGCCGAGGACGAGGGCGGCGGCGGCGTTGGCCACCTTCAGCTCGTCGAGCGCGCCGAGCGCGATGACGCAGGCGTTGACCCGCTCCTTGCAGTAGGCGAGGCACTCGCTTCGCTGCCCCTTCTTCAGCCCGCCGAAGGTGAGCGCGGCGCGGAGAGCGAAGTTCAGGGCGTAGACCACGGAAGGGGTGTCCCGGCCGAAGGGGACGACGTAATTGTCCCAACCGAGGTCGACTCCCGCCTCCTTGAGCTGGTCGATCACGGAGACCTTCCCGACCGATCCGCCGACCACGACCAGGATGTTTTTCTTCTGGAACTCGCGGACGATGCCGGACGCCGTGGCCGGGTCGGGGGCCGCGCCCAGGATCGCCGCCACCCCCGGCATCCGCCCGTCCACGAGCATGATCCCGAGCGTGCGCAGGATGGTGTCGGTGAAGAAGCCGTTGCAGGACTCCTGGGGCTCCTCCTTCCGGAGGTAGCGGACGGCCATCAGGACCTCCTCGGAGAGGAGGGTCGAGAGCCCCGCGTTCACGGCGTCGCCGAGCGGCGGCGGCCGGTCGGAGGAAAGAGGGGGGAGAAGCTTTTTCGCCTCGGCGAGGAGAGAAGCTCCGTCGGAGAGGGTCCGGGCCTCGAGGCCGAGGAGGGCGTAGGCGGCGGGGAGGTAGAAGGCGGTCTCGGGAAAGCCGATCCGCGCCCCCTCCCCCAGGTCGGCGCGGGCGGCGGCGACCTTCTCCTCGGCCAGGCGAAAGGCCTGATGGGCGCCCTGGACGGCGAGTTTGACGACGATCTCGGACATATAGCTACGAATTATGCGGATTCGGCGAATTGCGCGAATTATGCGAATGGCTTGGCTATATATATCACAAGCCGGATTGCGGTGGGAGGGGCATTCTTGCCGCGATCCGGGCCGGCGGGGATTGGCCGGCGCGTGGTATATTTCGAGCGAGGCGGCCGATGAAAGCGTTGTCGATCCTCCTGCTCGCCTTTCCCTGGCCGGCATACTGCGGCCAAACCTATTATGTCTCCACCTCCGGAGACGACTCCCATCCCGGGACCTTCTCCCAGCCTTTCCGGACCGTCCAGCGCGCCGCCGATCTCGTCGCCCCCGGCGACTCCGTCCTGATCCGGTCCGGCGTCTATCGCGAGTATCTCACCGTCGAGCGCTCGGGCGCGCCGGGCGCCCCGATCTCCTTTGCCGCCTTCGCCGGCGAGACGGCCATCCTGGACGGGACCGGCCTGGACTGGAGGTACGGGATCAACGTCGAGGGGAGCGACTATCTCCGTTTCGAAGGGATCGCGGTGCGCAACTACTCCCGGGGCGGCGCGCCCGGTTTCGGCTTCGTCTCCTGGTCCCACAGCAGCGGGATCGAGCTTCGGCGGATGGAGTTCTCCGGCGTGGGGACGGCGGTCAAGCTCCACGCCGGCGGCGACGGCATCTTCCTCGAAGACATCGGAGCCCGGGACTACGCTTGGAGCGGTTTCGACTGCGGGCCGGCGGGTCCGGGGAGGCAGATCACCCTGCGGCGTTTCGCCGCCTGGGGGCCGGGGACGGGGAACGACACCGCCGCGGACGGCTTCGCCGTGGAAACGGGAGCGGACATCCGGGTCGAGGATTGCCTCTCGTCCGGCCACGCCGGCGACGGTTTCGATTTCAAATCCGACCGGACGGAGCTCGTTCGCGTCGTATCCCTGAGGAATGCCCGGAACAACCTCAAGCTCTGGGGGAAGGATTCCACGGTCGTCAACTCGCTCTCCGTCGACTCCGGCCTGACTAATCTGGTCCTCTCCGAGTGGGGGACCTACACGGTGGCCAACTGCCTCTTCGCCGGCTCGCTCTCCTACGGATATCTGGCCGAGTTCGGCTACGGGGGCGGCGCGACCGGCGCGGCGGTTTACAACAGCATCTTTTACAGCGACCGGCCGGAGATGGGCGGAACGCTGGTCTATTTCGGCCCCGGCCTATCGCTCGCCGCCGCCGGCAACGTCTGCTTCAACCCCTACCGCCCGGACGCGGTGATCTGCGCCGCCTTCCTCTCTCCGGAGAGGTGCTTCAGCGCCGAGGAGATCTGCGACGGGACCTGGCGGTCGGCCTCGGGGCGCGGGGAGGGGGACATCTACGCCGATCCCCTCTTCGTCGATCCCGCCGCCTTGGACTATCGTTTGCTCCCGGCCAGTCCAGCCATTAACAGCGCGGCGGTCATCTTCTCGCCGGCGGGCGACCTGGACGGAGTCGCCCGCCCCCAACGGGGGGGCTACGACCGGGGGCCCTACGAGTACGGGGCGGACCTCAACGACGACGGGGTCCTGGACAGCCGCGACCTGGGGATCTTATTCAGCGGCTGGGGCGGGACGGTGAAGGCCGACCTGGACGGGGACGGGTCGGTGGGGGAGGGGGACCTCGAGCTGATGATACAAATAAGTAAGAAGGCAGAAGTGCCAGGGCTGTGATCCGGCCGGATGATCCGACCGATCCGTCGGATCCGACCAATCGGTCGGATGCGTCGCGCGACAGCGATTTGTGGGAGGGGCGTCTCGCCGCGATCCGGGCCGGCTTGGATCGGGGAGAGGACGCCCCTCCCATAATCCCGCCGGCGCGAGCCTCGGCATCGGGGCCCCGAGTGGATTCTTGGGAGACGGGGCAGGCAGGAATGCCCCTCCCACAATCCGATGCTACTGATGAAGAAAAGGGCGGCTCCCCATCCCGGGGAGCCGCCCCTGGCTTCTTATCCCTGCTTGATACTTCTTACTTCACACTTCTCATTTCTTATTTATTTGCTGACCGGCAAGTCCCCGCAGGTCCCGTGGTAGGCGCGGGTCACTCCGGGGATCGCCCAGAGGCCGGTGCAGTCCTTGAAGACCCCGATCGACGGGTAGCCAATCCCGTCGTAGTCGGCCGGGACCGGCCAGTCGCGGCAGCCGCCGTAGTACATCCGGGTGAAGTCGGGGATGGCCCAGAGGCCGAGGTGGGAGCGGAAGATCCCGGGGTCGGCCGTGCCGTCCCCGTCGTAGTCGGCCGGGAGCGGCCAGTCGGAGGATCCCCCGACGTAGAAGCGGGAGACGTTCCGGACCGACCAGAGGCCTTCCGGCGGCCGGTAGATCCCGACCACCCAGGCCCCGTCGCCCCGCCAGTCGGCCGGGACGGGCCGGTCGCCGGTGGCGCCGAAGAAGATCCGGGTCAGGTCGAGGACCGCCCAGCGGTTTTCCGAGCCGCGGAAGACGGCGATGTCATCGACCCCGTCCCCGTCGTAGTCGCCGGGGGCGGGGAAGTCGGACGAGCCGCCGAAGTAGGCGCGGGTGAAGCCGCGGACCGACCAGAGGCCGTAGTAGGAGCGGAAGACCGCCATCTCGGTCGTCCCGTCGCCGTCATAGTCCCCGGAGACGGGGAGGTCGCCGGCCGCCCCGAAGAAGGCCCGGGTCAGGGCCCGGATCGCCCAGATGCCGTAGGAGGAGCGGAAGACGGACATCTCGGCCGTCCCGTCGCCGTTGTAGTCGCCGTCGGCGACGAGGTAGGAGGCCGGGGTGCGGTCCGGACCGCAGGTCGGCGAGGGCGAGGCTATCGGAGTGGGCGTGGGCGGCGGTGTCTTGTAGCCGAAGGGCGTCGGCGAGGGCGTCGGCGGAATCGGCGTCGCCGTAGGGGTGGTGACCAGGACGACCTGGACCAGGTCCACGCAGACGCCCCAGCCGTAGTCGGTCGAAGGGAGGAAGGAGATGTAGTAGTCATCCGAGAGGTTGGGGAGGGAGATCGTCCGCTGGGTCCAGGAGTTGACCGCCGAGGTGTAGTTGGCGAGCTGCTGCCAGGAACCGTTGTAGGAGGAGCGGTAGTAAACGGCCATCGTGTCGAAGTCGCCCTCCCAGGAACCCTGGGTGTGGTAGAAGGTGAGGCGGGCGTTGGACGAGCCGACCGGGAACTGGATCCGGGGACTGACCAGGCGCGTGGATTTCGTCACGAAGTCGTCGTAGTAGAAGAGGGCGTTGTAGGTCCCTTCGTAGGCGGTGGGAGGCACGCCTTCCGAGCCGTAGCCCGCTCCTTCCGCCTGCCACCAGGGCTCGGTCCCGACCACGTACTCCGTGCTCCAGCCCTCCCAGTCGGTCTCGAAGTTCTCGGTGTAGGGGGGGTAGAAGACGCGCGGCGTAGGCGTGGTAGTCGGCGTCGCGGTCGGAGTCGGGGTCTTGTAGCCGAAGGGGGTGGGGGAGGGGGTGGGGGTCTGGGTCGGCGAGGGCGTGAGCCCCTCGGCCACGCGGACGTCGTCGATCCCGATGTCGCCGGAGTCCTTGGTGTAGGTGAAGCGGACCTTCGAGGTGGAGTTGTTCAGGTCGTAGGGCCCCTCCACGGTCCCGGTCGGGGGGAGGTCGGTCAGGTCGGCAAGGAGGTAGTAGGTATCGGAGTAGAACTCCTCGACCAGGAGCGATCCGGTGACCCCGGCGGAGACTCCCCGGATCCAGAAGGAGAGGTTGCGGGGGTTCAGGAAGGAGGCGGTCTCGATGGTATCCCCTGAAGCGTCGAGCTTGACCGAGGGGAGAGCGCGGCCGTAGTAGCCGCCGGCCTCGGTGTAGGTGTCGGTGTCGTCGTTGCAGTTGGTGAAGACCCAGCCGGCGGGGCGGGTCCCGGTCTGGAAGCCGTCGAAGCCCTCGTCGATCAGGTACTCCCAGGGGGTGGTGTCGAAGTTGTAGACGACCAGGGCGAAGTCCTGGTCGGTCAAGTCGCCGTTCCCCGGCACTCCGTCGCCCGCGACCGTGGTCGCCCGGACAGTGATCGTGACATTCCCGGTCTGGCCCGCGGGGAGGAAGACGCATTCCGTGTTGTTCCGGACGTCGGCCGCCCCCCCGGTCTGGGAGACGCCCTTCACGAAATTGTTGCCCCGGTAGAGGGTCCCGTTGATCGTCACCTCGAGGTCGAGGTCGTTGACGTAGGCGTTCCCGGAGGTGGAGCCGGGGGGATCGGTCCAGACCAGGGCGGCCCGGAAGGTTCCTCCGGGCTGTTCGATGACGCCTTCGACGGAGAAGGACTGGCCGGAGGCGGTGAAGAGCTCGGTCTGGTCAAGGAGGTAGCGGGACGCGGTGGTGTCGAAGGCGAGCGCCATATCGGCCAGGCCGTAGCCCTGGTTGTTGGAGGGGAGGTTGTCGTTCGCGTAGGCGCCGGTCATGAAGTGGGCGGAGTGGACGACGTAGGCCTTCTTCAGGGCGGGGGAGGGGGCGGCGTACTCGTAGACGCGGGAGAGGAAATTGCAGATGAGGGAGACGAAACCGGAGATGGCGGGGGTGGAGTGGCTGGTCCCCGAGGACTCGGCGTACTTGGTCTGTCCGGCCGGGTTGTACATGTCGCAGACGCCGGTGCCGTTGTAGGAGGCGTCGTAGGAGGCGGCGCCGTGGATGTGGGTGCCGGGGGCGACGATCTCGGGCTTGAAGCGGGAGTCGAGGCAGGGGCCGCGGGAGGAGAAGTCGATGATGTCCTGGATGTTGTTGGAGCCGGACACCCCGACGAGGCAGCCGTCGGTGTAGGAGAGGACGGCGTCGTTGCTCTCGCTCGCCCCCACCGTGATCACGTTCTTGGCGCCGCCCGGCGCCCCCACGGTGCTGGCGCCGTCGCCCGCGTTCCCGGCGGCGAAGACGAAGAGCATCTCCTGGTTCCCGGCCGTCCCGGACTGGGCGTCGCGCGTCCGCCGGTCGTAGGCCTGGCAGTCGGCGTCGTATGCTCCGGCGACGTCGGCGCCCCAGGAGTTGGAGGTGGCGCGCACCCCGGCGGCATACTGGTTGGAGACCATCAGGTCCTCATCGGGGTAGGACCAGCCGGAAGGGCCGAAGATCTTGGTCGAGGCGATCCGTCCGTAGGGGGAGACGCCCAAGCCCCAGTGGTAGCCCTCGACATCGACGTTGGCGGGGGAACCCGCGCCGTCGTTGTAGCCGCCGACGATCGAGCAGTTGATGTTCCCGTGGCCGTCCGCCCCTTCCGGGGTGAAGCCGGAAGCGCCGGCGGCGATGATGGCGTAGGCGACGCGGGAGGGAAGGCCGGCGTTGTTGAGCTCGCGGAACTCGGAGTTTCCGGGGGCGGCGGCGTTCCCGGTGTCGAATCCGTCGTCGACGATGTCGATGATCGGGTAGTCGGCGGGCGTGGTGGGGAAGCTTAAGCCCGCGAGGAAGGAGAGGTAGCCCGGCGCGGAGGGGCCGGTCTCAGCGACGTTCAGGTTGCGGGCCATCGTCTGATCCTGCCGCTCGCAGTAGAGCTCCGGCTCGACGTAGGGCTCGACAGTGACCACGCCGGGGAGAGAGGCGAGCGCGGCGAGTCCGGAAGCCGGGACCACGACCCGGACGTTGAGATAGCGACCGCCCAGGGCCTCCTTCGGCCCCTGGATGGCCTTGGCCGCGCCGGAAGCGACATTCTCGGCGTCCGCGCGGGCGCGCTTCCCGTAGTTATAGAACTGGATGGTGACCTTCGTTTCGCCCTCGGCCTGGTCGAGCCTCGGGGAGAGGGCATACCAGGGGTGGTAGGGGCCGTAGTACTGGGCGGCGACGGCGGCTTTCTCAACGTCCGCCGCCTGGCCGGCGGGGACCCAGATGATGTAGGCGTTCTGGGGGACGTACTGGACGATCTCGGCCCCGGCCGCGCTGATGGGCGCGAGGTCGGAGTCGAGGGGAGGGGCGGAGAACTGGACGAGCATCAAACGGTCGACGTTCTCGGCGGCGGCTAAAGACGCGGGGACGGCGGGGAGGGGGGCGGCGGTGTCGAGGACGGCCCGGTTGAGTTCGATCCGGTCGAAGTCGGGGCGGGGGAGGGCGCCGGGGACGGAGGCGACGCGGTCGGCGGGGATGGCGTAGACGCGGTAGGAGGAACGGTCGGCGACGAGCCGGGCGCCGGCCCGCTGGAGGAGGGCGGGGGCGGTGTCGGCGGGGACGATCACCCGGACGCTTGTTCCGCCGCTTTCAGCGGCGGAAAAAGAAATCGCCGGGAGGAAGGCGACGAGGAGGGAGAACGCAGACAATGTCGCGAACGCACGCCGAAGACCGCTCAGCTTGATCACGGATCACCCCTTGGTTCGTGGTGGATAGTTATTAAAAGGGCAAATATAGCGTTCGCGCCAGCTCCGGCCAAGAGAAAAATTGGAGGGCTCGGACGGTATGGACGGCATGGACGATATGGACGCCATGGACGATATGGACGCCATGGACGCTAGTCACCAGTCACTAGTCACCAGTCACTAGTCACCAGCCACCAGTCACTAGTCACCAGCCACCAGTCACCAGCCACCAGTCACCAGTCACTAGTCACCAGTCACCAGTCACTACCTCGTCGCCGGTATGTCGCCCGATGTTCCGAAGTAGAGGCGGGTCAGGTTTCTCACCGCCCAGACGCCGCTAGAGGGCTTGAAGACGGCGATGTCGTCCCCGAAGTTGGAGTCGGCCGCGTAGTCGCCGGGAACGGGCGCGTCAGAGGAGCCGCCGAAGTAGATCCGGGTCAGGTCCTTGACCGCCCACATCCCGTAGGAGGAGCGGAAGACCGCCGCCTCCATCGGGCCGGAGCTGTCGTAGTCGCCCGGGACCGGCCGGTCTCCGGACTGGCCGAAGGTGAAGCGGGTGAGGTCCTTGATCACCCAGAGGCCGGAGGAGGGGCGGAAGGCGGCGATGCGCTTTTGGTCGTAGGGGTAACCGAAGTAGGCCGGAGCGGGGTAATCGCCGGAGGAGCCGAGATAGGCCGAGGTGACGTTCCGGATCGACCAATAGCCGGTCGCGGCGCGGAAGATCCCGGCGTCGCAGGTCCCGTCGCCGTCGTAGTCGCCGGGGACGGAGGCGTCGGAGGACTGGCCGAAGTAGAAGCGGGTGAGGTTGCGGACCGCCCAGAGTCCGCCCGCGGGGCGGAAGGTCGTGATGTCGGTGGTCCCGTCGCCGTTGAAGTCGCCGGAGGCAGGGAGGTCTCCGGAGGAGCCGAAGCTCAGGCGGGAGACGTTCCGGACCGACCAGAGTCCGTAGTAAGAGCGGAAGACGGCGACGTCGGTCAGCCCGAACGTGCCGTCGTAGTCTCCGGAGTCGATGACGACGTAGGCGGAAGTGGCCGGCGCGGCCTGCCCGTAGACGAGGTAGCAGACCTCGCAGGAGGAGCGGGCCGAGCCGTAGCGGATCCGCATGTAGCCGCTCTCGCCCCAGGTGTCGCCCCAGGAGTTGCGGAGGATCCAAACGCCGCCACCGCCTTCCGGAGGGCTGTCGTCCCAGCCGACCAGGGAAATGGCGTGGTTGGTGTAGGTGTGGTAGCACTCGGATCCGATCTCCGGGTCAGGCGGGCACGTGGTGCTGGTGTTCTGGTAGACCCCCGAATCATAAGCCTCGAACCCGGTATCCACGTCCACCGAGGCGTCGACCGGGCCGTAGGTCATGATCGCGGTCTTGATCGCGTTGGTGTCGTTGCAGGTGATGCGGTGCCAGGACTGGAAGGCGTAGGTATGGTCGGACCAGTGGGTGCAGGATCCGGGGTCGCTCTCCCGGTAAGGGAAGGCCGACTCCAGGATGATCCCCTGCCGGGTCAGCGCCTCCAGTTCCATGTAATCCCAGTCTGCGCCGTTGCAGCCGTAGAAATGCTCTTCATATTGGGAGAGCCTCCCCAGGCACCAGATGATGTAGGACTCGGAGAAGTCGATGCAGTTCGAGCCGTAGAGACCGTTGGCGAAATTATACGTCCCCTCGGCGGCGCCGCAGGCGCCGAAGGAGTAGCAGGAGCCGCAGTCCCCCTGGTCGCGGACCGCGCCGATGTAGGAGTGGCCGTTGTAGGAGCGCCAGTCGAAGGAAGAGGGGAGGGCGGTCCGGCCGAGTTGGCGGGCGAGGGGGCCGAGGTCGTCGGAGACGGCGCGCGACCGGGGTGCGCGGGGGAAGCGGCGGGCGAAGAAGGCCGCCTTCTCGGCGGGGGTCATGTCGAAGATCCGGTTGTGGCCGACGGTGAAGGAGTAGCCGTTGTAGTCGATCTTGTAGCGGATCTCCTCCAACGTGTCTCCCGGCTTGAAGGCAAGAGGCTCGGCGGCGGCCGCGCCGGCGGAGGAAAGGATCAGGAACACGGCAAGAGCCAAAGACGGGACCGACGTTCTCATGGAATTCCCTCCTTTTACGCAGAATAGCGCACCGCGCCCGGGCGGCAGGGTTTGGACGGGATGGACGTTATGGACGGCATGGACGGTATGGACGATATGGACGGCATGGACTTTATGGACGGCATGGACGGACACTAGTCACAAGTCACCAGTCACCATTAGTTCGTCAAGCCGGTCAAGTGGCCGTTAGTGATGTTGAGGGTGACCTCGCCGGACTTGAACTGGCCGATCGGGGTCAGATAGGTCCAGAGCTCGGTGACGCCGGAGTGGGCGTAGCTCACGGTCTTCCGGTCCGGCTCGCCCCAGGAGGCGAGGACGTCCTCGGCGTTCATGCCCTTGTCGATCCTCCCCTCCAGTATGGCCGCCTTCGACTCCGCGCTGAGGCCGGGGCGCTCGTCGACGTAGTCCTGGCGCCTTTGCTGGGGGGTGACGCAGCCGTGGAGGATGAGGATCGCCGCCAGGAGGCCCGCCGCGAGGGAATATTTCATTGTCGGTTCGTTCTCCGGGTTTCATCCGCCGGCCCGCCGGCGGTGTACTAGAATACTACCATAAATTGGCCTCCAAGGGGAAACCGGGGGCGTGTTACACTAGCCATATGCGACTGGAGGCTTACGCATGAGCATAGCGGATAACGTCCGCCGCCTCTTCTCCGAGCTTCCGCCCGGCGTGGAGGTGGTGGCGGCGGCCAAGACCCGGACGCCGGAAGAGATCCGGGAAGCCGTCGGGGCGGGGATCGCCCTGATCGGGGAGAACTACGTCCAGGAAGCGGAAGCTGCCCGAGCGGAGCTGGGCGAGAGCGTGCGCTGGCACCTGATCGGCCATCTTCAGTCCAACAAGGCGAAAAAGGCGGCCGCCATCTTCGACCTGGTCCAGACCGTCGACTCCCTCTCCCTGGCCCGGGAGATCGACAAGCGCTGCGCCGCTCTCGGCAAGAGCATGCCGATCCTGATCGAGGTCAACAGCGGGCGGGAGGAGCAGAAGTCGGGTGTGATGCCGGAGGCGGCCGAGGGGTTGGTCCGGGAGATCGCCGCCCTCCCCCGTCTCTCGGTCCGGGGGCTGATGACCATGGGGCCATTCGAAGGCGACCCCGAGGCCGCCCGGCCCTGCTTCGTCGAGACCCGCAAGCTCTTCGAGAAGCTCAAGGAGAACCCCATCCCCAACGCGGAGATGAAGATCCTTTCCATGGGCATGACCAATTCCTGGCGGGTGGCGGTCCAGGAAGGGTCGAACATGATCCGGGTGGGGACGCTGATCTTCGGGGAAAGAAGGCTGAAGGCTGAGGGCTGAAGGTGGGGAGGTTCATCGCGATCGCGCGCCGCCGGCTGTAGGCCCCGACTCTGTCGGGGCCTACAAGGCGCGCCGGGCCGCGGATGCGGCCGAATGAGGGGGAGAGGGATGGATATCCACTTCCTTCTGTGGTATCCTCGTCTCGTTTTTCGGAGACAATCCATAATTCCGGAGGAATGATAAGTGAAAGCCGCTCTCCTCTTCACCGGCACCAGCCCGATCCTCATTCTGACTAGCTATCCGGTCTTCAACGATCCCGGCCTGGTCGCCAAGCTTAAGGACAAAGGAATCGACAAGTACGCCGCCTTCGAGGTCCCGGTGGAGACCTGCCGTCGCCGTTACGGCGCCCGTTTCGTTTCGGTCTCCCAGGACCTCAAGGAGAAGGACGATCTCCGGGTGCTGGACTACAGCGGCGAGCACGCCTTCTACAGCTTTAAATGGGAGGAGATGCAGGATCCGGTCAAGGTTTACTCTCGATAGCGGAGCTTGTCCCGGGGAGGGACAAGCTCCGCTATCGAAATCTCCGGATCGGAAGGCCAACCGCCGCGAATCCCTCGGATTCCGTTCGCCCGGCGCGGGGATCATCGGACATAAAAACGACCCCACGGCCATACCTCCTCCTCGCCGTCGTCATCCTCGGGGCCGTCCTCCGCCTCTCCGCCCTCGACCTGATGGAGTTCAAGAACGACGAGGTGGCGGGGATCGTTCTTGCCCGTCAGACCATCCGGAGCGGTCTCGGCCGGGAAGGGCTGGCGGGGATGATGAGCGGCGCCGGCATCCGCAACCCTCCGGGTTTCCTCTATCTCCTCTCCCCGGTGGCGGTCTTCACGGCTTCGCCTCTTCCCTATGCCTACTGGGTCGCCCTCTTCGGCGCCGCCTCGGTCTTCATCCTCTTCCTCCTCGGCCGGGAGCTTGGCGCTCCCGCCGCCGGTTTCTGGTCGGCCGCCTTTCTCGCCGCCCATCCCTGGCATATCCTTTACTCCCGCAAGATCTGGGCCCAGTCGCTCCTGCCGTTCTTCGCCCTCCTTTTTCTCCTCGCGCTCGCCCGCGCTGAGCGGAGCGCGCGAAGCCGCGCTGCCTTCTGGGCTATCCTGCTCGCGAGCCTGATCTGGCAGGTCCACTACTCCGGCTACTGCGTCCTCTTCGTCTGCGCGGCTTGGCTCGCCGCCTCCGCGTTCCGGCGGCGGCTGAACTATCCCTGGGCCGCCCTGGGCGTCGCCGCGGGCGCGCTCCTCCTCCTCCCCTACGCCCTCTACCTACGGGGGTCGGGAGGGGAGGACATTCTCCGCTCCTTTCGCGGTCCCTGGTTCGGCGGCCCGGCGGCCGCGGAGAAGCTCGGAACGATCCTCCGCTCCTTCTCCGCCACCGCCTTCTCCGGAGGCTTCGGCTATCCGTTCACCTCGGCTCTCTCACCCCTCTCCGCGACCGCGCTGGGGAGGGGATCGGCCTGGATCTCTCCCGTCGCCGCCGCCGCCCCCTTCCTGATCCTGGCCCTGGCGGCCGCGGGGGGCCTGGCTCTCCGCCGGAGAAGGGAAGAGCCGGCCCTCGCTCGTTTCGTCCCCTGGCTTCTCCTCTTCGTCCTGGCGCCGCCCTTCCTCTACTTCATCCGCGGCATCGAAGCTCCTCCCCACTATTTCCTCGTTTCCTTCCCCGCGCTCATTCTCATGGCCGGAGTCGGCATGGAGAACCTGCTCTCCTTCGCCGCGACGCGGGGGGCGAAGTCCGGCGGGGAAGGAGAGCATCGGAGACGGAGCACTATCCTCGGTTCGTGCGCGGCGCTGCTCGGGATGCTGGTCGTCTTCGCGGGGGTCAACATCTGGAAGGCCTTCCTCGGGGAGATCGGGAGGGCGGGGGGGACGGGCGGCGACTTCGGGCTCTCCTACCGCGTCCAGGAACGGGTCGCCGGCGCGCTTCGGGAAGAGAGGGCGGGGGAGGTGGACGCGCTCCTGATGCGGGACGAAGGCGTCGGCGTACGCTATCTGTTCGAGCTCCGGCGGACCGGTCCTCCGCCCGCCCCGTCCGTCCGCGCCCGCCTGATCGATGGGCTTCTCTTCCCGGGCCGGGAGTGCTCGCCTTACCGGGGGGAGACCGTTCAGCGGAGGATCGGCCCGGTCACGATCTGCCTCTCCGGACCTTCGGTAAGGCCGTAGCGTCGTCGCGGGCGGCCGGGCCGCCGGTTCATAAGAACCGGCCTGCAGGAATCGGTTATTGAATGGGAACCGCAAAATAACCGTTAGTCTTATCGTCGGGACCCTGCTTGCGGTCTACATCGCGCTCTCCGTGGGCTCTTCGCTCGACGACTCCCCCACCTTCGACGAGGGGGTCCACCTCGCCGCCGGCTTCGCCTGGCTGAAGTGGCCCCGCGCCCAGATCTACGACCCCGCCAATCCATCCTTCACCAACGCGTTCGCCGCCCTGCCTCTTCTCTTTCTGCGTCTCGACCCTTTCTTCGACCGCTGCCGCCCGCCCGGCCTGACCCCGGAGGAGACCCTCGGCTTCATCCAGTGGCTGAGCCAGAAACTCCTTTACCAGACCAGGCCGGGAGCGGACACCCTTCTCATCGCCTGCCGCCTCCCCATGATCCTCCTCTCCGCGCTCTTCGGGCTGGCCGTGTTTTTCTGGGCGCGGGCCCTGGCGGGAGAAGCGGCGGGGCTGATCGCCCTCGCCCTTTTCGTCTTTTCCCCCGAGATGCTCGCCCATGGCCGGCTGATCACCAACGACGCGGGAGGCGCCTTCTTCATGACGCTCGCCGTCTTCTGGTTCTGGCGGGGGCTGGAGAGCGGGAGGCGCTCGCCGCTCGTCCGCTCGGGTCTCGCCGCCGGCGCGGCCGCCGCGACCAAATACGCCGCGCTTTCCCTCCTCCCCATCCTGCTGATCTGCGGAGCCATCTTCACCGCCGCCCGCCGGGCGGAGAAGGGGAGCTGGAAGCGTTTCGCCGGGAGTTATCTCCTCTGGCTGGGAGCGGCCTTCCTCGTCGTCGCCGCGGTCTACCGGGTGCGGGACCTCCCTCTCTACGGGGGGGGTATCGTCGAGACCCTCGGCCACTACCAGGGCTGGCGCCCATCCTTCCTCCTCGGCCGCTACAGCGGGGCCGGCTGGCGCTATTACTTCCTGGTCACCCTGCTTTTGAAGACCCCTCCCGCCTTCTTCCTCCTCCTCGCCCTGGGCGCCCTCGGCCTCCGCGGCCGGCTGATCCGGGAGTGGCCGGATTATCTCTTTGTCGTCCTCCCCCCCGCCGCCTACTTCCTGGCCGCCTCGCTCTCGCGCCTGGACATCGGCAATCGCCACGTCCTCTTCGTCTACGCGCCGCTCTTCGTTCTCACCGCCGCGGGGACCGCGGCGATGACAAGGAAACTGATCGGCCTCCTCATCATCCCCCTCCTTCTCTGGCACGCCGCCTCCGCCCTCGCCGTTTACCCGCATTTTCTCGCCTACGTCAGCGAGCTGGCGGGGGGGCCGAAGAACGCGGTGAAGCTCTTGAGCGACTCGAACGTCGACTGGGGCCAGGACCTGAAACGCCTGAAGCTGGCGATGGACCGCCGGGGGATCGGCGGCGTCGTCCTCTCCTATTTCGGCGAGGCCGACCCCCGCTACTACGGGATCGACTACCAGTATCTCTTCTCCGACGGTCCGCTCCCCTACCGGGAGCTCGGGAAACCGCCGGGGAGAAAATGGCTCGCGATCAGCCTGAAATGCCTCCAGGGGGTCTCTTTCGATGACCACGGCCTCTACGCCTGGCTCCGGGAGTATTCCCCCGTCGAGTCGATCGGCCACACGATCTTCCTCTACGATCTCACCGGGGAAATTGACGCCTGCCTCCGCCTCGCCTATATTTATACGGCCACGGGGCGCCCCGCCCTGGCCGAAAGAGAGCTGCGGGAAGCGCTGGCCCGGGACCCGGAGAACCCGGCGGCGCGGCGTCTGCTGAGCGGCCTCCGGTGATCCGGGTCGGCGGGGCCGCAGCCCAGAGGGTGAGCGGTTGAAAAATCCGTTCCGGAACGAATGGCTTCTCCTCGCCGCCCTCGGCGTCGGCTACGTGGCGGCCGGTTTCGCCCTCTCCCTCTATCACGACTACGTTCTTCTCGCCGTCAGCACCGACTCCGGTTCCATGGTCCAGGCGATCTGGACGACCGCCCACGGCTACGGCGTGCTCTATCTCCCCTGGCTGGGCGGGAGCTACCTGGGCGATCATTTCTCCCCGCTGCTCCTGCTCCTGGTGCCGTTCTACCTGCTCATCCCCCACGCCGGGACCGTTCTCTTCCTGAAGAGCCTGTCCATCGGTCTGGTCGCCTGGCCGACCTACCTGCTCGCCCGCCATTGGATGCGGGATCGCCGCGCCGCCCTGGTCTGCGCGCTCGTCCCCCTGTTCTATCCCACGATCCTGAGCCAGCACTTCAACCAGATCAACCCGGACCACTTCATCCTGCCCCCGCTGCTTTTTAGCTTCTATTTCTTCGAGACCGGCCGGATCCGGCCCTTTCTCCTCTTCGCCCTCCTCGCCCTGGGGGCGAAGGAAACCGTCGCCGGGGCGATCTTCATGTTCGGGGTCTACGCCCTTCTCCGGAGGATGAGGTGGAACCGGGTGGTCCTGCCCATGCTGGTCGCGACGGCCTTTTTCGCCGGCTATTACTTCTTCTTCGGGCCGTACTGCAGCGCCGGCGGCGAGCTGCCGTCCCTGAGGTACCTCGATCACCTCGGGGGGTCGCGCGCGGAGATCGCCCGCACGCTGCTTACGACGCCGTGGGCGCTCTGCCGCCCCTTTTTTTGGCAGAAGGCCGACAAGCTGATCTACGCCCTGCTCGTCCTCGCTCCGGTGGGTTTCCTCCCCCCCCTCCTCGGCCTGCCTTCGCTCGTCGCCCTGCCGGATTTCTTCGTCAACCTGATCGGGCCCCCCGGCTTCAGCGTGCTGAGGTGGCATTACGGGATGGTGATCGGGGCGTTTTTCTGCCTGGGTTCGATCGACGCGATCGCCCGCCTGGCCCGGAAGGCGCAAGCGCGTTGGGGGGGGAGAGCGGAACTCCTTCTGTCCTGCGGGCTCCTCTGCGCCTGCCTGGGCGGCCTGGGCTCGATCATCAACCCGCGCGACTGGCGGCCGGGCCCCGGCCACCGGGCCCGGCAGGAGGTCCTATCCCTCATCCCCCCGCAGGCTTCGGTCCTCTCCAGCGACGATCTCTACCTGCGCCTGGCGGAGCGGCTGGAGGTCGTGACCTGGGAGAAGTACCTGGATCTCTACCAGAGGCAGAAGAACCCGCGCCCGGCCGCGGATTTCGACTATGTGATCGTTAACGCGCTCTACTACGGCGAAGACCCGCAGGTCGGGGAGCTGGTGGCGCGCCTCCTCAAATCCCCCGACCACGCCCTCATCTACCATCGCGATGGAATGCTCCTCATCAAAAGAAAACCCGGCTCCGATTGAGTCGCGGGGTGGGCGCCGTCCGCTCCGGCGTTTCGGCCCGCTCCTGGTTGTCCTCGCCGCTGCCTACCTCTCCTTCCGGGGCCTCGGCGACAACTACTTCTGGGACGACGAGGCGGGGACGGCGATCTTCGCGCGCAACCGCCTCCGCTTCGGAGAGCTCACCGCCTGGGACGGCTGGAACCTGATGGCCTACCGGGACGGCTTCGAGCTGGACGGGCATTTCATCAACCGCTACGTCCCCCCCCTCCAGTTCTACCTCTGCGCCGCCTCCTTCCGCCTCCTCGGCGAGACGACCCTGGCCGGGCGCCTGCCCTTCGTCCTCGCCGGCCTCCTCGCGCTCGGGGCCTTCGCCGCCCTTCTCCGGTCGCTGGGGGGAGAATCATTCGCCTTTCGGATCTCCTCGCTCGTCCTCCTCGCCTTCTCCCCTTCCTTCCTGCTCTTTATCCGCCAGTGCCGCTACTTCTCGCTCGTCATCCTTTTTCCCCTCATCGCCTACGGCGGCTACCGGCTCTACCTGGACCGGGGGAGGGGGGGAGGTATCGTCCTCGCCGCCGCGGGCTTTCTCGGCCTCTTCTTCAGCCACTACCTCGCCTGCCTCTGCTTCGCCTGCGCCCTCGCGATCGTGCACCTCGTTTTCCACCTCCGGGCCCGCCGTTTCCTCCCCCTCCTTCTCGCCGGGCTCTTCTGCCTGGCCGTGGCCGCCGCCTACAGCGTCTCGGCCCGGGTCATTTTTCCGCCCCTCCCCGCGGCCGGGGGGAAATGGCTCCTGGAAAGGGGAGTGTTTTTCCTCCGCAACCTCCGGGAGATCAACGCCTACGCCTTCCTGCCCTGGGCGGTCCTTCCGCTCCTGGCCTGGCTCAACTTCGACCGCCGGTTCGACGCCGGGCTGAAGAGGCTCTCGCGGGAATGGCTCGTCCTCTGCTTCCTCGAGGTGGCGGCGGTCAGCGTTTTTTCCCCCCAGCCGTTCCTCGCCGGGGGCGACGCCGACGTGCGGTACCTGATCTCGCTGCTCCCGTTCTTCTGTGGCCTGATGGGCCTGGCGTTCCATTTCCTCTGGGGGAAGATCCGTCCGGCCGCCCCGCTTTTCCTCCTCCTCGTCCTCTTCAGCAACCTCCTCACCCTGAACCCCTGGCTGCCCCTCCCGCCCCGCTTCGACCTCGTCTCCTACCTGCGGGAGATCCACTCCGACTACGTGACGGCCTACGAGGCGGCGGCGCTCTTCATCCGGAGAAACTGCCGGAAGGGCGACGAGATCGTGGTCGTCCCGCCGAACATGACCTTCCCCCTCCAGTTCTACACCGGGGACCGGGTCCGCTTCGGGGGGATCCTGGACGGCCTCTCCAACCTCGATCTGGGGGGCGTCCGCGCCTTGAGCCCCTCCCTGATCTTCGAGGAGAGCGAGCCGGACTGGCTCGTCTCCTTCGGCTTGCGGAAGGTGACCTTCGAGGTCATCAACTACTACGCCCGGCGGGGGATCTTCTTCCGGCCGCCCGAGGTCATCGCCGCCTACTACCTGGGCGAGCAGATCCGCCCCGAGGTCCTCTTGCGGTCGTTCGGTCCGGTGGAGAAGTTCGATCCCGAGCAGGAGGGCGTGCTCTTCTTCCGGAGATCGGGGGGCGGATGAACTAATGGATGCGTAGCCGCGGACCCTATGGGTTCGCGGGCCGGGCCTTGGCGCGCGGACCTGAAGGTCCGCGCCTACGAGGCTCCCCGGTGGAGCGGCGTTTGCCCCATCCCGAATTCCTCTTCGTTGCGTAACCTTACATAACCTGACGTAACCTTACGTAACCTCACGTAACATCACGTAACCTTACGTAACATCACGTAACCTCACGTAACCTTACGTAACCTTATTATATGACTCTTCTCCTCCCCATCGATCCTTCCGCTGCCGATCCCGCCGTTATCGCCCGGGCGGCCGATGCGGTGAGAAAAGGCGGCGTGATCGTTTTTCCCACCGAGACGGTCTACGGCCTCGGCGGAGACGGCGGCCGCCCGGAGGTCGTCCGCCGTCTCTTCGCGATCAAGGGCCGGGCGGAGGAGAAGCCGCTGGCCCGCCTCGCCGCGGACTGGAATGACCTGGCCGAGGTCGACTGGCGGGAGGAGACAAGAAGGCTCGCGGAAAAATTCTGGCCGGGTCCTCTGACCCTGATCCTTCCGCTCCGGGATGGGCGGGCGCAGGGTTTCCGTTTCCCGGATCACGCCCTTACCCGGGCGATCGTCCGGGGTTCCGGAGTTCCCTTCGTCGCGACATCCGCCAACCGCTCCGGGGAATCGGAGGCGAGGAGCGGGGAGGATGTCCGCAGGCTCTTCTCCGGCCGGGTGGACGCGATACTCGACGCTGGGGAAATCCGGGGCAGGGCCTCGACCGTTCTCGACCTTACGATCTCCCCCCCCCGCCTCCTCCGGGAAGGCCCGGTTTCGCGGAAGGAGCTGGAAAAGGCCTGGGGAGGGGCTATACTCTAATTCAAATGTCCTTCCCAGAAACGGGGGAAGCGCGGGGAGTCGAATCGCGTTAGGGCTGTCTCCCGCGAGGGCGATCGTGGTATAAAGTGCTTAAAAATTTCCGGAGGAAATTTTTAAATGGAGAATCTATGGAAAGTCGACCGGGAGATCGCCTCCGCGATCTACGGAGAGCTGGTCCGGGAGGACGAGGAGATCATCCTCATCGCTTCCGAAAACTACGTGAGCGAGGCGGTCCTGGAGGCGTTGGGGTCGGTCCTCACCAACAAATACGCCGAGGGGTATCCGGCCAAGCGCTTCTACCAGGGGTGCGAGTGGGTGGACCGGACCGAGGAGATCTGCCGGGAGAGGGCGCGGGCGGTCTTCCGCTGCCAGTACGCCAACGTCCAGCCCCACTCCGGGACCCAGGCCAACATGGCCGTCTACTTCTCGATCCTCCAGCCCGGGGACACCATTCTCTCCATGGACCTCGCCCACGGGGGGCACTTAAGCCACGGCCACAAGGCGAACTTCTCCGGGAAGCTCTTCCGGATGGTCTTCTACGGCGTCGATCCTAAGACCGAGACGATCGATTACGACGCGGTGGCCGCGAAGGCGCGCGAGTGCTCTCCGAAGCTGATCGTGGCCGGGGCCTCCGCCTACCCCCGGAAGATCGACTTTGCCCGCTTCCGCGCGATCGCCGACGAGGTGGGGGCGAAGGTGATGGTGGACATCGCCCACATCGCCGGCCTGGTGGTAGCCGGCTACCACCCCGACCCGGTCCCGTTCGCCGACTTCGTCACCGTGACCAACCACAAGACCATCCGGGGTCCGCGGGGGGGGATGATCCTCTGCCGCGAGGAGTACGGCAAGGCGATCGACCGTAACGTCTTCCCCGGGATCCAGGGCGGCCCGCTCATGCACGTGATCGCGGCCAAGGCGGTGTCGCTCCGGGAGGCCCAGTCCCCCGGCTTCAAGAAATACCAGCACCAGATCATACTCAACACGGCGGCCCTGGCCGAGGAGATGAAGCGGCGGGGCTACCGTTTGGTCTCGGGCGGGACCGACAACCACCTCTTCCTGGTCGACCTCCGGGGACGGGGGATCAACGGGAAGCAGGCGGCGGCCGCCCTCACCCGGGCCGGGATCTGCTGCAACTCCAACCTCATCCCCTTCGACCCGCTCCCCGCGACGGCGACCAGCGGAATCCGGCTGGGGACCCCCGCCGTCACCACCCGGGGGATGAAGGAGAAGGAGATGGAGCGGATCGGGGGTTGGATCGCCGAGGTCATCGCCCACCCCGAGGACGAGAAGACGATCGGGCGGGTGCGCCACGGGGTGAAGGAACTGACCGCGGCCTACCCCGTCTATCCGCGGCTCAAGGAGCTCTGGAAGCCGCGGCCGGAAGTGGCGTACTAGAAAAGGTTACGCAGGGATACGTGAGGTTACGCAGGGTTACGAAAAGTTGCGCCAAGGTCAGAGCTCGGCTGGGGTGCGAGGATGGCTGCGCCATCGACCTCACCCATCGACTAAACCCACTTCCTGACCTTAACCCATCTTCTATAAGTTTCCCGTCGGCGGCTGGGGCGGGGGGCCCTGCGGCTGCGGCCCCGGCGCCTCGGCCTGCTCCTGGGCGGTGCGGGAGATGGAAAGCTTGGCGCGGACGATCAGGTTTCGGAACCAGTCGTTGTAGACCTGGGCGCTCTTGAGCTGCCAGGTCTTCTCCTCCCAGCTCTTCCGGTCCGCCTCCGGCAGCGGCGGGGCGGGTATCCGCTCGGACACCCGGAGGAAAGCGTATCCCTTCTCGGTGGGGAAGACCGGCGAGATCTCGCCGACCGGGATGAGGAAGGCGGCCGGGAGGAAAGCGGCGAGCGGACCCAGCTCCTCGGCCTTGGCCCGGCAGAGGAGGGGGGTCGCGGAAACCGGGCGGTCGAGCTTCTTCGCCGCCTCGGCGAAACCGATCGTCTCCTTCCCCATCAGCTCCTGGATCTCCGCCCGGGCGTCGCTGGCCGCCTTCTTCGTCTCCCGGTCGGTCAGGTCGTCGTTGATCAGCTTTTTCAGCTCCTCCTTCGCCTGCTCGAAGGGGAGGACTCCCGCCTCGGTCTTGTCCAGGACCTTGTAGAAGACCACCCCTTCCTCCAGGGGATACTCGTCCGTGACGCCCGTCTCCAGGGAGAAGGCGGAACGGAGGAGGCCGGAGGCGTCCTCCATCCCCGGGAGCGTCCCGTCCCGGGCGACCGGGCCGGAGGTCTGGAGCGCAAAGGAGTATTTTTCCGCCACCGGCTCGAGGCGGGGGGAGGACTGGAGGAGGGCGTCGATCTCGTCGGAAAGGCGGGCGAGCTCGGCGTCGGTCTTCTCCTCGGTCAGGCGGTTGACGATCCGGACCTTGGCCTGCTCCAGGGTCGGGATCGTCCCGTCCTTCTCGGCCAGGAGCTCGCGGTTGGCCTCGTAATACTTCTCGATCTCGTCGTCGTCGGGGGCGGCCTTTTCGGCGATCGGAGAGGCCGCGACGAGGAGGTACTGGAGCTCCAAGCGGGCCGGGACCCGGAACCGCTGCTGGTTCTCCTGGTAGAGGGAGAAGAGGATCTCGTCCTTGATCGGGACGGGCTCCGCGTAGTCCTCCCGGCTGATCTCCACGTATTCCCCCCGGACCTGGTCGTTGACCAGGGCGTAGTAGTCCTCGATCTCCCGGGGGGAGACCAGGGCGCGCAGGCGGATGGTGTTGCGGAGTTTCTCCATGGCCATGAGCGAGCGCATCTGCTCCTGGAAGGCGTTCTCGGTCAGGTTCAGGGCGGCGAGCTTCCCGCGGAAGAGGTCGGGGCTGAAGCTGCCCCGGCTCTGGAAGAAGGGGAGGGAGGCGATAAAGACGGCGAGCTCCCGGGGGTCGATGGTGATCCCGATCCGGGCGGCCTCGGAGTCGAGGAGGAGGCGCTCCCAGGCCAGGTTGGTCAGGGTGGCGGTGTCGGGGAATTCCTGGCCGGTGAGGTTGGCGAGAACCTGGATGGCGCGGGCGGCGACGGCGAGATCGTTCTCGGAGACGTTCCGCCCCCAGATCTGGCCGACCGTTTTCCGGCCGACCGTTTCCGCGCGCTCGAAGTAATACCAGGCCCCGTAACCGCCCATCCCGATGATCACGATGACGGTCAGGGGCCAGAGGACGTGCTTGGCGTTTTTCCTTAAGACATTGAGCATGGTGGACTCCGTTAGCCCGCGTGGCCCCTCGAGATCAGATGATCTTCGGGAGCGCCGCCGGCGCTGGTTCCCGGGCGCCTGGTCGGGTCGTCCGGGGGCGAGTCTTGGATTATAGGTAATGTCCCCCGGCGCGCAATATAAAATCTCCCCCCTGTCTCCCCCCATCGCGCGGCGATGCAGGTCCCGACCATGTTGGGGCGGTTGGGCCGCCGGTTGTAGGCCCGCTCCCCCGACCTTGTTATTGGATTAGCATCAAGGAATGTCGGGGCAAGTGTGAGCGGGCGGTCGGGCGGGGACGCCGGTTCATAGAACCGGCCTACAATGGTCGGGCCTCGGCCGCCGGTCCGCGCCGGTCCGGCTGCAGACGGGAAACCGGCCGGGAGGCGCCTCCCGGCCGGGATTTTATGGGCTTGACCAGGAGGATCGTTTGCTGTTATCACGATCCCCGTGAACCGCGCGCGATCATCGTGGCGGCGCCGGGCGCTGGGGCCGGTCCTGCTCCTCGCGCTCCTGGCCGGACTCTTCTCCCTTTTCGGCGGCTGCGCCGGCCCCGAGGGCGGTTCCTCGCTCCCCTGGGCCCAGCCGGAGCCGTGGGAGCAGCAGCCCCGGCTGGGGGTGCCGATGTGAAAGCTCCGAGATAGGCAAGGGTTAGGAAGTGGGTCTGGTAAATGGGTCAGGGTTAGGTACGGCAAACCGACCGCCCGACCGGCCGCACCATTGACCTAACCCTTCGACCAAACCCACATCCTAACCCTTACCCATCGACTCTCGGTAATATCCCCTGGTGAAAACGTTTCTTGTTATCGGGGTCGCGATCTTCTTCGCCCGGGCCCCCGCTTTCCCGGCTTCACCCCCGCCTCTCCCCGAGGCCCGGGCCCTCTGGGTGGAATGCGAGGGGAGCCAGGAGACGCTGTCCTCGCGGAAGAAAATCGACGACCTGGTGGCTCGGGCCAAGTCCTGCGGCTTCAACATTCTCTTCGTCCAGGTCTACCGCCACGATCGGGCCTGGTTCAACTCCAGCTACGCCGACTCCGCTCCCTACCGACTGGCCCTGAAGAAGGAGAGGATCGATCCGCTGGCCTATGTCCTGGAGCGCGGCCACCAGGCGGGGCTGGAGGTGCACGCCTGGGTCAACGTCTTCCGGATCGGGAAGAACCCCCAGACCCCGATCCTGCGCCGCCTCGGCAAAAGCGCGGTGAGCGCGGACGGCAGCGGGCGCTCGCTTCTTCGCTACCCCCTGGCCGACCTCCCCGACGGGGGCTACTGGCTGGAGCCGGCGGACAAGAGCGTGCGCTCCCATCTCTGCCGCCTGGTCGAGGAGCTGGTTCGGCGCTACCCTTCGCTGGACGGGGTGCAGTTCGATTTCATCCGTTACCCCTACGGTTCGCCCACCGCGGGTTCGCTCTGGGCCCAGCGGAAGGACTTCGGCTACGGGAAGGCGGCCGTGGAGAGGTACAAGGCCGAGACCGGCGTCAACCCCCTGACCATGGAGCTGACCCGGTCCGCCTGCCAGTCCTGGGACGACTGGCGGCGCCGGCAGGTGACCGACGCGCTCAAGGCGCTCGCCGCCGCGGCGAGAAAGGCCAAGCCCGGGCTCAAGGTCTCGGCCGCCGCCGTCGCCTACCTCGACCGGGCGTATCTCAGCGCCTTCCAGGACTGGAGGAGCTGGCTGGAGGAAGGGATCGTGGACTTCATCGCGGTGATGAACTACAGCGCCGATTCCCGCCTGGCCCGCTACCTGTCCCGGGCCACGGCGGCCGCGCGCGGCCGCCGCCAGGTCTACATTGGGCTGGGGGCCTACCTGCTCCTCGACCGGCCCGAGGCGCTGATCGGCCAGATGGAGGACGGGCGCTCCTCCGGGGCGTCCGGGGTCGCCCTCTTCTCCTACGACGCGATGATGACCGCTCCGCGGATCTTCGACCTCGTCCGGACCCGGGCTTTCCGCCGTCCCGCCGTCGTCCCGGCGATGCCCTGGAAGTAGCAGGGTTCGCGGGAAGAGCCCGGCGCGCGGTTCTCAAAGCCCCGCGCCTACGGACGCATAAAGCCGTCGAAGGGGACCGTAGCCGCTGTTCAATCAGCCCCGCCGCCGTTTATTCCACCTGGTCCTCTCCGTCCTTGCCGACCGCTCCGGTCTGTGGGACAATCGTCGCTCGAAATGGCACGGAAGCGTCGACCAGCGCCCGCCGATCCCCTCCGGGAGCTCGCCTGGGAGGAGATGGCGGAGGAGATTTCGCCCCCGGGGTCCGGCCGGTTCGGATGCCGGGGCGACGGCTTTGCCGACTATCTCGGTCGGAGGTTCGGGTTCGCCTGCGCCCGTTCCCGCGGGACGTCCTGGCGCCGCTTCTCCCGGTTCTACGGCTGGAGGGTCCTGGAAGGCCGCGCCGCCGCGGCGGCCCTGGCGGCGATCCATCGGGATCTAGCGGCGGGCGGCGAGGCGGTCCTCTTCGGCTACTGCAGATTCCCCGGGAGGGATGACCTGGCCGCCTGGGAGGCGAAGTGCCGGGAGCGGGGCTTCGCGGCGGCGGGGCGAATTCCCATCTCCGGTGCGCTATCCCTCTCCCGGATCGCCGCGCTGCTGGCTGGTTCTCCGTTCGAACGTTACAGCATCCGCAAGAAGGGGATCTGGTACATGGCCAGCCTCCGCCGGTGACGGATGCGGGGTAGGGCCGCCCTCTGTCGGCCCGATCCCCCGACCTGGTTATTGGATTAGCACCAAGGAAGAATGCGACAGACGATATCGACAGCCCTCGCGCTGCTCGGGCTTCTGGCCGCTCCCGGGACGAGCCCGGCCGCCTCAATGAAGCCCGCCCCCTCGCTCGATCGGGTGATCCTGGAGATGGAGCGGGTGCGGGAGGAGATCAGGGATCTCGCCGTGACGGTGGAGCGGACCATCGCCGCCGAGCCCGGCCGCCCGGAGCGGACGGCGGAGATCGGTCTGCTCTACCGCCGCCCGGACCGCCTGCGGACGGAAGTGAAGGGGGCCGACGCGCGGGTGGTCGTGATCAACGGCGACCGGATGTGGGTCTATTCCCCCGGCCTGGAGGTGGTGGAGATCTACAGCCTCCCCGGGGAGGCGGAGCGGGAGCGGGCGATCTACGAGTCGAGCTGGGGGCTGACCTCGCCGATCAAGGTCCTGGTGCGCGGGATGAACCGGACGCTCACCGTCCTTTCGGACGGGTCGTACCGGGTGGACCTGGTGCCGGACCAGAAGGACTCCGAGATCGAGCGGATCATGGCCTGGATCGATCCCGCCACCTGGCTGATCACGCGGATGGAGATCCGGCAGGCCGGCCGCCCTCCGACCCGGCTCCGGGTCAAGGACTGGCGGGTCAACCAGGGGGTGGAGGGAGCCGTCTTCGACTTCTCGCCCCCTCCGGGCGCCGACGTCTTCGAGCCCCTGCAGAAGGGCGGGGGCTCGGCGCACTAAAGAAATACAACCACGAATCTCCGCGAAGCGGCAAGATATGAACGTGATCGAAAGGACCGGCGGCGGGATTATCGCCACCCTGCAAGGGGTGGGGGGGACGATCGTCCTCCTCTCCCAGGCCATCGGCTTCCTGGCCCAGGGTCTGCGCTACCGCCTGCTCATCCTGGGGCAGATGCTTTTCGTCGGGGTGGAGAGCCTGCCCGTGGTTTCGGCGGTCGCGCTCTTCGCCGGGATGATCGTGGCTCTCCAGACCGGCCACGAGCTCGCCCGCTTCCAGCTCCAGGACACCATCGGGACCATCGTGGCCGCCTCCGTCTGCCGGGAGATGGGGCCGATCTTCGCCGCGATCATCGTCGCCGCCCGGGTCGGTTCGGCGATGGCGGCGGAGCTGGGGACGATGAAGGTCTCGGAAGAGATCGACGCCCTGGAGGCGATGTCGATCAACCCGGTCCGCTACCTGGTGATGCCGCGGGTGGCGGGGATCCTGATCATGCTCCCCATCCTCACCCTCTACTCGGACCTGATCGGGATGCTCGGGGGGGCCCTGGTGGGCCACCTCCAGATCGGGGTTTCCTACTACGCGTTCTACCAGAAGGTGATCCGCAACCTGGAGCTCAAGGACATCTTCATCGGGCTGTTCAAGTCCGCGGTCTTCGCCCTGATCATCTCCTCGATCGCCTGCTCCCAGGGGCTTAAGGCCGATTCCGGCGCCCAGGGTGTAGGGCGGGCGACCACCCGGACGGTGGTCTATGGGCTGCTCTTCATCCTGATCTTCAACTATTTTATAACTTCCATTTTCTACTGAGCGCAAGCGCTCAGTAGAAAAGGGCGTTAGGGCGATGATCGAGCTGAAAAACGTCAGGAAGACCTTGGGGGGGAGGGAGGTCCTCAAGGGGGTCAACCTCCGGGTCGGGGAGGGGGAGATCCTCTCCATCATCGGGGGGTCGGGCGCGGGCAAGTCGGTGATCCTGAAGCACATCATGGGCTTCCTCCGCCCCGATTCCGGGACGGTGGTCGTCGGCGGGGTGACCGTCTCGAGCGCGGGGAGGGAGGAGCTCTACGCCGTGCGCAAGGAGATCGGCTTTCTTTTCCAGACCGCGGCGCTCCTGCGCTCGCTCACCGTGCGGGACAACCTCGCCCTCCCCTTGCAGGAGCACGACCACCACACCCCGGAGGAGATCGACCGGATCGTCACCGAGCGGCTGCACTGGGTGCGCCTTTTCAACGTGGAAAACAAGCTCCCGACCGACCTCAGCGTGGGGATGATGAAGCGGGTGGGGTTGGCTCGGGCGCTGGTCCGCGACCCCCGGATCGTCCTTTTCGACGAGCCGACCACCGGCCTCGACCCCGTCCTCTCCAGCTCGATCGGCCACCTGATCATGGATCTGCGGAGGAAGCTCCGCTTCACCGCGGTCGCCGTCACCCACGACATGCAGCTCTGCTATCTGATTGCCGACCGCATCGCCATGCTCTACAATGGCCAGATTATCGAGACCGGGACCCCCGCCGAGATTCAGGCCAGCCGCAACCCGCGAGTCCAGCAGTTCATCCACGGGGAGCCGGAGAGAGAAAACAACGCATAGAGCAAAGCGGCCGGCCGGGGAGCTTTGCGCTATGCTCTAGGCGCTTGTTCGATACGCGTGGGCGGAATGATCGCGCGCGAATGAGGAATTAAGATCGCCATCATGAGACTTTCCACCGAAATGCGGGTCGGCGCGGTCTTCTTCATCGGGATCGCCCTGCTCGTCCTCTTCACCGTGGTCTTGAGCGACGTCCGCATCTTCAAGAAGTATTACACCCTGGACGTCATCTTCGACTCCGTGGGCGGGCTGGAGATGGACGACCAGGTGACGATGGGCGGGATGGAGATCGGCCACGTCTCGGACCTGATCCTGGAGGAAAAGCAGATCCGGGTTCGCCTCTCCCTCCGCCAGGGGTCCCGGATCCCGAAGAGCGCCGGTTTCAAGGTCGGCGACATCGGGATCATGGGCGGGAAGAGGGTGGAGATCTCCTGGGGCGAGGCGACCGACGCCTACTACGAGCCCGGGGCGGAGATCCGCGGGGTCACCACCCCCGGCCTCTCCGAGGCGATCGGAAACCTGGGGGCCTCGGGGGCGAAGATCGAGGAGATCCTGGCCTCGGTGAAGACGGTAGCCGACCGCCTGGCCCAGGGGGAGGGGACGGTGGGGAGGCTCCTCAAGGAAGAGCAGGTTTACGAGTCGGTGAAGTCGTTGACCGGCGAGTTGGAGGAAGCCGCGCCCCATCTGAAGCAGACGCTCGCCAACCTGGAGGAGATCACGACCAAGATCAACGCGGGGGAGGGGACGGTGGGCAAGCTGATCAACGACGAGGAGGTCTACGAATCGGCCCAGGAGACGCTCTCCTCGGTGAAGACCGCCTCCGACAAGCTAACCGCGTTCGCCGCCAAGGCGGAGCGGGTGGAGTTCTACATCGGCGCCCAGTCGGTTTACAACTTCGACACCGAGCAGTCCCTCTCCAAGGCCTACATCCAGATCGAGCCGACCTCCAGCAAGCTCTACCACGTCGCCTTCAGCATGCTGGCCGGGCCGGGGACCGAGGCCGCGCACACGGACGACCCGGACAACGAGTTCGACGCCCAGATCGGCCTGCGCTTCTTCGACGATCGCCTCACCCTGCGCGGCGGGCTCCTGGAGGGGAGGGTCGGGGGAGGGGCCGACTGGCGGATCTGGGACCGGAAGCTCATCGCCACGGTCGAGGGCCGGGACGTCTGGACCAAGGAGAAGGACGAGGGGATCCGGCCCTTCCTCCTGCGCGCCTATCTCAGCGCGGACCTCTTCTGGGGATTTTACCTGCAGGTCGGCGTGGACGACATCCTGGACCACCCCGCCCCGATGGCGGGGGGCGGGCTGAGGATCCGGGACGACGACATCAAGGCCCTGATCGGGGCGCTGGGGATCGGAGGCTAATCATTCCGCCCCGAGGCCTTCGGCGTCGGGGCGGAATGATTAGAATCGCGTCAGCGGGAGGCGCTGCGCCGGGCGCGAACGCTGGAAATTTCGGATAAATCATGAAAATGACGATCGAAAGAGAGGGTCTCAAGTTCGCCCTGCCGCTGCTCGCGGCCGGAGTCCTCGCGCTCTTCTTTTTCTGGCCCCTGGGGGTCTTCCTGCTCCTGCTCGCCGCCGGCGTGGCCCTCTTCTTCCGGGAGACGGTCGCCGGGCTCTCCTTCGCCCCCGGCCAGATCGTCTCGCCCGCCTCCGGGCGGGTGATCGAGATCCGGGAGATGGAGGAGACGGAGTTTCTCCGGGGAAAAGCCCGGCGGGTGGCCATCTTCATGTCGATCCTGGACGAGCACGTCAACTACTCCCCCGTCGCCGGCGTGGTCGCCCACCTCCGCCACCGCCCGGGCTCGTTTCAGCGGGCCTTCCTGGACCGGGCCGGCGAGGCCAACGAGGCGATGGAGATCGGGCTTAAGGGGGAGGGAAAGGAGGTCCTGATGCGCCAGATCGCCGGGATCATCGCCCGGCGGATCGTCTGCCGGGTTCGGCCGGGCCAGCGCTTGTCCGGCGGGCAGAAGCTCGGCCTCATCCGCTTCGGCTCGCGGGTGGACCTCTATCTTCCCCGGGAGTCCGTCCTCCGCGTCCGCACCGGCGACCAGGTGAGGGGCGGGCAGACCGTGCTGGGGGAACTCCGATGAAAAAGATCTACATCCTGCCCAACCTCTTCACCACCGGGAACTTCTTCTGCGGGATGCTGGCTCTGCTCTGGGCCGTCCAGGGCCGCTACGTTCCGGCCGCCTTCCTGATCATCCTGGCCATGGTCTTCGACTTCACCGACGGGCAGGTGGCCCGCCTCTACCACGCTACCTCCCGCTTCGGGGTCGAGTACGACTCCCTGGCCGACTTCCTCACCTTCGGCGTGGCCACCGCCACGATCGCCTACCGGGTGGCCCTGGCCGACCTGGGGCGGTTCGGGATCGCCTTCGCCTTCCTCTACGCCGTGATGGTCGCGCTGCGCCTGGCCCGCTTCAACACCCAGGTCAAGAAGGAGGAGAAGACCGACTTCACGGGGCTTCCCTGCCCGATCGCGGCCGGGATCGTCGTCTCCTATATCATCTTCATCCACCGCTACAACCTGAAGAACTGGGACAAGGCGATCCCCTTCCTGATGATCGCCCTGGGCGTGCTGATGGTCTCCACCTACACCTATCCCACCCTTCTCACCCTGAAGGCCAGCGGGAAAAAGCCCTTCCTCTACCTGGTGGCGGTCATCCTCGCCCTGGCGATCATCGTCTTCTGGGCCGAGCTCGGCCTCCTCCTGGCCTTCCTCTCCTACCTGTCCCTGGGGCTGGCCGGGGCCTTCCGCCACCGGGCCCGGAAGCGCCGGGCCTCGGAGGAATCGCAGCTTCCCCTCGAGCGGCCGGGGGGGCCGACGCCGTGAAGCGTCCCTTCCCCGTCCTGGTCGTGGACGACGAGGAGATCATCCGGGACCTGATCGCGGATGCCGCCTCGGGCCGGGGTTTTACGGTGCGCTTGGCCGCTTCGGGCGAGGAGGCCCTCGCCTGCGTGCGGGAGAAGTCCTATCCCCTGGTCGTCCTGGACGTGAACCTGCCCGGCCAGAGCGGGAAGGAGACGGCGGCCGCGATCGCCCGGCTCCGCCCGGAGACCCGTTTCGTCATCCTGACCGGCGGAGGGAGCTCCGCCGCCGGGGAGTTCAAGGGTCTGGCCGGGGTGGAGGGGTTCTTTTGCAAGCCCTTTTCGATCGTCGAATTTCTGGAGTTTCTGGAGAAGCAGGCGGCGCGGTGAAAGCGGCGGTGAAATATCTCTGGATCGCGGCGGCGGCCGCAGCGGTCGCGGCGGCGCTCGTCTTCTGGCGCCAGCGCGCGTCCGGTCCGTCCGGGGAGGAGGGGCTGGCGCGCGCCGAGGCCCTGCTCCGGGAAGGCCGGGCCGCGGAAGCCGTTCCCCTCCTGGAAGGGATGGTCCGGAAGGCGGCGCCGGAAGTCCGCGCCCGCGCCCATCTGCTTCTCGGGGACGCCGCCGCGGCGGCGGGCGACGCCGGCCGGGCGCGCGCTCTCTACGCCGAGCACGTCCGCGACTATCCCGACTCGCCGGGGAGGGGAGAGGCGCGCTTGTCCCTGGGCGGGCTCCTCCTCCTCGCCGGAGACGCGGCGGGGGCGCGGGAGGCCCTGGCGGCGGGGCTCCGGGAGGCGGCCGCTTCCCCGCGGGCGCCGAAGGCCCGGGAGCAGCTCGGCGCCCTCAACCTCCGGGCCCTCCTCGACGGTCCGGCGGAGGGCTGGAGCGGCGAGTACACGGTCGTTTCCGGGGACACCATCTCGGCCATCGCCACCCGCTTCCACGCCACCGCCGCCCTGGTCAGCCGGATGAACGGCCTCGCCAACGCGGTCATTCGGGAGGGGCAGGTTCTCCGGGTCCCCTCGGGCCGCTTCGAGGTCCTGGTCAGCAAGTCCGCCAACAACCTGACCCTTCTCTACGGCGGAGAGTTCTTCAAGGTCTACCCGGCCGGCACCGGCAAGCAGAACTCGACGCCGGCGGGGACCTTCGCCATCGCGACCAAGCTCGTCGATCCGCCCTGGTACACCGGCGAAGGGGTCATCCCCCCCGACGACCCCCGCAACGTCCTGGGCACGCGCTGGATGGGATTTAACGATCCCTACGCCAACTTCGGGATTCACGGAACGGTGGAGCCGGACTCGGTGGGAACGCAGTCGAGCGAGGGGTGCGTCCGCCTCCTCAACGAGGACGTGGAGGAGCTCTACGACTTGCTCCCCTACGGGACGAAGGTGACGGTGGTGGAGTAGAGGAATGGATATATATTTCCAATCTTTATGAACGAGCGCAACCGACACGTCCTCGACTTCGAGAAACCCCTGATCGAGATCGAGGAGAAGATATCCGAGCTCGGCCGCTATTCGGAGGCCGAGAAGATCGGGATGGAAGGCGAGATCGCCCGTCTGCGCCGGGAGGCCGACCGGGTGCAGAAGGAGATCTTCTCCCGACTCACCCCCTGGCAGAGGATCCAGCTCGCCCGCCACCCCGACCGCCCCTATTTTCTCGACTACGTCCCCCGGATCTTCGCCGAGTTCGTCGAACTGCACGGCGACCGCATGGGGGCGGACGACCAGGCGATCGTCGGCGGGCTCGCCCGCCTCGACGCCTCCCGGGTGGTCCTCCTCGGCCAGCAGAAGGGGCGGGACACCAAGGAGAACCTGCGCCGGAACTTCGGCTCCCCCCATCCCGAGGGCTACCGCAAGGCGGCCCGCCTGATGAGGCTCGCCGACAAGTTCCGCCTCCCCCTGGTCTGCTTTCTCGACACCCCCGGCGCGTTTCCCGGGGTGGGAGCGGAGGAAAGGGGCCAGGCCCAGGCGATCGCCGAGAACATCCGCCTGATGATGGAGCTGAGGGTCCCGATCGTGGTGGTGATCATCGGGGAGGGCGGGAGCGGGGGGGCGCTGGGGATGGGCGTGGGGGACCTGGTCTACGTCATGGAGAACGCCTACTATTCGGTGATCTCCCCCGAGGGCTGCGCCGCCATCCTCTGGAAGTCGAAGGACAAGGCGCCGGAGGCGGCGGCCGCGCTCAAGCTCACGCCGCGGGATCTCCTGGAGCTCAAGCTGGTGGACGGGGTCATCCCCGAGCCCCTGACCGGCGCCCACCGGGATTTCGACCGGGCGGCCGCCCTGGTCAAGCAAACCTTGCTGGAAGGGCTCCGGGATCTGGAGGGGCTGCCCAGCCAGATCGTGATCCACCGTCGGCAGGAAAAATACCGGAGGATGGGAATCTATGGCCAGAGCGGCGGGTAAGATCAGGAAAGCGTTTCCCTCTGACGTGGCGCAGATCAAGGCTCTGATCAACGGCTACGCCGACCGCGGCTGGATGCTGCCGCGGTCGCTCTCCGACATCTACGAGGGGATCCGGGATTTCTGGGTCCTGGAGGACCGGTCCAAGGTGGTGGGCTGCGTCGCCCTCCATGTCTGCTGGGAGAACATGGCGGAGGTGCGGTCGCTGGCGGTGGCGGAGAGCCACCAGAAGAAAGGCCGGGGGGCCGACCTGGTCGAGACCTGTCTGAAGGAGGCGGCGGCACTCGGCGTCCGGAAGATCTTCACGCTCACCTTCATCCCCGCCTTCTTCGCCCGCTGCGGCTTCCGGGAGGTCGGCAAGGAGGCGCTCCCCCACAAGATCTGGCAGGACTGCCTGAACTGCCCGTATTTCCCGGACTGCAAGGAAGTGGCCATGCTGAAGGAACTCAAAGAATGACACCGGCCCGGTTCGGCTCGGCTAAAAAATTAACCTCGAATTCCGCGAATTACTCCCGGCTGGCTTGGCAATTTAACTACGAATTACGCGAATTTCGCGAATTAAACCCGGCTTGGCTATTGCGCCGCGAAAAAGCTCAAAAATTTTGCGGAGAATAAAAACAGGCCCAGACGGGCCCACTTCGCGAAATTCGCGTAATTCGTAGTTAAAATTATTTGCGAGCCACAGCCGAGCCCATCCCCGTAGTCCGCGGCTGTTTTCAAAGGCCCAACCGGAGGGCCCAGAGGCCGATGATCGTCTTGGAATCGCGGATCTTCCCCGCCCGGATCATCCCCTCCACCTTCCGTCGCGGGAGGAGGATGGTTTCGATCGCCGCCTCGTCCCGGGCCGTCTCCGGCGCCCGGCGGAGGCCCCGGGCGAGATAGACGTGGATGATCTCCGTGGACATCCCCAGGGTGGGGTAGTAGCTGACCAGGCGCTTTAGGCTCCCCGCCCGGAAGCCCGTCTCCTCCATAAGCTCCCGCCGCATCGTCGCCGCCGGGCTCTCCCCCCGCTCCATCTTGCCGGCCGGGATCTCCAGGGTTTCCCGTTCCAGGGCCTTGCGGAACTGGCGGACCAGGAGGACCCGGTCGCCGGGGAAGAGGGCGACCGCGGCGACCGCGCCGGGGTGCTCGAGAACATAGCGCCGCTTCTCCCCCCCGCCGGGGATGCGGACCCGGTGCTCCCGGAGAGTGAAGAAGGGGCCCTGAAAGATTGAGCGTTCCCGGATCGTTTTCTCGTTCATTGCAGCGTATTCTATCAGAAAATCGTTTTCGCGGGATCGCCGCGCGGACCGGGAAGGTCCGCGGATCAGAAGCGAAAACCCAGCGAGGCGAACAGGACGTCCAGGCCGCGGTTGGGCTGTTCGATCCCGGCGTTGGAGCGGTGCTCGTAGGCCCCCTGGAGGATGATCCGCTCGATCCGGAAACCGGCCGCCGCCCGGACGCAGAAGTTCATGGGCTCGGACATCCGCTCGTAGGTCGCGTCGGAGTATGACCCGCCCCCGGCGGCGAGGAGGAAGGCGCCGAACCTCCGGGTCAGATTCCCCTCGATCTTGAGGAGGAGGCAGAGCGAACCCTCGGAGGCGCTTTCCGGACGGTAGACCCGCCCGGCCGTGAGCTCCGCCCCCCAGACCAGGGGGCGCGGGTAGAAAAAGGAGAAGGGGATGTCCGGGGGCTCCTCCCAATCGGAGAGCCAGACCCGGTAGGAGAAGGTCCCGCCCCGGGTCTCGAGGTTGCGGAGCGTGTCCACGTAGGTCCCGAAGAGGACCTCGTTTTCCAGGGCGGGGAGGAGGGGGGGGACGGCGAGCAGCCCGAGGGCGGCGAGCAGGATGCTCCTGGCCAATCGTTTCATGGTCGTCGGGGGCATTATTGCGCAGGATCCGTCCCCTTTGCACGGTGAATCCCGGCCCGTGTTCGTAGCCGCGGACCCTGGGGGGCCGCGGAACCGGCCCCGCGCGCGGACCTGTCCCGACGCATGCGTCGGGATGATTATTGTGGGATCTGCGTAAGGGTGAATCAAAGGTCCGCGCCTACGAAAGCGGGGCGTCCGCCCCCCCCTTGTCTTGCGGGGGGGGCCGGGTTATGATATGAAATCGGTTTGAAGGCGCGCATCCCCGGGCGGCGAGGAGGGGACGGGAGGGTCGCCGGGTCCCCGTAGCTCAGTTGGATAGAGCATCGGATTTCTAATCCGAGGGCCGGGTGTTCGAATCACCCCGGGGACGCTTTATACTATGGTCATTGGGCTAGGGTTGGGTTAGTGGTCTAGGGGATGGGTCAGGGAGAGGTGCGCCGGGCTGAACCTCTAACCTTACCCTGGCCCCGGCCCATCGGTTCATGGTGAGCGTAGCTCAGCTGGTCAGAGCGCCTGGCTGTGGCCCAGGTGGTCGGGGGTTCGAGTCCCCTCGCTCACCCTTAAAATATTTGCTCCGCAAATATTTTAAATTTGATATAAGGATGGCTCCCGGTCCCGCCGCGGAGATGGGACGAGACCGGCGGTGTTCTTATTTGCGGCTTCGAAATATTCCGCGCAGCGAAATATTTTGCCTCCGTAGCTCAATTTGGTAGAGCAGCGGACTCTTAATCCGTTGGTTGAAGGTTCGAGTCCTTCCGGAGGTATTTTCCCGCGGCCAAGCCGCGGGAAAATAAGTTGGACACCGATCGGGCGGTTTCCCAAGGGCAACGGTTAACCTCCCGATCGAGGGATTGTTCGGGGACTTGGAGACAATAATCGCCCGGGAGAAATTCAAAATATTTCGCGGCGCGAAATATTTTGGCCCCTTCGTCTAGTGGCCAAGGATGCCAGATTCTCAGTCTGGAGACATGGGTTCGATTCCCATAGGGGCTATGTTTCTGGCCCGCCGATCTTCGATCGGCGGGCCAGAAACATAAATCATGGGAGCCATCGCCATCCCCCGGCCGGTCAAGCTGATCTGCGGGATCCTCGCCGCGTCGCCCTCCTGGCTCGACCGGGGCCGCGAGACTCTCGCCGCCAGATTCGGGGAGATCGACGCCGCCAGCCTCCCCGTTCCCTTCTCCTTCACGGTCTATTACCGCGACGAGATGGGGGAGAACATTCTCCGTCAGTTTGTCTCTTTCCGCTTATTGATCCCCGCGGAAAACCTGGCCAATATCAAGCTGGCCACGAATGCGATGGAGACTCCCCTCAGCGAAGGCGGAAAGAGACGGGTCAACCTCGACCCCGGGTATCTCGACCTCTCCAAGCTCGTCCTCGCCACCACCAAGGACGCCACCTACCGGGTCTACCTGGGGGAGGGGATCCACGCCCAGCCCACCCTCTTCTTCCGGGATGGTTCCTTCCGCCCCTGGGAGTGGACCTATCCGGACTACCGGGCGTGCTCGGCGATCGAGTTCTTCAACCGGGTGAGGGGAGAATATAAAAAAGGTTACGTAATGTTACGCAAGGTTACGTAGGGTTACGTAAGGTTACGGGACTCACTCTCCATCCACATCGATGGCATCGATGATCCCGACGCAGACCGCCCGGACCACGCCGTTAGGCCCGGTCTTCAGGATCTGGCGGGCCGAGTTGCCCTCGTCGACGAGGAGGACGCGGTCGCCCGGGCCGGCCATCACCCGGTCGAAGGCGACGACGTAGTCGGAGGCGGCCGAGAGGTCGGGGTTGAGGAGCTTGACCAGGAGCATCTTCTCCCCCCGGTAGTGGTCGAGCTTGAGCGTCGAGACGACGGTTCCGATGACCTGGCCGATCTTCATGGCAACGGTATCAGGTGTCAGGTGTCGGGTGAAAAGAACCGCCTGGATTGCCTGCGCTTCTCACCGTTCGATTTGCCGCTTTCCGGTTTCCGCCTTCGAGTGGGCGCCCGCTTTCTTCTTGCTTCTAACCTCTGCCTTCTGACTTCTGACTTCCGTGGTCTCCACGGCGTCAACGATCGAGGTGATCAGGGCGTCGGCGGGGTTGAAGGGGACGGGAAGGGGGAGGGTGGCCTCGCGCCCGCCGATGTAGGTGACGATCTGGCCTTCCCCCGCCTGCTGGGAATCGCAGGCGACGATCGGAGAGCCCTTCGGAGCGAGGTTCTCGTCCAGGGGCTGGACGATCAGGAACTTCACCCCCGCGAAGGCCTCGATCTTCCGGGTGCTGACGAGCGTTCCGATGACTCTGCCGAGGAGCATGGGCTGGATCTCAAATCTGAGATTTCAGATCTCAGAAAACTGATCGCTGATCATTGATCCTTGATCGTTGATCAACGGTTACTCTTTGGATTTATCGTAGCAGACCTTCCCCCCGATCTCCCAGGAATCGACCACGGCCAGGATGACGGCGTCGTTGGGGCGGTCGCGGGTGATCTCGGTCTGGCGGGCCGAGGAGCCGGTGGAGTAGAGGACGACTTCTCCCCGGCTGACGCCCAGGGGGTCGGCGGCGACCACATAGCCCCCGCTCGGCTTCCCGGCGCAATCCAGGTCCCGGAGGAGGAGGAAGGGGATCCCCTCCATCTTCTCGTCCTTGCGCGTGGCGACGACCGTTCCGGCGACCGAGGCGATGTTCATCTTAAATTTTCCTGCGGAAAATTTAATGGCACGCTGCCGTTGCTTCTTCCTTGTCGGCATCTTCCCCGAAGAGATGGTCAGAGTCAAGACCTTCCGGCACCGGTATAAACCGTTGAACCGTGAACCGCAGAACCCTGAACCCTGAACCCTAATCCCCACCGAGCTTCCGGATCGCCGATGTCCGCCAGGGGGCGAGGCGGATGCCCGCCGGCCGGATCTTCTCCCCCGCCCGGAGGCAGGCCTCTTCCCAGGCGGCGCGCGCGGCGGCCAGCGCCCGGGTTTCGCCCGGTTCGGACGCGGCGATGTCGTCGGTCTCGCCCCCGGCGCGATCGACGCGGTAGAGCTTCTCGCCCCGCCCGGCCGCGTCGGCGGTGTAGCGGTAATCCCCTCGGTAGACCGCGATCTTTCTCTCCCTCCCCAGGTATTCGCCGAAGGCCGGCTTCTCCGTCCAGTCCCCCGGTCGTCCTTCCAGGAGAGGGCGGAGCGTCCTCCCCTGCCGGCCGGCGGGAAAGGGGAGATCGAGGAGGTCGAGGAGGGTCGGCAGGAGGTCGATCAGCTCCACCCGCTCGGGGATGTATCCGGCCGGCGGCGCGTCCCCGGGGAGGCGGACGATCAGGGGTACGCGCAGCACCTCTGGGCGGAGCGAGCCCTGGTGGCCGATCCGGCCTCGCTCCCCCAGCTCCTCGCCGCGGGTGGAGAGGACAACGACGATGGTGGAGCGGCGGAGGCCGAGCTCGTCGAGCAGGTCGAAAAGGGACTGGAGGGAGCGGTCCACGGACCGGATCTCGGCGTCGTATTGCTCGTGGACGTAGGCGATCTCGCCGGGCGCGAGGCCCGGAAGGTCGAGCCCGCCCTCCGCGTTCCGGGAGCGGAGATCGAGCTTCCCCCGGTAGTCGGCGGCGGCTCCGGCGGGCGGGGCGTAGGGCAAATGGCAGTCGTAGACGTGGAGGAAGAGGAAGAAGGGCCGGTCGCAGTTCCGCCGGAGCCAGCCCAGGGCGGGAGGGAGGACGCGCCGGATTCCGGCCCTGTTCTTGTCGAGGTAGGTGTCGAAGCCGCGCCCGAGACCGGAAGGCGGGGCCAGGAGGGGCGAATCGACGAACGCCGCCGTCCGCCGCCCGGAACGCCGCAGGATCTCGGAGAGCGTCGCGATTTCGGGATGAAGGGAGAGGGTGGGCCAGGCGACCTGGTGGACGGAGGGATAGAGCGAGGTGAAGAGGGAAAGGTGGGCGGGCAGAGACTGCGGGGACTGGCTGATCGCCGCGTCGAAGACCCGGGCGGAGCGGGCGAAGGCGTCGAGGTTGGGGCTCGCGCCGGTCCGGCCGCCGTAGGCGCCGAGCCGGTCGGCGCGGAGGGTGTCGACGGAGATGATGATCAGGTTGAACTTCGGGGGGCGGGAGGAGAGGAAGAGATACGCCGCCCCCGCGATCGCCGCGGAGAGGGCGAGGAAGATGGTGGCGGGCTTGTTAAGCACAGCAACTAATGGTCGATGGGTCAAGGTCAGGAAGTGGGTCTGGTAAACCGGTAAGGTCATTGGTGCGGCCTGGCGGCCGGTTGCACCTAACCCTGGCCCATTTTCCAGACTCGCCTCTTGTCCTCAACCTATCGACTCTTTTATTAGAAGATTTTACCGGGGTTCAGGACGCCGTTCGGATCCAGAGCCCGTTTCAAGCGGCGCATCGTCCGCACGGCGGCCGGACTTAAGGCCAGGCGGAGGTAGCGCTTTTTCGTGATCCCGATCCCGTGCTCGCCGGAGATGGTCCCGCCGAGCCCGACCGCGAGCGAGAAGACGCGGTGGGTCGCCCGGCCCAGCGCGCGCTGCCACTCCCGCTCCGCCCGGCCGCATCTGAGAAAGTTGACGTGGACGTTGCCGTCCCCGGCATGGCCGAAGCAGGCGATTTCGAGCGCCTCCTCCCTCCCGATCCTCCCAACCCCGCGGATCAGGGCGGCGACGGCGGCTCGGGGAACGACCACGTCCTGGCCGACGATGATCGGGGAATAGGTCTTCAGGGATTGGCGCATCCGCCGGCGGGCGGCCCAGAGGGCGGCCCGGTCGGGGCCTCTCCGGGCGGACTCGACCGAAAGCGCCCCGGCCCGCCGGCAGGCCGAGAGCACCTCGGCCTCCTGGCGGGCGACCGCGCGCTCGTCGTCGCCGTCCACCTCGATCAGGAGCTGGGCGTCCGCGGCGGGGGAGAAGGCGTTCTCCCGGAGCACCTCCCGGGCGATCCGCAGGCAGGCGGAGTCGAGGAACTCGATCGCGGCCGGCCGGGCGCGGCCGGTCAGGAGGCCCGTGACCGCGGAGACCGCGGGCTCGGAGGCGGCAAAGGCGGCGAGGAGGAGGCGGCGGAGGCGGGGGAGGGGGAGGAGGCTCAAGGTGGCGGAGGTGATCACCCCCAGCGTTCCCTCCGAGCCGAGGAGGAGGTGGAGGAGGTTGTAGCCCGTGACGTTCTTTTTGAGCTTGCCCCCGTAGTCGACGATCTCGCCCGAGGGGAGGACGGCGGTGATCCCCCGGCAGTAGTCCCGGGTCACGCCGTACTTCACCGCCCGCGGGCCCCCCGCGTCCTCGGCCAGGTTGCCCCCCAGCGAGCAGTCGTCGGAGGAGGCGGGGTCGGGGGGGTAGAAGAGGCCACGCGACTCGACCGCCCGGTGCAGGTCGGCGGTGATCACGCCCGGCTCGACCGAGGCCATCAGGTTCTTCCGGTCGATCTCCCGGATCCGCCGCATCCTCTCCAGGCTTAAGACCAGACCGCCCCGGACGGCCAGCGCCCCCCCGGTGACGCCCGTCCCCGCCCCCCGGGGCACGACCGGGAAGCGGTAGCGGTTGGCGAGGCGGAGGACGGCGGAGACCTCGGCGGCGGAGCGGACCAGGGCCGCCGCCTCGGGGCGGGCGAAAAGGGTCGGGTTCTCGTCCCGGGCGTAGGGGAGGAGCTGCACCGGGTCCAGGAGGAGCCGGCGGGGTCCCACGATGTCCTTAAGCGCGCGGAGCGCGTCCTGGTTCAGGCGCTTTTTCATGGCTGGCCTTCCCACTATCTCAAATTATCTCCGAAAGCCAACGGTTTTGGGGGAAATTTGGGATTGACGCTCCGCCCGCCCCGGCCGATAATGGGAGAGAAAGATCCGCAGCAAGGATAAGGCCATGGCAGAGACCCGCATGGGGAAGATCGTCCAGGCCGCCCTCCGCCCGACCGCTCCGGCCGGGCGGGGGGCCGCCAACGAGACCCCCCTGACCGAAGCCACCGAGAAGAAGGGGACGGTGAAAAGGGTGGCGATCGGCTCCGACCACGGGGGTTTCCGTCTCAAGGACTTCCTCTCCCGCCGTCTCGCCGCGGCCGGCTATTTCGTCACCGACGCGGGGACATTCTCCGAGGAGGCCTGCGATTACCCCGACTTCGCCGAGCGGGTCGGCCGCCTGGTCGCCGCCGGCGACTGCGAGCGGGGGATCATGATCGACACCTTCGGGACGGCCTCCGCCATGGCCGCCAACAAGGTGCGGGGGGTGAGGGCCTCGGTCTGCTGGGACGCGGCCACCGCCCGCTCCAGCCGGGAGCACAACAACGCCAACGTCCTCGCCCTGGGCGGGAAGTCGCATGGAGAGGCGCTGGCCGCCGAGATCGTCGAGATCTGGCTCGGCACCGAATTCGCCGGCGGCCGCCACTGGCGGAGGGTGAACAAGGTGATGGAGATCGAGCGCCGTTCCCGGCGGAGTTAGATCGGGGATCTCAGATCTCAAATCTCAGATCTCAGATCTCAAATCTCAGATCTCAGATCTCAAATTTTGGATCTTAAATCGCAAATTCCAAACGACGGGGATCAAACAAAATTTCCGAAGGAAATTATATGGACAACCAAGCCCTCATCGATCGCGTGACCAAGGAAGTCGTCTCCGCCCTCTCCGCCGCGGGAGGCCAAGCGGGGACCACCGGCTGTTCCGCCCTGGGCATCGCCTGTTCGCACTGCGGGCAGTGCGTGGTCAAGCGCCGGGACGTGGTCGACGGTTTCATCGCCTCGGGCGCGAGCCGGATCAGCGCCGCCCCCGGGATCGGAGCCGTGGAGAAAACGATCGCCGCGATGATCGACCACACCCTGCTCAAGCCCGAGGCCCGGGAGGACGAGGTGCGCGTGCTCTGCCAGGAGGCGGCGACCTACGGCTTCGCCTCGGTCTGCGTCAATCCCACCTGGGTGGACCTCTGCGCCCGGCTCCTGAGGCGGAGCGGGGTGAAGGTCTGCACCGTGATCGGCTTCCCCTTGGGGGCGACCACCTCCGAGACCAAGGCCTACGAGACCCGCAACGCCGTCGCCAACGGCGCCACCGAGGCGGACATGGTGATCAACATCGGGGCTCTCAAGTCGAAGGATTACTCCCGGGTCGAGAAGGACATCCGGGCCGTGGTCCGGTCGGCCGGTCCCCAGGTGCTCACCAAGGTGATCCTGGAGACCGCGCTCCTCAACGACGAAGAGAAGGTCAAGGCCTGCGAGCTCTCCCGGGACGCGGGCGCGGACTTCGTCAAGACCTCGACCGGCTTCGCCAAGGGCGGAGCCACCGCGGCCGACATCGCTCTGATGCGACGGACGGTGGGGGCCGAGATGGGGGTCAAGGCCTCGGGCGGCGTGCGCACCTTCGAGGACGCCCAGGCGATGATCTCGGCCGGCGCCACCCGGATCGGCGCCAGCGCCAGCCTAAAAATTATCCGGGCCAAGGACGTCTCTTCGTCGTATTGAAGCGGCGCCGGCGCCGCTTCAATGCGACGAAGAGGATTGATCGCATGAACACGCCTCCCCCCGCGAACCCGCCCCGGCGCCGGAGATGGCCGCGGGTCCTCTTCGGCTGCGCCCTCTTTTTCTTCCTCGGCCTGATCGTTCTCCTCGCCGCCGGAGTCTACGTCGCCCTGCGCTCACCGGAGGAGCCGGGGATCGAGGAAGCGGCCGTGGACCGGATCCGGATCGCCGAGCACCGCCTCTCGGGCCCGGGGAAAGCCAAGATCGCCGTCATCCCGATCGAGGGTTTCATCGGCTTCGGCGAGCCGGACGGGATCTTCGCGGGCGAGAACATGGTCGCCCGGGTGACGGAATCCCTACGGAAGGCCGCCGCCGACCCCGCGGTCAAGGCGGTGGTCTTGCGGATCGACAGTCCCGGGGGCGGGATCACCGCCTCCGACGCCATTCACCACGAGGTCGCCGCTTTCACCCTCTCCGGGAAGAAGGCGGTCGCCTTCTGCGGCGACCTCGCCGCCTCCGGCGCCTACTACATCGCCTGCGCCGCCGACCGGATCGTCGTCCACCCCACCGGGATCACCGGGAACATCGGCGTGATCATGCACACCATGAACGTGGAAGGGCTGCTGACCCGGCTGGGGGTCAGCGACGTCACGATCAAGTCGGGCGAGCAGAAGGATCTCCTCTCTCCCTTCCGCCCGATGACCGCGGCGGAGCGGGCCGGCCTGCAGGCGACGGTCGACGAGATGTTCGGCCGCTTCGTCCGGGTGGTGGCGGAGGGGCGGGGCCTTCCCGAGGAGGAGGTCCGCGCGCTCGCCGACGGTCGGATCTTCACCGGGGCCCGGGCCTGCGAACTCCATCTGGCGGACGCGTTGGGCTACGAGTCCGACGCCATCGCCTCCGCCCGGGAACTCTGCGGCGAGCCGGAGGCCGGGGTGGTCGAGTACCGCCGCACCCGCACCCTCCTCGATCTCTTCCGCGCCGCCTCTTCCCGCTTCTTCCCGCGGGGCGAACTCGCGCGGATCGGGGGGCTCCTGGAGCCACATCCGCCCAGGCTCCTGTACCTGTGGTCGCTCTAGGAAAGTCAGAAGTGCGAAGTGAGAGGTAGGAAGTAAGGACGACCGGGCCGAGAGGGCGACTTCCAAACGCCGAAACGACTTTTTATTTTTTATACTTCTCACTTCTTACTTCTCGCTTCTCACTTCTATTATGTCTTCCTGCCCCCTCACCTCCTACAGCTGCACCCTCGACGCCGGGCGGATGGAGGAGCTCCGGGCGCTCTTGCGGGCCCGCTCCTTCACATTCAGCGCCCCGCCCCACGCCGTCTTCGCCGCCGCCCGCGGCGACGTCACGGTGGCGGCCTACCGCTCGGGGAAGGTCCTGGTCCAGGGAAAGGGCACCCGCGAATTCGTAGAGTTCGTCCTGGAGCCGGAGATCCTCAAGGAGGCGCGGCTCGGCTACGAGCATCTCCTGGAGAAGACCGGGGGAAACCGGATCGGCGTGGACGAGTCCGGCAAGGGCGACTACTTCGGGCCGCTGGTGGTGGCTGGGGTCTACCTGACCGATGCCCAGGAGAAGAAGCTCAAGGCCCTCGGCGTCCGGGACAGCAAAACCCTCTCCGACCGGCGGGCGATCGAGCTTAGGCGGACGATCCGGCGCGACTGCCTCTTCTCGGTGGTGGCGATCGGGCCCGAGCGCTACAACCAGCTCTACGCCACGATGGGGAACCTGAACCAGCTCTTGGCCTGGGGGCACGCCCGGGTGATCGAGAACCTCCTCTCCAAGGTCTCCTGCGCCCGGGCGGTCCTCGACCAGTTCGGGCACAAGGACCTGGTCTTGAGGGCGTTGATGAAGAAGGGGAGGACGATCGAGGTGATCCAGCAGTTCCGGGGGGAGTCGGACATGGCGGTAGCGGCCGCCTCGGTCCTGGCCCGGGGAGAGTTTCTCCTGCGGCTGAAGAAGCTCTCCGAAGAGATCGGCGTCCCCCTCCCCAAGGGGAACGCGATCGAACCGGTGCTGGCCGCCGGACGGGCCGTGATCGGGAAGTGGGGGATGGAGTCCCTGGTCCGGGCGGCCAAGGTGCATTTTAAAACCACCAAACAGATGGTCACCGCCTGATTCATCGGCTTGCGGTCGATGAGCGGATGCTGATAGGGAACCTGTCGTTGGGTTGGGGAGAGGAAGTGGGTCTAGTCGATGGGTAAGGTTGATGGGGTAGCTTGGCTCGCGGTTTGCGTGCTCCACCTTACCCTAACCCATATACCAGACCCACATCCCGACCCTGACCCATCCACCAGCCGTCTGGTCCATGTTCGCCCACCTCCACTGCCATTTCTTCGGCTCCTACTCCGACAGCCTCCTCTCGCCGGAGCGGGACGTCCCGCGGCTGGCGGAGATGGGATTCCGCGCGGTCGCCATCACCGACCACGGGGAGATCGCTTTCGCCTACCCCTTCTTCCGCGCCTGCCGCTCGGCCGGGATCCGGCCGGTGATCGGATGCGAGGTCTACTTCGTCGCCGCCGCGGCGGAGGCGATCGCCCGGCACGACGACTACCGGAACCACCTGGTCCTTCTGGCCAAGGACAACCGCGGCTTCCTCAACCTGGTCCGCCTCCTCAACGCCGCCTGGATCGAGAACAACTTCGGGGAGTCCCGGGGCCTGGTCGATTTCGCCCTCCTCGAGCGCTTCCACGAGGGGCTGATCGCGCTCAGCGCCTGCTTCTGGGGCTCGATCCCCCAGAAATTCCTGACCGGGGGACGGGAGGAGATGGAGAAGGAGCATCGCCGCTTTCGGGAGATCTTCGGGGACGACCTCCACCCCGAGGTCGCCCGGCACGGGATCGCGGACGAGGAGAAGGCGAACGCGGCCCTCCTCGAACTCTCCCGCCGTCAGGGGCTGAAGCCCGTCCTCACTAATGACTGCCACTACTTCCGTCCCGAGGACTGGGCGGCGCACGACGCCCTGATCAAGACCCGCTTCGGCTTCCCGACCTCCTTCGCCATCGATTCCCGGGAGTACTGGGTGAAGAGCGAGGAGGAGATGCGCGCGCTCGGATTGCCGGCTGCCTGCTGCGACAACGCCTGGGCGGTGGCCGAGCAATGCTCGGTCGACCTCGACGCCCTGCCGCCGCTTGAGGCCTCGGGGGATTTCGCCCCGGAGCGGGAGGCGGTCTTCGCCGCCGGGCTGAACGTCATCGAGGGCCGCCAGGCCCTCGCCGACGCGGCGGGGGCGCGGGGGGAGGACGAGGAGGAGACGGGGCGGGCCCTCGAGCTCATTCCCCCCGGAGCGACGATCGAGGAGGCGGTCCGGGGATCGGCGGCGCTCCGGTCGTATTTCGAGGAGCGCCCAGGCCTCAAGGAGATCGCCCGGAAGCTCGAGGGGGTGCCGCGCTCATCCGAGCCGGACCTGGCGCGGGCGGTCGCCGCCCCCCTCGCCGCCGTCCGGGAACTCCTCCCGGTGAAGCGGATGGAAGGGGAGGTGATGCTGCAGTATCCCGGAGCGGTCGCCGAGAGCCTCCAAGTGCCTTGGCTCCCCGCGGCGCGGCTGGAGGAGAGGAGTGTAGCCTTCGCCGCCCGGATCGGGTCGCTGCGCCTGTTCCGCTTAGGGCGGGAATGCTACCGTTCGCGCCGCTACGCGGAGGCGGCCGAGCGCTTCGGCGCTTCCGCCGCGGCCGATCCTTCCCGCCTCGACGCCCGCTACTTCCGCGGCCTCTGCCTCTACTCCCTGAAGCGCTACCGGGAGGCGATCGCCGAGTTCTCCGGGCTCGAGGCGGGGGGGTACAACCGCCGCCGGATGGGGCGGGTTCTCGCCCTGATCGGCTGGGCCCACCGGAAGCTGGGCGACAACGCCGCGGCCCGGGCCGCCTGGGAGCGGGCCCTCCTCAGTCAGAAGAACTATCCCCCCCTCCACTATGCCCTCGGGACCCTTTCTTTTTATGAGGGCGATCGCTGCTCGGCTGCGAACTCCATGAGAACTTTCTTGGCGTTGGCGCCGGAAGGGCGAAACGCGGAGAGGGCGCGGGCGCTCCTCCGCCGTATTGAGCGGGGAAGCCGGTGACGGCGGTCTCCGCCTCGGGCGCGGCGGGCGCGGCCGTGGCCGCTCCCGGGGTTTCCGGAGCGGCCGCGGGCGGGGGGGTTGCCGCCGCCCCGGCGGCGGGGGTTGCCGCCGGCCCGGCGGCGGGAGCTGCCGCCGCCCCGGCATCGGCGGGGGGAGCCGGGCTCTCCGGCGCCCCGGCGTCCGCGGCCCCGGCTTCGGACACCACGAGGTATTTGGGGTCGGTGACCACCAGGCGGACGAAGTTCTTCTCCTTTTCCAACCTTCCGGTGGCGACGACGGTCTTCCCCTCGTAAAAGCTGGCGGCGTCGGGGGGAAACTTGGACAGGTCGGCCTTGCCGATCTTGATCGAGATGTTATTCCGGTAGTCCTGGTCGAAGTTCAGGTAGAGGTTCCCGCTCTTCTCGGAGAAATGGGAGCCCACGATCGGACCGGTGAAGGTCTTGGTCTGGCCGACGTATTTCATCCCCTCAGTGTAGTCGAGCGCGACGACGAGGGGAGTGGGAGGCGGCTTCATGCCCGGCGGGAGGGAGGGGGTGGGAACGGGCGTGGGCGGGGGGAGGACGAACTTGGCCCCGCATTTCGGGCAGTTGCCCTGGCGCTCTTCGCTCGGGGCAGTGAAGGATTCGGAGCACTTCCAGCACTTGAGAGTGCGCGTCGTCTGCTCCTGGGCGGCGAGCGGCGAGGGAAGGACGGTCGTCGCCAGGAAGAGGGCGAGGGCCACGGCGATCAGCATTCTGACCATGGGCGTTTCTCCCGCTTAACAAGTTAGGCGTTGTCGGGCCGCAGCGGCTTTGCTAGCATGACCCGCCGCATAGTATATCCGCTCGGCCCCCGGGATGCAACCCGGCCGGGGCGTCGAAAAGCATCTTTGAACGTCCCGCCTCTGCCGGCGGTCTATCCGACATATGCGCCAATCCCCGCCCATGGACACGGCCGGCTCGAAGCGCCCGTTCTGGGGAACCCTGGAGTCGGGGCCCCTCTGGAAGCCGGTTCTCTGGGTCTTCCTCTTCGGGCTCTGCGAGCGGCTGATCGTGAGCCTCGTCCTTTTCCATCGCTGGGGCTGGCACACGGTCTCCGGAATCGAGCTCTGGTTTTACTACGGGGTGGCCAAGGGCACTTTCGCCCTTTACTCCGCCTTCGACCCCTCCTGGTGGATCCTGAAGGTCCTGGGGTTTCTCTTCTCCGGCGAGGTCCTTCTTTACTCCATCTTTTTTATATCCTCCTTCTGCTCCGCGGTCAACGGGGCGCTCTTCTGCTTCCTCCTCTCCCGCCTCCACGACCGCAAGACCGGGCTGCTCGCCGGGGTCATCTATACCTCGATGGTCCTCCCGATGTTCAACAGCGCGGGGACCGTGACCCACGACATCTTCGCCGAGCCCTACCTGATCCTGGCGGTCTACGGCGCGGCGCAGGCCTTCCGGACCAAGGGATGGCGGGCGGCGGCCTATGCCGCCCTCTCCGCCCTCTGCATCTTCCTGGGCAAGAACGTGGGCCCCTCCGTCTTCGTCTCGGTGGGCGCGATCGTCATCTTCCTCCTCTGGCGCGGCGTGCTCGTCTTCCTGGGCGATGACCCCCGCCGCCGCCTGGCCGCCTTCGCCGCGGTATCCCTCGGAATCCTCGGCTTGGTGACCCTGGGCTCCTGCCTCCTCTTCAAGGTCCTCCATCCCCACTCCCTGATCGTCGCCGCGGCCGCCTTGGTCCTGTACTACGCCCTCTTCCAGTGGATCCGCATCGGGATGGCGGCGGGGAGGCTCAAGGATTTCATCCCCCTGGCGGCCTTCCTGGCCGTGATCGCCGTCCTGCTCGTCCTCCTCCACGTTTACGTCATGCCCGCCTTCAAGGAGTACACCTTCGACCGGGCGCTGGCCGAGCGAGGAGTGGACGTCCGGGCCCAGATCAAGGCGGGCTCGGGCGACGTGCTCGCCACCTCCGAGGGCGACTACTGGCTCCGCTTCAACTTCCTCATCTTCTTCGCCCCGGTCGGCCTCTATATCGCTTTTCGCAAGCGGGACGTCCTGGTCTGGGGGATGGTCCTCGCCGGTTTCCTGGCGGCGCTGGCCGCCGACCGGGGGACCCGGCCGCTCTCCATGGGCGCGGCCTGGGCGGCCGCGCTCGCCCTGGCCAACTGGTCGGTCGCCTTCGACTGGGCGGTGGCGGCGGCGCTGGCCTTCGTCACCGGCTACTTCGGAGGGCGCTACTCGACCGAGTACGCGGTGATCTTCCCGGTCGGCGCTCTGGTGCTGTATCTCTGCGTCCAGTGGCCCAGCCGGGGGACGAAGCTGGGGGGGTCGATCCTCTCCGTCTCCTTGAGCCTCCTCTGGCTGCTCCTGGGCTCGCTCCTGGGGCTCAAGGTATTGCGGGCCCGCCAGGCCGGGGACGCGGCGGCCTTCGATTCCATCCGGAAGTACTGGACGGTCCAGTCCTGCCTCCTCGTCCCGTCCCTCATCCTTCTCCTGGAAGCCTTCCTCCGCCGCCCGCTCCCCTCCCGGAAGAGCCGGGACCCTTGCGCCCAGGAAGCCGCCCGCTGGTTCGGGCGGGATCCCGTCCGCTTCTCCCTCCTTCTCGGCTGGGGACTCCTCGCCCTCTCCCTCCTCGCGGTCGCGGCCGTCTACGCCGACCTCCTCGCGGGGAAGACTCCGGCGGTGGCGGGGAGCGGGCTCAAGGGGACGATCGGCTTCCTCTGGAATAACCTCTATCTCCTCCTCCCCCTGGCGGTCGGGGGCCTGATCTTCCTCCTCGCCTTCCCGCGCCGCGGCGAGGCCAGCCGGCCCTTCTACTGGGGGATCGCTGCCGCCTGCTTTCTCTTCGCCACCGTCATCCCCTCGATGAACCAGACTCCCAAGTCCAGCGAGGCGGAATACCGGATCTACCGCTGGCTAGAGGCCAACGCCCCCCGGACGGGCAAGATCATGGTCCCCTGGAGCGACGGCTATCTGGCCGAGTCGATCTCGGGCCTCCCCTCGATCTTCTCCCCCCACCACATCGATTTCGAACTCCCCCGCCTTTACTGGCAGAGCGAGGAGGAGGCGGCCCTCTCCCTCCTCGCCCACGGCGTCCGGTATATCCTGATCTCCACCAAGTACTTCCGCTTGATGGCCTACAACCCCACGACCGGGGAGTTCCAATACTCCTTCTCCCCCGATATCATCTACCAGCCGCAACAGGCAGGCATCGCCAAGATCGCCCAGCTGGAGAAGACCGCCCTTTTCCAGCTTCTTTACAAGCCCCAGGACCTGAAAAGGTTCCGCCTTCTGCACCGGGAGGTCGAGTCGAGCGACCCCGACCCCCGCCGGCGGGAGGCCTTCCTGGCCTACTCCGTCAATTAAATAATGGGCCTCCTCCGGAGGAGGCCCATTATTTAATTGAAATTCGCCGAAGATGTATTATATTTCCCCACCCATAGCCTGTTCCCACGGGAAGCGGCTCTTCTCGGGCTAGGGGTCATCTTCCCCGAGCCAACAGAGACGGCGAACTCCTTTTTGCCCCGCGGATTTTGGCGGCGCAAAAAGCCGCGGAGCAAAAAGATGGACAAACTGACCCGCAAAGAACTCCAGCATGACGGACTGGTGGACGCGGTCTCCTCCAGCGCCGCCCACTTCCAAACCCATTCCCGGGCCTATATCGCCGCCGGGGCGTCCCTGCTCGTCCTGATCCTGCTTGTCGCGCTCTTCCTCTACCGCCGCTCCGCCGGCCAGGCCGAGGCCTCCCGCCTCCTCAACAGCGCCCGCAGCGCCGCGGAATTGGAGGCGATCGTGGAGAAATACCCGGCTAGCGAGGCCGCCCCCCTGGCCCTCCTCTCGCTGGCCGACTTCCTCTTCCGCCAGGGGCAGTATGAGGCCGCCCAGGGACGCTATCGCCGTTTCGTCGAATCCTACCCCGAGCACGAATCGGCCGCCTTCGCCCAGATGGGGCTCGGCTACTGCCAGGAGGCCTTGGGGCAGCTTCCGGAAGCGCTCGACGCCTACCGCCTAGTCGAGGGGAAATACCCCGGCTCCTCGCTGGGAGCGGAGGCGCTTTTCAACGCCGCCCGGATTCAGAACGCCCTGGGATCGCCCTCCGAAGCCCAGATCACCTACGGCCTGATCGTCAGCCAGTATCCGCAGAGCGCGTTCGCCGCCTCGGCCCGGGAGGCCGCGGCGCGCCTGAGCGCAAGGCCCGCTGCCTCCCCGCCGGTCCCGACGCCGTAAGGCCTCAGCAGCGCGGTGGGGGCCTAGCCCGATCGAAATCGAGGAGACGATGCCACCTCTTGCGCCTTCCGCCCTATCCCCAAGGATTGCGCTTTCGGAGTGGGGGGGGGGGGGGGGGGGGGGGGGGTGTGGGGGGTGGGGGGGGGGGGCGAACGCGGCACGGCGGGGGGCGGCGGGCCCCCCCCCACCGCCACCAAAATCACGGAGGGGCGGGGCCGCCACGCTGGGCTGCCCCCCCCCCCCCGCCCCCCGCCTAACCCCCGCGGCGTCCAGCCGCCGCACTCCAAAGCGCCCCGAAAATAATTCGGGGCGCGGGCCCTCACCGCGCTGCTGAGGCCTTACGGCGGCAGGCATTTTTGGCTTGACGGGGTTGACCCCCCTTGATACCTTCGGCGCGTTGTACTTATGCGCGACCGGAACGGAAACGACAAGAAGGAGGTTGTGATGATGAAAAGACTGGTGCTGGCCATCCTGGCCTTGGCGGCGATCTTCGCCCTGGGCCGGGACCTCAAGGCCGAGGTCCAGAACGTCCGCTTGGGGGGGGACATCCGGACCCGGTTCTACTACACCAAGAACCTCTATGACCTGACCAGCGACGCCGACGACGACGATTTCTACATCCGCCAGCTCTCCCGGGTTTCCGCGGAGGCCGACCTCACCGACAACGTGTGGGCGGTGGCCACCGTGGAGGCGGACGGGGTCTGGGGGCAGTACGTCGCCCACAAGGAGACGGTGACCGACTCCTCCGGCGCGGTGATCGGGGACCGCTGGGTCAAAGAGGACAACGAGTGGGACGTCGACATCGCCGAGGCCTATCTTCAGATCAGCGAGATCTTCTACAGCCCGCTCACCGTCAAGTTCGGGCGGCAGTATCTCCAGTACGGGCGGGGCTTCCTCATCTCCAGCCGCGACTGGCGCTACCGGTTCGACGCCGTCCGGGCGATCTTCGATTTCTTCCCCTGGACGATCGACCTTCTCTACTCCCGCCTCACCGAGTCCGACCAGGCGATCACCGGCGGCTGGGGCAAGGGCGCCGATGACGAGGACCTCTTCGGGGTGAACTTCAACTACCAGGAGGACCTCTGGTCCCTGGAAGGCTACGTCTTCGGCATCCGGGACGCGATCAACGACGAGGACCTCGTGGGCGGCGAGGACAAGGACGCCCCGGTGGCGGTGGGCATCCGCGCCGACGCCTCCCCGGTCGAGGCCCTCGACCTCTGGGGCGAGTTCTGCTACGAGCTGGGCTCCTACCAGGCCGCGGGATCGGACGAGGACGCCGACATCAAGGCTTTCGGCTTCGACCTGGGCGCGGTCTACGTCTTCGACGTGACCTGGGAGCCGGCCCTGGCCCTCTCCTACACCTTCGGCTCGGGCGACGACGGCGACGACGCGGACGACTACAAGTTCTTCAACCCGCTCTTCAACAACACCTACTACGGCTACGCCTACTCGCCGCTGGTCTCCAACATCGGGATCTTGAACGGGCAGCTCTCGATGGTCCCCTCCGAGGACTTCACCCTGATCCTCGACCTCTTCTACTACATGCAGAACGAGGAAACGGTCATGTCCATGGGCGACCCCGGTAAGGACAAGGGCGGCGTGATGTGGCCGACCGACGGGGAGGACAACGATCTGGGGATGGAACTGGACGCCATCGCCGAGTACGACTACAGCGAGGACCTCTCCACGCAGCTGGTCTTCGCCTGGTTCAAGCCGGGCGACGCGTACAAGACCGACCTCTTCGATCCGGACGATGTTTTTGAGATCCGGGCGGAGCTCCTGGTCAGCTTCTAAGCTAAAAAAAATGGCCCTTCCCGCCGTTGCGGGAAGGGCCATTTTTTTTAGGATGATGCGCCCTGCATTGTATGCCAAGAGATTGCTTCGTCCCCTTCGCTTAAGCTCGGGGTTCTCGCAATGACCGGAATCATGTAAGGTTACTTCCGGGACAGCCCACTAGGTTGGACATGCCCATGCGCCGTCTCCTGAAATGGCTTCTCTTCCTCCTCTTCGCCTCGGGATACCTCTGGGCCAAGTCGTACGCCATCCACTACACGGCGAGCGGGGACGAGAACGCCTATTTCTACATGGCCAAGCTGATGGCCGGGGGGAAGGTCTTCTACCGGGACTTTTTCTTCGCCCACCCCCCGCTGGAGCTTCTCCTCCTCGCCGCCATCTACGCCCTCTTCGGCTTCCAGCTCCTCCTCTTCAAGCTCACCGCAGTTCTCCCCCCCCTGATCGCCGCCGCCTTCCTCTACCACCGCTTCTGGAAGACCGGCCGGGCGGGGGCGGGGGTCGCCTTCCTCGCCCTCTTCCTCTTCGACTACGAGTTCCTCAAGATCTCGAGCCACCCCTTCGGACTCTCCCTGACCGGCGCTCTTCTGATGATGTCGCTCTACTTCTTTCTCGAGGAGAGGCCGCTCGCGGCGGGGATCTTCTGGGGGCTGGGCGCGCTGGTCGGCCTCTACGCCCTGCCCTGGGGGGCGGCGGCCGGCGCTTATTATCTCCTCCGGGGGGGAGGCAAGCGGCCGCTGGCCCGCTTCCTTCTCGGCTTCGCCGCCGTCTTCCTCCCGGTCAACGGCGCCCTCCTTCTCCTCTTCCGGGGCGACTATCTCAACCCGGTCTTCCTCTATCACTTCCGGAAGCCGCCCGGCCAGGAGGCCGTGGCCGACGTGATCATCCGGGTGATCCGGCGCAACCTCCCCCTCTTCTTCGCTCCCTTCCTCTATGTCTGGGAAAAGAAGGAGGCCAAGGGATGGACGGTCCTGGCCGCCGGCGCCGGATACTTCGCCATCCTCTGCGGGCTGAACCCGCTCTTCACCCAGTACTTCATGCTCCCCCTGCCGTTTCTTTCCTGGATCGGGGCGGCGGGGCTGGAGGGGGTCGTCCGCCGGGCCCTTCGGCCCTGGGCGCGGCGCCTGGCCGCCGCGGGGATAGGGATCGCCGTCGCCCTCGCCTCCGCGGACTCCGTTCGCCGCTACCTCGTCCACGAGCGCGGGACCGATTTCCAGAACCTCTCCGCCTGCCTCGACCTGATCGGTAAGAACTGCGGGCCGGACGAGGTCATCTTCGGCCAGGTCACCTGCGCCCCCCTCCTCGCCCTCCTGAGCGGCCGCGAGCTCGCCCTGGGGATGGTGGACACCAACCCCATGCGCTTCCTCTCCGGACTGGCGTCGATCGAGGAGACGCTCTCGGCGCTGGAGAAGGAGGATCGGCTCGCCCTCCTCGTTCTCCAGGAGGACCGCCTCTGGACCGACCCGCGGGTCCTCCGCTTCCTGGAGGGGCGCTTCGCCCCGGCCGCCGTTTTTGAGGAGTCGGGCGAGAGGGTTTACCTATTCATCCGGGCGTCTCCGGGCGGCCAACCGGTGGGCGATCCGTAGGCGCGGACATTAATGTCCGCGCGGTCAGGGGGGAGAAGCGAAAGGAAGGTATCCATGGAAATAATCGCCGCCGCCGCTTTTCTGCTCCTTCTGGGAGTGATCGTCTATCTGGCCGTCCGCTCCGACCGGAAGCTCGCGGATCTTCGCCGCCTCCAGGAGGACGGCCGGGGCTTAAGCCTGATGCAGGAGCAGCTCGGACAGCTCTCCGAACGACTGGACCGTCGTCTCGAGGGCGTGAACCGCCAGCTCCAGACGACCACCGGGGACATCGGCCGCTCGATCGCCGTGGTCAGCGAGGGGCTGGGGAAGGTCTCGGAGGCCACCCAGAAGGTCTTCGAGGCCGCCCGCGACATCTCGGGCCTGGAGAAGCTGCTCCGGGCGCCCAAGTTCCGGGGGGGGTTGGGCGAGCTCATCCTGGGCGACCTCCTCTCGGAGGTCCTTCCCCCGTCCGCCTTCGCCCTCCAGCACCGTTTTCTAAGCGGGGAGACGGTGGACGCGGCGATCCGGATCGGGGAGAGGCTGGTCCCGGTGGACTCCAAGTTCCCCCTGGAGAACTTCCGCCGCCTCCTTGAGGTCCCGGAGGAGGCGGCGCGCGCCGGCGGGAAGAAGGCCTTCGTCCGGGACGTGAAGAAGCACGTCGAGGCTATCGCCATGAAATACATCCTCCCCGACGAGGGGACCTTCGATTTCGCCCTGATGTACATCCCGGCCGAGTCCGTCTACTACGAGCTGATCGTCCGGGACGAGGAGGCGGAGGAGGAGGGGGGGATCTATCAACACGCCCTCGCGAAGCGGGTGATCCCGGTCTCCCCCAGTTCCTTCTTCGCCTACCTGCAGGTGATCGTGCTGGGGCTGAAGGGGCTCGCGGTCGAGAAGTCCGCCCGGGAGGTCGTCGCCCTCCTCGACCGCCTGCGCGGGGACTTCGGACGCTTCCGGGAGGATTTCGCGACCGTGGGAACGCACCTCACGAACGCGCGCTCCCGCTACGACGACGCCGCCCGCCGCCTCGAGCGCTTTGACGAGAAGCTTGCGATCGCCGGCCGCGGCGATTCGTAGGCGCGGGCCTTGAAGGCCCGCGCGCTATCCCCCCCGGGCGCGCGGACATGAATCTTGGCGCCTACGGAAAGATGGCGAGCGGGCAAAATCCAGGTATGGTATCTTTAAAAACCGACCGGAACCTGTAAAACGCGTATTGCGGCAATCCGCCATGCCACATCTCATACTCGCCTTGCCCATCCTCCTCTTCTCGGTGATCGTGCACGAGGTCGCCCACGGCTGGGTGGCGCTGCGCTGCGGCGACCCCACCGCCCGGGACGCCGGGCGGCTGACCTTGAACCCGCTGCCGCACATCGAGCTCTTCTCCACCATCCTTCTCCCCGCCCTCTGCCTGATCTCGAGGCTGGGGTTCTTCATCGCCTCCGCTCGCCCCGTCCCGGTCAACCCCCAACTTCTCCGCGGCGGGGAGCGCGACCATCTCAAGGTGACGCTGGCCGGGCCCTTCTCCAACTTCCTCCTCGCCCTCGCCGCCGCCCTCCTCGCCCTCCTGGCGGCGGCCCTCAACCGGGAGGCGGATTCGGCGACGCTCGCGGCCGCGATCGTCCTCCTGAACAGCGCGGTCGCGATCAACCTCATCCTCTTCAATTTTAACCTCCTCCCTCTTCCCCCGCTCGACGGCTCCTGGGTCCTCTTCCACTTCCTCCCCGCCGCCTGGAAGGGGGGATTTCTCCGCCTCCAGCGCCACGGCTTCCTCCTCCTGATCGCCCTCCTTGCCCTCTCCTCCTCGCTCGGGGGCGGCTTCGACGTTTTCGATGTCCTCTTCTACCCGTCCCAGAAACTGATGCTGGCCTTCGGCATCCTGCAAAGGAGACTCCTCTCATGACCCGAACCGCCGCCCTGACGGTCCTGGCCTTCCTGCTCAACGCTCCGCTCGCCTTTGCCCAGTCCCACCATATGCGCGCCTACTACGTCCAGTGGGTGGCGGTAGGAGACAGCGGGAAATACGGCGACGCCGCTTATCTCGAGTTCCCCGGACCGGACGGCGATCTCGACACCGCCGACGACACGAACCTTCTCGTCGACGGCGGGGGGGATACGTCCAGCTACAGCCCCCTGGCCAAGTTCCTGGACGGCAAGATCGGCGCCGGCGGGACGATCGATCACATGCTTTTGAGCCACACCCACGACGATCACTACAACGGGCTGTACATGGCCTCTCGGCGCTACCGGGTCCTCAACTACTACGAGAACGTCCGGTGGAAAAGCGGGACCAACTATTTTTCCATGATCTCGGAGCTCCAGGGCCAGGGGACGAGCTTCTTCAGCGTCACCGCCTCCAACTACTTGAGCGGCCCGCTCACCAATGTCGGTCCCGGCTGGGACCCCTACGTCTCGGCCCGGGTCCTCGCCGCCAAGAAGGGCTATCCGAGCGGGGACGAAAACGTGTGGTCCCTGATCATCCGGATCGACTGCGGCGGATCGTCCTTCCTCTTCGGGGGCGACGCCACCTCGGGCGGAGAATACTCCCCCGAGACCGAGGAGTGGATACTCGACGGGACCACGCCCCACAGCTTCCCCGGCGCCTCCTCCGCCCTGGCCCTGACCGACATCTTCAAGGCCCATCACCATTGCTCCGGCGGATCGAATAGCTCCCCCTTCCTCGAACGGATGCAGCCCTTCTACACCGTCGTCCCGATCGGCTACGACAGCGATTCCGGCCATCCCAACGAGGAAGCCCTCGACCGAATCAACGCGGTGGACTCGATCGTCTACCGGAACGACCTGGACGGGACGGTCCTGGTCAAGTGCGACGACCAGGGGAACTACGACATCGTTCGGGAGAGGGCTTATGTCAACGAGAGCTCCACCCCCGGCCGCTCCGGCGACCTCTGGTCGGCCCCCCCCGCCATCCCCCAGAACTTAAGGGTGACGGGCTACAACCACACCTGGATCAGCCTGGACTGGGACGACGTCGCGGGGGCCTCGGGCTACGATGTCTTCCGCTCCGAGATCAACAACGGCGACCCCGGCGCGGGGACCGGACCCGCCAACCCCGGCTGCGACGCGACCGGGATCTACCGCCGCGTCAACGATTCCAACGTCGCCTCCTCCCAGTATACCGACCAGGGCCTCACGCCGGGGAAGACCTACTTCTACCGGGTCTCGGCGAAGAAGGTGCACTCCTACAACGGCTACTCCGCGAGCTACGAGCGGCGCTACTCCAACCAGGCCTCCGGGATCACCGGCGGGCTTACCCCCACCCCCTCGCCCTCGCCCACCGCCACGCCCGCCTACCTCCCGCTCGATTCGGGCGATTACAACGGGGACGGGACCTCCGACGCCGGCGTCTTTCGCCCCGCCTCCGGCCTCTGGTCGATCGCGGGGATCACCCGCTTCTACCTCGGCGGGCCGCGGGACCAGCCGGTCTGCGGCGACTACGACGGCGACGGGGTGACCGAGATCGCCCTCTACCGCCCGGCCTACGGCTACTGGGCGGTCGCCGGGTTGACCCGGCGCTACTTCGGACAGTCCGCCGACCAGGCCGTGCCCGGAGATTACGATGGCGACGGGTCCTGCGACCTCGCCCTCTTCCGCCCCGCCTCCGGCCTCTGGGCGATCGCCGACCTCACCCGCGTCTATCTGGGCGGGTCCGGCGACGCGCCGGTTTCGGGCTACTACTCCGATCGGGCCAAGGTGCCGGGGATCTTCCGTCCCTCGACCGGCCTCTGGTCGCTCCGCGATTTCACCCGATTCTACTTTGGCGCCTCCGCCGATCTCCCCGTCCCCGCGGGCTACCGGGGAAGGGGGGAGTGGTCGCCGGCGGTCTTCCGTCCGAGCTCGGGGCTGTGGGCGATCCGCGACTGGACCCGGGCCTATTTCGGGAACGCGAACGACATCCCGCGTCCGGCCGACTCCAACGGCGACGGCAAGGAAGAGATCAGCGTCTACCGGCCGAGCTATGGACTCTGGTCGGTGAAGGACGTGACCCGGGCCTATCTCGGTTCCACCGGGGACCTCCCGGTCGCCGCCCGCGTGCCCTGGCCGGTCACGCCCACGCCCACGCCCGCCCCCTCGCCCACTCCTTCCCCTTCGCCGACGCCGACCAGCTCTCCGACGCCGACCCCCTCGCCAACGCCGACCCCCTCTCCCGCGCCGACGCTTTCCCCTTCGCCGACTCCGCTCACGCCCCCGCCTTCGCCGACTCCGCTTACCCCGACGCCGACCCCCTCGCCCGAGCCGACGCTTTCCCCTTCGCCGACTCCGCTCACGCCCACGCCTTCTCCGACTCCGCTCACCCCGCCGCCGACGCCTTCGCCGACACTCTCACCTCCGCCGACACCCATCACGCCGCCGCCGCCGACTCCGCTCACGCCGACGCCTTCGCCGTTCACTCCCACGCCGCCTCCGCCCGTTCCGACCCCCTCGACCAGCTGCGACTTCCATGTCTCCGGCGTGGTCAGCGACGGAACCACGGCCTTTCCCCTGGTCGGGGCTCAGGTCACCATCGAATTTTCCGACGCCGAGACCGATGTCACCTTCACCGCCGCCTCCGGAGCGTATTCCTACTCGACCTACGACACCCATCCTCCGGGGGAAGTGACGTTGGAAGCGAGTTTCGAGGGTTACCAGAACGGTTTCGCCTACGCCTCCTGGCAATGCGAGACGTGGATCACGGATCTCAACATCGCCCTGGCCCCGGTCCCGAGTCCCACGCCAACCCCCACGCCGTGAGGAATGTTGGGATTGAGGTTGGACGTTGCATATGAGAGTAATCAGTGATCAGTAATCAGTGATCAGTCGGCGGCTATCGGTTGCTGATCACTGATCACTGATTACTGATCACTGCTATGACCTGGACCATCCGGTCGCACGACCCCCGCGCGGCGAAACTTCTCGCCCGGGAGATCGATCTCCCGCTCCCCGTCGCGGTCGTCCTCGCCGCCCGGGGCTACGCCGATCCCGACCGCGCCCGCCGCTTCCTTCTGCCCAAGAAGTCCTACCTTCATGACCCCGCCCTCCTCCCGGACATGGAGAAGGCGGTGGATCGCCTGTCCCGGGCCATCCGGGAGAAGGAGAAGGTCTTCGTCTTCGGCGACTACGACGTCGACGGCGTGACCTCCGTCTCCGCCCTGGCGTCGGCTCTCTCCGCCGCCGGCCTTCCCTTCGACGTCCATCAGCCCGACCGCCTCCGGGAGGGCTACGGAATGGGGGAGTCCGCCGCCGACCGCGCCGCCGCCGCCGGGGCGACGCTTCTGGTCGCCCTGGACTGCGGCACCGAGGCCGCCGCCGCGATCCGCCGCGCCGCGGCCCTGGGAGTGGACGTCATCGTCCTCGACCACCACCGGCCGAAGGGTAGCCTCCCCCCGGCCCTGGCCGTGGTCAACCCCGCCCGGGCCGACTCCGCCTACCCCTTCCCCGATCTCGCCGCGGTGGGGGTGGTGATCAAGTTCCTTGAGGCCGGGGCCGAGCGCTGGAAGGTCCCTCTCCCCTGGGAGAGGCTCTGGGGGCTGGCGGCGGCGGGGACGGTGGCCGACGTCGTCCCTCTTCTCGACGAGAACCGCGTCTTCGTCTCGCTCGGCCTCCAGTATCTGCGCCGGGCCGAAGACCCCGCCTTCACCGCCCTCCTCGGCGCCGCCGGGATCGATCCCTCCTCCCTCACCGCCTCCCACCTCGCTTTCCAGGTCGGCCCGCGGCTGAACGCCGCCGGCCGCCTCGGCCGCCCCGAGCTGGGGCGGGCGCTTTTCCGGTCGAACGACCCGGCCGAGATCGCCCGGATCGCCGCAGGGCTCAACCGGATGAACCAGGAGCGCCGCTCCCTCCAGGACCGGATCTTCGCCGAGGCCGAGGAGATGATCGGGTTCGCCCCGGAGAAATATCTGAAGGGGGTGCTCGTGGTGGAGGGGGAGGGGTGGTCGAAGGGAGTGGCGGGGATCGTCGCCTCCAAGCTGCTCGAGGCCTACGGGCGCCCGACGGTGGTGATCGCCCTGGAGGGGGAGACGGGGACCGGCTCCGGGCGCTCCGTCCCCGGCTTCGATCTTTTCTCGGCCCTCTCCGCCTGCGCGTCCCTGCTCACCAAGTTCGGCGGCCACACGCAGGCGGCGGGGCTTTCCGTTGCCCGGGGGCGGATCGCGGAGCTCCGGGAGGCGCTGGACCGGCTCGCCCGGGAGGCCCTGGGGGAAGGATATGCCGGGCCGCCGCTGCGCCTCGACGCCGCCCTGGATTTCTCCGAGATCGACGGCGCCCTCCTCGACTCCCTCGACCTTTTCGAGCCCTGCGGGATGGGCAATCCGCGCCCGCTCTTCGGGACCCGCGGCGTTCGCCTCCTCGATCCGCCCCGGGCGTTCGGGAGGGCCGGCGACCACGTCAACCTCCGCGTCGAGCAGAACGGGCGCTCTTTCCCGGCGGTGGGGTGGAGGATGGCGGAAGAATTCGCCGGCATCTCCGGCGACCGCCTCGACCTGGTTTACCGCCCGGAGCGGGACACGTATAATGGCCGCTCCCGCATCCGCCTCAAGCTGGAGGCGGCGCGGGAAGCCTTATAGGTCCTATAGGACCTATAAGTCTTATAGGACCTATATGATCGTCTGGGACTGCCACGCCCATCTCGAAGACCTTGCCGACCTTCCCGGCGCGCTCGGCCGCGCCGCCGCTTCCTCCGTGGAGGCGGTCGTGGCCGTCTCCGTCTCCTCCGCCGCCTGCCGCCGCGCCTGGGAAATCTCGCGGGCGTTCTCGGCGCCGCGGATCCTGCCCGCTTTCGGCCTGTATCCCAGCGCGGTCTCGGAGGATGAATTGGGTCGGGTAGTATCGCTGATCGAGATCCATCATCCCGATCTCGCCGCCATCGGCGAGATCGGAATGGACTACTGGATCCCCGCCGCCCGCTCCCCCGGCCCTGTCCGCACCCTCCAGCGGCGCGTCTTCGCGGAGATGCTCGCCCTCGCCCGCCGCTTCTCGCTCGCCCCGGTCATCCACAGCCGGGGCGCCTGGGCGGACTGCCTGGAGCTGGTGAAGGAGTCGGGCGTCAAGCGGGCCGTCTTCCACTGGTACTCCGGCCCGCCCGAAGTCCTCGAGGATCTCCTCCGCTGTGGCCATTTCGTCTCCGCCTCTCCCGCCGCCGAAGGGTCGCCGCCCCACCGTGCCTCCCTCGCGCTCGCCCCGCTGGACCGGATCGTCCTGGAGACGGATTGCCCGGTCCCGAGAAGGGCGGGGGAGGAGAGGATACCGACCGAGCCGGCCGACGTCCTCCGCTCGCTTAAGGCGCTGGCCGCGCTCAAGGGTGTGTCCGAGGAAGAGGCGGCGCGGGTGACGACGGCGACCGCTCGCAGCTTATTCTGCGGGTCTCCCAATCTGTAGGGCTAGAACCGAGGGTAAATGGGTAAAGGTCAGGAAGTGGGTCTGGTAAATGGGTTAGGTCGAGGGGATCGGCTCGGCCGGGGGTGAGCCGCACCAAAGACCTAACCCATTTACCAGACCAATATCCTAACCCTGACCCATCGACCATGCGTATCTTCCCGGAAGAGCTTGCTCCGTGCAGAAATCTTACGACAAGCCCCCCCTCTACACCGCCGAGTTCTTCAAGGCGACCGCGGTCTTCTTCCTCCTCTACCTCACCTGGGGGATGCTCTTCCCCCTCCCGATCCTGATCGAAAAGCTGGGAGGGGACCCGCTCGCGATCGGACTGATCATGGGGGCTACCCCCGCCGCGGCGGTCCTCTCCCGTCTCGCCCTCGGGCCCGCGATGGACCGCTCGGGGCGGAAGAAGATCCTCCTCCTCTGCGCCTTCCTGAACGCCGCGGCGATGTTTCTCTTCCTGACCGTCCGCGACGCCGGCTGGTGGCCGGTGGCCCTCCGCCTTCTCCTGGGCGTCGCCTACGGCGGCTACTTCTCCGTCCTCTTCACCATCGTCTCCGACCATTCACCCCCCGAGCGCCTGGCCGAGGGGCTCGGCAACTTCGGCATCGCCGGCCTCCTCGCCCTCGCCCTCGGCCCCCTCCTCGCGGAAGCCCTGGGCGGCGCCTCCGGCGATTTCCGGGCGGTCTTCATAGCGGGCGGTCTCATTTCCCTCGCCGCGGCCTCCGCCGCGGCGAGCATGAAGGAGAGCCGCCGCCCGGCCTTCTGCGAGACGGCGATCCCGGCCGGGGAGGGCGTCTCCAACCGCGCCGTCCTCCTCGTCCTTGTGGCCACGGTCGCCTTCGCCGCCTCCCGGGGAGCCGCCGTCTCCTTCCTCGCCGACTACTGCCTGAAGCGCCGGATCGGATCGATCGGGCTCTATTCTCTGGTCTACTCGCTGACCACGGCGGTCTTCCGCTTCTTGGCCGGGTCCCTGGCCGACCGGCGGGGGCCGGGGCGGATCGTTATCCCGTGCCTTCTCGTCTTCGGGGCGTCCACGGCGCTCCTCGCCTTGATGAGCTCCGTCGCCGTCCTCCTCCTCTCCGCATTCCTCGGCGGACTCGCCCACTGCTTCCTCTATCCCGCCCTCAACGCGCTCACGGTCCGGAAGATGTCGGTCTGCCGGCGGGGGACCGCCAACGGCCTCTTCACCGCCGCTTTCGACTTCGGACTTGGCGCCGCCGCCTGGCTCTGGGGGCCGCTCGCGGAAGGGGCGGGCTATCCGCCGATGTTCCTGGCCGCGGGGATCGTCTCGGGGAGTGGTGTCTTGGCCGCGATGAGCTTTCAGAACGGACAGGAGAGCAGGGGCGCCAAGGACGGCAAGGACGGCAAGGACATCAAGGACAGCAGGGATAAATGATCGGGGGCGGGACGTCCCTGATGTCCTTGCTGTCTCTGATGTCCTTGTCCTATAGTTAGCGAACAGTGGCCACGCCCAACCCATCCTCCGGCTCCATCGTCATCCGCGGCGCCCGCCAGCACAACCTGAAGGGGATCGACCTCGTCCTCCCCCGGGATCGGCTGGTGGTGATCACCGGCCTCTCCGGATCCGGGAAGTCCTCGCTCGCCTTCGACACCATCTACGCCGAGGGGCAGCGCCGCTACGTGGAGTCCCTCTCCGCCTACGCCCGCCAGTTCCTCGAGCAGATGCAGAAGCCGGAGGTGGAGTCGATCGAGGGGCTCTCGCCGGCCATCGCGATCGAGCAGCGCAAGGCCGCCTCCTCCCCCCGCTCCACGGTGGGGACGGTGACCGAGATCTACGACTACCTCCGCCTCCTTTACGCCCGGGTGGGCGTCCCCCACTGCCCCGCCTGCGGGAGGGAGATCGCCCGCCAGACCGTCCAGGAGATCGTCGACCGCGTGCTCGCCCTCCCGGCCGGGACGAGGATACAGATCCTCGCCCCCCTGGTCCGGGGGAGGAAGGGGGCCCACCGCGAGGCCCTCTCCGGGATCCGCCGCCAGGGCTTCGTGCGCGTCCGGGTCGACGGCGAGGTGAAGGGGTTGGAGGAGGAGATCGCCCTGGACAAGAACAAGCAGCATGACCTGGAGGCGGTGGTCGACCGCCTGGCCGTCGGTCCCGAGATCGCAGAGCGCCTGACCGACTCGGTCGAGACCGCCGGGAAGCTCTCCGGCGGCCTCGTCATCATCCACTGCGGCCCCCCCGTGGGGAAGGAACTGATCTTCAGCCAGAACTTCTCCTGCCCGGTCTGCGGGATCGGCCTGGAGGAGATGAGCCCGCGGATGTTCTCGTTCAACAGCCCCTACGGCGCCTGCCCCACCTGCTCCGGGCTGGGGACGAAGATGGAGATGGACCCCGACCTGGTCGTCCCCGACCGCTCGCGTTCCCTCCGGGAGGGCGCGATCGAGCCCTGGCGCGATCCGATCACCACCCGCCGCCGCCGCTGGAAGTGGGCGGCCTCCCGCTACTACAACGCCTGGCTTGCGGCGGTCGCCCGGGAATACGGGATCGACCTCGACCGCCCCTTCCGCGAGCTTTCCGCCGACCAGCAGCGGATCATCCTCTACGGGTCCGGAGACCGGGAAATCAAGCTGGAGTGGGAGCGGGGCGACCACTTCGTGGTCAAGGAGGCGCCCTACGAGGGGGTGATCCCCCAGCTCGAGCGGCGCTACCGCGAGACCGACTCGGATTACGTGCGGGAGGAGGTCTACCAGAAGTATGTCCGCCTCAAGCCCTGCCCGGACTGCCGAGGCGCCCGCCTCAAGCCGGAGTCGCTCGCGGTCACGGTCGGGGGGAAGAACATCCGGGAGGCGACCGCCCTCTCCGTCGCCTCCGCCCTCGATTTCTTCGCCGGGCTGAAGCTCCCGGAGAAGGAGGCCGGGATCGCCCGGGAGGTCCTGAAGGAGGTCCGGGAGCGCCTGAGCTTTCTCCGGAACGTCGGCCTCTCCTACCTGACGCTCGATCGCGGGTCGGGGACGCTCTCGGGGGGCGAGGCCCAGCGGATCCGGCTCGCCACCCAGATCGGCTCGGGGCTGACCGGCGTTCTCTACGTCCTCGACGAGCCCTCGATCGGCCTCCACCAGCGCGACAATGCCCGCCTCCTCGCGACGCTGAAGCGCCTGCGCGACCTTAGGAACACCATCATCGTGGTCGAGCACGACGAGGCGACCATCCGGGAGGCCGACTTCATCGTCGACCTGGGCCCGGGGGCCGGCGCCCGGGGAGGGGAGGTGGTGGCGGCCGGCCCCCTGGAGACCATCCTGAAGGCCCCGCGTTCGCTGACCGGGAGCTATCTCCGCGGCGACCTCGCCATCGGAGTCCCCGCCGCGCGCCGTCCGCCCTCGGGGAAGTTCCTGGTCATCGCCGGGGCGCGCGAGCATAACCTGAAGGGAATAGAAGCCAGGTTCCCCCTGGGGCTCTTCTGCTGCGTCACCGGCGTCTCCGGGTCCGGCAAGTCCACCCTGGTCGAGGAGACCCTCTCCCGCGTCCTCCACCGCGCCTTCTCCGGCTCCCGGGAGGTCCCCGGCGCCCACGACCGCGTCCTCGGCCTGGAGCACCTGGACAAGGTGATCGTCATCGACCAGTCCCCGATCGGGAAGACGCCGCGCTCCAACCCCGCCACCTACACCGGGCTCTTCTCCTTCATCCGCGAGCTCTTCGCGAAGATGCCGCTCGCCAAGATGCGGGGATACGGTCCGGGGAGATTCTCCTTCAACGTCCGGGGCGGGCGCTGCGAGTCCTGCGAGGGGGACGGCGTGATCCGGATCGAGATGCACTTCCTCCCCGACGTCTACGTCGAATGCGAGGCCTGCCGGGGGGCGCGCTACAACCGGGAGACCCTGGAGGTCAAATACAAGGAGAAGTCGATCGCGGAGGTCCTCGACCTCTCGGTGGACGAGGCGCTCGATTTCTTCTCCAGCCATGCCCGGATCCGATCCAAGCTCGCCACGCTCTCCGAGGTCGGCCTCGGCTACATCAAGCTCGGCCAGTCGGCGACCACCCTCTCCGGGGGGGAGGCCCAGCGGATCAAGCTCTCGCGCGAGCTCTCGAAGCGGGGGACCGGGCGCACGGTTTATATCCTCGACGAGCCGACCACCGGACTGCACTTCGCCGACATCGCCAAGCTCCTCTCCGTATTGAAGCGCCTGACCGAGTCGGGGAACACCGTGATCGTGATCGAGCATAACCTGGACGTGGTCAAGTCGGCCGACTGGATCATCGACCTCGGCCCCGAGGGCGGGGAGGCGGGGGGGCGGGTGGTGGCGGAGGGGACGCCGGAGGAAGTGGCGCGGACCAAGGGATCGTACACGGGGCAGTTTCTCAGGCCGGTCTTGGCGAAACGGTCCGGAGGCTCTGGCTAGGGCAACGAGGACGGCAAGGACAGCAAGGACGCCAAGAATAAGCGGCCGATAAGCTCGTCTGATCAGTCCTTGATGTCCCTGGCGTCCTTGTTGTCCTTTACCATCATCAGCAGCAGAGCCCCGGGGATGAAGACGATCGCCAGGGGCAGGAGGAGGAACCGCGTCTCCTCCAGGCAGGCTTTCCCCGCGTAATGTGCCACCAGCCAGGGGAGGGCGATCCCTGAGCCGGCGTCGGCGAGCCTCCTCGGCCAGCGCCGGAAAGAGGCGATCGCAAGCAGAGGGAGGGCGTTGACGGTGAGGAAGAGGTATTGCCAGCCGCTCCCCTTGGCCAGGTTGCCGAGGAGGCGGGCGAAACCCGGCGCTCCCCAGGATGCGATGAAGGATCGCCAGCCGAGACCCCAGTGGAGGCCGAGATAGGCGGCGGCGTAAAGGGAGGCCGAGGCGAGGAATATCCCGGCCGATCGGGGCTCGAGCGCCGGCCTGATCCCCCGCCAGCGGATTCGGCTCAGGAGGAAGAAGAGGGGGATGAAGACCGAGGTTTCGCGGTTGAGGGCGGCGAGGAGGGCGAGAGGAGGTATCCAGCGGTCGCGATTGCCCCCCACGGCGTGGAGAGCGAGGAGGTAGAGGATGATCTCCGTGTAGGTGCTGAAGTGGAGGTCGCTGTTGTAGGTGGCATAGGTCATCCCCCAGGCGAGAGCGATCAGTCCTAAAACGATTATCCATTCGGAATGCGATTGTAGGCCGCCTCTGCGAGGCGGCGTCTTGTCCGCCCATTCGCAGAACGGGCCTACAGAGGCCGTCCGGCCGTTCAGGCGCGGCGGCTCCTCCATCCCCGATCGAGGCGCGAACAGGATGATCCTCCGGTAGTATGCCGCGGCGAGGAGGAAGATCGCCGCGTTCTGGAGGATCCGGAAGAGGAGGAAGGCGGGGACGGGAGAGGAGACCCTGAGGAGGCCGGAGAGGCGGAGGAGCCCTTCGCTAACCACCTCGGAGAGGACGCGGTATTGCCAGGGGTTGCAGGCCCGGTTCTCCATCACCTCCCGGTGGCGCTCGAGCTGGGACTCCCGGAGATAGCGGGGCCAGAGGAGCCAGGACTGGGCGTAGACGGTGGCGAGGGTCAGGGCGACGACCAGGGCCGCGATCGCCCCGCGGCGGTTCCGGGCGGCGGAGAGGGATTTCTCCAGGAGCAGAGCCCCGGGGACGAAAACCACGGCCAGGGGGGCCAGGACCGCCCGCGTCTCGGAGAGCCACTGGTAGCAGGGGACGACGAGGAAAACGGCGGGGAGGAGGACCAGGGACCAGCGCTTGAGCTCGGAGGGCCAGTTCCGCCAGCTGAAAAGGCAGGCCAGGGGGAGGACGTTGAGCGTCCAGACGAGCTTCGCCCAGGTCAGCGAGTGGCGGTAGTTGAAGAGGAGGAGGTCGAGGCCGGGGCGCTGGAGCCATACCCGATCGAGCGGTTTCCAGCCGAAGTGGAGGCGGAGCCCGAGAAAGACGCCCAGCCAGAGGGAGAGGGAGAGGGAGAAGACGAGGAGAGCCTTGGCTCCGGGGGATCGGGGTCCGATCGGCCGGCGGAAGCGGCAGGCGAGATAGGCGAGTGGGATGACGAAAGCGGTCGACCGGTTCAGGGCGGCGGCGAGTGTGATCGGGATGATCCAGAGATCGCGCCCGGAGGAGACCGCCAGGGCGGCGAGGAGGCAGAGGATCGTCGAGGAATAGACCGAGAAGTCGAGGCCCCCGTCCCGGAAGGCATAGGACATCCCCCAGGCGAGGAAGATCAACCCCCAGGCGATCCGGGACGGTCGCGGGCCGATCAGCCGCCGATACCAGAGGGCGGCCAGGAGGAAGATGGCAAGGTTCTGCAGGACGCGGGGAATGAGGAAGGAGGGGACCGGGGAGGAGACGCCGATCGCCCGCCCGGCCCGATGGAACCCCTCGATCAGCCAGGCCGACAGGACGCGGTATTGGCGGGGGCTGGGGGCGGCGCGGCCGATCACCGCCCGTTGTCTCCCCGCTTCGGACTCCGCGAGGTAGCGCGCGTCGTAGACCGAGAACTGGGTGTAGACCGTGCCGGCGGTAAGGAGGAGGGAGAGGAGGATGAGGAAGGGAGGTAGGCTTTTCGAGCGAAGCATCGCCGACAATTTTAGCAGGGTGGGACGCCGCGGGATAGGCAGTATGCTCGTAGCCGCGGACCTTTGAGGTCCGCGGGGCGAAATGGCCGGCCGCGCGGACATGAATGACCGCGCCTCCGAACTGCCGCAAAAGATGACCGGGCAAACACGAGGTTCGACCCTACCGGCCCGGCCGTTGCGCATGACCGTAGGGGCGAACTTCATGTTCGCCCGCCGAGGTTCGCCCCTACCTCGTCGCCGGCAGGTCGCCCGCGGTTCCGAAGAACGCCCGGGTCAGCCCCCGCGCCGACCAGAGGCCGCTCAGGGGGCGGAATATCCCCCCGCCGTCCCGCCCGTCCCCGTCGTAGTCGGCGGGGAGGGGGAAGTCGGAGACCTCTCCGAGGTAGAAGCGGGTGACCCCCCGGATCGACCAGAGGCCGGAGGAGGAGCGGAAGATGCCCGCCGCCCCTGGCCCGCCGCCGGAATAATCACCCGTGGTGGCTTCGTCGCCGGCCGTCCCGAAGTAGAAGCGGCTGAGGCTCCGGACCGCCCAGAGGCCGGTCGACGGACGGAAGACGGCGATCTCGTCCGTCCCGTCGCCGTTGAATTCGCCGGGGGAAGCCCGGTCGCCCGGACTCCCGAAATAGGCCCGCGTCTCAGCGCGGATCACCCAGAGCGAGGGCATCCCCGGGACGACCGCCCGGAAGACCGCGGGATCGGTTCGCCCGTCGCCGTCGTAATCGGCGGGGACGGAGACGTCGGAAGACGACCCGAAGTATACACGAGTGAGGGCTCTCGCCGCCCAGAGACCGGAGGCAGGGCGGAAGACGCCGGGGTCGGACGTTCCATCCCCGTCGTAGTCCCCGGTCGCGGGGACGTCCGCCGCGGAGCCGAAGGAGAAGCGGCTCAAGCCGCGCAGCGCCCAGACGCCCCCTCCGGGGCGGAAGAGGGCGATCTCGCTCGTCCCGTCACCGTTGTAATCCCCGGAGTCGACGACCGGGCGGTCGGCGCGGAGACAGGCCGCCCCCAGGGCGTAGTCGCCCGCGGCCATGATCCCGGCCTGGACCAGGTTCTCCTCGGCCGAGACGGTGCACTCCGGCGTCTCCTGCCAAGCGGCCGCCGTGGAATTGTAGCGGAGGATGGCGAGGGAACGCTCGTCGATCCCCGTCCCGTCGACGACCCCATCCCCGTCGGCGTCGGGGTAGGGGATGACGAGGAGGGCCGGCTTGCCGAGGGCCCCGGTCTCCAGGGCGGCCGCGGTGAAGGCGAAGAGGACGCCGCCCGCCGGATGGGGGTTGGCGGCGAGCGTGGAAAAGATGACGGCGGTCTCGGAGGCGAGGGCGCCGCAGGGGACCTGGAGGGAGGTGCCGTCCGCGATCTCGAGGAGGGAGGTCCGGTCGGAGGCCGCCTTCTGCCTTTTAGCGTGGTTGCCGGAGACGTCCCGCGCCTCGTCGAGCTCCGGATCGGATGCGGAGTTGTCCACGGTCACGGAGACGGCGTCGGAGTAGGCGATCCCGTCCGAGACGTCGGCCGCCCGCGCCCGGATCCGGTAGGCGCCGTCCGGGACGAGCGTGGTGTCCCAGGAACAGGAGAAGCTGTAGGGCGGGGGGCGAATCGCTCCGGTCAGGTCCGTCCAGGAGGCGGCGGTCTCGGCCTTGAACTGGGGCTGGACCCACTGGGTCAGGTAGCCCGGGGCGGTGTTCGCCCGGACGGTGACGGCGTTGCCGCGCACCGTCCAGTTGTCCCCGGGGGTGGAGATCCAGGCCCTAAGAGAGGCGGGCGGGCTGGCCGCGACGGTGACGGTATCCTGGCCGCGCATCCCGTTGGTCTTGGTCGCCCGGAGGGAGGCCTCGTAGGTCCCCACGACCGTGTAGGTGTGGGAGCAGGCGGCCCCGGTCGGCGAGGACCAGTCGTAGGCGCCGTCGCCCTCGAAGTCCCACTCGTAGAGGATGATCTCCGCCGCGGGATCGGCGGCGCCGCCGAAGTCGACCGGGAGCGGGATCGCCCCGGAAAGGGGAGAGGCCTCCGCCATGACCACGGGGGGAGGGAAGGACGGGATCACCTGGATGTAGGCCGTGTCCGAGGCCATCAGTCCCGCCGAGTCGATGACCGTGAGACGGGCGGCGCAGGCGCCCGCTTCTCCATAGATGTGGGCGGCCGTGGGGGTGGTCAAGGAGACGCTGTCCACGATCCCGTCGTGCTCGAAGTCCCAGAGGTAGAAGAGGACGGGGTTGGAGGCGGTGACGTCTCCCGAGAGGGTGGTGGAGAGGGGAGCCAACCCGGCGTCGGGGTCGGCATAGGCGTCGACCGAGAGCGCCGCCGAGGCCGGAAAGACTTGGATATCGAAGACCGAGGCGCGGGCGACCCGCCCCAGGGAGTCCTCGACCTCGCAGATCGCCTGGTAGGTCCCGGCCTTGCTGTAGGTATGGGCGGAGCGGGAGGCGTAGGCGGAGACGTAGTCCCAGACCCCGTCGGCGTTGTAGTCCCAGCGGTAATACTGGATCCCGGCCCCGCCGGTCACGGTTGCTGCGAAGGAGACGGTGAGGGGCGCCGTCCCCGAGACCGGCGTGGCCGAGAGAAGGAGCTCGGGGGGCGGCGGTGTGGGGGAGGGGGTATAGGCGGGTGAGGCGGTCGCGGTCGCCGTCGGGGTGGGGGTCGCCGTCCGGGTCGGATTCGCTGTCGGGGAGGGCGGTGGCGTCGGAGTCGGGGGTCCGACCGTGGGGGTGGGGGCGTATCTCAGGCCGGCCAAGCCGGCGCTGTCGTAGTCCCCGATGGTGCTCTGGTAGGCGTTGAGAAGGGGCCACAGGCCATCGGTATAGCCGGTTACGACGAGCGTCCCCGACGCGGAGAGGGCCGCGTCCAGGGCGCCGTTCTTGGGCCCGCCCAGGTAGGTGGAATAGCAGACCTGAGAGCCGTCGGAGGAGAGCTTGGCGGCGAAGGCGGTCTTGTCGGTGTCGCTGAAGTATCCCTGGTAGGCGTTCTTGATCGGGAAGCCCGACCGTGTTATCCCGACGAGGTAGGGGAAGCCTGCGGCATCGACGTTAACCGCGTAGACCGCCGCCGCGTAGTTGCCGAAGTAGGTCGAGTAGAGAAGGGCGCCCCCCTCGGGAGGGAATTTGGCCAGGAAACCCGCCGCGCTGATCAGGCCCGCCTGGTAGGCGTTGACGGTCGGGAAATCGCCCGAGAGCGTTCCCCCGGCGAGATAGATGGCGCCGGTCGGGTCGGAGGCGAGCCCCAGGGCGGTGTCGTTGGCGCTGCCGCCGAGGTAGGAGGAGAAAGCCACCGCGGTGGCCGAGGCGAAGACGCTGACGAAAGCGTCGGCGCCCCCGGCGAGGGACGATTGATAGGCGCCGGCGAGAGGGAAATCCGTCGAAGAGGTGGTCCCCGCCACCGACCACCCGCCGCCGGTGCCGGCCAGCAGGGTGTGGGGGGCGCAGGTGTCGGCGCCGCCTCCCCCCCAGAAGGTGGAAAAGACCAGGGCGTTGTGGGAAGCGAAGGAGGAGACGAAGAGGTCCTTTCCCCCGGCCAGGCTGGCCTGAACGGAGTCGAGGGTGGGGAAATTGGGGGAAGAGGTTTCCCCGGACAAATAGATGCGCCCGGCAGAGTCGATCGCCAGGCTGTAGCCAAGGTCGTCGCCGTATCCTCCGAGAAAGCTGGAGTTGACCAAATAGGAGCCGGTCGCGCCGAGACGGCAGAAGAAGGCGTCCTGGCCCGATGCCTTCACCGCTTGGAAGGGATACCGGGTCGGGAAAGTCGACGAGGCGGTGACGCCGGTTACCCAGGCGCGGCCGATGGAGTCGACGCGGATGTCGTTGGCGACGTCCACCTCCCAGCCCCCCAGATAGGTGGAATAGAGCAGGATGGACCCGCAGGAGGCGAACTTGGCCACAAAGGCGTCCGTGTCGTAGTTGTAGTGGAGGGAGGCCTGATAGGGGTTGCAGGTGGGGAAATCGTTGGCGATAGTCCAGCCGGCGGCGAAGATTTCCCCCGAGGAAGCGAGGTCGACGGCCAAGCCCCTATCGTCGTAGAACCCGCCCAGATAGGTCGAGAAGACGAGGTAGGAAGCGGTCCGCGGCGTGGGGGAAGGGACGGGGGAAGCGGTGGGGATGGGGGTGAGGGAGGGGAGAGGGGTGGGCGTGGGGGAGAGGGGGGTGGGCGTCGGAGTCGGGGTTTCCCAGCCGACGCGGACGTCGTCGATCATGAAGCCGTTTCCGGCGGAGATGTCGTTGGATATGCGGACCTGGGTGGTGGAGGCGTTGAGGGAATAGGGTCCCATGATCAGGGCCCCCGCCGGCCAGTTCCAGAAGCTGGTCAGCGTGTGCCAGGAGGAGGAGAAAAACTCCTCGACCAGCAATTGCGCCGAGCAACCGACGTAGCCCCCGCGGGCCCAGAAGGTGAGCTTCTCCGAGCCGGCGGGGGCGAAGGAGCAGCTCACCGCCGCGTCGTCGCTCTGGGCGAGAGCGAGAGACGGGGAGGCGTCGCCGAAGTAGCTCTCGGCGGTGCAGGCGTCGGAATCGGCGTTGCAGTTTACGAAGGTCCAGCCGCCGGGGCGGGCGCCGGTCTCAAAACCGTCGAAGCCTTCGTCGAGGAGGGGGGCGGCGGGGGAGAGGGGGGAAAGAGCGAGGAGGAGCGCGGGAAGCAAAATCGCCGCGAGGCCGCTGGAGGGGCGGGGCCGGTGGGAAACGCGCGCTATGAGTTCAGTCAGCATGATCGCGCCGGCAGAAGCTTCGCCCGAAGACGACCGCCTCCCTTTTGCAATTTAGCAGAAAATAGCGGAGTTGTGAAAGACATTCCGGCCTGGCGCGCGGACATGAATCTCCGCGCCGACGGGACTGGGAAAATGCCTGGCCGGCCTCGCGCTCTTGATTAGGCTCTGCCGGTCGTTTATGATACAAAACGCGCGGCCTTCGCGGCCCCGCCCCGGGAACCATCAAACCGCTGAACCGTGAACCGCTGAACCCGATTTTCCCCGTGAAACCATCCGACTTCGTCCACCTCCACGTCCACTCCGAATACAGCCTCCTCGACGGCGCCGGGCGGATCGACGACCTGGTCGGGAAAGCCGCCCGCCTCAAGATGCCGGCCCTGGCGCTCACCGATCACGGGAACATGCACGGCGCGGTCAAGTTCTACCGGGCGGCGATGGCCGCCGGCGTCCAGCCGATCCTGGGCTGCGAGACCTACGTCGCCTCCGGCTCCCGCCGCGACCGGACCACCGGGATCAAGGAGACCCCCTCCCACCTCACGCTCCTCGCCGAAACCGACGAGGGCTATCACAACCTGATCGTCCTGGTCTCCCTCGCCCACCTCGAGGGTTTCTACTACAAGCCTAGGGTCGACCGCGAGCTCCTGGAAAAGCACCAGCGCGGCCTGATCGCCCTCTCCGGCTGCCTGAAGGGGGAGGTGACTCGAGCCCTCCTCGAGAACCGGGAGGAGGATGCGGAGAGGGCGGCTGTCTTCTACCGGGACCTCTTCGGAAAGGACCGCTATTACTTCGAGCTCCACGACCACGGGATCCCGGAGCAGAAAGCGGTCAACCCGAGGCTGATCGCCCTGGGGAAGCGGCTCGGCATCCCCCTGGTCGCCGCCAACGACTGCCACTACGTGGAGAAAGCCGACTCCGTCTCCCAGGACATCCTCCTCTGCCTCCAGACCGGCCACAAGGTCGAGGACGAGAAGCGGCTCAGGATGTCGACGGCCGAATTCTACCTCAAGAGCCCCTCCGAGATGGAGGCGCTCTTCCCGGAATGCCCAGAGGCGATCTCCGCCACCCGGGAGATCGCGGAGCGCTGCCGGGTGGCGATCGACTTCGGCGAAATCCACCTCCCCGCCTATCTTCCCCCGGACGGGAAGACCCCCGCCGCCTACCTGCGCGCGCTCTGCGAAGCGGGCATCCCGGCGCGCTTCGGGAAGAAGACCGAGGCCATCCAAAAGCAGCTCGAACACGAGCTCAAGGTGATCGGGGGCAAGTCCTTCGAGACCTACTTCCTGATCATCTGGGACATCATCCGCTACGCCAAGAGCCGGTCCATCCCGGTCGGCCCGGGGAGGGGATCGGCCGCCGGCTCCCTGGTGGCCTACCTACTCGGGATCACCGATATCGATCCCTTCCCCCAGTCGCTCCTCTTCGAGCGCTTCCTGAACCCCAGCCGGGCCAACCTCCCCGACATCGACATGGACTTCTGCGACCGGAGGCGCGGCGAGGTGATCCAGTACGTCATGGACAAGTACGGCCGCGACCGGGTCGCCCAGATCATCACCTTCGGCAGCCTGGGCGCCCGGGCGGTGCTTCGGGACGTGGGGCGGGTGAAGGGCTTCTCCTACTCGGAGATGGACACCCTGGCCAAGCTCGTCCCCTTCGGACCCCGGATGACCCTGAAGAAGGCGCTCGAGCTCGAGCCGCGCCTCAAGGAGATGATCGCCCGCGATCCCAAGCTCAAGGAGCTGATGGAGATCGCCACCCGCCTGGAGGGGATCTCCCGCAACGCCTCCACCCACGCCGCGGGGGTGGTCATCTCCGACCGGAGGCTGATCGAGATGGTTCCGCTCTGCCGCGGGACCAACGACGAGACGGTCACCCAGTTCGAGATGGCCGACGTGGAGGCGATCGGCCTGCTCAAGATGGATTTCCTGGGGCTGAAGACCCTCTCGGTGATCAAGGACACCCTGGACGCGGTCGAGAAGAGCCGGGGGACCGCCCTGCGCCTCGACCGCCTTCCCCTCGACGACGCCAAAACCTTCCAGCTCCTGGCCAAGGCCAACACGGTCGGCGTCTTCCAGCTCGAGTCGTCGGGGATGCGCGACCTCTCCCACCGGATCGGGCTCAAGAAATTCGAAGACATCCTCGACCTGGTCGCCCTCTTCCGCCCCGGCCCCATGCACATGCTCGAGGACTACATCGAGCGCAAGCACGGCAAGGTCAAGATCAAGTACGACCACCCCCTCCTGGAGCCGATCCTCAGGAGCACCTACGGGATCATGCTCTACCAGGAGCAGGTGATGATGATCGCCAACCGCCTGGCCGGCTTCACCCTGGCCGAGGCCGACCTCCTCCGCCACGCCATGGCCAAGAAGAAGGTGGACGAGATGGCCCGGATCGAGGAGGCCTTCGTCCGGGGGGCGGTCAAGAACTCCGTGCCCAAGGCCACGGCCGAGAAGATCTTCCAGGACATGGCCCGCTTCGCCGAGTACGGCTTCAACAAGTCCCACAGCGCCGCCTACGCCCTGATCGCCTACCGGACCGCCTACCTCAAGGCCCACTACCCCCGGGAATATATGGCCGCCCTCCTCACCAGCGAAATGAGCAAGCTCGAGAAGATGACGGTCTACGTCACCGAGTGCCGGGCGATGGGGATCAAGGTCCTTCCCCCCGACGTGAACGAGTCGCTCGCCATCTTCACCGTGGTCAAGGAGGGGATCCGTTTCGGCCTCGCCGCGATCAAGAACGTGGGAGTGGGGGCGGTCGAGTCGATCCTGGCGGCGCGCGGGGATGGCGCTCCTTTCGCCTCCCTCGCCGACTTCCTGGAGCGGGTGGACTTGAGCGCCGCCAACAAGAAGGTGCTGGAGTCCCTGATCCGGGCCGGGGCTCTCGACTCCCTCCCCGGGCACCGTTCGCAGAAGCTCGAGGTCCTGGAGCGGGCCATGGAGGTCGCCCAGGCGAAGCGCCGGGACCGGGAGAAGGGCCAGGGGTCTCTCTTCGACCAGTTCGACTCGCTTTCCGGACCGGAGTTCCCCGAGCTCAGCGAGTTTCCCCAGCCGGACCTCCTGGCGATGGAGAAGGAACTTCTGGGGATGTACATCACCGGCCACCCCTTGAGCCGCCACGAGCGGGCGCTCGCGCTCTACGCCTCGCACGCCGTCCGGGACCTCGCCGGCCTCCCGGACCGGGCCAGGGTCCGCCTGGGCGGGCTGCTGGCGGCGGTGGAGGTGAAGACCTCGAAGAAGAACGGGAAGAAGCTCGCGGTCTGCCAGTTCGAGGACCTGACCGGGACGATCGAGGTCGTCTTCTACGCCAAGGAGTACGAGGCCTACGCCAAGCAGATTCGGGAGGGCGCGGTCCTCTTCGTCGAGGGGACGTTGAACTCCCGGGAGATGGGCTCGAACCTGGTGGTCTCGACCGTCTACACCCTGGAGTCGGCCGCCCAGAAATTCACCCCCACCGTCCATGTCGCTTTCCACCTGAACGACGTGAGCGAGGAGACGCTAAAGCGCGTGCGGGCTGCCCTGGCCCGCCATCCCGGCGCCTCCCCGGTCGTCTTCGACCTCGACTTCGCCACCGGGGAGAAGGTGGTCCTCAAGTCCGGTCCCCAGGTCCGCGTCGCCTGCACGCCGCGTCTGATCGAGGAGGTGGAGAAGGTTCTGGGGGAGGGGTCGGTAAGGGTGGTAAACTAAAAAAAGTTACGTAAAGTTACGTGAGGTTACGTAAGGTTACGTAAAGTTACGTGAGGTTACGCAAAGTTACGTGAGGTTACAGAAGGTTGCGCCAGAATCAGAATAGGTGCGGGAACGCGCAACCTCCCGAATCCCGGCGGATCATCATTTGACCTTTTCCCTTGCGACCCGGTATCCTCCCTGCTAACGTTTTGCGCGGAAACCGGATAGGACTAATTGCCCACGGGGAATCCGCCAATGACAACCAGGGGGGATAAGATGACCAAGAGAGAGCTGGCGGTGAGGATCGCGGAGGAGACCGGCCTCACCCAGATCGCGGTCAAGGAAGTGATCCAGAGGACGCTCGACTACATCACCCAAAGCCTCCTCAAGGGGGAGAACGTCGAGTTCCGCAACTTCGGAGTCTTCGAGTCCGTCTACCGCAAGCCGCGCATCGGGCGCAACCCCCAGAAACCCGAGAACACGGTGCAGATCCCCGGCCGCCGGGTCGTCCGCTTCAAGGCCGGCAAGGAGATGAAGGAGGAGCTGGCGAAGGGGAACAAGGCATAGCGCAAAGAGCATAGCGCAAAGCGCAGAGCGCCCGCGCGCCGAGACGCTATGCGCTTTGCGCTTAGCGCTATGCGGGCCGGATGGCGGGACCAACGCTGGCGGCGCCATCTGCGTTTGCGATCGGGGTGATCATGGGCGAACCGAAATACCGCGCGGTCAAGGGGATGGGAGACGTCTTTCCGGCGGAGTGCCGTCGCTGGTCCTCCCTGGAGGGACTCCTCCGCTCCGTCGCCGAGCGCTACGACTACGGCGAGATCCGCGTCCCCCTGGTCGAGCCGACCGATCTTTTTGTCCGCTCGATCGGGGAGGGGACGGACATCGTGGAGAAGGAGATGTTCTCCTTTGCGGACGCCGGGGAGAAGAGCCTCACTCTGCGCCCGGAGGGGACGGCCGGAGTCGTCCGGGCCTACCTCGAGGGCGGCCTTCCCGCCTCTAGCCCCTTCGCCCGCTTTTACTACCTGGGCCCGATGTTCCGCCGCGAGCGCCCCCAGGCCGGCCGCCGCCGCCAGTTTCACCAGTTCGGGGTGGAGGCCCTCGGGCTCAAGAGCCCCGCCCTCGACGCCGAGACGATCGATCTCCTGGCTTCCGCCTTGGCCGCCGCCGGGGCCGGGGAGATGCGCCTCAGTCTGAACAGCGTGGGCTGCCCGGCCTGCCGCCCCTCCTGGCAATCGAGCCTGCGGGAGTATTTTTCCGGCCGCCGGGATGGTCTCTGCGAGCACTGCCGCGGACGGCTGGAGAAGAACGTGCTTCGCGTCCTCGACTGCAAGAACCCGCGCTGCCGCGCCGTCGCCGCCGGCGCTCCCCGCACCGAGGCGCACCTCTGCGCATCCTGCCGGGAGCACTTCGACGCCGTCCTCGCCTTTCTTCGGGAGCTCGGGGTCGCCTTCGCGGTCGACCCCCTCCTCGTTCGCGGCCTTGATTACTACACCGGCACCGTCTTCGAGGTCCGCTCCTCCCGCCTGGGGGCCCAGGACGCCGTGGCCGCGGGCGGGCGCTACGACAACCTGATCGCCGAGCTGGGCGGGCCGGAGCTCGGCGCGGTCGGCTTCTCGATCGGGATGGAGCGCCTCCTGATCTGCCTCGAGGGCGTCGAGATCGCTCCGCCCCCCCCGGCGGGGAGGTTCGTCTACGCCGTGAGCCTGGGGACCGAGGCCTTTCGGAAGAATTTCCTTCTGATCGCCTCCCTGCGCAAGCGGGGGACGAGGGGGGAGCTGGATTTCCAGGGGCGCTCCCTCAAGGCGCAGATGCGGGAGGCGAACCGCCTCGGCGCCGACCTCGTCGTCATCCGGGGCGAGGAGGAGTTGAAGGCGGGGAAGGTGAAGATCAAGGAGATGAAGTCCGGGGAGGAGGCGCTGGTGGAGGAGGGGGAGGCGGTCGATAAGCTGGCGGGTGGGGAATGGCATTCGTAGCCGCGGACCTTCAGGTCCGCGGGCCAGGGCGCGCGGACCTCCCGTCCGGGCGCAGGGCGATCGATCTGAAATTGTTTTTGTGAGGGGCGTCCCGCCCCGATCCATTTCTTGGTATCATCGGCAAGTCGGGACTGGCAATCTCAAATCTCAAATCTCAAATTTGAAATCAGATCCAAACCCTACCCTCTAACCTCCAAACTCCATGATGAAACGCACACACACTTGCGGACAGCTGCGCCTGGCGGACTCCGGCGCGGAGGTCTCCCTCTCCGGCTGGGTCCGGCGCCGCCGCGACCACGGGGGGGTGATCTTCATCGATCTCTGCGACCGCGAGGGGCTGACCCAGATCGTCTTCAACCCTTCGGCCTCCCCCGCGTCCCACGAGCGGGCCCAATCCCTCCGCTCCGAGTTCGTGGTCGCGGTCAAGGGCGCGGTCCGCCCCCGCCCGGAGGGAACGGCCAACCCCAAGCTCCCGACCGGGGAGATCGAGGTCCTGGCCTCGGACCTCGAGGTCCTGAACCCGTCGCGCACGCCCCCCTTCGCGATCGAGGACGAGGAGGAGCTCCAGGAGGACGTGCGCCTCGCCCACCGCTACCTCGACCTCCGCCGGCCGAAGATGCTCGCCAACCTGAAGCTCCGCCACCAGGCCACCCGGGCGATCCGGGAGATCTTGAGCGCGCGCGGCTTCTGGGAGGTGGAGACGCCGCTCCTCACCAAGTCCACGCCCGAGGGGGCGCGGGACTACCTCGTCCCCGCCCGCCTCCACCCCGGCAAGTTCTACGCGCTCCCCCAGTCGCCCCAGCTCTTCAAGCAGATGCTGATGGTGGCGGGGGTGGACCGCTACTACCAGATCGCCCGCTGCCTCCGCGACGAGGACTTGCGCGCCGACCGCCAGCCCGAGTTCACCCAGGTGGACCTCGAGATGTCCTTCGTCGAGGAGGAGGACGTGATCGCGGTCACCGACGAGCTGGTGGCCCGGGTCTTCGCCGAGGTGCTGAAGGTGGAGATCCCCCGCCCGTTCCGTCGGATGACCTACGCCGAGGCGATGTTGCGCTACGGAACGGACAAGCCCGACACCCGTTTCGGTTTGGAAATCGGCGAGCTCACGGAGATCTTCGCGGAGAGCCCCTTCTCCGTTTTTAAGCAGGTGAAGGAGAGCGGGGGGGCGATCCGGGGGCTCGCGGTTCCCAAGGGGGCTTCCCTCTCCCTGAAGGATCTCCAGGAGCTCGTCGCCTTCGCCCAGGGGTGCGGGGCGGGGGGGCTGGTCTGGATACTCCTCCGGGAAGACGGGACCTTCAAGTCGCCGATCCAGAAGCTCCTCTCCGCTCCCGAACTCGCCGCGCTCCAGGAGAAGCTCGCCTGCGGCAAGGGGGACCTGATCCTGATCGTGGCCGACCGCCCCGCGGTCGCGGCCGAGGTTCTCGGGCGGCTCCGCCTCCAGGTCGCCCGCGCCCTCAAGCTCATCCCGTCCGGCGTTTTCAGCCTGCTCTGGGTGGTGGAGTTCCCCCTCTTCCAGATGAACGAGGAGGAGGGTCGCCTCGAAGCCGTCCACCACCCCTTCACCAGCCCCCGGCCGGATGACCTCCCGCTCCTCGAGACCAACCCGGCCAAGGTCCGCTCCCGCGCCTACGACCTCGTCTTGAACGGCGTGGAGCTGGGGGGCGGCTCGATCCGGATTCACCGGGAGGAGGTGCAGGAGAAGATCTTCGCCCTGATGAAGATCGCGCCCGAGCAGGCGCGATCTCGCTTCGGCTTCCTCCTCGACGCCCTGCGGAGCGGGGCGCCGCCCCACGGGGGGATCGCGCTCGGCCTCGACCGCTGGCTGATGCTGATGCTCGGACTCGACTCGATCCGCGACGTGATCGCCTTCCCCAAGACCCAGCGGGCGATCTGCCTCGCCACCGACTCCCCCTCCGCGGTCTCCGAGCGGCAGCTGAAAGATCTCCACATTAAAATCTCGGGGTGAATCCCATAGGGATTCACCCCGGGATTTTAAGTTTGACAAGGGGATGGGCTGCGGTAAACTAGTTATGCTGCATAAGGGGTATGCGGGGATCCCCGATTATAAAATTTCCCGCAGGGAAATTTTAAGGAGGTGTGAAGATGAGAGGACTGATTGCGGTTGTCCTCGTCGGAGTGTTTGCGTTCGCCGGTTGCGCCATGTCCAACCTGGCCCCGGTGACGGGATTCATCTACTCGGACGTGTCGGGCCCCTTCACCGCCGCTGATTCCAGCGCCGGCTTCGCCAAGGTCGGCCAGTCCGAGGCCACCTCGATCCTGGGCTGGGTCGCCCAGGGCGATTGCAGCATCGACGCCGCGGCCAAGTCCGCCGGGATCACCAAGATCCACCACGTCGACGTGCATTCCTTCTCCGTGGTTGGCGTGTGGGCGAAGGTCACCACGACCGTCTACGGCGAATAAGTTCACAGCGAAAAAGCCCCCCCGCTTCCGCGGGGGGGCTTTTTTGTTGGGGTGATCTCGGAGCGAGGTTGTTATCCCTGATCGGGCCCGATCCGGTCAAACTGCGAGGGCGAGATCGCGCGCCCGTAGCCGCGGATATTTATGTCCGCGGGCCGGGCCGTTCGAGGCGGGCGGACCTGGAAGGTCCGCGCCTAGGGCTAGCGTCTTCCGCATCGGGGTTTTATCTGGTAAACTTAAAATAAGCGGCTGTATGACAAGCGGGGCCAAAGCTTCATTTTAAAATCCGCGGCTTCCGCATCTGGGCAACCGGCGCTCGCCTGAACGGGCGTCATCCTGCGAAACGCTCCCGCGCGCGAGGAGGATTTTAAAATGAGGATCAGCTTCCGGACCAAGCTCACCCTCGGCTTCGACCTGGTCCTCATCCTCTTCTCCATCCTGATCGTCAACTTCTTCTACTCCAAGGCCCACTACGTCCAGCGGGACAACCTGCGCAGCCGACTGATCGGGATCGCCTCCACGGCGGCCCTGATGATCGACGGCGACTCCCACGAGCTCCTCCGCGCCCCCCCCGACGCCTCCCGCCCGGAGTTCGAGAAGATCCGCGCGGTCCTGACCCGGATCCGGGAGTCCAACCCCGGTATCCGGTTCATCTACACCATGCGCCGCTCCCGGACCCCGGGGATGACCGAGTTCGTGATCGACGAAGCCGAGGAGGTGGACGAGAACGGCAACGGGATCATCGACCCGCCGGAAGAGCGGGCGGAGATCGGGCGCCTCTACGACGCCACTCCCTACCCGGAGATGATCTCCGCCTTCCAGGGCCCCCGGGCCGACCGGATCCTCCAGTCCGACCAGTGGGGGACCTGGCTCTCCGGCTACGCCCCGATCTTCAACTCCCGCCGCCAGCCGGTGGGGATCCTGGGGATCGATATGGCCGCCGATGACGTCCGGCGCGAGGAGAAGGTCCTGGAGATCACCGCCCTCTTCATCCTCTCCCTCGCCGTCATCGCTTCGTTCGTCGTGGGGATCATCCTCGCCCGGCATTTCACCGATCCCATCCGGGAGCTCCTGAAGGGCATCCGGCGGATCGGCGAGGGGAAGCTCGACACCCGTCTCGACCTCAAGCGCAAGGACGAGATCGGGGAACTCGGGCGCGCCTTCAACGACATGGCCGAGAGCCTCGCCGCCTCGCGGCGGAAGCTCGACGAATACAACCGCCTCCTGGAGGAGAAGGTGGACGAGCGGACGCGCGAGCTCAAGTCCACCCAGGAGGCCCTGATCCTGAAGGAGAAGATGACCGCGGTGGGTTCGCTGGCCGGCGGAGTGGCCCACGAGTTCAACAACCTTTTCGCCTCCATCCGGGGCTATGCCGAGCTGGCCCTGACCAAGGAAGATGCCGCCGCCAAGAATGAGGCCTTGCGGATCGCCCTCAAGATGGCCGACCGGGCGAAGAAGATCACCGCCGCCCTCCTCTCCTTCTGCGGGCCGCGGGCGCCGGTGCGGGAGAGGATCGACGTCCGGGAGACGCTGGAATACGCCTTGAGCCTCCTCAAGCGGGACTTGAACACCTACAATGTCAAGGTGGTGCGGGAATACGGGGAAATCCCCGCCGTTTGGGGAGACCCGCAGCAAATCCAGCACGCTTTGGTCAACATCCTGGTCAACGCCAAGGACGCCATGATGGGCAACGGGGGCATCCTCACCGTCGGGGTCGGGCTGGAGGGGGACCGGGTCTTCGTCCGGATCGCCGACACCGGCCCGGGGGTCGACCCGGAGGTCCGCCGGCGCATCTTCGAGCCCTTCCGGGGGACCAAGGGGGTGCTGAGCGGGGGCAGCCCCCGCTATTCCGGCCTCGGCCTCTTCGTCGCCCTCGGGATCGTCAAGGCGCACCGGGGCGAGATCCGGGTGGAGAGCGAGCCGGGGCTGGGCGCGGTCTTCACCGTCGTCCTCCCCACCACCTCGCCCGAGCCCTTGGAGCAGGAGCTTCCCCCGGAGCCGGCCCGGCGGCCGGAACCCATCGTGGAGGCGGGGTCGCGGCGGCTGCTGATCGTGGACGACGAGGAGGCGATCGCCAAGCTCCTCAAGGAGTTCCTGGAGAGCCGCGGCTTCCTCGTCGAGACGGCGAACAACGGGTGGGAGGCGGTGGAGAAGGCCGACCGGACCGCCTATGACCTCATCCTGATGGACATCGCCATGCCCGGGATGGACGGCGAGAGCGCGATCAAGATGATCCTCTCCCGCCGGGCGGATTCCCGCTTCATCGTGATCTCGGGCTATTCACCTCCCGAGCTCGCCCCCGAGCTCCGGGCCCACGTCCGGGGAGTGGTGCAGAAGCCCTTCAGCCTGAGCCAGATCGCCGCCGTGGTCTTCCGCTCCCTCGGGGCGGCCTGACGGCGCGATGCTGTCCACGAATTGACACGCTTGCGCGCCGTTCCGGCCGTCGTAGCCAAAGGCTACTTTGGCGGAGTCGGCAGCGCTTCGGCGCGCAGGCACGAATTTTCACGAATGGGGAGCCATCCGGCCCGGCTCATTCCTGCCAATTCGCGAGAATTCGTGGAAAGCCGACTATTCCCCGTCCCGCTCCTGGAGCCGCGCCCGGGCCCGTTTCGTCTCCTCCACGTAATCCGTCCAGAGGTTGAGGTCGCTGTAGATCAGGACGGTCGAATCGCCGCCGTGGCGGAGCTCGAGCTCGGTGTTTTGGCGGGACCAGATGGCGGTCTCGATCCGGTCCATCTTCTCCCGGGGCTCGCCGTAGCCCTTCGTGATCTGCTCCCGGAGCACGTAGCCAAAGCCGACCCCCTCCCACTCAGCCCGCACCGAGAAGAGCTTGCCGCCGGCGGGGGTGAAGAAGAAGGTGATCCGGCACTCCCTTTCCCAGAAGACGGTCCGATAGGCAAGCTCGCGCCGGTCCGGCGCGAAGGTTTTGTCCACGAGCTTCCACCCCTTGCCTCCGGCCGCGTTTTCCACCTCGGCGCTGTACGATCCCCAGGGGAAATCCGGGAAGACGATCGGCTTCCCGGCCGCCGCGGCCGGGAGGAGGAGAAGCAAAGCGGGGATAAAATGTCTTGCCCTTCGCATTGCTCACAGTATATACACTTTTCCTTGCGGTGAAATAGCGGCTAACATTCATCTTTTTTCGCGGCGGCGGAGCAGTGCCGCCGCGAAAAAAGAAAAGGAGGGACGAGACGTGGTTCCCCACTGCGCATTTCTCACCAACGGTATCGGCGTCCACAAGGAGAAGCTGGAAAGCTTCGAGATGGCCCTCCGGGACGCCCAGGTCGCCCAGTACAACCTGGTCCCCGTCTCCAGCATCCTCCCCCCCCACTGCAAGATCGTCTCCCGCAAGAAGGGGCTGGCCATGCTCAGCCCCGGGGCCATCACCTTCGTGGTCATGGCCAAGAGCGAGACGAACGAGCCCAACCGCTTGATCGCCGCCTCCGTCGGGATGGCGGTCCCCGCCGACCGGAGGACCTACGGCTACCTCTCCGAGCACCACTCCTTCGGGGAGACCGACGAAGTGGCCGGCGAGTACGCCGAGGACCTCGCCGCCACCATGCTCGCCACCACCCTGGGGATCAGCTTCGATCCCAACGAGTCCTGGGACGCCCGGGAAAACGTCTTCAAGATGAGCGGGAAGATCGTCCGCACCGCCAACGTCACCCAGTCGGCCGTCGGCAACAAGCGGGGCTGGTGGACGACGGTGGTGGCCTTGGCCGTCTTCGTCGTCAAATAAAAGAAGCCGCGGATTACGCGGATTCTCGCGGATTATTTGCGGAACAAGCGCTGTCTCTGCTCCAGTTGTGGGAGCGGCGTCTCGCCGCGATCCCAGCCAGCCCGGATCGGGGCGAGGACGCCCCTCCCACAAACAACAGTAATGATTAGTCGTTGAAGAGAAGTGATCAGCAGACGGGCCATTCGTGGACATGGTTCGCTGAGCCGAAGATGAAGAAGACGCCGCAGTTTCTGGACGACGGTTCCGCCCCGGGAATCTCCGTACCGCTCGACCGGGCCCGGGTGATCATCCTCCCCGTCCCCCTGGAGGAGACGGTCTCCTACCTCCCCGGGACGGCCTCTGGTCCGAGTAAGATCCTCCAAGCTTCGGCCCAGGTCGAGCTCTACGATCCCGAGCGCGGCTCTTATCCCTACCGGGTCGGGATCCACACCGCGCCCCAGCTCGACTGCCGCGGCGCCCCGGAGAAGGTGATGGACCGGATCGCCTCCACCCTGGCTCCCTGGATCGCGGAAGACAAAGTCCCGGTCTGCCTGGGGGGGGAGCACAGCGTCTCGTTCGCTCCGGTTAGGGCCTTGCGGGAGCGCTACCCCGATCTCTCCGTCCTCCACCTGGACGCCCACGCCGACCTTAGGGATTCCTACCACGGGACGAAGTGGTCGCACGCCTGCGTGATGCGGAGGGTGGCCGACCTCGGCGTCCCCTCCGTGGCGGTGGGCATCCGCTCGGTCTGCGAGGAGGAGATCCGCTTCGTCCGGGAGAGCCGGATCCCCTTCTTCCCGGCCTGGGAGCACGGGGAGAGGGGATACCCCTGGGAGAGGGTCGTCCGTTCGCTCTCCGACAGCGTTTACGTCACTCTCGACCTGGACGCCTTCGACCCCTCCGAGATGCCGGCGGTGGGCACACCCGAGCCGGGGGGTCTCTCCTGGTTCGACGCCGTGAAGCTCTTCCGCCTTCTCGCCCGCTCCGGGAAGACGGTGGTCGGCTTCGACCTGGTCGAGCTCTGCCCGATGGCCGGGACGGCGTTCGCCGAGTACCTCGCCGCCAAGCTTCTTTATAAAATGATTTCATATTTCTGCCCCGCCGAACGCTGGGCGCGTTCGTCGCGAATCTTCGCGAATGAATAAATTGCCGAGCCGGCCCAAGCCATTCGCGCCGATTCGGGAAGATTCGCGTTTAAAAAATCCGGGCCGGGCCGCGCCGGAGATCCGCGTTTTTCCAGACGAAGACTCCCTCGCCGATTTCGCCCTCTCCGTCTGGGAGGAAGCGTCGCGGGCGCGACCCTTTGCCGTCGCCCTCTCCGGCGGCCAGACGCCCGTCCCCCTCTTCCGGCTTCTCGCTTCCCGCCCCGGTCTCCCCTGGTCGGCGACGCGGGTTTTCTTCGCCGACGAGCGGTTCGTCCCCCCCGGTCATCCCCAGAGCAACCTGCGCCTCGCCCGGGAGACGTTTCTCTCCCGCCTCCCCATCCCGGGGCAAAACCTCTGTGCCCCGCGCGGGGAGGGGGCGATCGCGGAAGCGGCGCGCGGCTATGAATCCGCCCTCCGCCGGCTCATGGCCGAATGGGGGAGGGAGGAGGCCCTCTTCGACCTGGTCCTCCTCGGGGTCGGCGAGGACGGACATACCGCTTCGCTCTTCCCCGGTTCGCCCCTGCTCGAGGAAAGCGTCCGCTGGGTGGGGGCGGAGACGAGGCCCTCGGTCACCCCCCCCCGGATCACGCTCACCCTCCCGGCGATCAACCGCTCACGCGTCGTCCTCTTCCTGGTCTCTGGCGAGAAGAAGGCGGGCATTCTCCGGCGGGTCGCAGCGGATCGCGACCCCTCCCTCCCCGCCGCGCTCGTCCGCCCCCGCGCCGGCCGCCTGATCTTCGCCGCCGACCGCGCCGCCGCCTCCCGTCTGGGCTGAGAGGGACCTCAAAGGTCCGCGCCTACGGGAAAAGGGAGAGGCGAGCCGATTTATTTCCGCCCATCCTGCCCGGCCCGCGCGCAAGCCTTCTCCCGCTTTACACCTGACACCCGACACCTTACACTTCCCCCATGCTTCTCGAGATGCACGCCCACACCTGCCGGCATTCCGCCTGCAGCCGCGCCGCCGCCGAGGAACTGATCCGCCAGGCGGTCAAAAAGAACCTTCAGGGGATCGTCCTCACCGACCACCACTACCTCTGGTCGCCGGAGGAGATCGCCGACCTGCGCCGGGCGGCCGAGGTCGACTCGACCTTCCTCGTCCTCGCCGGGCAGGAAGTGGAGACGGAGATCGGCCACGTCCTGGTCTACGGCGGCGACCGGACGGCGGAGAAGGGGGCCGAGCTTTGCGAGCTGCGGCGGCTCTTCCCCTCCGCGGCCCTGGTCTGGGCCCACCCCTTCCGCTCCGGCCGCGTCCCTTCCGACGAAGATCTCCGGAACCCCCTCTTGGACGGGATCGAGATCTTCAGCCTCAACCACACGCCCAAGGAGAACTACGCGGGGTTGAGCCTCTGGCACCGCCTCAAGTTCACCGCCCTGGGCGGCTCCGACGCCCACGCCGCCCAATCCTCGGGCGTCCTCCCCACCCAGTTCGACCATCCCGTGGAGTCGATCGCCGATGTCGCCGCCGAGATCCGGGCCGGTCGCTGCCGCCCCTTCTTCAAAGAGATCCCCAAGGCCGGATCCAACATCGTGGTGACCATGATCACGCTGGGGACGAAAGGGGACGACGAATACCGCTCCCGCCTGGTCATGAAGAAGGTCGCCTCCTCCTCCGCCTGGGAACGGGTGAGCCGCTCGCTCGACCTCGTCTCTCGCCTCCACCGCTCCGGTTTCCGGGGCGGGACCTTCCGCGTCCCGGAGGTGATCGAGGTCAACCCGGAGGAGAGGATCGTGATCGAGGAAGGGGCGCGGGGGAAGCGCCTCTTCGAGCTCCTCCCCGCCGTGGAGGCGAAGGTGGGGATGGAGTACTTCCAACTCGCCGCCCGCTGGCTCTCGCGCCTCCACAACCTGAAGCTCCGCGCGGGGGATCCGGACGAGACCGTCGCCCGCGGCCGGAAGAAGTTCTCTTCCTACCGCGACGCCTTCCGGCGGGTGGGCAACCCCCATCTCGGGACGGCGGAGGCGATCCTGGACACCGTGGAGATCGGCGAGGAGGAGATCGGCCGGACCGAGGGCGGGCGTTTTGTCCTGGTCCACGGGGACTACCACCCCAAGAACATCATCATCGGCCAGGACCGGATGCAGGACATCAGCACGCTCTTCGTCTCGGTGATCGACTTCGACTCCGCCTTCCTCTGCTACCCCGCCTTCGACTTGGGCTACTTCATCTCCCAGTTCCGCCACCAGTTCCGCCTCTTCCCGGCTCTCCTCAAGACCTGCCGGGAGGAGGATTTCCTCCGGGCCTACCTCGCCGACGCCGTCGACCCCTCGCCCGATTTCTCCCGCCAGGCCGCCCTCGCGCGCCTGAGGGCGAACATGTCCATCGCCTCCTTCCTGATCAAGGTGGGGAAGGGGATCGGAGAGGAGATGGACGGTCTGATCGGGGAGTCGAGGGAACTGCTCAAGAGGCTGCCGAGAACCTAGCGTGCGGTCCGGGATGTTTGTTGGCGGACGACATTCGGATTAAGGGGATCGGCCGCCCGCCGCCGAATCATGAGAATAGGCGTCGCTCTCAGCGGAGGGAAGGACAGCGCCCTGGTCGCCGCCTTGCTCCGGAAGCAAGGGCACGAGGTCCTAGCCTTCCATCTTCTCCTCTCCCCCCCCGACTCCTCGCCCGTCCCCCGCGCGGACGAGCTCCGGGCGGTCGAGGAGATAGCCTCCCGCCTCGGGATCCCCCTCCGCGTCCTCGACCTCTCCGCCCGCTTCGAGGCGGAGATCATCGCCTCCTTTCTCTCCGAGCATGACCGGGGGAGAACGCCCAGCCCCTGCGTCCTTTGCAACCCCCGCTTCAAGTTCGGCCGTCTCCTCGAGGCCGCCCTCGCCGCCGGCTGCGAGCGCCTCTCCAGCGGCCATTACGCCCGGGTGGTCCCGGGCGAACGCCCGCTCCTTCGCAAGAACCTCGATCCCGCCCGCGACGAGTCCTACTTCCTCCACCGCCTGACCCCCCGCCAGCTCTCCCGGGTCCTCCTGCCGCTGGGTGAGATCGCCCTTGATCGGGTCGGGGAGCTGACCGGGGAACTCCTAGAGTCCTTCCGGCCGCTCCCCTCCAGCGTCGACGCCTGCTTCCTCGGCAACGGCCGCCTGGGCGGCTTCCTCCGCCGGCGCCGGACCCTCTCGCCCGGCCAGATCGTGAACCGGGAGGGGAAGGCGCTGGGGGTCCATCCGGGCTACCAGCTCTACACGCTCGGCCAGCGGCGCGGCCTCTCCTCGGCCTCGGGGAAGCGAGGCCCGCTTTACGTCGTCGGGATCGACCCCGCCGCCAACCGCGTGGTGGTCGGATCCCGGGAAGATCTCCTCTCCCGGCGTCTCCTCGCCCGCGATCCCAACTGGATCGCCATCGACCCCCCGGACAAAACCCTGCGCGCGACCGCGAAGATCCGCTATACTCACCCCGGCGCGGAGGCCGAGCTGATCCCCGACCCATCCGGCGGGATCGAGGTCGTCTTCGACCGCCCCCAGGAGGCGATCACGCCGGGCCAGGCGGTGGCCTTCTACCGGGGCGACGTGGTGCTGGGGGGGGCTTGGATCGAGAAAAAACTATAGGTCCTATAAGACCTATAGGACCTATAGGACCTATAAAATGCGGCTGTTCGTGGCGGTCGGACTGGGGGATGCGCTGAGAGGCCGGCTGGCCGAAGTCACGGCGCTCTTGAGCCGGCGCCTCCGGGGCGTGGCCTGGGTCCGGCCCGAGAACGTCCACCTCACGCTCAAGTTCCTGGGAGAGGTCGGGGAGGGGGAGGTTCCCGCCCTCCGGGGGGCGCTCGATGAAACGGCCCGCCGCCACTCCCCCTTCGGCCTCTCCGCCGGCGGGCTGGGGGCCTTCCCCTCCTCCGAGCGGCCGCGGGTGATCTGGGCCGGCCTGGAGGGGGACCGGGAGAGCCTCTCCCGCCTGGTCGCTGACCTCGAGGAAGCTTGTTCCAGCCTCGGCTTTGCGCCCGAAGACCGCCCCTATCATCCCCATCTCACGCTGGGAAGGGTGAAGAGCCCGGCGGGGGCGGGCGGACTGGAGAAGGTCTTCCGGGAAGCCCGGGCCGATTCGCTTGGTCCGCTCGGCGTCGACGTGATACTATTGATGAAAAGCACTCTTTCCGCGGACGGCGCGCTCCACGAGGTGCTCTCCGAACATCGCCTGGGCGGCGTCCCGCGGCGGTGAGATTCCCACGGGGAAACGACGGTTCGGGGATTCCATGACGTAGAGAATAGCGGAGTACTGGAGTAATGGAGTGTTGGAGCAAGGCGGATCTCCATCGGCATCCCAATACTCCAGTACTCCATCACTCCAACACTTCGGTTTTTTTTATCGAGAGCCCAACGACGGAGGAATGGTCATGGCCAAGGACGAGATGGACGGGAAGAAGCGGGCGCTGGAGCTCGCACTGGAGCAGGTGGAAAAGCAGTACGGCAAGGGGACGATCATGCAGCTCGGGGCCAAGGCGGCCTCGCTCAAGGTTGAAGCCATCCCCACCGGCGCGCTCACGCTCGACCTCGCCCTCGGGATCGGCGGCCTGCCCCGGGGAAGGGTGGTGGAGATCTTCGGGCAGGAGGCCTCCGGGAAGACCACGCTCGCCCTCACCGTGGTGGGCAACGTCCAGAAGACGGGCGGGGTGGCGGCCTACGTCGACATCGAGCACGCGATCGACCCCGCCTTCGCCAAGCTCCTGGGCGTGAACCTGGACTCCCTCCTCATCTCCCAGCCCAACTCGGGCGAGGACGCGCTCAACATCGCCGAGACCCTGGTCCGCTCCAACGCCGTGGACGTGATCGTGATCGACTCGGTGGCGGCCCTCGTCCCCCGGGCCGAGATCGAGGGGGAGATCGGCGACACCCACGTCGGGCTGATGGCCCGGATGATGTCGCAGGCGCTCCGCAAGCTCACCGCCGCGATCGCCAAGTCCAAGACCTGCTGCATCTTCATCAACCAGATCCGGATGAAGATCGGAGTGATGTTCGGCAACCCGGAGACCACGCCGGGCGGGACGGCGCTCAAGTTCTACTCCTCGGTCCGCCTCAACATGCGCCGGATCGGGATGGTCAAGGACTCCGCCGACGCCGTGATCGGCTCCCGGGTTCTGGCCAAGGTGGTGAAGAACAAGGTGGCGCCCCCCTTCCGCTCGGCCGAGTTCGATATCCTCTACAAATCGGGGATCTCCTGGGAGGGCTCGCTGATCGACCTCGGGCTCTCGAGCGGCCTGATCGAGAAGAAGGGCGCCTTCCTCAACTTCGGGGCGACGAGCCTGGGGAAGGGGAGGGAATCCGTCCGCCAGGCCCTCCGGGACGACAAGAAGCTCGCCCACCAGCTCGCCCAGGAGATCCGGAAGAAGGTGACTCCGGAGGCGCTGGTCTCGGCGCCGGAATGATCCAGCCCGGCACGGATCGGGACAAGAATGTCCCTCCCAAAAGCGGCGCATATCATCGAATGTCATGAAAGCGGCGACGATAATATTGCTGGTCTTCGCCGCGCTTCTCCCCGCGCCCGCCTTCCCCGCCTCCGGCCTCTTCCCCTGGTTCGCGGAATCGCCGGCGGAGCGGCTGGAGGAGGAGTTCGTGGCCGTCGGGGAGAAGGTGGGGCCGGCCGTGGTCACCATCATCACCACCGCGGTCTGGCGGGACCCGGAGACCGACGAGTTCCTCCGCTACTTCTTCGGGATCCCCGGGCGCTCCTACGCCGAGGAAGGGCTCGGCTCGGGCGTGATCATCGACCCCAAGGGCTACATCCTCACCAACCAGCACGTCCTCGACCACGCCCGGGAGATCCTCGTCCGCCTCCCGGACGGGCGCGAGTTTCCCGCCGTTCTCACCGGGGCGGACGAGACCTACGACCTGGCGGTGATCAAGATCGAGGCCCGGGATCTCCCCGCCGCTCCCCTGGGCGACTCGGACCGGGTCAGGATCGGCCAGTGGGCGATCGCCATCGGCAACCCCTTCGGGGCGGTGGTGGACAACCCCCAGCCCACCCTCACCGTGGGCGTGGTGAGCGCCCTGGACCGGAGGATCCGCGCCCCCCGCTCCCGCGCCCCCGAGTACTACGAGGGGTTGATCCAGACCGACGCCGCGATCAACCCCGGCAACTCCGGCGGCCCGCTCACCAACCTGAAGGGGGAGGTGATCGGGATCAACACCGCGATCTTCTCCACTAGCGGGGGTTACCAGGGGATCGGATTCGCCATCCCGATCAACCGGGCCAAGGCGATCCTCGACGACCTCAAGAGCGGGCGCGAGGTGGTCCGCGGCTGGCTGGGCGTCTGGGTCCAGCCGGTCACCGAGGCGATGCGCTCCTCCTTCGCCTCTCCCGACCTGCAGGGGGCCCTGGTCCACCGGGTCGAGCCGGGGAGCCCCGCCGAGAAGGCGGGGATCATCCCGGGCGACATCATCCGCGCCTTCAACGGCTCCCCCGTCCTTGAGCCCGCCGACCTGGTCGGCAAGATCAAGTACGCCCGGGCGGGGGCGAACGCCGAGATCGAGATCCTGCGGAACGGAAAGTCGCAGACGATCCGGGCCTGCCTGGAGGCGAAGGAGGGAGCGGCCGTTCCCCCCGCCGGGGACGCCGCCCCCCTCCGGGTTTCCTGGCGCGGCCTCAGCGTCGAGGCGGTCGCGGACGGCGAGGCCTCCGGCGTGAGGATCGGGCGGGTCGGGCGGGAAAGCGCGGCCGCGGCGCTCGGCCTCCGGCCCGGCGACCTGATCGACGAGGTGAACCGTCAGGCGGTGGGCTCGCTTAAGGATTTCGAGCGCCTGGCCGCTGAGGCCAGCGGCCCCGCCCTTGTCCACACCAGCCGGGGGTACGTGGTCCTGCCGGAAGAGTAGATCGCGCCGCCGAGCCGTTTGCCAGGGAGCCGCCAAGACACGGAGAAACGCCAAGAAAGCTCCAAGAATCAGGGCCCATTCGCGCTTTATTCGCGCCTGCGCGCTGAAGCGCTGCCGACTCCGCCAAAGTAGCCTTTGGCTACGACGGCCGGAACGGCGCGCCAGCGCGTGATTCGCGGTTAAATCGTCGGGCCTATCCGGGCGGGTGCCACCATGGCGCGATCGGAAAGCGGCGAAGCCGAGAAGGCGCGGGACTACGCCCTTCTCCTCCTCTCCTACCGCGAGCGGACGGAGAAGGAGATGGCGGAGAGGCTGAAGCGGAAGGGGTTCCCGCCGGCGGCGGTCGCGGCGACGGTCGCGGACTGCCAGCGCCTCGGCCTGATCGACGACGAGCGCTTTGCCCGCCTCTTCGTCCAGGAACGGGCCCGACTCAAACCGCGCTCCGCCCGGCTGATCGGGGCGGAGCTCGGGAGGAAGGGGGTCTCCGGAGAGGTCGCGGCGCGGGCCCTCTTGGCGGAGTTCGTCCCCGGGCGGGAGGAGGAGATGGCCGCCGATCTGGCCCGGCGGGCGGCCTTTCGCCTGCGGGGGATCGATCCGGAGGCGGCTAGGCGGAGGCTCTGGGCCTATCTCGCCCGGCGGGGGTTTTCTCCGGAGCAGATCGCCGCCGCGGTGAAGACGGCGGCGGAGGAAAAGCCACCGAAGTAAATGGGTGAGGGTTAAGAAGTGCGTCTGGTCAATGGGTTAGGGTCAGGTGTAACCGGCCCATCGACCTAACCCATTTACCAAACCAACTTCCTAACCCTGACCAAATGACTGGATTTATGAATTCCCAGGAAATCCGCAAGGCCTTTCTCGACTTCTTCGCCGCCCGCGGGCACGCGATCCGCCCCAGCGATGGGCTAGTCCCCTCGGCGGACCCCACCCTCCTCTTCACCTCGGCCGGGATGGTCCCCTTCAAGCCGTTCTGGAACGACGCCCCCCTCGTTTTCACCCGGGCGGCCAGCGTCCAGAAGTGCCTCCGGGTGGGGGGTAAGCAGAGCGACCTGGAGAACGTCGGCCGGACGATGCGCCACCACTCCTTCTTCGAGATGCTGGGCAACTTCTCCTTCGGCGATTACTTCAAGCCGGAGGCGATCGACTGGGCCTGGGAGTTCGTCACCTCCGTGATGAAGCTCGACCAGTCCCGTCTCTGGGTCTCGGTCTACCTGGACGACGACGAAGCCTTTGACCTCTGGCGGAAGCGGACCGGGATCAGGGAGGAGCGGATCGTCCGCCTGGGGGACAAGGACAACTTCTGGGGGCCGGCCGGGTCGTCCGGCGCCTGCGGCCCCTGCTCCGAGATCTACTACGACCTGGGCGAGGAGTTCGGATGCTCCCGAACGGACTGCCGGCCGGGCTGCGACTGCGAACGCTACTTCGAGTTCTGGAACCTGGTCTTCCCCCAGTTCTTCCAGGAGATTGGCGGCGCCCGCCGGCCGCTCCCCCGGCGGGGGATCGACACCGGAATGGGGCTCGAGCGCCTCGCCCTCCTCTCCCAGGGGGTGAAGAGCAACTACCAGACCGACCTCTTCCGCCCGATCATCTCCGCCCTTGAGGCTCTCGCCCGCGTTCCCTACGGCGACGAGACGATCACCCCCTACCACGTGATCGCCGACCACATCCGCTCGCTGACCTTCGCCGTCTCGGAGAACGTCCTCCCCTCCAACGAGGGGAGGGGATACGTCGTCCGCCGCCTCCTCCGCCGGGCCGTCCGTTTCGGTCGGAGGCTGGGCCTCGCAGGGCCCTTCCTCCACCGTCTCGTCGCCCCCGTGGTCGAGGTGATGAAGGCGCCCTACCCCGAGCTCCTGGAGAGCCGCCTCCATGTCACGCGCGTGATCCGGGCGGAAGAGGAGCGTTTCGGGGGAACGCTCACCCAGGGTCTGGAGATGCTCGACGGCCTTGCCGCCGACCTCCGGGCGAAGGGCAAGTCGGTCGTCCCCGGCGAGGCGGTCTTCAAACTCTCCGACACCTACGGCTTCCCGGCCGAGCTGACCGAGGAGGTCGCCCAGGAGAAGGGGCTCACGCTGGATTGGGAAGGGTTCCAGGAGAAACTCGAGGAGCAGAAGTGCCGCTGCCGGGTGGCCTGGAAGGGGATGGCGGAAAAGGAGGTCCTCCCGGTCTACCACGAATTCCGCCGGGAGCTCCCCCGGGTGGAGTTCCTCGGCTATGAGAAGCTGGCCGCCCGGGGGAGGATCGTCGGACTGGCCAAGGCTGGCGCGCGAGTGAAGACCGCCCGCGCGGGAGACTCCATCCAGCTGGTGCTCGACCGGACTCCCTTCTACGCCGAGTCCGGCGGACAGGTCGGCGACACCGGGACGATCGCCGCCCCCCGGGGGTCCTTTGCCGTGGAAGACACCGTTTCCCCCCTGGAAGGCTTCATCGTCCACCGGGGGAAGGTGACGGAAGGGGAGATCGGGGAGGGGGAGGAGGCGGAAGCCCTGGTTGACGCCGACCGCCGCCGCCAGATCCAGCGCCACCACACCGCCACCCATCTCCTCCAGCACGCTCTCCGGGAGACGATCGGGGAGCATGTCTGCCAGGCCGGATCCTTCGTCGGTCCGGATTACTTCCACTTCGACTTCACCCACTTCGAGGGGCTCTCCCGGGAAGCCCAGCGGGAGATCGAGTCGCGGGTGAACTCGCTCGTCGTCGCCGATGACAGCGTTACGATCTTCTCTCTCCCCCTGGCCGAGGCCAAGGCCCAGGGCGCCCTCGCCTTCTTCGGCGAGAAATATGCCGCCACCGTCCGGATGATCGATGTCGGACGCTACAGCCGCGAGCTCTGCGGGGGGACCCATGTGAAGCGGACCGGCGAGATCGGCCTCTTCCTGATCGCGAAGGAACATTCGATCGGTTCCGGACTGCGGCGGATCGAAGCTTGCTGCGGGGAAAGGGCCGCCGCCCGCGCGCTCGCCGACCGGGACCTGGTCGAAGCGGTCAGGGAGCGGCTGAAGGCCGGGCCCGATCAGATCCTGGAGCGGATGGAGATGATCGAGGAGAGGCTCAAGGCTCTCGAGAGCGAGCGGATGAACCTTCTCAAGAAACAGGCAGCGGGCGATCTCGACCGTCTGCTCGCGTCGGCGCGAACGGTCAACGGGATCCGGGTCGTCTCCGCCGACCTGGGAGAGGCCGAGATCGAGATCCTCCGCTCCGCCGCCGACACCCTGAAGGGGAAGCTCGGAACTGGTATCGCCGTCCTCGGCTCGTCCGGTTCACGGGGCGTCCAACTGGTCGCGCTGGTGACACCCGACCTGGTCAAGGCGGGCTACCACGCCGGGAAGATCGTGAAGGAAGTGGCCGCGCTCGCCGGGGGTTCGGGCGGCGGGCGGCCGGATCTGGCCCAAGCCGGGGCCAAGGACGCCGCCAAGCTGAAAGACGCCTTGAACGCGGCGGCGGGGATCGTGGAGAAACAAGGGCAGCCGCCGGCGCGGACCTGAAGGTCCTGGCCTCCGGGGCGTCTTGTTGGAGCCGTAGCCGCGGACATTTATGTCCGCGCCGACGGGGCGAAAAATCGAGAAGCGGCCTTTATTGCCGCTTCTCGATTTTTGCCCAGCTGTCCCGGAGGGTCACCGCCCGGTTGAAGACCGGCTTCCCCTCCCGCGAATCCGGATCGGCGCAGAAATAGCCCTGGCGCTCGAACTGGTAGAGGGAGCCCGGCTTCGCCCCCGCGAGTTCCGGCTCGATCCGGCAGGAGGAGAGGACCTCGAGCGAGACGGGGTTCAGGAAGTCGCGGAAGTCCCCCCCCTCCGGCACGTCGTTGGGGTCGGGGACGGTGAAGAGCTTGTCGTAGAGGCGGACCTCGGCCTCCCCGGCTCGGGCGGCGGCGACCCAGTGGATCGTCCCCTTGACCGTCCTCCCGTCGGGGGAGTAGCCTCCCCGCGTCTTGGGATCGTAGGTGCAGCGGAGCTCGACGACCTCGCCGGTCGCGGGGTCCTTGAGCGCCTCGACGCAGGTGATGAAGTAGCCGTAGCGCAGCCGCACCTCCCTCCCGGGGGAGAGGCGGAAGAACTTCTTCGGGGGATCCTCCCGGAAATCGTCCCGCTCGACGAAGATCTCTCGGCCGAAGGGGACCATCCGGGTCCCCATCGACTCGTCCTCGGGATTGTTCACCGCCGGGAGTTCCTCGGTCTTCCCTTCCGGGTAGTTGACGATTGTCACCTTGAGGGGCCTTAGGACCGCCATCCGCCGTATCGCCCGCCGGTTGAGGTCCTCCCGCAGGCAGTGCTCGAGGAGGGCCATGTCCACGGTGCTGTCCCTTTTCGCCACGCCGATCCGGTCGGCGAATTCCCGGATCGCTTCCGGGGTGTAGCCGCGCCGCCGCATCCCCGAGAGGGTGGGCATGCGGGGGTCGTCCCAACCCGAGACCTTTCCCCCCTCGACCAGGGCGAGGAGGCGGCGCTTGGAAAGGACGGTGTAGGTGACGTTGAGGCGGGCGAACTCGATCTGGCGGGGGCGGGCGGGGACGGGGAGGTGCTCCAGGAACCAGTCGTAGAGCGGCCGGTGGTCCTCGAACTCGAGCGTGCAGATGGAGTGGGTGATCTCCTCCAGGGCGTCGGAGATCGGATGGGCGAAGTCGTACATCGGGTAGACGCACCACCGGTCGCCGGTCCGGTGGTGGGAGGCCTTGAGAATCCGGTAGATCACCGGATCGCGGAGGTTCAGGTTGGGCGAGGCCATGTCGATCTTGGCCCTCAGGACGTGGGTCCCTTCCTCGAACTCGCCCGCCTGCATCCTCCGGAAGAGGTCGAGGTTCTCCTCGGGGGAGCGCGCGCGGTAGGGGCTCTCCCGCCCCGGGGCGGTGAGCGTCCCCCGGTGGAGGCGGATCTCCTCGGGGGAGAGGCTGTCGACGTAGGCCTTCCCGCCCCGGATCAGGTCCTCGGCGTATCCGGCGAGCTGGCCGAAATAGTCGGAGGCGTAGTGGAGGTGGGTTCCCCAGTCGAAGCCGAGCCAACGGATGTCGGTGAAGATCGAGTCGATATACTCGACCTCCTCCTTGGTCGGGTTGGTGTCGTCGAAGCGGAGGTGGCATCTCCCCCCGAACTCGGCGGCGATGCCGAAGTTCAGGCAGATCGACTTGGCGTGGCCGATGTGCAGGTAGCCGTTCGGCTCGGGGGGAAAGCGGGTGACGACCTTCCCCCCGTTCTTCCCGGTCCTCAAGTCCTCGGCGACGATCTCCCGGATGAAATCCGCGGGCTTCGACGGAGGATTGGCGCTCGTTCCGTTCATGTCGCTGGTGCCTTCTGGATTCTCTGAATGACTATATCAATTCCGCCTTTCCGCATCAATCCCGCCCTCCTTCTGATAGAATGCGCGGGGAGACGATCCCATGAACACCGTAGCCGCCTTTACCCCGCCTCCCCTGGTCGCCATCGTCGGGCGACCGAACGTGGGGAAGTCCACTCTCTTCAACCGCCTGCTGGGCCGGAGGGTGGCCGTGGTCCACGACGAAGCGGGGACCACCCGCGACCGGATCTACGGCGAAGTGGAGTGGTCCGGGCGCTATTTCCGGGTGGTGGACACCGGGGGGCTCGTCCCCGGCCGCTCCGAGGGGATCACGTCGGCGGTCGGCGGGCAGGTGCTGGCCGCGATCCGCGACGCGGACCTCTGCCTCCTGGTCGCCGACCTCAAGGACGGCCTCACCCCCGACGACCGCGAGGTGGCCCGGATCATCCGGTCCGCCGGCAAGCCGGCGATCGTGGCCGCGAACAAGCTGGACTCGGGGAAGGCAGCGGGGAACGAGGCCGAGTTCTCCGCGCTCGGCTTCGGCGACCTCATCGCCGTCTCCGCGCTGCACGGCCTGGCGATCGGGGATCTTCTCGACCTCATCCTGGAGCGCCTCCCCGACTACCGCCTCCCCCCGAAGGCTCCGGGGACGAACGTCGCGATCGTCGGGCGGCCGAACGTGGGGAAGTCCACCCTGGTCAACGCCCTCCTCGGCGAGGAGAGGGTGGTGGTGGACGCGACGCCGGGGACGACGCGGGACGCCGTGGACACGCCCTTCCAGTGGCGGGGGAAGGACTTCGTCCTGGTCGACACCGCCGGCCTCCTCAAGAAGTCCCACTCCCAGTCCGCGCTGAGCCGCTTCAGCATGTCCCGGACCGTCCGCTCGATCGACCGGGCGGACGCCGTCCTCCTTCTCCTCGAGGCGGGACAGCCGCCGACCCGGGTCGACACCCACTTCATCGAGATGGCGCTCGCCAAGGGGAAGGCCTGCGTCCTCGGCGTCAACAAGTGGGACCTGGCCCGGGGGACCGGCCGGAAGGAATACCTGCGCTCGGTCCGGGAGAGCCTCCCCTTCGCCGGCTTCCTCCCGGTGGTCTTCCTCTCCGCCTTGAAAAGGCAGTCGCTCGACTCCGTAATGGAGGCCTGCGACTACGCGGCCGCGGAGAGGAAGAAAGAGGTGCCGACCGGGATCCTGAACCGGGTCATTCAGCAGGCGCGGGAGGGGACGGCCCCCCGGCGGATGAAGGGGAGGCAGCTCAAGATCTTCTACGCGGTCCAGGTCCGCGCCGCACCGCCGCTCGTCCGCCTCTTCGTGAACGACCCCTCCCTCCTGCCCCCCGCCTACGAGCATTACCTCGCCAACCGCCTCCGCGAGGCCTTCGGCTTCGAGGGAACCCCGATCCGCTTCGAGCTCAAAGCCCGGCGAGCTTGACCGCGAATGGGTCCGGATTGGCCCGGCGGGGGAGGGGAACAGGCGGGAGGGGCGGTCCTGTCGGAGACGGTAGGGGCGAACTTTATGTTCGCCCGGCCCCGGGTATAGCCCGGCGGGCGAACACCCCCGATAGATCGGGGCAGGCAGGTTCGCCCCTACGGGCTTGGCAAATGGCTTGACGGGCGAACACTAGGTTCGCCCCTACAGGCTGGGTCATGGTCGACGGTTGTAGGGGCGAACTTCATGTTCGCCCGTCCCCGGGTTTAGCGCGGCGGGCGAACACCCCCGATAGATCGGGGCAGGCAGGTTCGCCCCTACGGGCTTGGCAAATGGCTTGACGGGCGAACACTAGGTTCGCCCCTACAGGCTGGGTCATGGTCGACGGTTGTAGGGGCGAACTTTATGTTCGCCCGGCCCCGGGTTTAGCGCGGCGGGCGAACACCCCCGATAGATCGGGGCAGGCAGGTTCGCCCCTACGGGCTTGGCAAATGGCTTGACGGGCGAACACTAGGTTCGCCCCTACAGGCTGGGTCATGGTCGACGGTTGTAGGGGCGAACTTTATGTTCGCCCGGCCCGGGGTTTAGCGCGGCGGGCGAACACCACCGATAGATCGGGGCAGGCAGGTTCGCCCCTACCGGACCGGTCAGCGGCGGGAGAGGGCCTCGGCGATCCGCCCGACCTCGTCGGCCGGGTAGTAGCCCTCGAGGACGAGCACGCCGGTGGGGATAGCGGCCCGGATGATCGAGGCGGTGATCGCCTCGCCTCCGATGATCACGGCGAGCGGCTCCCCCTGGTGCTTCTCCGTGAGCTCGGCGAAGCTCCGCGTCCCGGTCCGGGTGAAGGTGAGGCGGAGGGCCGTCGTCTGCCGCCCGGGCACCGCCTCGGCGGAGAGGAGGTCGTCCACGGTGAGCGCCGCCTCGGGGGCGAGGTAGACGGTCTCCCCGGTGGAGCGGATGTCGACGCGGACCCACTTCGCCTCCGGCGTCGTCCGGGCCAGCCGGAGTTCGAAGACGGGGGAGGGGAGCGCCGCGGTTGCCGCCTCGGTCTTCGTCTCGGGCGAGGACGCGCAGCCGGAGAGGAGGCCGGCGATCAGCATAATGCCGGGCGCCGAATCAGCGAGAATCCGGGTAATCCGTGGTTTCATTGTTGTATCTTTTCTTGCGTTTCCGGCAGACGGGTTTTCCGCACCTCCTCGAAGAGGGCCCGGAACTTCGGGTCCTTCATCAGGGGGCGGGTGTTGGCGAAGAACTCCTCGAAGTCGTGGTAGCCGAGCTTCTCGTAGACAGTCGCCTGGAGAAGCATCTCCAGGCGGTCGGCCTGCTTCACGATCCGCGCCTCCGGCGTCAAGTTCTCCTCGAACTCATCCCAGAGGGCGAGGTACTCCGGCGCCTGGGGGAGGCCGGCGAAGACCCGGAGAGCGGAGTCCCTCTCCCGCGCATGCTTCTCCTCGGGCGAGACCCCGTCCACCGGCGTGATGTCCCCGGCGTAGACCTCCCCCGCCTCGTGGATGAGCGCCATCCGGACGATCCGGTCGCGGTCGGCCGAGGGGAAGCAGTTGTCGGCAAGGAAGAGGCAGAGGAGGGCCGTCGAGAAGGAGTGGTCGGCCACCGACTCGCAGGCGGAGTCGGGGACGGACCGCTTCAGCCAGCCCTGGCGGTAGAGGTTCTTGAGCTGGAGGAACTCGCTCATCACCCGGAGGACGGGGGAGGAGGGCCGGAGGAAATTCGCGGAATGGCGGTTTTTCGTGCGCACGGTCTAGCGGTCACCCGGTCCGATCCGTCCAATCCGATCGGTCCGTCCCATACCTTCTAACCCCCCGGCCGCCCCAAGTCAAGTTTGACTGTCGGCCGCTCTCCCTCCGTGGTAGTCTCTTTCGCCATGCGGTGACCGGTCCAGCGCGGCGGGAGAGCGGCCCTGGCCGCCGCCCTCTGACTGGCCGTCCCCCCCTTCTCCCGCCGCCCGCCCGCCGTTTCCGCGGAGTGGCTGTTCCGGTTCGGGAGGATTTCTGATAGACTAGACGGCCATGACGACGCCGAGCGACCAGCCGACCTCCTCCCCACCCTCCGTCCATTTCCCGGTCGAGTTCCACGTCTCCCGGGAAGCCCGGAAGCGCTATGGGCTCGACCGCGTCCTCTACGGCCTCCACGGGAACCTCATGATCGCGGATCTCCCGGGGGCCCAGGGCCTCGCCGAGCGGATCAACGCCGTCCGCGGCGCCGCGTCCCGCCCCGAGCGCGCCGTCCGCGCCGGCCAGGTCAACGCGGTGGGGTTGATCGACGAGGTCTTCCACTGTATGGCCGCCCGCTACCGGGAGCTGATCAATCCGGAGGCCCTCGCCGGGCTCCTCGCCCGCCTGGAGAAAAAGCTGGGGAACGATACCCTTCGGAGCACGCTCAACGCCTTCGTCGACCGCTTCCCGGGGAGCGCGGTCTGGCGGGACGGCCAGTCCCCGGCAGAGTATCTCGCCGGGGCCACCGAGGGGGTCCCCAATCGCCAGATCCTCTGCGAGGAGCTGATCATGCTCTTCCTGGCCAACGCCGACCGCGCCTTCGACCCCCTCGCCGACCTCTTCGACGAGACCGTTCTCAAGGAGACCACCGCCTACCGCGAGGTCTGCCGGCAGATCGCCGCCTTCTTCGAGTCGGAACCGCGTTTCGGGCCGGAGAACCTCCCCCTGGTGGACCTCCTCCTCGCCCCCATCCGCCACTCGCCCCGTTCCCTCTCCGGCCAGATCAACTACATCGTCGAGAAATGGAAGGACTACCTTCCCCCCGAGCTCCTTCGCCGCCTCCTGATCAGCCTCGACATCATCAAGGAGGAGGAGCGGGCGAGGGGGATGGGGCCGGGGCCGGTGGTGGTGCCCGACTTCGCCCGCCTCCTGGGCTACCTGGAGGGGGAGGACGCCCGCCGCTTCCCGGAATACGAGAAGTATTCGACCGACCTCGACTGGATGCCCCGGGTCGTCCTTCTGGCCAAGAACACCTACGTCTGGCTCGACCAGCTCTCCAAGCGCTACGCCCGCCCCATCCGCCGGCTCGACCAGATCCCGGACGAGGAACTCGACAAGCTTAAGGATTGGGGCTTCAGCGGTCTCTGGCTGATCGGGCTCTGGGAAAGGTCGACGGCCTCCCGGAAGATCAAGCAGGGATGCGGCAACCCGGAGGCGGCCTCCTCCGCCTACTCCCTTTTCGACTACACCATCGCCTCCGAGCTCGGCGGGGAGAGCGCCCTGCGCGATCTCAAGGAGCGGACCCTCCGGCGGGGGATCAAGCTCTCGAGCGACATGGTCCCCAACCATACCGGGATCTACTCCCGTTGGGTGATCGAGCGCCCCGACTGGTTCATCCAGCTGCGCGCCCCGCCCTTCCCGGGCTACCGCTTCACCGGCGGGGATCTTTCCGACGATCCCCGGGTGCGGATCGCCATCGAGGACGGCTACTGGACCCGGCGGGACGCCGCCGTGGTCTTCGAGCGCCGCGACAAGCGGACCGGCGACGTCCGCTACATCTACCACGGCAACGACGGGACGAACATGCCCTGGAACGACACCGCCCAGATCGACTTCCTCAACGCCGAGGCGCGGGAGGCGGTGATCCAGGCCGTCCTCTCCGTCGCCCGCCGCTTTCCCATCATCCGCTTCGACGCCGCCATGGTCCTCACCCGCCAGCACTTCCAGCGCCTCTGGTTCCCCCCGCCGGGCGCCGGCGGGGCGATCCCCTCCCGGGCCGGGCGGGGGATGACCGCCGAGGAGTTCGACCGCCTGATGCCCAAGGAGTTCTGGCGCGAGGTGGTCGACCGGGTGGCGAAGGAGGTTCCCGAGACCCTCCTCCTGGCCGAGGCCTTCTGGCTCCTCGAGGGCTACTTCGTCCGGACGCTGGGGATGCACCGGGTCTACAACAGCGCCTTCATGAACATGCTCAAAATGGAGCTGAACTCCGAGTATCGCCAGCTCGTGAAGAACGTTCTCGAGTTCGACCCCCAGATCCTGAAGCGCTTCGTCAACTTCATGTCCAACCCGGACGAGGCGACCGCCGTCGCCCAGTTCGGCAAGGGGGACAAGTATTTCGGCGTCTGCACCATGATGGTGACGATGCCGGGGCTGCCCCTTTTCGGGCACGGCCAGGTCGAGGGGCTGACCGAGAAGTACGGGATGGAATACCGCAAGGCCTACTGGGACGAGCCGGTGGACGGGTTCCTGGTGAAAAGGCACGAGGCCGAGATCTTTCCCCTGATGAAGCGGCGGGCCCTCTTTTCCGACGTCGCGAACTTTGAGCTCTACGACTTCTACCTCGAGAACGGGCGGGTGAACGAAGACGTCTTCGCCTACTCCAACCGCTACGGGAACGACCGGGCCCTGGTCTTCTACCACAACCGCTACCGCGCCACCGCGGGCTGGATCCGCCTCTCCGCCGCCCGGGTCGAGAAAAGCGGCGGGGGGGGCAAGCAGCTCAGGCGGACGGACCTGGCCTCCGGGCTGGGGATCCGGGGCGAGGCGGGAGACTACTGCGTCTTTAAGGACCTGCGGAGCGGCCTGGAATTCATCCGCTCCAGCCGCGGTCTCAAGAAGAAGGGCTTCCGGATCAGCCTCAACGCCTACCAGACCTGCGTCTTCACCGACTTCCGGGAGGTCCGGGACGACTCCCGCGGGCTTCTCCGCCAGCTCGAGCGGCTCCTCCAGGGAAGGGGGGTGCGCAACATCAACGAGGCCGTCCGGAAGATCCGCTTCGCCTCCCTCCACCGCTCCTTCCGGGGCGTCTTCAACCCCGACACCGCCCGCCGCCTCGCCCGTATGGCTCTGGAGGCGAAGACCGAGCCGGAGCTGTACGCTTCCCTCCAGGAGACGCTCGGCCCCGCGCTGGCCTCCTTCTTCCGCGAGGTCTCCCGCGCCTCCGGCGCCCGGTTCGCCGAGGAGACCTCGGAGCGGGCTCTCGCCGGCCTGGAGGCGGTCCTGCTCCTCCTCCCGTCGGAAGCCCTCCCGCCCTGGCGCGCCGCCGCCCACGGCCGCCCGGCGCTGAAGAAGATCCGGGAGTTCGTTCCCGCCGCCGGGGACGAGCGCCTCCCGGGCCTCCGCCTCCTTCTCCTCTGGGCCGTCCTTCGGGAGATCGAGCGAGTCCTCGCCGCGCGTCCCGGCGAGACCGTCTGGCTCAAGGAATGGTTCCTGGGGGAGACCTCGGTCGAGTTTCTCCAGTCGCTGGGCGCGGACTGGGAGACGGCGCTCCGGGAGTTCGCCCTCCTCACCATCCTCCTCCGCCACGCCGGGAAGGTGGGAGCGCTCGCGACCGTTCGCCGGGTCGGCGGCCTCGCCCCCGTCTTCGCGGACGCCGAGGTCAAGGGCTTCCTCGGCTTCAACTGGTACGAGGACGCGCTCTGGATGAGCGGGGAGAGGATCGCGGAGATGGCCGATTGGCTCGGCGCCGCCGCCCAGATCGATCGGGCGGTCTCCCGCTGGACACCGGGGAAGGGGAAAGCGCCCCGGGTGGCCACCTCCGTCCCCCACCGCGCGGCCTCCGCGCTTCGGGAGAAGGCGGCCAAAGCCGGCTACCGGGTCAAGGATTTCCTGGAGAAGCTGGCCGCTTCGCCGGCTTCCGCCCGCCGGCTGCGGAAGGCTCCCCTTCCTCCGGAGAAGCGAGCGTAGCGGGTCCTGGCCGGGGACGCTATGGACGGGATGGACGACATGGACGGTATGGACAATATGGACGATATGGACTCCAGTGATGAGATCGGATCGGAAAGGATTTAGTTCGGGCATTCTCTCCGGCCGGCGTCCTTCCCGTCCATAGCCTCCATCTCGTCCATTTCGTCCATCTCGTCCATATCGTCCATAGAGTCCCTTTCGTCCGATCCTCCCGCCCCGAGTTTTTCTTTTATTTCGGGGCGGATTATGCTTATAATCCGGCCCGGAAAAAAAGGAGGTAAAGGAATGAAGGTACCGCCGCCCTGCAAGGTGTCCCAGGAGCAGATCGTCTTCGAGGCCTCCGAGATCGAGGCCCTTCTCCAGCCCCCGCCGCTCCTGCTCAAGCCCTATCCGCCCGCCTATATCACCCTCAAGGGCAAGACCATGCTGATCCGCGAGGCCAGGGAGGAGGAGATCCCCCTCCTTCTCGGCTACATGCGGAAGATCCTGGACAGCGATCAGTTCAAGGAGGGGAAGGACTACTACGACATCGTGGTCGCCCGCGTCTACGCCGAGTTGCTCGGCGTCCTGCGCAAGCGCCTCAAGGACCCCTACACCTTCGTCGGCCTGATCGACGGCGTTCTCGCCGGCTTCTGCAACGGCCGCCTCTTCGACGAAGACGTGAACATCTCGCTCCACACCGTGGCCATCAACCGCGGGATGCGGGTGGGGGCGGTGATGTATTACGCCAAGTGCGAGTACTGCTTCGACATCCTCGGCCAGAAGGAGTTCCAGGCCACCTACGAGTCGATCAACGGCCTCAAGCGCTGGGGGCTGGGGATGTGCCAGCCCTCCAAGCCCTGGCCGGAGATCCAGCACGAGCTGGGCGGCGCCAAGGTTTTCTACATCAGCAAGAAGTACTGGGAAGCCCGGGTCAAGAAGTACGTCCTGGACCTGGTCGGCACCGAGCTCAAGCGCCCGGTCCCGGCCGATCTCCTGAAAAAGAACGAGAAGATGATCGTCCCCGACGACGTCGCGATCTGACCACGACCGCCGGGAGGGGGAAGCCGGTCTCGGGCGCGACCACGCGGCCGGGACCGGTTTTCCGCTTATAGGTCCTATAGGTCCTATAGGACCTATAGGACCTATAGGACCTATAAAATGCAGCCCGGCTCCCGAACCTTCTTCCTCCTGGCTTCCCTGCTCGGCTTAGCGGCCCTGCTCTTCTTCGGCTCCCGTTCGCCGGCGGCGGAGCCTGCCCCCGTCCCGGTGACCTACTTCTTCAACCCGGGCTGCCGGGAGTGCGACGAGATCAAGGCCCTCCTCGGCCGGGCCGGGGAGGACTGGGGGATCGCCGTCCGGGTCGAGCTGGTCGACCTCAGCGAGGGCAAGAACATCGAGCTCCTCTGGGGGTGGGAGGAAAAGACGGGGAAGAAGGCGGAGCCCCTCCTGGGGCTGGTGGTCGGGAACGAGTTTCTCGCCGGCTACGAGGAGACCCGCGGCCGGCTGCGGACGGTCCTCGAGGATTACGCCGCCGGCCGGGCTCCGCGCGCCGGGAGCTCGCCGCCCGCCGCCCCCCCCCGGTCGGTCGAAGGGGAGTTCAGCCGCTTCGGCCCCGGGACGGTGGCCCTGGCCGGCCTGGTCGACGGGATCAACCCCTGCGCCTTCACGGTCCTGGTGATGCTCCTCTCCTTCATGATGGTGGGGGGGATTTCCCGCGGGTATGCCCTGGGCGCCGGTCTCGCCTTCGCCGCGGCGGTCTTTTCCGCCTACCTTCTGGTCGGGTTCGGCCTTTTCTCCGCGGCTCGGGCCGCCCAGGGCTACCGGACCGCGGCCGACGTCGTGTATCTGGCGGTGGGCGCGCTCTCGGTCGTCCTGGGCGGGATCTCGATCCGCGACGCCGTCGTCGTCCGGCGAACGGGCGAGCTCGGGGCCGCCCGCCTCCGCCTGCCCCCGGCGCTCCTGGGCCGCATTCAGCGGACGATCGGCCGCGGGCTCAATCCCCGCCACCTGATCGTCTCCGCCTTCCTGATCGGCCTGGTGGTCTCGCTGCTGGAGCTCGCCTGCACCGGCCAGATCTATTTTCCGACCATCGTCCTGATCATGAAGAACTCCGCTCTCCGCGCCCGGGGTTTCGCCTATCTCCTGCTCTACTGCGGCGCCTTCATCCTCCCCCTTCTCGTCGTCCTCGGCGCCGTTTTCGGGGGATCGCGGATCCCCCGCGTGGCCGAGGCGGTGGGGAAGTTCGCCTGGCTCGCCAAGGGCCTGGCGGGTCTCATCTTCCTGGCGCTGGGGATCTTCCTCCTGGTTCGTTTCTAAACGCATCGCCGGAAACGTGGGAGGGGCGTCTCGCCCCGATCCCCAAGGAGACAACAACATGAAAAAGACCGACTATGACCGCGAACTGGCGTCGATCATCGACCACACCTTGCTGAAACCCGAGGCGACGAAGAAAGACTTCGACCGCTTCGCCTCCGAGGCGAAGAAGTTCCACTTCCGCTCGGTCTGCGTCCACTCCAGCAACGTGGAGTACGTGGCCAAGCTTCTCAAGGGGTCCGACGTGATCCCGATCGCCGTCGTCGGCTTCCCCCACGGGCAGATGACGGCGGTGGCCAAGGCCTTCGAGGCCCACGACGCCATCGTCAACCGGGGGGCGCAGGAGATCGACATGGTGATCAACATCAGCGCTTTGAAGAGCAAACACTACCTCATGGTGCTCGAGGATATCCAGCAGGTGGTGAAGGCCTGCGAGGGGAAGCCCGTCAAGGTGATCCTGGAGACGGCCAAGCTCAGCTACAACGAGAAGGTCTGCGGCTGCTGCCTGGCCAAGGCCGCCGGCGCCCGCTTCATCAAGACCTCGACCGGGACGGTGGAGGGGGGCGCCACGGTCGACGACATCAAGCTCATCCGGGAGGTGGTGGGGGACGAGCTTCTGATCAAGGCGAGCGGGGGGATCCGGACCAAGGAGTTCGCCCGCTCTCTGATGGCCGCCGGCGCCAACCGGATCGGGACCAGCCACTCCGTGGAGCTGGTCTCGGGGAAGAAGCTCGCCGCCTCGGAAAAATACTGAATTAGTTAGCCGGGTTGGCGGGGCGAGCACAATCGACGTGGATACCGGGAAGAAAAAGTATTGGATGCTGGTGGTCCTCGTCCTGCTCGCCGCCGTCCTCCTCCGCTTCTCCGGGCTCTCCTTCGGCTTCCCCGCCCTCCTCCACCCCGACGAGCCGACGGCGGTGAAGCGGGCCGTCCTCTTCTTCCGGGACGGGATGAACCCCCGCTGGTTCGCGATGCCCTCCGGCTACCTCTATCTCCTCCACTTCACCTACCGAATCTACGGCGCGCTCGCGGGGGCGGCGCATTTCGAGCCCGACCAGACCGTCCTTTATCTCTTCGGGCGGATCTGGTCGGCGCTGCTCGGGTCGGCCTCCGTGGCCGTCGTCTTCTTCGCGGGGAGAAGGCTTTTCGGGGCCAAGGCGGGCGCGGGCGCCGCCGCTCTCCTGGCCGTCCTCCCCCTCCACGTGCTCCACTCCCACTACGCCACGGTCGACGTCCCGGTCGCCTTCACGATCTCCCTTTCCCTCCTCTTCGCCGCCCGCCTCCTCGAAAACGGCCGCCTTCGCGACTATCTCTGCGCCGGCGTATTCGCCGGCTTCTCCGCGGGGCTCAAATACAACGGCGCTTTCGCGGCCTTCCCCCTCCTCGCCGCCTGCCTTCTCCGCTGGCGGGGCGGGGGAGGGGAGGGGGGGAGGCCGTTCGACCGGCGGGAATGGTCGCGGCTCGCCGGCTCGCTGGTTGCGCTCGCGGCCGCCTTTGTCGTCGCGACGCCCTTCGTCCTCGCCTCGCCCGCGCAGTTTTTGCATGACCTCGGCACCCAGTCTCACTACCTCATCCGCTACGGCCACGGGCCGATCTTCATCGCCACCTCGCCGGGCGCCGTCTACCAGCTCGGCAACGTCCTCTACTACGCCGGGGGCGGGGCCTTCTGGCTGCTGGCGGTCGCGGGAACGATCGCCGCCCTGGGCCTGCGCCGGCGGCCAGACATCCTCCTCCTCTCCTTCCTCGTCCCCTACTTTGTCCTGATCTCCATCCCGACCGTCAAGTTCTCCCGTTTCTCCATCCCGCTCCTCCCCTTTCTCGCCCTTCTCGCCGGGCGGCTCCTCGAGCTCCCGTTCCCGCGCCCGGCTCTCCGGCGGGCCGTTTCCGGACTCTTCGCGGCCGGCGTTGTCTGGACCGCCCTGATCGGGTCCGCCTACGCTACGATGCTCGTCCGGCCGGACGCCCGCTTCGCCGCCCGCGACTGGATCGAGGCCAACCTGCCGAAGGGAACGCGGGTGGGGATGATCAAGACCGAGACCGGACTCGTCTTCCTCGACGATCCTCTTCTGCCCTATCCCCACCCCTTTCTCTCGATCGAGAGGTACGAGCGCCTTCTCCCCGCCCTCCAGGGGAAGCCCGACTACCTTATCGTCACCGACTTCGACTACCGGGACATCATCCGCCTCAAGGAGAAGTACGACATCATCCGCTACGACCTCTGGATGAAGTTCTTCCCCGGAGGGGCCGGCTACGAGAAGATCGAGGAGTTTTACCGCCCCCCCTCCCTCATCGGATTGGCCTTCGGCCAGCCCTTCGCCCCCCACGACATGACCTACAACTGCCCGCGGATCAGCCTCTTCCGCCGCCGGCCGGAACCACCGCCGGCCGAAAAAATCAATATTTAACCGCGAATTCACGCGAATAACGCGCGAATGGGCCTGGCCGGGCTGGGCGCGGCAATTTAACTACGAATTTCGCGAATTACGCGAATTGGCACGTCTTGGTTCACTATCGGATTTCCACGGGCGAAGAGATTAGACCGCCGGTTATGTATTCGCGGCTAAAATGCCGAGCCCAAGCCAGGCTCAATTCGCGTAATTCGCGAAATTCGTAGTTTAATAGTCGGGCCAAGCCTATTCGCGTGAATTCGCGGTTAAAATGCCAGGCCCCAGCCGAGTCCGATTCGCGGTGAAGAGTCCATGAAAAACCGTTGGCGGGACAAACTGATCCGCTTCACCCGCGAGATCGTCGCCATCGCCTCGCCCCCCGGCGGGGAGAAGGCGGTTCTCGAACGCATCGGCGAGGAGATGTCGGGCCTCGGCTGGGAGAAGATCCGCCGGGACCGGATGGGGAACCTCCGCGGCCGCTTCGGGCGCGGGAAGACCGCGGTCGCCCTCGACGGCCACGCCGACACGGTCGGCCCCGGCTACCTTTCAAACTGGTCCTGCGACCCCTACCGGGGGCGCTACGAGAGAGGCTGGATCTGGGGGAGGGGGACGGTGGACCAGAAGGGGGGTCTCGCCGCCGCGGTCTACGCCCTCCCCGCCATCCGGGAACTGGGGCTCCTGGGGGATTATTCCCTCCACCTCGTCGCCTCGGTCCAGGAGGAGGGATCGGAGGGCTTAAGCTGGGACCATATCATCGACGAGGACGGCTTCCGGCCCGACCTGGTCGTCCTGACCGAGCCGAGCGACCTCAAGATCATGCGCGGGCAGAAGGGGCGGGCGGAGATCATCGTGACCGCCCGCGGTGTCACCGCCCACGCTTCCCGCCCGGAGAGAGGAAGGAACGCGGCCGCGATAGTCTGCTCCATCGCGGAGAAAATCCCCGCCCTGTCCGCCCGCTTCCGCTCCCATCCCGCGATGGGGAAGGGGAGGATCGCGATCATCCGCGTCCGCTCCTCCTCCCCCGGCGGCAACTCCGTCCCCGACCTCTGCCGGATGCTGATCGACCGGCGCTTCGTGCCCGGGGACGACCGGCGCTCCCTTCTCCGCGAGGTCAGGGGCCTCTGCCCCCGGAAGTCCGTCCGGGTGGATTACCACTGCTACCGGCGAACGGGATTCACCGGCTACACGGCCGAGGGGGAGAAGTTCTTCCCCTCCTGGGTTCTCCCCTCCGATCATCCCGCCGTCGCGGCCGGGCGGCGGGCCGCGCGGGCCGCCTGGGGGCGGAAAGCATCGGTCGGCGTCTGGCCTTTCAGCACCAACGGCGTCTCCATCGCCGGGCGGCACGGCATCCCCGCGATCGGGCTGGGGCCGGGGCAGGAGGAGATGGCCCATGCCCCGGACGAGCGGATTCGGGCCTCGGACATAATCCGGGCGAGCCTCTTCTACGCCCATCTGCCGGGCGAGTTCGCCGGGAGGGGCTGAGCCAGAATCGGCGTTTCCACCGCGCAGGGGCTTGGCCCGGCTATTAAACTACGAATTTCGCGAATTACGCGAATTGAGCCTGGCTTGGGCTCGGCGTTGTAGCCGCGAATGGGCTTGGCCCGACTATTAAACTACGAATTTCGCGAATTACGCGAATTGAGCCTGGCTTGGGCTCGGCATTTTAGCCGCGAATACATAACCGGCGGTCTAATCTCTTCGCCCGTGGAAATCCGATAGTGAACCAAGACGTGCCAATTCGCGTAATTCGCGAAATTCGTAGTTAAATTGCCGCACCCAGCCCGGTCGAGCCCATTCGTGAAAATTCGTAAATATTCGTGGAAGTCTTCCGCCGGGAGGGAGGAGGAAGCGTCCCTCTCGGAGGCCGACCGTCTCCTCTCGGCCGGGCGGTGGGAGGCGGCCCAAGCGCTTTACACCGAGGTCCTGAAGAAAGAACCGAAGGCCTCGTCCGCCCACTTCGGTCTGGGGACGATCGCCTTCCACCAGGGTCGCTACGCCGAAGCGGCAAAACACCTCGGGCAGGTCGAGCCGGGCGCGCCCGGCTCCGCAGACCTGTCTAAGATGATGGCGCTGCTCTGGTTCGAGCTCGCGCCCCTCCCGGACCTCATGGCGGCGAGGAAGCGTCTGGCGGAAGACCCCGGCGACGGCGCGGCCCATCTCGCCCGCGGCCTCGCCTACGCCAAGGGGCGGCAGTACGAGCCGGCGTTGGAGGAGCTGATGAAAGCCATGGAGGCCGATCCCCCGGCCCGGGAGGGCGAGGCGAAGGACGCCTTTCTCAAGATCATCGAGATTCTGGGGCGGGAGAGCGAGATCGGGCGGAGGTTCATGCTCCGGCTTTCGATGATTCTTTTCCCTTGACCGACCTGCGCCGGTCAGCCCGGCGCGCGGACATGAAGGTCCGCGCCTACGGAATGTGCGCCCTAGCCCGGATTATTCGTGAAAACCTTCAGTTTTCACGAATAATCCGGGCTAGGATCATCGTGTCCGCGGGGTTATGAATACAGGCGGCGGTTGCGGCGACAACGCACTCTGCCGAAACGGATTTTCACGCTGCTCCCTCGCCGGGCTGGATTGAGAAGGTATCCCGAATGCGGATATCGTCGTAAGCGGCCCTCCCAACTTACGCTAGGGAGCAACCGCCCGAATTTTTCATGAAGATCGCAGATCTTCATGAATAATTCGGGCTAGGGAGATCGTAGCCGCGGACCTTTGAGTCACCGTAGCGGGTTTCCAAATAATCATCCCGACGCATTTGTCGGGGCAGGTCCGCGGTGGCTCGGCGGGGGAGAGATCGTCAGCGGGAATGGAGGGACCGCCGCCTTTCCGCGACGGCTTCGTCGCCGGGGCGCAAGGCCGCCGCCGCGGCCCACTCGCGCTCCGCCCCGCCGGAATCGCCCCGGCGGAGGAGGGCGTCGCCGAGGTAGAGGCGGGCGAAGTAGCTCTCCGGCATCATCCGCGCCGCCTCGACGAGCTGGGCGAAGGATGCCGCTTCCTCCTTGAAGTGCGCGCTTAAGATCCGGGCCAGCTCCAGGTGGAGCATCCCCTTCTCCGGGTCGGTCCGCAGCGCCCCCTCCAAGACGGAGCGCGCCGCCGCCGCCTCCCCCTTCTTCTCGTGGGCGAGGGCGAGGTAAAGATGGGCGGCCGACAGGTTCGGCGCGACCGCGAGGAGGCGGTTGAGGAGACTGATCGCCTCGTCGTATTTCGCCTCTCCGACCAGGAGCTGGGAGAGGCGCAGGTAGGCGGGCGGGTTGCGGGGCAGGTTCTGGATGATCTCGAGGTACTCCCGCCGGGCTTTCTCCCTCTCCCCCTTTTTCTCGTAGGCCACCCCCAGGGAGAGGCGGGCGGACTCGTAGAAGGGGTTGAGGCGGATCGCCTCCCGGTAGGCGGCGATGGCGGCGTCGAGCTCATTCTGCCTGAGATGGATGTTGGCCAGGTTGTAGTGGGCCTCCGCCCGGTAGGGCTCCAGTTCCAGCGCCCGCTGGAACTCCGCGAGCGCCCGCGGAAGGTCCCCTTGCTGCGAGTAGAAGGTCCCCAGGTGGTTGTAGCCCGCGCCCAGGTTGAGGGAAAAGCGGGGCCGCCCGATCAGTCCGGGGTTGGCGAGGAGGACGAGCGGGAAGAGGAGGAGGAGCGAGAGGGGGATGAGGTGCCTCCGCTTCTCCTTCCAGCGCTCGCGCCACCACCAGGGGACGTAGGCGAAGAAGAGGAGGAGGAAGGGGACGGCGGGGAGGCGGTAGCGGGAGTTGACGAAATAGAGGGCGGTGGAGAGGACATAGGCGGCGAGGAAGAGATAGAGGAGGCCGAGCCGCCGGCGCTCTTTCCAGCTCAGGACGATCCCGAGGAGGGCCACCGGGGAGACGACCGGGAAGGTGAGGAGGGGGACCTTCAAGATCGGGGCGAAATCGCGGAAGAAGAAGGGGTGGATGACGTCGGCGATCTCCAGGCCGTCGAAGTAGATCAGGATCTTGAAGAGGAAAAGGCCGAGGAAGCGGCCGGGCTGCCGCCGGACGAACGACCAGCCCTGGCCGAACCAGTAGGCGGAGACCTCGGAGGGGGAGAGGCGCCGTCCGCGGTCCTTCTCGGCGATCTTGACCGAATCCTCCCGGAGGGTGGCGCCGCCGGTGCGCAGGATGGGCGGCGGCTCGAAGACCCCCCGGGCGGAGGGGTTGTTCCCGATGAAGAAGTTGATCCCGCCGTGGGCGGTGAGGAAGACGGGGTCGCCCCCGACGACGGCGTTGCGCCAGGTGATCAGGCCCGGGAGGAGGGCGAAGCCCGCGGCCAGGGCCAGGGCCGCGCCGAGGCGGGATCTCCAGGGGCGGGCGGACTCGGCCAGGATCCAGCCCAGGACCAGCGGGGCGAGGAGGAGCGCGGGACCGCTTCCCGCGGCGAGGAGGCCGAGGAGGAGGCCGGCGGCGAGCCAGGCGGGCCAGGGGCGCCGCCGGGCGCGGAGGCGCAGGAGGAAGAGGAAGGCGACGAGTTCGAGGAAGATGATCAGGACGGGGGAGAGGAGGGCGGAGTCGTAGACGATCAGCCAGCCGTAGACCGACATGGCAAAAGCGGCGATCAGGGCGACGGCGGGGGAGAAGAGCCGGAGGCCGAGGAGGAGGAGGAGGGCGCAATTGGCCGTCCCGATCAGGACCTGGAGGAGCTTGACCGCCTGGAGATGGGGGCCGACCAGGGCGTAGACCCCGCCCAGGAAGTAACCATAGAGGGGGAGGGCGTAGAAGACCTCGCTGCCCCGCCAGTCCCCCGCGGCGATCGCGCGGCCCCAGTCGTTGTAGGTCTTGGCGTCCTCGATCACCATCCCGGCGATCGGGGAGCGGGCCATCTGGTAGAAGAAGACGAAGCGCAAGGCGAAGGCGAGGAGGATGACGGCGGCGGCGGTGAGCGCCAGCCGCCGGCCGCCCAAGCTCTTCGCCGGGAGGGGGACGTTCCGCGAGTGAAGTGAGGGGATCGCGCGCCGCTTGCTCACGGGGCCATGATAAGTCCGAACGGGCGCGGGTAGAAATTAATTTCTGGCCGCGGCCTTCCGGAGCCTATAATCTATAAGCGATAACTTATAATCTCTTGGCTGACCAAGGAGGTGCCCGATGAGAATGGTCGTGGCGGTTTCGCTGGCGGCGGCGGTCATGCTGGCGGTGGCTTTCCCGGCTCGGGCCGCGAACAACTTCGGCCTGGGCGGCGGAGCGCGCTACAACGTGGCCCTGAAGAGTCTCAAGAACGACGACTTCAAATTCGACGAGGACTACCTCTCCTACGTCCTCTCCCTGAAGTATCAGCTCCTCCCTTTCCTGGCCGCCGAGGTGACGGGCGATTACTATCCGGGAAGCGGGGACGTCGATTACACCTTCCGCCCCGCGGCCTCGGTTCTGGTCGGCGACTTCATCAACGCCGGGGTCGGGATCACCAAGCCCTACCTGAAGCCGAAGGAAGGGGGAGGCGAGTGGGGGGACCTCTACTACCAGTTCCAGGCTGGCCTCCAGATCCCCCTGGGCGAGGCGCTCTGGGTCAACGCCGACGCCTACTACTACGTCCAGAAGTTCGACGACATCGAGGACTTCGACCTCGACTACCTGACCTTCGGGGCCAGGCTGCACTTCCGCTTTTAATTTTCGATTTCCCATCCGGGAAATCGAAAATTAAAAGAAATTGACAGCGCCGGGGGGCGGTGCTAAAGTTCCGCGCCAACAATAATTCCAATCCCCTGCGGGGGAGGAGGCGGTCAATGGAAGGGTATTGCGTGAAGTGCAAGGCGAAGAAGGAGATGAAAGACACCAAAGAAGTGACGATGAAGAACAAGCGCAAGGCGGTCAAGGGGACCTGCCCGAGCTGCGGCACCGGGATGTTCAAGATTCTCGGCAAGTAACCCATCGCCCCGGACGGCCCTAGCCGGTCCCGGCCGGGATCGAGTTTTTCGAGCAAGCAGGACGGGAGCGCTCGTCCTGCTTGTTCGATTTTCCGGCGAACGGAAAGAGAGATTTTCTATGGCGGTCGAACTGGCGGCAGTCTGGATCAACCCCTACACGATCAAGAAGTCCCGCACTGGGGGCGTGATCGCGCGGCTCCTCTCTCTCTCCCCCTGCGAGCTGGTTTCGGCGCGCATCTTCGCCCCCAGCTCCGAGCTGATCGAGAAGTACACCGCCCTGATCAGTCCCAAGGGCTCCCCGGAGTCCCGGGACGTGCGGGCCCACATCCGCTCCTATATCCGGGAGCAGTGGGTCCGGAAGAGCGCGCTCGCCGAGCAGCCCCGGGTGATGGTCCTCCTCTTCCGGGGGGAGAACGCCGTTTCCGTCCTCCGGACCCAGGTGGTGGGCCCGATCACCCGCGACTCCATCCTGGGCGAGACGGTGCGCGACACCTACGGGGACTTCATCACCGACCCCCAGGGCCGGATCCGCTACTTCGAGCCGGCGGTTTTCGTCATCCCCGAGGCCGCCGACGCCGAGCCGACGCTCAAGCTCTGGGCGCGCTACTCCGACTCCGACGGGGGCGTCCTGGAGGAGGCCTGCCGCTTTTCCCCCGACGCCAAGCCCGAGACGACGCTGGTCCTGATCAAGCCCGAGAACTTCAAGGGCCCCTCCACCCTGGCCGGGAACGTGATCGACCTGATCTCCCGCACGGGCTTAAAGATCATCGGGGCGAAGGTGGTCCACCTCTCCGTCGAACAGGCCCAGGAGTTCTACCGCCCGGTCCTGGAGCGGCTCCCCGACAAGTTCAAGCCTCGCCTCCGGGAGGATCTCAAGCGCTGCCTGGCCGAGATCCTGGATTTTCCGGTGGCCGAGGAAATCTACGAGGAGCTGGCCGACCGCCTGAAGCGCTTCAAGGGGGAGAACGAGTTTCGCAAGATCGTGCGCACGATGTCCGGCCTCGACCCGGCGGTGGTCACGACCGCCCAGGGGCGGAAAGTCCCCGGGCCGGAGAAATGCCTCGCCCTGATCTATCAGGGGGAGAAGGCGATCTCCCGGATCCGCTCCGTCCTGGGGGCGACCGACCCCCTCAAGGCGGAATGGGCCACCATCCGCCGGATCTACGGGCACACCATCATGGAGAACGTCGCCCACGCCTCCGACTCGCGCCAGAACGCCCAGCGCGAGATGAAGATCATCCGCATGGGCGAGAACGACTTCAAGCAGGCGATCGGAGACTTCTACCGCTCGTGAAGATCTCAGGGCGTCTGGAGAACATCGGCCCCTCGCTCACCCTGGCCGTCACCGCCCGGGCCAAGGCGCTCAAGAAGGAGGGGGTGGACGTGGTCGGCTTCGCGGCCGGGGAGCCGGATTTCGAGACCCCCGAGCACATCAAGGAGGCCGCCCGGATCGCGATCGCCTCCGGGCGCACCCGCTACACCCCGGCCAGGGGGACTCCGGAGCTGATCGAGGCGATCCGCGAGAAGTTCCGCCGGGATAACTCCCTCGACTACGCCCCCGAGCAGATCATCGTCTCCTGCGGGGCCAAGCACTCCCTCTACAACGTTTTCCAGGCGATCTGCGAGGAGGGCGACGAGGTGATCATCCCCTCGCCCTACTGGGTGACCTACCCCGAGCAGGTCAGGCTCGCGGGGGGGAAGCCGGTCTTCCTCCCGACCCGGGAAGAGGACGGCTTCCGGATCGACCCCGACCGCCTGAAGCGGGCGGTGACCGGGCGGACCCGGGCACTGGTCGTTTCCAGTCCCGCCAACCCGGCGGGAAACGCCTACCCGGCCGCCGACCTGGAGTTCATCGCCCGCCTGGCCGTGGAGAAGGACTTCTCCCTGGTCAGCGACGAGATCTACGAGAAACTCGTCTTCGACGGCTTTGCGGCCAAGAGCCCGGCCTCCCTTTCCCGGGAGGTGCGGGAGCGGACGATCGTGGTCAACGGCGTCTCCAAGACCTACGCGATGACCGGCTGGCGGGTCGGCTACCTCGCCGCTCCCGCGCCCGTGGCCAAGGCGATCAGCAACTTCCAGGACCACACCACCTCCAACCCGACCACGATCGCCCAGTACGCCGCCCTGGCCGCGCTCACCGGCGACCAGTCCTGCGTGGAGTCGATGCGGAAGGCCTTCGAGGAGCGGCGGAACGTCATGCTCGAGGGTTTCTCCCGGATCCGGGGGATCGCTTGCGTCCGGCCCCGGGGGACCTTCTACACCTTCCCCAACGTCTCCGCCCTGGGCATCCCCTCCCAGGAGCTCGCCCGCCGGCTCCTGGAGGAGGCCCGGATCGCCGTCGTCCCCGGGATCGCCTTCGGTTGGGACAGCCACCTCCGGATGTCCTTCGCCGACTCCCAGGAGAACCTCCTCAAGGGCTTGGATCGGCTCCAGCAGTTCGTCTCCCGCCTCTCATAGCGGTTGCAGGGGCGAACTTCATGTTCGCCCGTTCCCGGGTTCGGCCTGTCGGGCGAACACTAGGTTCGCCCCTACAGGCTGGGTCGTGGTCGACGGTTGCAGGGGCGAACTTCACGTTCGCCCCTACAGGCTGGGTCATGGTCGACGGTTGTAGGGGCGAACTTCATGTTCGCCCCTACGGGTTGGGTCATGGTCGACGGTTGTAGGGGCGAACTTCATGTTCGCCCGTCCCCGGGTTTGGCCTGTCGGGCGAACACACCCGATAGATCGGGGCAGGCAGGTTCGCCCCTACGGGTTGGGTCATGGTCGACGGTTGTAGGGGCGAACTTCATGTTCGCCCGGCCCCGGCCTTGCCGTCCGCCCCCCGCCCGTTGTATACTCCCCCCCGGATAAAATATTTCCGGAGGAAATATTTTATGGGACTCTCCGTCGCCGAAAAAATCATCGAATCGCATCTCGCCTCCGGGAAGATGGTCCCCGGGGAAGAGATTGCGCTCCGGGTGGACCAGACGCTCACCCAGGACGCCACCGGGACGCTGGCCTATCTCGAGTTCGAGTCGCTCGGGATCCCTCGGGTCCGGACCGGCTTCTCCGTCTCCTACGTCGACCACAACACGCTCCAGGCCGGGTTCGAGAACGCCGACGACCATCTCTTCCTCAAGACCTTCGCCGTGAAATACGGCATCCACTTCTCCCGACCCGGGAACGGGATCTGCCACCAGGTCCACCTGGAGCGGTTCGGCCGCCCCGGCGAGGTCCTCCTCGGATCCGACTCCCACACCCCCACGGCCGGCGGCCTGGGGATGCTGGGGATCGGCGTGGGGGGGCTGGAGATCGCCGCCGCTCTGGCCGGGCGCCCCTACTCCCTCCTCATGCCCGAGATCTTCCATGTCCGGCTCGTCGGCTCGCTCCCTCCCTGGGTCGGCGCCAAGGACATCATCCTCTTCGTTCTGAAGAAGCTCTCGGTCAAGGGCGGGGTGGGGAGGATCCTGGAGTACGGCGGCCCGGGTGTCTCCGCCCTCTCCGTCCCGGAGCGGGCGGTGATCGCCAACATGGGGGCGGAGACCGGCGCCACCTCGACCGTCTTCCCCTCCGACGAGCAGACCGCCGGTTTTCTCGGCGCCCAGAAGCGGAGGAAGGACTTCCGCGAGGTCAAGGCCGACCGCGACGCCCGCTACGCCGGCGAGCTCACGGTCGACCTCTCCGCGCTGGAGCCCCTGGCCGCCTGCCCGCATTCGCCCGACGCGATCAGGCCAGTCTCCGAGCTCTCCGGCGTCAAGGTCGGCCAGGTCTGCATCGGCTCCTGCACCAACTCCTCGCTCAAGGACCTCTCCACCGTGGCGGCGATCCTCAAGGGGAAGCGGGTCCACCCCGACGTCAGCCTGGTCATCTCCCCGGGCTCCCGCCAAGTTCTGACCATGATCGCGAAAAGCGGAGAGCTTGCCGACCTCGTGGCGGCGGGAGCCAGGATCCTGGAGACCGCCTGCGGACCCTGCATCGGGATGGGACAGGCGCCGGCCAGCGGGGGGGTGTCCGTGCGCACCTACAACCGCAACTTCCCGGGGCGGAGCGGGACCGGGGACGCCTCGGTCTACCTGGTCTCGGCCGAAACCGCCGCCGCCACCGCGCTCGCGGGGCGCCTCTCCGACCCCCGCCAGCTCGGGGCCGCCCCGGCCGTCGTCCCGCCCAAGTATTTCGCGGCCGACGATTCCATGGTCCTCCCCCCCGCCGCCGATCCCGCGTCCGTTGCCGTGATCAAGGGACCCAATATCTCAAAGATACCCGTTTTCGATCCGCTCCCGGAATCGCTCGGCGCCAGAGTCCGCCTCGCGGTCGGCGACAACGTCTCCACCGACGCGATCATGCCCGCCGGCGCCAAGGTTCTCCCGTTGCGCTCCAACATCGAGAAGATCTCGCGCTTCGTCTTCTCCGCGGCCGACCCCGAGTTCGCCGCCCGCGCCGTCTTGGCCCGCGACCGGGGGGAGTGGTCGGTGATCCTCGCCGGCGAGAACTACGGCCAGGGTTCGTCCCGCGAGCACGCCGCCCTGGCCCCCCGCTTCCTGGGCGTCCGGGCCGTGATCGCCCGCTCCTTCGCCCGCATCCACCGCTCCAACCTGATCAACTTCGGGATCCTCCCCCTTCGTCTCCCGGCGGAGACGGGGGAGGGGGTTCTCCGGGACGGAGACACGCTGGAGTTCCCCCATCTCCGCCGGGAGACGAAAGATTCCGACGCCGTCACGGTCCGCGATTTGAAGCGGGGAGGGGAGGTCAAGCTTCTCCTCGAAGCGAGCCGGAGAGAGAGGGAGATCCTCCTCGCCGGGGGGATGCTGAATCTTCTCCGACCGGGAGGGTAAAGGCGTTCGTAGCCGCGGACCCTCCGGGTCCGCGGGAGGAGACGCGCGGACCGCGAGGGTCCGCGCCTACGAATGTGGATCCGGCTATGGTTCAACTGATGGATTCGCTTTATTCCGCAATCGAATCCTCTCCCGAGTTCGTTTCCTTTCTCAAGGCCTATTGCTCCGACGAAGGTTTCCGCTGTTCCGGGGCGCCCTTGTCCGCGCCCTTTCTCCTCCTCGCCCGGGCCCAGCTCCGCCGCCGCCGCCCCCTCCTCTTCATCGCCCGGGACGAACGGGAGGCGGAGCGGGCGAAGCGGGAGCTCGCCTCTTTCGGCCTTCCCGGCGTCGAGGTCTTCCCCGCGCTCGAGGTTCTGCCCCGCGACGAAGTCAAGGCCGAACCGGAGCTGGTCGGAGAGCGCTTCCGGATCGCCTCCGCCCTCCGTGCTTCGCCGGGTCTGGCGATCGCGGCCACGGCGGTCGCCGCCGCGCAGCCGCTCCCGCCCCCGGCCGAGATCGAAGTCCACGTCCTCCGTTTGCGCCCCGGCGACCGGTGCGAGCTTGTCGAACTCGCCCGCTGGCTGGTCAAAGCGGGCTACGAGCCCGCCGACCCGGTCCTGGTCAAAGGGCAGTTCGCCCGCCGGGGAGGCATCGTGGACGTTTTCTCCGGGCACAGCCTCTACCCCCTGCGGATGGAGCTGGAGGGGGACCGCATCGCCTCCCTGCGCAGCTTCGACCCCCAGAGCCAAGCCTCCCGGGGGGAGGAGAGGTTCGGGGAGATCTACCCGGCCGCCGCCTCCGCCCAACGCTCCTCGGCCTGCCTCTGGGACTATCTCCCCCCGCTCTCCCGGGTGGCCCTCTCCGGCCTCCTTCCCCGGGAATCCTGGGCGACGGCTCTCCCCCGGATTCCCGCGTCCCGCGCCGTCTATTTCTCGGGGATCGACTCTCCCTGCCCCGGGCTCGATCTTCCGCTCCGGTGCGAGTTCTCGATCCGCAGCCTCGATCGCTTCAAATACCGCCCCGACGGCGCCCTCCACCCCCTTCTCTCGGCCATCCCCGCCTGGCTGACCGAGGGGCTCACCTGCCTGGTCCTCGCCCACAACGAGGCCGAGAAGCAGAGGCTCCGGGAGCTGGTCCGGGAGCGCGGGATCGCCGACCACCCCCGCCTCCGCTTCGGGATCGGCGAGGCGGACGAGGGCTTTCTCTGGGAGGGGGCGCGCCTCGCCGTGGTCAGCGACGCCGAGATCTTCTCCCGCTACCGCGTGCGCCGCCCGCCGCGCGTCTTCGTGGGCGGGCGCCCGGCGGCCACCCCCGCCGATTTCCGCCCCGGGGATTACGTGGTCCATATCGACTACGGAGTGGGGCGCTACCTCGGCATCCGGAAGGTCGCCGCCGGCGGCGGCGAGCGGGAGAAGATCCTCCTCCAGTTCGCCGATAAGCAGCGGCTTTACGTCCCCCTCCAGCAGGCCTTCCTGATCTCCCGCTACCTTGGTCTGGGCGGCCGCGCCCCGGCTCTCGACCGGCTGGGGGGGACGCGCTGGCGGACGGCCAAGCTCAAGGCCGCGCGCGCGGCCGACGGCCTGGCCCGGGAGCTGATCGAGGTCCAGGCCCAGCGCTCGCTCCAGTCCGGCCGGGCCTTCTCCCCGGATTCCGCCTGGCAGAGGGAGTTCGAGGGGGCCTTCATCTACCCGGAGACGCCGGACCAGCTCGCCGCTCTCGCCGAGATCAAGGCCGACATGGAGTCGACCCGCCCCATGGACCGCCTCCTCTGCGGGGACGTGGGCTATGGGAAGACCGAGGTGGCGATCCGGGCCGCCTTCAAGGCGGCGACCGACGGGGTCCAGGTGGCGGTCCTCGTCCCCACCACCATCCTCGCCCAGCAGCACTACGAGACCTTCCGCGAGCGGCTGGCCGACTATCCCCTCCGGGTCTCCATGCTCTCTCGCTTCCTCTCGGGGCGGGAGCAGAAGGCGGTCTGCGAGTCGCTGGCCCGGGGCGAGACCGACATCGTCATCGGCACCCACCGTCTCCTCCAGGCGGACGTCGTTTTCCGGAACCTCGGGCTGGTCGTCATCGACGAAGAGCAGCGCTTCGGCGTGCGCCACAAGGAGAGGCTCAAGCAGATGCGCCGGCTGGTCGACATCCTCACCCTGACCGCCACCCCCATCCCCCGCACCCTCTACCTCTCGCTCACCGGCGCGCGCGATCTCTCCTCCATCACCACCCCGCCCCAGGACCGCCTGGCCGTGGAGACCCGGGTGATGTCCTACGATCCCCTCTCCGCCCGGCGGGCGATCGAGCGGGAGCTCCGCCGCCAGGGTCAGGTCTACTACCTCTCCAACCGGGTGAAGGGGATCGAGGCGGTCTGCGACCGGATCGCCGGCTGGTTCCCCCGCTGCCGGGTCGGGATCGCCCACGCCCAGATGGACGAAGGGGAACTCGCCTCGGTGATGCAGAAGTTCGTGCGGGGCAAAATCGACGTCCTGGTCTGCACCACCATCATCGAGTCGGGTCTCGACATCCCCAACGCCAATACCATCATCGTCGAGCGGGCGGAGCGCTTCGGCCTGGCCGACCTCTACCAGTTGCGGGGGAGGGTGGGGCGGTTCAAGCACCGGGCCTACGCCTACTTCTTCTATCCCCCCTTCACCTTTCTCGAGGAAGGCGCCCGCCGCCGCCTCCAGGCGATCGAGGAGTTCTCTCAGCTCGGGGCGGGCTTCAGCCTCGCCGTGCGCGACCTGGAGATCCGGGGGGCGGGCAACATCCTGGGCAAGCAGCAGCACGGCCATATCGCCGCGGTCGGCTTCGACCTCTACTGCCGCCTCCTGGATCGGAGCGTCCGGCGGCTGAAGGGGGAGGCGCCCCCGGCCTCCCCGCCGGCGGATCTCGATTTCGAGATCCGGGGCTCCCTTGACCCCGGCTACGTGCCCGACCAATCCCAACGGGTGGAGATGTATCGGCGCTGGGCGGCCGCCGCGAGCGCGGAGGAGATCGCGTCCTGGCGGGCCGATCTCCGCGACCGCTTCGGGCCGCTCCCCGAGCCGGCGGAGATCCTGGCCGAGGAGGGGCTCTTAAGGATCGCGGCGGGGAGGGCGGGGGCGGATCGGGTCGGTCGGATGGGCCGGGACTATGTCTTCCGGCGAGGGAAGGAGATCCTCCGGGTGATCCCGACCTCCCCCTCCGCCGGCCCCCGGGAAACCTGCCGTCTTTTGCGGAAAGAGTTGGAAGGGAGGAAATGAGATGCTAACATCCGCACGCGGCGGTTGTAGGCGCGGGCTGTAGACGCGGGCTTTCAAGCCCGCGTGGCCGAGCCGCGCGGACCTAAAAGGTCCGCGCCTACGGGGGATGAGCCAAGCGGCGAAGCGCACGCCATCTTTGTTCCGGGAATAATCGCAACTTTGTCAAGGAGGATGCGCATGAAGAGAGGTGCGTTGTGGATTCTGGGCGCGGTGGCCCTGGCGGCGGTGATCGCCGTAGTCGTTTTCGCCGGGAAGGCCTTCCGCCGTCCGTCCGGAGAGTTGCTGGCCAAGGTGGGGGACGAGACGATCACGACCGATTCGTTCCGCGATGAATGGCTGAAGCAGTTCGCCTCGCCCGCGGGGGTTCCCCCCGCCGGGGTGGAGGAGTTTCTGAACGACATGGTGGTGGAGAAGCTGTTTCTGATGGAGGCCAAGCGTCAGCGGATCAACCGGGACCCCCGTTTTCTGCGGGAGGTCGAGAGCTACCGCGAGCAGCTCCTGGTCGAGATGCTTCTCAACAAGGAGGTGCTCGCGATCGCCCCGCCCTCGACGGCCGAGGTGGAGGCTTATTGGAAGGATCACGCCCAGGATTTCCACGTCCCCGAGCTGGTCCGCCTGAGCCATATCCTGGTCGCGGCGAAGCCGGGCGAGGACGCCGGAGCCCTCCAGGCGCGCGCCCAGGAGATCGCCGGCCGGATCAAGGGCCAGGAGGATTTCGCCCGCGAGGCCGAGTCCCTCCTGGGCAAGGAGGCGTCCGGGGCGGGCACGGACCTCGGCTATTTCCGCCAGACCCAGCTGGCCAAGTGGTCTCCAGAGATCGAAGCCGCCGTCTGGAGCCTCCCCGAGGGCGGCACCGCCGGCCCGATCGAGGCCGGTCGCGGCTGGCACATCTTCCTGGTCACCGGCCGCAAGGCGCCCCGAGAGAAGACGCTTGACGACGCGCGCGAGGACATCAAGGCGACGATCGCGGCGTCCCGGCGGAAAGAAAGGTTCGACGCCCTGGAGGCCCGACTCCGCAACCGGACCTCCATCGAGCGCGACGAGCAAGTCCTGGAGCGGCTCCAGGGCGAATTGAAGGCGCCGGTGGTCACTCCGAAATGAGGATCCGGGCGGCCATCCTGGTCACGCTGCCCCTGGTTGTCCTGGGAACGCCGGCCCTGCGGGGGGAGACGGTGGACCGGATCGTCGCCCGGGTGGGGGACAAGATTCTCACCTCCGGCGAGCTGGAGCGATACATGTCCGCCGTCCGCGAGCCGTACGAGGCGGGAGCGGGGTGGGGGGAGGAGACGGGCCGCCGGACGGCGATCGACCACTGGGTGGAACAGCAGCTGATCCTGAGGGAGGCGAAGGAGCTGAAGAACTTCCCCCTCGACGCCGTCGAGATCGACCAGCAGATCGAGGAGCAGAAGAGCCGCTTCCCCTCTCCCGAGGCTTTCTCGGCCGCCTTGGCCCGGGAAGGGCTGGACGAGAAGAAGCTTCGGGAGAGGATCGAGGATTCCTACCGGGTCCGCTTGCTCACCTATCGCGAGGTTCAGTCCAAGATCAACGTCTCCCCCAAGGAGGTGATGGACTACTATCGCGACCACCCCGAAGAGTTCGCCGCTGCGGAGATGGTCCGGATCAGCCAGATCCGGATATCCAGCGCCGGCAAGGGGGCGGATCCCGCTCTCGCCCGGGAGCGGGCCCAGCGGGTGCTCGAAAAGCTCTCCGCCGGCGAGGATTTCGCCGACCTGGCCCGCGAATACTCGTCCGGCGACGGGAAGGACGGAGACATGGGCTACTTCGCCCAGGGGCAGCTCCGGGAGGAGGTCATTCCCCTCAAGGTGGGCGAGCACACGGGGATCATCGAAAGCGACTCCGGCTTTCTGATCATCCAGGTCACCGGGAGGAAGGAGGCCTATGCCAAGCCCCTGGCCGAGGTCTGGGGAGAGATCGACAACCGGATTTCCCAGGAGCAATACGAGAGGCTCTACGACGCCTGGATCGCCAAGCTCCGCGCCAAGACCTTCGTCAAGATCGAAGACTAGCCAGGCTTATTCATGAAAACTGTTCGTTTTCATGAATAAGCCTGGCTAGAGATCCCGTAGCCAACGGTTTGCGGCCATGCCCAGCTGATCTGTTCAACGGTGGTGTTCATTCGACCGTTGAACCCCGATCCCTGAACCCTGACTCCTGACCCCCGCCCATGACGACCTCGGATCGGCTTGTTATCACCATGGGCGACGCCGCCGGCGTCGGTCCCGAGGTCGTCGTCAAGGCGCTCTCCGCGGGAGTCCTCCGTTCCGCCCCGGAGCCCCTGATCATCGGCTCCGAGCGGGTTTTCCGACCCCTTTTCGAGAAGTTCTTCCCCCGATCCCCCCACTTCCGCGTGGTCGAGCCCGCTGGTCTCCCCGATCGAAGCCCGGCTCCCGGGAAGGCCGATCCCGAGTGGGGGAGGGCGGCCATGCTCTGCCTCGAGGAGGGGGTGCGCCTGATCCGTTCCGGCGCCGGGTCCGCTCTCGTCACCGCCCCGATCAGCAAGGAGGGGATTCACCGGGCCGGCTACCCCTTCCAGGGGCATACCGACTTCCTGGCCCATCTCACCGCCTCCCCCCGCCACGCCATGATGCTCGCGGGCGCTAACATCCGCGTGATCCTGGCTACCGTGCACATCGCCCTGAAGGAGGTCAGCGCGGCGCTCTCCGCCGGGTTGATCGCCGAGAAGATCCGCCTCGCCCGCGAGTATCTCCCGGCCTTCGGATTCCCTTCGCCCCGGATCGCCGTCGCCGGCCTCAACCCCCACGCGGGAGAGGCGGGAGCCTTTGGCCGGGAGGAGATCGAAATCATCTCGCCGGCGGTGGAGGCCTGCCGGGGAGAGGGGATAGACGTCTCGGGGCCGCTTCCTCCGGACACCCTCTTCCATCGCCTCCACCGGGGCGAGTTCGAGGCGGCGGTGACGATGTATCACGACCAGGGCCTGATCCCGCTCAAGATGATCGCCTTCGCGGAGGGGGTGAACATCACGCTCGGGCTTCCCTTCGTCCGGACCTCTCCGGACCACGGGACGGCCTACGACATCGCCGGGAAGGGGGTGGCCGACCCCCGCTCGATGATCGCGGCCATCGGGCTCGCCGAGAAACTCGCGGCTTCTTGGCCGGGGAAAGAATAAGGTCGCTCCGAATCCATGCCCATCCGCGGACAGCATCCCCTCGCCTCGCCCACCGCCGTGGCCGCGCTGCTCGACCGGCACGGGCTCTCCCCCCGCCGGCGCCTGGGCCAGAACTTCCTGATCGACGGCAACATCCTCGCCAAGATCCTCGCCGCGGCCGAGCTCGGCCCGGGCGACGAGGTCCTGGAGATCGGGGCCGGCCTGGGCACCCTGACCGCCGCCCTCTGCCCGCGGGTCCGGCGGGTGACGGCCGTCGAGCAGGATCGCGGCCTCCTCGGGGTTCTCGAGGGGCTCGCCCGCGACCATCCCAACCTCCGGATCGTCCCCGGCGACGTCCTGAAGATGCAGCTGCCGGACCTCCTTTCCCCGGGGGGAAAGCTGGTCGCCAACCTCCCCTACGCCGCCGCCGGGACGATCATCTTCCGCCTCCTCGCCGACGACCCCCATCCCCATCTCGCGGTCTGCATGCTTCAAAAGGAGGCGGCCGAGCGGATCGTCGCCCCTCCCGGCGGCCGGCGCGGCGGCGTCATCTCGGTCCTGGTCGGGGCGCGGGCTCGGGCGGAGATCCTCTTCCGCGTCAAGCCGACCTGCTTCTATCCTCCCCCCCGGGTGGAGTCGGCGGTTCTCCGCCTGAGGATCGCGGCGCGGCCGGAGGGCTTCGGCCTCTGCGTCGCCGTCGTCGAGGCCGCCTTCCAGCAGAGGAGGAAGATCCTCAAGAACTCTCTCGCCGGTCTCGGCCGCCTCGGCTATACTGGGACGGAGATCGCCGCCGCGGCCGCCGCCGCCGGGATCGACCTGTCCCGGCGGGCGGAGAGCCTGGCGGCGGAGGATTATCTCCGCTTCTCCGCCGCCTTGGCGCGCCGTGCGAACGCGGTCGCGCGGGACGGCGGCGGAAGCCCGTAACCGGCGGAGCGGCAGAAGTCCCGTAGCCGAGGACCTTTGATCCACCTTAGTGTGTAACGAAATGATCATCCCAACGTCTACGTCGGGGCAGGTCCGCGGTGGGGGGTGAGGAGAAAGAGCCGGAATGAGCGGTAAAACCAAGATCACGAGCGCCGATGTCGAGCATCTCGCCCGCTTGGCCCGCCTCGCCCTCCGCCCGGAGGAGAAGGAGAGGTACCGCGGCCAGCTCGATGAGATTCTCCGCTACATGGAGAAGCTCGACGAGCTCGATCTCGGAGGGCTGGAGCCGTTGACCCATCCCCTCCCGCTGGTCAACGTCCTGAGAAAGGACGAGCCGTCCGCCTGCCTTCCCCGCGCCGAGGCCCTATCCAGCGCCCCCGAGCAGAAGGACGGGATGTTCAAGGTTCCCCCGGTGCTTGATTAGCCGCTGATGTCGCCGCGTCCCCGGCCGGCCGGTTTGGCCAGAGATGGATATACTTGGTCCGGCGCACCGGGGGATCAACCATCCGAAGCGAGAAGTCAGGGTTATTTCGACATGTCTCTGAACCGTCTCACCGCCCGCGAGACCGCCGTCCGGGTCGCCCGGGGCGAGGTCTCGGCCGTCGCCGTCGCCGAGTCCTGCCTGGAGCGGATCCGCTCCATCGACGGTCGCCTCCACTCCTTCCTCCGCGTCGACGCGGAAGGGGCCTTGAAGATGGCGGAGGCGGTGGACGAGAAGGTCCGCCGGAAGGAAGACCCCGGGCCCCTGGCCGGCGTGGCGGTCGCCCTCAAGGACAACCTCTGCGTCCGGGGCCGCGAGATCACCTGCGGATCGAAGATCCTCACGGGCTTCCGCTCCCCCTACGACGCGACCGTGGTCGGGAAGCTGCGGGCGGCCGGCGCGGTCTTCCTGGGTCAAACCAACATGGACGAGTTCGCCATGGGCTCCTCCAACGAGAACTCGTCCTACGGCCCGGTGGGGAACCCCTGGGACCCTGGGCGGGTGCCCGGCGGCTCGTCCGGAGGATCGGCGGCCGCGGTGGCCGCCGACTGCGCGATCGCCGCGCTCGGCTCGGACACCGGCGGATCGATCCGCCAGCCCGCCGCCCTCTGCGGCGTCGCGGGGATGAAGCCGACCTACGGGCGGGTCTCCCGCTACGGCCTGATCGCCTATGCCTCCTCCCTCGACCAGATCGGCCCCTTCGGCAAGGACGTTGGGGATGTCGCCCTCCTCCTCGACGCCATCTCCGGCCACGATTCGCGCGACTCCACCTCCGACCCCTTTCCCCGGCCGCCGCTCATCTCCGCCCTCGGCGGGGAGGCCGCGGGGATGACCTTCGGCGTCCCCCGGGAATGCTTCGCCGAGGGGATGGAGCCCGAGGTGGAGAAGGCCTTTCGCGGCGCCCTGGACGTCTTCCGGTCGCTCGGCGCGGGGGTGAAGGAGGTAGCGCTCACCCATCTCCCCTACACGCTCGCCTGCTACTACATCCTCTCCACGGCCGAAGCCTCGTCCAACCTCGCCCGCTTCGACGGGGTGCAGTACGGTTTTCGCGCCCCCGGCGCCAGGAACCTGCTGGAGATGTACGAAAAGACCCGGGGGACGGGGTTCGGGGACGAGGTGAAGAGGCGGATCATGCTCGGCACCTACGTCCTCTCCTCCGGCTACTACGAGGCCTACTACGCCCGCGCCCTCAAGGTCCGGCGGCTGATCAAGAACGATTTCGACGCCGCCTGGGCGTCCTCCTGCGACTGCCTCCTGATGCCGACCTCCCCGACCGTGGCTTTCCGGGCCGGGGAGAAGACGGCCGATCCGCTCCAGATGTATCTCTCCGACATCTTCACCATCGCGGTCAACTTGGCCGGCCTCCCCGCGCTCTCCCTCCCCGGCGGATACGGCGCCGGAGGCCTCCCGGTCGGCCTCCAGATCATCGCCCCCCACTTCGAGGAGGGGAGGATCGTGCGGTCGGCCGCCGCCTTCGAGAGGGCGACGGATTTCCATCGGAGGAAACCGAATATTTAGGATCTTAGGGATTAGTCTCATGAGCGATTGGGAAACGGTCATCGGCCTCGAGGTCCACGTCCAGCTCGCCTCCCGGACCAAGATCTTCTGCTCCTGCCCGGTCGGCTGGGGAGGTGAGCCGAACACCCGGGTCTGCCCGGTCTGCCTGGGCCTGCCCGGCGTCCTCCCCGTCTTCAACGGGAAGGTCCTCGAACTCGCCATCGCCGCCGCCCTCTCTCTCGGCTGCTCCGTGGGCGGGGTCAGCACCTTCGCCCGGAAGAACTACTACTACCCGGACCTGCCCAAGAACTTCCAGATCTCCCAGTTCGACCGCCCGATCGGCCGCTCCGGACAGCTCGAGTTCTCCACCGGCGAGGGGGTGAAGAAGGCCGGGATCACCCGCGCCCATCTCGAGGAGGACGCCGGGAAGCTCGTCCACTTCGCGGATCAGGGGTTCAGCGGCGTCGATTACAACCGGACCGGAGTTCCCCTCCTGGAGATCGTGAGCGAGCCGGATCTTCGTTCCCCCCAGGAAGCCTACGACTACCTGAAGGCGCTCAAATCGGTCCTGCGCTACGCTGGGGTGAGCGAGTGCGACATGGAGAAGGGCTCCTTCCGTTGCGACGCCAACGTCTCCATTCGCCCGGCGGGGGACCCCAAGCTGGGGGTCAAGGTGGAGATCAAGAACCTGAACTCCTTCCGGGGCGTGGAACGGGCGCTCTCCTACGAGGTGGAGCGCCAGCGGAAGGCATTAGAGCAGGGCGAGCGGATCGTCCAGGAGACCCGCCTCTACGACGCCGAGTCCCAGCAGACCTTCTCCATGCGCACCAAGGAGGAGGCCCACGACTACCGCTACTTCCCCGAGCCGGACCTGGTCCCCCTGGTTCTGGACCAGGTGCGGGTGGAAGCGATCCGGCGTTCCCTCCCCGAGTCGCCCGCCGCCCGTCTCGCCCGCTTCCGGAAGGATTACGGTCTCTCCGAATACGACGCCGGGGTGCTGACCGCCGAGAAGGGCCTGGGCGACTACTACGAAGCCGCCGTGCGCGACCAGCCCAACCACAAGGCGGTCGCCAACTGGATCATGGCGGAGCTTCTGGGCAAGCTCAACGCCGCCGGATTGGAGATCGATGCCTCTCCGGTCTCCGCCGCCCGCCTCGCCGGCCTCGTCCGCCTCATCGACGCCGGGACGATCAGCGGGAAGATGGCCAAGGAAGTCTTCGCCGAGATGTTCGCGGAGGGGCGCGACCCGGCCGAGATCGTACGGGAGAAGGGGATGGCTCAGATCTCCGACGCCGGAGCGCTCGAAACGATCGTGGACCGGGCGATCGCCGCCCATCCCGGCCCGGTGGCCGAGTTCAAGGCGGGGAAGGGGAAGGCTTTGGGCTTCCTGGTCGGCCAGGTCCTGAAGGAGACGGAGGGGAAGGGGAACCCGCGGCTGATCAACGAGCTCTTGCGGAAGAAACTGGGAAGTCCGTGAACCGTCGCGATCCGCTGTCGTAGCGTCGCCCCTCCCGGGGCGACGTTTGCTGGATCTGGCGACTCTTTCGCGCGCTTCTTGCTCCGGGGTATTGTGGGAGCGGCGTCCTCGCCGCGATCCGGGCTGAACCGGGTCTGTGGGAGCGACATTTCTGCTTGCCCCGATAGTCCCGGCGGAAGTTCGGGACTATCGGTGGCGCGATCCGACTGAGCCAATGGATCGGGGCAAGAATGCCCCTCCCACAATGGACTTGAGGGGATCGTCTCTAGGGGAGTTGTGGGAGCGACATTCCTGTCGCGATCCCAGCCAGCCCGGATCGGGGCAGGGATACCCCTCCCACAATGGACTTGAGGGGATCGTCTCTAGGGGAGTTGTGGGAGCGACATTCCTGTCGCGATCCAAGCCTGACTGGATCGGGGCCCCGATCTTTTTATCGATCTTGACGTAATCGGGGCAGGCAGGGATGCCCCTCCCACAAAAAATAACGGGCTATCTGAGCAACCACTGATGGATGATCGCCCCCAGGAGCCAGGCTCCGAAGGATAAGCCCAGGACCGCGGGGAGGGGGAGGCGCCTCTGGAAGCAGATGAGGGCGACCAGGTAGAAGCCGATGCAGGGGAGGATTCCCCAGAGCGCCCCCCGGGTGTAGCGCACCATGAGCTCCCCGTCGCCCGGGTTCTCCGAGTAGAGCCAGAGGAGCACGACGAGCCCCGCCAGGGGCATGGTGGCGATCAGGCCGGAGAGGGAGGGGAATCTCTTCCCGATCAGGGCGCAGGCCGTAATGATCGCCAGCGAGATCGCGAGTCTCACCGCCAAATTCATGTCTCCCCACAAAAACCATCCACGAATTCTCACGAACTAACCTCGCGGGGATTTCCGCAGAGGTGAATCCCCCAGGGGAGCCGCCAAGCATCCCATTCGTGTGAATTCGTGAAAATTCGTGGCTATCAGTCGCCGGGCCAATCCGCGTAATCCGCGGTTATCTTTTCCGCCCGGCCGATCAGGTCAGCTTGATCTGCCCGCCCTCGGGGACCTCGCCGGGGAGGACGATGCGCGAGGCCTCCTCCCGCTCCAGATCCCGCACCTCGCGGAGCACCCGCTCGATCGCCTTCTTCGTCTCCTCCGGGAATTTCCGGATCGCGTCGTCGAGGTTGTCGGCCTCGATCCGCGACTGGATGGGGAGGGGGCCGGCCGGGGTCATCAGGTTGGTCTGGCCCACGAAGATCGTTTTCCGGCGGGGGTCGGCCGTCCCGTCGGCCTTGACCGGGGTGAGCCGCCGGAGGGTAGCGACCTTCAAGTCGGTGAATATCTCCTCGCGGTAGAGGTTCTCCGCGTCCACCGCGATCTCCTTCATCTCGCGTCCGTCGATCTTGTCCATGAGCATGCTCCTTTTCTGGCGTGGATAGCCTGTTTGTAGGCCCGCTCTCCGCCTCCGCGCTTTCGCGCTTCGGCGGACAAGTGCGAGCGGGCGCTCGGACCGCCGATCACCGATCCGGCGGGAAAACCTGATTGTACCGGATGCTCTTTCGCGGCTCCGCCATCATCTCCTCCGCGGCCGCCTTCCAGCGCCGGTAGTGGTCGGTTTCCTTGTGGGCGGCGTGCCCCGCCGCGTCCCGGTAGGACTCCACGAAAACGATCCGGGTGGGGTCGTCCTGCTGCTGCAGGACATCGAAGCGGAGCGCCCCCGGCTCCTTCCGGGTGTGGGAGGCGTTGTCGACGCTCAAGGCCAAAAACTCATCGAGCCTCTCCGCCTTCACATGGATGAAAACGTGGAATGTGAACATCGTTTCCTCCTTATGGAGCTTAGAATAAACACGCCGTTTGATGATGGACATCGGCGTTTGCGGTCATTGCGAGCGAAGGCCTTTAGCCGCGAGCGAAGCGTGGCGGGAAGCAATCTTTGTTTGTCCATCCCTTCAGTCTTCAGCCTTCAGCCTGCTCTCCGCTTTAATTCTCTTGAGCACCCACGCCATGTTCTCCCCCAGGACCCGCATCGTCTCGAGCCCTTCCGCGTCCTTTTCCACCTCGCCGATCTCGCGCCCGCGGCCGATGTTCCAGTAGGAGGAGCCGACCACGATCATCTGGGAGATCAGGAAGAAGTGGTTGATCGAGTCGAAGGCGTGGATCGCCCCGGCCCGGCGGACCGCGACCACGGCCGCCCCGAGCTTCCGGCGGAAGAGGTCGCCGTTGGCCCGGGCGACGAAGCCCGCCCGGTCGATCAGGGCCTTCATCTGGGAGGAGAGATCGGCGAAGTAGGTGGGGGAGCCGAGGACGATCGCGTCGGCTTCGCGCATCCGGGCGACGGCGGGGTTGACGATGTCGTCGTCGAAGACGCAGCGGCCGTTCTTGGCCTGGAAGCACCCGTAGCAGGCGGCGCAGCCCCGGATCGGCCGTCCGGCCAGCTCGATGAGCTCGGTCGCGATGCCGGCCTTCGCGATCGGCTCGAAGACGCGGCGGATCAGATGGGCGGTGTTGCCCCCCGCCCGCGCGCTTCCGTTGATTCCGATGACTTTCATGGTCATTCGCCCCGACGATCTATGGGTTGTCCCCATTTAATCCCAGCGAGGCGTCCATCCGCAATCAAAATTCCCTTGCCTCGCCCGCACCGTTTGCGCCATCTCTTCGAGGTCCGTGCGCAAAACCTCGCGAAATAAAGGAACTCCTTGACCCATCGCACCAGGAAGGGTTGATGCTTGGGAAAGGCCAGCGCCTTCTCACGCAAGAACTTGGCATAACCGTCCAGGGTGGACTGCCATCGGTTTTCTCGCTTTAGCATAACGCAGTCTCCGTATTATGTATAAATCTCCATAACTACGGGATTTCCGGGATTATGGTGATCAGCCCCGCTTCCAGAGTCAAGAATCTTGCATCACCATCAGGAAAATCCGCAAGAAAATCTTGACTGCGCCTCCCATTGGCGGCATATTAAGGCGCCCGGCGCTACGTGGCCCCGGCAAATGGAGAAATGGGTAGAAGAACAAGATGAGCCGACGCGCAAGCGCGTCGGCCCATCGGGCGGCGGCTGTTCCCATCCGCTTCTGGGGCGCGCTCGCGCGCGCCCCATCAGCGGCTGGAGCCCACGCCGTCCCGGCCCGGAAAACGGGCCGGTCCGTCGGGGCTCAGCCGCCGCCCGTTCTGTCAGGAAAGATGAATAAAGAGGAAGCCAAATCGATTCTGGATGCTGAACTCGACCGATTTCGCACCATGCCGTATCAGGAACTAGTCGGAACAATCGGAGGCGAAGTCTTCACCCCGGAGCGAGTCAGCCCTTCCGGAGAGAAGTACCAACTCGAGATCGAGACGTTTTGGGAGAATCAAAGCAAGAAAAGAGTGCGTGTCGTCGGCAGTGCCGACGAGATCCCGCACAAACCCGTTTTCTGGAAGATCCCAGTCTTGCGCTGGATTCCGATTTACATGTCTTCGGTCACGTGGACATTCAGTCGAGACGAAAACGGAACAGATGAAAAATGACAGAACAATTATCTGCACGGTATTCTTCGACCCGCGGCGGGTCTCGAAACCGTGAGAATGACGATGAGCCGACGCGCAAGCGCGTCGGCTCATCGGGCGGCGACAGTACCCATCCGCTTCTGGGACGCGCTTGCGCGCGTCCCAGCAGCGGCTGGAGCCCATGCCGTCCCGGCCCGGAAAACGGGCCGGTCCGTCGGGGCTCAGCCGCCGCCCGTTGGAAGTCAGAATGAAATGGATGACAATAGCCTTGGCATACGTTTACTGGCCACTGCTCTACTTCGCAGTCTATGTGCCTTTCATTGTCCCAAGGCTTCATCAGTGGCAATACATTCCTTCTTGGATCACGTGGCCAGCAGTCATTGGATTCGTCGTGATCCTCGCAGCATCCGGTATACGAAGGACACACAAGGCAATTCTCATCCACGCCGTCGGCGTGGCTCTGTTTGTGGAAGTGTTTATTTTCGCCATGTCCCGGCTCCAGATGCGCAGTTTTCACAAATCATACGAAGGCGGGTTCATGCCTGATGCTCTTTTACCCACTGCGATCCTTGCAGCGACCGCAGCAGTGTTTGGTGAAGTGGGGCGCTTCATGACGGAACTGAGGAAGAAGACTTCCAACCACACACCGGACGTATTTGTCAACCCGCGGACGGGTTGCCAAAACCGTCAGTGTGAACGATGAGCCAACGCTCAAGCGCATCGGCTCATCGGGCGGCGGCTGTACCCATCCACTTCTGGGCCGCGCTGGCGCGCGGCCCATCAGCGGCTGGAGCCCACGCCGTCCCGGCCCGGAAAACGGGCCGGTCCGTCGGGGCTCAGCCGCCGCCCGTTCGACAAAAGATGAAATCACTTCGCCCAGTTGACCATGCGGAGGTCGGGCACGCGACGGAACTCACGTTCGTTGTTCGTCACGAGGATCAGGTTTGCGGAGAGCGCATGCGCCGCGATCAATGTGTCGAGAGACCCAATCCCCTCGCCTTTAGCCTCAAGCTGCGCACGGATGCGACCATAGACAGGGGCCACCAGGTCGCCGTATGCAAGCACGGCGATCGGCGCCATGAACTCGGTCAGCGCCAAGCGGTTCCTCTCTGGCGCTGCGCTTTTGGCCACACCATACTCCAGCTCGCTCAGCGTGACCACCGACACACACACATCCTGGGGATTCGTCCGCCGGAGGTTGTGCAGGATCGTGGGCGTCTTCCGACGGATCAGATCGATGCAGACGTTCGTGTCCAACATGAACCGCATCAGATATCCTCCCGCTCGTCCTGCCCAGGTTGCGCACGGTCCGACATGAAGTCCTCAGAGAACTTCTTGAGACTATTCACCAGCGGAGACCACGGACTCCGCTTGGGGAACAAAATCACGACATCCTCGAACTTTCGCACGTACACTTCTCGCCCGGCGAACCGGCACTCTTTCGGTAGTCGAACAGCTTGGCTACGTCCATTCGTGAACAAGGATGCTGTCTTCATCAGGTCCTCCATTCAGTATCTATCATGATATATACCATCGCTCCGATGCACAGTCAACAGAAAAAACATCTGTCGAACCAGCGCGTTGAGGTTACGCGCAACCTGCTTGAGAGTTCGGAGGTCGGTCTTGAGTTGGCGCGCGAAGCTCACGCGTGACGATGAGCCGACGCGCAAGCGCGTCTGCTCATCGGGCGGCGGCTGTGCCCATCCGCTTCCGGGCCGCGCTTGCGCGCGCCCCATCAGCGGCTGGAGCCCACGCCGTCCCAGCCAAGAAAACGGGCCGGTCCGTCGGGGCTCAGCCGCCGCCCGTTGGCCTAACACAAGATGAACGACAGCACACAACCAGGAAGAAAGAAGGGCATTTGCTCTGGATTCACGTCCCTTATTGCTTCGCTGATGTCTTTGTGCGCCTTCTTCCTTTACGGAACCTGGCATTGGGATTTGGTGCGCATCCGCAGGGCAGGAACGACCCCGCCGTCATGGCTTACGTGGGGAGTCGTTGATGGCATGAAGCTTGCGAGTGTGATTTTGGCAGTCGTCGCATTGATATTCGCAGGTATGGTACTGAGAAGGAAACGATGGGTATTGGGTATAGTTGCTTTCATCCTCGCCATTCTGTGTGCCATGACCATTCCAGTGATTACCTAACGACAAGGACAACCAGCCGGTGGTGGTTACGTCGCTTCGCGCCGAACCATACCGGCGCCGTTGGACAGACGAACATGGCAGTCATCGTGGACCAGGTTGAGCAGGGCAAACCAGGGGACGAGCTTCTGCTCAGCTCGCAGGCCGACGATGGGCGAGCAGCGGTGGTCTTCGAGGATGATGGGGAGACCGGATACTTCTACGCGTGCGAGTCCGTGAACGGACCGATCCTGGACGCTCTTCACATCTACAACGTCGCGTCGGTCACGGATCGGGATCGTCCATCGGAGTACAAGATCGGATGGTCTCAGTCGGGACGGCAGGCCGTCCTCATGATCAACGGGTACCCTCACGCGGTGTTCGACTTTGATGGTCAGAAAGGCTGGTGTCAGAATGGCTTCCCACCCAGCAACGAAAAGTGGTCACTCGATGGACACGACTGGGATGAGTCATGCCTCGCGGCCTTCAGGTGAAGCGCTGTCCAACATGGCGTTGAACGCGACGGTCGTCCGCGGCCGGCCGCCCGCGCGTTAACGCCAAGCCGATGAGCCGACGCGCAAGCGCGTCGGCTCATCGGGCGGCGGCTGTGTCCATCCGCTTCCGGGGCGCGCTGGCGCGCGTCCCATCAGCGGCTGGAGCCCACGCCGTCCCGGCCCGGAAAACAGGCCGGTCCGTCGGGGCTCAGCCGCCGCCCGTTGGGCCGTCAAAGGAGAAGCGGTTAAATGTCAATTGGGGTTAGACGGTTAGCTTCACCTGCCCCATGAAATAATTACCGAAAGGAGAGAATTGAAATGAAGAATATCGCAATGAGAGTGTCGCTCGCTTTCCTGCTTTTGACCCTGAGCGCCTGCGCCGGGACGGGATCTGGGGATCGGAAGCCCTCTTCGGAGCCGAAGGATTTTCCGCTCAATCATCAGCAAATCCTAAAACATCTGAGAACGGCCAATGAGGTCTCCAAGGAAGTGGTGAAATCGGGTCACCCACCCTTTGGCGCAGTGCTTGTGGCGCCGGATGGCGAAACGGTGCTGATGAAACAGGGAAACGTGAGTTTGATGGACCATGCCGAAACAGTAATCTCACGGCAGGCATGTGTTAAGTACGAGCCCGACTACTTGTGGAAATGTACCTTGGTGACGACGGTCGAACCTTGTGCCATGTGCTCGGGGAACATCTATTGGTCCAACATCGGAAACGTCGTCTATGGCGTTGAGGAAACCACAGTAAGGGAACTGACTGGCGCCGACAAGAGAAACCCCACGATGAACCTGCCGTGTCGCACAGTCTTTAAGGCAGGGCAGAAACCCATCAAAGTAGTGGGCCCCGTTCCGGAACTGGAAAACGAACTGCTCGCGCCCCACAGGGCCTACTGGAAATGAAGCAGTTCCGTCGCGAACTTCTCAGATAATACGGCTTTTAAAGCAATATCTCCCGGGGAAAAAGGTAGAAGGCGAACTAAGGGGACGCTCTTGAGATGTTGAAATGTGACTAAAAGAACCGCCCAACAAGGCAAATTCAGCGGACATGCTACCGCTCGCCGCTGATTTGCGTCGATGAACCGACGCGCAAGCGCGTCGGCTCATCGGGCGGCGGCTGTGCCCATCCGCTTCCGGGCCGCGCTTGCGCGCGGCCCATCAGCGGCTGGAGCCCACGCCGTCCCGGCCCGGAAAACCGGCCGGTCCGTCGAGGCTCAGCCGCCGCCCGTTCGCCCCTACAACCGTCGACCCCGACGGGGCCTGTAGGGGCGAACCTGCCTGCCCCGATCTATCGGGGGTGTTCGCCCGCCCGCCCGCCGGGCCCGCCATTGGCCGGGCGAACATGAAGTTCGCCCCTACAACCGTCGACCCCGACGGGGCCTGTAGGGGCGAACCTGCCTGCCCCGATCTATCGGGGGTGTTCGCCCGCCGGCCGGCCACTGTCCGGGCGAACATGACGTTCGCCCAGCAAATGAAAGCGGAGAAATGTGGCCTTGAATCTGGCCAGATATGTGTTAGTTTGACACCATGATATATGAGATCGTTCTGACCGACACGGCAAAGGGACACTACGGGGCACTCGATGCACGCGGGCGGGCGCTGATCAAGGACGGACTGGCCGACCATTTGGCCCACGAGCCGATGCGAGTAAGCCGGAGGCGCATTAAGCGACTCCGCGCGATGAATCAACCGGAGTACCGGTTGCGTCTTGGTCCTAACCGCGTGTATTACGACGTGATCGGGCAGACGGTTGTCGTGCTGGCCATCGTCCCCAAGGACGAAACGGCCCAGTGGCTCAACGCACATAGAGTGAAACAGTCATGATCAAGACACAACTGAGCGAAATGAAAGACAACCTGTCGGCCTATGTGAAGAAGGCCAAACGGCAGGACATCATCATCACGAGTCACGGACGTCCCGTTGCCGTCCTGACCGGCTTCGCCGATGAAGACGAGTATCTTGAGTATCGCCTACTCAATGATCCCCGCTTTCAATCGATCATCAAGCGGTCCAGACAGGAAGCACGCGGCGGGAAGGTGACGCCCTTCGTCGACCTTGAGTAGAGGTGTACTATGTTGGCTCTCGTGAAAAAGCCCCATATTGAGAAGAACCGTGTCGGAAACCTCTTGGCCGGCGCTCGTCTCAAGGCCGGTCTGACCCAGGCCCAGCTAGCCGACAAGCTTGGCATCCGGCAGAACATGGTCAGCGACTACGAGAACGGTCGCCGTACCTACTCCGACGCTATGGCCAAGCGGCTAAGCGCGGTGCTTAAGATTAGGGAAGACCACTTGACATACGGCAGCGAACCAGAGCATTGACCGTTACGTTTCAAGCCGCGTGCGGCTTGAAACGAAGGTCATACTCAACGTGAGCCGCCGCGCAAGCGCGCTGGGATTCAGCCGATGACCGGGAAGGAGATCAAGGCAGCCCAGCAGGCCGGGTCTGTTCCCTCTCCGCGGAATAGGTCCAAGAGCCACATCGGCTTTCTCATGCCTCTCGCTGGCGGAATCATCCCCTCTGTATAAGCCCCGCCAGGAGCGCCGGTATGGGAATACTCATCGTTGCGATCTTCATCCTCGTCATGATCGGCCTGGGGATCTGGTCTCATGTCCAGGCCCAACGGCGCCGCCGGGAACTCGCGGCCTGGGCCGCCCGGCGCGGCCTTTCTTTCAACCCGGGGACGGACGGGTCGTTCGACTACCGCTACGGCGCTTTCTCCTGCCTCGCGCGGGGGAGCGGGCGTTACGCATATAACGTCATGACCGGGACGGAAAACGGCCGCCCGGTCCGCGCCTTCGATTACCACTACGAAACGCACACCCAGACTTCCAAGGGCCGGCAGACCCACCACCATCATTTTTCCGCCGTGATCGTGGACGCGGGCCTGCCGCTCAAGCCGCTGGTCATCCGGGCTGAGACGATCTTCGACAAGATCGGGGAATTCCTGGGCATGGACGATATCGACTTCGAATCCGCCGAGTTCAGCCGCCGCTTCTGCGTCAAGTCCCCGGACCGCCGCTGGGCCTTCGACGTCCTCCACCAGGCGGCGATGGAGTTCCTGCTCGGCGCCCCATCCTTCAACCTGGAGTTCGCCGGGACTTCCGTGATCGCCTACCGGGAGGGGATCCTCCCGCCCGCCGACTTCGCGGCCGCGCTCGGCGTGGCCGGGGGTCTGCTGGCGCTTCTCCCCTCGTCCGTGGTCAAGGAACTCAACGGCGTTAGGCAAGGTTTTTCCGGGACCTCATAATAGCTTGGCCATGCCTTTTCTCGTCGCCATCGCGCTCCTCTGCCTCTGGGGGCTTATCGCCTATAACTCCCTCGTCCGCCTGCGGAACCACTGCGACGAGTCCTGGTCGGGCATCGACACCGAGCTCAAGCGCCGCTACGACCTCATCCCCAACCTGGTCGCCGCCGTCCAGGGCTACGCCGCCCACGAGAAGGAGGTGCTGGAGGAGGTGGTCCGCGCGCGGGCCGCCGCCGTGGCTAGCACCGGCTCGCCCTCCGCCCAGGCGGCCGACGAGAACGTCCTGATCGGCGGGCTGCGCCGCCTCCTCCTGGTGTCGGAGAACTACCCGGTCCTCAAGGCGAGCCGGAACTTCCTCGCCCTCCAGGAGGAGCTCTCGAACACCGAGGACCGCATCCAGCGCGCCCGGCGCTTCTACAACGCCAACGTCCGCGACCTCAACACCCGCGTCGAGGTCCTCCCCTCCGCGCTGGTCGCCCGCCTCTCGGGCATCGGGAAGCGGGAGTATTTCGAGATCGAGGATGCCCTTTTCCGCTCGTCTCCGCGCCTGGAGGCGCTCGGAATCGGTCCTGCCTCGGGGGCGGCCCCGGGAGATCCCGACTCCCCCGGCGGTTGAGGGGAAGGGGAGAGGGCTTATTAGTCAGTCCGGAATGCCCGGTCCGCGTCCTTGCGAGGACCCCGATCATGAGGGAAGGGGACGAAGCAATCCCCGCCCTGTGAGCGGATGTCATTGCGAGGACCCCGAGCTTAAGCGAGGGGGACGAAGCAATCCCCGCCGGATTCGCCGTTTTTTGCCCTTGGCCGCTGAACCTTTCGGGCATACTATCGTCCCATCCCCATGATCCCGAAAAGACTTAAACTCCCCCTTTCGGCGATCGCCATTTCGTTCCTCTGCCTCTCCCTCCCCCTTCCGTCCTTCCCCTGGGCCAAGGACCAGCACGAGGTCATCGGCGAGATCGCCGAGATGAACCTGACCCCGGAGGCGAAGAAAGCGGTGGCGACCATCCTCGGTTCGGCGGATCGCCTCAGCGACATCGCGATCTGGGCCGACACGATCAAGCGAGACCGCCGCGAGACCGCCCCCTGGCACTATGTCAACTTCCCCCTCGACCTCTACGAGCCCTCTTCCGACATCCGCGATACCGAAAAAGGCAACATCGTCACCGCGATCGAAGAGCAGATCGCGATACTGGACGGGAGGCGGGGAGACACGACGGGGCGGGAGGAGGCCTTGAAGTTCCTGGTCCACTTCGTGGGGGACCTCCACCAGCCCCTGCACTGCGGCTGCGCCGCCGACCGGGGGGGAAACACGTTCGGCTTCTACCGGAAGGGGAAGGTGACCAACCTCCACTCCTTCTGGGACGCCGGCGCTATCCCCCGGGAGAAGGGGAAATCCGTCCGCGCCTGGGCGGAGGAGCTCCAGCGGGGGCTCGACCCCGCCGCCCGTCTCGAGCTGATGCAGGGCGGACCCTTCGAGTGGATGGTGGAGTCGCGGCGGATCGTCAAGGACTTCTGCTACCCCCGCCTCCGCCGCTTCTGGCCGTTTTCCTCCCAGAAGAAGGTTTTCATCTACGAGGATAGCGACCTCGCGGCCGCGAAAGACATTGCCGCCAAGCAGCTCCTCAAGGCCGGTCTCCGCCTGGCCGCCGTCCTGAACCGCATCTATGCCGCCCCGCCGGCCCCGGCCTCGCCCCCTCCCGCCCCGGCCGCGTCCGCGCCGATATCAGCCCAGCCGGAAGCGATCGGCAATCAGTGAGTTGGGGATGAGAAGGCCCCCGTTTTGACCCCGCTGGCGACGGTCAACGTGGGCGAGTATTCCTGCCTGCAGATTTTCTCCAACTCTTTGCTGCTCCCCGTCGCCGCCCCCTCTCCCCTGGGACAAACCTGTCCGATCGGACAGCGTTTGTCCCAACCCCAGCCCGTGTTCTCGACGGGGACGGACCAAGGATTGTCTCCCCGGAAGGGCCCTCCGGCTTGGGACAAACCTGTCCGATCGGACAGGGAGTGTCCGATATCTGGGAGACCACCCACACGAATCGGGAGAGAACCTGTTGCGGTCGCTGCGAAAAATGCGGTCCCTGGCGGGACCGCGTTTGAACGTGAATGCTGCCCGGCAGATCGTCGGAATCAAGCCGTCGGGCTGTGCCGATCCGGTGCGGCGCGCACCGAGCACCAGCCCTGCTGCCAGGCGACGCGGATGGGGGTTTGGTAGATTTCGGAAAGATGCTCCTTCGTGAGCACCTGGCGCTTCGGTCCGTCGGCGAAAATGCGGCCCTGGTGCAGCAGGATGGCCCGCGGCGTCTCCGGCGGGATTTCCCCCGGATGGTGGGTGACCAGCACGACGGTCAGACCCTCGCGGATGAGGCGGCGCAAAATGTGCGCGAGCGAGAGGGAGGCGGCGAAATCGAGCGCGGTGAAAGGCTCGTCCAGCACCAGCACCTGCGGGGCGTGCACCAGGGCGCGGGCGATGAGAAAGCGGCGCTGTTCCCCGGAAGACAGGGTATGGAAATCGCGCCCGGCGAGCCGGTCGATGCCCAAGCGCTCCAGGCACTCCCGCGCGCGAGCTTTTTCCGCCGCCCGGAAGCGCAGGCGGGGGGTGCGGGCATAGGCCCCGCGCAGGGAGGAGAGCACGACGTCCCCGGCGATTTCCCATTCGGGGATGCGTCGGATCTCCTCGGGCATCACCATCCCGATGCGATGGCGCAGATCTTCCAGGAGCCAGAGCTCCTCGTCGAACAAACGGCACGCCGTCCCCGGCCGGGCCTCCGCCCGCAGCTCGCCGCAGAGCAGCTTCAGCAAGGTGGTCTTCCCCGCTCCATTCGGGCCCAGGATGGCCGCGCTCTCCCCCAGGCGCAGGGTCAGCGAGAGATCGCACAGCACCAGCGTTTCTCCGCGCCAGACGTTCGCGCGGCGGATGGAGAGGAAATCGGCGGCGCCGGTAGAGCGGGTCCGATTTCTTGGAAATTGCATTGCCGCATTGTACTACCTCCTCCGCCGGGTCGTCAGCACTCTCGCCCCCTGCCGCAAAAAGGGCAGCCCCCCCGGAGACGAGGGCTGCCCTCTTGTCCTTTCGATCCGGCGCTTAGCCGGGGAAGTTTGGCCGGCTATCAGTAAGTCCTTCCCACCGCCGGCTGGTCGGCATCAAGGCCGTAGCTGATCGTCGTCACTCCGTAGATGTACCAGCTGCCTTCCGACGGGCGGTAGAGGACGCGGTCCTCCGTCCCGTCCCCGTCGTAATCGATCGCGACCGGGATGTCGCCGGACTGGCCGAAGATCACCGAGCCGCTCCCCAGCGTGTACCAGAGGCCGGCGCTCCCCCGGAAGACGGAGAGATCGGTCGTCCCGTCCCCATTGTAGTCGCCCGGCGCCACGGCATCAGAGCCGTAACCCCACGCGCGCCTGGTGATGTCGCGCACATACCAGTAGCCGCTCAAAGCGCCGGCGCTGCGGAAGAGAGCCGGATCGGCCAGGCCGTCGCCATTGTAGTCGCCGGGGACGGGCAGGTCCCCGCTGAAGCCGTAGTGGAAGCGGGTCTGGGACTTGATCGCCCAGTAGCCGTTGGCCGGCCGGAAGATCGCCGTGTCGGTCCTAAAGTCGCCGTCGTAGTCGGCCGGGACGGGGATATCGCCGTTCTGGCCGTAGAAAGAGTCGGCGGCCGGATCGATCGCTCCCCGGAACCACCACCGGCCCGATGACGGCCTCCAGACCGCGTATTCGGCGAGGCCATCGCCGTTGTAGTCGCCGGTGACCGGGATATCCGTGGGAAGGCCGTAGAAGACGATGCTGACGTTCCGGACCCGCCAGGAGGCGTCGGACGATCGCCAGATGGCTATATCGGCTCCCTCTCCGCCGCTGAAGCTATCGGCGGCGAAGACGAAACGTCGCGGCGTCGGGAGGGGCGCCGGGGTGACCGGAGTGACGCTCGGGCTCGGAGAAGGCGGTGGAGTAGCCGTCGGAATCGGGGGGGGAGTCGGCGCCTGAGTGGAGTTCGGGACCAGCTGAAAATCCATCACGTTTTCTTCCACAACCGGGTATATCGTCGTGGTGGCTGTCCAGTACCCGTCCTTGGAGCAGACGATGTAAACCGAGTCCGCCCACGTATTCCAGCCGCTGTAGTATCCTTGCGCATTCGTCAGGTAGCTCTGGGGATACTGGGTGTATATGTCGATCCAGGCTTCATATATCGGCTCGGTAGTCGTGGCATCTGTAACATGGCCGGAAAGGAAAACGATGGTTTGGCCGTGAGCCACGGCCTGAAACAGAGCGAAGGCCGCCAGGGACGAGACGAAGAACATTTTCCAATTCATGATTGCCTCCTTTGGGTGTGAATCCATTATATTATTATCGCTTTGTTGTTCCTGTATGTCAAGAGCTAATTCGGGCGAGGCGGGTAAGAGTGAAACAGCGCGCTTGGCAAGTGGAGTTCTCTTCCGTTTCGTGCGGGTTATTTCACGGGGAGCGGCAGCCTGCCCGGAGCCTGTCGAAGGGTCTCGCCGCGATCCGGCCCCCGCCGGGCTTGTGGGAGCCCCGATCGAATTGAAGATTCGATCGGGACGTTACGAGCTGGCCCGGATCGTCGAGGTCAAGGAAGAGCTCGATGTCTTCCCGACGAAAGCGCCGGCAGCCTCCCTGGAAGGGAGGGAGTGGCTTATCTTGGTGCAAGCGTTGCTGGCCAATCGCCCGCGGGCGTGTCTTGACGGGCGGACGGCGGGAGATACGCTTCTTTCTGGACAGGACAGGATGGCCTGGTATACTTATGACAGGCGCTGCGCTATGCTTGAACAGATAGAAACACAGAGCGCGGAGTACGTCCGGCAGGAGGGTGCGGCGACCAAAAGAACCGCGGCCAGGGACTGGCGGCGAGCGGTGGAAACCTGGTTACTTCAGGAAGGCATCATAGCGATCGAAAAGGGAGGAAGTGTTACCCCCAAACCTTCGCTTTCGGTCTCATAATCCTGGTGGATGCACATATTTGATAAAAGGACTCAAAATGAGCAACGTACATATTGGAAGGTCATTGATATTTACAATAATCATCGGAGTAATATCTACCCTCTCTTACTGGATTGGTTATACCAAAGGTTTGGACTATAATAGATTGAAGGAAATGAGCAACAATATGAACGATATGGTCATAACGGCAACTCTCGCACGAAGGAATAATATTGAATTAATATCAATCAGATATGAGCGTGAGCTTGGAGCGATGCCAATATACTACTCATATTATTGGTCTAAATATCATATAATATATGATTATCTGCCCCCTCGCATTAATACTGCAGCCCATATTAGACTAAAGATATCTCAATTAATCCAATATTATACTGACAATAAACTAGTCATAAGTGATATCCAGCAGCAAAGTATATCTAAACTAATTAGCGATATCGATGCTAGCTGTCACCAGTCGCTATGTCACCGGTCGGATAAAAAAGGGCCACCCGCGGTCGGGTCAAAAGGGGCCACCCGCGATTGAATCAAATGGCGCAAACCCCAGTCCTCATTTATGCTCCCGGGAAGTATATTTGCAAGACCGATTTTGTAGACGATAGCTCTTGCCGGTGATGTTGATGACCTTCGCGTGATGGAGGAACCTGTCTAGGATCACCGTGGCGGACGGAACGTCCCCCAACAGTTTCCCCTTTTCCTCGATTGACCGGTTTGAGGTCATGACGGCAGATCGGACATCGTAGCGCCGCATCACGATCTCGAAGAGATACTCGGCAGACTTCCCCGGCAGCTGCTTCAGGCCTAGTTGCGAAAAAGCATGCGCTGCGAAATATATGCTAGAGGTATATCAACGTGGTCTATGCCCAGACATGCCAAATAATGTAATCTATGCATATGACGTACTGAAGCGCCATAATCAATGAGCAATATATGAATTCGCTAATATTGGTAGTAGTGGAACTGATATTAGTATTATACAATAGCACAGACGTTTGCAAGTTAGTCGATGATACCTGGCATCGCCCCCATAACGATAAAGGCGTATATATACATATTTTATACTGCGACATCACTAACAAGGATATGCTGTTGAGTATTGATAATGCAACGGCGAAGGTATTAATACTATCAAGCACATGCTTTATAGAGAAGATGAGCTTGCATAATGCAAAGGATAAATATGAAGTATATGGAGCAACGGGCTATATTAATGGTATTAAGCTAACTGAATTGGGCATCTCAACGAGTATTAACCGAAGGCCGATATTTAGCAATATTGTGTTGCCGTACTCAAGTAAAGTAGTGCGTTTAGTGCTTAGTGATGACTATGGCATAATTGAAGCGGTTCATTTGAACAACATGCTGAAATATAAATATGATCCTCTAAAGTGCGTATATAGAAGTGGCAAATATAAATATTCAGCCACATTGTGGCTTATGCAGCGAACTATATTGAATTACTATGGATGCATAAATATATATGCGGTGATCGGTGAATCCTATATCCTCTATGACGATCTATACTTAAGAGGATATAGAGATGCATATCCTAAGTATTGGCGGTACCTATTTGATGAAAATGATTCATCATATGGCGATAGCGATGTCGCTGAAATTATAGAAGAAGCCAGGTCAGTATGGATGAAGCGAAAATAATATTTAGGTACGCTCTATTATATTGCCGTGCATGTCCTAACAAGTAGATCCTGAGACCGAGGATTTGAAGGAAAGGGGTAACACTTCAGACCCGAGGTTCCCCCCGGGAACCGAAAGGAGTGTTACCCATGAGCAAGGCTGGGCAAGAAGAGCAGAAGAGAAAGAGCAGACCGCCCCCTAGGGGGCAGCGCCGGGAAGCCTATCCCGGCGAGGTCAAGCTCCGCGCGGTCCGTCTTCACCTGGAGGAGGGATATCCCCTAGAGACCATCGGCCGGGAGCTGGGAGTCTCCAAGAACACGATCTATCTCTGGGTCAAGCGGTATCGCTCGGAGGGCGAGGAAGGCCTCTAACCCCGGCCCTGGGGATCAAGCCGCCGCGCCGAGAAGCTGCACTCGGCGGTCAAGGCCCGGATCGTCGAGGTCAAGGAAGAGCTGTAAGCGTCCGGTGAACCCATCTTCCCTCTCGTAGAGTGCCAAGCGATACTTTCCGGCGAACGCGCATATTGGCGATGCGCATGTGCGGCGCAAGCCGGGGAGGTCGCAATGGGAGCGAAGGGACAACGGAGGGACGCAGAGAAGGAACGGTATTGGCGGGAGAAGATCAGGGCGGGGACGCGGAGTGGGCTTTCGATCCGGGAGTTCTGCCGCCGGGAAGGACTGAAGGAAGGCATGTTCAATTCCTGGCTGCGGGAGCTGTGGCGGAGGGACCAGGAGAAGGCGGGGGCAAGGAAGAGGAAGGATCCCGGCCGTAGTTCTTCGGAGAGCGCATCGTTTGCCCTGGTCGACCTCAATGGAGAACAGGGCGAACTGAGCGAGGCGGGGATCGAGCTGGTCCTGGCCGGCGGCCGGAGGCTTAGGCTCGGGAAGGGGGTGGACGCCCAGACCCTGGTCAGCGTGGTAGCGGCGCTGGAGGCGGGGCAGTGCTGAGCTTCCCGGCGGCGATCCGGGTGTACCTCTGCACCCGGCCCTGCGACATGCGCCGCTCGTTCGACGGCCTGAGCATGATGGACGAGCACGTTGTCCGCTGCGACCCGTTCTCGGGGCATCTCCTGGTCTTCTGCAACCGGCGGAGCGACCGGGTGAAGATCCTCTACTGGGACCGGGACGGCTGGGCGATCTGGTACAAGCAGCTGGAGGAAGGGACTTACCAGTTTCCGTTCAACGGGACTGGGCGCAAGGAGATCACCGCCTGGGAACTGGGGGTGTGGTCGTCGCCAAGAGCGAACTCGGGAAGGGGGACCTGGAGGTCAGATCCAACGAGATCCGAGCCGGCGAGTCCGGGGACCTGGTCGTCAACGGCCAGCGCCCGTTTGCCGCTCCGCCCTCCCGGGTTTTGCTGTTTGAACCCCTCGGCCCATCTGCTATATTCCCCCTCAGGTGGCCGTGCTTGGCGGTTGCTTTTAACCAGTCACTAGTCACCATTCACCAGTCACCATTTTGCGCCCGTAGCTCAATTGGATAGAGCGTTGGCCTCCGGAGCCTCGCAATAGGGGGCGCGCAACCCACTCCACTTCAAGTAGTTATAGCCGCATCCCTTTCCGCCACAAAAGGTTGCGTATCCATATCTTTCGATCGGCTCCCATCCACTTCCACAACTTTCCAGAATTTTTGGTTACTATATGGTTACTGCAAAAAGGGCGACCCCTCCCGGGACCGCCCCTTGTTTTGCCACCAGGTTGTCTGACGCTACTCCGATAGGGCAGGGGACCTCCAGCCACCGCCACCAGGCAGTCGGCACTTGAGCCTCCCGCAGCGTGTACAGCACCTCCCGGTTCAAAAACTCGTCCCTGAACTTCCCGTTGAATGACTCGATGTAGCCGTTCTCCCACGGGTTCTCCGGTCAGGGGAATGTTTCGCGATCAAGTAGCGTACCCGTTTGCAGGCATTCTCATACCAGTCGCCTTCACTCTCTTTTTGGGAACCTTGGCTTATGGCGTAATCCCTCTCTTTTTTTAGGACTTCCAGCGCCTTGCGCCAGTCCTGGCAGGCCCCTTCCAAATCTCCCAACTCTCGTTTCGCTTTGCCCCGTACGAAATGCGGGAAAGAGAGGTAGCCACGCTTGCGATCGATGTTGACCGTTAGGTCATCTACCGTCCCCTGGAAATCCCCGAGTTGGAACTTAGCGAAAGCTCGACGTTCGTAAAGATAAAATCGAAAGAACTCGTGATCCTCATGCTCCAGCGCCGCATTGTAGTCCTCGACCGCTCCCCGCCAGTCCTCGTGTTCTTCCTTCCAATCCGCGCGGGAGGCAAATGTGTCCTAACAACCAGATGATGAGACCGAGGATATGAAGGAAAGGGGTAACACT